>Ga0160495_100008_pt1 | contig 501205 bp, 460 predicted proteins | sample DID4MG_4_FD_108251 | JGI IMG/M metagenome (GOLD analysis project Ga0160495, IMG submission 108251) | Enriched soil microbial communities from UW Madison campus, WI, USA - DID2933_E24_FP4 MG | ecosystem: Environmental > Terrestrial > Soil > Unclassified | place: USA: Madison, Wisconsin...
ACGGCGGCAGCACGTTCTCGGTGACGGGCGTTCCCATTGCACGCGACGCGGCAGTGCTTGGCCTTGGCGCTGAAATGGCCATCACGCGCAACACGACCGCAGGCATCGCCTACGACGCGCAGTTCGGCGGCGGCAACCGTCAGCAGTCGGGTCAGTTGAAGCTGGCCGTGCGCTTCTAGGCCAAGGCTGGAAGATGCGCAGGCGTTGCGATCGCGGCGCCTGCGCTCTGACCCACGGCCAAGCCCGCCCTTCAGGCGGCTTGGCGTGCGGTCACGCTGGCGGGGTTCCAGCGACGGCCGGGTACCGCGGCCAGCAGTGCCTGCGTATACGGATTCGTGGGGTTGCCGAAAACCTCGGCGCAAACCCCCTCTTCCACCACCCTGCCGTCCTTCATGACGGCCACGTGGTCGCAGACCTGCGCGGCCACGCGCAGGTCGTGCGTGATGAATACGATCGACAGCCCCAGTTGCTGGCGCAACCGCGCCAGCAGCGCCAATACCTGCGCCTGCACGGAGACGTCCAACGCCGAGACCGGTTCATCGGCGATCAGCACTTGCGGCCGCATGGCCAACGCCCGCGCCAACCCCACGCGCTGGCGCTGACCGCCCGAGAATTCATGCGGAAAGCGCCGGATGGCGTCCGCCGACAATCCCACCAGTTCGAAAAGCTCTTGCGCAAGCGCCAACGCTTCACGCCTGGGCATGCCGTGCACCATGGGACCCTGGGCCACGATTTCGCCCACGCGTTGACGGGGATTCAGTGATCCATAAGGATCCTGGAACACCATCTGCACCAGCTTGGCATGCGCACGCCGCGCCGAGCCGCCCTTGAACGCCAGCGGTTTGCCGGCCAGCGTGATGCTGCCGGCATCGGGCGGCAGCAAGCCTAGCAGCGTGCGGGCCAATGTGGATTTTCCCGATCCGCTTTCACCGACGATTCCTAGCGTCTGGCCCTCGCGCAAGGTCAGTTCGACGCCGTTCACCGCGTGTGTCACGCGGCTGGGGCGTCCGAACCAGCCACGCTTGCGATAAGTCTTCGAAAGCGCCTTCGTGGCCAGGATGACCGGCGCATCGGCGTCCAGCGTCGAGCGGGCTTCGGCGGGCGCCAGCGGCGGCACGGCGGCGATCAAGGCGCGCGTGTACGGATGCTGGGGGTGTTCAAGCACCTGGTCGGCGGTGCCGCTTTCCACGAGCACACCGCGTTGCATCACGGCGACGCGGTCGGCGATTTCGGCCACCACGCCGAAGTCGTGGGTGATGAACAGCACCGCCGTGCCACGGCGCCGTTGCAAGTCGTGGATCAGATGCAGGATCTGCGCCTGCGTGGTGACGTCCAGCGCCGTGGTGGGTTCATCGGCAATCAGCAATGCCGGCTCCAGCGCCAGCGCCATGGCGATCATGGCGCGCTGGCGCTGGCCGCCGGACAGCTCGTGTGGGTAGGCGTTGACCGCCTGGGCGGGGTCCGGCAAGCGCACGGAATCCAGCAGCTCCAGCGTCCGCCGGGCGATTTCGGCTCTGCCCAGACGCGTATGCGTGCGAAAGACCTCGCCGATCTGGTCGCCGATGGTGCGCAGCGGGTTCAGGGCGGTCATCGGTTCCTGAAAGATCATGCCGATGCGCCGGCCACGCAGGCGGCGCAAGGCGTCCGGCGCCAGTTGCAGCAGGTCTTGCCCTTCCCAATGGATCTGTCCGCCGCTGGCGTGCACGCCCTGGGGCAACAAGCCCAGGATGGCGCCCGCCGTCAGGGACTTGCCCGACCCGCTTTCACCGACCACGCACACGATTTCGCCCGCGTTGACGCTCAAGGTAAGGTCCTTTAACGCGTGGGGACGGTCGGCTCCCGCCGGTAGGTCCACGGTAAGGTTCTGGATGCGTAGCAATTCGGTCATGAGCGTTTCAGCCTGGGATTGAGGGCGTCGTTGATCCCCTGCCCCACCAGCGAAATCGCCAGGACGGTCAGCAGGATGGCAACGCCGGGAATGGCGGATACGTACCATTGCACCCGGAGAACTCCCCGGCCGCCGCCGATGAGGTTGCCCCAGGAAGGCACGTTGGGGTCGGACAGGTTCAGGAAGGCCAGCGCGCTTTCCAGCAGGATGGCGGTGGCCATGATGACGCTGGCGTACACGATGACGGGCGGCAAGGCGTTGGGCAGGATTTCGCGAAAGATCAGGCGCAGGTCGCCCATCCCCAGCGCCCGGCCCGCCTGGACGAATTCGCGCGCCTTGAGCGTCAGGAACTCCGACCGCGTCAGGCGCGCTACCGGCGGCCATGACACCAGGCCGATCGCCAGCACGACGGTGTGCAGGTCGGAACCGAACACCGCCACCAGCACCAGCAGCAACAGGAAGTTGGGCAGGATCTGGAAGGCTTCCGTCACGCGCATCAACAGGTCGTCGATGGCCCCGCCGTAGTAGCCGGCCACCGCGCCCAGCGTCACGCCGATCAGCACGGACAACAGCGTCGCCACCAGCCCGATCGCCAGCGTGACGCGTGCGCCGTGCAGGATCTGCGCGGCAATGTCGCGCCCGACCTGGTCGGTGCCCAGCAGAAATCGCGCGTTCTCGCCGGGCCATTGCAGCGGCCTGCCGGCGAGACTGAGCGGGTTCTTCGGGTACCACAGGCCTGCACCCAGCGCGCCGGCGCACACCAGCACCAGCAGCACCAGCCCCAGCACGGCGATGGGACTATGGAAATATCGGCGTATCGTTTCCATGGTTCAGCTCCGCGCAATGCGGGGGTCAAGCCGCGCATACAGTAGATCGACCACGAAGTTGATCGTGATCACCAGCAGCGCGGACACGAACACGATGCCCAGCAAGGTGTTCAGGTCGCGCTGGACCACCGATTCGTAGGCCAGCCGGCCCAGGCCGGGCAAGGCAAAGACGCTTTCGACCACGACCGAGCCGCCCAGCATGGTGCCGGCCTGCAGGCCCAGCAGCGTGATCATGGGAAGCAGCGCGTTGCGCAGGATGTGGCGGGCGACCACGGCTGTCTCGCGCAGGCCCTTGGCCCGCGCCGTCCGCACGAAGTCGTGCGTGGACACTTCCAGCATCGACGCGCGCATGATGCGCAGATAGGTGGCCAGGAAGATCAGCGCAAGCGTGGCGGTGGGCAGCACAAGGTGCCAGGCGATGTCCAGGATGCGCGCCCAGCCCGTGTAGCCTGAGGCGATGGTCGCAAAGCCCCCTGCCGGCACCCAGTCCAGCCACACGGCGAAGACGAAAATGCCCATCAACCCGAACCAGAACGAAGGCGTGGCGCAAAACACCAGGCCCAGCGTGGAGATCAGCGCGTCCGCCCAGCCGTTGACGCGCCGCGCCGCGATCACGCCCAGCGCCATGCCGCCGGTAAAGGCGAAGGCCAGCGCCGACCCCATCAGCAGCAGCGTGGCAGGCAGGCGTTCGGCAATCACCGTCGAAACGGGCTTGCCGTAGATGGCGGAATAGCCCAGATCCAGGTGCACGAGGCGCCACAGATAGTTGCCCAGGCGCGACGTCGTGGACTGGTCCAATTCATAGTGCGAACGCAGGGACGCGATGGTGGCGGCATCTGCCCCGCCGATCTGCGCCACCAGCGCGTCCACCGTGTCCCCCGGCGCTAATTGCAGCAGCAGAAAGAGACCTGCCAGGATAATCAGCAGCGCCGGCGCGGCGGCCGCCAGCCGGCGGGTGGCCAAAGTCAGGAAACCCATGCCTGCGTCCTAAGCCGAGAGCCAGGCGTCGTGCCAGTCGCTGGACGGCCAGCGCGCATTGTTGTGGCCATTCTGCAGCTTGCGGCTGGCGACCGAATAGAACTGCCGTTCCGTCGCCATCCAGATGGGCAGTTCATCATTGACGGCCGCCACCCATTCCGCGTACAGCGCCTTGCGGCGGGCCGGGTCGATTTCGGACGCGGCATCGTCGGTCAACTTGTCCACCTTGTCCGATTGCCAGCCGTACTGGTTGGTCCACGGCGCGCCCGCAGGGCTGCCGGAGCGATACCAGACGGTGGTGGAGACGGCCGGATCGCCGCGATACTGGTGCCAGCCGGTGGCGATATCGAACGTATGGTTCTTGTACACAGACGCCAGCGCGCCGGCGATGTCGTACTGGACGATCTCCACCTTGATGCCGACGGCCTCCAGCGACTGCTGGATGAAGGTGGCCAGCAACGGCACGTCTTCGCCGTTCTGGATGGGCACCAGCTTTAGCGTGAAGCGTGTGCCGCCGGCGCCGCGCTGGTAGCCGGCTTCGTCCAGCAGCGCCTCGGCGCGTTTGACGTCAAAGGGGTACGGCGGCTTGCTGCCGGCCGGAAAGAACGTTTCGGACGTGGACGGGATCGGCCCGGTGGCGGGCTTGCCCAGCCCGTAGAGGAAGTTCTCGATGAAGAAATCGATGTCGATCGCGTGCACGATGGCGCGGCGCACGCGCACATCGGCCAGCTCTTTGCGACGGAAATTGAATTCCAACGTGTTGTTGAACACGTTGGCCTCCAGCCCCTTGCTGCGGACTTCGAAGCGCGGATTCTGTTTGAGCCGGTCCAGGTCCGCCAGGGTCAGCTGCGAGTACGCGCTCAACTGCAACTGGTCCGTTTCCAGGGCGGCGGTGGCCGCGGACTTGTCCGTGATGATGCGCCACACGATGCGGTCCAGATAGGGCTGGTCGCGCCGCCAGTAGTTCGGGTTGCGTTCGGCGATGATGAATTGCCCCCGCTGGTACTGCACGAACTTGAAGGGCCCCGTGCCCACGGGCGCGGTATTGGCCGGGTTCTCCAGCACGTCGGTGCCCTCGTACAAATGGCGGGGCACCACGTATCCCAGGTCCGCCAGGGCGCGCAACAGCAGATCCAGCGGCATCGGCCGGCTATAGCGGAACACGGCCGTATGCGGGTCAGGCGTATCGACGGCTTCAAGGTAAAGCTGCAAGGCCGTGCCGAAGTTCAGGTGTTTCTTCCAGAGCTCCAGCGCGTTGTACTGCACGTCGGCCGACGTAAAGGGCTTGCCGTCATGCCAGGTGACGCCTTCGCGCAGCTTGAAGGTGATGGTCTTGCCGTCGGGCTCGGTCGTCCATGACGTGGCCAGTTGCGCCACCGGTTGGCCGGCGGCGTCCAGGTCCACCAGCGATTCGATGATCTTGCTGGTCACGATGTACACGCCGGTCGAGGCGCGCAGCGCGGGGTTCAGGATGCGTTGTTCGGAGCCCAGGTGGACGTTCAGCACGCCGCCATGACGGGGGGCTGTGGTCTGAGCCAGCAACGACGTGGGAAACGCCATCGAAGCGGCCAGCGCTCCGGAGGACAGGAGGAATTCACGGCGGGTAGTACGCATCGGAAGGGACTCTATGGTTCTGCCTGGAAGAAGCTGCGGATCATAGGCCTGCGTTATGAGCCAGGAGAAATGCCGATTTCTCATTTGCTCATGCGTCCGTCCGGCCCCGTATGGCCGATGCTGCGCGCAGCCGGCCTCACGCACCGCGCGTGGTGGTCCCTGGAATGAAAATCAGATATCCACATGCGAATTCAATCGTTCTAGCCTGCCCCCGCCTGCGCCAGACTGCACCTCTTTCCAACGCGAATTCAGGAGCTTTGATGTCTCTCCCGTCAGTCACCGGCCTAGATCACTACATCATCCGGGTCAACGATCTGCAGGCGGCGACCGACCGCTACGTGAAGCTGGGATTCAGCCTCGCGCCGCAAGGCAGACACCATCGCGGCACGCGCAACCAGACCCTCATTCTTGATGCCAACTACCTGGAACTGCTCTATTTTCCGGAAGAACTGAAAGCGGAATCGCGCTTCAGCGGCTATGACGACGCCTACGAAGGCCCGGTCGCCACTGCCCTGCAAACCACCGACAGCAGCGCCGTGCACACGGAACTGGCGCGCCTGGGCATCAACGCCGAGCCTCCGCAAAGCGGCGGCCGCCCCGTGCATCTGCCTGAAGGCAGCGAAGACGCTGCCTGGAACAACACGAATTTTCCGGCCGGCCTGCTGGGCGTGCCCGACTTCTTCACCTGCGGCCACCTGACGCGCCACCTCGTCTTCCGGCCGGAATGGCAGGAACACGCCAACGGCGCGCGACGCATCGAATCGCTGATCGCCGTCCACCCTGATCCTGCCTCGCTGCGCGCCGGCTATGAGCGCGTGTTCGGACCGATCGCCATCAGCGAGCTGCCCGACGGCGGCCTGCAAGTGCGGCGCGGCAGCCTGCGCATCGACTTCCTGAGCCCCGCCGCGTTCGAACAGCGCTATCCGCGCGTCCGCGTCCCGGCCGGCTTGCCGGCATCGGCCCACGGCGGCTGGTTCGCGGGATCGGTGATCGGCGTGCGCGATCTGGCGAAGACGCGCGCCCTGTTCGACGCCAATCACGTGAACTACCGCGCCAACGCGCATGGAGAACTGGTGGTGCCGCCCGAAGACGGGGCCGGCGCGCTGCAGGTGTTCGTCCAAGAGGCGGCCTGACATGAGCGATACCCTGCCCGACTACTGGGACTGCTTTTCAGTCGATTACGCGGCGGCGCGCCAGGCGTTCGTCGCAGCCGCGACGCAACGCGGTGCGGCCCTGTCCCGCCATGAGCATCCCACGCTGAAAGATCCGCACGGCCAGGCGCTGAGCGTGGATGTTGCCGTGCTGGGCCGTGCCGACGCCCCGCGCACGCATCTGGCGATCAGCGGCACGCACGGCCTGGAAGGCGCGGCGGGCTCTGCCGTGCAGATCGGCTGGTTGCGCGCCGATGGCGGCAATCCCTTGCCGGAAGACGTGAACGTGGTGCTGGTGCACGCGCTGAATCCTTACGGCTACGCGTACGACACCCGCACGACCGAAAACAACGTCGACCTGAACCGCAACTTCATTGACCACACGCGTCCAACGCCGGCCAACCCGCATTACGCCACGCTGCATCCGCATCTGATTCCAGACGCCTGGACCGAAGCCAGCCTGGAAGCCGGCGCGCGCGCCGTCGAGGCGTTCCGCGAGACCCACGGCGCCGACGCGCTGTTCAACACCACCGCCAGCGGCCAGTACACGCATCCGGATGGCCTGGTCTACGGCGGCAGCGGCCCCGAATGGTCCAACCGCACCCTGCGCCGCATCGTCGACGAACATCTGGCCGCCAGCGAACGCGTGGCCTTTATCGACTGGCACACCGGCATCGGCGAATACGGCGAACCCTTTTTCTTGTGCTTTAACGACGAAGGCAGCGCCGAACAGGCGCAGGCCGCCCACTGGTGGGGCGCCGACCGCGTCCGCGACCAGCGCCCGCATGGCCTGGCCCGCCCCGACTACCAGGGCCTGGTGTTCCGTGGCGTGCAACAGGCGCTGGGTGACCGCGCGCTGGCCGGCGCCGTCGTCGAATTCGGCACGCGCGGCCTGCAGATGCGGCCCGCGCTAAGGCTGGACCAGTGGCTGCGCTTCAAGGCCCCGCACGCGCCCGATGCCGCCCGCGACGCCCAGTTGCGCGCCGACCTGGTCGACGCCTTCGTGCCCGTATCCAGCGTGTGGCGGCGTAGTGCGCTGGCCCACGGCCTGACCATCACGCGCCAGGCGATCGCCGGCGTGGCCGCTTGGTAAGCCTTTTCCCTATTTCCTCTTCCTACTATTGGCAGTCATGAAAGCAATTGTTTTGCGTGAACACGGCGGCAACGACAAGCTCCGTCTGGAAACCGAATTTCCCGATCCCGTCGCCGGGCCGGACGACGTCGTCATTCGCGTGCGCGCGTCCTCGTTGAACTACCACGACGTATTCACGCGCCGCGGCATGCCCGGCATCAAACTGCCCTTCCCCGTGATCATCGGCCTGGACGTGGCCGGCGAGATCGTGCAGACCGGCGCCAACGTGCGGGACTGGAAGGCCGGCGACCGCGTGCTGGTCGACCCGATCGACCGCGTTGACGGCGGCCTGGTGGGCGAAACCATCCACGGCGGCCTGGCCGAGCTGTGCCGCGTGCCGGCGCAGCAGTTGCTGCGCCTGCCCGATGAGGTCAGCTTTGAACAGGCCGCGGCGCTGCCGGTGGCCTACGGCACCGCGCTGCGCATGATGAACCGCATCGGCCAGATCCAGGCCGGCGAAAAGGTGCTGATCCTTGGCGCCAGCGGCGGCGTGGGCGTGTGCGCGGTGCAACTGGCCAAACTGGCCGGCGCCGAAGTCATCGCTTGCGCAGGCACGCCGGAGAAAGGCGAAGCGCTGCGCGCGCTGGGCGCCGACCACATCATCCTGTACACCGAGGAAGACTTCCTGAAGGCCGTGCAGGAACGCTTTGGCCGCCCTGCCCGCCGCCGTGGCGCCAAGTCTGGCGGCGTGGACGTGGTGGTGAACTTCACGGGTGGCGACACGTGGGTGAAATCGCTGCGTTGCCTGCGCCTGGGCGGCCGTCTCTTGACCTGCGGGGCCACCGCCGGCTTCGACCCCAAGGAAGACCTGCGCTACATCTGGACGTTCGAGCTGCAGATTCGCGGCTCCAACGGCTGGGACCGCGAAGACCTGCATGAACTGCTGGAACTGGTGCGCAGCGGCCGCCTGCACGTGGAAGTGGACCGTAGCTGGCCGCTGGAACAAGGGGCCGAGGCATTGGCATCGCTGGAAGATCGCAAGATCGTCGGCAAAGTGCTGGTGACGTCATGAGCAATGTGCTGAACGCCGCCCAGATCCAGGCCAAGTTCGACGATTCGCCCTTCATCGCATGGCTGGGCCTGTCGGTCAGCGCCGTGGACCACGAGCGCGGCGAACTGACCGTGCTGGCACCGATGCGGGCCGAATTCGAACGCGGTGCCGCCAGCGGCCAATGGCATGGCGGCCCGTTGGCCGCCGTGATCGACACCGTGGGCGATTTCGCCGTCGGCATGCTGCTGGGCCGCGGCCTGCCCACCATCAACTTCCGCGTCGATTACCTGCGGCCCGCCGTCAACACCGGCCTGACCGCGGTGGCGCGCGTGCGCCGCAACGGGCGCAGCGTCGGCGTGGCCGACGTGGACCTCTACAACGACCAGGGCGCGCTTGTCGCCATCGGCCGCGCCACCTACGCCACGCTCAGCCAAGGCTGAGCCGCGTTACCCAACAAGGATGCCATCATGACCCAAGCTCCGCGCCTCGGACGGCGCGCCTTCCTGACCCGCACCGCCGCAGGCTCCCTGGCCGCCACCGGCCTGGGCGCATTGCCGCAGGCGCTGTACGCCGCCACCGCCCAACCGGGCGCGGATGCCGGCCCCGCCCGCAAGGGCGGCACGCTCGTCGCCACCTGGGGCGGCCTGGAGCCGCAAGCGCTGTTCGTACCCGGCGGCGGCGGATCCAGCCCGTTCCAGACGTCCACCAAAATCCTGGAACGGCTGTTAAAACTGGATGCCGACCTGAAGTTCCAGCCCGCGCTGGCGCTTAGCGTCACCCCGGCGGCGGACTTCCGCAGCTACACCATCAAGCTGCGCGAAGGCGTCACCTGGCACGACGGCGCACCCTTCACGTCAGCCGACGTCGTCTACAACGTGCTGCAGCATTGGAAGCCGATTTCTGCGGGTATCGCGCTGAAATCGTTGACGGACGCAACCGCGCCGGACGCGCAGACGGTCGTGTTGACCTTCAACGCGCCCGTGCCGGAATTCTTCCTGAAATCCACGTTGTCCGGCCAGTATCAGCTGTTGGTGCCCAAGCACCTGTATGACGGCAAAGACCTGATCACCAACCCGCTGAACAACACGCCGGTGGGCACGGGCCCGTGGAAATACGGCAAGTGGGTGCGCGGCAGCCACGTGGAATACCAGCGCAACGACAAGTACTGGAACCCGGGCGAACCCAACCTGGACAAGCTGGTCATCCGCTGGTGGTCCGACCCCGCCTCGCGCGGCGCCGCGCTGGAAACGGGCGAGCTGGGCCTGGCCTATTCCAATCCGGTTCCCGCCCGCGACATCGACCGCCTGGTCAAGACCGGCAAGGTCGTCGTGGACACGCGTGGCTACCAGAACACGGCCTGGACGGTGACGGCCGAATTCAACCAGCGCCGCGACATCGTCAACCGCCGCGAGGTGCGCCAGGCGATCCTGCACGCCATCGACCGCCAGTTCATCGTCGACACCATCTATTACGGCCGCGGCAAACCCGCCATTGCCCCCATCTTCAGCAGCAACCCCCTGTTCTTCACCGAAGACGTGCCGCGCTATCCCTTCGACCCCAAGAAAGCCGCGTCGCTGCTGGACGCCGCCGGGCTGCCCGTCAAGGACGGCAAGCGCTTCACCGTCAACCTGGTGGCCGCCGCGTGGTTTGAAGAGAACGCCAAGCTGGGCCAATACCTGAAGCAGGCGCTGGAAGACGTGGGCATCGCCGTCAAGCTGGATTCGGTGGACCGCGCGACGGCGCTCAAGCGCATCTACGGCGACTACGACTACGACATTGCGGTGTCCAATTTCACGTCGCCGCTGGAACTGGTGCCGACCGTGACCCAGTTCTTCACCACCGATGGCATCGTGAAGGGGGCCGCCTTCCGCAACGCCACCGGCTACTCCAGCCCCGAGATGGACGCGCTGGTCGGCAAGCTGGCGGTCGAAACGGCGCCCGACGCCCGCAAGGCGCTGGCCGCGCAGTTCGCGCGCCTGGCCTCGACCGACGTGCCGATCGTGCCGCTGGTGGAAATCCAGTCGTTCACGCTGGCTGGCAAGAACGTGCGCAACTTCACTACCGGCGCCAACGTCCAGGGCGAAACCCTGGCCGACGTCTGGCTGCAAGCGTAAGAGATCCGCCATGCCGTTGCGTTTGATCTTGCGCCGCCTGCTCCAGGCCGTTCCGCTGTTGCTGGGCGTGGTGGTGCTGAACTTCGCCCTGATCCAATCCGTGCCCGGCACGTTCCTGGACGTCATGACGGCCGAGCAGCAGGTCACCGACCCGGCGCTGATCGAACGCCTGCGCGTGACGTATGGGCTGGACCAGCCGCCGACCGTCCAACTGCTGAAGTACATCGGTTCGGTCGCGAGCCTGGATTTCGGTTATTCGTACCGGCACAACCTGCCGGTGCTGGACGTAATCCTGGCCCACCTGCCCGCCACGCTGCTACTGATGCTGGCCAGCATCGCCATCGCCGTGCTGGTCGGCATGGCGGCGGGCATCGTGTCCGCCATCAAGGTCAACACCTGGTGGGACAGCGCGGTCTCGGCGTTTGCCGTGCTGTGTTTTGCCGCGCCCAGTTTCTGGCTGGGCATCATGCTGATCATCCTGTTTTCGGTGAAGCTGGGCTGGTTTCCCGTGGGCGGCATGGTCACCATCGGCCTGGACGGCGGCTTGTGGCGGCAGGCGCTGGACGTGCTGCATCACCTGGCGCTGCCCGCCATCGCCCTGGGCCTGTTCTATTCCGCGGCCTATGCCCGCGTCATGCGGGCGTCGATGCTGGAAGTCAGCCGCATGGACTACGTGCGCACCGCCTACGCCAAGGGCCTGACGCGCACCGCCGTGGTGCTGCGGCACATTCTGCGCAACGCGGTGCTGCCCATCGTCACGCTGCTGGGCCTGCAATTGGGCTCGGTGTTGGGCGGCAGCATCGTGGTGGAGGCCGTGTTCAGTTGGCCGGGCATCGGCGGCGTGCTGTTCGACAGCGTCATGAGCCGCAACTACCCCGTCGTGCTGGGCATCCTGGTGCTGAGCTCCTTCGTGGTGGTCCTGGCCAACATCGTCGTCGATCTTCTCTATACGCGGATGGACCCGCGCATCAAGGCTGTCTGATATGTCCGCATCCCCTACGCTTGCCACCCTGCCCGTCGCCCGCGCAACCCCTCGCCCCGCGTCGTTCGCCGCCCGATTCGTCCGCAACCGCGGTGCGGTGGCGGGCGCGGTCGTGCTGCTGCTGATCGCCCTGCTGGCCGCCAGCGCCGGCTGGCTGTATCCCATCAATCCCCTGCGCATCGTCGGCGCACCCGAGATCTGGCCCTTCGAATCCTGGCGTTATCCGCTGGGCACGGACTCCATGGGCCGCGACATCGCCGCGTTGATCGCGCATGGCGCGCGCGCCACCCTGCTGATCGGCCTGGTCGCCGCCGCGGCCGCAACCGTGATCGGAGTAAGCATCGGTGCGGCCGCCGCCTGGTCCGGCGGCTGGATCGACGAAGTGCTGATGCGCGTCACCGAACTGTTCCAGATCATTCCGAACGTCGTGTTCGTATTGACCGTCGTGTCGGTGCTGGGCCCGCACATCGAAGCCATCACGTTGGCCGTCGGGCTGGTGTCGTGGCCGCCCATCGCCCGGCTGACCCGCGCCGAATTCCTGTCCTTCAAGGAACGGGAATTCGTGCAGGCCAGCCGCGCCGTGGGCATGAGCCCCTTGCGCATCGTCGCCGCCGAGATCCTGCCCAACGCGCTGCCGCCCGTCATCGTGATGTCGTCGCTGGTGGTGGCGGGCGCCATCCTGTACGAATCGGTCGTGTCCTTCCTGGGCCTGGGCGACCCCAACATCGCCAGCTGGGGCCGCCTGGTCGGCGAAGGCCGCAGCCTGATCCGGTCCTCCTGGTACATCTGCGCCGTCCCCGGCGTCGCGATCATGCTTGCCGTGCTGTCTCTGAATCTGGTCGGAGACGGCCTGAATGACGCGCTCAACCCCAAGCTGCAAAAGCGTTAAGCGCCAAAACTCCCGGAATTTCCCCAATGACGCATCCTCTGAAGAACCTGGGCGACCTGGCTGACCCCAGCCGCCCCGCCACCCTGCCCGCCATCGTCGACCTGCGGGTCGCCGACGCGCCTGTCCGCTACACGCACGGCGACATCCATCAACTGGCCGGTGGCGTTGCCGCATGGCTGACGGCCCGCGCGTTGCCGGCCGGCTCGCGCATCGCCATCGCCGCCTTGAACCGCGCCGAATACCTGATTACCTATTTCGGCATCATGCGCGCCGGCTTCGTGGCCGTGCCGATCAACATCAAGCAGACGCAAGAGAACATCGACTACGTGATCCGCGACGCCGGAATTGCCCTGGCCTTCGTAGACTGTGCGCGCCGCGCCGCCTTCGAGGCCACGGTGCCGGTGCTGGATTTCGATGAAGCCGGACCGCAGGGCTTTGCCGCGCAGATCGTGCCGACGGCCTTCGACACCGTCACGCCCGCGCACGACGACGTGGCGCAGATGCTGTACACGTCAGGTTCCACTGGCAAGCCCAAGGGCGTGCCGCTGACGCACGCGGGCCAGCTGTGGGCGCTCGGCGCCACGTCCGGCCCGGCGGCCGTACCCGATCGACAGGAACACTACCTGCTGGCCCAGCCCCTCTTCCACATGAACGGCCTCTTCATGGCCAAGCGCGCATTCGCCAGCAACAGCCTGCTGGTGATCCAGCCGGCGTTCGACGTGGCCGCCTATGCCGATGCGCTGGAACGCTACCGCGTCACCGTCCTGACGGCCGTGCCCACCATGTTCGCCCGGCTGGTCAAGGAGCCTGCCTTGCTGCAGGGCCGTGACCTGTCTGCGCTGGGCCGCGTCATGCTGGGCTCTGCGCCGATGACCGTGGCGCTGTACGAACGCATCCAGCAGGCCCTGCCGCAGGTGCGCATCACCCACGGCTACGGCACCACCGAAGCCGGGCCCGCCGTGTTCGGCCCGCATCCCGACGGCTTGCCCACGCCGCCGCTGGCGGTGGGCCATCCGATCGATCCGTCCCACGTCCGCCTGGCCGATGGCCCCAATCCCGATGAAGGCGTGCTGCTGATGAAGAATCCGGCCGTCTTGTCCGGCTATCACAACCTGCCCGAAAAGAGCGCGCAAGTGCTGCGGGACGGCTGGTATTACAGCGGCGACGTCATGCGCCGCGACGCCCAGGGCTTCTACTATTTCGTGGGCCGCGCGGACGACATGTTCGTCTGCGGCGGCGAGAACATCTATCCCGTCGAAGTGGAAAAGCTGCTGGAGCTGCATCCGGATGTACGCCAAAGCTGCGTTGTGCCCCTGGCCGACGAAGAGCGCGGCCAAATCCCCGTCGCCTTCGTGGTGCGCCGCGACGGCAGCGCCCTGGACGCGGACAGCCTGAAGCGCCATGCGCTGGCCAACGGCCCCGCGTACCAGCACCCGCGGCGTATCCGCTTCGTCGACGAACTGCCGTGGGCCGGCACCAACAAGGTCGACCGCAACGCCCTGCTCTTGCAGGCGCGCGCACTGGAAGCCCGCCAGACCTGGACAACCCCTGAAACGGAGGCCGCATGAGCCACGCATCTGACAGCTTGACCGGCAAGACCGCATTGGTCACCGGCGCCAGCCGCGGCATTGGCCGCGCCATCGCCCTGGCTTTGGGGCGGCGTGGCGCGCACGTCGCCGTCCACTACAACGCCGCCAGCGACGCCGCCGACGACGTCGCCGACCTGATCCGCGCAGCCGGCGGCCAGGCCTGGACGCTGCGGGCCGACCTGTCCGCGCCCGAGGCGGCGTCCGACCTGGCGCGCGACCTGCGCCAGACCCTGCTTGAACGCAACGGCGACGGCGGCCTGGACATTCTTGTGAACAATGCCGGCGTCGGCCTGCGGGCGCTGCTGGCGGACGTCACTCCCCAAGACTTCGACCGTGTGCTGCAAGTCAACCTGAAGTCGCCGTTCTTCCTTATCCAGCACTGCCTGCCGTTCCTGCGCGACAACGGCCGCATCATCAACATTTCGTCGATGGGCACCCGGGCCGCCTATCCCGAGATGAGCGTCTATGCGCCTGCGAAAGCGGGGCTGGAAGCGCTTAGCCTGCTGCTGGCCGCCGAACTGGGCGCACGCGGCATCACGGTCAACGCGGTCCTGCCGGGCGCCACCAGCACCGACCTCAACCAGCGCGCGCGCGACCCCGAGATCAGCCAGGTCATTGCCAAGACGATTGCGCTGGGCCGCGTGGGGCAGCCGGAAGACATCGCGGACATCGTCGCGTTCCTGGCATCGCACGAGGGCCGCTGGATCACCGGCCAAAGCATCGACGCAACCGGCGGGCAGCGCCTGTAGTTTTAGCTTCGCGCTCTGGCCTATTGCACGGCCAGTTCATGGGAAGCCAGGCGTTCCGCCATGGAATAGCCGTCGATGTAGTCGCGGAAATGCTTCAGGAACGCCGTCTCGGCGGGCGTCAGCTGCGCGTCGCGGTGCCACAGCAAATGCAGCTCGACCGAGCAGACCCCTTCCCCGGGCGGCAGGCGCCACAGCCGCCCTTGTTCCAGGTCCGCCTGGACGCTGTGCTCCGGCAGGCAGCCGATGCCGAACCCCGCGATCAGCAGGCGCTTGACCTCGTCATGCTGCGTCGATGACGCCACGATGCGGCCTGAAAAGCCACGCTGGTCGCGGAAGATGGTCAACGGGGACAGGCTGTCGCCCAGGGCATCGCTCGCAAACGACACGAAATTCTCGCCCAGCAAATCCTCGATGCGGATGTCGGGCTTGCCGAATAGGGCATGGTTGCGCCCGCAGAACAGCGCATACCGCTGTTGCAGGAACACTTTGCTCTCCAGTCGCTTGGGCATCCGGCGGCTTAATGCGATACCCGCCGTGGCGGCCCGCTGCTGCATCAGCGTGACGATTTCGCTGCTGGGCATCACGTCCATCTGCACTTCAATCCGCGGAAATGCACGATGGAAATCCGCCCAGAAATTGTCGTACACGGTCGAGTGGATCCGGCTGGCCACAAGCAGATGGATCCGCCCCGTGGCTTCCACCTTCGTTTGCGAGACATCCGTCAGCAACTGGGACACGCTGCCGTAGATGGCCTCTGCCGCCCGGCAGGCTTCCTCGCCGGCGTTCGTGATCGTGAATGCGGTGTTGTGCCGCTCGATCAGCCGCCGCCCCAGCTGATCTTCCAGGCGCTTTAACGCCTGGCTGACCGCCGATTGGGTCAGGTGCAATTTGGTGGCGGCGCCGCTGATGCTGCGTTCCTGAACAATGACCAGAAACGTACGGAGCAGGTTCCAGTCCAGCCGATCGCCGGTGCGGGTGTCGAGAAGCGTGGCAGGTGTCATGAGGGTCGCGCGCCGTTAGTCGATGTTTGGCCTTGCCCCGCGAAAACAGCCGGGAGGCCCCGTGTTTTCGCCGGACATCAAATTGGCTTAAGTCGATTATTAGAAAGCATAAATTGACGTTATGTCGAGCTCGGAGCGATAAACGCGCCTTCGAACAACGATATTCAGCCAAGAGGAAAACATGGCCGCTCCCGCCACTCCTTCTACGGCGCGTCAGCCCGTTCGGGCCGCAACCGCCGCATTCGTCGGAACCACGATCGAATGGTATGACTTCTACATCTACGCCACGGCCGCCGCGCTGGTATTCGGCAAGGTGTTCTTTCCCACCGCCGACCCCTTCATCAGCACCATGGCGTCTTTCGGCACGTTCGCCGCCGGCTTTCTGGCGCGGCCGCTGGGCGGCGTCATCTTCGGCCACCTCGGCGACCGGGTCGGCCGCAAGAACGCCCTGATGGCCACCCTGGTCATCATGGGCGTGGCCACGGTCGGCATCGGCCTGCTGCCCAGCTATGCCACCGCCGGCCTGTGGGCCCCCGCCCTCCTCTTGCTGCTGCGCCTGGCGCAGGGCCTGGCGGTCGGTGGCGAATGGGGCGGCGCCGTGTTGATGGCGGGCGAGCACGCCTCGCAGGCCCGGCGCACGTTCGCCGCGTCGTTCGCGCAATTGGGCAGCCCGGCGGGATTGATCCTGTCGTTGCTGGCCTTCCGCCTGCTGACGACGCTGGACGAAGCCGACTTCGTCAGTTGGGGTTGGCGCGTGCCGTTCCTGATCAGTGCCGTCCTGCTGGTGGTGGGCTATTTCATCCGCGTTGGCGTCAATGAATCGCCCGACTTCGCGCAGGTCCTCGAACGCCAGGAGCGCGCGGAGATTCCCGCCAAGGAAGTGCTGCGCACTGCCTGGCGCACCGTCTTGCTCTGCATGGGTGTCTGCACGGTGGCGATCGGCGGCATCTACTTCACCAACACGTTCATGCTGTCGTACACCACGCAGACGATGGGCCTGCCGCGTACGCTGATCCTGGACTGCCTGTTCGTCGTCGCCATCATCCAGTTCCTGGTCCAACCGCTGGCGGCGTGGCTGGCGGACGTGCTCGGGCCCAGCCGCGTGCTGATCACCGCCGCGGCGTGTTCGGTGCTGGCGCCCTACCCGATGTTCATGCTGGTCAGCCAAGGCACCGCATTCAGCATCATCGCCGGCATCTCTATCGTGCTGGTCTTCATGGCCGCGATCTATTCGGCAATGGCCGGATACATCAGCTCGGCGTTCGCCACGCACGTGCGCTACTCCGGCATCTCGCTGTCGTACCAGTTGTGCGGCGCAGTGGCCGGCGGCATGACGCCGCTGGTCGGCACCTGGCTGACTTACCACTATCCCGGCCAATGGCTGCCGCTGGCGATCTTCTATTCGACCTTGTCGGCCATCACGCTCTTCTCGCTCTGGGCGCTGGCCGGCCACAAGCGCCGCCTGGCCCTGAACGCGCCGCGCGCCTCCGTGTCGGCCGCATGACCCAATCCCACCCTCTTTGAAGGACTCCGCATGACGCAATCCCCCTCTCCCCAGCCGCTCACCGAAGCGCAGACCCGGCGCATCCTCCAGGCGGTCGACGCGCAGTTCGACGCGCAGTTGGCGTTCACCCAGGACCTGGTCCGGTTCCCGTCGCTGCGCGAGCAGGAACATACCGCCCAGGATTTCCTGTACGAAGCCATGCGCCAGCGCGGATTCGCGATGGACCGCTGGCGCATCGACGTCAAGGACATCGAATCGCATCCCGGCTTCGGGCCCGTCACCGTTTCCTACGAAAACGCCTTCAACGTCGTCGGCACCTATCGCCCGGAACAGCAAGCCGGCCGTTCGCTCATCCTCAATGGACACATCGACGTGGTGCCGACCGGCCCGGTCGACATGTGGAGCCGCTCACCGTGGGATCCGGCGATCATCGACGGCTGGATGTATGGCCGCGGCGCCGCCGACATGAAGGCCGGCCTGGCCGCCAACCTGTATGCCTACGACGCGGTTCGCGCCGCCGGTTACGCGCCCGCCGCGCCCATCTACTTCCAATCGGTCGTCGAAGAGGAATGCACCGGCAACGGCGCGCTGGCGGCGCTGCTGCGCGGCTACCAGGCCGACGCCGTCATCATTCCCGAGCCCGAAGAGAACATGCTGGTGCGCGCCAACGTCGGCGTGCTGTGGTTCAAGGTCCGTGTGCAGGGGCATCCCACGCACACCCGCGAAATGGCCAACGGCTTTAACGCCATCGACGCCGCCTATGCCGCGATCCAGGCGTTGCGCGGCCTGGAGGCCAAATGGAACGGCCAGCACCACTGCCACCGCCACTTCGAACACCTGGACCATCCCATCAACTTCAACATCGGCAAGATCGAGGGCGGAGACTGGCCGTCCACGGTGCCGCCCTGGTGCGAGTTCGACGTGCGCGCGGCGATCTACCCGGGCACCACCGCCGATGAGGCCCGCGAGCAGATCGACGCCTGCCTGCGCGACGCTGCCACCGACCCACGGTTCGGCGGCACGCCGCCCGAAGTGACCTACACCGGCTTCTATGCCGAAGGCTATGTGCTGGAGGAAGGCAGCGACGCCGAGAACACCCTGCGCGAATGCCACAAGCAGGCCTTCCAGAGCGACCTGGAAAGCTTCACCACGCCCGGCTACCTGGATGCGCGGGTGTTCGTGATCTACGGCAACATGCCGACGTTGGTCTACGGTCCGAAATCGCTCGACATCCACGGTTTCGACGAACGCGTCCACATCGAGTCGCTGCGCCTCATCACCAAGGCAATCGCCCTGTTCATTGCCCAATGGTGCGGCGTCACCGAGGCGGCAACGGCATGATGCCGGATGGTCGGGGCGCCCTGACGCGGCGCTCCGGCCATCCATCGACCACGAGCCTCGCGCGCAGGAAGCCGCCGCTGCGCCCAGCGACGCGCCAACCGAACAAGAGTTTGCTATCGTGATCGGGGTTCGGGTCCCAACGCAACACGACCCGGCGACTTCTTGCCCCATACCGATAGAGGATGACGATGGCCCGTTGGACCTTTTACTCCGCCCCTGGCACGTGCGCGCTGGCGACCCACATCGCGCTGCACGAAGCAGGCGCCGATTTTGACCTGGTCAAGCTGGATTTTGCCGCGGGACAGCAGCAAAGCCCCGAGTACCTGCGCGTGAATCCCAAAGGCCGCGTGCCGGCGCTGGCCACCGAGCAGGGCGTGCTGACCGAAACCCCCGCCCTCCTCGCCTTTGTGGCGCAGCGCTTTCCGCAAGCCAGGCTGGCGCCGCTGGACGATCCCTTTGCCTACGCGCGAATGCAGGAGCTGACGAGCTATCTGGCCGCGACGGCTCACGTGGCACACGCGCATAAGCGGCGCGGTGCGCGCTGGGCCGACGACGCCGCCGCGCACGAGGCCATGCGCGCCAAGGTCCCGCAGACGATGACGGCCTGCGCCGCGTATCTGGAAGGCCAGATTGTCGGCCCGTGGGTCGCGGGCGAGGAATACAGCGTGGCCGACGGCTACTTGTTCACCATCGGCAGCTGGCTCGAAGGCGACGGGGTCGACCTGGCGCAATTTCCGAAGCTGACTGCCTACCTGGCCCGTGTCGCCGCGCGACCGGCCGTGCAGCGCGCCCTGGCGGACGCCCGCTAGCGGCACCGACGCCGCGCCTGCCCAGCCGTTCAGAGTTCCAGCACGATGCGCTGGCCGCAGGCGCGCGAACAGCAGCTCATCATCTTACGATTGGCCTCGCGCTCGGCGCGGGTCAGCACCACATCGCGATGGTCGATGTCTCCTGCCAGCACGCTGACCTCGCAAGACCCGCACAGGCCTTCTTCACAATCGCTTTGCACGTCGATATTGGCGGCACGCAACGCAGCCAGCAGGGTCTGGTCGGCGCGCACGGTCACCACCAGCCCCGAGTCTTTCAGCTCGGCTTCGAACGCGTGCTCGCGCTCGGGGTCTAGCGTGCCCAGCGTCGAATGGAAATGTTCGACTCGCAATGCGTCCTGTGGCCAGTGCGCACAGGCGTGTTGCAGCGCGTCCAGCAGGCGCTCGGGCCCGCAGGCGTAGATCTGGGTGTCTGCGTCGGGCTGCGCCAGAAGCGCGCCGAAGTCGTTGCGACTGCCCTCTTCGCTGATATGGACGTGCAGCCTGTCGCCATGCAGAGCGGTCAGTTCCGCCAGCATGGCCATGCCGGCGCGCGTGCGGCCGCTGTAATGCAGCGAGTAATCGATGCCCAGCGCTTGTGCGCGCCGCGCCATGGCGCTGATCGGCGTAATGCCGATGCCCCCCGCGACGAGGATCACCTTGGCCGCGCTTTCGTCCAGGCGGAAATGGTTGCGCGGACCGCGGACCCGCAGGCGCTGGCCGGGTTTCACGTTGTCGTGGACCCAGGCCGAACCGCCGCGCCCGTCGGCTTCCCGCAAGACGGCGATGCGCAGGCGGGTGGCGTCCGCCGGGTCGCCGCAAAGCGAGTATTGCCGGGACAGGCCGGTGTCGCCACATTCGATGTCGATATGCGCGCCCGGCGCCCAGCGCGGCAGCGCCTTGCCGTCGGGCGAGGCCAGCGTCAGCATGACGATGCCGTGTGCGGCCGGCTCCACGCGTTCGACGACAAGCGTGCGTGCGCTGGCGTGGGCCGAGGGCTCGCCGATGCGCACCGGTTGGCGTTGCGCCAGCAGCTCAGGCTGGTTGCGTTCGGGGTTCTGCGCCGGGTCCCACTCGACCCACAGGTGTTCGGGGCCCCGGAACGAGGTGTTGGGCACGTAGGTGAACTGCTGAGCTGCCAGGCGCAGGTGCGGCAGGCGGCGCGTCAGCTCCTCCAGGAAAATCTGCATCTCCATGCGCGCCAGGTTCTTGCCCATGCATTGATGCGAACCGTACCCGAAGGTGAGCTGGTCGCTGGCGTTGTCGCGCCGGATGTCGAACAGGTCGGCATCGGCGAACTGGCGCTCGTCATGGTTGGCGGACGAACTGACGATCAGCAGCTTGGAGCCGGCCGGAATCGGCATGCCGGCAATGGTGGTGTCGCAGGTGGCCAGCCGGCGCCAGGCCGCGACCGACCCGTTGTGCCGCAGGCATTCTTCGACCGCGTTGGGAATCAAAGACGGGTCTTCGCATAGGTCGCGCCACGCGTCGGGGTGCTGCAGCAGCAGCTTCAGCGCGTTCGCCGAGGCGTTGGCCGTCGTTTCGTGCGCCGCGACAATGCCCGCCATCATCATCGAATGCAGGTAGGAATCGGTGACGACGTCCGGGAAGTCGCGTTGCTTGCGCAGGCCATATTGCATCCAGCCGGGCTGGTCAGGGTCTTGGCGCATCTTGTCCAGGATCTTGCCGGCCAGCTGCCAGAAATTGCCGACCGCGTGCGCCACGGCCACCTGTTCCTCGGGCTTGGGACGGCCCCAGGTATTGACCGTGTGCGCAATGGAATAGCGGCGCAGCAGATCCATGTCTTCTTCCGGGACACCCAGGAAATGCAGCGCCACCGTCAGCGGGACTTCCCAAAGCAACTGGTCGACCAGGTCGGCGCGGCCGTCGTTGATGAAACGGTCGACATACTCGCGCGTCAGGCGGCGCACCATCGGTTCATGGTGTTTCAGCGCTTCGGGCGTGAACGGTTCCATCAGCACGCGCCGCCGCGGCATGTGGGCCGGCTCGTCTTCGTTGACCAGCGTGCGGTTCATCGCATAGCCGTACGACGCCAGCACGGCGTTGGCTTCCGGGCCTGTCGGGGTGATTTTCTCAAGCGCGATCGACGGGCTGAACGTGATGTTGTCCCGGAAGATCGCCTTGATGTCGTCGTAACGGGTCACCACCCAGTAGCCCAGTTTCGGGCTGTAGAAGACGGGTTCCTGCTCGCGCGCCCATCGCACGTACTCGGGCGGATCCTGCTGGTAGCCGTCGCCGAAAGGGTCGAATTCAGCGGCGCGCTCGCTGACGTGCACGGGACAGCCGCTGGCGGCGGCGGCCGCATGCATCGGACAGCCGGTCGCGGGTTGGGCGGGTTGGGACATGTCTCTACTCCGGATAGTCATCTGTTTTATGCGTAAATCATATACGCATTGCGTAATTCAATAAACCCGGTTTACCCTTCGCCTCTGTCCCCTTCCAACTTCCCGCCATGACTGCCACCCCCGATCTTCCGCGTCCCCGTGAACGCCGCCAGCGCGTGCAGGCGGCCGAGACCAGCATGGCCGTCCTGAAAGCACTGGGCGAGCTTGGCGGCCGCGCGGGATTGAGCGTGATTGCCGCCCGGATCGAGGAAAGCCCTGCCAAGGTGCACCGTTATCTCGTCAGCCTGATGGAAGGCGGGCTGGTCGGTCAGGACGCCGCCACCCAGCAGTACTTCCTGGGATTGGAGACCTTGCTGCTGGGCCTGGCGGCCATGCGCCAGGCCGATCCCATCCGCCTGGCCGAAGCGTCGCTTATCCGGCTGCGGGAAGCGCTGGAAGTCACGTGCTTCGTAGCGGTGATGGGCAACAAGGGACCCACCATCGTGCGTTTTGAAGAGCCAGGGCTGCCGGTCACCGTGAACGTGCGCGTGGGGTCGGTGTTGTCGATGCTGTGGTCGGCCACCGGCCAGGTCTTGCTGGCGACGCTGGACGAGACCGCCGTGCGGGCGCTGGCCGAAGCCGAGCTGGCGGCCGCCACGGCCGAACAGCGGGCGATGCTGCATGCCGATGACCCGATTGGCGCGCTGCAGCGGTCCGTGCAGGCGGCGGGCTGCGCCGTGGTGCGCGACACGAACTTGCGCGGCATCAGCGCCGTATCGGCCCCGATCTACAACTATGCCGGCCGGCCCTGCGCCGTGCTGACCGCGCTGGGCGCCACCGGCGGCTTCGATCCGTCCGCGGATGGCCGCATCGGGCTGGCAGTGCGCCAGGAGGCGCAGGCCATCAGCCGTTTGCTGGGCAACACCTAGTCATTTTCCAGGCCGGAAATCGATCGCGGCCATCGCCCGCCCCACCGCCTGCGGCGCATACCCCTCCCAGGGCGTATTACCGGCGTCCAGGCGCGCATGGATATTGGCGATGGTCCAGTGCGCGCCGCCGCTGAGTTTCGCCAACTCTTCCCACGCCACCGGCACCGACACGCCCAGCCCCGGCCGCGCCCGGGCGGACCAGGCCGCCACCGTGGTGGCGCCGAAGCCGTTGCGCAGATAGTCGACGAAGATCTTGCCGACCCGGTTCTTCGGCCCGCTCTTGGCCACGAACTGCTTCGGCAGCGTTCTCGCCAGATGCGTGACGATCGCTTGCGAAAACGCCTTGATGGTGTCCCAGTCGTACTGCCGGCGCAGCGGCACCACCACGTGCAAGCCCTTGCCCCCGCTAGTCTTCAACCAGGGCGTCAGGCCGATTTCGTCAAGCAGGGTGCGCACCAGCTGGGCCGCCTGCTGCACGGCAGGCCAGCCCACGCCTTCGCCCGGGTCCAGGTCGAACAGCATGCGGTCGGGCTTGCCGATCGCGGTCTTCACGGCGTTCCAGGTGTGGAATTCCACCACGTTCATCTGCACGGCAGACAGCACCGCTTCGGCGGTCGGTACCTCCAGCAGCGGCGGATGGCCGGGGTCCAGCTTGGGCGGCAACGATTTGACGCCCGGCATGGCGGCTTCCAGGTGCTTCTGGAAGAACAACTCGCCCTGGATGCCGGCCGGCGCACGCAGGAATGAGACGGGGCGGGATTTCAGGTGTTCCAGCAGCAAGGGCGCGACCAGGCCGTAGTAGCGCGCCAGGTCCAGCTTGGTCAGCCCGGTCGACGGGTCGATGACCCGTTCGGGATGGGTCAGCTTGCCGATCTTGCCCGCGGGCTTGGCCTGCGCCTTCGCGGTGGGCGCTCGCGTGACTGCGGCCGCCCTTTCGCGGGTGATCTCGCGCGCCGGCTTGTCCGTACGCAAGCCCTGGAACACGGCGTGGCGGATATGCCCGCCGCTCGTCCAGTCGCCGAACGCCACTTCGGCAATCAATTCCGGCTTCACCCATTGCACGCCCCTGCCCTCGCCTCCCGTCACCGGCTTGTCGCGGGTTTCGATGCGGGCAAGCTTTTGCTGAAGCGATAGCAAGCCTTGGCGGTCGAAGCCGGTGCCGACCTTGCCGGCGTAGCGCAATGCGCCGTCGTCCTCGTGCACGGCCAGCAACAGCGCGCCCAGGCCCTCGCGCGTGCCCTGCGGCGCGGTGTAGCCAACGATGACGAACTCCTGGCGGCGCCCGCACTTGATCTTCAGCCAGTTATCGCTGCGACGCGACACGTAGGCGGCGGATTGGCGCTTGGCGATGATGCCTTCCAGCCCCATCTTGCAGGCGGACGCCACCAGATCGGCAGGTGTCTGGTCGAACGCTTCACTAAACCGCAGATGGTCGTCGTCGCTTGCGGCCATCAACTGCGCCAGCAACGCCCGGCGCACGCGCAGCGGTTCCTGGCGCAGGTCCCGTCCGCCGATGAAAGGCAGGTCGAAGGCGTAGAACACGATGCCCCCGGTGGCTTCGCCGTCGAAGGCGTTTTGCAGCGCCTGGAAATTGGGCACGCCCTGCTTGTCCAGCACCACGGCCTCGCCGTCCACCCAGGCGCATTTCGCAGGCAGCCGTCCGAAGGCGTCCACCAGATGCGGCAACTTGGCGCTCCAATCGTGTCCATTGCGCGTATGGAGGGTGACGGTGTCGCCGTCCAGGCGCGCCAGCAGCCGATAGCCGTCGAATTTCAATTCATAAAGCCAGTCTTCCGAGCCCGGCGGTATACCGTCCGCCAAGGTGGCCAGTTGGGGTTTCAACGACGCGGGCAGGTCGGCTGCCTGGCCGGGCAATGCCGCCTCGTCCGCTTTGGATATCGCCCTGTCCTCCTTGGGCGCCGCTTGCGGACGCGCTTTCGCCGGCGTCTTCTTGCGCAAAGGCACCACGCTGTCGGGCATTTCGTCGACCACGCTGAATTCGCGTTCGCGGCGCGCAAAGTCGTCGCGGTCCTTGATCAGCAGCCATGCCGGCTGCTTGTCGGATTCCTTGCCCTTCATGCGGACCAGCGCCCAGCGGCCTTGCATTTTCGTGCCCTGCAGGTCGAATTTCAGGTGCCCGTCGCGGTAGCCCTTGCGCGCATCGCCGACCGGCATCCAGCGGCCCTCGTCCCAGATGATGACCTTGCCGGCGCCGTACTGGCCCTCGGGGATCTTGCCTTCGAACTGGTTGTACGCGATGGGATGGTCTTCCACCTGCACGGCCATGCGCTTGACGGCGGGATCGTAGCTGGGGCCCTTGGGCACCGCCCAGCTCTTCATCGCACCATCTAACTCCAGCCGGAAGTCATAGTGCAGTCGGCTGGCCCAGTGCTTCTGGATGACGAAGGCGCGGGCCGCTTCGTTTGCCTCGCCGCCCTCGGCGGGTTCCGGAGTGACCTTGAAGTCGCGCTTTTTGCGATAGGTCTTCAGGCTGTCGGCCATGTCACGCCGCCTTGCGGGGCCGCGCCGCCTTGGTGGCCTTGGCCGCCTTTGCCGCTTTCGCGGGCGCCTTCTTGGCAGGCGTCTTGCGGGCCGCGGTCTTCTTCGCTGCGGCGGGTGCCGCTTTCTTTCCGCCCTTCAGGCTGCGTTGCAGCAATTCGGTCAGATCGATCACGTTGTCCGCATAGGCGGGCGTTTCCTCTTGCGGCTCAAGAACGGTCTCGGTCTTGCCGGCCTTGACCTTCTTGGCCACCAGGCCCATGACCGCCGCCTTGAATTCGTCCTTGTACTGCTCGGGGTCCCACTTGCCAGACATGTCTTCGACCAGCATCTTGGCCATTTTCAGTTCGCTGGCACTCGGCGTCATCCCGCGGGCGCCGGACTTGGGCAGGTCCAGCTCGTCTTGCGGCTTGACGTCGTCGCCCCATCGCATCAGGTTCAACACCAGCGCATCGCCGGACGGGATCAGCGCGGCCAGATGCTGCTTGGTCTGGATAACTACCTTGGCGATCCCGATCTTGCCGGTCTTGGCCAAGGTGTCGCGCAACAAGGCATACACCTTCTGGCCCTTGTTGATCGGGGCAACGTAGTAAGGCCGCTCCAGATAGACGAACGGCACATCCCCCGCATCGACGAACTCTTGTATTTCAATGGTTTGCGTCGTGCGCGGATAGGCGTCGGCAATCTCTTCCGGGGAAATGATGACGTACTGGCCGTCTTCATACTCCACGCCCTTGACGATATTGTCCTTGTCGATTTCCTTGCCGGTGCGCTTGTTGATGCGCTTGTACCCGACCGGATCCATGGAGCGCTTGTCCAGCCAGTCGAAGTCCACGCCGGACTCCGTGGTGGCCGTGTGCAGGCCGACGGGGATGTGTACGAGGCCGAAGGAAATGGCCCCCTTCCAGATGGTTCTTGTTGCCATGATCGACTCCTCTAAACCGGGAAGTGATCAGCAAATAGTATTCCCGCGCCCCGCCGGGCGCCACGTCAGCGGCTGCGCGCCTTGGCCGTCGCCAGTTTGACGGCGCGGCGGCGCCACCAGAGCCATACGCCGCTGATGCCCAGGCCGCCCAGCGTCAGGCCGCCCACAGCAACCGCGGTTTCCAGCGCCACGCCGCCCAGTTCGCCCGTGTGCAGTGGGTAGACCACGGCCGTCGCCCGTGCGCCCGGGTCCAGCGTGTTCCAGCGCTGGACGGCCAGCACGTCGGCCGTGCGCGGGTCGATCCAGACGGAAGTCATGCCGTTGGGATGGGGGTCATCGCCCAGCATCATGCGGAAACGGGTCGGCGCGCCGGCGTGCGGCGGCACTACGATATAGCCGATGGGCGCCGGTTCCTGGAATTGCGCCACGGCTTTTTCGGCCAGTTGATCCAGCGTCAGCGGCTGCCCGGCAACGGCGCTGGCGGCCACGGCCGGCAATTTCGGCGCTTTGACCGGGGCCGCGCCACTTAGCCACGTTACGGCCGCGCCCAGCGGACGCCACGCCATGTAGGCGCCGGTGGCGACCGATACCGCGATCAGCAGGCCCAGCGTGGCCCCGCCTACCCGGTGCAGGTCGAACAGCGATCGCAACAGCCCGCGGTCCAGTGCGATGTTCCAGCCCTTGGCCCAGTGCCGCGGCCACCACAGGATCAGCCCCGTGATCAGCAGGAACAGATAGGCCAGCGCCACCCAGGCCAGAATGGCCTTGCCGGTGCTGTCCAGATACAGCGCGCTGTGCAGCTTGAACAGCACATTGGCCGCGCCCTCGGTTTCACCGCGCCGGCCTTGCTCGGCACCGGTGGCCGGGTCCAGGTAGAGCGTGCCGCGCCAGCCACCGCGCACCCGCACTTCCAGCGTTTCGCCCGGGGCGCGGGCAGGCCGGAACACCAGGTTCGCGCCGTCGCCGAATTCCTGCCTGGCCGACCGCAGCACGGATTCGAGCGTGACGCCCGCCTGGCCGGGAGCCAAGTCCGAACGGGCCTGGAACAGCTGCGGATTCGCCCAGCGGTCCAGCGCCGGCGTGACGACGAGCGCCGCGCCGGACAGGCCTGAAAAGATCAGGATCCAGCCGGCGCTAAGCGCCAGCCAGCGATGCACCCGCAGCCATACGCCGCGCAGGCCTTTCACAAGAACGATCCGGTCAATGCAATGCTCACGGTGCTTAGAAGGCCATCGAGGCCTGCATGTAGATCGTGCGCGGCTGCCCCACGAACTTGCCGCCGTTGTTGTCGGTGGAGCGCGTGTAGTAGCGGCGGTCGAACAGGTTTTTCACGCCAACGGCGAGTTTCAGGTCATTCATGTCGCGGCCGAAATCATAGCCTGCCCGCAACGCCACCGTGGCGAAGCCAGGGATGTCGCCCAGGCGTCCGCTGGCGTCTTCCTCGGTGACGTAGCCCGCGCCGGCATCCGGCGAACCCGGCGACCGCTGCTTGGACTGCGCGAAGACGTCGGCATTGAAGGTCCAGCGCTGCACCGCGTACCGGGCGCCAACGGACGCCACCTGGCGCGAGTACAGGGGCAGGTCGCGGCCCTCGAAGGCGCCGGCCTTGGCAATGGCTTGCGTGTACGTATAGGTGGCGTAGACGGACAGGCCGCGCAAGGCGTCGCTGAGGTCGCCCATGTCGTAGCGCAAGGCGGATTCCACGCCGCGATGGCGGGTGGCGCCCAGGTCGGTCCACATGCCCTCGCCCACGATCGAGCGCGTCAGCTGCAATTCCTTGTCGAAGTCGATGTTGAACAGCGTGAGTTCGCCGCTCCAGGCCTGGCCCGCGAAGTGCGTGCCGATTTCATAGGTCTTGGCGGTTTCGGGGTGCAAACCTTCGGTGGTGGACGCCAGTTGGCTGTACTGCTGCGGGCCGAACGACTTGCCGGCGTTGGCGAACAGCGACCACTTGTCGTCCACGCGGTACAGCACCGACAGGGTCGGCAGGGTCACACGCGAATCGATCGACGGCGACAAGGCGCTGGTGACGGCTCCGGTCGCGGTGTTGAAGTTGGTGACGTTGTTGTAGGTGCTGATGCTTTCGAAGCGCACGCCGGGCGTGATCGTCCACTTGCCGATGTCGATGCGATCGTCGATGTAGAAGGCGTGGGCGGTGGTGCCGCCGTCGCTCGTCTGGTAGGTGGGCATGTTCAAGTCGAACGCATCGCCGCCGGCGGCCGGGTTGTAGTAGGCGGTGCGCCCGGCCACTTCCGAGCTGCTTTCCTTCAGGTAGCGGTAGCCGACGGTGACTTCCTGCACGAACGAACCCGAATCGAACAGGCGCGAATAACGCGGTTCGAAGCCGAAATAGTGATAGCTGCGCGGCGCGGTGGTCAGGCGGAACTGGTTCGCCGTGGCGCCGGTGCCGCCTTGCTCGATATAGCTGCCGCGGTAGGAATCCACGTAGTACGTCAGCACTTCGAAGTTGTTGACGCCGTCATTGTGCGTGTACTTCAGCGAACCGTCGGTACGGCGGCCCGTGAACTGGTCGTATTGGCGGGTTGACTGGAACGGGTCTTCCGAGTATTGCGCGGTGGTCAGGCCGCCGGGCATCCGGCCCTTGCCTTCGAAGTGGTGCAGCGACACGGCCACGTCGTCGGTCGCCGAAAAGCGGTAGGCGCCCTTCAGGATCACGTCGTCGATGTCGGTTGAATCGTTGCTGGAACGGTAGCCATCGCCATGCGTGCCCGAATACAGCAGCGCGCCGCCCAGGCCCTTGTCAGTGGTGCCGCCCACGAACAAGCTGGGCGTGGTCTTGACGTTGCCGCCATGGCTGTAGATTTCGCTGCCGACGTTCAGGCTGGTCGTGAAGTCCTGCGGGATGGCGCGCGTCACGAAGTTGATGATGCCGCCCACGTTCTGCGGGCCATAGCGGACCGAACCGGCACCGCGCACCACATCGACCGATTCCAGGTTGCCCAGCGACACGGGCGCCAGCGACAACTGCGGCTGGCCATAGGGGGCGTAGGCCATGGGCACACCGTCCATCAGGATGGTGGACCGGGGCGACAGGCGCGAGGTCAGGCCGCGCACGCCCACGTTGAGCGACACGTCGCTGCCGCCCGTGCCGTTGCTGTCCTGCACCTGGACGCCGGGAATCTGACGCAGCACGTCGCGCACGCTGCTGGACCCGCTTTCCTGAATCTGCTGTTGTTCGACGACGGTGCGGGCGCCCGGGTGGGACAGCACTTTTTCTTCGGTGGGGGTGCCCAGCCAGTCGCCGGTCACGGTCACGGCAGCCAGTTCCCCGGCTTGTCCGGTGGCGGCCGCAGGCGCGGGGGGCGCCGTCTGGGCGTGCGCCATGCTGGACAGGCCGGCCAGCGCGGCGGCAATCGCCGCGGCACGGCGGTTCAGCGGGAACCCTGCCCGCGCGTTCTGATTTCTGGCCTTAGCCATCTTGCTCTTCTCCAAGCGCCGTTTGAGGCGTCACCATGATTGGCGGTCATCCTCAGTGCGACCTAGGAGCAGCAAGAGTCAATGACGCGAAAGCCGGACCATCGGGGGCCGACTCCGGGCGGGAGTATAAATAGGATCCATTTGCAAGTAAATAGGCGCCAAAATGGTTGCCAAGTTAACGCAAATCGTTGTTATGTGAACGTTTTTCCCCGTTGGAAACGCTCAGCAGGACGTACCGTCGGCTGCTGTAAAGCGGAGCAATCACGCCCGGGATGCGGTCGCGAATGTCCGCCAGATCGCCCTTCTCGACCGCCAGCAATACCCGGCCGCCTTGCTGCGGCAACACGTCGCGCACGCTTTCCCGCGGCACGATGCCGGCGTTGCCTTGCGAATAGAAGCGGGCCGAAAACGGCCGGCTGTCGACGAAATAAAGCCGTTCCCCCGCCTGCATCTCGGCCTGCGCGCGGGCGATCAACTGTTTTTCCGTCTTGAAGCGCTTGGGTTGGACGACGGACAAGGTGCCCAACACCACCGCCGCCGTGGGCACCAGCATCAGGCATCCCACGGCGACCCGGCGCGGCAGAACCGAGTTCAGCCGGCTAAGGCTCACGCCAATGCCCAGCGCCACCGGCGGCAGCGCGGGCAGCACATAAGTCCAGAGAATGTTGCCCGACAAGGTGAAGAACGCGGGCGTGGCAACTGCCCATGCGAACAGATAGGACGCCGTGGGCGAACGGCCGAACATCCGAATCCGCGCTACGAACTCGCCGCGCCGCTCACGTAGCAGCAGCCACAAGCCCAGCGGGCTCCAGGGCAGCGTCGCCAACACCCAATCCAGCCAGATCGCGCCATACGGCCGGCTGTGCGCGGAGCCGTAACGGTCGCCCGTCCAGCCCGGGTCAATGAAACGCAACACGTGTTCGCCCACGATGAAATATTCCAGGAACCCAGGCGTCTTCCACTCCGCAAGCAGATACCACGGCAGCGTCAACGCTAGCGTCAAGGCGGTTCCGCTGACCCACGGCAATGCGCGCAGATACCGGCGCGCATTGCCGTGCCAGAGCAGCCACGGCAGGATCGCGCCCGTCATCAAGACAAGCGCCAACGGTCCTTTGGACAGCAATCCGATGGCCAGCCCGATGAACAGTCCATAGCGCCAGAACCATGACGAAGCTTCGGGCGCCAGGAGGAACGACGCCATGCCCAGCGTGATGCCCAGCGCCAGGAACGGGTCGGTCAGCACCGCACCCGCCGCGACCAACGGCAGCAGCATGGTGCTGAACACCAGCACCGCCCATCTGGCAACCTCAACCGAAAACAGGCGCCGGCCCAGTTCATACAAGATGGCCAACATGCCCAGCATCGCCAGCCACGACGGCAGGCGCAGGCTCATCTCGCTCATTCCGAACCAGGCGCCGGAGGCGGCCTGGGCCCAGAAGGCCAAAGGCGGCTTGCCCCAGAAGGGTTCGCCCGGCGCGAACCAGGGTGTGATCCAGTCTCCGGATGCCGCCATGATCCGGGCGATCTCGGCGTAGCGGGGTTCCGACGTATCTGCGAAGGGCATCACCGCCATGGCCACCAATCGGATGCCAAGAATGACGCCCAGGCCGGCAAGAACGGCTTTAGCGGTCAAGCGCATGGTGACGCACGTCAAGCGGGGAGCTGGACTGCAGCTCGGTGATCGGCGTCGCGCGGCTGCTGCGCACGTCGCGCACCAGGTACACCGGCCGTTGCTTGGCTTCCAGATAGGTCTTACCCACGTATTCGCCCAATAGCCCGATGGTCAGCAGCTGCACCCCGCTCATGAACGTGATCGTCGCCATCAGCGACGGATAACCCGCGACGTCATCGCCATACATCAAGGTCTTGAAGATGACGGCCACGCCCAGCAGCCCGCCCAGGATCGCCGCGATCGCGCCCGCGCCGGTCGCCCAGCGCAGGGGCGCCGTTGAAAACGACGTGATGCCTTCCATCGCCAGGCGGAACAAGGCGAAGTAATTCCATTTGGTCGTGCCGGCCGCGCGCGGGGCGCGGTCGTAGTCGATGATGCGGGTCGGCATGCCCACCCACGCGTACAGGCCTTTCATATAGCGGCAGCGTTCGGGCAGTTTCAACAGTGCCCGCACCGCCCGCCGGCTCATCAGCCGGAAATCGCCCGTGTCGGCGGGGATGGCGGCCCGGCTAAGGCGGTTCAGCAGGCGGTAGAACGCGTAAGCAGAGGCGCGTTTCAGCCAGCTCTCCCCTGCCCGGCTGCGTCGGCGCATGCAGACGACGTCCGCCCCTTCCTGCCAGGCCCGCACCATTTCGGGAATCAGTTCCGGCGGGTCCTGGAGGTCGGCGTCCAGCAGAATCACCGCATCGCCTTCGGCATGGACGATGCCGGCCGTCATGGCCGCTTCCTTGCCGAAATTGCGGCTCAGCCGGACCAGTTTCAATGACGGTTCGGTCGCCAGCATGCCCAGCAGATATTCAGCGCTGCCATCGCGGCTGCCGTCGTCGACAAAGACGATTTGGTACGGCAGGCCCAAGCCGTCCAGCACCCGGCGCACGCGCGCCAGGCACAGGGGCAACACCTCGCGTTCGTTCAGAAAGGGAATGACGACCGATAGCGACGGCAAGCGCGCCGCGGGATCAAGTTTTCGCATGGGCGAGCTCCTCTTCCTCGGGGTCCCGCCGGTGCACCAGGCGGTAAAGCGCAGGCAACACCAGCAGCGTAAGAATGGTGGACGAAATGATGCCGCCGATCACGACGGTCGCCAGCGGCCGCTGGACCTCGGCCCCCGTCCCCGTCGCGATCGCCATGGGCACGAAGCCCAGCGAGGCGACCAGCGCGGTCATCAGCACCGGCCGCAGCCGGGTCAACGCACCGATGCGCACGGCCTGATCGATGCTCTTGCCTTCGTCGCGCAGCGAACTGATGAAGGACAGCATCACCAGCCCGTTCAGCACCGCCACGCCGCACAGCGCGATGAAGCCGACGGCCGCCGTGATGGACAGCGGAATGCCCCGCATCCACAGCGCGATCACGCCGCCCGTCAAGGCGAACGGAATGCCGGTGAAGACCACCAGCCCGTCCTTGACGTTGCCGAACATGGCGAACAGCAGCGCAAACACCAGCAGCAGCGCCGCCGGCACCACGATCTGCAGCCGTTTGGCCGCCGACTGCAGCTGTTCGAACGTGCCTCCCCACGATGTCCAGTACCCCGAAGGCACCTTCACCTGTTCGCCGATGGCCGTGGAGGCGTCCGCCACGAACGACCCGAGATCCCGGCCGCGCACGTTGGCGCTGACCACGATGCGGCGCTTGCCGTCTTCGCGCGAGATCTGGTTGGGGCCCGGCGCCAGGTCAAACGACGCCACCTCGCTGAGCGGGATGTACGCGGTTTGTGCCTGCCCTTCGGCCTTGGGCAAGGCCACCGGCAGCTTGCGCAGTGCTTCCAGGTTCTCGCGCACGGATTCCGGCAGGCGCACAACGATGTCAAAGCGCCGGTCGCCCTGGAAGAAGGTGCCCGCCTCGCGTCCTCCGACCGCGATGGCGATGGTGTCCTGCACGTCGCCCAGGCTGAGTCCGTAGCGGGCCGCGCGCGCCCGGTCGATGTTGACGGTGAGCATGGGCAGGCCCGTGGTCTGCTCGACCTTGACCTCGGAGGCCCCAGGCACCTTCTGCAGGACTGCCGCGATTTCCGCCGCCGTCTTGTTCAGCACGTCGTTGTCGTCGCCGAAGACCTTCACCGCCACGTCGCTGCGTACGCCCGAAATTAGTTCGTTAAAGCGCAGTTGGATGGGTTGGGAGAACTCATAGTTGTTACCGGGCACCTGGGCGGCTTCGGCCTGGATGCCCGCCAGCAGCTCGGCGTGCGTCTTGCGCGGCGTGGGCCATTGGTCCACGGGCTTGAGCATGATGTAGCCGTCCGAGATGCTGGGCGGCATGGCGTCGGAAGCGATTTCCGCCGTGCCGGTGCGGGCGAACACGCGCTCGATCTCGGGGAACTTGTCCTTCAGGCGCTTTTCGATCTGCTTTTGCATCTCGACCGACTGCGTCAGGCTGGTGCCCGGAATGCGCAGCGCCTGGATCGCCATGTCGCCTTCGTTCAGGTTCGGGATGAATTCGCTGCCCAGGCGCGAGGCCAGCACGCCGCACAGCACCACGAACAGCGTCGCGCCGGCCAGCACCAGCGGCGTGCGGCGCAACGCCCCTTCCAGCAGCGGCTCGTACCGGCGCTTGGCCCACAGCATCAGCCGGTTTTCCTTTTCGGACACCTTGTTGCCAATGAACAGGGCCACCGCCGCCGGCACGAAGGTTACCGACAGGATCATGGCGCCCAGCAGGGCCAGCACCACGGTCAGCGCCATCGGGTGGAACATCCGCCCTTCCACCCCGCTCAGCGCGAAGATCGGCAGGTAGACCACCATGATGATCAGTTGGCCGAACAACAGGGGCCGGCGAGCCTCGCGCGCCGCCGCGAACACCTCGTGGAACCGTTCGGCGCGCGTCAGCGGTCGCCGGTGGTGTTCCTGGGCGTGGGCAAGGCGCCGCACGCAGTTCTCCACGATCACGACCGCCCCGTCCACGATGATGCCGAAGTCCAGCGCGCCCAGGCTCATCAGGTTGGCGCTGACCTTGTAGGCGACCATGCCGGTGAAGGTGAACAGCATCGACAAGGGGATGATCATGGCCGTGATCAGCGCCGCCCGGATATTGCCCAGAAAGACGAACAGGATGACGATGACCAGCGCCGCGCCCTCCAGCAGGTTCTTCTTGACGGTGGCGATGGCCTTGTCGATCAGGTTGGTGCGGTCGTAGACGGTCACCGCCTTCACGCCCTGCGGCAGCGACTTGTTGATGGTGTCCAGCCGCGCGGACACGGCTTGCGAGACGCTGCGGCTGTTTTCTCCGATCAGCATGAACACCGTGCCCAGCACGACTTCTTCGCCGTTGTCGGTGGCCGCGCCCGTGCGCAGTTCGCGCCCGATCCCGACGTCGGCGATGTCGCGGATCCGGATGGCCTGGCCCTGCACGGAAGTCAGGACGATGTCCTTGATGTCGTCGATCGAACGGACCTGGCCCGGCGCGCGGATCAGGTATTGCTCGCCATTGCGCTCGATGTAGCCCGCGCCCACGTTGGCGTTGTTGCGGTCCAGCGCGGTCATCACGTCCGCCAGCGTCAGGCCGTAGGACACCAGCCGCTCGGTGCTGGGCGCCACCTGGTATTCCTTGGCGTAGCCGCCGATGGAATTGATTTCGGTCACGCCGGCCAGATTGCGCAATTGCGGCTTGATGACCCAGTCCTGGATTTCACGCAGGTCGGTCGGCGTATAGGGCGTGCCGTCCTCCTTGCGCGCGCCCGGGTCGGCTTCCACCGTCCAAAGATAGATCTCGCCCAGTCCGGACGATATCGGGCCCATGGTCGGCGTCACGCCTTCCGGCAGGCTTTCCCGGGCTTCCTGCAGCCGCTGGTTGACCAGTTGCCGGGCGAAATAGATGTCGGTGCCGTCCTTGAAAATGACGGTGACTTGCGACAAGCCGTAGCGCGACGTCGAGCGGGTCTGCTGCAGCCCGGGCAGGCCCGCCATGACTGTTTCGATCGGATAAGTGATGCGCTGCTCGGTCTCAAGCGGCGAATAGCCCGGCGCGCCCACGTTGACCTGCACCTGGACGTTCGTGATGTCGGGCACGGCGTCGATGGCCAGCTTGGAATAGTTGTAGACGCCGATGGCGGCCATGCCCAGGGTGACGAACAGCACCAGCCAGCGTTGTTCGATGGCGAAACGGATAAGGCGTTCAAACATGCTTGGCTCCGGCTCAGTGCGCGTGGTCGGCGCTGGCTTTGCCCAGCTCGGATTTCAGGACGAAGGCGTTGCGGGTGACATACCGCGTGCCGGCTTCCAGGCCCGCCAGCACTTCAACCTGATCGTCCGACTGCTTGCCCAGCGTGACGGGCTGCGCCTGGAAACCGCCGGGCACTTCGACAAACACCGCCGGCCGGTCTTCGATCGTCTGCACGGCCTCGGCGGCAACGGCCACTGCCGCGTCAGAGGTCTGGACCACGACGTTGACCGACACGAACAGGCCCGGACGCCAGGCCATGTCGGGGTTGTCCAGCGTGACGCGGGCGGTCGCGGTGCGTGTCTGCTGCCCCAGCAGCGAACCGATGTATGACACCTTGCCGTCCGCGGTTTCGGTGAATGCCGCCGAGGCGACACGGGCCCGTTCGCCCACCCGCACGTCCTGCAGGTCCTTGGGAGCGATCACGAATTCCGCCCAGACCGTGCGCATGTCCGATAGCGTGAAGATGCTGGCGGTGTCGGCCAGCGCTTCGCCCAGCGCAATATGTTTTTCCACGATGACGCCGTCGAACGGCGCCCGGATTTCCAGAATGCCCAGGTCTTTGGACTGGGGCGATGCGCCCGCCGTGCGCAATTTCTGCTCGGCGTTCTGGACGGCGATGCGCGCTTCTTCCAGCGCGGTACGGGCCTGTTGATAGTCCTGCTCGGCCGACACCTTTTCTTGCCAGAGCCGGCGCTCGCGCTGATGGTTCTGCGCCGCCAGGTCGCGCCGCTTCACGGCCGCCAGCCATTCGCTACGCAGTTCGGACAAGCCCGCGCTGGAAATCGTGGCCAGCAGATCGCCCTTCCTGACCTGCTGGCCCAGGTCGGCCGACACGCTTTCGACCACCCCCGCCATGCGCGGCACGACGTGGGCGGTGCGGTCGGCGTTGAACTTGATTTCGCCCGGGAACGCCGCGGACCGGGCCAGCGTGGCTGGCGCGGCAACGGCCACCTTGATCCCCGCCACCGCGATCTGTTCGGCCGATAGCGTCACCTTCCCCTCTTCTTCCTTTCCGGTTTCGTCGTGGTCGGCCTCTCCCTCTGCGTGGCCGTGGTCCGCGTCTTTGACGGATTGCGCGGATGGGCCGGGTTTGGCCGGCGCATCCGCCCACGCGGCGCCCGCCGGGCCCAGCAGCAGGCCGGACAAGACGGCGACAGCCAGCGCGTTGCGCGCGCGGACGGATTCAATTCGATGCTTTGCCATGGGTAGGGTTCTTTTCAACGTCCAAGAATGCGGTCGATTTCCGCGGAGGCCTGGTAGGCCGAAGCCAGCGCCGTCAGGTAGGCGATGTTTCCCTGGGACAGCGTGCGCTGGGCGTCCAGCACCTCCAGGAAGCCGAACTTGCCGGCCTCGAATCCTTTGCGTGCGGCGTCATAGGCCTGGGCCGCGCCCGGCAGCACGGCGCCCCGGTACTCGCGGGCCGATCCCACCGCCAGGTCGAACTGCGATACGGCCTGCAGCAAGTCGCCCGTCAGGCGCGCCGCCAGTTCGCGATAGGTGTCTTGCGCTTTGTAGGCCTGCATCGTGGCCGCATAGACGTTGCCCTGGTTCCGGTCGAACAGCGGCAGCGGAATCGATACGCCCAGTTGGGCCTTGTTGCGGCCGGCCTCGTTGTCACGCGCCACGCCCGCGCTCAACGTGATGTCCGGATAGCGCTTGCTCTTTTCGACTTCCAGTTGCGCACGGCCCAGGTCCACGGCCAGCCGGCCGCCTTGCATCAACGGCGCATCGCCCAGGGCCGCGCTCAGTTCGTCGAGCGAACCGCGCTGAGGCAAGGCGTCCAACTTGCCGTCGACGCTGTCGAAGTCGGGCTGGGCGTTGCCCCATAGCAAGCCCAGCTTGCGTCGGGCGGCTTCCAACGCCGCGTCTGCCGTGCGGGCCTCGATGCGCGCATTGGCCAGCTCCACCTGGGCCTTGCTGCTTTCCAGCGGCGGCGCCTTGCCTGCCGCCACGCGCCGCTCGGCCAGGCGCAATGCGCTATTGGCAATATCCATGTTGCCGCGGGCGACGCGCACGGCCTCCTGCGCCACGGCCGCTTCGAAGAATGCGGCAATCACCGCGGACCGCAGGCCGGCGCGCGCGGCCGACAGGTCGCGCTGCGCGATATCCCGCGACAGGCCGGCCGCCTTGATGCGCGCGCCGCGCTTGCCGCCGGTTTCGATCGGCACGCTCAGCATCGTGGTCGTGGTGCGCGTGGCCTTCTGGGTGTCGTCCACGCTGACCTCCAGCGATGGGTTGGGCAGCACGCCGGCCTGCGTCAGTTGCCCCTCGCTGGCCGCGGCCTCGTTGCGTGCGGCGGCAAAGCCCGGGTTGTTGTCGAACGCGGCGGACATGGCGCGTTCCAGGGTCAATGGCTGTGCCTCGGTGCGGGCAGGCAAGGCGAACGCCGCGGCCAAGGCCGCGACGGCAAGCGGTAAGACGGATAAACGCATGGGTCAACCAACGGAGACAGCCTGCGGCGATGCCAGGCGGGGATCAAGAGGATGGGTGTGCCGGCACTGTATCCAGGCGCCCTCGTCAAAATCTCGACCGCTACATGACATTTCTGTAAGGTTCGCGGCATTACGAATTCGTAATCAGGGTGTTTGCGAATTGACGAACTTGAATTCGTAAAGTGTCTCCACCGTTTCACAAACAGCGTGTAGGCGCTGGCCAGGCAACCGCCGCCAGTCCGACACACGCATCGAGGAGATTCCTGATGAAGACCCGTATCGCCGCCACCCTCGCTTTGACCGCCCTGATCAGCGTGCCCGCCCTGGCCAGCGCCAACAACGTCTGGCACCAGACGGACACCGAGATCGGCTACGCCATCGCCCCCGAACACGCGGCCAACGGCAAATCCCGTGATCAGGTCGAGGCCGAGCTGGCCGAGGCGAAAGCCGACAAACGCCAATGGTTCCTGACCTACCGCAACCTGCCCAAGCCCGCCTGGGCCAAGCAGGCCACCTCGCGCACCCGAGCCGACGCGCTGGCCGAGGTCGAAGCCGTCACGCCTGCCGAGCGCGCCCGCCTGGCGGACATCTATACGCCGGGCTGATTCCCGCCAGGCCTGAAACGCCGTGCCTTCGGCGCGGCTGCTGACCCGGCGGCCGCCGCTCGCTCTTCCCACCCGAATGCGCCGTAAAATCGGCACGGACGCCCCATGCGCGCCGATCGCCCGCCGGCCCCGGCCACCGGGCCATGGCGGCATGGCGCTGCCGCCCATGCCCCCCCTCTTCCTGGCCTCTATGAAAGTCCTGGTAATCGAAGACGAGAAAAAGCTGGCCGAATATTTGCGGCGGGCACTGACCGAACACAACTACGTGGTCGATGTGGCGCACGACGGCGTCAACGGCCTGCATCTGGCCCGCGAAGGCCTGTATGACCTGATTCTGCTGGATGTGATGCTGCCCGGCATGGACGGGTTTTCCGTGCTGCGCGACATCCGGGCCTTCTCGCGCACGCCTGTCCTGATGCTGACCGCGCGGGACAAGATCGAAGACCGGGTCAAGGGGCTGCGCGACGGCGCCGACGACTATCTGGTCAAACCCTTTGCGCTGTCTGAATTGCTGGCCCGCGTGCTGGCGCTGGGCCGCCGCAGCGGGCACCAGCATACGGAGACCCGCAGCCAGAACCTGTTGCGAGTCGACGGGCTGGAGCTGGACCTGCTGCGCCGCCGCGCCAGCCGCGATGGCGTGCGCCTGGACCTGACCGCCAAAGAATTCACCTTGTTGGCGCTGTTGATGCGCAAACAGGGCGAAGTCCTGTCGCGCCTGGAACTGGCAGAACAGGTGTGGGACATCAATTTCAACAGCAACACCAACGTGGTCGAAGTTGCGGTGCGACGGCTGCGCGGCAAGATCGACGACCCGTTCGAGAGAAAGCTGGTGCACACCGTGCGCGGCATGGGTTATGTGCTTGAGGTCCGCGAAGACTGATGCCCGCCGTTCGCCGCCCCCGTTCGCTGCGCCGCTGGCTGTCGCGCTGGCTCGCCATCCAGACTTTCCTTGCGCTGGGCCTGGTGTGCATCGCGGTCTATTACGCCACCAACCTCAACCTGAGCTATCGCCAGGACGCCCTGCTTCAGCAGAAGGTCGAAGTCATCCGCCACCTGGTCGACGAGAACCGCGGCAATGGCGACTCGACCCGATTGCGCCACAAGCTTGACGACTTCTTTTACGGACGTCCGGACTTCTCGCTGGAACTGGAGATCGACGGCGAGAAAGTCGCCTACGGCAGCCCGATCAGCCGCGACAACGACGTCGACCACGACCGCCGCATCACCTTTTCGCTGCCCCACCCCAGCACCCCGGGCGATTCCATGAGCGCGGAACTCGTGCTGGACATCACGCCCGACATCCGGTTGCGCCGCGCCCTGGCCTGGACCCTGTTCGGCTGCGCGCTGGTCGGCGCCATCGTGGCCGCCAAGGTCGCCACGATGCTGGTCCGTCGGGGGCTGGCGCCCTTGGATGCCCTGGCCACCCAAGCCGCCCAGTTGTCACCCGACCGCATCGGCGAACGGCTGGACGAAAGCGGCCAGGCCGACGAAGTCCGCCCGCTGGTGCGCCAGTTCAATGCGGTGCTGCAACGGCTTGAGCGCGCCTACGTCCAGATGGAAGGCTTCAATGCCGACGTGGCGCACGAAATGCGCACGCCGCTGGCTACCCTGATCGGCGAAACGGAACTGGCGCTCAAGACCCGTCCGTCTCAGGACGCCCTGCGCGAGATCCTGGGGTCCAACCTGGAGGAACTGCACCGGCTGTCCAGCATCGTCAACGACATGCTGTTTCTGTCGCAAGCCGACCGGGGCGCGCAGGCTCGCGCCACCTGGGAGGGCGATCTGGCCGGCGTGGTCGAGGAAGTCGGTCAGTACCACGAGGCGGAAGCCCTGGAGGCCGGGCTGCAGATTCGCGTCCTGGGTGGGGCCACCGCCGCCATCGACCGCCGGCTGTTTCAGCGGGCCGTGTCGAACCTGGTGTCGAATGCAGTCCGCTATGCCGACCAGGGCAGCGCGATCGACATCAGCCTCTCCCAACGCGGTGCGCGCGAAGCGCAGATCGCCGTGCGCAATGCCGGCGAACCCATACCGCCGGAGCATCTGCCGCGCCTGTTCCACCGCTTCTACCGCACGGACGAGGCCCGGGGGTTCGACGGCGACCATCACGGGCTGGGCCTGGCCATCGTGGCCGCCATCGCCCGCATGCACGGCGGAAGCAGCTTCGTGCGGTCCGAAGGACGGACGACCGTCATCGGCTTCAGCGTGTCGACGCCGCCGGCAAGTGACGCCGCGCACGACATTACAGAAAACTAATCTGCCGGTCCGCTTCCTGTCGGGGGCCCCTCCATAGACTTGTTGGTACGCCCAACTCGTTCCATGGAGAAACAATGAACCGTCCGACTCAACGCCTTTCGATGCTGCTGGTCCTTGCCGTGTCTGTCGCTGCCGCGGCCCCCGCCGCGCAAGCCGAGCCCAAGACCCGGGAACAAGTCGCCGCCGAACTGCGGCAGGCCAAAGCCGCAGGCCTCGTCACTTACGACGAACAGGATTACCCGGCCCAGGTCTACCAGCCGTCATCCAAGACCCGCGCAGAAGTCCGCGCCGACCTCCGGCTCTGGACCCAGGCCGGCCTGGCCGAGCTGCATCGTGGCGAATTGGAACCCGATGTGTTCGGGCTGGACTACCGCACGCGGTATGCCGAGTACGTGCGGATGCGCACGGGTCCCGAATACCAAGAGGCGCTTGAGCTTGAGCGCGGCCTGGCCAACCCCAACCGGTGAATGCCATGACGACGATCTCTCGCCCCCTGATTCTGGCGCTGGCGCTTGCCGCTTTCGGCGCAACCGCTCAAGGCCAACCCCTGGCGCCCGCGACGCACGCAGCGCCTGCTGCCGTATTGGCCACCTGCGACGCATCACCCGAACGTCTGGCGAGCTACCGCAGCATGCAGGAAAAAGGCATGAAGACCCGTGCCGAGGTCCGCGCGGACACGATGATCTGGAAACGCGCCGGCATGGAAGAACTGTTCCGCGGACGTCAGAGGCTGGACACGTTTAACCCGGTGTACCGGCAGCGCTATGCGGACTACCTGCGGATGCGCAACGGCCAGGAGTACGCAGCCGAACTCTGCCGGCAGCTGGCCAGCTAGGCAATCCCGGCCGCGCGACCCAGCCTAGGTTCCCGCGTATTCCTTCAACACCCGCACGAAACGCTGCGCGTGGCGGCTGGGCGCATCGAATCGTGACCGCACCAGGCTCAACGCCAGCGGAATCGATTCGCGCAGCGGCCGCACGACCAGCCCGGGCCAACCGTCTTGCCCGACCGAGAACTGGTCCACGATCGCCACCCCGGCGCCCGCCCGCACCAGCGCGCAAGCCAGCTCGGCTCGGACGATGTCAACCGACGCGGTCCAGGCCACGCCGGCCCGCTGAAACGCCGCCGCCACCAATTGGCCGAACGGGATGTTGCGGCTGTATAGCACCAGCCGATACGCGGCCAGTTCGGCCAGTCCAACCTCCGCTTGGGCTGCCAGCGGATGGCCCGTGGGCAGGATGCAGACCATCTGCCCCGTGGCGAACGGTTCGACGATCAGATTGGGATGGTCGATGGGCAGTACCGACACGGCCAGCTCGGCCTTGCGCCCCAAGAGCTCGTGCCCCATGTCCGCCAGCAGCGTCGTGTGGTACTTCAGTCGGACGTTCGGATAGCGCTCCAGGTATCGCGCCATGACCGGCGGCAGGAAGTTCAGCCCCAGGCTGGGGCTGGAGCACAAGGTCAGCGCCCCTTCCGGGCGCGCCGCCAGGTCCCGCGCAAATTCATCGATGCGCAGCGCCTCTTCAAACAGCGGCCCCACTTCCTCGAAGAGCCGGTGCGCCTCGGGCGTGGGCGTGAGCTTGCCTTTGTCTCGGGCGAACAATTGCAGGCCCAGGCTTTGCTCGGTATGCGCAATCAGCCGGCTGACCGCCGGCTGCGACACGAACAGCAGCTTGGCCGCCCCGTTCATCGATCCGGTCAGCATCACCGCCCGAAACACCTCCATCTGCCTCAGTTTGAACCGCATTGCCCTGTTCCGATAATCAATTGTTATATCCCCCGGCCAACTTAGCATAAGAGGAAATCCCGCCGCATCGGTAGCATCCAGAGTCGTCGCCGGGCACCGTTCCGGTCGTTTCGATAAAGGGATTGCATGACGTTGAAACTGGGATTCATCGGCCTGGGCATGATGGGCCTGCCGATGCTTGAGAACCTGGCGGGCTTGGAAACCTTCCGCATCCACGCCTACGACCGCGATCCGCAGCGGGTTGATCGCCTGAAGGCGCATCCCGCCTGGGGACGCACGCTGCTGCCGGCCACCGGCCTGACCGACCTTGCCGACTGCGAGGTGGTCATTACGATGTTGCCCAATAGCGCGATCACCAACGCGGTCATTGAGGGCGGGCAAGATTCGCCCGGCCTGGCGGCCCTGCTGCCTCGCGGGGCCACCCTGATCGACATGGGCTCGTCCAACCCCGCCGACACCCTGCGGCTGGCGCCGCTGCTGCAGGTAGCGGGCATCACGCTGATCGACGCCCCGGTTTCCGGCGCGGTCGCCAAAGCCGCGAACGGCACGCTGGCGATCATGGCGGGCGGTCTGGCCGACGACCTGGAACGCGTGCGGCCGATCCTGTCCCGCATGGGGGCCACGCTGATCCATACGGGTGCGGTGGGCTCGGCCCACGCCATGAAGGCGCTGAACAACTATGTCTACGCGGCCGGCCTGCTGGCGGCCAGCGAAGCGATGCTGATCGCCCAGGGGATGGATCTGGACCCCGCCATCTTTACCCAAGTGCTGAACGCGTCCAGCGGCCGCAACGTGGCCACCGAAACAAAGCTGGCCCAGTTCATCGTGCCGCGCACCTTCAATGGCGGTTTCGCCCTGGGGCTGATGGCCAAAGACCTGCGCACCGCGGACAGCCTGCAACAACTGTCGGGCGTACCGGCGCCGCAACTGTCGCTGTGCACCGGCCTCTGGCAGCAGGCGTTGCAAGCCCTGCCCGCCGCCGCGGACAACACGGAGATCTACCGCTATCTGGAAACGCGGCACGGCGCGGGTTGAACGCGCAGCAACACCCCTATAACAAAGGCACATCCGCCATAAGGGAGACAAACACCATGCACAGAACCGCCACCTCCATCGCCCTGGCGCTGGGGCTGACCGCCGCCGCCTCAGCGCTGGCGGCCCCTTCTTTTCCCGACCACCCGATCCGGATGGTCGTCCCCTTCCCCCCAGGCAGCATCACCGACGTGGTGGCGCGCAGCCTGGGCAAGCATATGGCCACCGACCTGGGGCAGCCCGTGGTCGTGGAAAACAAGCCCGGCGCCAACGGCATCATCGGCACCCACGACGTGGCGCGGGCGAAACCCGACGGCTATACGCTGGTGGTGGTGGGCGTCTCTACCGCCGCCAGCGGCGTCAGTCTGTTCAAGGACCTGCCCTACAACCCGGCGAAAGACCTTGCGCCCATCGGCGCGGTCGCGGAAACGCCGTATCTGCTGGTGGGCTCGCCCAAGACGGCAGGCGCCAACGTGGGCGAGCTGTTCACCTATGGCCGCCAACATCCCGGCAAGCTCACCTACGCCTACGGATCGGGCAGCGCCCAGGTATTCGGCGCCAAGCTCGCCGCCATGGGCGACATCACCGTCACCGCCGTCCCATACCGCGGCGGCCCCCAAGCGCTGACCGACGTCATCGGCGGCACCGTCGACCTGACGTTCACGGACCTAGCCAACGGCTTGCAGCAAGCCCGCGCCGGCAAGGTCAAGACGTACGGCGTCAGTACGCCCGACCGCTTCCCGCTGGCGCCCGACATTCCCACCTTGAACGAATCCGGCGCCCCCGGTTTCAACCTGACGGTCTGGTTCGGGCTGATGGGGCCGGCAGGCTTGCCCCAGCCCGTGGCCGACCGCTTGGCCCGTTCCCTGGATATTGCCCTGGCCAACAAGGAACTGCAGGAAACCTACGCGCGCCAGGGGCTGACCGTGAAGACGCAAAGCCCGGCCGAGTTCGGCGCCTTCGTCGTGGCCGAGATCGACAAATGGGCCGCGATCGTCAAGGAAACCGGCATTCCCCCGCAATGACCCCTTCATTCCCTCTACGTAACGAGACTTCCATGTCGTTGATTGAAATCCGCAAGCGTTGCCTGATTGTTGAAACCACTTTCCACGAAAACGGCCCCGCGCCGGCCCAGCCGCTGAAGCTGGCCGCCTCGTGCGCCGTCATCAAGAACCCCTACGCAGGGCGCTACGAACCGGACCTGATGCCGTTCATGGCCGAGTTGCGCTCGTTGGGCACGTTGCTGGCCACCGAGCTGGTGGACACGCTGGGCAAGGACAACATCGAGGTCTACAGCAAGGCCGTCATCGTCGGCCTGGATGGCGAGATGGAGCATGGCGCCGTCTGGCATGAAGCCGGTGGCTGGGCGATGCGCACGGTGCTGGGCGAACCCAAGGCGATGGTGCCCGCGGTGAAGGCCGTTGCGGTGGCCGGCTATCGCCTGATGGTGCCGGTGCATTACATCCACGCCTCCTACGTACGCAGCCACTTCAACAGCATCGAGATCGGCATTCAGGATGCGCCGCGTGCGGGCGAAATCCTGTTCGCGCTGGTGATGGGCACGGGGGGCCGCGTGCATTCGCGTTTAGGGGGGCTAACCAAGGACGCCGTCTCGGTTCATGACGGTCAGCGATAAAAAAATCGCGACCCTCATCCTAATAAGTCACTTTAACTAATTTACTTTAAGTTGAGACGTTTATATATATAAATCAATAAATTAACTGCTTATTTTAAAGTTAAATAGACGATGATATTCGGCGCCTTTGCACGAATTCATCGTCTTTTCGGGGAAAACCCGAAGAAACTTTCTTGCTTTCGTAACGGTCGCTAATTGTTCAGGTTATCGTCAGGCGCCTTCTCCGGCACGCGCCGCACCTGTCTCCCGCCGCCCCTCCGAGAGCTCCCATGACACTGATCCGTCCGCGCACCGCCGCGATACCGACCCGTATGCTTGACGAGGCGCAACCAGGGTTATCGGTGATGGACGCCATCGTCGTATTGGTCGGGGTCGTGATCGGCATCGGCATCTTCGGGTTTCCACCGCTGGTCGCGCAACACGCGGGTTCCGAAGCCATGTATATCGCGCTGTGGTGCGCGGGCGGCCTGGTGATGCTGGTCGGCGCCCTGTGCTATGCGGAACTGGGCTCGGCCTATCCCGGTGCGGGCGGCGAATACCTGTACCTGACCCGGGCATGGGGCCCGCGCGTCGGCCTGATGTTTGCCTGGGCCCGCTGTACGGTGATCCAGACTGGCGCGATCGCCGTGGTCGCCTATATCTACGGAGACTATGCGCAGCGGCTGATGCCGCTGGGTACCTACGGCCCGGCGGCGCATGCCGCGATCTCGGTCGCCGCCCTGACCGCGCTCAATATCGTGGGCACGCGCTATTCCAAACGGCTGCAATGGGTGTTCACCGTGTTGACCCTCGGGGCGCTGGCGGCAGTCCTGGTCGCCAGCCTGACCGCGTCGGGCGACGCAGTCGCCGCCACCACGCCCACCCCGCTTGTCGGCAGCCCGGCCGGCCTGATGGGCATGGGCATGGTGTTCGTGCTGCTGACCTACGGCGGATGGAACGAAGCCGCTTACCTCAGCGGCGAACTGCGCAATCCCGGCCGCAACATGAGCCGGGTGCTGCTGATCGGCACGGCCATCGTGACGGGCGCCTATGTGCTGACGAACCTTGCGCTGCTGGAAATCTTCGGCCTGCAAGGCCTGCGCGACACCCCCGCGTTGGGCGCCGACGTCATGCAGCTGGCGGCCGGCCCCTATGCCGCCGCGCTGCTCAGCCTGACCATTTGCGCCACCGCGCTCAGCACCATCAACGGCACCATCATCACCGGCGCCCGCGTCTATTACGCCTTGGGCCGCGACGTGCCGCGCCTGCACGCGCTGGCGGGCTGGAGCGCCCGCAAGGAAACGCCGGTCGCCGCGCTGCTGGCCCAAGGCGCGATCACGCTGGTGCTGGTGGCCCTGGGCGCGTTCAGCCAGAACAGCGTGCAGACGCTGGTGGCGTACACCGCGCCCGTGTTCTGGATCTTCATGCTGCTGGTGGCAGCGTCGGTGTGGCGCCTGCGGCAGTTGGATCCCGAGCGGCCGCGGCCGTTCCGCGTGCCGCTCTATCCCCTGCCCCCGCTGCTGCTGGGCCTGACCTGCGCCGGCCTGGTCTATTCCAGCGCGGTCTATGCGGGCGCCGGCGCCTTGATCGGTCTGGCCGTCCTGGCGGCCGGCATCCCCATGCTGCGTTTACTCAAGCCTGCCGGGATGTCGGGCTGACGCATGTTTTTCCTGGCGGGCGCTGCCACGCCCGCGGTTCGTTCCCAGTTGTTGACCTACAAGGAGAGCCCACCATGCAACCCTCGACTCAACCCCTAGTCGCCGGCCGCCTTTCGCGCTTGCCCAGGCGCCGGGCCATCGTAGTGGCCACCGCCATGGCGCTGTCCCTGGCCTATGCGGCCATCGCCACCGCCCAACCTGCGGCAAAGCCTGCCGCCGCGGCCGGCACCCAAGAGGAATACGTGCCGGACGTCGGCCAGGACGGCAAGGACGTGATCTGGGTGCCCACGCCGCAGACGCTGGTAGACAAGATGCTGGACATGGCCAAAGTCACGCCGAAGGACCGGCTGATGGATCTGGGTTCCGGCGACGGCCGCACCGTGATCACCGCCGCGCAGCGCGGTCTGACCGCCCAAGGCATCGAATACAACCCCGACCTGGTGGAACTGTCGCGCCGTAACGCGCAACGGGCCGGCGTCGCGGACCGCGCCACCTTTGTGGCGGCCGACCTGTTCCAGACCGACCTGTCCAAGGCAGACGTGATCACCATGTTCCTGCTGTCGACCATCAACGAGAAGCTGCGGCCCACGCTGCTGCAACTGCCGCCGGGCACCCGGGTGGTGTCCAACACGTTCCGCATGGGCGATTGGGAACCCGACGCCGCTGAAACCGTCACCCAGGATTGCTCGACGTATTGCACTGCGCTGCTCTGGATCGTGCCGGCCAAGGTAGAGGGCAAATGGGTCGTGGACGGCCAGACGCTGCAGCTGACGCAGCATTACCAGATGCTGTCGGGCAAGTTGGGATCGGCCGACATTTCGGACGCCCGGCTGAACGGCAATGCGATTTCGTTCAGCGCCAACGGCGTGCGCTACACCGGTGAAGTCAACGGCAAGACCATGAGCGGCACGGCGGCTGGCAAGGGCAACTGGTCCGCCAAGCGCAGTTGACCGGGCACAGGGCGGCGCCGTTTGACCGGGCCGCTTCTCATGCAATAGCATGCGTTGCATGAGAAGAGACAGCAAACTATCCGGCGTGCTCCATGTCCTGCTGCATATGGCCGAGGCGCCCGGTCCCATGACCTCGGAAGACCTGGGCCGCGTCATGCAGACCAACCCCGTCGTCATCCGCCGCATCATGGCCGGGCTGCGCGACCAGGGGCTGGTGCGTTCCGAAAAAGGCCATGGCGGCGGCTGGACGATCTCGTGCGATTTCAACCACGTGACGCTGCGCGACATCTATGAAGCGCTGGGGTCGCCCGAGATCTTCGCCATGGGCAACCGTAGCGATGCGCCCGGCTGCCTGGTCGAAGCGGCCGTGAACAAGGCGTTGACCGGCGCCTTCGAAGACGCCGAAGCCTTGCTGATGGAGCGGTTCGGCGCCGTCACCCTGGCCGCGCTCAGCAAGGACTTCCACGCCGGCATGGTGCGCCACGGCCGGGGCTTTGACCTGGCGACGGCGCACGCCGAGTGACCTTCAGCGCGGAGGACGCTGCGAAAAGCTGCGTTCGAAGATGCCTTCGGCGATGCGGTTCTTCAGGATCTCGATGGATCCCCCGGCGATCATCCATCCGCGGCACCGGCGCACGCAGTATTCGACCAGTGACTCCCGGCTGTAGCCCAATCCGCCCAGCACCTGCAACGCGTCATTGGCCACGTCGAAGCCCACCTGGTTGCAGTAGGCCTTGGCAATCGCCGTGTCGGTGGCCGACGGAAACCCGGTGTCTGCACCGATGGCCGCCCGGTACAGCAGCAATTGGGCGGCATCCAGCTTGATCCGCATATCCGCGAATTTCCATTGCAGCCCCTGGAATTCACACAACAGGCGGCCGAACTGCTTGCGCTGCATCGCCCAGTTGCGCGCTTCTTCGTAGGCATAGCGGCCCAGCGCCAGCGACCGCGCCGTGTTGCCGATGCGTTCCACGTTGAAGCCGGCGATCTGCTTCTTGAAGCCGCCCTCGCCCAGGACGACCATGTCGTCGGCCACGAACACATTGTCGAAGAAGATCTCGACCCATTCCTCGCCAGACATGAACGCGGACCGCTTGCCCAGTTTCACGCCCTCGGCCTTGGTGTCGATCAAGACGGACCCGATGCCGCCCGTTCCCGGGCCGAAGCGCACATAGGTCAGGATCACGCTGGCGTGCGGGCCGTGGGTGGTGAAGATCTTGGTACCGTTGATGCGCCAACCACCATCGGCACGGGTGGCGCTGGTCTTCAGTTCGGTGACGGCCGAGCCCGCATCGGGTTCGGTCATGCCGACCGAAATCAGGCCTTCACCGGCCAGCAGCGCGGTCAGGTACTTCTGCTTTTGCAGTGCGCTGCCGTATTCGGCCAGCACCCGGATAGCGCCGAAGTTGCCCGCCTGCACCACGTCGGCGCTGCGCGGGCACACGGACGCCACGGTTTCGATGGCGATGACGGCGTCCATCAGCGAACCGCCGACGCCGCCGTCCTGTTCCGCCACGGTGATGCCCAGCAAGCCCTGCCCGGCCATGTTGCGGGCCACATCCCAGGGATAGTCGTCGGAGTGGGCGCGTTCGACGGCGCCGTCGCGCAATTCGCGTTCGGCGTAGCGGCGCACCGCGGTCTGGAAATCCTGTTGTTCCGGAGTCAGCTTGAAGTCCATCTAGGTAGTTCCTGATGCAAGAGTGAAAAATGAGTAAGGGTCAGGCCACGCGAACCAGGCCGTCGACGGCGACCACGCCATCGGCGCGGACGAACAAGGGGTTGATTTCGGCTTCCTCCACCTGCACGCCGGCCAGGCAAGCCAGCCTGGAAAACGCCGCGATGGTGCGAGCCAAGCTTTCGCAATCGCCTTCGGGCAAGCCGCGAAAGCCCCGGACGAGCCGGGTCTGGCGGACCTCCACGATCATGCGGCGGGCTTCGTCCACGGACACCGGCGCCAGGCGCAGCGCAAAGTCCGGCGACAGCTCGGCGGCGATGCCGCCTGCACCCAGCAGCACCGTGGGGCCTACCAGCGGATCGTGGCGATAGCCCAGGATCAATTCGATCAACCGGCTTTCCATGGGCTGGACCAGGATGCCGTCGATACGTGCCTGGGGCGCCTGGCGGCGAACGGCATCCAGCATCTGGCCCGCCGCAAGCGCCAGCGCCTGCCCATCCGCGATGCCGACACGGACAGCGCCCAATTCGGTCTTGTGGGCCAGGTCCGGCGAGCAGACCTTGGCCACCAGCGGATACGGCACGCTGTGCTGCAGCGCGTCCGGCGCCAGCAGTTGGCCGGCCGCCACCGGCACACCCAGGCTGCGGAACAGTGCGCCCGACTCGTGTTCACTGAGCATGCCCCGTTGCGGCAGGCCCTCCGGCCACGCCACGGGCGAGCCTGCCACCGGCGGCTGGCCGGCATCGGCGAAGAACACGGAAAGCGCGTCGGCGCAGGCCTCAGGCGTGCGAAAGGCGGCGATCCCGCCCGCACGCAGCAAGGCCAGCGATTCCGGGGCCTCGGGCGCCAGGAAGACCGCAAGGGGTTTGCCGTCCGGCTTGTCCGCCTCCAACAGCGGCTTGACCGCCAGGCCGGGATGGAACTGCGCCGAGGATCCCACCACGCTCAAGACGGCATCGCACCAATCGGCGCGCAGCAGGTGTTCAAGCAGCATCTTGTATTGCGCGCTGCTGGCTGCCAGTGTCAGGTCGATGACGGGCGTTTCCCGAATGTTCAGGCCGGATTGGGCGATCATCCGTACGAAATCCGCGGGTGGCGCTACGGCGGCCAGGCCGTGCAGCCCCAGGTTGTCGACCACGGTGGCAGCGCCGCCACCCGTGGTGGTGATCACCGCGACTCGGGCGGCGGCGCCCTCGGCCACGGCAGCGGCAGCACGGTGCGGCCGGCGATAACGCGACGCCAGCGGCGCGATCTCGAACAAGGTCTCCAGATGCCGCACCCGCATGACCCCATGCGCGATCAAGAAGGCGTCGACTGCCGCGTCGTTGCCGGCCATGGCCCCCGTATGCGACTGCGCCAGCGCGTCGCCTTGTTCGGACCGGCCCAGTTTGTAGGCGACCACCGGCTTGCCCTGGACCCGGGCACGCGTCAGCGCCCGGGCCAGCGTCGGCGCGTCGCGCAGGGTTTCCAGGAACAGCAGGATGACTTTGGTGTGCGGGTCGTCGACCAGCGCATCGACCACCTCGCCGACGGAGATATCGCTTTCGTTGCCCACCGACACCGACTTGGCGAACCCGAAGCCGCGGGCCGCGGCGCGCGACAGCAAGGACCCCATCATCGATCCGCTCTGGGACACCATGCTGATGTCGCCGGGCAACAGGGTGTCGGCCTCGAACGCGGCGTTCACGGACAGGATCCCGCCGGTATGCAGGTCGGCCAGGCCGATGCTGTTCGGTCCCAACAGGCGCAGGCCCAGCCCGCGCGCCTGCGCCACCAGTGCGGCCTGGCGCGCCTGGCCGTCCGGCCCGGTTTCACCGAACCCGTCGGAATAGACCGTCACGACCCGTGCGCCGGCTTCGGCACAAGCCGGCAGCAGCGCCGCCACTTCAATGCCGGGAATCATCACGAAAACGTGGTCGACCGGCCCGGGCAGGCCCGCCAGCGACGGATACGCCCGTTCGCCCAGGATCTCGGCCCGGGCGGCGTTGATGGGGTAGATGGCCCCGCTATAGCCATGCTTGCGCATGAACCGCAAAGGGCGCGCGGTGTTCTTGCGCGCGTCGCCCGAGGCGCCCACCAGGGCGACCGCGCGGGGGGACAGCAATGCGTCGGCGAAGGAAGACGAGGAAGAAAAAGAGGACATGGATGCGGCGGATGTCATGGGTTCCAAAGGATCGGGAATCAAAGTCGGGGCATGTCGGCGGCCAGGCGCAGTGCGCGCACCGGCATCGTCTCCAGGCGCCAGATGTCCTCGCGCAAGGCGCGGGCGCGCGCCCGGCCCAGGACGGGACCGGCCAGTTCGTCGAATTTGTCGGCAAGGTCCGCATCCGACAACGGCGACTCGGGGTCGCCCTTGCGAAACGGGGAATGGTGTTCAAGGACCTGCCCGGCGGTGGTCGTGACCGTCAGCCGCGCGGCGCGCATGCGGGGAAAGCCCGCTGTGAACGCAGGGTCTGCCCGCAACTCCAGGCGTTGCATCAGCTGGCGTACCTGTGGGTCGCGCAGACGGTCGGGGCCGAAAGCGTCCAGCCGTACCGAACCATGGACAAGCGCGTGCGCCACCACGTACGGCAGGCTGAACTTGGCCTCGAAGGCGGTGTTGGGCGAAAAATTGCCCGTGACGTCCAGGGACGTCTGATAGGCGTCCACCCGTAGCGCCGCGACGTCGTCCGCACGCAGCCCCTGCTGGCGCAACGCCAGCGCGGCGTCGATGGCGGCGAAGGTATGGCCACAGCAGCCGTGGTTCTTCTGCGTGATCGACAGGATGTTGTAGCGTTGGCCCAGGCCGTCGACGGCCACGGCCCAGTCGGGATCTTCTGCCAAGGCCGCCCCGAAGCCGACCTTGCCTTCCAGGATGTCCGGTACTCCGGTAATGCCGTGCGCCGCGCCCTGCCCGGCCCGCACGCCGACTTCGGCGGCATGGCCGGCGTGCAGCGCCTTGCTCATCGCGTCGGACCGGAAGGCCTGCTGCAGGCCGCTGGCCAACGTGCCGGCGGTGGCCAGCGCATGCAGCATCGCCTGCACGTCGCCCGGGGCGCACAAGGCCGCCGCGGCGGCGGCGCTGCCGAAGCAGCCCACGGTGCCGGTGGTATGGAAGTAGCGGTAATGCGACGGTTGCACGGCAGCGCCGATGCGGGTCGATATCTCGTAACCCACCACGATGGCGTTCAGCAAGGCCTGGCCGCTGGCGTCGCCCTCTTCGGCCAGCGCCAGAGCGGCGGCGATGGTTGGGCAGCCGGGGTGATAGATCGCGTCGCGGAAGATGTCGTCGAATTCCACGGCGTGCGACACGCTGCCGTTGATCCACGCCGCGGTGGCCGCAAAGGCGGTGGTGGCGCAGCCCGGCAAGCTGGAAGCGCCAGAACCCAATTCGGCGCCGTGCGCACCCAGCAGTTGCAGGCAAGGCGCCGTGCGCGTGCCGGGATACAGCGCCGACAGCCAATCCAGGAACGCGCGCTTGGCGTGGTGGTTGACCTCGTCCGGCAACCTGGCCAGCGTGTCCTGCGCGCCATACGCGGCGATCGTGTCCAGCAGCATGCTTGTCTCTCCTCTTGTTATTGCAGCGCGGCAACCGCGTCGCTGATATCTGCCGTCCACTCTAGGCGGCCTGCCCCCGGCCAGGATTGATAAAAAGGAAAACGAGCGTTCTTGTTCCAGGGGGGACGGATTTTGAGATAGTTGCTTTGCCAATTTTTCATACCGCCCGGCGGGGGCCTTCCGTAAGCTGCATGGCAATAGCAAGAAAAACAGTCGCCATACCAAGGAGGAAGTAATGAGTGAGACAAAGACCCCGCTGGGTTTCATCGGCCTGGGCGTGATGGGCGAACCCATGTGCGCCAATCTCGTCCGCAAATCCGGGCACCCGGTTTATGTGGCCGATATCAGTCCCGAGCCGGTGGCCCGCATCGGTGCATTGGGCGGCCACGCCTGCGCGTCGATCATCGAAGTGGCGCAGACCGCCGAAATCGTGTTCCTGTCGCTACCCAGCATCGTGCAGGTGGAACAGGTGTGCACCGGACCGGGCGGTCTGGTGGAGGCCGCCGGGCGCGTCCGCATCGTGGTCGATATGAGCACCAGCGACGTCGGCCGCACCCGCCGCCTGGCCGAGGTGTTGCGCGGCCACGGCATCCTGCTGATCGACGCGCCGGTGGCGCGCATGCGCGAAGCCGCCCGGCTGGGCACGCTGATGATCACGGTAGGCGCCACCCGCGAGGACTACGAGACGGTCCTGCCCTACCTGTCGTGCATGGGCACGGACGTGCTGCTGTGCGGCGGCGTCGGCAATGGGCAGGTCGTGAAGATCATGAACAACATGGTCGTGTTCATGACGGTGCATGCGCTGGCGGAAGCCATCACGATCGGCCGCAGCGCGGGCGTTGACGGCACGCTGCTGCTGGAAGCTCTCAGCAAGGGCTCGGCCGACAGCTTCGTACTGCGCAATCCGGGCCAGAAGGCGCTTGCCGCGGAATCGTTCCCGGAAAAGACCTTTCCCACGGAGTACGCGATCAAGGACATCCTGCTGGCGCTTGAACTGGCGAACCAGGGCGATGTCGACGCCCGCGCCGCCAAGCTGACGCACGACCTGCTGGAGCGCACGCGCGCCGCGGGCTACGTCAAGGAGTACTACCCGGTGATGGTCAAGCTGATCGAACGCGGCTACGCCTGAACCCTGTCTTCCTGCCGGCGGCGCCTGATGCGCCGCACCTTTCCCTATTCGAGACAACCATGACCTCCATGCTCTCCAGGTGGGCGCTGCCCGTGCTCGCCGCCGCGTTCGGCTTTAATGCAGCCGCCGCGGATTACCCCGTCAAACCGATCACACTGGTGATCGGATTCACCGCCGGCGGCCCGACCGACGCCGTCGGACGCTATCTGGCCCGCGGGCTCGAAACCGAACTGGGCCAGACCATCGTGGTGGAAAACCGCCCGGGCGCCAACGGCGTCGTGGCGGTGCAAGCCGTCAAGCGCGCCGCCGCCGACGGCTACACGCTGATGCTCGGCAGCAGCGGCACGCTGTCCATCGAACCCGTCTACAAACAGAAGGTCGACTATCAGGTGCAGAAGGACTTCCAGCCCGTCGGGCTGGTGGCCAGCTACCCGTACCTGCTCGTCGTGCCGGCCGATTCGCCGTTCAAGACCGTGCAGGAGCTGATCGCCGGCGCGCGGGTCAAGCCCGGCGCATTGACCTTCGCGTCCGCCGGCAGCGGCGCCGTCAACCACCTGGCCGGCGAATGGTTCAAGAGCGCCTCCAAGGTGGACATCACCCACATTCCCTACAAGGGCGACTCGGCGGCCATCGCAGACCTGGTGGCCGGCCGGGTGGACATGGCGTTCCTGAGCGCGATCGCCGCCATGCCGCAGGTGCAGGCCGGCAAGATGCGGGCGCTGGGGATCGCAGCCGCCCAGCCCTCGTCCGTGGCGCCGGGCGTGCCGACGGTGGCGGAATCGGCCGGCATCCCCGGGTTCACCGCCGAGCCGTGGAACGGCGTGCTGGCGCCCGCCGGGGTGCCGCCCGCCGTGACGCAGCGCCTGAACGCCGCGATCAACAAGGTGATGGGCACCGAAGCCGCGCGCGACGCGCTGTTGAAACTGGGCCAATACCCCATGACCGGCAGCCCCGAAGACTTCGCGCGGCACATCAGCACACAAACCGACCGCTGGGCGCAAGTCATGCAGACCAGCCACATCGCAAAGGCGGACTAAATGCACTATCCCGAACTGAACCTGCTGATCGGCGGCCGCGCCGTGCCCGCCGCCAACCGCCCGGGCCTGGAAGTGATCGACCCCGCCACTTTGGCCGTGCTGGGACGCGTGCCGGTTGCGACGCCGGACGACATCGACGAGGCGCTGGAAGCCGCCCGCCGCAGCTTTCCCGGCTGGCGCGATACGCCGGCGCTGGAACGGGCGGCCATCCTGCGCCGCGCCGCCAGCCTGATGCGCGAACGCACGCCGCTGTTGGCGTGGCTGATCACCCGGGAACTGGGCAAGCCGCTGGCCGAATCCGAGAAGGAAGTGGCGACCGCGGCTGAAATGTTCGAATGGGCGGCTGAAGAGGCCCGGCGCACCTATGGCCGCCTGATCCCAGGGCGTGTTGGCGGCATCCGCCAGATGGCCGTCCCGGAGCCGGTTGGCCCGGTCGCCGCCTTCTCGGGCTGGAATGCGCCGGCCATCACGCCGTCGCGCAAGATCGCGGGCGCGTTGGCGGCCGGCTGCTCCATCGTGATCAAGCCGTCCGAGGAAACCCCTGCGATCGCGCTGGAAATCGGCCGCGCGCTGGCCGATGCCGGCCTACCCGCCGGCGTGTTGAACATGCTGTTCGGCGACCCCGGCGAGATCTCCAAACGCCTGATCGCCTCGCCCGTGATCCGCATGGTGACCTTCACCGGGTCCACGTCCATCGGTCGCGAACTGGCGGTGATGGCCGCCGCCGGCCTGAAGCGCGCCACGCTGGAGCTGGGCGGACACGCGCCGGTGCTGGTGTTCGACGATGCCGACCCGGAAGCCGCCGCCGATGCCCTGCTGGCCGCCAAGTTGCGCAATGCCGGCCAGATCTGCACGTCGCCCACCCGCATGTTCGTGCAGCAAGGCGTCTATGAACGGTTTGTGCAGCGTCTGGCCGAGCGTGCCCGGGGCTGGCGCGTCGGCAACGGGCTGGAAGCCGGCGTGCAAATGGGGCCGTTGGCGAACCCCCGGCGCCTGGCCGCCATGGAAACCATGGTGGCCGACGCGGTCAGGCACGGCGCGCAGCTTGCCGCCGGCGGCACGCGCCTGGACCTGCCCGGCTGGTTCTGGGCGCCGACCGTGCTGCGCGACGTCGGCACCGACTGCCTGGCCGCCAACACCGAACCCTTCGGCCCATTGGCGCTGGTCCAGCCCTTTCGCGAGACGGACGAAGCGCTGGCGCTGGCCAACCGCCTGCCGTTCGGCCTGGCCTCATATGTGTTCACGCGCGACGCCGCGACGGCGCGGCTGGCATCCGAACGCATCGAAAGCGGCGTCGTCTGCATCAACCACTGCCAGGCATCCCTGCCCGAGACCCCCTTCGGCGGCTTCAAGGACAGCGGGCTGGGCAAGGAAGGCGGCGTCGAAGGCCTGCAGGAGTTCATGCAGATCAAGTACGTCAGCCAACTGTAGCCGCCCCACCCAAAGGAGAAGACCATGAATAAGAAGATCACCACCCTGCTCGTCCTGGCCGCGGGCGCCGGGCTGGCGCAAGCGCCCGCGCACGCCCAGGTGCCGGCAGGCATTTCGGACGGCGTCGTGCGCATCGGCGTGCTGACGGACATGTCGGGCGCCTATTCTGGCAACGTCGGGCCGGGTTCGGTGCTGGCCACCAAACTCGCCATCGAAGACTTCGGCGGCCAGGTGCTGGGCAAGCCGATCGAGATGCTGTCGGCCGATCACCTGAACAAGACCGACGTGGCCGCCGGCCGAGCCCGGGAATGGATGGACCGCGAAAAGGTCGACGTGGTGACCGAACTGGGCAACAGCGCGGTCGCGCTGGCCGTGATGAACATCGCCCGCGAAAAAGGCCGCATGACGATGGTCACCGGTGCGGGCGCCACCCGCATCACGGGCGAAGACTGCTCGCCCAACAACGTCCAGTGGGTCTATGACACCTATGCGCTGGCCAAGGTGGGCACGCTGCCGCTGGTCGAAGCCGGCGCCAAGAAATGGTATTTCGTCACGGCCGACTACGCATTCGGCCATTCGCTGGAAAGCGACGGTATGCGTTTTGTGAAGGAAGGCGGCGGCACGGTGGCCGGCTCGGTCCGCTATCCCTTCCCGGGGACGGACTTCGCGTCCTTCCTGCTGTCGGCCCAAGCCAGCAAGGCGGATGCGGTGGGCTTCGCCAGCGCGGGCGCCGACTTGCAGAACGAGATCAAGCAGGCCCGCGAATTTGGTCTGGCCGACCGCCAGAAGCTGGTCGCCATGCTGATGAGCATCACGGACGTGCACGGCGTGGGCCTGGAAGCCGCCCAGGGCATGACGTTCGCCGAAACCTTCTACTGGAACATGGACGACGAAACGCGCGCCTTCGCGCAGCGCTTCTTCAAAGCCGCCAACAAGATGCCCACTGCCTTGCAGGCCGGCCAGTATTCCGCCGTGCTGAACTACCTGCGAGCCGTGGAGAAATCAGGTACGGACAATGTGGACACCGTGATGAAGACGCTGCGCAGCATGCCGATCCATGACGCGTTTGCGCGCAACGCCCGGCTGCGCGAAGACGGCAAGCTGATCCACGACACCTATGTGGTCGAGGTGAAGGCGCCCAAGGAGTCCCAGGCTGCGTGGGACTATTACAAGATCGTCAAGACGGTGCCGGGCGACCAGGCTTTCATGCCCATGGCCGAAAGCCAATGCAAGCTGGTCAAGCAATGACCACGGCGCCCGCAGACGGCGCCGCACTGCCGGTCTACGAGGCGTATGCCATCCGCTACGCCAGCGTGACCCGGCGCGCGGTCGACAACTTCCTGTCTCGCGCCGACGTGCACGACGGGCCCATGCCGCTGGATTTCTATTGCTGGCTGCTGCGCGGCCCGGCCGGCAATGTGCTGGTAGACACCGGTTTCAGCGCATGCTCGGCGCGCGCCCGCGACCGGGCCTTCACGCTGCATCCCGAGGCCGCGCTGGCCCGGTTGGGCCTGGCGCCGGCCGACATCGACCACGTGATCCTGACGCACCTGCACTATGACCACGCCGGCAACGTCGAGGCCTATCCCCGAGCGCAGGTCCATCTGCAAGACACCGAAATGCAGTACGCCACTGGCCGCTACATGTGCTTTGCGGCCATGCGGCATTTCTTTTCGGTGGACGACGTGCAGTCGGTCGTGCGCCAGGTCTATGCGGGGCACGTCCGCTTCCACGATGGTGACGCCGAGCTTGCGCCCGGGCTGGAACTGCATCACATCGGCGGCCATACCCAGGGATTGCAGGTGGTGCGGGTGCACACCGCGCGCGGCTGGATCGTGCTGGCTTCCGACGCCCTGCACTATGCCCGCAACTTCACCGACGACAACCCGTTTCCCGCTATCTTTCACCTGGGCGACATGCTGGAAGGCTATCGGCGTATTCGCGCGCTGGTGCAATCCGACGCGCATATCGTTCCGGGCCACGATCCCGCCGTCGCTCGGCAATACCCACCCGCCGATGGCGAAGCAGGCATCTACCGGCTGGATACGCCCCCTTTGTGACAAGGAAAACCCGATGCAAGAAGACGACTTCATCCTGAACCGGCTGGCCGACGCCGTGAACCGTCAAGAGCGACTGGTATGGCGGGGCCGCCATCTGAACACGGTGTTCCTGCTGGAACTCGGCGGGGATGCCTACCTGATTACGGTGTTGGCGGGCCGGATCCAGTCCGTACGGAAAGGCCCCTTCGTGATGCCGCGCTGGCAGTTCGCCCTGCGCGCCTCGGCCGAAGACTGGGCGCAATTCTGGCGTCCCCTGCCCCCGCCAGGCTTCCACGATCTGATGGCGCTGGTGAAGTTCCGGCGCCTGCGTGCCGAAGGCGACCTGTATCCCCTGATGTCCAACCTGCTGTATTTCAAGGACGTGCTGGCCTGCCCGCGCGCCGAAGGAGCGTCCTCGTGAATTCGCAAACCGCCGTCTTCGAACCCATCATCGGGCGCTACCTGCATTTGACGCTAGGCGGCCGTACGCACCGCGTCTATGTCGAGGAAGCCGGCACCGGCATCCCGCTGCTGTGCCTGCACACCGCGGGCGCCGATACCCGGCAGTACCGGGCCGTGATGAACGACCCGAGGATCCTGGCGTCCTTCCGGGTGATCGCGTTCGACCTGCCCTGGCACGGCAAATCGTCACCGCCCGAAGGCTGGCAGCAGGAAACCTACCGACTCACCTCCGAGGATTACGCGCAAGCGATCATCGCGGTTGCCGACGCGCTGGCGCTCGACCGGCCGCTGGTGATGGGATGCTCCATCGGCGGACGCATCGTGCTGCATCTTGCGCTGGAACACGCGCACCGCTTCGGCGGCGCCATCGGGCTGCAGTCGGGCGCCCACGTGGATCCCTACTATGACCTGGAATGGCTGAACCGGCCCGACGTGCACGGCGGCGAAGTCTGCGCCGGCATCGTGTCCGGCCTGGTGGGCCCGGGCAGCCCCGACAATCATCGATGGGAAACGCTGTGGCACTACATGCAGAGCGGCCCAGGCGTGTTCAAGGGCGATCTGCATTTCTATACGGCCGATGGTGACATCCGGGACCGCGTGGCCCAGATCGATACGCGTCGTTGCCCCTTGTGGCTGCTGACCGGCGAATACGACTATTCGTGCACGCCGCAAGACACCGAGTTCCTGGCCGGACGAATCGCCGGATCGCATTGGCAGATCATGGAAGGCATGGGCCACTTTCCCATGAGCGAAGATCCCGACCGCTTCCTTGCCTATCTGCGGCCGGTGCTGGCCCAGGCGGCCGAAGCGCGCCTGACCGGTTAGCCATCGCGACACGCCGGCGCCGTTACTGCGCCGGCGTGTCGGGTGTCGTCAGCGCCTTCAGCAATTCTTCCACCGGGCGCGCCAGTTGCGCCGTGTCGCGCACGCAGACATAGAACTGGCGTTCCGCCCAGTCATCCCGCAGCCGCAGCAGCACCAGGCCCATCGACGCCAGATAGTGGCGCGCGATGCCTTCCGGCACTACGCCGATGCCCAGGCCTTCGCGGATCATCCGGCACCGCGTCTCAAAGTTGGACACCTGCAGCTTGACGTTGGGCGGCCGCGACAGCGTCTGCCCCGCGTACGCCAGGAACTGGTCCAGCGAATGCCGGGGAAAGTAGCCCAGCAGGTCATAGTCCAGCGCGTCTTCCAGGAACAGTTCCGTCCGGTCCGCCAGCGGATGCCCGACCGGCACGACCAGCCCCACGCGATCCCGGCGGAACGGGAACGACGCGACGCCGGGCACGGGATGATCGGCGTGGTAGATGCCGATATCCACCGACGCCTCGGCGACCAGACGCGGAATGTCGTAGCTGTGGCCTTCCAGCAGGTCCACGCTGACGTCGCTGCGGCCCGCCAGGAACCTCCCCATCACGCCGGGCAGGAATTGCAGGATGGTCGACGGGTTGCTGGCCAACCGGATCTTGGCCTGCCCATTGACGGAGTAGCCGTTGATGGCCTGCTCAGTCAGTTGCACGCTGCGCAGGATGGCTTTCGCGCGCTGATACAGCAAGGCGCCGGCAGGCGTGGGCTCGACCCCGCGGCCATGGCGATGCAATAGCGTGCGGTCAAGGTGGCGCTCTAACTCGGCCACCCGTTTACTGGCGGCGGACGTCACCAGGTTTTCCCGTTCGGCCGCTTTCGACAGGCTCTTTTCTTCGACGGCCGCGACGAAGATTTCCAGGGCAGGAATATCCAGCTTTTTCATACCGGCAATATACCGTGCCGCCATGCCGTCAACGTCGCTTCCACCTGTGTGATTTCCGCTCGGCTCATCCCGGCGCGGTCATAGAAGCCGGCACGTTCGGCCACCACCTCCCGCACGCGGTCCAGGATCGACTGCGCCACGGCTTCGGAGCGCAAGCCGAAGCGCCGGTATTCGGTCAGGCAATTCTCGAACGTGCTGTCGCGCCCCGCCGCGCCGATGTGCAGGTAATGCTTGGCCGACCCTTCCTGCGTGACCACATCGAACAAGGGCGACAGCCGATACGTGCCAGCGCCCTCGTCCTTCACGAAGCCCACGTTCTTCAGATGGTCGTCGGTGTTGTGCACGGCGACGTTCAGGATCATGCGGGCATACAGTTCTTTCAGGTCTTGCACCGGGTTCGACGAGACGCGGCGCACCACGTCCGCCAGGCGCGCGTACGAATACGTGGCCTTGCCGCGCGCGCCGTCCAGTTCGCGCTTGCCGATCTGCGCCGACGGGCTGATCAGCGACGCGCCGCTCAGGAAATGGCGGCGGGCCACCACGGGTTCGCCGCCGCGCTCGGCCGCAAGCCGCTCCCGGTCGAAGCGGCGGGTCAGTAGCACGGCGCCCAGATGGGTTTGCGTCAGATGGATCTCGGGCACGGTCAGGCCGATCGCCCGGGCCATCTCCAGATTGGCGAACTCTACGCGTTGCCGGTCATAGGAATCACCTTGGCGCGGAAACTTGGCGATCCACATCTCGCCTTGCTCGTCGCGCACGATGGTCTTGGGGCGCGCTCCGCCGATATCCCACGAACTGCCAAGGATGTCGCGGTACAGGCCTTTCGGCTTCACGCCCTGGTCGATGTCCGTCAGCAAATCCGCCAACGATTCCAACTGGCTGATCTCGGGCAAGCGATAGGTCTTGCGCATATTGGGCGTCAGCTGGCGCGCGCTGAAGAACAGTGCCCCCACGCCCATGCCGCGCCCGCGCAGCAGGACTTCGTCTTCGGTGACCCGGGCGCCCGCCTTGTCCACGCGCATCACGTTGCGGCCCCAGGCATCTGGCGCGGCGTCGAAGATCGCCCCCAGCGTTTCGTAGCGGCTTTCCGTGCGGAAGGTCGTCTTGGCGTCGATCAGGGGCAGATTCAAAGGGTCCAGCGCGAAGGCGCGCGGGTCGTTCACATACGACTGCACATAGGTGAACTCGGCAAAAAAGTGATGCTCGTCCGAGTCGTCCAGCGTCAGCACGCCGGCCAGGACCGCTTCGCCGCGGATGTCCACGTAGACAAACAGCTGGCTTTCAACGGATTTGTGTTTGCGGGCGCGCGCCATGCCGAGCCTTGACCCTAGAGTTTGGTGGGGTCGATGCGGTGCGCGGGCGTTGCCGCGCCACCCCGGCTGGGCCGCCGCAAGGCGTCCAACCGCTTGCCCACGCCGTCCTGATCGGGATCGGCCAGCGTGAACAGCTGGTCGCCAAACCCGTATTGCAGCAGCGCTTCCACTGCCAGCGCCAGAGATACCCCACCGTCGCCGCGTTCCAGCCGCGCGATCGTGGCCCGGGACACGCCCAGGCGGCTGGCCAGCGCGCTTTCCGATTCGGCGCGACGCAGGCGCGCCGTGCGCAGGTTTGCGCCTAGCCGCGCGAGTGCATCGGCCGCATCGAAGCTGGGTTCGATCTTCTTTTTCATGCTTTGATAATAGTGCGGAAACCGCCCTATTGCATGATTAATGAGGCACAGGGTGTTTCATTTATGCCCCATTAATGAGTCATAAATACACATTTTGACTCATTAATAGCTCAAATTCCGAGGAATTCCTCACACCACCACGGCCTGATCCAGGCGCAAAGCGCCGCGGCCCGTGTCCAGCGTGACGCGTGCGCCCAACGGCAGCGTCAGGTTCGGGTCGCCGTGCCCGCTGGGCCAACCGGCCAGCACCGGAATCCCACGCGACCGGAACTGGTCCAGAATCAGGGGATACAGCAGGCCCTGCGCCTGCGCGTCATCCATCTGTACGCCCAGGCGGGTGAAATTGCCCACCAACAGGCCCTTCACGCCGTCGAACTTGCCGGCGGCCGCCAACTGGCCCAGCAAGCGGTCGACGCGCGGCACGGCTTCGTTGACGTCTTCGATGAACAGGATGGCGTCGCGCGTGTCGATCTCGTTGCGCGTACCGGTCAGCGCGGCTATCAGCGCCAGGTTGCCGCCGATCAGCCGCCCGCTGGCCACGCCTGGCACCAGTTCGGTGGCCAAGGCGTCCTGCGGGGGCGCGATCCATGCGCCGTTGCCCATCTGGCCGGTGACCATCGCCAGCAGGCTGGATTCCGTGGGTTCGCGTTTGCCGGCCAGCAAGTCCTGGCCTAGCATCGGCCCGTGGAACGTCACAAAACCGGCATGACGCTGCAAGGCCAGATGCAGCGCCGTGATGTCGCTGTAGCCGATGAAAGGCTTGGCGTGCTTGCGTAGCAGCGTGTAATCCAGCTGGTCGAGCAAGCGCCATGACCCGAACCCGCCTTGCAGGCACCACACCGCACCCACGTCGGGGGCGGCAAACGCGTTGTGCAAATCGGCCAGCCGGTCGGCATCGCTGCCGGCCAGATAGTCATAGGGCGTGTCCAGCCGGGTGCGGCTGGCGGGCATGACTTGGGCGATGAAGCCGCGAGCCTCCAGCCATTCTGCCGCCTCGTCGCTGGCGCCAGGCGCCGCGGAGGCCGGCGCCACGATGGCGACCCGTGCGCCGGGACGCAAGGCGGGAACCGGGGCGGCGCCCTTGCCGTGCGCGGCCGGGGGCGTGCTGGCCGCTGTGGCCTGACCGGCGCCCGATGCCCTGCCCGCAGGCGCGCGGCTTGCGCAGCCGCTCAGCGCCAGTGCCGTCAGGCACAGCGCGCCGGTCTGCTTCAGGAAGCCGCGGCGGCCCGGATGCTGGTGCTGCGGGGGCTCTCCAGGCAGGTTCATGGTCTTCGTCGGGGGCATCAATGCGTCGTCAAAACCGTTCATAGTCCAGCCGGTAGCGCCACTGGCCCACGGCCAATCCCGCCATCGGCAAGCGGCCGATGCGGATGCGGCGCAGGGCCTGCAGCTGCAAGCCCGCGGTATCGCAAACGTATTCGATGAAACCCGGCAACGGCGTCTTCAACGCAAAGCGCAGATGGGTTTCGTTCTGCCAGCTGACCTTCATGGGGGTGGCCGCCCGCCCTTCGTACGCCAGGCCACGTTGCAGCCGGGCCAGGTCGCCCTCGCTGAGCTGGCCGCTGACCTGCGCTACGTATTCCTGCTCGACGAGCTTGCCCTCTTCCACCAGCTTGCGCGATATCGCGTATTCCTGCGTGTAGACGACCAAGCCGCTGGCCGCGCGTTCCAGCGGCGTGACGAGCTTCAGGCCGTTGAACATGCGCTTCAGATAGCGCTGGCCGGAACGGTCGCCCGGCATCAGGTTCTTGGGCACGATCAGGTCCAGCGCCGAACCCGCTTCGTTGTCGGCGTACGTGCCCTCGGGCTTGTGCACCAGCACGGTCACGGGCCGCATGTCTTCCAGCTTCGCGCCAGGCAAAAGGCTGACCGTCTGGCCGGGGGCGACGCGGAATCCGGGTTCTTCCACCGTCTTGCCGTCCACCGCAACCCAACCGCCTTCTATGTAGCGTTCGGCATCGCCGCGGGAGCAGGACTGTTCCGTGGCCAAGCGTTTGGCCAGTCTTACGCTTTCGCTCATCGCGCTACCGCCTTGCATGCGGACGGGGCCGGGGTGGAAAGGGATTCGGGCGTGCTGTCAGCCAGCACAAACGGGTGCATCGTCATTAAGTATTGCCGGGGTGTTGCAAAAAAAGCGGGCGAAGCGCCCGCGGCGTCAGGCAGATGTTACGCCTTTTCGGCAGGCGCTCCGGGTAGCGCGGCGCCCGTTGCTTCCGGAATCTCAAGGGGCTCGACGGGCGGCGGCACCTCTTCGATCCAGGCATTCACCAGCGTCGAGGTCACCGCCAGGATCACCGGCCCGATGAACAGGCCGACGATGCCGAAGGCGAACATGCCGCCCAGCACGCCGGACAGGATCAGCAGCAAAGACAGGTTCACGCCGCGCTTGATCAGCATCGGCCGCAACAGGTTGTCCAGCATGGCCACCAGAACCGCCCAGACCAGCAACAGGATGGCGGCCACTTTCATATCGTTCTGGAACAGCCAGATCACGCCGCCCAGCATCGGCAAGAACGGCCCCAGCTGCGCCAGGCACAGCATCACCATCAAGGCGGTCAGGATGCCGGCGGCCGGCACGCCCGCGATCCACAACCCGACGCCACCCAGCACGGACTGCACCACGGCCGTCACCACAATGCCCAGCGCCACCGCGCGGACGGCGGCTCCCGCCAGACGCACTGCCGCCACGCCGCGCGGGCCGGCCAAGCGGTTCGCAAAGCGCTTGACGAAGTCCGACGCCATCTCGCCCTGGCTATACAGGATCCCCGCGATGACGATAGTGATCAGCATGTGCATGACGAACACGCCGACGATCGCCGCGTGGCTAAGCAGCCAGTGCGCCGCGATGGTCAGATAGGGTTCCAGCCGGGCCAGCAGCCCGCCCGCGCCGGCGTCCGACAGCGTCTGCCATTCCTGTGCGATGCGCGGGCCCGCCAGCGGAATGGCGCGTACCCATCCCGGCGGCGCCAGCAGTGCGTACTCGGGCAGGCTTTTTACGGCCGCGGTGATCGCCCCGCCATGTTCGGCCAAGGTGGAAATCACCTGGTAGAGCGGCAGCACGATCACGAACAGCAGGATCAGCAGCATCATCGCCGTTGCCGCCCAGCGACGGCCGCCGAAACGTTGTTGCAGTGCGAGCAGCACCGGCCACGTCGCCACCACGATCGTGGTGGCCCAGATCAGCCCGGGCAGGAACGGCCGCAGGATGTAAAGGCTGCCCACCATCAAGGCTGACAGGATCACGATAACAAGCAGGACTCGGGCAAGATCGACTGTAGGACGTGTATTCACCCGCTGCTCCTGGCAAGGCCGGACGCCTTGCGCGATGACGCATCGCGGCCCATGGGCGGCTGCCCGAGGATGCGCGTAGATGCGATTCTGTGGAATTTATCCGAAATCCGCGTGCACTTGTATCTTGCTGTGATGCCTGCTGGGCACGACGCTTGCTCCGCTGGCCGATGCCGCCGGATTCGGATGGCGATGGCGCCGGGCTCTCCGGTTGCCACCTTTCGGACGGCGTCTATCTCTTAAGGAGGTATGCCATGAAGCTCTTGACCACAGCGGGCGTCTTGCTGGCCCTTGCGCTAGCCGGCTGCACCGCGCCCAGTTCATATAGCTCCAGCTCGCCGCGCGCCAGCACCGCCACGAAGGACCAGGCCAACTACCACGCGGACAACTTCGGGGAACCGGACAACACGCCTTTCCAGGGCGTCTACCCCGGGCGTTGAACCGTAGTGCGCAGTGGCCCCACGTTGCCGGCGCGTCGCCGGCCGGCAACCCTTTCGCCTAATCCGCCCGCGCATCCGCCGAAGAATCCGCCGCAGCAGGCCCCTCAGATGCCACCGCAGCCGCTTTCTCACTGGCCAGCACCATCAGGTGGCGGGTCAATTCAGCCAGTTGCCCGTCCTTCTGACTCAGTTGCGTCAGCAGCGACGCCGATTGCGCATCCGCGGCATCCAGGCGCGACGCCAACGCCGCCTCGCGCTGATGCGCCGCCGCCAGCGCATCGCTTCCCGCACGGTCCGCGGCAAGCAGCCGTTGCTGCACGACTGCGATCTCGCCGCGCAACGCCTGAGCGCCCTGCTCGGCCGCACGCTTGCCCTCTTGCGCCTCGGTCAATGCCGTCTGCAATTGGGCAGCTTGCCGCTGGCTGGCGATCAAGGCCTCGTCCAGTCGTACTTGAAGTTTCTTGACCGCGCTACGTTCGCCGTCCAGTTCGTTCAGCCAACGCCGCTCGTGCGCGGCATGGCGCGTTTCGGTCGCCTCAAGCGCCTGGGCGTGCAGGCTGCGCATCGTCTCGGCCTCGGTCAGCAGCGTTTGCACCGCGCTGCGGGCGTCTTCCAATTGCTGCTGGCTCTGCTTGAGCTGATCGTCGCGTTGGCGCAGCTGCTGCTCCGCCGCGCGCAAGCGGTCTTCCGTCGCCGCCAACTGCGCCGTGGCCACCTTCAAGCCTTCCTGCAGATCCAGTTCTCGATTGGCCAGCTGGATCTCGCGTTGCTGCAATTGTTCGGCATCCGCGGCCAGCCGCTCCCCTTCTTCCGCCAGTTCCGCCCACCGCCGTCGGTAGGTCTCAGCCTGCTCGGCGCGGGCTTCGGCCAGCGCGGTTTCCCAGAAGTGCGCGGCCGCCTGGGCGATCGGGTCCGGGATGGCCGGCGCGGCGGCGAAGGCGCCCGGATCCTTGATACGCGCGCCCAAGGCCCGAAACCATGTTTCCAGGTGCGGACTGACCGTGTTGGGCGACCCCCGGCCGATCTTCTGGCGCACCCGCTCGATGGTAGGCCGCGCCCCTTCCAACAACAACGCATCGGCGGCGGTCCAGACGTCGGTTTCGGTGATTCCTGTGGCCATGTTCCGCGTACTCCGTGATTTGCCGCTGAGAAGAGGCTTAATTACTAACGATAATGGAACCTTATCGTGAGTTATCGCTTATCTATGTTAGATATCATACACCATACACATATTTTCGTATGAAATACATTACACCCCCCGTACTGGGGCCCGTTCTTAGAATCCCACCGCGAAAACGCGACGTAAAACCGCGCGCCGCCCATATCAGGACCGCCTGGAAGCCCAAACGCAGATCAGTCCCATGGTCAGGGCCGTCAATTCCACGCCCAGCCGTTCGCTGTCCCCTGCCCGCCAATAAAGGAACAGGTTTTGGCCCGTCGCAGCCTCATTCACCACGGGCAACAGCAGGCACAGGGCGGCGACGGCCCCCCACTGCTCTTTCCAGGCGCGCGCCGGATGGCGCAAGCCGGCATGCAGGATCGCCAACCCCCACACCCCAAAGTACGACGCGATTTCCCAGCCTGCCCGATGCGACAGGCCGGCCGGCAACAGTCGGTTCGCCCATAGGAACGCCACGCTGGCCACGCACAACCCGCTGACTACGCCGATGTTCATGGCTTCAATGAATCGGTACATGGCGGGTGTCGCATTCCCAAACTCCCGCAACGATTTCTGCCGCCGCTTGACCACGAACAGCACGGCCCCCGAAGCCATCATCGCTGCCCCCGCCGTGCCGAGCAGCACATACGCCCATCGGACGGCAGCCCCGCCAAACTCTGCTTCGTGCAAGGCCGTCAGGATCTGCTGCGCCTTCACTGCCAGGCCGCCTCGTTCAGTACGCGGCAGCCTGGCGTCCAGTACCTGTCCGGTGACCCCGTCGTAAAGCATCGAACCGCCCGAAGGCGGCGCAAAGGTGCGGTCCTTCACCGGTTCATCGTCGCCCTCGTCGAACGGGCCAAACACCCGCACGACGGCGCTGGCGTCTCCCGGACGTTCGACCACGACGAAACTGGCTCGCCGCCCCAAGGTCCGCTCGGCATCTTCCAGCAGCGCGTCCAGGGGCATCAGCGGCGCTGCGGTGTGGCGATGCGGGCGCGCCACGGGCCGCGACAGCAATTCGGCAAAGTACGCATCGGACGTCGGATAGGCGGCCGCAATAGGCGCGGGCACATAGATCCAATAAAAGACGACCAGCCCCGTGTACGCGATCATGAGTTGGAACGGCAGCGACAACACGGCGACCGCGTTGTGCGCGTCCAGCCATGAACGTTGACCCTTGTTCGGCCGGAAGGTGAAGAAGTCCTTGAAGATCCGCTTATGGATGATGACGCCCGACACCAGCGCGACCAGCATGGCCATCGTGGCAAACCCCGCCAGCCACACGCCCGCCGATCCGGCTTGAAACCCATAGTGCATACGCACGAAGTGATGTCCGCCTTGCGTGTTGCGCACCTCAGCCTGCTTCAGGGGTTCGCCTGTCATCGGGTCCAATGGGGTGACGCGCGGCCTGCCCAAGCCGTCTTGCCACAGCGCGCGCACGTGGGGATGGTCATCCGCAGGCATCGCGATGCTCCAGAACGAACTGGTTGCCGCTTCGCGCTGCAAATAGGCCTGCGCGGCCCGTACCACGGCGCTGCGGTCCGGCACGAATTCCGGCTCGGCGCGGCGTTCCGGTTCCATCCAGCGCGTAATTGGCCCTTCAAATACGCTGAGCGTGCCGCAGACGAAGATGATGTAGAGCAGCCAACACACCCAGATGGAGCCCCAGGTGTGCAACCACGCCATCGATTGCCGCAGACTGACGGCGCGGCTCATCGCAGGGGCCCGCCGAACCACCCCACGCCGTTGAGCACGGCCGCGATCAAGACGATGGCTGCCGCCGCGCGCACCGGGCTACGGGCAGCAAAGGCCCAGATCACCACGGCAGCATGGATAGCGAAACTGAACAGGATGGCGCCCAGCAGCACCCCGGCGCGTGGCGGCGGCACCAGGGCCGCTACCGCTGTGACGAATCCGCTGGCGATCGCGTACCCGCCGAACACGCAGGCGGCCACGCGCAGCGCAATCGTCATGGAGGCCGTCATGAGGCCCGGAAGGTGCCGTTCGGGAGCTTGTCGTAATGGCAGCGGCATCGGCATCACCAGCGATACGAGACAGAACCGATGATGCGACGGGGTTCGCCATAGAAGCACGCCGACTGGCATACGGCCACATAGCGGCGGTCTGCCAGGTTGTTGGCGTTCAGCGCAAGGCGCCATGGGCCGGTCGAGTAGCTCACCATGGCATCAAACAGGGTGACGGGCGGCACCTTGCCCACGCCATACAGGAACTTGGTCGACCCGACGTAGCGTGCGCCCACGCCCATCTTCAGACCGGGCAACCCAAAATCCCCGAAGCTGTAGTCGCCCCACAGCGAAACCTGATTCAACGGCACCTGCCCCACACGCTGGTCTTCCTGCGCCGGATACAAGGGGCTGGCCTTCGTCGTGCGCGCATCGGTGTACGAGTAGGCGGCGATCACGTTGGCGTTGCGGCCGATCTTGCTGCGCGCCTCAAGCTCGAAACCCCGCGACCGCACTTCGCCCACCTGGATGTTGTAGCTGGTGTTCGTCGGGTCGGTGACCGTGATGTTCTGCCGGGTCAGCTGATAGACGGCAGCCGAAATCATCGTGTCGGAACCGTCTGGCTGATAGCGGATGCCGGCCTCGTACTGATTGCCTGTCACCGGCTCGAACCGCGCGCCCGTGCGGTCAGAGCCCGTCTGCGGTTCAAATGATTCGCTATAGCTGATGAACGGCGCCAGGCCGTTGTCGAACAGATAGACCATGCCGGCGCGGCCGGTGAAGGCGTAGCTCTTTTCATCATCGACCGGCTTATCGATGCCGGCCGAGTTGTGGCTGTTGTAGGTCACCGTGTCGTAGCGGCCGCCCAGCAGCACGACGAGCCTGTCCGCGATCTTGATCTGGTCCTGCCCATAAAACCCCAGCCGGTTGTAGCGCTCGGTGCTGGTGCCTTGCGTGCGATAGATATCGCCGACCGGCACGGAATAGTCTGGCGTGTAGTAGTCAAAAGCGGCTGCGCGCCGCTGGTCGCGGGTGGTCTGGTGCTTGGTGTGCGTATAGTCCACGCCAACGATCGCGGTGTGCTTGAACATGCCCTGCCCCAGCTTGAATTGCAACGAGGTATCCGACACCACGGACTGTGACGCGTCCGTGCGGTCCAGCGCATAGCGCGTGGTTGACGTGCGTTGGTCGGCGGCCAGGTTGTACGTCAACGTTTCTGGGAGGTTGCTGCTGAAATCGTAGTAACGCAGGTTGTTGCGCAGCGTGACCGTGTCGTTGAAGGCGTGTTCGAACAAATAACCGGTCGTGTAGCGCCGGGCCTCGTATTTGTCGTAGCCGGGAATGCCGGTATAGCGGTTGATGGGGATTTTGCCGTTGACGTTGTCCGTGACCGTACCCACGGACGGCAAGCCCAGAACTTCGGCGGTGCGGTCCTTTTGGTAATCGGCCAGCAAAGTCAACGAGGTTCGGGCGTTGGGCCGCCACGTCAGGCCGCCCGATAGAAACGTCCGATCGTCGTCGACGTAATCCGTGAACGTCTTGCTGTCGCGCTCCAGAAAAGTCAGGCGGTACGACACGGCGCCATCATCGGTCAGCGCGCCGCCAAAGTCGCCCGACAACTGCTTGCGGTCGAACGAGCCGCCTTCCAGGTTCAGCTCGCGCAAGGTTTCCGTTGTGGGGCGTTTGGTAATCGTATTGATGATGCCGCCCGGACCGGATGCGCCATACAGCACCGACGACGCCCCTTTCAACACCTCGACGCGTTCCAGGCCATAGGGTTCCTGCTGGCCGTTGTAGACGTTCACCGTGTACTTGGTGCCGTCGCGATACATGCTGCCCGTGTACGCGCTGCCTTCGAAGCCGCGCAGGATGACCTCGTCATTGATGCGGTTCGGTCCGCTCTTGCGCGACACCCCCGCCACATAGCCCAGTGCGTCACTCAGGTCTTGCGCCTTGATCGTCTCGATTTCCTGCGCACCTACGATCGAGATCGATTGCGGCGTTTCGATGATGGGCGTATCCGTCTTGGTGGCGGTAGCGCTCATGGTGGCTACCACGCCGTCGATGGGGCCCGTGGCGCTTTGTCCCATGCCCGTTACCGTGACGGGCGCCAACGTCACCGGCCCCTCGCCCGTTGCGGGCTTGACCACGATGGCATTGCCTTCCGGCGTGGCCTGAAGGCCGCTACCCGACAGCAGCCGGTCGGCGGCCTGGCGCGGCGTCAACGCGCCTGATACCGCGGGCGCCGTCTTGCCTGCCACCAGCGCAGGCGAAAACAGCAATTGCAACCCTGCCTGGCGTGCGAGTTCGTTCAGCGCCTGGCCCAACGGCTGCGAGGCAATCTGGAAGTTGACGGAGTTCGTCAAGAAGTCGATGTTGGCTTGTGCCGATGCCGGCGCGGGAGCGCCGGTGGCCAGGGCGACGATAAGAGCCAGGGGCGCAAGGCCGATATGCGGGTTCCGCATGAAATGCAATCTCCAGACAGTAGTAACAACAAGAATCATTACTAGTGGAGTCGCATGGCAAACCCAAACCCTCATGTCCTTTTTGAAAATAATTTGCCGGGTCGTCCCGCAACCCGTCTGGCGTCAATTCGCCTTTACGATTTCGGTCGCCTCGCCGGGCGTGCCCTGGCCCGTCGTCACTAAACGCACCGGCAACAGATGCGGCAAGGCTTGAGCAAACGTCGCGGCGGCCTTCAGGTCGAAGGTGCCGCCCAGACGCAGCGCCGCCACGGCCGGGTCGCGTACGCGCAGATGCGTATCGCCATAACGCTCGAACTCGGCCACCGCTTGCGCAAGCGGCGTGTCGTTGAAACTGACGCGCCCCAAGCGCCAACTGCCTACGCTTTCCGCGTTGAAGCGCGCAATTGGCGACAGCGCGCCTTGCGCATCGGCCGTCACGCCTTCCCCCTTGCCCAGATAGATAAGCCCGTCGCCCGACGCCGCGTCGCGGGGCGCGTCGACGCGCGATACGCGCACCCGCCCTGATTCCACGGCGATGACCGTGTTGCCCGCATCCAGTCCCGAGGACGTATGCCGCACCGAGAACCGGGTGCCAACAACCGTCACGCGCACGCCACCGGCCAGCACGTCAAAGGGGTTGTCCGCGTCGCGCGCGACCGTGAACATGGCCTGCCCTTCCAGCAATTGGACTTCCCGCCGGTTGCGCCGCATCGCAACGCGCACGACCGTGCTGGCATCCAGGGCGACAATGCTGCCGTCAGGCAGGTTCAATTCGCGCAGTTCCCCCCGCGCCGTGGTGTAGCGCCGCGTATGCACGAGCCCGCCGTCGCTCAAATCCCATTCCAGCCAATGGCCGCCGGCAACGGCGACGGCTGCTGCGGCCGCCACCGCGGGCGGCAAAAAGCGCGCGACATTCAGCATCCAGGCGCGCCGCCCGGCGCTGGCCAGGGAAGGCGCGGGCACATCAGCCGTTGGCTGATCTTGCAAGCTGTCGTCCGGCAGCGCGCTCATTCCGGACAACGTACCCTGCAATCGCCGAAGCCGATCATGGGGTAATGCCTGCACCTGCGCGTAGGACGGCTCCATCGATTCGAACGCAGCGCGATGCGAGGCCTCTGCCGCCAGCCATTGATGGAACTCGGCTTCGGCGGCAGGGCTCAAGCCTTCATGGCGCCGGGTTGCCCACAGTGCCGCCTCGAACGCAACCGGGTCCTCCGAGCTCAGGTAGTCCTCAAGCTCGCGGGCATCCGCATCGTGATCCGGCTGCGGGCCGTTCGAGGATGACATCGGAAAAGGCTCCTTGGGGCTCATGCCGCGCCTTGCAACTGGCGTTCGCATTGGCGGCAGGCGAGCCTTCCGCGCGCGATGTGCTTTTCAATCATGCTGACCGATGTGCCCATGCGGGCGGCGATCTGCGCATAGGGCATCTCTTCAAAAACGTGAAGGATAAACGCTTCCCGGCATCGCGGGGGCAGCGCTTCGATCGTGGCCAGGTAGGCATCGACGGCCTGAGACGATGCCGCCATCGCATCCGGCGCCTGAGCGTCAGGGACAGTTGGCGATTCCGTCTCGGCCAGCGCGTCGATGTTTTCGTGGCTGCGAACCCGCCCACGTCGGTATTGGTCCACCATCACGTTGCGCGCGGTTTGATAAAGCAGCGCGCGCGGCTCGGGAATCGCGACATCAGACTGCTCGATGGCCAAGAACCGCGCATAGCTTTCCTGAACGGCATCCGCCGCCGCATCACGATCCCGGATCGTGCGGAGGCAGAAATTCAGCAATTCTCTGTAGTAACGGGCAACCAAGGGCAATCCAAACTCAGAGCGAAACCATGGACGCCCCAACCGCGTTGACATCCGCCTTGCCGTGATCAGCCAGCGGATTGTTGAATAGAAATGATTATCGCTTAATCTGGGAATCGATTCCAGCTTTGCCCATTCGCTTGACCTTGACCCGATGGAAGGCAGGAAGCTTCGGGTTCATCTCTACGGACAGGAGCCCCCATGAACGACCGCACCTACACCCCGCATGCGTATGCGACCCCGCCCCGGGCCACGGCTCCGGGGAACGAGCCCCGATGGGAAATTGAAGACGTCACCACGCGCGCCGACGTCTCCGAACGCCTGGTGCGCCATTGCGAGGCGCGAGGCCTGCTTGCCGGCGCGGCGCGCGCGGGCGCATCCCGGCGCCGCTACACGCACGACGACATTTCGGTGCTGCGCTTCGTCAGGCGCACGCACGTACTGGGCTTCGGCATGAACGAGACCGCCCAACTGCTGTCGTTGTGGCGAGGCGGCCAGACACCGGCGCCGGCCCACATCCTGCACCGCCTGGTCCAAACGTATCCAGACCAGCAACAACCTTCCTGCCCGATCCTGGAGGCATTGATGCAGGCTGGCCGCCAGCAACGCTTAAGCCCTGGCCCTTTGCCCTAAAATGAACGCGCCGATGACACGACCCACGCCCCTCCCCCGATGCAGCTGACCCTGCTTGCCTCGCTGCCTTTGCTGGACCCGCATGCGCTGGACACCCAGGCCGATGCCGCGGTCCGCGGCCTGATGCGGGAGGGCAGCTCGGCCAACACCGCGGCCAGCTATCGCGCCGCCATCCGGTACTGGACCGCCTGGTTCGAGCTGCGTTACGGCCAACGCTTCACCCTGCCCTTGCCCGAGGCGGCCGTCATCCAGTTCGTGGTGGACCACGCCCAACGCTCGACCGACCACGGACTGAAATGGGAGTTGCCGCTGGCGCTGGACCAGGAACTGGTGCGCCTGAAGGCAAAGGGCAAATTGGGTGCGCCCAGCCTGAATACTTTGCTGCAACGCTTGTCCGTGCTGTCCAAGGCGCACGAACTGCTCGGCCACCCCAACCCTTGCCGTGCAGCCCCGGTCCGGGAATTGCTGGCAAAGACCCGCCGCGCCTACGCCCGGCGCGGCATGACGCCGGCCAAAAAAGAGGCGCTGACCCGCGAACCCTTGCAGGCCATGCTGGCCACGTGCGATGACACGCTGCGCGGGGTGCGCGACCGGGCCCTGCTGTTGTTCGCGTGGGCAAGCGGCGGCCGGCGCCGTTCAGAAGTGGTGCGCGCAACCGTCGAGAACACGGTGCGTACCAGCGAAGGCTTCCTCTATACCTTGGCGCATTCCAAGACCAATCAATCGGGCGCACAGCGTGCGGACGACCAGAAGCCCATTGTGGGTTCCGCCGCGCAGGCGTTGGACGCATGGCTTGCCGCCAGTGGCATCCGCCAGGGCCCGATCTTTCGCCGCGTGCGCCGAGGCAATGTCATCGGCGAGCCCCTGGCCGCCGCCGCCGTGCGGGACATCGTGCAGGAACGCTGCAAGCTGGCGGGCCTGGAAGGCGACTTCTCGGCGCACAGCCTGCGCTCGGGCTTTGTCACCGAGGCTGGCCGACGCAACGTGCCGCTGGGCGACACAATGGCCATGACCGGCCACGCCAGCGTGGCCACCGTTATGGGCTATTTCCGCGCGGGCGCCGCGGCGCGGTCGCCCGCCGCGCGTTTGCTGGACGAGCCGGACGCCGGCGACCTATAGATCGCTGCCTCGGCTGCCGTAATACTTGGCGTGGCGACGCCGCATGATCCTTGTCATGTTTACAATCAGCGGTGCTTGCCCGTGGCGCCGCCTGCCGGCATGCGCCCCACCCTTACACCAGCGGCCCGGCGCCGCGCCTGCCCTGGCCCCTAGTCCGCCCAGATCCCAATGCGAATCAACTTACGCGGGCTAGTCCTTGCCCTCACCGTATTCAGCGCCCTTGCCGCCACGGCCAACGCCCTCTACGCCAGCTATCGCGTGCAACGCGACCAGCTCATCATCAATACGTTGGAGTCGAACCGCGTGTACGCGGCCAAACTGGCCGAAAGCGCCGGCAACTTCCTGAAAGCCGCGCAACAGCAGCTGGCGTACAGCGCCCGCCACCTGGCGGCGCAGGTCGATGCGCCAGACATTCTTGCGATGGAAGTCACGCGTGTTCAGGAGCAGACCGACAGTTTCAACTCCGTAGGCATCGTGAGCCAAGACGGCGTCATCCTGGCCACCACGCAGAATTTCCGGAATTTCCTGGGCACCCGCGTCGACAGCCCGGGCAGCCGCGCCGCCCTGCAAGCCCGCCAGCCGGTCATCAGCAAGCCCTATGTGTCGATGGCGGGCAACATGCTCATCAACCTGTCGCATCCCATCTATTCCAACGATGGCCGCTACCAGGGCTATATCGCCGGCACGATTTATCTGCGCAATGAAAGCGCGCTGCAGCAGTTGCTGGGCAAGCACCACTATGAGGATGGCTCGTATCTGTTCGTGGTGGATAGCGACGGCCAATTGATCTATCACGTCGACGCCGCCCGCGTGGGCGAAAACGTCATGCGCAACCCGGTGGTGGCAGCCGTCACCCAAGGCCACGCGGGCGCGCAGCGCGTCGTCAACACCAAGGGCGTGGATATGCTGGCCGGGTATGCGGCCGAACCGATCAGCGGCTGGGGTGTCATCGCGCAGCGGCCCGCCGAGGTTACGCTGCAGCCCATACACGGCCTGATCTGGGCGTTGATCGGCTATGCCGCGCCCCTGGCGGTGGCGTTCCTGCTGGCCATCTGGTGGTGTGCCCGGCTGATTTCAAGGCCTTTGTCGGAACTGGCCACCAACGTCGAACATCAGGACGTGGCGGTGGCGATGCAGCGCGTGCAGTCGATCAAGGCCTGGTACTTCGAAGCCGAACGACTAAAGCGCGCGGTGATCTGGAGCTTTACCGCCTTGCAGGAAAAGATCGGCAAGCTGAACCTGGCGAGCATCACCGACCCATTGACGGGCTTGCGCAACCGGCGCGGCACGCAGGATGCGGTCGAGCACTTGCAGGCCTCGGGTACGCCGTTCGCGGTGGTGGCGCTGGACATCGACCACTTCAAGCGCGTGAACGACACCTACGGCCACACGGCGGGCGATGAGGTGATTCGCGGCATGGCCCAGCTGATGCGCGACTGTTCGCGGCCATCTGACATCCTGTGCCGCAACGGCGGCGAGGAATTCCTGATCCTGCTGCCCAACGTTGGCATCAAGGAGGCCGGCCACGTTGCCGAACGGTTACGCACGCACCTTGCCGAGCGCCAATTGCACGGCGTAAACGGCATTACGGTTTCGGCCGGCGTCGCGCAGTGGCCGACTTGCGGGCCGGATGTGGGGCAGGTGTTCCAGGCTGCGGACGAAGCGCTGTATGCCGCCAAGCAGCAAGGCCGCAACCGCGTTGTCGTCCACGCGGCGTGACGGCACCCTGCGGAACACGGCACAATTTTGCGATAGTCGTGCAATGCTTTGTATTTGCGTGAAATACTATTTCTTCGCTTGAGCGGTTTACGCGCGTCCAGGCCAAAGCCCACCCCCGCGCAGGGGCAATTACAGTATCCTGCGCTGCAACGGCTTTATGTTTCCCTGGTCCATCAGCATGCTGCGCCGCGCGTTCGCTCCGAAGTCCCTGGAACGGTATTTTTTGCTACTGGCTGTGGGCGTGTTGTTGCTGGTCTCGGTCCTGACCGGCACCGTGCTATTCCAGAACTGGAAGACCTATTCGTCTTCGTCGGAAGCCCGAGACGCATTCGGCGTGATCCGTGCCACCGTGAAGGTCATGGAACTTGCCTCGGCCGAACGCGGCCCGATGAACGCGGCGCTGGGCGCCGACCTTCCCGTACCCGAATCCACTCTGGCCGCATTGCGCGCGGCCCGCGGCAGGACGGACGCCCAGATTGACCAGCTGCTGGCGCTGTACGCTGCGCCGCTCGATCCTGAAAAAATCGGCGCGCGCGCCGAGATCCAGCGCATCCGCCACGCGCTGTCCCTGGCACGTATCCAGGCCGACCTCGTGATCACCACGCCGCGCAACCAGTTGACCGGCGACGCCGTCTGGGCGGTCGTCAGCGGCATGGTCAGGCTTATTCCACAATGGCAGGCCAGCATGGGCCGAAAGGTCGGTATCGCCATGCGCAACGAGGTGGACGCGCCCAGCGTGCTGTCCCTGGCGTTGCTGGCCAGCGAACTGCGTGAACAGGCGGGCTTGCTGGGGTCGATCTTCACGCCCGCGCTGGCCAGGCATCGGACCCTGACCGAGGTGGAGCAATTCCGCATCGAGCGCGTGCGAGGCCGCATTGATGAGCTCCGGACTCTGATCAACTCGCGCATCGCGACGCGGCCCGCGCTGACGGCCTCGCCGATCTACGAACAATTGCAGCAGCGCTACTTCGGCAATGGCATCCAGTACCTGGAACAGGTGCGGCAAAACGCCACCGTCCCGTCCCAAGGCCTCCAGGTCTCCACCGGGGATCTCGCTGCAACCTACGTGCCGCTGATGGGTTCCATCGTGCAGTTCCGCGACGCCCTGCTCGACACCATCGAACAAAGCATCGAAACGCATCGGACAGACGCCTCGCGGCTGCTGCTGGTCACCCTGGCCGCCACGGCCTTGCTGGTGGCGGCGCTGGTTCTGGCGCTGGTGCAGTTCCGGCGGCGAGTGATCCGCCCCTTCGGACTGGCCACGCGCATTATCAGCGCCATCGCCAATGGCACGCCGCCGGCGCCGATCCCCGTCGGCGCATACCAGGGCGAGGTCGATGAGGTTTTCAGCGCCTTGCGGGTGTTGAAAGAGAACTCCGCCATCAAAAAGCGACTAGAGGCCGAGCGCGACAGGCTGATCGTCGACTTGGCCAATCTGGCTGAAACCGACTATCTGACCGGCCTGTTGAACCGGCGCGCCTTCGAGACGCGCTTTGAGATCACCCGCGCCCAATGGCAGGAAGACGGCCCGGTGCTGGCATTCATCCTGTTCGACATCGACAATTTCAAGAACGTCAACGACACCTACGGACACGCCAGCGGAGATATTGCGCTGAAGTCGGTGGCCGCGCTGTGCCGCAAGATATGGCGGCAGTCAGATACGGTGGCGCGCGTGGGAGGTGAAGAGTTCGCGGTGCTCTGCCATACCGGCACCGCCGCCGAGGCCGTCGAACTGGCCGAACGCATGCGGCGCGCCATGTCCGCCGAGCCCGTCACGGCCGAAGACGGCGCGGTGTTCACGCTGACGGCCAGTTTCGGCGTCGCGTGCGCGCAGTGGGAACACGCCGCGGACGCCGGCAAGCTCTTCCACGTGGCCGACGAACTGCTTTATCAGGCCAAACTTAATGGCCGCAACCAGGTGCTGCACCGCATGCTGGCTTGATCCGCGCTACGCGAGCATGGGCCAGTACGTTGGCGCCAGCCGCAACCACATCTCGGTGCTCATCGCGTCCGGTCTGCGCTTGGGCAAGCCGGTGCAGCGCTTAAGCGTGTCTCCCCGGCATGCGAACACGATGCTGTTCGCGCAGGCCCCGTCGCTGACCTCGATCACCGACCCCGAAAAGCGTTGTTTGATGCGGCCGACGTAGGTGCCGTAATGGGGATGCGAGGCGTGGAAGTTGCACACCATCATTCCGCCAGGCGCCAATGCGTTCAAACAAGCCTGGTAGAAGCCGTCCGTCGTCAATTGGGCCGGCAGGCCGTTGACGTCGTAGCCGTCGACCAGCACCGCGTCATATTCATTCTGATATTCGCCAATCAATTTGGCGCCATCGCCCTGCAGGACGGAAAATCGATAGTCGTCCTGCGGCACCTGGAAGGAATCCCGCAGCGCGATGACGTGCGGATTGATCTCGAACACGTCGATGCGGGTGGACGGCAGATGCCGGTAGCAGAACTTGGCCAGCGACCCTCCTCCCAGGCCGATCATGGCGATACGCCGCGGCGCCGGCTCGAACAGCAGGAATCCCATCATGATGCGCGTGTATTCCAGGTTGAGCGCTGACGGATCCTTGGTCCACATGCGGCTTTGCACTTCAGCATGCGAGAACATCAGCGACCGCGTGGTCGCCGTGGCATAGATGAAGGGCCTAACCGGTTGAGGGTTCGACGTGTTTTCAGGCATTCCAAATACTCGCTATCTGCAGAACGTGGCAGCCCGCCGCACACGCCGCGCTTGACCGCGCATCGCGCACCAGCAATCTGCGCGCAGGCGACGCGCCGCCTGCACGCAAAGTGCAAGCGAAACGCGCGGCAAATACGGGATAAATCGTCGGGCAAACGGACAAGCTCAAACGGCGCACAAACAGTGCACAAAAAGTGCACAAAAAGCACACACAAGGCGCGCCGTTCGGAGCCGGTCGATCAGGATTGAATCAGCCCGCGAATGCGGGCCGAATGACGAGAGTCAGGGAGAAGATCAGGCGGACAGACGGGGTTTATCGGAGTCTTCCGAGGCATCGGTATCTGCGGGAGCCGCGTCGATTTCCGATTCCGTATGCGCGTCAGGGGCCTTCCAGTTCAAGGGCGGAACCTCGAAGCGCCACTTTTTACCAACGAGTTGATGCGACATGAACGTTCTCCTGTGCAAGGCGCCAGGCTTCCCCCGCGTGAGCAAGTACCTGCCAAATTCAAGCGTGCCAGGAATGCCGTGTCGGGACGCGGGGGAGGCATTCGGAAATAGGCAGCGCCGGGGTTCGCTTCTTTGCTGTGGTTCTGTGCTGCTTCGGTGTGGGTGTAGGTGTGGATGTGCTGCTTTTATCGTTGCAGCCACAGCAGTGTTGTTATTGTTTGTGCGAATTAAAAGATATTAGCATAATTTTGACAGAAAAAGCAAGCAGATCATGCCACGAAGCCTGGTTATGGTGTATGCGAATAATTCGGTTGACGCTGGAGAATGATCGTTCTACCATTCATGCACCGTAGTGCAGAACGATCATTCTCCGAAAGCGCTTTCATGACATCGACGACAACCGGCATCCTCCCCGATACGCTAGGCCACACGCAGGAACGATTGCTGCGCGCCACCGAAAGCCTTATCTATCAAGGCGGCATCCATGCCACCGGGATGGATCTGATCGTGAAGACATCCGGGGTGGCGCGCAAAAGCCTGTACAAGCACTACCCCACCAAGGACGCGCTGGTGGCGGCGGCCTTGCAAGCGCGCGATGAACGCTGGATGCAATGGTTCATTACGGCCACGACGCAAGCGGCCACGCCCCGCGCGCGTCTGCTGTCCATCTTCGATGCCTTGCGCGAATGGTTTGCGTCGGAAGGGTTTCGCGGCTGCGCGTTCATCAACGCCGCCGGCGAAATCGGCGACCCTGCGAATCCCATCCGCGAGGTATCCCGCCTGCACAAGGCGCGGCTGCTGGCCCATGTGCTGACGCTGGCGCAAGCCGCAGCGCTGCCCGACCCGGACGAAACGGCCCGCCAGCTGTTGGTGCTGATCGATGGCGCCATCGCCGTCGCACTGGTGACGGGCGACTTGTCGATTACCGACAGCGCCGAACGCGCTGCCGCGGCGCTGCTGCCCGCAAGCGCCTGAACCCTTCCCCCCCACGCAAGAGGCCCCTCCCATGACATCGACCCCTGAAGTCCGCCCGCCGCTTCCCCCCTTCACGCACCAAAGCGCCTTGCAGAAGGTCCGGCTGGCCGAAGACGGCTGGAACAGCCGCGACCCCGACAAGGTCGCGCTGGCCTACAGCCTGGACACGCATTGGCGCAACCGCGCCGAATTCGTGAAGAACCGCGATGAAGCCCGCGCCTTCCTGGCGCGCAAGTGGGCCAAAGAGCTGGACTACCGATTGATCAAGGAATTGTGGGCCTATACGGGCAATCGCATCGCGGTCCGCTATGCCTATGAATGGCACGACGATTCAGGCAATTGGTTTCGGTCCTACGGCAACGAGAACTGGGAATTCGGCGAAGACGGCCTGATGGTGAACCGCTACGCCTGCATCAACGACCTGCCCATCAAGGAAGCCGACCGCAAGTTCCGGTGGCCGCTGGGCCGCCGCCCGGACGATCATCCCGGATTGTCTGAACTCGGCTTGTAGTCCGCTTGCGATCCTGACGTGCGCCGCCGCCTATTCGTAGGCCTTCAACAACTTGCCGAGCAGGCGGCTCAACTGCTCCTGCTCGGAGGCGCTTAGCGGCGACAACACTTCCGCCTGGTTGCTCAGATGCGCCACCACGGCTTCGTCGATCAGCTTCAGCCCCGGTTGCGTCAACATCACCAAGGTCGCCCGCCCGTCGTCCGGGTTGGGCGTGCGCACCACCAGACCGGCCTTCTCCAACCGGTCGATGCGGTTGGTCATGCTGCCGGACGAGATCATGGCATCTTCGTAGAGCGCCGTAGGCGTCAAGGCATAAGGCTTGCCGCTGCGGCGCAGTGTCGCCAGCACATCGAACTCCCCCGGCTGCAGGCCGAACTGCGCAAATAGCGGATTGATCCGGTCGCGCGTGATCACCAGCGCGCATTCGCCCAAGCGGCCCAGCACGCGCATGGTCGACACATCCAGCTCGGGACGTTCGCGGTTCCATTGCTCTACCGCCCGGCTTGCTCTATCCACGGTCACTCCTCCATTTATCTTGACGTGAAGATAAAATACAAATATCTTGATGCCAAGATAGTTTACCGGAACACGCCGCATGCGGCCGCCTGTTCCGGGTTTGGAGCAACCGTGTCTTTCCCCCGTCTCAACGCCTGGCGCATCGCCGCCATCATCCTCGTCGGCCTGAACCTGCGCCCCGTGCTGGCTTCCGTTCCCCCTTTGCTGGACTGGGTGCAAGCCGCTACCTGCATGTCCGACACCGTCGCCGGCCTGCTGACCGCCCTGCCCGTGTTCGTGATGGGCCTGGGCGCCTTGAGCGTGGCGCCGCTACGCCGCCTGGTCGGCGAACAACTCGGCGTCGCCCTGGGCCTGGTGCTCGTCACCGCCGCGACCGCGGGCCGCTGGTGGGCCGGGCACACCAGCCTGATGCTGGCCAGTGGCGTCGTTGCCGGCCTGGGCATTGCCGTGACGCAAGCCTTGCTGCCCATCTACATCAAGACCCGTTTCGCGGCGGGCAGCAGCGCGATCATGGGCATCTATTCAACGGCGATCATGGGCGGCGCCGCCGTGGCCAGCGTGGCCTCGCCGGTGCTCGCGCAACGCGCCGGCTGGCTGCAGGCGCTGGCGGTCTGGGCCGTGCCCGCCGCCATCGCGCTGGCTGCCTGGTTGCTGGTGAACCGGGCATCGCCGAACCCGCCGGCCGCCCAGGGCGCGGCCAGTCCGATCCGCACGCCGCGCCCGCGCGCCTGGTTGCTGGCGGTGTTCTTCGGCCTGGGCACGGGCGCCTACACGCTGGTGCTGGCGTGGCTGCCGCCCTACTACACGGCGCTGGGCTGGACTCCGGTGTCGGCGGGCCAATTGCTGGGCGCCGTGACCGCGGCGGAAATCGCCGCAGGCCTCTTGGTGTCGCTATGCATCGGCCGCTTGCCTGACCGCCGGCCGGCGCTGTTCGTGGCGATTGGCGCGCTGTTCCTGGGTTTGATCGGCCTGATCGCGGCGCCCGCCGCCCTGGCTTGGCCCGCGGCCGTATTGGCGGGGCTGGGCATCGGCGCGCTCTTTCCCTTGTCGCTGATCGTCGCCATGGATCATGCAACAACGCCGGCGGAGGCAGGCCGGCTGGCCTCGTTCGTGCAAGGCGTGGGCTATTTGATCGCTGCGCTCTTTCCATTCGCCGCCGGCCTCATCCGCCAACACCTGGCCGACCTGACGCCTGCGTGGATCCTCATGACGTTGATCTGCCTCGTGCTCTTCGGCATGGCGATTCGCTTCCGTCCGCCATCCGCGGCTCGCGCACCTTAGGGATTTCCCGCGATTTTCCGCATAAATATCGCCCTCGGCCCGATTCTCCGCTTGCCTGAAAGGTGAACGGAAGTTTGGATTTTTAGACTCCCGCATTCATTGCAATGTCAGCTTTTTTTCAGACGTCAGTCAGACAAAAGCACAACAACGGGAGGACTAGACCAAATGCAATCGAAACGCAGCGCCGTCCGGCGCGAGGCGTGGGCCGCCGGCACGATGATCGTGCTGGGCCTGGGCGCTATTGCTCAGGCATCCACATATACGCTAGGCAGCCTTGCGCGCATGGGGCCGGGCATGTTCCCGGCGATCCTGGGCGCCTTGCTGGTGATGCTGGGATTGATCATCGCCAAGATGGCCGCATCCCCTGCCACGGCCGAAGAAGACGCCGAAGAGGTTCCGCCGCCCGAATGGCGCGGCTGGGGCTGCATCATTGGCGGCTTGCTGGCCTTCATCCTGGTCGGCAAGTTCGGCGGCCTGGTGCCTGCCACCTTCGTCCTGGTGTTCATTTCCGCGATGGGCGACCGTCAGCACACGTGGCGCAGCGCCGCCCTGCTTGCCGTGGGCGTGACGATCCTGGGCGTGGCCGTGTTCTCGTGGGCGCTGCAGTTGCAGTTTCCGTTGTTCCGCTGGGGCTGATCGATGGAAATCTTCAATAATCTGATGCACGGGTTTTCGGTCGCGTTCGCGCTGGACAACCTGATGTGGGCCGTGTTCGGCGTGTTCATGGGCAACCTGATCGGCGTACTGCCGGGCATGGGCGTGCTGGCCGCCATTTCCATCCTGCTGCCGTTGACGTACACCATGACGCCGACCGCGGCGCTGGTGATGCTGTCCGGCATCTACTACGGCTCGCAGTATGGCGGCGGCATCACCTCCATCATGCTGAACCTGCCGGGTACCGCGTCGCACGCCGTGGCCTGCCTGGACGGCAATCCGCTGGCGCGCAACGGCAAGGCCGGGTCCGCGCTGTTCATGCTGATGTTCTCGTCGTTCTGCGGCGCGTCGGTCGGCATCCTGGCGATGATCCTGTTCTCGCCGATGCTGGTGGACGTGGCCTTCAAGTTCGGCCCGGCCGAGTATTTCTCCATGATGATGCTGGGCCTGCTGGCCGGCGCCACGTTGGCGAAGGGATCGGCGATCAAAGGCGTGGCGATGGTGGTCGTGGGGCTGCTGCTGGGCGTGGTCGGCACCGACGTCAACACCGGCACGATGCGCTTTCACTTCGGCATCCTGGAGCTCTCCGACGGTTTGCAGATCGTGGCGCTGGCCATGGGCCTGTTCGGCGTGGCGGACTTCCTGAAAAACATCAACCGCATCGGCGGCGACAGCAAGATCACCACCGGCAAGATCAGCATGAAGTCGATGCGGCCCGAAGCCGGCGACATCAAGCAGTCGCGGGGTGCACTGGTGCGCGGCACGGCCATCGGCGCGGCGTTCGGCATCCTGCCGGGCACGGGCCCGACCATCGCATCGTTCATCTCTTACGCGGTGGAAAAGAAGGTGGCACGCGAGCCGCGCCGCTTCGGACGCGGCGCCATTGAAGGGATCGCGGGTCCGGAGGCGGCTACCAGCGCGTCGACGCAGACGAGCTTCATCCCGACGATGAGCCTGGGCATCCCCGGCGATCCGGTGATGGCCCTGATGCTGGGCGCGCTGATCATCCATGGCATCCAGCCGGGTCCGCAGATGATGATCGAACACGCCGACATGTTCTGGGGGCTGATCGCCAGCTTCTGGGTCGGCAACGTGTTGCTGTTGCTGCTGAACCTGCCGCTGATCGGCATGTGGGTGCGTCTGCTGACCGTGCCGTTCCGCTACCTGTTCCCTGCCGCGCTGTTCTTTGTTTGCGTGGGGGTCTACAGCACGAACAACAACCTGTTCGACGTAGGCATGGTGACGGTGTTCGGCGCAGCGGGTTATGCGTTGATCCGGTTGCGGTTTGAACCCGCGCCCTTGCTGCTGGGCTTCGTGCTGGGGCCGATGGTGGAAGAGAACTTCCGCCGCGCCCTGCTGCTGTCGCGCGGTGAACTGTCGATCTTCGTGACGCGCCCGATCAGCCTGGGCTTCATCCTGGCGTGCGTCGCGCTGATCGCGTTGCTGATCGTGTCGGCGGTGCGCCAACGCAACAAGGGACGCGCGGCGCTGCAGGAATCGAAGTCCGCAGCGTAGCCGTCAGGCGTCCGGAGGCGCTGCCAGCGGGCCGGCGGTATGACCGTCGATATGGCCTAGCGGGCGCCCCGGATCCAGGCGGTCGCGCACGCGCTGCTTGAGCACCTTGGCTTCGGGGAATCCGCCATCGCTCTTGCGGTCCCAGATCAGATCGCCGTTGTAGGTGATCTGGAAGATGCCGCCGGTGCCGGGCTGCAGGACCACTTCACCCAGGTCGGTCGAAAACGTGGACAGGAGTTCTTGCGCCATCCAACCGGCGCGCAGCAGCCACTGGCACTGCGTGCAGTACAGGATGACGATACGGGGACGAAAGGCGGGCGTGTTCATGGCAATTATTCTACTGTGCCCGCCTTGCGGGGTCCCGGTTTCGGCCGGGCCGCGCATTCATGGATAATGTCGGGTTTTCCCGGGCGTGCAATGCGCCCTGAGCCTGCCATGAAGTCTGCTGCATCTTCCCGAAGCCAACGCTGGCTGATCGGTCTCCTGATGGGACTGGTCACGCTCACGCCGATGGGCATCGACATCTACCTGCCTTCCCTGCCCGCCATGGCCGATGGTTTCGGCCAGCCGGTCAGCGCGCTGCAAGCCAGCATCACCCTGTTCATCTTCGCCGTCGGGGTGGGCCAGATGCTGATCGGCCCCTTGGCCGATCGCTATGGCCGCCGGCCAGTGGCCCTGGGTGGCGCGCTGGCCTATCTGGCCGGTTCCGCGTTGGGCGCGGCGGCCACGTCGCTTGAGGTGTTCTATGCGGCCCGCATCATCCAGGGCCTGGGTGCGTGCTCGGCGTCGCTGGTGGCGTTTGCCGCCGTGCGTGACCGCTTCAGCCCGGCTGTGGGCGCACGCGTCTATAGCTACCTGAACGGGGCGCTGTGTTCCGTGCCCGCGCTGGCGCCCATGCTGGGCGGTGTTCTGGCCGTGCATGCCGGCTGGCGCAGCACTTTCGTGTTCATGGTGGCGTTCGCGCTGGCGCTGGCCGTGCTGCTGGCCAAGCGCTTCGAGGAGACCCGCGCGGCGCCCACGCAGCCCCGAGGCGCGCTCTACAGCCTGCGCCGCTACCTGCCTATCGTGGCCAGCGGCCGGTTCCTGTACTTCGCGATGTTCGGCATGGCGGGCATGGCGATGATCCTCGTGTTCGTCTCGGCGGCGCCGGTGGTGCTGGTGCAGCAGCTGGGATATACCGAGCTGGGCTTTTCCGCCTGGTTCGGCGGCAACGCCGCGATCAACATCGCGGCCTTCTTCCTGGCCCCGACTTTCATCGCGCGCTATGGCCGCCACACCATGGTGCGGGTCGGCATGGCGGCGCTGCTGCTGGCCTCGGCCATGCATGCCGCGGCCTGGGCGTGGGTGCCGTTGTCCGCGTGGATCTTCATGCTGCCTGTCGCCGTCCTGACGGTGGGATTTTCGCTGGCGCTGGGATCGGGCCTAAGCCTGGCGCTGGAGCCCTTCGCCGAACGCGCCGGCACGGCCGCGGCGGTGTACGGCCTGTTCCAGATGAGCGGCTCGGCCGTCATCGCGACTGTGCTGCTGGACAGCGGCATGGCGCCGCAGGCCGCCATGGCCCTGATCGGCGCCGTGATCGTCGTGCCGCTGCTGTGTCTGTCGCCAGGCATGGCCCGCCGCCTGGCGGCGTGAATCCGACAAGCGGTGCGCTTGGCAGTATCCTGTCTTCCATATTCCACCTGGAGACCTGGAGACAACATGGCACTGGATACCTCGGCAGAACAGCCCCTGCTTGAACGCACCGCGGAGAACGGCGTGGTGACGCTGCGCATGAACCGGCCCTCGCAGTTCAACGCCTTGTCCGAAGGACTGTTGGGCGCGCTGCAGCAGGAGATCGATGCGCTTGAGCGCGATGCCGACGTGCGTTGCGTGGTGCTGGAATCCGCGGGTCGCGCGTTCTGCGCCGGCCACGACCTGCGCGAAATGCGCAGCCAACCGTCGTTGGACTATTACCGGGCGTTGTTCCGCAAATGCGGCAGCGTCATGCAAGGCCTGCAGACCTTGCCCGTGCCCGTCATCGCCAAGGTCCAGGGCATCGCTACCGCCGCGGGCTGCCAACTGGTCGCCAGTTGCGATCTGGCGGTAGCCGCCGACAATGCGCGGTTCGCCGTGTCGGGCATCAACGTCGGCCTGTTCTGCGCAACGCCCGCCGTGGCGCTCAGCCGCAACGTGTCGGCCAAGCGCGCCTTCGAAATGCTGGTGACCGCCCGCTTCATCGACGCGGCGCAGGCCGTGGACTGGGGCTTGATCAACGACGCCGTGCCAGAGGCCGAATTGGATGCGCGGGTGCGCGCCCTGGCGGGCGACATCCTGGCGAAAAGCCCGACGGCCATCCGCTATGGCAAACGCATGTTCTACAAGCAAAGGCAGATGGCGCTAGCCGACGCGTACGACTATGCCGGCGACGTGATGGCGCGCAACATGATGGAGGCCGATGCGTGCGAAGGCATCGACGCCTTCCTGCAGAAGCGGCCGCCCCGCTGGCAGTCCTAGCCTAGCCAGGCCAAGGCCCAGCCGCCCGCGGCGGCGGCCAGCACCACCCAGACGGGCGACCAGCGCGCATAGACCAGCAGCGCGAACAGCAATAGCGCCAGGGCAAAATCCGCCTTGTTCAGGATCGCGCTGGTCCAGACCGGGTCATAAAGGGCGGCCAGCAGAATGCCCACCACGGCGGCATTCACGCCTGCAGCCATATTGCGCACGCCGGGCCGCCGGCGCAGGCTTTCCCAGAACGGCAAGGCGCCGGCTACCAACAACGCACCCGGCAGGAAGATGACGGCCAAAAATGCCAGCCCGCCGAGCCAGCCCGATAAGGGGCCCGACGACATCGCCCCCAGGAAGGCGGCGAATGCGAACACCGGGCCGGGCATGGCTTGCGCGGCCCCATAGCCCGCCAGGAAGTCGGCGTTGGACACCATGCCGCTGGATACCGAGGTGGCCTCCAGCAACGGCAGCACGACGTGGCCGCCGCCGAACACCAGCGCGCCCGCCCGGTAGAAACCGGCCACTTGGGCCGCCAACGTGGAATCGGACACCGCCGCCCACGCGGGCAACCCCGCCAGCAACACGACAAACAGCGCCAGTGCGATATAGCCTGCGCGGCGTGACGCGCCTTGCGCCCGATTGGCCAGGATGGGCCGGGGCGGCACTTGCAGCATGGCGCCACCCACGACGGCGCCCAGCAGGACCGCGCCCACCTGCCCCCATGCGGTGGGCAGCGCGGCCGTGATCAGGGCGGCCGTCACGGCCAATCCAGCCCGCGGACGGTCCGGGCAAAGCGTGCGGCCCATGCCCCAGACGGCCTGCGCGATGATCGCCACGGCCGCCACCTTCAAGCCGTGTATCGCGCCCGACTGCGACAGCCAGCCGAAATGCGCCAGCCCCAGGGCGAATCCGATCAGCGCCAGCGCGGTCGGTAGCGTGAATGCCAGCCAGGCGGCAGCCATGCCGGGCCAGCCCGCGCGCCGCAGGCCGATCGCCATGCCGACCTGGCTGCTTGCCGGCCCGGGCAGGAACTGGCACAACGCCACCAGATCCGAATAGGCGTAATCGTCCAGCCAGCGGCGCTTGTCGACGAATTCGGTGCGGAAATAAGCCAGATGCGCGACCGGGCCGCCAAACGAGGTCAGTCCCAGGCGCAGGAAAACCAGGAACACTTCCAGACAGGAGCTTCGCCCGGGGTCCACGCGCTCGTGCGTGGCGGGCCTGCTGGCGACGTGCTCGTCGTGGGGGGGCGGGTGCGGCATGGTGCAGGGGCGATCGATGACGGACGGGGCGCCGGATCTCCGCCCCTTCTTCATGCTTATAGCCGGGCCGCGCGCCAGTTTCAATCGGGTCTGACGGCCGGATCCCGGCTGCCGCATCCATGGGCCCGCATCAAATCACTGCACGAATCTTCACAATTGACACACAAATCTCGACGAATTCGATTTCTGCGCCCCGCTAGCATGCGCGATTACTCAGCTGTCGCCGCATGATTCTCGCCTTCCTTCCCCATGCCCGCTTCGCGCCACGCACTTGCCTGCGGCGCCCCAGGAAAGGCCACTGATGCTTAAGTTCGCGCTGCGCATCGTCATCATTGCCACGATCGGCTACGGCGTGGCGACCCAGTTGGTGAACCTGAGCTTCGGGTATCTGCTGGACTCGGTTAGCGCCGACCTGTCCTATCGCGCCGTGCGCGGCCAGATCTACGCGCTGCACAAGGATCTGGACCCTGTCGCCCCGGAAGCCCGCGCGGCCTATATCCTGGACGAGCTGCTGCCGCACTATGGGCTGACCTTGACGCTGCTGCCCGACAGCCGCGTCACCCTCACGCCGGATGAGCAACAACAGCTGGACCGCACCGGTCTCATCATGCGGGACGACTACAACACCTACCTGACCCGCTTGCCCGGCGAACCCGTGCAGTGGCTGGATGTACGTCTGCCGCTGGAACCCGCGATGGAACGGTGGATCACCTGGTCCGCCTGGGCAGCGTTAAGCCTGGTGCTGGCCGTGATCCTGCTGCTGGGCTGGGCCTTGCCCATCTGGCGCGACCTGGACGCGCTGCGCAAGGCGACGTTGCGGATGGGCCAAGGCGATATGAGCGTACGGGTGCGGCTGTCCCGCATTTCGGGCATCCGCCACGTGGGCGAAAGCTTCAACCATATGGCCGAGCGCATCGCCGTGCTGATCGACAACCAGCGCAGCCTGACCAACGCGGTGTCGCACGAACTGCGCACGCCGCTTGCCCGCCTGTCGTTCGAAGTGGATATGCTGGGCCATGACCAATACCTGCCCCGCCGCGGGCAGATCCTGCAAGACATGCGCACCGACATCTCGGAGCTGGAAGCGATGGTGGCCGAGCTGCTTGTCTACGCGCGGCTGGAACGCCCCACCGACGACGGGGTACGGCTGGAGACCGTGGATGTGTGCGATTGGCTGGGCGAAGCGCTGGCGCTGGTCGCGCATCAGGCCGATGCCCGGGGCATCCAGTGCCACGTGCGCCCCGGCTATCCCGCGCACGTCGAACTGCATCCGCGCTATATGAGCCGCGCCTTGCTGAACCTGGTGCAGAACGCCGTGCGCTACGCGAGCCAGCGCGTCGAGATCGAACTGAAAGCCACGGCGGCCGGCTACGAACTGCTGGTGGACGACGACGGCGGCGGCATCGCCGAGGCGGACCGGGAACGCGTATTCGAACCCTTCATCCGGCTTGACGAAAGCCGGGACCGCGGCACCGGCGGCGCCGGGCTGGGGCTGGCCATCGTCAAGCGCGTGGCCGCGAACCACGGCGGCACGATCGAGATCCAGGACAGCCCGCTGGGCGGCGCCCGCTTCGTGCTGCGCTGGCCGCGCGCGGCATCCAGCACGTGCCCGGATGGCCTATAACAAAACACCATTTATGGCACTTTTTGCCTGGTCCAGGCTGACGCATGATGTGTTTTCGTGATCCCCCATTCGAAAACAGCGCTTCAGAAAGGTAGGCAAATGAGCCAACGATTGAATTACTTCCAGGTGTCGGCGGAACTGTCCAAGAAGTACATGGACTTCAGCGCGGCGATGAAAAAGGTGCCGGTGGTCGAGGAATTCGGCGACCTGATCGACATCCGGGCCTCGCAGATCAATGGCTGCGGCTTCTGCCTGGACATGCACGTCAAGCAGGCCAAGCTGCGCGGCGAACGCGAATTACGCCTGCACCACGTCGCCATCTGGCGCGAATCGACTCTCTTCTCGGCGCGCGAACGCGCCGCGCTGGCCTGGACCGAAGCGCTGACCACCCTGCCCGCGCACGGCGTGCCGAACGACGTGTACGAACAGGCGCGCGAGCACTTCTCGGAAGCCGAAATCTCGGACCTGACGTTCCGCGTCGTAGCCATCAACGGCTGGAACCGCCTGAACGTGGCCTTCCGGACCGTGCCGGGTTCAGCCGATGCCGCGTTCGGCCTGGACAAAGCCGGACTGAACTGAGGCCTACATCAACGCCTTGATCCGCAGGCCCAATTCGAGGGCTTGCGCCTCGGACGCGATGTTCGTGAAGCTGAGCAACAGGCCCGATTGCGGGTCCGGCAGGGTCGACCAGCGCGACAAGGGATGCGCATACATGCCCTGCTCCAGCATCCGCGCGGCCAGGGGCACATCCGTCAACTGCCCTTGCATGCGCGCCACCAGATGCATACCGCCCGGTTGCGGTTCGATATGCATGCGGTCCCCCAGCGCGGCGGTCAATCCCGCCGCCGTGGCATTGCGCCGTTCGCTGTACAGCCGCCGCATGCGCTGGATATGCCGGCCGAAATGCCCTTCGGCAATGAAGGCGGTCAGGATGGATTGCGTCAACCCCGGCGCGGTGCCCGACAGCAGCCGGCAGATGCGGTCGAAAGCCCCCACCTGCGCGGGCGGCACGACCAGATACGCCAGGCGCATCCCTGGAAACAGCACCTTGCTGAATGACCCGGCATACAGCACGCGGCCCTGTGCATCCAGACTCTTCAATGCGGGCAAGGGCCGGCTGACATAGCGGTATTCGCCGTCGTAGTCATCTTCCACGATCCAGGCCTGTTGCCGTTCGGCCCATTCCAGCAAAGCTTGCCGGCGCGGCAGCGACAGCGACATCGACAGCGGGCTTTGATGCGCCGGCGTGACCACGGCCGCCTTCGCATCCAGGCACCGGGCAACGCCCTCGCCAACCATCAATCCGTCCTGATCCACCGGAATGGGCACCGCCTGCAGGCGCGCCTGCGCCAGCAACGCGCGGGTAGGCGGATACCCGGGGTCTTCCACCCACACGCGGTCGCCCGGCGCCAGCAGCGCCTGCATGACCAGCTGCATCGTATGGTTGTAGCCCGAGGTGATGAACACCTGGGACGGCTGGCAATGGATGCCGCGCGCCACTTGCAGATAGGCGGCCACGGCAGTGCGCAGTCCCATCAGCCCGTTGGACGGCGGGTAGGACAGCTCGGGCGCTTGCAGGCTGCGCAATTGGCGGGCGCCCAGCCGGGCCCACAGCTTGCGGGGAAACTCGTCCAGCGCCGGCACGCCCATCTGGAACGGCAGGATGACGGACGGACGATGCCAGCCGTGCTCGTCGTCGGGGGTTTCAGGCGGCGGCGCCACGGCGGCCGGTGGCGCCTGGGGCTGAAGATCCGGGGTGACGATCGTGCCTGCCTGCCCCCGAGTCTGGATGTAGCCTTCGGCCACCAGCAACGAATACGCCACTTCGATCGTGCCGCGCGCCACGCCCATTTCCTTGGCCAGGGCACGGGCCGACGGGATGCGGTCGCCGGGCGCAAGCGTGCCTTGCGTGATCGCGCTGCGGAACCGTTCGTACACCTGACGGTAGAGCGGATCCGCGCTGTTGGGAACCAGCGGCGGCAATCCGTCCTTGGGGCGTCGGTCAATCATGGCATAGTCCAAAGTTCAATTTATGGCCCTTCAAATTATGTCATGGTCTTTCTACGATGATGCCTTGTCCTCCCTGAACCCCGCGTAAAATCCTCATGACAGACTCTGCTCTACAACACATCGATACCGACGAAGCACTGCGCGCCTGCCTGCCCCTGATGCGCGAACTGCGGCCCCATCTTTCCGATGCCGACGACTTCGTTGCCCGCATCACCCGCATGCGCGGCGACAGCTACCGGCTGCTGGCGGCGGTGGATGCCGGCCAAGTCGTGGCGTTGGCGGGTTACCGCTATCAAGAGAACCTGATCTACGGCCGCTTCATGTACGTAGATGACTTGGTCGTGGACAGCACGCGGCGAGGCGGCCGCTGGGGCGCCCGCTTGCTGCAGGCGCTGGACGGCATGGCCCGCGACGCGGGTTGCGCCAAGTTCGTGCTGGATACAGGCCTGTCCAACGCGCTGGCCCAGCGCTTCTACTTCCGCCAAGGCCTGTTGACCAGCGCCATCCGTTTCAGCAAGCTTCTGGACATCCCTGCCGCATGAGCATTCTTCACATCACCTGCAGCCCGCGCGGCCGCAGCGCCGAAAGCCACCGCCTGTCGCAACGCATCATCGACCGCCTGATCGCCGCCGCCGGACCCGAAGCGCCCGCAGTCGTGGAAATTGACGCCACCGCCCTGCCCCCTGTGGACCAGGACTATGCCGCCGCGTTGAGCGCGCCCGCCGACCCGGCAGACGACGTGCTGGGACGCGGCGCGCTGCGGCAGTCGGCGCAATTGATCCAGGCTCTGCAGGCCGCGACGCATATCGTCATCGCCACGCCGATGCACAATTTCACCGTGCCGTCGTCGTTGAAGGTCTGGATCGACCATGTGGTGCGCGTGCGCAGCACCTTCCGCATTACGGCCGACGGCAAGATCGGCAACCTGCCCGACCGGCCGGTGTACGTGGCCATTTCCTCCGGCGGCGAATTCTCAGGCGGCGCGGCCCGCCAGCCCGATTTCCTGACGCCCTATCTGAAGCACGTGCTGGGCACCATCGGCCTGCACAGCGTGTCGTTCTTTTCAGTGGAAGGCACCGCGCGCGGCGAGGCTGCACTGCAAGCCGCAAGAGCCCGCGCCGAAGCCGCCATTGCCGCGCATCCGTCCTTGGCGGGATAAGCGGCAGCGCCTGGTAATTCCTGCTCCGTGCAGGCTTACCGGGCCGTTGGGGCACATCCGGCGCGACGGTGAAAACTAATCCGCCGTCGGCCGGATTATTTAAGCGTGTCGCATTGACACTGCGGAAATCGGCGCACTACGCTAGGCCGCAAAAGCCCGCGCCATCAGGCGAACGGCGTATTCCCCACCATCGCATCAAGACGCTGGAGACGCAATGACCCTGTATCGGGCAGTGATTCCCGCCATCATGCTGATCGCATTGTTCAGCGCGTTGCCTTCCCCCGCCCATGCCGCGTGCAGCGACAAGAAAATACTGGCGATGTCGGACGAAGGAAAATCGGTGAAAGCCATCGCCAAGGCGTGCAACATGCCGGCGGAAAAAGTGCGGGCGGTCGTCGACAGCGACGATGGCAACGAAGATGCCACGGCGTCTGCTGCAGCGCCCGCGCCTATCATCAAGAAGTTGCCGTCGGGCGCGGGATTGGCCAGTTGCGACTGCCAGGGCACCGTGCCGTATGGCGACAAGGCGCCGGAACTGCGGTGCCAGAGCGGCGTGTCGATCGCCACCCCATGCGCGGGCTATTGCCCGCCGCGCGGCGTGGCGCCGTGGCGGCGCGTTTGCAGTTGACCCTTACTGCGCCGACCCCATGAACCACCGGTAGTACGCGTTGTCGCCGTCGTTGCGGGCCAGGCGGTTGATTTCCCTGCCCCAGGTTTCGCGGTCGCCGGCGTAGGCCGCCAGCGCAGCACGATAGAAGGTATCCAGCCGCGCGCGCTCCAGTTCGATATCGGCCTGGAGGTCTGCCGTGGCCCCCGGCAGCGGCGGCGCCGTACGCTCGGCAAGCAAGGCCGGCAGGACGCGATTCAGCTCGCGCGGCCGGACCCAGGTTGCGTATTCGATGCCGGGCCGGTCGTCGGTGACGGCGGGTGTATCACCGGCGAACCGGGCCAGCCCGTCGCGGTCGGTCACCCACGTGGCCAGCAAGGCCGCCGCGGACGGCACACCCACGGATTTCAACGCTGCCGCCGTGTTGGGCTGGTCAAATCGCGCCTGGATGCGCGCCGCGTCCAGCTCCAGCGGCTGCATGGACCCGACCAGCAGCATTTCATGCAGTTCACTGGTCCACAAGGAAGCATGGGGAAAGACCTGGATGAAGCTGGCGACGAGCGCCCGCGTGTCGTCCTCGTTCTGTGTGGGCAGCGGTAGCCACTGCGCCACGATCCCTTGCGGCGCCAATCGGCGGGCAGCCAGTTGATAGAAGTCGCGCGAATACAGGTTGACGACGCCCGTTGCGGACGGCGGTGGCGGCTCCAGCGTGATCAGGTCCCATTGTTCAGCGCTGGCCTGCAGCGCGCGGCGCCCGTCGCGCAGCCGCTTGTCCAGGCCGGGATCGGAGGCGGCCTGGAAGGTGCCCTGAAAGCGCGGTGCGGCGCGCAGCACCGCAGGCAGCAATTCGGCCACGGCGCGCTTGCCCAGGCCCGGGTATTGAGACAACGCACCCGCCGTGATACCTGTGCCGTAGCCCACCACCAGGGCCGACTTGGGCTCGCCGTTATGAACGATCAGCGGCAGCAGCGCCTGCAAACGCATGTAGCGCAACGACGGCATGGCATCGCCCGAGTTCGACACGCCCTGGATGTACAGCCGGTGAAAGCGCGCGCCCTTGCTGGCCTGTTCCACCACCGCGACTGTGCCGCCATGGCTTTCTTCATAGAACACCAGCCCCGCACCGCTCGCGCCGGGCAGCAGGCGCGCGAACTGGTCCGTGGGCAACAAGACCGCCACCGCCAAGGTCGCCATGCCGATCAGGCCGGTCGCCACGCCTGCCGTGGCGGGGCCGGACGCCCGGCCACGCCATGCGGCGACCGCACCGATCAGGGCGGCCATCGCCGCCAGCACGCCCAGGGTGCGCACCAGCCCCAGGGCCGGCAACAGCAGGAAACCCGTCAACACCGTGCCGACGATGCCGCCCAGCGTGTTGCACGCCAGCACGGCGCCGGCTTCGCGGCCCACACGCTGATCGCCCACGGCAATGCGCAGCACGGCGGGAAACGCGGCGCCCAGCAGCAATGTGGGCGCCAGCACGAAGCTGGCCGCCGCTACCGCGAAGCGGGCGCACATGCCCGCAAACCCGCTGCCGGTCCATTGATAGACGGCCGCTTCGGCGTAGGTCTGCGCGACCACCAGCCATTTGCCCAGCATTGCGACTTCCAGCACGGCGAGAAGGCCCGCGCCTGCAATCAGGCCGCCGAACACGGGCCAGGGGTTGCGCACGCGATGGCTGAACCGCGCATAGAGCGCGGCGCCCAACGCCAGCCCGGCCAAGTACGTGGCCAGCACGATGGCGAACGCGAACGCCCGCGTGCTCATGAAAGGCACGATCATCTGCGACCAGACCACTTCGTAGCCCAACGCGATGCCGCCAGCAACGGCGTACAGCGCCACGGCCAGCCGGGCCTCGCCGGACAAGGGGGCCGACTGCGTCGACCTCTGAGGCGGCGCCACGGCGCCACCCGCCTTGCGATCCAGCAGCCAGGCGCCTAGCGCGGCCAGCAGGTTCAACGAGGCGGCCGCCAGCGCAGCGCCCTGCACGCCAAAGCGGGGAATCAGGAAAAACGCGGGCAGCAAGGCGCCCAGGATCGCGCCGCAGGTGTTGACCGCGTATAGCGTGCCCCCACGGCGGCTGGCCCCGGCGTCCTGGCGATGGACCGCGCGTAGCAGGACGGGCAAGGTGCCGCCCATCAGGAAAGAAGGCACGGCCAGCAACAGGCCGATGATCAACCACGCGGCCACGCCGCTGACCGATTCCACCGCGACGAACGGCGCGGCGCTATGCGCCAGCACCCACGTCACGGCCAGGCAGGACACCGCCACCGCGGCCTCCAGCAAGGCATAAAAGCGGACGGGCCGGGCGAGGCGGTCGGCCAGCTGGCCCAGGAACCAGCCACCCAGCGCCAGCCCCAGGAAAAACGCGCTGACCGCGCCGGCGATGGCGCTGACTTCGACGCCGACCACCAACGACAATTGCTTGATCCACAACACCTGGAACACCAGCGCAGCCGCTCCGGACAAGAACAGCAGCGCCGCCGGGCGAACCGTGGTCAATGTCCCTGCGCCGCCTTGCTGCCGATGCGTATCCAGCCCTTCCATTGCCGCCGTCCCCATACCCATGCCGCGGTTCCTCTAGCGTATCGCCGGGCGGCGCACCGCGCGCCGCCCGGATGGTAGAGGCGCCTATCCGGCGCCCACTGCCCTTACTTCGCCTTCTGCTTCTCCATCGCCTCGAAGTGGGCCTCGATGGCCTTGTCGACCTGCTTTTGCACCTGGTCGACGCTGAAGCTCGCCGGACGCTGGCTGGGCGGGTACTTCACGAAGGTTTCCAGGAACACGGTCGCCTTCATTGTGGCGATACCGGTCAGATAGGCATTCTTGACCAGCCAATCGTTGTACTGATCGGACATGTCGGCCCGTTCATAGGGGTCCATCCGCAGGTTGAAGATCTTTGGCAGCCGCAGGCAGACAAACGGATCCTGCCAGACGTTCAGGTTCCCGGGCGCCCGTTGTTCGCAGAACACGGCCTTCCAATCCCCCCACCGCATGCCGACCAGCACACCGTCGTCATTGAAGTAGAAGAATTCGTCGCGGGAGCTCTTGTCCTGCTTGCCGGTCAGATACGGCAGCTGGTTGTAGCCGTCCAGATGGACCTTGAACTTGGTGCCGCCGTCTTGCGGCGCCCAACCGTCCAGCAGGCGATCCTTGACCGAGGTGTCGCCCGCTGCGGCAAGCAGCGTGGGGAACCAGTCCATGCCCGACACGATGCCGCGCTTGACCTGGCCCGCCGGGATCTGCCCCGGCCAACGCACCATGGCCGGCACGCGGAACGCGCCTTCCCAGTTGGAGTCCTTTTCGCTCCGGAACGGCGTGTTGGCGGCGTCCGGCCAGCTGAACGCGTTGGGGCCGTTGTCGGTCGTGTAGACCACGATGGTGTTGTCCGCAATGCCCAGATCGTCCAGCTTTTTCAACAACTTGCCCACATCCTGGTCATGCTCCCACATGCCGTCGGCGTAGTCGTTGCCCGGCATCCCGCTCTTGCCCCGGTGCTCGGGCCGGATGTGCGTGAAGACGTGCATGCGCGTGGTGTTCATCCACACGAAGAACGGCTTGTCGGCCTTGCCATGCTTGTCGATGTAGTCGATGGCGGCGCCCACCGTTTCATCGTCGATGGTTTCCATGCGCTTGGCATTCAGGGCGCCGGTATCCTGCACCTTGCCGTCGGCCGTGGCCTTGATGACGCCGCGCGGCGAAAAGTTCTTCACGAACGGATCGTTGGGATCCTTGGGCCAGTACGGACGGTCCGGTTCCTCTTCCGCGTTCAGGTGATAGAGGTTGCCGAAGAACTCGTCGAAGCCGTGCTGCGTGGGCAGGTATTCGTCCTTGTCGCCCAGGTGGTTCTTGCCGAACTGAGCGGTCGTGTAGCCCTGCGCCTTCAGTGCCTGGGCGATGGTGATATCGCCTTTCTGCAGGCCGACTGGCGCGCCGGGTGCGCCCACTTTCGACAACCCGGTGCGCAGCGGGGACTGCCCGGTGATAAAGGACGACCGGCCCGCCGTGCAGCTGTTCTCGGCGTAGTAGTCCGTGAACATGATGCCTTCCTTGGCAATGCGGTCGATGTTCGGCGTTTCGTAGCCGACCACGCCATGCGCGTACGCGCTGATATTGGCCTGGCCGATATCGTCGCCGAAGATAACAAGGATGTTCGGCTTCTTGCCCGACGTATCCGCCTGCCCCGATTTTGCCGGCGGGGCCTGGGTCGGCGGCTGGGCTTGCGCATGCGCGTTGCCCAGGGCCGCCAGGCCCGTCACGGCGAAAAGCGCCGCGCTCAACAGTTTTCTTGCGTTCATCGCTTCCTCTCCTTGTCCTGTAGGACAACAACCCGACGTAAACGAATCACTGCGTAGTGCTCACTGCCTCTCAGTCTGGTGTTTCAAATGCGTATATCCGCTTCCACTCCTTTTCCATATCCACAATCACCCAACCCTTGTTCGTCGCTTCGTCCATGGCCTTGTCCAGCTTGCCGATCTTGGCTTCGCGGTCATAAGCCCATTCGCGCTTGGCATCCGTGTGGTGCACCAGGCCGGCAAAGCGCTTGCCCGAGCCTGCGGCCGTCCACTGCAGCATCTGCAGGTCGCCGTCCGAATTGCCGAAGGCGAAGATCGGCTGACGGCCGATGAATTTGTTGATGGACACGGGCTTGCCCGGGCCGTCGTCGTTGTAGTCAAGCTTGGGCGTGCGCATCAGCACCGGCTTGCCGTCGCGCATCTGGAATTCCGTGACGAAGGTGGTGCCGATCACCTGTTCGGGCGGAATGCCGTAGACGTGTTGCGCCCAGGCGCGCATGAATTCCACTTCGCCGCCCGACACGATGTAGGTCTTGAAGCCGTTGCCGCGCAGATAGTCCAGCAGCTCGCGCATCGGCGCGTAGATCAAGCTGGTATAGGGCTGCTTGAAGCGCGGATGGCGCGCGGTCTTGACCCATTGCTTGACCTCTTCCGAGAAGTCCTGGGTCGTCATGTTGGTATGGGTCACGCCCACGATCTTGAGCAGGCCTTCGGTGCCGGCGGCGGCCAGCGCCTGATGGTCGCCTTCGATCGCGGCCTTGAACGGCTGCTCCTGCGCCCACTCCGGGTGTTTGGGCGCCATGACCTTCACCTGGTCCAACGCGAAGATCAATTGGAAGTACAGCGGCTGCTCGCTCCAGAGCGTGCCGTCGTTGTCGAACACCGCGATGCGATCCACGGGCGCCACATAGTCCTGGCCCCCCTCTTTCGTGACCGCCGCCACGAACTCCAGGATGGCCTGCCGCGACGGGCCGTCGTTCCAGGACGGCAAGGGCGCCTGGGCGTAGGCCAGGCCGGTCAAGAACCATAGCGCCAGCACGGCCAAGCCGTGTTGCACGGTGCGGAGGGACAAGGTCATGAAGGGTCTCCTGGGTTGTGATCGGGCACGCGGGGGTTCAGCGGCAGCAAGCGGTAAGGATCGGCGCGCCGTCCCGCCGCACGAAAGCCTCGGCGCCAGGCGGGCAACGCGCGGCGCAATGTCTGCAATCCTCGGGCGGCATCCGGCGCGCGGCCATAGCAGTCACGCAACGCGTCGGCGCCCGCCGCGCGCAGCTCGGCGGGCAAGTCCGCCGTTGCGCCGGAAACCGTGGTGCGGTGCCGGCTGACGCGCAACCAGCGATACAGCGCATCCAGCCGTCCTGACGGACGGGCCAGTTCTCGGCGTGCGGCCAGGGCGGCGCAGGCCTCGGAGGCCTGCCAGCGGCGTCGTATCGCCTGAATCGTGGCGCGCAGCCAGCGCCCTGCCCGGCGGCACCATGGCATCCCCAGCCACCAGGCAAGTCCCGCAGCGGCTGCCGCAGCCGCCAGCGCAAGCCAGCCTCCCGGAATCCGCACTTGAACCTGCCGGCCAAGGTCACGCAGATCCTGCTGTACCGAGAACGGCGCTTGATAGGCAGCGCCGGCATGGGCGTCAAAAGGCTGCGCCGGCAACACGGCGCGCTCTTCGCGCTTGGTGGTCACGTTCCACCAGCGCACCTCCACCTCGGGCAATGCAAACGCGCCTGCGCGCTCGACCACGTAATCGATCCGGTCCACCCGCTGGCCGCCCAGGAAGCCCCCGCGGCTGTCCGACAATGGGCTCAGCTCGGGCTCGGACGAATAGGCTTTCAGGCCTGGCACCGGCGCGTTGTCGGGCGGGGGAATCAGCATGGCTTGCGCGCCTTGGGCCTGCACGGTGATCGTGCGGCGGATGTGGTCGCCCACGGCCGGGGGCTGCGCCGAAAACTGGACCTGCTGGCTCACCTGCACCGAGGACGCGGCCAGGCTATGGCCCGACGCCTCCATGCCAGGCGGCGTGGCCGCCTGCACGGTCAGTGCCTGCGTGCTGGTGGACAGCGGCGCGCTTGCCTGGCCGACCTGGGCGCGGACTGTCAGCGGCGGCACGCGCAAGGCGCCCGCCGCCGTGGGGCTGACCTGGTACGAGAAACGCAGCCCGCTGTAGGCGACCCCGCCCACGTTGTCGCGGATCAGCGTGGCGTCGCCGGTGGGGCCGGTCACCATCGCGCCCGGTATGTTCAGGGATGACAACTCGGGCGGTTGCGTGAACCAGGTCGACGTCAGCACGTCGACTTGCAGCGTGGCGGTAGCGCCGACCGTCAAGGGTTCCTGGCCGGTGAAGCTGGCGGCGGCCCGCAATTGGGGCGCGGGATCGGCGGATTGCGCGTGCGCAGTGCCCGCCGCCAGCGACAGCAGCACCGACAGCAGCAACAACGCGCCCCGCAGGAAGGCCCACGCATTCATGGACGCCCTCCCGCCGCTGGTATGCCCGCTGCCGGCACGCCCGTCGCCTTCCGCGCATCCTCGATCGCGAACTTCTGCTTCAGGAAGCCGGCCGGGGACAGGCTCAAGTTGCGCAGCCAGACGTCGTCGGACGATGCCCGGGCCACCTCCACCGACATCATCTTCCCGTCGCCCTTCTTGTTGTCGTAGGCCACGTCGTCGGGCTTGTCGGCGTCGTCGTCCTGCTGCTCGGCCTGAATCGCCGCTTGCAGCCGGGCCACCAATTCCCGGTTCGCACGGGCTTCCGAGAAGTCTGCCCGCAGACGCAGGGCCTGGTCATACGCGGCCAATGCCGCATCGTAGCTACGCAGGCGGGCCTGCGTATTGCCCAGATAGAAGCTTGCCTCGGGGGTGTTCAACCGGGCGAAGGCCTCGAGCGCCGTCCGGTAGTCGCCCGCGTCATAGGCTGCGCGCCCCTTCCTGTACGGATCCTGGAACTTGGACGCGGCCTTGGCATAGTCATGATGCTCGTACGCCCATCGGCCCTGCTGGTCCGGCGTGAAGAACGCATCGGCCACGGGGCCCGCGCGCGTATCCGGGGTGTAGACGCCCGCGCCGAAGGCCAGCAACAGGCCCGCCATCCAGTTGACGTTCCAACCGCGCCGCAGGCCCAGCAGCGCCAGTACCGCCAGCGGCCAGCACAACCAATAGCCCGCATCCTTCCAATGCACAGGCTGCCCCTGATCCTGCACTTCCTGGAAATGGCGTTGCGCGTGCAGTTCGACCCAGTCCAGATCATCGTCGTTCAACGTCAGGCTGCCCAGCGGCGCACGGGCCGCCTGGGCCAGCTGCTTCAACCCGTCGGCGTCGAAGACGCCCAATAAGGGTCTGCCCTGCGCGTCGACACGGGCTTGGCCCCGGGCGTCTTTCAGCACGCCGCCGTTCGTCGTGCCCGCCGCCCACACCAGCACCTGAAAATCCGCAGCCTTGGCCAATTGCGCCACTTGGGGCAGTTGGCGGGCATCCGCGCCGTCCGTCACCAGCAGCACGGTCCCGCCGGCCTGATCCGCTTTCAACACCTGCCCCGCAAGCCCCAACGCGCCCGCCGCATCCTTGCCCGGCACGGAGATCAGGGCGGTCGAGAGCGACTGGATGAACAGATCCACCAGCGCCGGATCGTCGGTCGGCGGCAGAACCAGATGGGCAGATCCGGCATAGGCAATCAAGCCGGTCTTGGCGCCCGCGCGCCGCGCCAGCAGGTCATGCAATTTGTGCTTGACCGCTTCCAACCGACTGGGCGGCACGTCCGTCGCGTCCATCGAGGGCGACAGGTCCACCGCCACGATCAGCGGGGCCTGATTGTCCAGGAACGGCGGGCGATCCTGCTGCCAGGTTGGACCGGCGGCGGCGATGCCCGCCAGCATCAGCAAGGCCGCCACGGCGTGGATGGGGCGCGGCCCGCGGCTACCCGGCGCGTCCACGATCAGGTGCGGCAACAACGCAGGTGAAATGGTGCTGCGCCAACCCAGCCGGCCGCCCTCTGTGCGCCGCAGCCACAGCAGAAGCATCGCCGCAGGCAGCGCCAACAGCCACCAGGGCCTTAGAAAATGGAAGGCGCTCAGGTCGATCTCCATGCGCCCTCCTTCCGATCGGGTTCGGGGCTGGGGTCCGATTTGCCTGCGTGCGCCGCCCAGCGCCCGCGCAACGCCGCCAGCAGATGCCACGCCGCCAGCGCCAGCACGGCCAGGCCCAGCGGAATCCAGAAGAAGTCCTGCCGGGGCTGATGCCGCAGTTCGCGGACTTCGTGCGGCGTGATCTGGTCCAGCGTGGCGTACACCTGTTGCAACGACGCCTGGTCCTGCGCCTGGAAGAAGCGTCCACCCGTCGCCTGCGCGATGCCGCGCAAGGCATCGAAGTCGACCTTTTCTTCGCCTTCGGCCTTGGGATCGCCGATGCCGATGGTATGGACGACGATATGGCGGCCGGCTGCCATCGCCGCCGCCCGGTCGGGAGGAACGGCGCTGCCGGTGTCGTTGCCGTCAGTCAGCAGGATCAGCACCTTGTCGCGCTCGGCGGCATGTTCCAGCTGCTTGATCGCCACGCCGATGGCATCACCGATGGCCGTGTTCGGCCCCGCCATGCCCGTGGCTATCTGGTCCAGCAGCAGGGTCAAGGTCGCGTGATCCTGCGTCAAGGGCGCCTGCGGATAGGCCGCCGTGCCGAACACGATGAGGCCCAGCCGGTCGTCCTTGCGGCGGGCGATGAAATCCGCCACCACGGCCTTGACCGCCGTCAGGCGATCGACCCGTTTGCCCGACGGGTCCACGAAGTCCTGCGTCTCCATGGACTGCGAAATGTCCAGCGCCAGCATCAGGTCGCGCACGGGCTCGCGGTGCTCCAGCGGCGGCTCCACTCGTTCCGGCCGAGCCAGCGCCACCACGATCAGCGCCCAGACCAATGCGTTCAACGCCAATTGCCAGCGGTCGCGCCGCACGCCGGGCCGTTGCGGCGACTGGCCCACGCTACGCGCCACCGATTCGAAGAACGGGATGCGCAGCGCCCCGCGCCGCTGCACATAAGCCGGCAGATACCGCCATGCCAGCCAGCCCAGCGGCAAGAGCGCCAGCAGCCACGGATACTCAAGCCGCCACATGATGCCGCTCCATCCACTGCCGGCTTGCGGCGAACAGCGCTTGCAACCGCGCCGCGGGAATCGCCCGCACCGTGTCGGGAGGCCCATACGCCAGCGCACGTAGCAAGGGTTCCGTGTCCGGCGCGAATGCGCCCCCATTGCCTGACATGAAGGCCAGCCAGTCCGGCCCGGCCAGCGCCGCCACCCGCGACTGCTCGGCATCCGGCACGGACGACAATCCGACGCGTTTGAGCAAGACGGGCAATGCGCGCGCCGCCAAGGGATCGGCTTGCGCGGCCTGCCGCAATTGTTCCAGTTGGCGCAGGCCTTCGCGGCGGTACTGGTTGCGCCGATGCTTGCGGATGCCCCACCAAGCCAGCCCCGCCGCCACCAGCAGCGCCAGGCCGAGTACCGCGAACCACCCCCAGGTCTGGGGCCAGTAGCTGACGGGCGGGGGCAGCGGCAGCTGCTGCAACTGGTCGATGGACGGCAAGGCGTCGGCGTTCATGCGCGCCTCCTTGCCGGGCCGCCGGATTCGCGTCCCAGTTCGCGGCGCAGTTGCGTCAAGGTGTCGTTGGCCGTATCGATGGACAGCAGCGGGACATGGCTGCGGTGCAACAGCTCGGCCACGGCGCGCAAGCGCCCCGTAAAAAAGTCGGACAGCGGCTGATGCACCTGCTGGCGGTCCGCCGCCAGCTCCACCTGCAACGCGCCCTGCGTGACCACCAGCCGCCCGCGCAACGGCATGTCCACGGCCAAGGGGTCATACACCAGCGTGGCGATCACATCATTGTGCGCGGCTAGCGTACGCAGCAGCCGCAGCGTCTTGTCGTCGGCACCCGCATAGTCGCTGATCAGGCAGATCAGGTTGTCATGCGGCGCCAGCGCCAGTGTGTTTTCCAGGGCCTGGTTCAACCGGCCCGTCGCATCCACGTCGGGCGCATCGGCGCGCAGGGATTCGTTGCGCCGCACGATGGCGGCGAACAAGGCCTGGATGCGTTCGCGGCTGCGCAAGGGGCGCACCGGATCGATGCCATCATCGCTGAACACCAGGCCGCCCACCCGGTCGCCCGCCTGGAATGCCATCCACGCCGACACGGCCGCCAGCCGCGCCGCCACCACCGATTTGAAGCTGCGAACCGAGCCGAAGTGCATGCCCATGCGCTGGTCCACCAGCACCATCACCGGCCGGTCGCGCTCTTCGCTATAAGTGCGCACATAGGGCTTGCCCAGCCGCTGTGAGGCGCGCCAGTCCAGCTGCCGCAGGTCATCGCCCGGCAGATAGCGGCGCAGCTCCTCGAAATCCAGGCCGCGTCCACGCAGGCGCGAGCCGTGCTGGCCCGCCAGGATGCTGTTGATGGGTTGCCGGCTGGAAAAGCGCAGGCCTCGGGCCGCCGCTTCCAACGCCATCAAGTCCGGAATGCGGACATGGACGTCGGGATTAGGTGCGACGGCTGACATGGGGGTGCTCACACGGGAACCGCAACCACATCAAGCAGTTTGCCGATCACCTGATCCGCGCCGACCCCGTCCGCCACCGCGTCATAGGACAGGTGCAAGCGGTGGCGCAGCACCGGCTTGGCGGCGCTGCGCACATCGTCGGGCGAGGCGTAGTCCCGTCCGTCCAGCCAGGCGTGGGCGCGCGCCACCTTGTCCAGCGCGATGGCCCCGCGAGGGCTGGCGCCCACCTGGATCCACCGCGCCAGGTCGGGGTCGTAGCCCGCCGGATGCCGGGTCGCGTTGACGAGGTCGACCAGATACTGGTCCAGTGCCTCGGACACGTGCACCTGCCTGATCTCGGCGCGGCAGGCGAACAGCGCGTCTTGCGGCAGCCGCAGGGCGGCAGCCGGCGCATCCTGCCGGGACTCGCCGCGCAACAGCGACAGCATGCGGATTTCGCTGGCGGCGTCGGGGTAGTCCAGCACGATCTTCATGATGAAGCGGTCCATCTGCGCCTCAGGCAAGGGGTACGTGCCCTCTTGCTCGATGGGGTTCTGGGTCGCCAGCACCATGAACAGCTCCGGCATCCGGTGCGTAGTGCCCGCCACGGTGATCTGCCGTTCTTCCATGGCCTCAAGCAATGCGGACTGCACCTTGGCGGGCGCACGGTTGATTTCATCGGCCAGGATCAGGTTGCCGAACAAGGGTCCCTGCTGGAACTGGATCTGGTTTCGGCCCTGCGCGTCCTGCTGCAGCACTTCAGCCCCGGTAATGTCCGAGGGCAGCAGGTCGGGCGTGAACTGGATGCGGCTCATGTCGGCCGCCAGGTGGGCGGCCAGCGCCTTGACCGTACGCGTCTTGGCCAGTCCGGGCAGGCTTTCCAGCAGCACGTGGCCATCGGCCAGCAGCCCCAGCAGCACCTCACGTATGACGGCGTCCTGCCCCAGGACGGATTGCGCCATGGCGCGTTCCAGATCCAGGATGCTGTCGCGATTGACGGTCGGCATTCAATCTCCCGTTAGATGATGGGGGGTGTCGTCAGCGGCTGGCGACGCCGTTCTTGCCTGTCTGCGCCAGCTTCCATTGCTGGGTCGTCATCACCGTGCGGAATCCCAGGTGCGACATGCCGTTCATCGGATCCGTGCCGCGGCGCGCGCTGGTGCGGTAGCTGATGCAGTAGGTGTCGCTGCACAGGAATGACCCGCCGCGCGTGACGCGCTTGGGCGCGCCGGCCGGCACGATGCCGTCGTCCGGGTCGAAGCTGTTCGCCGGGCCGGCGGGATCCACCGGAGGCTGGCGGTATTGGGCCTGGATCTTGAACGCGTCGGCGCGGTACCAGTCCGACGTCCATTGCCAGACATTGCCCGCCATGTCGTACAGCCCGTAGCCGTTGGGAGAAAAGCTGCCCACCGGCATCGTGCCCACCTGCACCTTCTCGTCCTTCACGACAGGGAAAGGCTGCTGTTGCTGCGTGTCCCAGATATTGGCCATGGACTTGCCTTGCGGCAGCAGTTCATTGCCCCAGGTATACGTGGCCTGCTCCAGGCCGCCTCGCGCGGCCATTTCCCATTCGGTTTCGGTGGGCAGGCGCTTGCCTGCCCATTTGGCATAGGCCATGGCGTCTTCATACGACACCTGCACCACCGGATGGTCGTCCTTGCCGGCGATGGAGCTGCCCGGGCCTTGCGGATGCCGCCAATTAGCGCCTGCCACATACCGCCACCAGCGCGAATAATCGCGCAGCGACACTTCGGCCTCGGTGCCCACGAACACCATCGCGCCGGGCACCAGCAGGCTGTCGTCCGGACGCGGCGTGCCGGGCGGCAGCTGCACCTTCAGGTCTTCCCATCTGGGCTTTTGTTCGGCGGTGGTGACATAACCCGTGGCTTCGACGAAGCGGCGAAACTGCGCGTTGGTCACGTCGTTCACGTCCATCCAGAAGCCGCTGACCGACACCTTGTGCGCAGGCATTTCATTGGGCTGCGCCAGCTTGTGGCTGCTGCCCATCAGGAACTCGCGCGCAGGCACCCATGCCATGCCCGGCGGCCCGCTCTTGCCATCGCCCAGCACGACCTTGACGGGATCAGGCTGGCCGTTGTCGCCCAGCACCAGATAGGTGGTGCTGGCCGCCACGCCCAGCGCCACTCCCCCCAGCAGCAAGGCGCTGACCCAACGGAGTTTCTGCTTCTCTTGCTTGGCCATATCAATCACCCGAAATCAGAAAGTCGGAAAACCGCTGCCCGCGGCACGGGGCAGCCCTCTTGATCGATGCCGGACTCAGAACACCAGCGTGGCGGTCCCCATGACCGTGCTGGTGCTGTCAAGCCGGTTGGTGCTGCTGATGGTGGGTACCCAGCGCAGGCTCAGCGACAGTGAGCGCTTGTCCGCCAGTTTCGTGTCATAGGTCACGATCGGACCCAGTGCCCAGTCACGCCCCTTGAAGCCGTTGAGCCGGTCGGCCGTCGGGCCTTTGTCGCTACCCAGTTGCTGCTGGGTGCCCAGGATCAGGCCCGCGCTGACGCCATTGCTGAACGTCTTGCGCCCCATCACGTCCAGACTGAAGACGGGTGCGTTGCGGTAGTCCGTGGCGCTGTTGCGGGTATAGAACTGCACCCCCGCCACCGTATCCAGCTGGAAGCCCGACTCCGGAAAGATCTTGGTGTAGGCCACCTGCGGAATGAAGGTCCAGTTGTTCAGGCTGGGGTTGGCCATGTCGCTGGCGTTGTACTTGCCCGTGGGCGCCCAGATGTTCAGGCTGAGCGCCATGTGCGAGGTTTCAGAGAAGTGGTAGCCGGCGATGATGGGCGAGAAATACAGGTCGAACAGGTTCGACGCCGTATCGCTTTGCCCCACCGTCCGGCCGCCCGGCCCCGTCAGCTTGGAATCCACCTTGGTCCAGACATAGGGCAAGGTGAAACTCGACGCAAAGTTCCAGCGCCCGGGCCCCGTGTCCCAGGTTTTCAGGACGGTGGCCAGCGTGAACGCCACCTTGCCGTCCAGCCCCAGCGACGTACGTCCCCCTACCGGCACCTCACGGCTTCCGCCGATCTTGCCGTCCAGATAGATCTGCGCGAAATTCACAGCCCAGATGGGTTCGGGCGAAACGATGCCCGCATTCGGCAGCACGTTGGTGCCCGTGACTTGACGCCCCAAAGCGCCTTCGGTTGCCATGGACACCGCCGGCGCGGCCAGCGCGGCCAACGTGATCCATGGCGTGATTGCATTGCGCCAGGCAAACCGGCGCGGGCATTTCGACATCATTGCTTCCCCTTCCCCTTAAGCCTCAAGGCGCCAGCTCGGCCTTGGGCAGCTTCCACGTACCGTCCAGAATGGCGGGTTTCGGGCCATAGAACCGCGCCACGATGTTGAACCGCCCTTCCGGGGCCGGCAGCCAATTCGATTCCTTGTCCTTGCCCGGGCTGGCATGCTGCACGTACAGCGTCAGCGAACCGTCCTGGCCGCGCTTGAGTCCGCGGGTGCGGTCGCCGATCGCGTAGCGCTTGATCGGGTTGTCGACCAGGTGACGGCCCGGCAGGTCGTACATGGTCATGGACCAGAAGAACTCGACGGGCGGCAATTGCCCCGGCTCAAACCGGATCACATAGGACTTGCTTCCCTCCATCGGCTGCCCCTGCGAGTCTTCCTCGTATCCCAGGTACACGGCCTCTTCGGACGAATTGCCGTAGATGCCCATGGCGGCGGCCACGGCCCGCTTCGTATAGTCGTTGCCCAGCGCCGCCCGCGAACCGAACAAACCGATGGACGAGCGTGTCTGCTTCTCGGCTTGCAGCAGCGCCGCCTTGCCGTCAGCCACGCCCTGCTCGATCGCGGTTCGCGTCGTCGGGTCCAGCTTGGCGGCATCGAAGGGCTTGCCCGGCCCGATGCCGATCAGCGCGAAACGCCGCATCATGTCCTGCTCGGCCGCCGGCTGCGGTTGCGTGAACGCCAGCAGCTGGTTCAGATAGGCGATGAAGTCCACCGAAGTGGCGCGCTGCTCGTCCCAGGGCAGCCAGTCCACGTCAGCAGGGGCGGCGGCGGGCGGCGGATGCCGCAGGAATTCGCTCAGCGGCCGCAATCGGTACCTGGCCTGCAAGGCCTGCACATTCTTCACATCCGACGGGCCGTTCAGGCTGGTGCGGCCCAGGATGCCGATGAAGTCCGTCTCGGACTGCATCACCTTGGTGATGCCTTTGGGTTTGCCCCCATCCCAGCGCGGCCCGGCGATCAGGTAATTGCCGGCGCCAAAACCGGTGGCGCGTACGCCCGCGTAGGCGAAGTTGTACGTGTACAGGTCCACCATCTGGAAGACGTTGTAGCGGTCTTTCGGGGTGGCGGGCAGGCTCAGCACCCACGGTTCCGTGCGCAGGTCCAGCCAGGCCCACGAGTACGGGGTGTCGTTGTTCGGCGTGACGATTTCACGGTTTTCCGGCGTGTACGGTTGCGAGTAGTGGCGGAACTTGCCGAAGCCGCCCACGTACTCTTTGCCGCCGGGGTGGATTGCCTGGCCGTACATCGTCTTGTAGTTGTAGAGCATCGGGTAGGCGTACAGGTACGCCTCTTTGGCCGTGCTGCGCAGCGACTCGTCCTGGATGGGCGCGCGCTGAGTGGCGCACCCCGCCAAGGCCGCCAGGCCGGCGATCGCCAGCGCGCTGCGAATAAAGGCCCTCACCTTTTGCATTCCGTGCTCCTGGAATTCAAAGAAACCCGTGCCGCGATCAATGCCCGAACGTAATGTTCACCCCGGCGAATACGGTGAACTGGGGCAGGCCTTCGCCCTTGTGCGCCACCGTCCATTGCGGTTCGGCGAAAACGTTCACAATGTTCTTGCCCATGCGCCAGGCCTTGCCGGCGCCCAGTCCGACGGGGATGTAGTAGTTGTTCTTCTGCAAGTCTAACGTCCACGTCGCCGTCGACCGCACATACCAGCCTTGCGGCAAATTGCGGATCAGGAAAGGCTGGAACGTGGCCGAATGCACGGTGTCGCGGTTGTTCTGCCCGGCAAACGAATGTTGCCATTCGACCAGCGCGCCCATCAGGCCTTCCTTGCTGCTGCTGACGACCGTACCGGCCAGGCCGCCAGACCATTTGCCGGCACCCGTTTCTGTACTGGTCGCGGTAGGCATGGTCAGCATCGGGCCGATGCCGACGTCAAGTTCGCCTTGGCTCAACAGGAAAATGTCGAACACATTGACGTCGCCCAACCCCGTCTTGTAGCTGCCGTCGGCTTGCGGCCGGGTACTGATGGGCGCGGTGAAACGAAGTATCTGCGGCACGCCCACCCAGTCGCCCGGTGCGATGGGGATCGTCGGCCGGACCAGAAAATCATTCGTGTGCGCGTTGGTGCCGAATAATTTTGGCGTGTAGTAATTCTGAAAATTCAAAGACGCCGCGAGGTTCAATGGATTATTGCTTTTATTCGCGTCGTCGGCGGATTGCGCATAAGCGCCGGCGCAAAAACCCAGCGGCGCGCTGATCAGCAATCTTGCTGCGATTTCCCTGCTTACCTTGCCTCGTGCTGTAGACCTCGTACTGCCCATGCTTCGCGCTCCACTAAGAACAACAAAATGCAAAGACACACCGTCGTACCGAAAACCTTCTCTTATTTGTTAATGGAGATAATAAGAAGGGTGAAATCTGCTGCAATATTCTCACAGAGTCTTGCTTTTCCCAAGCGGCCGTCAAGGCGGATAATCCCGCGCATTTCCCTATGGGGGGACGGTTCACCTTTGCTTCTCCTGTTGCAAAAAAACAGCGGATACCCCTTGTCGGAGTATCCGCCGCAATTAACGAGTTGACGACTTTTTAAGAAGCCCTAGTGTCCTCAAACGTGGAAGGCCGTGCGTGCACTTGATCCACCCGCAAGCCATCGCGACGCGTCACCTCGAAGCCCCAGTCATGCAGCTGGATGGTATCCCCGGCGTCCGGAATCCGGCCGACCGCCCGCAAGAGGCACCCCGCCAGGGTGGCGTCGGGGTATTCGTCGGCAAGCGCCGGCGCATTCAACAGGCGGGCCGCCTCGCCCACGGACAGGCGCCCTTCCAGCAACCACGTGCCATCGGACAACTGCAAGGCTTCAGGCTGGTCGTCGCTGTGCTCGGGCAATTCGCCGGCCACGGCCGTCAGCACGTCCATCGGCGTCACCAGCCCTTCGCAGACGCCGTGCTCGTCCACCACGATCAGCATGTGGTCGCGCGAGGCGCGCAGTTCCTCCAGCACCTTCAGCACCGGAGTCGTTTCCATGACGTAGCGCGGCTCGCGCGCCAGTTCCACCAGGTCGATCGGACCTGGATTCTGCAGCAGCGGCAGCACGTCCTTGAAGTGCAATACGCCCAGCACGTTGGAGGCCTCGCCCGCGCACAGCGGCAGGCGCGAGTGGCCACTCGCGAATTTGCGGACGACGACGTCGGGCGTGTCAGACACATCCAGCCACGTCATGTCGCCGCGCGGCACCATGATGGACCGGACGTCGTGCGCGCCCACCGAGAGCACGCGCTCGATCATCGAGCTTTCTTCCGGCGCGAAGGCAGGCTCGTCGCCTGCGCTGTCCACCAGCGCCACGACCTCGTCTGCCTGATGGCCGGGTTGGCCGGCACGGCCCGCGCGCAGCAGCCGCAAGACCGCCTGGGCCGTGCGTTGGCGGCGTCCCAGCGCGTGGGTGCCGCGGGCGCGGTTGCGGCGCGCCAACTGGTTGCACAACTCGATCAGGATCGAGAAACCGATGGCGGCGTACAGGTAGCCCTTGGGCACATGGAAGCCCAGGCCTTCGGCCACCAGGCTGAAGCCGATCATCAGCAGCAAGCCCAGGCACAGGATCACCACCGTGGGGTGACGGCCGACGAACGCCATCAGCGGGCGGCTGGCCAACATCATGACGGCCATCGCCAGGACCACGGCGATCATCATGATGCTCAGGTCCTGCACCATGCCCACCGCGGTAATCACGGAGTCCAGTGAAAACACGGCGTCCAACACCACGATCTGCAGGATCACCTGCCAGAACACGGCGTGTTGCGGCTTCTGCCCGGCGTCATGCGAGGCACTGCCTTCCACGCGCTCATGCAGCTCCATCGTGCCCTTGAACAGCAGGAACAAGCCGCCCAGGATCAGGATCAGGTCGCGGCCGGATATCTCGGCCCCCCAGACGGTGAAGAGCGGCGCCGTCAAGGTGACGACCCACGCGATGCTCGCCAACAGGCCCAGGCGCATCACCAGCGCCAGCGTAAGGCCGATCAGGCGTGCGCGGTTGCGCTGCTCGGGCGGCAGCTTGTCGGCAAGAATGGCAATGAACACCAGGTTGTCGATGCCCAGCACAATTTCAAGAATGACCAGCGTCGCCAGGCCAAGCCAGGCGGTGGGGTCGTTCATCCAGTCGAAAATCATCGTTGGTCCACGGAAAACGGGCGAGCGCGCGCGAAGGCGTCGCCTTGCTGAAAAGGAAAAGCGTGATCAAGCGAGGGGATGGGGCCAGGCGTCGGCGGCGCGCGGCCGCCCAATCGAGGCGTCGCGGCGATGGCGCGGACCAGATCGGCGCAGCCGGGCATGCCGGAGGCCGAGGGACAAGCAGGATGGGATGTCGGGCGCCGCAGCGCCCTGCTAGGAGGGGGGTCTTCGGTCATAGTTGGCGGCATTCGCGCACTGCCTGAGGCAGTGATAGCGCGTGAAAACCGCCGTGCTCTCGTTCTTACAGGAACCTGAATATTACCTGAATCCTGTCAGGATGCGAGTCCGGCGGCGCCCTGCCGCTAACGGGGATCCGCGCCACCGCCGGAACCGGAGGACGCACCCGAGCCCGGCATGCCGGCATTGTCGGGCGCGCCCGTCTTGCCGCCAGGCGTGCCTTGCCCGTTGCGGGTATCCGCCCCGGGATCCTTCTGGCGCGGCGTGGAGCCCGCCTTGGAGCGGGAGTCCGTTTCTTCAGTCGATGGCATTTTCTTCTCATCGGTGGTGCGGGCGCCGGGGATGGGCTTGCCGATGGCGTTCGCGGGCGCCGTCTTCTCGTCGGCGGTCGGCATGGGCTGCTGCGGCGCCGCGGCCTGGGCAACCAGCGTAGTGTGGACGGATTGCGCCCCGGCGGCGTGCCAGGGAAGCAATGCCAGGGCGGACAGCAGTAGCAGTTTGTGGCTTTTCATGGTTGTCTCCAAATGGAAAACAGTGACAAACTAGGCGCCGACAGATAACGAGCTGGTGCGGGATCTCTTTCACCCAGGGGCAAGTAGCGTGCCTGCCCCCGAAGCTGGAGTGATGCATGGACGATCAACCCTCGGACAATCTTTCCCCTGGTCTTCCACGCCCGGACGATCCGCCTGCCCCCGGACGGCGCGGATTGCTCAAGGCGCTGGCGGTCGGGGTCCCCGGCGCCGCCTGGGCGGTAACCGCCCGCAGCGCGCCCGCCGACGCTGCGCCCGCCGCGGCCCCAGGGCAGACGCCCCACGCTCCCGCCCCATCCCCCAATCGCACCCTCACCTTTTTCAATGCGCAGGAAGCGGCAGCAATGGACGCCATCGCCGCGCGCCTGATTCCGGCCGACGACCTTGGGCCCGGCGCCAAGGAAGCGGGCGTCACCCGCTTCCTGGATGGGCAATTGGCCGGCGCTTGGGGCGCGGGCAGCCAGTTCTACCGCCAAGGCCCGTTCGAAAAAGGCACGCCCGAACAGGGCTACCAGCTGTCGTTCACGCCCGCCGAGATGATCCGGCGCGGTCTGGCTGCGCTGGATGCCGCAACCCGCAAGCAGGACGGCAAACCGTTTGCCGAATTGGACGAAGCCAGGCAGGACGCCTGGCTTCATGACTTGCAGGCCGGCAAACCGGATTTTTCGCCCTTGCCATCCGACGTGTTCTTCCAGACCCTGCTGGACGCCACCATCGAAGGCTTCTTCTCCGATCCGCTGTACGGCGGCAACGCCGACATGGTGGGCTGGAAGCTGGTGGGGTTCCCGGGCGCGTTCGCGTCGTTCTCCAACGATATCGAACGGCACGGCGTCATCTGGGCCGGCAAGCCGGTATCCATCGCCAACGCCACGGGACATGCGATGAAACCGGGAGACAAGCATGGCTAAAACCTTACCCGCAGTAGACGTGGCGATCATCGGCGGCGGGTGGACCGGGTCCATCATCGGCAAGGAACTGGCGGCCGCCAAGCAGCGCGTAGTGGTGCTGGAACGGGGCCAGGCGCGCTGGCCCTCTCCCGACTTCCAAGGGCCGAACGTCCACGACGAATTGAAATACACCCGCCGGCACGAACTGCACCAGGACGCCGCGACCGAAACCTACACGTTTCGCAACAACACCGACCAGAAGGCGCTGCCCATGCGCCGCTGGCAATTCGCTTATCCCGGCACGCATCTGGGCGGCGCGGGCAACCACTGGTCGGGCGCGTACTACCGCTTCGACCCCACGGATTTCCGCATCCGTAGCCACTACACCGAACGCTACGGCGCGGGCATCTTTGACAAGGAGTTGACCTGTCAGGACTGGCCCCTGACGTACGACGAACTCGAGCCTTACTTCGACCGCTACGACTACCTGATCGGTGCGTCCGGGCAAGCGGGCAACATCAAGGGGCAAAAGCAGGAAGGCGGCAACCCGTTCGAACCCTGGCGGTCGCGGCCCTATCCGAATCCACCCATGAAGGTGCCCTATGCGCCGGCCTTGTTCGGCGAGGCCGCCAAGAAGCTGGGCTACCACCCCTATGTGCAGCCGTCGGCGCTCTGTACGCGGCCCTACGTGAATTCCGAAGGCCTGCACATGAGCGCGTGCGTGTATTGCGGATTCTGTTCCAACTTCGGCTGCGAGCACTTCGCCAAGGCCTCGCCGCAGGTCTGTATCCTGCCGGTGGCGATGAAGATGGAGAACTTCGAGATCCGCACCGGCGCCCACGTGCTGCGCGTGGAGCTGACGCCTGACAAAAAGCGGGCACGCGGCGTGACCTACGTGGACGCCGCCGGCGAAGAGGTCTTCCAGCCCGCCGAGATCGTGGTGCTGTGCGCCTTCAGCATCAACAACGTGCGGCTGCTGCTGCTCTCGGGCATCGGCAAGCCCTACGACCCGGTCACCGACACCGGCGTCGTGGGTCGCAACTACACACACCAGACGACGTCGGGCGTGAACCTGTTCTTCGACGAATCCGTCAACATCAATCCCTTCATGGGCGCGGGCGCCGTCGCGGTGACGATGGACGATTTCAGCGCCGACAACTTCGACCACGGGCCGCTCGGGTTCGTGGGCGGCGGCTACCTGCAGATCCAGGTCGTCAGCGGCGCGCCGATCGGCTACCACCCCACGCCCAAGGGCACGCCGACCTGGGGCGCTGAATGGAAGAAGGCGGTCAAGCGCTACTACAACCATTCCGCGTCCATCACCATCACGGGGTCGGCCCAGCCCTGGCGAGGCGGATATCTGAGCCTGGACCCCACCTACAAGGACGCCTGGGGCCTGCCGCTGCTGCGCGTGACCTACGATTTTCCTGACAACGACATCCGCATGTCGGCCTTCCTGACCGACAAAGGCGACGAGATCGCACGCGCGATGAAAGGCATTGCGCGTACCGAACCCGGGCCGCGCAAGCGGCCGTTTTCGTCCACCGCCTACCAGTCCACCCATTTGACGGGCGGCGCGGCCATGGGCGACAACCCGGAAACCAGTGTCGTCAACCGCTATGGGCAAAGCTGGGACGTGCCCAATGTGTTCGTGACGGGCGCATCGCTGTTTCCGCAGAACTCGGGCTACAACCCAACAGGCACCGTAGGCGCCACCGCCTATTGGATCGTCGAGAAAATCAAGGCGGACTATCTGCGTTCGCCAGGGCGGCTGGTGTGATCATGATCGAACATCGCAAAGGCATCACCATCGCGGTCCTGCTGATCATGGCGCCGCCGCTCGTCACGCTGATCGCCACCGCGCATCAGATGATCGGCACGGGCGGTGACGGCCTGATCCGTGCAAGCGCCGTCACCGCACCGCCCGCCCCGCCGCCGGCCGCCAAACCGGCGGCACCGGCGCCGGCACCCGCTGCGTCCGCCACCCCTGCCACCCCTGCGGCGCCTGCCTCTCCTTCTGCGGCCGCTCCAGCGCCATCGCCAGCCCCGGCCGCAGCCGCTCCGGTGCCAGGCCGAAGCGCATTGGACTTCAGCGCCTCGCGTCCTGACTGGGAGGGATTCCTGCGCGGGGCCGATCCCGAGGCCGGCAAGCAATTGGCGGCAAACGGCAAGCCCGGAGCCGGCGTCCAGGCCTGTATCGCCTGCCACGGGCCCGCCGGCATCACGCCCACCGGCGGCATCTTTCCCAACCTGGCCGGGCTGAGCCAGGAGTACCTGGCCAAGCAACTGGCTGACTTCCGCAGCGGGACACGGGTGCAGCCGCTGATGAACACGATCGCGCGCGCACTGACCGAGCAGGAAATCGGCCAGGTAGCGGCCTATTACGGCACCTTGGCTGGCCCGCCGCTGCATGTGGGCGAATTCGGAGGCGAAGCAGCGCGCAAGCTGGACCTGCAAGGCGACGGCGCGCGTGCGTTGCCCGCCTGCGCGAACTGCCACGGGCTGCGCGGCATGGGCGAAGGCCCCTTGCTGCCCAGGCTGGCCGGGCAATCCAAGGAGTACTTCACGGACCAGATGACCGCCTTTCGCAATGGCTCGCGCCAGAACGACGACGTGGGCGTCATGCGCGCCTTCTCCCAACGTCTGACAGACAGCGAGATCGAGGCGCTGGCCTTGTACTACGCCGGTCCCCCGCCCAAACCGAAGTGAAGCCCTACCCGCCTTGCGCAATCCGCGGGGCGGGCAATTTTTACTGGTGTTTACCCTAGCCCAGCGCTATACTCGCGGCACTTTCAACCACCTAGAGATCACTGTGGACAACGACGGATGTAGTCGAAAACCGACTGCTCGCGCCGCTTGACGCAGGATCCGCGGAATCTCCCTTCCGCGTGAGTCCTGCGATCAGCCAGGACTTGGGCTTTCAGCCCCTCTCCCCCTAAAGCTTACCGACGCGATACGCGGGCCTAGTTGCGCGCGTGCCTTGCCGGTCAGGCGGCGCATGCCTGTGGACCTTCCACCGTACTCCCCTGTCAAGGAGACGACCATGCGCATCAAGAAATTCTTCCCCTTCCTGGATCGGGCCCATGACGCCCGCGCCGAAGGCCCGGTGTCGTTCGGCGCCCTGCCGGCGCACGCGCCCGTCACGCCGGTCTATCAATTCACCATCGTCAGCCTGAGCGCCACCCTCAACACGCTGAGAAAGCAGCTGTACTACGAGCTGCAAGCCCTGGACCTGCGGGTGATCGCCGTGCGCATTTCGCGCGCCGAATCCGATCAGTTGGCGTCCACGGTCGTCACGCTGCATTGCCCACCGCACCTGCGCAGCCTGCTCAGCGCCGTGGCGCTGCGGCTGGGACAAAGCCCGGATGTGCGCCGCGTGCACTGGGAAAACGAAACCGGCGCGTCCATCGCCGTGCTGCCGGCCTGAAACCCGGCTTTCCTGGCAAGGAGATTGTCATGAAAGACCCGTACAAAGTCCTGTTGCTGGCGCGCGTGCTGGCCTTGGTGCTGATCTGGCTGGTCGGCGCGGGCCTCGTGCTGGCCTCGGTCTGGCGCCTGCCCTGAGCGCGCCTGGGGGCCCGCCCGGCCCCGTCGAACACCCATAAGCTGAATAGGGGCAAGACTATGAAGAACTTCGAAAACATCCAATTCCTGACCCTGGCCAACACGCTGGTCAGCCTGCTGACTGCCTTCGCGCTGGGCTCGATCGTCGGGTTCGAACGCCAGTTCCGGCAACGCACGGCCGGCCTGCGCACGAACGTGCTCGTGGCGGTGGGGGCCGCCATCTTCGTCGACATGGCGTTCCGCGTGGGCGGCGCGGACGGCGGCGCGCGCGTGATCTCCTACGTGGTGTCGGGCGTGGGTTTCCTGGGCGCCGGCGCGATCATGCGCGAAGGCGGCAGCATCCGCGGGCTGAACACTGCGGCCACCTTGTGGGGCTCGGCCGCCATCGGCGCCTGCGCGGGCGCGTCGCTGATGCTGGAGGCGGTGGCGGCCACGGCCTTCGTGCTGGCGGCCAACACCTTGCTGCGCCCCGTCGTCAGCTACGTGAACCGCCAACCGCTCGACTCGCAGACTTCCGAAGTCACGAACGTGATCCACGTCATCGCGAACGTGGAACATCGCCAGGCCGCGATGACCGTGCTGGAGGAGGTGCTGGAGGCCGAACAGCTGCCGCTGTCAGAACTGAAGATCGACCAGTTCGGCGAGAACGAGGTCGAGATCGAAGCCGCGCTCAGCGAGGCGTCGGTCGACGAGCTGGATCTGGACCGGGTGACCGCGAGCATCGCCGCATCGCCCGCCGTGCGCACGGCGTTCTGGGCCGCACGCACGGTGTGAACCCGGGGACGGCTGCGGCGAAACGCTCTAGAATGGGCGCCGACCATGCGTACCCCTCTGCCTACTTTCCACCGCGGCAACGCCGGCCTTTGGCTGGTGCTGATGCTGTTCGTGCTGAAAGCGATGGTGCCGCAGGGTTTCATGCCGGCCACGCACCAAACCGGCACGCTGATCCAGCTGTGCTCGGCCGCGGGCCCCATCTGGGTGGCCGGGCCGTCCAAACAGGACAACGCGCCGGACGAACGGCACGCGGCGCAAGCCGCCACCTGCCCCATGGGCATGGCGCTTGCCGCGGTGGCTCTGCCGCCCTCGCCCGTCGTGCTGCCGGCGAAGTTGGCCGTCATGGCCCATCCGCTGGCCGCGCGCGCCCCGCCCGGCCCGGTTCTCGCCTCCGTCACCGGCGCGCCGCTAGGCGCCCGCGCCCCACCCACTGCCTCGGTATCCCGCTAGATCCTGTGCCGCCCCTGCGCGGCAATTTTTAGCTTACCGAGAGCACTCATGCCTTTTTCTTCCGCCAGGACGCATCGCGTCCTGAAGCGGCGCGTGGCCATTTGGACCGCGCTCGCCTTCACGCCCGCGCTGCACGCGCAAACCGCCCCGGTCGCTACGCTGCCGGCCATTTCCGTTTCCGGCGACACGGTCGCGCCGACCTTGCTCGACCATGCCGCGACCGGCACCTTGCTGGGCCTGACCCCGTTCGAAACGCCTGCCAGCATCGACATCATCAGCAACGAACAGCTGCGTGCGCGCGGCGCCACCACGGTTACCGACGCCATCACCCAGGCCGCAGGCATCAGCGCCATGCGTCATCCGGGCAACGGCGGCTCGTCCCTGTCTTCCCGCGGATTCACCGATTCGAACTCCGTCGCGCAACTGTATGACGGCGTGCGCCAGTACGGCGGCGTGGGACAGACCTTCATCTACGACCCCTGGGCGGTGGACCGCATCGAAGTGCTGCGCGGCCCCGCCTCGGTGCTGTACGGGGAAGGCGCCATTGGCGGCGTCGTCAACGTGATCCCCAAGAAGCCCACGCGCGGCCCCATCGAAAACGAGCTGATGACGACGCTGGGCACGCACGACACCCAGCGCTTTGGTTTCGGCAGCGGCGGCGCGCTGGATGACAAGTGGTCGTACCGGCTGGACGTCAGCGGCAACCACACGAATTCCGGGATCAGCCTGGGCGATTCACGCGACGCTGCTGTCACCGCTGCCCTGCGGCTGGACGTATCGCCGGAACTGAACTTCACGCTGACCCAAGCCTACGCCTGGCAGGAACCCACCCGCTACTTCGGCACGCCGCTCGTCGACGGCACGATGGATTACGGGCTGGCCAAGCAGAACTACAACGTGGCCGACAGCAAGATCATCTACCGCGACAGCCGCACCGAATTGAAGGCCGAGTGGTCGCCCAACGCCGCCACCACCGTGCGCAGCCGCCTGTACTACATCGGCAGCAACCGTGACTATCGCGATGCCGAAAACTACGCGTGGACGCCGGCCGGCCAGATCCTGCGCAGCGGCTATACCGAAATTGGCCACGACCAGGAGCAGACCGGCATGGTCACCGACGCCTCGTTCGACGGCCATCTGCTCGGACTGGCGAACAAAGTGGCGGTGGGGGTCGAGCTGAACCGCGCCTCGCTCAAGCACACCAACAATTCGCCCTATTCCGGCACGTCGCTGGTGGATCCGTACGACGTCGATCACGGACGCTTCATCAATGTGGCCGGCACGACGCCGCGCTATCGCAATACGGCCAGCCAGTACGCGCTGTTCGCCGAAGACCGGCTGATGTTGACGTCCCGCTGGTCGGTGCTGGGGGGCTTGCGCTACGACCACATCGACCTGAAACGGCGCGATCTGGTCGCTGACGAGACGGCCTTCCGCAGCACCTACACCAACGTCGGATGGCGCTTGGGCACGGTCTACGACGTGCTGCCCACCTTGTCGGTCTATGGCCAATACGCGCAGGCCGCCGACCCGATCGGCAGCCTGCTGTTGCTGTCGCCCGCCAATAAGGACTACGAGCTGTCGCAGGGCAAGCAGATCGAGATCGGCGTGAAGCAGACGTTCTGGGACAACAAGGGCCAATGGACGCTGGCCGCCTATCACATCACCAAGAACAACCTGGTCACGCGCGACCCCAACGACCCCGCGCTGCGCATCCAGGTGGGCGAGCAATCGTCGCGCGGCCTGGAGGCCACGCTGGGCGTGGAACTGTCGCCCGCCTGGCGAGTGGACCTGAACGCCGTGGCGCTGCGCGCGCGCTACGACGACTTCAATGAATCGGTCGGCGGCGTGGCAGTGTCGCGTAACGGCAATGTGCCGACCGACGTTCCGGAACGCGTAGCCAACGCGTGGGTCAGCTGGAAGTTCGCCCCGCAATGGACGGCCAGCGCCGGCGTGCGCTACGTGGGCAAGCGTTATGCCGACGCCGCCAACCGGCTGGAAATGGCGGGCTACACCACGACCAACCTTGCGCTGCAATGGGAGCCGCGGCGCGACCTGAGCCTGGCGCTTCGCGCCTTCAACGTGTTCGACCGCCAGTACGCCGAAACCGCCTACTACAACCAGACGCAGTGGCTGGTGGGCGAAGGCCGGCGCGTGGAGCTCAGCGCCAACTACCGGTTCTAAGCTACGGCCGACCAGACCCCGCGTGTACAATGCGGCCGCCGCTTCTGCAATGGAGGCGGCGGTCGCAACGTGTTAGCCAATCCATGTCTTTGTTCTCCAAGCTTCGCCGCGAATGGATGTCCAATCCGCGCGCCGACATCCTTTCAGGCGTGCTCGTCGCGCTTGCACTGATCCCCGAAGCCATCGGCTTTTCCATCATCGCGGGCGTCGACCCCAGTGTCGGGCTGTACGCCTCGTTCTCGATTGCCGTCATCATCGCGTTCACGGGTGGACGGCCGGGCATGATTTCGGCGGCCACCGCGGCCATCGCCGTGCTGGTCGTGCCGCTGGTGCGCGACCACGGCATCGGCTACTTGTTCGCGGCCTCCGTCCTGATGGGGATCTTCCAGATCGCAGCCGGCCTGCTTCGGCTGGATCTGCTGATGCAGTATGTGTCGCGCTCGGTCGTCACGGGCTTCGTCAATGCCCTGGCGATCCTGATCTTCATGGCCCAACTGCCCCATCTGACCGGCGTGACGTGGGTCACCTACGCCATGATCGCCGCCGCGCTCGCCATCATCTACCTGCTGCCGCGCTTGACCACAGTGGTGCCGTCGCCGCTGGTGGCGATTATCGCCATGACGGCCGTGTCCATTTACGGGGGCCTGGACGTCGCGACCGTGGGAGACATGGGCGCGCTGCCATCCGCCTTGCCGTTCTTCCAGATTCCCGACGTGCCGTTCACGCTGGAAACGCTGCGCATCATCCTGCCGTATTCGCTGACGATGGCGGCCGTGGGCCTGCTGGAATCGATGATGACCGCGCAGATCGTCGACGACATGACCGACACCGGCAGCGATAAGCGCCGCGAATGCCGAGGCCAGGGCATCGCAAATATTGTCACCGGATTCCTGGGCGGCATGGGCGGGTGCGCCATGATCGGCCAGTCGGTCATCAACGTCCGCTCGGGCGGCCGCACGCGGCTGTCCACCTTCGTGGCGGGCGCTTTTCTGCTGTTCCTGATCGTGGCGCTGGGCCCGTTGGTGGCGCGCATCCCGATGCCCGCCCTGGTGGCGGTGATGATCATGGTGTCCATCGGGACCTTCAACTGGCAGTCGTTCCCCAACCTGCGGTCGCACCCCTGGCAATCGTCCGTGGTGATGCTGGCGACAGTGCTGGTCGTGGTCTGGACGCACGACCTGGCGCGCGGCGTGCTCACGGGCGTGGTGCTCAGCGGCCTGTTCTTCGCAGGCAAGGTCAAGGCCTTGCTGAACGTCTCGTCCAACCTGTCAGCGGACGGCACGACCCGCACCTACCGTTATGCGGGCCAGGTCTTTTTCGCCTCGGCCGGGCGATTCGCCACCGCCATTGATTTCCGTGAACGCGTCGATACGGTGGTCATCGACCTGTCGGATGCGCATTTCTGGGACATTTCCGCCGTCGACGCGCTGAACAAGACCGCCGCGAAACTTCGCCGCGCAGGCATGGCCGTCAGCGTCATCGGCCTGAACGAGGCCAGCGCCACCTTGGTCGGCAAGCACGCCACCCACGCGGCGCACTAAGGGCTGAGCAAGTCCGACAAGGCGTTGCCCAACTCCTTGACGGCGCCGGTCACGCCTTCGGCCGCGCCTTCCGCACCCACGCCGACGGCGCGGCCAAAGCCTTGCGCCACCTGTGCGGCAAAGCCCCGTCGGACCGAGAACTTGGGATTGTCCAGGCTGCCCTGAAGTTTGAACTGGAAGCGCAAGGCGCCGGTCTTGTCTTTCATGGCGGCCAGCACCGCCTTGCGCGGCAGCGAAAACAGGGTGCCGTCGCCGCTGAACTTCAGGTCACGCAGCGCGACGGTGCCCGAGGCCTGCAATTCGCGCTTGGCGATGGTGGTGTTCATATCCAGGTCCATCGTGCCGCCGGTCAGCGACCCCGCATCCTTTTCGGACAGGTAAGGCGCGGCATGCCGGATGTCCATATTGCGCACTGCCACCTTCATGTCGGCGTCCGTCCCGCCCACTTGCAGCCAGCCCTGCGCGCGCACGGTCGATTCCCCATTGCGGTTCTCTTCCAACGTGCCGCTGAACTCCATATCGCTATGCGTGCCATCGCCCGGGACCGACAATGGGCTCAACCGAGCTTGCACATTCTTGAACGGAATGCGGTGCGGCGGCTTGGACACGGCGGCGTCCTCGAAATCCAGCCGGCCGTCCCGCAGGGTCAGCTCCGCGACACGGATCGTGCGATCTGCCCGGGATTTGCCGTCGCCGCCGGCGCCAGCGTGCAATGCCGCCTGCAAGGCGGGGGCGATCTGCATTTCGCCATCGGCGCCGCGCACGACCGCAAAATCGAAACCTTCCACAACGACGGCGTTGAATACGGCCTCATGGCGTAGAAAGGCCGACCATTGCGGTTCCAGCATGACGCGTTTGGCGCTTGCGCCCGCCTGGCCCGGGGCGCCGGCCACCTTCACATCGGTCAGCACGACCTCACGCCAACCGACCTGCACGTTGCCCACCTGGCCACGGGGCCCCAGCATGCTTGAAATCCGCTGTTCGGCGATACGGGTGGCGGCAAACGCCAACACCCCGGCCAACGCGGCAAGGACGAGCAGCACAGCAAGGGTGGTGCCCAAGGCCGATCTCCGGCGCGGCGCGGCGGCATTCAAGCTCATTGCGGTTCCTGTTTCGTGATGCCGGGGTAGACGCAGACGGCGCATCGCGCAGCGTCAAATTGCAGGCCTCACCCGGGATGGTCAGCGATACGGCGCCATTATTCAATGGACGAAATGGATGATGGCAGCTTATGCGCCCTTCACGCAAACGGCCCCGTCCACGCCATGGAAAGCGCGGACGGGGCCGTTGGGATTCGCGCTGCCGGCTTCCGGACTCAATGCGCGATCAGGGGGTCAACGCTGCGGCTTGCCGGGCTGGCCGGGCTGCTGGCCGCCCTGCTGGCCTTGGCCTCGATCGGCATTCTGGCCAGTTTGCCCCGGTTGCTGGCCGGGCGACTGATTGCGGTCCTTGGGGTTTTCCTGGGCCTGTTGCTTTTGCGGCTGCTTTTGCTGGTCGGGCTGATTCTGATTGGACATTACAAGTCTCCTGATAGGCGGAAAAAACTCCGCTATCAGGGCAATAGCAACTGCCGTGCCCAAATGCCATGCCGACGAGCGCCCCGGGGGAAACGGATGGCGCCCCGCTTTTCGACCGGTAAGTCCTGGCCCCTCTGGAAGAAATTGCGCAAGCGACGACGCGCCTGCGAGCGCTACTGGGTGATGATGCGTGCAGGGAAACCAGGTTCGGTCTCTTTGGCGCCGCCGTCGAAAGCCTCGATCCAGGACGATGCGTAATTGGCGGGCGCGGCCAGCGGTTCGCCGCCGTCGCGCTGGGTGCGTAGCCGCACCATCAAGGCGTCCAGCGGCATCGGGCGCCCCAGCGCAAACCCTTGCCCGTAACGGCAGCCGGCCGCCCGCAAGGCGGGGATGTCGGCCACGTTTTCCACCCCTTCGGCTACGACGCGCCAGCCCAGGCGCGTCGCCAGTTCCGCGGCAGTGCGCAACACTTCAAACGCCACGGCGCTGCGCCGCATGCGCGTCACGAAATACTGGTCGATCTTTACTTCGGACAAGGGAATGGCCGATAGCAGCTTCAGCGAGGCGTGGCCGGTGCCGAAATCGTCCAGGCTGACCTCGCACCCCGCGTCCTCCAGTTTCATCAAAGACGCGCGCAAGACGTCCAGCTCGCGGATGGGCTGGTCTTCGGTGAGTTCGACCCGCACCAGCGAAGCTGGCAGCTCGGCGGTATAGATGAGGTCCAGCAGGAAATCCACGGCGCTTTCGTCAGAGAGCGTCGTCGCGGGCGCGTTGATGGCAACCGGCACCGCAATGCCCGCCCGCCGCATCGTCAGCAATATGTCGATCACGCGCAGGCAGACGCGCTCGAACAGCAGCTTGTCCAAGCCCATGCGGTTGATCGCGGGAATGAATTCGGCAGGCATGACGGTGCCCAGGCGGGGATGCTGCCATCGCGCCAATGCTTCGGCGGATACGATCCTGCCTGTCATCAGGTCCACCTGCGGTTGCAACAGCACCCGCAGGCCATCCTTTCCTGCCACCATGGCCGCGATTTCTTCGTCGCTGACCACCGAGCTTGTGGAAGCCTCGTGATTGGGCGTCATGTCTACGCTCCTCGCGCGCCCCTGGGTAAGGCCTGCGCTGTCCGGGCGCAGAAAGAGGCACATTGGGACATGAGTATTCACTATCGGCTTGCCGCTACCGCGCCGGCCGTAATTTCCGGCGCACTGAACCGCCAAATGTTTTTTTATGCGATTTCGAGCAATTGTTCCAGGCAAATTTGCGCTTAAGACGCACTAAAGTCACACAAATGAAACCATTTGTATAGACCCATCCAGATTCATGAATCTGACACCCCATGGACGACCGCCACGATCCCGACAAAACGGCCTTGTCGACATGGTAGGGTTTGCGTCTTCCGGCCTTCGGGCCCACTGCAGCTTGATGAATAGCGTGACGAATTTGCTAACCCGCTGGCGTGCTTCCTTGCGCAATGTCTTGTGGCTGGACGCGTTGCAAGCCGCCGCCATCAGCGCGGCGCCCGTGATCCTGGCCGTGCTGGTGCACGAACCCCGCCTGGGCTGGACCGCGATCGCCGCATTCTGGGCCTGCTTTGGCGATCCGGGTGGCCCCTTGCGACAACGTGCCGGCTCCATGCTGGCGCTGGGCCTGATCGGCGGCCTCTTCTGTTTCCTTGCCAGCGCTAGCGCCAGCCATCTGTGGCTGCTGCTGCCGCTGACGTTTATCTGCTGCACGTTCGGCGGCTTGCTGCGCGTGCTGGGGCCGGCGGCGGCCATCGTCGGCACCTTGCTGTCCGCCGGCTTCGTCGTAGCCGCCGAATTGCCCGCGCCCACGCTGGCCGAAAGCCTGTCATATACCCTCTTCTTCCTGGCGGGTGCCGTCTGGGCCATCCTGATGACCGCGCTGGTATGGCGCCGACGGCCCTGGAAGGACGCCACGCACGCGGTCGCGCATTGCTACCGCGGGCTGGCGGACTTCGCCGACGCGCTGGCCCGCATGTATTCGGGCCTGACCCCGGCCGCCGGCCCCCAAGCCTGGACGGCCGTCACCAAACCGCAGCGCAGCGCCCAGCGCGCCGCCTTGGAGGCCGCCCGCGTCCGCATCCGCGAAGTGCAGGAATCGCGCCCTTCCCGCCGCGCGCGTGCCAACCAGCTGACCTACCTGCTGGACAGCGCGGAAGACAGCTTCATTGCGCTGGTCGCCTGCGCCGACCTGCTGGAATCCCACGCGCCGCAATGGCTGGGCCGCAGCGCCGGCGCGCACCTGTCGCATGCGCTGCACCGCTACGCCAGCGTGTGCAACGCGATTGCCAGCACCTCGGACGTCAGCGACCCCAAACAGGCGCAATGCCTGCGCGAGCGTCTGGCCCACTATGGCGCCGGCCTGCATGACCTGCGCGGCGGCGCCATGGCCTATGCGCCCGATCTGGCCACGATGGTGCCCGTACTGGACCGCCTGCTGCACACCGCGCAAGCCGTCACGCACGCGCTCTTTGACCAGGGCGATGCGCCTGCCGCGCCCGCCCAACAAGGCCGGGGCACGTCTCGCGCGCGTCAGGCCTGGCGCACGCTGCGCCAGAACCTGGGGGTGGAATCCGATGCCTTCCGCCACGCCTTGCGCGTGGGCGTCGGCGCCACCATCGCCGTGGCCTTGTCCAAGACATTCGCCGTCAACCATGGTTATTGGATGTCGCTGACGCTGGTCTTCATCCTGCAGCCCTATTTCGCCACCACCTGGCAGCGCACCCTCGAACGCGTCACCGGCAGCGTCGCCGGCGCCATCGGCGCATCGCTGCTGGGCCTGCTGTTGAGTACGCCGCTGTCGGTGGCGCTGGCCGTGCTGCCCATTGCGCTGGGCACCTTCGCCGCGCGCACCATCCATTACGCGCTGTTCACCTTTTTCCTGACGTCGCAGTTCGTGCTGGTCAGCCATATCCAGCAACCGGAAATCTATGAGCCCACGCTGGCGGCGCTACGCGCCTTCAACAGCGTGCTGGGCGGCATCCTGGCGCTGCTGGTGGGCGTTCTGGTGTGGCCGGAAAAAGAGCCGCGGCAACTGGCCGGCGCCCTGACACGGGCGCTGGACCGGCATGCCGCGTACGCGCTGGCGCTGACTCGACAAAAAAGCGGCATGGCCTCACTGCCGGACGAAAGCAGCATCGTCGCCTTGCGCCGCCAAGCCTGCCTGTCGGCCGATAATGCCGAGGCCTCACTGCAGCGCCTGCAACAGAATCCGGTGCACCGCGAGCGCAACGTCGACACCGCGGTGAACCTGCTGAACGCCATGCGGCGTATCACGGCAGCCGGCACGGTGCTGGAGATCCAGCCCGCCCTGCCTTCCGCGGCGCCTGCCGCGGCTGCCCTGCGCGACTATGGCTTGGTGCTGGCCCACGCGCTCCATCCGCAGGACCACGGGGCGGACCTGCCTCCCCGCCAATGGGCCGTGCCGGCCGCCATCGCCGCAGCCGACCCGGCCTTGGCCGAGCCGCTGGACCGCATCGCCCAGCAGGCGCGCCAGGTGCGCCAATTGCGCGACCGCATCGAGAAGGATCCACCCCAGTAGGCCGCCGCGGCGGGCCCACGGGCCATCTTTGCGCCGAATCCAGGTATCTGGAAGCCGCTTGATGCGCATCAAGGGCCGGCCCCTCGGAAAGCGTAACCATGACGCTATGGGACGCTTACTGAGGAGACCCGCATGTATCGCCGCATTGCCGTACACCTGGACCATGGATTCGACTGCGAACGCCGCATCCGGCTGGCGCTGTCGCTAGCCAAACGCCACAAGGCCGAACTGGTCGGCATTTACGCCAGCGCGGCGCCGCCCCAGTATTACTACGGCGAATCCGTGTTGATGTCCCGCACGCTGAACGTCATGAAGGAACTGCAGGCGCAGAACCGCGCCGCGGTGCAGAACGCATTCCTGGAAGCGGCGGCCGCCGCCGATGTGCCAGCGGTGGTACGCGCCGGAGACACCGCACCCAGCGTCTGCGTGGCGCTGCATGCCCGCACCAGTGATCTCGTCATCGTCAGCCAGTTCAACCGCGACGATGTCGAAGCTGCGCATGAATCCGAATTCGTCGAGCAGATGTTGCTGACGGCCGGTCGCCCTGTACTGGTGCTGCCCTCCAGCGGCGATTTCCCCACCGTGGGCGACCGCGTGCTCTTCTGCTGGGACGGTAGCCGCGAAGCCGCGCGCGCCCTGGGCGACGCCACGCCGGCGCTGCGCCTGTCGTCGCACCTGATCGCGCTGACCATGGACGAAGGCGGATCCTCGCAGAAAGACGAAGCCACGCCGTTCGAAGATCTGGCCACGTATTGCGTCGCCCATGGCATGCCCGCCCCGGACCACGTGCGCCGCGACATCAAGGGCGTTGGCGTGGGCAGCACCATCCTGAATGCCGCCGCCGACCATAGCGCGGACATGATCGTGATGGGCGCCTATGGACACAGCAAGCTGCGCCAATGGGCGATGGGCGGCGCCACCGCCTCCATCCTGAAGAGCATGACCGTCCCGATCATGTTTTCGCACTAAGCACGCGGCCAGGCCGCTTCGGCTTGCGCCGTCGGAACAGGGATAGTCGTTGCAAAACCGGCCGGCCGGCGCCACACGGCGCCCTGCCGGCCGGCTGGCGTTATATCCGTCCCATTAGCAACATCACGATCAGCACGATCACGACAATGCCAAGCAAGCCACTGGGGTAATAGCCCCAGCCCTTGCTGTGCGGCCATGCGGGCACGGCACCGATAAGCAGCAGGATCAGAATGATCAGCAAAATGGTCGACATGATGACTCCTCGTCGTTATTGATTCGAATTGTTCAGCGGCATGCGGGCATCAGCGTTTGGGCGGGTCGATTTCCTTGATCGGCGGCGATAGCGGCGGCAGATCGACTTCCGGCTCGTCGGTATCCGGTTCTACCGGCAGATCCCCGGGCGGCGATCCGGGCGGGATCGGATCGGGTTTCGGCGGCACGTGTAGCTGTAAGGTGGGTTGCATGGCACTCTCCTGTAGGGATCCTTGCCGGGACGGGACGTTGGGTCCCGGCCCGCAACGATCGATTCGCTGATGTTGTTGCTGCCGACTGCCTCAGCAAGCGCCGTGCCTGACCCTCCTGATCCCCGGGTAACGTTGCCGTCGGGCACGTTGCTTGCTGCAGGCGCCGCCGACGCCGTTGGAGATCAGCATGGACGCCCGCATATCGCCCCCCGACCCCGTAGCGCTGGTCTACGTTGACGACACGCAACCGGGCTATCGCCGTGTGCGGGTGAACGGCAGCACGTTCCATTACGTGGACGCGCAGGGAAAACGCATCAAAGATGACGCGGAAATCGCCCGTATCCACGCGCTGGTGATTCCTCCCGCCTATGAAAACGTATGGATCTGCCCCCTGCCCCATGGCCACCTCCAGGCCACCGGCCGCGATGCGCGGGGCCGCAAGCAATACCGCTACCACCCGGACTGGGCGGCATTGCGCGACGCGGACAAGTATCAGAACCTGCTGGCGTTCGGCCAGGCCCTGCCGCGCATCCGGCGCCAGGTTGACCGGCACATGCGGGCGACAGGACTGGCGCAGGACAAGGTCATCGCGACGTTGGTGAAGTTGCTGGAGACCACGCTGATCCGGATCGGCGCGCGCGAATACGCCCGGTCCAACAAGTCTTACGGCCTGACGACGCTCAAGCGCCGGCATACGACGGTCGCGGGCAGCAGCTTCCGGTTTCGCTTCCAGGGCAAGAGCGGCGTGCCGCACGATGTGACGGTGAAGGATCGCCGCGTCGCCCGCATCATCCGCCGCTGCCTGGAAATTCCGGGCCAGCAGCTGTTCCAGTACCTGGATGAAGATGGCGGCAAGCATCCCGTGGATTCCGGGGCGGTCAATGCCTATCTGCGCGCCGCCGGTTCGGGCGACTTCACGGCCAAGCATTACCGCACCTGGGCGGGTTCCGTGCTGGCGTATGCGGCGCTGCAGGCGCGCCCCTTCGAAGACGAGGCGCAAGCCAGGCAAACCGTGGTGGAGGTTATCAAGCAGGTGTCGCAGCGCCTGGCCAACACACCCGCCGTGTGCCGGGCGTGCTACGTGCACCCGGCCCTGCTTGAGGCCTATCTGGCCGGCACGCTGCCGCCAAAGTCCCGGGCGCCGGAGGCGCCGCGCGGCCTGGACGCGGACGAACGGCGCCTGCTGGCATTCCTGCGAGGCTTGCCAGGCGTTACGGACGGCCCGGGCCTCGCCGCCGAATCAAAAAAGGGATGAACGAGCGTTCTTCGCGCGCGGTTGCGGCGCGGCACCATCAGCCCAATTTGATTCGGTTTGATTGTCGACCACCGCACGTTTGTCGCGCGCAGCCTCATCCGGGGTAGAGGCGTCTGGTTTGACCGGTTGTTTCGGCACATCGACGGGGCCGCTCGGCGGCAGTATCTTAGCGTTGTCCTGCGCGCCGGCTTGCGCGGACGGGTCCGCACGGCCAGAGGCGGCGGACGTCGACGGGGAGCGGTTTTTCATTGGTATCTCCTGCCAGGTTTTGATTTTCCATCCTACGGCCAGCGGCCACGATAAAGCACTCGCAGTACCTTCAAATTGCAAGCGGATGTGCCCGTGCCGGCCGGGCATGCCTTTGCCGACGGCCACGGGAACTCACAAGGAGATGCAATGCGAGACCCAAACTTCGAGCAATGTGTGCAAGCCTGCTATGAATGCGCGGTGGCTTGCGACCAATGCGCCGCGACCAGCCTGGAAATCAATGCTACGCGCATGAAGCGCTGCATCAGCCTGGCCACGGACTGCGCCAGCGTGTGCCGCCTGTGTGCCGCCATGCTGGCGCGCAATGGAGAGTTTTCTACCGCGTTATGTACTTTGTGCGCCTTGGTTTGCGATGCCTGCGCGCGGGCATGCACGCCGCATCAGGACATGGAGCACTGCCAGATCTGCGCCGGCGCTTGCCTGGCTTGCACGCTGGCCTGCCAAGACATGCTCGAGGCCTAGCGCCCCGACACGCCACGCGGCCGCACGGGCCGGTCCGCGCTGGTGGAATTCCCGCCCGATTGCCAGGAGCTTTCTGATGGCCTCTACGAACACCCCTCTGCCTTCCGACTTTCCCGAGAACGGCCCGGACAATCGTGGGTCGCGCAGACGCGCGCGCCATCCGGAAAGTTGGATCGATGAAATCGAGGCGACGTTGCGCGACGCCGACCCGACGGATCTGGACGCGCTGAAGGCCCGTCTGTCGGACCAGTTGACCGCCACGCGGCGCAGCCTGCGTGACGCCTCGGAGAATGCGGGCGACCTGATGCGTGAAACGATCGACTGCACCGAGGAATATATTCATGCCCGGCCGTGGCAAGCGGTTGGGCTGGTGGCTGGCGCAGCTTTTCTATTCGGCGTCATCGTGGGACGCCAATAGCCGCGCCAGCCGCGCCAGCCGGGCCGTGCCGGGCGTCAGCCCGGCTTTTGCGCCTTTTCCTTGGCATCCCCGTAAGCGGCCTGCGTCTTGCCGGCCACCTTCTGCGCCGTCCCCTTCAGTTCCGTGGACGTGCTGCCGGTCGCCTTGCCGGCGACTTCCTTCGCCTTGCCGACGGCTTCGTTGACTTTGCCCTTCACCTGGTCCTTGTTCATGGCTCTCTCACTTTTCATCGCGTGGTTGGAATAACGGCGCCTGGGACGACGCCCACGGCAGGCCTCGCAAGCCGCGTGCCCAAAGCTCCACCCCTGTAATAAAACACTATGCCAGGAACAGCAATTGCGTCCTTGAACCCTATCGCGCGCCTTGCGCGCCAGCTTCGAGGAGCATCGCATGAGCAAAGCCCCCAGCGCCGGCACCGGCGACCGTCCCCATCCCACCCCGCCCATGCCGGGTCAACATCTTGAGAAGCCCGGCAATGAAGCCGACATGGCGCTCAAGCCCCAATATCAGGCCCCCGGCTATTCGGGCAGCGCCAAACTGCAGGACATGGCCACCCTTGTCACCGGCGGCGATTCCGGTATCGGCCGTGCCGTCAGTGTGCTGTTCGCGCGTGAAGGCGCGGACGTCGCGGTCATTTATCTGAACGAACACGAAGACGCCGAGGACACGCGGCGCGCGGTCGAAGCTGAAGGCCGGCGCTGCCTGCTGATTCCGGGCGACGTGCAGGACCCGACCTTCTGCAAGGACGCCGTGGCCCAGGTGGTGAAAGCCTTCGGCAAGCTGGACGTCCTGGTGAACAACGCGGCCTACCAGCAGCACACCGATACGCTGACCGAGATCAGCGACGACAAATGGGACAAAACACTGCGCACCAACATCACCGCCTACTTCTACATGGCCCGGGCGGCGTTGCCCCATCTGAAGGCGGGCGCCTCCATCATCAATACGGGCTCAGTGACGGGACTGCGCGGCAGCGCCAAGCTGCTGGATTATTCGTCTACCAAAGGCGCGATCCATGCCTTTACCCGATCGCTGGCGGCGAACCTGGCTGACCAGGGGATCCGCGTGAACGCCGTGGCGCCCGGCCCGGTCTGGACGCCCCTGAACCCGGCGGACCAAAGTCCTAAGGCCATCAAGGAATTCGGCAAGCACACCGACCTGGGTCGGCCGGCGCAACCGGAAGAGATTTCTCCCGCCTATGTATTCCTGGCGTCTCCCGTGTGCGCCAGCTACATCACCGGCATCGTGCTGCCCATTACAGGCAGCGCCGGCGACTGACCCGTCAGGTGACGGAGGTGGGTGCCTCGACGTGCTGGGGCGGCGTCAACGGGTCGAAATCCTCCCACTTCCCGTTCAACCAGCGCCCTTGCGCACGTTCGATGTCGCGACCGCCGGATTCGCGCAGTACCTGCCGCGCCAGCGCCTCCTTCCCCACCGGAACATGCAGCGCCAACATCACGCCCGCCGGGCGAATGGCAGGATGCATTGCTTGCGGGTGGAGCGTGGACTTCCCCCGGCGCTTGTCCCGCCCGACGATCCACAGCGCGCCCGCCAACGCGCCTAGATAGGCGCCTACGCCCGCTGCAGCGATGACGATGAAGATAGATGCCGCTATCTGTGCCGCGATCAGGCCGCCCACCAGCGCAAACAGCAATCCCAGCGCCGATGCACCTGCCACGGCGCCCAGGTGGCCACCCTTCGCATCCGGGTCTGCCACCCGATCGCCGCCCAAGGGATAGCGCCCGTGCTCGCCTGCGGAATTGATATAGAACGTATGCACGTCGTCTTCCGTGAAACCCTCGGCAAAGAGCTTCTGCGCGGCCACGGTGGCTTGGTCGAATGTCTGGAAACGTGCGGCGACAATCAAGGACATGACGTTCTCCCGGATGGATGTATGACTTGGCGCAGCAACTCGCATGCCCGTCACGCGAAGGCACGGCGCTTGCTGTGGGGCGTGCGCACACCCGTCCGGGTGCTGCGCTTCACCCCTACCCGGAGACCGCCATGCCCCGCACCCCCACCCCCGATTTTCCCGATGGCTTGCCGGACCCGAACGACAATGGCCGCCCCGACCTGGGTCCCAGCGATTCATCCGATTCAGCCAGCGACCTGCCGCCCGGTCTGGCGCATTCCGATAGCGATTCGCAGGCAACCGGTGAACGCGAAAGCGTCGAACCGGATGTCCGCGACGACGATGGCAGCGACATCGCGCCGGACCGCGTTACCGGCGCCGACGAGGCCGGCATTTCCCGTTCAGCGCCCAATCCGGTGCGCAATGGCGGCTGACTCCCTATCGGCTGAGTCCGAACCCGCACGCGTGCCCCTCGGATTCGGTGGGGGCACAGTGGGCACGACCCATGACGAAACCCTGGACGTTTCTGGCGACAGTGAAGTTTTTTCTAACCCTGGCGCAGAAACTGCCGCAAGCGGCGATCCGCGCGGGCGTGAACTGTCGCGACTCGATTGGCTGGCGCTGATCGCCGTCGTGGCGGGCGGGTTGAACTGCGGCCTGATTGCCGCCGTCAACCTGGACGTATTCGCGAAAGTCCTGCCGTACACGGTGGCCACCCGCGCAGTGCAAGGGCTGATCGGCTTGGCCGCGCTGCATTGCGTGGTGCTGCTCTTCCGCTTGGCGGAGGCCCCGGACTGATTGGGGCCTGCCGCTTTATTTTCCGCCCGGCCGCTTGCCGGGATACTCCCCTCCCTCTTCGAATTGCGGCCCCTTGGTGTTGGGTGTCTTGTCTGCCGGTCGCTTGGCCGGCGGATTCTCGGCGACCTCGGGCTCGTCCGCGCCGAACTGGCCGCTACGGTGGGCGGCGTCCGTCTTGTCGTTCGGTGTGTTCGCCTCGGGCTTGGCCGGCTTCTGTTCAGTGGGCTGTGTCATCTTGCTCTCCATGTTGCCGTTGATGCGCGAATGAGCGGCGCAAGCGGCGTGCCCGGGGGGCCGGGAACGCCGCTTGCTTGGTGGGTATGCAGGCCCGCCTCACACCGGGCCCTTACCCAAAGGAGTCAGTCATGAATCTGTCCAGAACCGTTTGCCCCGCTATCGCCCTGTGCCTGTCCGCCCTGGCGTTCCAGGCCTCCGCGCAAACCACGCCGGTACGCAGCAGCGACCAGATCGACAACCAGTACAAGATGGATAAAAAGCAATGCGACGGTATGAAGGGCAACCAGAAGGACGTCTGCCAGCAGCAGGCAGAAGCCAACCGCGACAAGGCGAAGGCCGACGCCAAGGCCGGCAAGGAGAAAGCCGAAGCCAATCATGACGCCGCCAAGGTGCGCAATGACGCCGATTACAAGGTAGGCAAGGAAAAGTGCGACGCCATGTCCGGTAATGCCAAGGACGCTTGCGTCGCCGACCTGAAGACCCGCTACGGCAAGTAAGACCAGCCCAGCGGAAGGCGCGCGCCGGGCCACAGCCCGGCCGCGCGAACCCTACCCTGCGTCGCGGGCTTCGCCTGCACCGGCCTCGCCGGGCAAGACGTAGCCTGCGGCCGCATATTCCTCAAGACGGTTATAGAGGGTCTTGGGGCTGATGCCCAGCATCGCCGCGGTTTGTTTCTTGACGCCATTGCAGCGTGCAAGCGTGGCCAGGATCAAGCGCCGGTCGGCCTCGGCCAGCGTTTCGCCCACCGGCACGCTGACCTGTCCGCTCGCTGCGTCGCCACCCGGCGAGACGTGCGGTGCCAGCATGTCCACATCCAGCACGTCACCATCGGCCATGATGAAGGCGCGCCGCACGAAATTCTTGAGCTCGCGCACGTTGCCCGGCCATTCGTATTGCATCAACGCCTCGCCGGCCTGCGGCGAGAACACCTTGCTCTTGCCGGTTTCCTGGTTTTGCGCCTGCAAGAAGCGCTGTGCCAGGAACAGGATGTCGTCGCCACGTTCGCGCAGCGGAGGCAGTTCGATGGGAAAAACGCTCAGCCGGTAGTACAGGTCTTCCCGCAGCTTGCCATCCTGCACGGCCTGTTCAGGATTGCGGTTGGTCGCGGCGACGATGCGGATGTCGCAGCCGATCTCCCGGTTGGTCCCTACCCGCATGAACTGTCCGGTCTCCAGCACCCGCAGCAGCTTGACCTGCAAGTCCAGCGGCATTTCGGTCACTTCGTCCAGAAACAAGGTGCCGCCATCAGCGCGCTCGAAATAGCCCTTGTGCTGCCGGTCGGCCCCGGTAAAACTGCCGCGTTCGTGGCCGAACATTTCACTTTCGATCAGGTTGGGCGAGATGGCGCCACAGTTCACCGCAATGAACGGGCGCTGGCGGCGCGTGCTCAATTCATGGATCGCGTGGGCGGCCAGCTCCTTGCCGGTGCCGCTTTCGCCAATCAGCAAGGTCGTGACATTGGTGGGCGCGACGCGCCCGATCTGGCGATACAGCGCAGTCATGCAATCCGACGCACCATACAGCTTGCCGAAGCGTCCGGCTTCCTCGAAGGGCATGCCAGGCAGGTCACCGCCGGCATTGGCGACGACGCGCGTCAGGATGGCGTTCAACCGTTCCATGCAGATCGGCTTGACCAGGAAGTCGGTGGCCCCCAAGCGCAACGCCTGGACGGCATAGTCCACCGTGCCATGCCCCGTCATCACCACCACTTCCGCGCTGGCTGCGGCGACATTCTTGAAAATGTCCATGCCGTTGCCGCCCGGCAACCGGACGTCGGTCAGCACCAAATCCGGCGCCTGCCGCTCCAGCTGTATGAACGCATCCTTGACGCTGGCCGCCACTGCAACCGAGAAACCGCTGTCGCGGCCCAGCTCGGCCAAGGTCTCTCGTATCGCGTCGTCATCGTCGACGATCAGCAAATGAGGCATTAACTTCTCCATAGGGCGATACGCGGCAGGACGTCCGCGCCGCGCATTCTTATAGGAACGAGAATAGTCACTCTGGCGGCGCCATGCGTAAACATTCGATACCGTCCACTAAAGTTTTCGAATACTTGCAACTGGTCGCATTCCTGAGCCCACCCCGCCACTACGATTGGTGAATCGCGATTGGCCCCCGGCGGGCCGAGGTATCAGCATGGCAAATCGCACTACCACCGGGCGCGAGGACGCGGTTGTGTCCCCCGCCCCCCCGATGGACGTCACCGGCTTGTCGCCGGTCATGCAGAAGCTGGGCGCCCGGTTGCAACTGGCGGCATCCACGGATGCCAGCGTCTTCATCGTGGGAGAAAGCGGCGCCGGTAAAGAAATCGTTGCGCGCGCAATCCATGACGCCAGCGAACGGCGCAACCAGCCTTTTGTCGCCGTGAACTGCGGCGCCATCAGCGGCACGCTGGCCCATGCCGAACTGTTCGGCCACGAAAAGGGCAGTTTCACCGGCGCCCTGGCGCAGAACGCAGGCTATTTCGAATACGCCAGCGGCGGCACCCTGTTCCTGGACGAGGTCACCGAAATGCCGCCTGACATGCAGGTGCATTTTCTGCGCGTCCTGGAGGCAGGGACTTACCAGCGCGTGGGGGGTTCAGACCTGCTGCGTGCCAATGTCCGCATCATTTGCGCCAGTAACCGGGATCCCGCGGCCTCCGTCGCCGAAGGCCGCATGCGCCAGGACTTCCTGCACCGTTTGCTGGTCATCCCGCTGCGCGTACCGCCTTTGCGCGAACGCGGAGACGATGCTGTGATCTTGGCGCACCGGTTCCTCGAGACGCTCAACGCCCAGCACCGAACGCAGAAGACGTTTTCCAAGTCGATGCTGGAGGCGATCATGCAGCACGACTGGCCGGGCAACGTCCGGGAATTGCGTAACGTGGTGCAGCGCGCGTTCATCCTGTCTGATACGCAACTGGACACCGATCTGCTGGCGCGCGTCCCGGCCCGCCAGCGAACGGAAATGCGCGACGGCGCGTTGAGCTTCCCGGTGGGCATGCCGCTGGGCCGGGCGCAACGCGAATTCATCCTGGCTACGCTCGCGCATCATGACGGCGACAAGCGACTGGCCGCGGACACGTTGGGCGTCAGCCTGAAGACCCTCTACAACCGGCTGGACGTCTACGACAAGGAAGGCTTGGCGGACCGCTGAGCAGTTCTTACCGCCGGCTTGTAATAGCGTCTCCGCCGGCAGCCGCCCTCCTCCCGATACTCGCCCGCAAACCCACCTGGCATGGAGTTTGCTTAAGTATCAAGGATGCGCCGCCTTCCGGCGGCTCCCGGCAAGGAGACTCGATTGGGCCACCCTACGCAAGAATTGCGCCTGCGACAGCAGATGACGCTGGCGCCCCGGCTTCAGCAGTCCGTCAAGCTGCTGCAAATGTCGGCGCTTGAATTCACGACCGCGGTGGAGCATGCGCTGGCCACCAATCCCTTTCTTGAAGATGGCGACGAGCAGGATAGCGATACCGCCGACAACGGGCCGGACACCCGGCCCGTCGGACACGGCGAGCACGCTGATGCGCCGGCGGAGCACACGACCACCCCAAGCGCTGACAACGAAGAAGCGCCCCCCGACGCCCCCGCCTATTCCGGCGACTATCCCATGCCGTCGTCCGGATCCGGCGAAGGCAAGGACCTGGGCCAATGGGCCAGCGCATCCCTATCGATGCGGGAGCGCCTGTCGCAGGATCTCGGCAACTATCACCTGGAGCCCCGTGATCGGTTGTTGGCGGAATTCATCATCGATGCCCTGGATGACGACGGCTATCTGCGAGTTCCGCTGGGCAGCCTTTGCAGTGCGGACCGGCCCGAATTCAGTCCGCCGCCCGATGAGGGGGAATGGACCGCCGCGCTGCGCCTGGTGCAGCAACTGGATGCGCCCGGGCTGGGCGCACGAGACCTCACGGAATGCCTGACCCTGCAACTCCTGGCAGCGCGGGCAGTCGACGCGGCAACCCGCGATCTGGCGCTGCGCATCGTGCGCGAGCATCTGGACCGCCTAGGCAAGAACGACTGCGTGGGACTACGCCGTCTGCTGGAATGCTCCGACGACGCGCTGCGCGAGGCGTGCGCGCTGATCCGCAGCCTGGATCCCAAACCGGGCGCCCGCTACAGCGCGGAAGCGCCGGTGTACGTCGTGCCGGATGTATTCGTGGATAAATGGCATGCCCGCTGGCGCGTGCTGCCCAACCGAAATGCGATGCCGCAAGCGCGCCTGCACCGCACCTATGCCGACCTGTTCCGCCGCGCCCGCCTGGACGACCGCAGCCCAATGGCTCAAGAGTTGCAGGAGGCGCGCTGGCTGGTGCGCAATGTGGAACAGCGCTACACCACCATCCAGCGTGTCGCCGAGGCCATCGTCAAGCGGCAGCAGACATTCTTCGAATACGGCGAGGTGGCGCTGCGCCCTCTGATGCTGCGGGAAGTGGCCGACGATCTGGACATGCACGAGTCCACGGTATCGCGTGCAACCGTCGGCAAGTACATGGTGACGCCGCGTGGCGTATTTGAATTCCGTCACTTCTTTTCGCGCGAGCTGGCCACCGAATCGGGTGGCTCATGCTCGGCCGCCGCCGTGCGGGCGCTGATCAAGGAAATGGTCGACGCCGAAGATCCCACCATGCCCTTGTCCGACGTGGCGCTGACCCAGCAACTGGCCGCCAGCGGCATTCTGCTGGCGCGCCGCACCGTATCCAAATACCGCGGGCAACTGCGGGTGCCGCCGGCGGAGTTGCGCCGCCAGCACTAGCCGTTGCCGGTCGGTGCCGCACGCAAAGAAGGCTTCCCTGCGGAAGCCTTCTTTTTATGGCTGCCCCTTACGGGCAGCCAAGCTTTGGGCGCTCTTACTTCGAACCGCCCGTGTTCGGGTACCCCGGAGGGGGTGCGGCGCCAGCGGCCGGCGTGCGCGGCACGTTGTCGTTGGCTTCGCGAGGACGCTTGGGCGTTTCATCGGAGTGCTTCTTGCCCGAAGACATGGTGCCGCTATGCTGCGTTGAAGGCGCGGTGGTCCCCGTAGAGGGCGTCGCATTGGGCGCGGGCGCCATCTGCCCCGCCGGCAAGGGGCGATTCGGCTGGGCGCCGGTGGCGTCGTTCGGCGTGGAAGACGGCGTAGTCGGGCTGGCCGACTGGGCCAGCGCGGCGCCGGCGGACATCAGGCCCGTCAGCAGTACAAAAGCGCAAGTCATGGCACGGGTTTTCATAGTCAGACTCCTTGGTTGGAATGCATGGACTTGTACGCAAGCCCCGTTCCCGTCCCTTGGATGGCCCTCCCGCTGCCCGCCTGCCTGTGAAACACCCCGTCCGGCGCGTCCGGACGGGTATTTTTTACCTGCCTTTGCAACCCTGGCATCCCACCGCCCGCGCTACGCCTGGCCTGCGCCGCCCGACACCGCGTCGCGGGACTCGGCCAGCATGTGTTGCACCCTTTCACCCAACGCATCCAGCGAGAACGGCTTCACGATCAGTTCCATCCCCTGTTCCAGGAATCCCCGGTCATGCGCCGCACTTTCGGCGTACCCGGTCATCAGCAGCACTTTCAACCCGGGATGCGCCGCCCGCGCGGCATCCGCCAACTGCCTGCCGTTCAGAGCCGGCAGCCCCACGTCCGTCACCAGCAGATCGATGCCCGAGGTGCCCAGCACCAGCTCCAGTCCGGCCTCGCCATCGGCGGCGGTCAGCACCCGCATGCCCAGTTCGGCCAGGCATTCGTGCACCATGTCGCGCACATTGTCATCGTCTTCCACCAGGACCACCACGGACGGCTGCCCGCCGCCCGGCACCTGCTGGGCAGAGGGCTCCTGCCGTGCCGCCGCATCGGGCGCACCGTCGTATCGGGGCAGGAACAGCCTGACCGTCGTCCCCTGGCCGACGGCGCTTTCCAGCGTGGCCATGCCGCCGGCCTGTTTGGCAAAGCCATAGATCATCGAAAGCCCCAGGCCCGTCCCTTCTCCCAAAGGCTTGGTCGTGAAGAACGGATCAAAGGCATGGGCCAGGACGTCTGGCGGCATGCCGCAACCAACGTCCGACACCGAGACTTCCACGAAGTCGCCAGCTTTCAAGCCCGGAAACTGGCGCAAGCGCATCGCATCCATGGACTGGTTCGATCCGGCGATGGTCAAAGCGCCGCCATTGGGCATGGCATCGCACGCGTTGATCACCAGATTCAGCAAGGCGTTCTCGAACTGGTTCTTGTCGCACCGCACCGTCCACTGCGCCGGATCCAGGTCGAAGAGCAGGCGTACGCGCTCGCCCGTGTAGCGATGGAACAGGTCCACCATCGACTGCAGCGTCGAGGCCACGCTGAACGGCTTGGGATCAATGGGCTGACGCCGCGAAAAGGTCAGCAACCGTTGCGTCAGGTGCGCAGCCCGGTTCGCGGAATCCATCGCTACGTTGATGAAGCGCTCGGCCTGCTCGGGCGTATCGGCATCCAGCTTGCGCTTGATCAGGTACAAGGCGCCGGTGATGCCTTGGAGCATGTTGTTGAAGTCGTGCGCAATGCCTCCCGTCAGGCGCCCCACCGCTTCCATCTTCTGCGACTGGCGCAACGCCTGCTCGGTATCCCGCAGCATCTCGGCCTGCGCCTTCAGATCGGTATCGTCCCGGCCCGTCATGTACAGGCTGTCTTGCGACCACGACATGCTCCAGGTGATCCAGCGATAGGTGCCGCCGCGCGCCAGCAAGCGGTTCTCCATATGCCGCACCGCTTGCGCCGGGTCCGCATGCGCGGCCTGCGAAATGGCGGCGCGCGTGGCCGCCTGATCATCCGGATGCACCAGCTCGGCCAGCCCCATGGAAATGAACTGCTCCGGACTCCAGCCCAGGATGGGCCGCACCGCGGGATTGACGCTCACGAAGCGTTCTTGCGCGTCGACCACGGCAAGCAGCTCCGGCGACAGGCGCCAGATGCGATCCCGCTCGGCAATGGCGTGCTCGACCCGTTGCTCCAGCGTCCGGGCGTATTGAGACCGCTCGACGGCATCGCACATGCGTTCCGTCACTTCTTCAATGAAGGTGAGATCGCCGGGCTTGAGCCGGCTGGTGGACTGCGGACGCACCACCAGCGCGCTCCCCGGGCGCCCCCAGCGGCGCATGGGCACCACAATCGCGGAAGGCCGGACTTCGCCGCCCGGATCTGCCAACAGCGGCTGCACGTAGGCCGTGCGGCCCTTGCGCAGCGCCGCCTTGAACTCTTCGCCGAACTGCCCGGGCCCGAGCGCCGGCTGCGTTGCCCGGTCCCCCTCGGACCGCCAGCACGTGGACGGCGACACCGCCGCCGCATCGTCGCCGGGCCAGTCCACCACGGCCACCAGGCCCAGTGAAAGATGCTGGCCCAATCCTTCGCAGGCGGCGCGTTCGATTTCCAACTGGTGATGCAGTTCGCGCATGCGGTCGCCCAAGGACAGCAGGAAATTCTTCCGGTGCTGCCCCTCCCACAGTTCCGTCTCGGCGGCCTTGCGGGCAGTAACGTCCAGGAACAACGCCATCATGCGGTCGTCGCCGTCCTTGCGTGCGCGGGCCTCATACCAGGCCTCCTTGGGCGCCGGCACGGCGAACTCGAACTGGGTCGGCTCACCCGTTTCCACCACCTGGGCGAACGCGTCCATGATCTGCCCGGGCACCCCCGGGATCATTTCGCGCAGCGTATGGCCCAGCGTGTCGCCTTCGCGCATGCCGCTTTGGCGCTCGAAGGCCGGGTTCACCTCCAGAAAACGGAAGTCCACGATGCGCCCGCTGTCGTCGCGCAGCGCCTCGCTCAGGAAGAAGGCTTCCTGCATGCCGTCGAACATGGCGCGCCAGCGCTCGCCGCTCGCGCGCAGCGCGGCGTCGGTCAGGTGGCGTTCGATAGCCAGCGCGGCGCTGCGCGTCACAAGCGCAATGGCATCGATATCATCGGCCGACGGCGCACGCACGGCACTGTAGTAGTTCGAGAACACCCCAAGCAGGCGCCCGTCCGGCGCCTTGATCGGCGTGGACCAGCACGCCCGCAATCCGTGGGCCAAGGCCAGGTCTCGCCAGCGCTCCCAATCGGGATGCGAGGCGATGTCCTCCACATAGACCGCGCTGCCGGCATACGCCGCCGTGCCCCAGGACGCCATGTGCGGCCCGATCGGCGTGCGCTGCACGGCCACGTTGAACGCGGCAGGCAGGCTGGGTGCCGCCGCATGCAACAGGAACGTCCCGGTATCGTCGATCAAGGCGATCGCCGCACGTAATTCGACGCTGGATTGCGCCTCGATAGCGTGCAGCACGTGCTCCAGCACGTGCGGCAGCGGCATGCCCGCGGCAATCCGCTGCAGCATGATGCGTTCGTCTTCCAGACGGGCAAGCGTATCCGTCCAAGGGAGGGCTACGCGATCTTGTTTTTTCAACATGTTTGCCCCTTTGCCAACGCCTACTGTATTGCGGGGCGGCGTCGCCTTGCGGAAACGCTCGGTAACGCGACGCTACCGTTCCTGCTCGAAAGCAGGCTCCCCGTCCAGACGCAAGGCGTTCAGCGCCTCGGGCTTGTCGACCAGCACGCACTGCTTGCCGGTGCGAGTGCAGTAGTCCTTGACGCGCCAGTAGGCGCCGTGGCTGACGCACCCCGTCTGGCAGATAACCAGGTCGGCTGCGACCAGGCTGGCCTCCAGCGTCGCGCCGTCCGCGTCGCCTTCGCCACTGTGGCCCAGGTAACGACCGCCGGCAAGTTCAACGACCTTGCGCGTCAACATCAAGGCCATCGCGTCTTCGCCCACGCAGAGCACGGACTTCTGGCGCAAGGCCACCGCCGTCACGGCCGGTGGCGGCGCCGCGGCTTCCGCCAGCCGTTCGACGGGCCGCGCCCGCGCCTGGCTGGCGCGGTCCTGCCAGGCCAATCGCTCGCGCATCAGGCATTGGATGCGTTCCATCAGTTGCGTCACCCGCCGCGCCAGCGCCACCCGCTTGGGCAGGCCCGGTATGGACCCTTCCAATGCGCGATGGTCTTCCCGCGCCCAGGCCAGCGCGGTGTCCCGCTGGATCACTGCGGCGCGCAGGCGCATGGCTTCGGCTTCCAGATACAGGATCCGCGCCGCCTGCGCGCTGAGTAACTGGCTGCAATGCGATTGCGCCTGGCCGTAAGCAGCAAGCAGCACCGCATGTTCACGCTGCAGCGTCTGGCGGTCTAGGAAAGAGGAAGTCATCGCAGGCCTCGGTTGAAACAGCTACCAGGACGCTGCGTGCAGGAGAACCCCGCAACGCGCCACTTGGCATGCGGGCAATTATAAATGAGAATGCGTCGTTTTTAGAAAATGACCTTATATCCGAAGCGCGCACAGGGAAATCCATAACTGACGCGTCCGAATCGCTTAAATATGATCGACAGACTCTACCGGCTCGCAAGCCCGCCCCGGGCTTGGAATAGGCGTTCCCACGAGGACGCCACGCGCCCTTCCGCTCCGGCCGCGGCCGACGGGCGGAATCATCGAAGTCAGGGATGCCCGATGCCGAATTCCACCGAACTTCTGCGCGATATCCACGAGACCAACCTGATGTATCTGCTGCTGTTGCAGCGCCTGGCCCGCACCGGCAATGCGCCGGCGATGGCCGGCCTGCAGATATCGGCGCATGCCTGCCAATGGTTGGCCGCCCTGTCCCACGACGACCTGATCAAGATGTCGCGATGCAGTGTGCTGCTGGCGCAGCTTGACCTGGCGCCGCACCTGCTGCTGTCGGCGCTAAGCCAGGGCATCGACGCCACCCTTGCGGCGCGAACGGTCGCCGCACGGCCCCCCGAACCGCAGGCAGCCCGACTGCCCTAGCACCCTCAGGAGGACTCGCCGACGATGGCCGTTGCGCGCTTGGCGCTGCCGCCCGTGCGCCAGGCGAGCCCCGCGCTGATCACGAGCGCCAGCGTAAGCAGGCCGCCGGCCATCGCCGCCACGCCCGGCCATTGGCTGGAGGCCCAGAAATGGCCGCCCCAGGCGCCCAGCACGCTGGACCCCACGTAGTACACCAGCAGGTACAGCGAAGCTGCCAGCGCCTTGTAGCCGCGCGCCATCTGCCCGACCCACCCGCTGGCCACCGCATGCGCCGCGAAAAAGCCGAACGTGAAGAGGACGATGCCGGCGATCAGCACGGGCAACGAGTCCGACAGCGTCAGCAGCAGGCCGGCCAACGCCAGGCCCGTGGCCGCGGACAGCATCGCGCCCCGGCCATGGCGGTCGGCAAGCCGGCCGAAGAACGTCGACGCGAAAATTCCCACCAGATACACGACGAAGATGAACCCAATGAAGGTCTGGCTCAGCGAGAACGGCGGCAGCAGCAGGCGGAAGCCCACATAGTTATAGAGCGTGACGAATGCGCCCATCAGCAAGCCGCCCATCGCAAACAACGCGCACAGCGGGCCGTTCTTCAGATGGGCGCTGACGCCAGCGCGCACGTCGCCCGCCACGCCCGCCCAGCCCCGGCCGCGTTGCGGCGCAAAGCGGCGCGAAGGCGGCAGCAGCCAGACGAACAACACGGCGGCCACAATGCCCAGCAAGCCCAGCGTGCCCATCGCCGCCCGCCAGCCGAAGTGGTCGGACACCAAGCCCGTGATGACGCGGCCTGACAGGCCGCCAAAGGCGCTGCCGCTGATGTACAGGCCCATGACGAAGCCCAGCGTGTCCGGTTCGACCTCTTCGGCCAGATAGGCCATCGCCACCGCCGGCACGCCGCCCATCGCCACGCCTTGCAAGGCGCGCAGCGCCAACAGGCTGTGCCAATCCGGGGCCACCGCCGCGATCGTGCCCAGCACGGCCGACGCGACCAAGGACAGCGCCATCACCCGCTTGCGCGGCAGCGATTGCGAGAACAGCCCTACAAAGAAAATCGCCACGGCCAGCAGCCCCGTGCACAGCGACAGGACCAGGCTGCTTTGCGCGGGCGACACGCCGAACGCCTGGGTGAACAGCGGCATCAGCGGCTGTACGCAATACAGCAGGGAAAAGGTGGAAAAGCCGGCAGCGAACAGCGCCCATTGCGCACGGCGCAACCCGGGCGTGCCCCGGGCAAGATAGTCGGTGGGGGCCGGGGAGGAAGAATTGGCGGAGGGGGTAGACATCAGGATTCTCGAAAGGCATCGGGCGTAGAGCCCGCCCCATCAAAGTAGACTTTTCCCCTGCATATGTCCAATATATGAAACTCACAGAGACCATACTTTAAACCAATGGAACTCCGCCACCTGCGTTATTTCACCGCCGTCGCTGAAGAGCTGCACTTCACCCGCGCGGCCGCCCGCCTGGGCATCGGGCAACCGCCGCTCAGCCAGCAAATCCAGCAACTGGAACGCGAAATCGGCACGCCGCTGTTCCTGCGGCTGCCGCGGGGGGTGGAAATGACCGAGGCCGGCGTCCAGTTCCTGGAAGACGCCCGCGCCATCCTGGCAAGCGCCGACCGCGCCATCGACACCGCCCGCCGGCTTGGCCGCGGCGAACGCGGCGCCCTCACCGTGGGGTTCACCGCATCGGCCGTCTTCCACCCTTACCTGCCGCGCGCCATCCGCGCTTTCCGTGACCGCTATCCCGATGTGCGCGTCACGCTCACGGAAAGCAATACCATTTCGCTGCTGCGTGGCCTGCGGCTGGGCGAGGTGGACGTCGCCTTCGTGCGCCCTCCCTATCTGCTGGACGCCGAATTCGAATCCGAGCGCGTGCTGGACGAGCCGATGCTGGTCGCCCTGCCGCCCGACCATCCCTTGAGCCATCTCTCCAGCGTGCCCATCGCAGCGCTGGCCGACCAGGATTTCGTGCTGTATCCGCGCCCGATCGGCGCAGGGCTGTACGACGCCATCCAATCCGCCTGCCAGCGGGCGGGATTCGCCCCGCGCGTGATCCAGGAGGCGCCGCAGATGGCGTCCATCGTGAGCCTGGTCGCCGCCGGCGTCGGGATCTCGGTCGTGCCCGCGGCGATGCGCCACATGGGCGCCGAAGGCATCGAGTACCGGCCCATCGCCGGCGACGCCCCGCACGCCTTGCTGGACATGGCCTACCGGCGGCACGACCGTTCGATCGCAGCCGTCAACGCCGTCGACATGTTGCGTCGCCTCGCCCATCCCGAACGGGCTTGAGCGACGGCGCAAAAATGGGGCGGTATCGCCCTGTCGCTTTTGTCATCTTCTGTAAAGCCGGCCGGAAAGACGCGGAGTAAATTGTCGCGCTATCGGCGATCCGTCCCTGAACCGGGCCGCAGCCTTGCCGACCTCAACCTTCCTACAGGTGACTTAGTGCGACGTACTCTTCTGGCCTTGGCCATCGCAACGATTCCCGGCTTGGGCGCAGCCGCCGGGCTGACTTCATCGATTGGCGCAGTGACGGTCTATCAAGACCGCGCGGTGGTGACCCGGTCGGCCAGCAGCGAGCTTGCCGCCGGCGAACACGAACTGGTGCTGGAGAACCTGCCGGTCTCATTGCAGGAGAGTTCGCTGCAGGTGTCGGCCAAGAGCACCGGCCAAGCCTCGCTGCTGGACGTCAAGGTGCGTGACGCCTACCAGGCCGACGCCGCCAATGAACGGGTCCGAGCGCTGCAGGAGCAATTGCGCAAGCTCGAGGCCCAGCAAGCCGAACTGGACGACGAAGCCGCCGTGCTGGACAACCAGCGCGAGCTGGTCCTGATGATGCAGCGCGGCGCGACTGAACCCGCCAAGGAGGGCGCCCGCCTGACCCTGGACGAATTGAAGGCGATCCAGACGCTCAGTGCCGACAGCCTGGGCAAGACGTTGGCCAGCCTGCGCCAGGTCGCCGAACGTAAGACCGTGCTGGAACGCGAAATGGAAGCGCTCCACGACCAATTGAACGTCCTGCAAGGGCAGTTGAGCCGCCGCACCAAGACGGTCACGCTGCGTGTGAACCTGGCGCGTGCGGGCAAGGTGGACCTGGCGGTGTCGTATGCCGTGGGCGGCGCCCGCTGGACGCCCGCCTACGACGCCCGGTTGCGCCCGGCCGACCGCAGCGTGGACCTGGGCTACTTCGGCGTCATCAGCCAGAACACCGGCGAAGACTGGAAGAACGTCAAGCTGACCTTGTCCACCGCACGGCCTTCGCTGGGCGGCGGCGCGCCGCCCCTGCAACCGTGGATCATCGATGTGGCGCCCCCGCCTCCGCCGCCTCGGCCGCCCCGCCCCGTCGCCGCGCCCGCCCCCGTCACGAGCGAGATGTCGATGAAGCGCTCGCGCCCGAGTTCAGCCGCCGAAGCCTACGCCGACGCCGCCATGGCCGAACCGGCGCCCGAAGCCGTGGAAGTGTCCACCGCCCAGATGCAGAACGAGGCGACCAGTGCCTCGTTCCAGATCAAGAATCCGGCTACCTTGCCGTCGGACAACTCGTCGCAACGTGTCGCCATCGCAACCGCAAAGCTGCCGGCCACGCTGCAATACCAGTCCACCCCCGCACTGCGCGAGGCCGTCTTCCTGACCGCGCAAGCCAGCAACAATACGGACTTTCCGTTCCTGGCCGGCCCGCTGAACACCTTCCTGGATGACGCTTTCGTGGCATCAAGCCGCATCAAGGCAGTCATGCCGGGCGAAAAAGTCGAACTGGCCATGGGCGCGGACGACGGCATTTCCATCAAACGCCAGTTGGTGAACCGCTTTACCGAAAGCACGGGGTTTTCGGGCAGCGGCAAGCGCGTGACCTATGAGTACAAGATCACGGTCAAGAACAACAAGGCCACGAAGGAACAGCTGGTGTTCAAGGACCGCCTGCCGGTCTCGCGCAACGAGAAGATCGTAGTCAAGCTGCTGTCGCCCGCCGACCGCGACGTCAAGCGCGAAGAAGACGGCAAGCTCGCCTGGGAATGGGAACTGGAACCCGGCAAATCGCGCGAGACGGTGCTGAAGTTCTCGGTGGATTACCCGGGCGACGTCGACGTATCCGGCATCTGAATTCCTGGGACGGGTCTTAGCGCATCTGGAACGCTTCCTGGTGAAACAAGCGGCGCACCGGCATTCCCCGCCGGTGCAGCCCATCTTTCAGCGCATCGGCGAAGCCGGTGGGCCCGCAAAACCACACACTCGGCCAAGGCGCCCCCGCGATATGGCCCGTCAGTAGATCGGCGGCCGTCAACGGCCGTTGCCCCTCGCTGTACCACACACGCAGCGCCACCCGGGGGACCTGTGCGCAAAGTGTCTCCAGCTTCCGTGCGAACGGCGCGTCGGCCTCATTGCGCGCACAGTAGTACAGCGCCGCCTGCGGAGCACGTTCCGGCTCGGCCTGCAACGACTCCAGCCAAGATATGAATGGCGTCACACCGATGCCCGCGGCCACCCATATTTGCGGACGGCCGTCATCTTGCTGCAAGTCGAAGCAGCCATACGGCCCCTCCACCATCACCGCCTGTCCCGGCTTCAGACTGGTCTGGAGCCGCCGGGTGTAGTCTCCCAGCGCCTTGATGGAGAACTGCACACACCCCGTGCCGTCATCTGCACCCGATACCGTGAAGGGATGCGCGCCTTCGCGGCGATCGGCCGTCAGGAAGGCGAACTGGCCGGCGCGGTGGTGCCAATCCCCCTCGACCCTGCAGGTCAGCGACAGAATGTCGTCGGACAGCGGGTCGACCGATAGCACCAACCCCTTATGCCGCCTGGCTCGCCCGATCAAGCCGGTCAACGCCATGACGGCACAGACACTGCCCACGGCAGTCGCAGCCGCCACCAGCCATCCCGCAGGTTGCCACCACCAGGCAGCGGGCGTCAGCACTACCCCATGAAAAGCGACCACCAGGAACACGACAGCCGCGATGCGGTGCACCTGCCGCCACAGGTGATAGGGAAACCGTCGCCAAAGCGTCAGCACGACCAATGCCACCAAAATCCAGACCGCCCATTCCCCGATGTCCTTGGCGGACCCGCGGAACATGTCCAACCAAGCCGTCGCGCGTGGCGTCTTGGGCACGGGGTCGAACAGCGCAAGCAGCAGCGGTTTGCCTATCTTGACCAGGTAGTGTGCGGCGGCAAGGGCCGTCGCCAGGATGCCGCTCCACTTATGCAAGCGGTACATTTTGTCCAGGCCACCCAGCCCGGATTCGATCCACTGCGGCCGCACCGCCAGTAGCATGATCAGGGCCATCAGGGCGTAGGCGCCCAGGCCCGTCAACAGGATGAGCTGGTCGCGCAGGGTCCAGATATTGAATTCAGCCGGTGGATTCGTCCAGACCGTGCCGGCCCAGGCCAGCAGGGAGAACAGCAGGACGGCGGCAAGTATGCGTCGCATCGATTCACCACTCCAGGGCAACCCTCAAACAGCTTCCATGGTAGTAGCTCGCGGACCACCTAGCCCCTGCGCGACCCGCCCACTTTGATCCCGATCAATACGGCCCGCAATCCATGCTGACGGGAGGCGGCCGGGACGCCCGGCCTCAGTGCCGGCGGCAAAAATCGATGAACGCCTCGGCATCCAGCGGCACGGACAGCCCGTAGCCCTGCGCGACGTCGCAGCCCAGCTCGCGCAGCAGCTGCACGTCCCGGTCCTGCTCCACGCCTTCGGCCACCACGCGGCGCCCCAGCACGCGGCCCATTTCGATGGCCGCGGCGACCACCGCCCGCGAGGCCGCTTCGCGATGCATGTGCACGATGAAGTCGCGGTCGATCTTCAGTTCCGTGAACGGCATGGCGGAAAACAGCCGCATCGACGCGATGCCTGCGCCGAAATCATCCATCGCCAGTTCAAAGCCCCGCACCCGCAACAGGTTCAGCACCGACGACAGCGCCAACCAGTCATTGACGGGTTCGTCCTCGGTCAGTTCGATCTTCACCAGGCGGGCCGGCAGCCCCGCCTGAGCCACGCGCTTTTCCAGCAGCGTGGGCAAGTCGCGGGAGCACAGCGTGGACGACGAGGCATTGATGGCGATCGGCACGGCGATGTCCTCGGCATGCATGCGCTGCAATACCTCGATAACCCGGTCCACCACGCGCAGGAACAGCATCCGGTCCATGCCCAGGCGATGCGCGGCCGGCACGAAGTCGGCCGCGGAAATGGGGCCCAATTCGGGGTGATCCCAACGCGACAGCGCTTCGGCCGCCAGCACCTGGCCCGTCACCAGGCTCATCTGGGGTTGCAGCACCACACTCATGCCCAGGCCGGTGATCAGGGCGCGCCCGAGTTCGGCCTCGATCACGTCGCGCCGGACGGATTGCTGGCGCGGCGAGATCACATCTTCGGCGGACAGCAGCGCCGTCTTGATCGCCTGCTGCATGGACGTGCGGGATACGGGTTTGGACAGCGCCTGGGCCGAGGGACAGCCCGCTTGCAGCGCGAGCCGCACATGGGACTGCAGCAGCTCGTCGCTCAGGCTGCTGATCCAGATGATGGGCGGCATGGCTTTGAGCCGCCCGACGTCGACCAGCCGGCGCAGTTCATTGGGCAGATGCGTGCCGTCGCCATCGCCCATGACGATGTCGCTGATGACCAGGTCGTAGAACTGACGGCCCAGCGCGCCCACGGCTTCCGTGCTGCTGCCTACTCCGGCGACCCGGCGATATCCCAACGCCAACAGCATGTTCTGCAGGTAAGCGCGCTCGACCGGGTGGTCTTCAACCAGAAGAATCCGTCGAGCCGCTCCGGCGTCGGTTTTAGGCATTACGTTCCGTCCTAGCTTATAGGGCGGGCCCTTGCAGGCGGCCGCTTGAAATCCGTGGGCTCCATCCTACGGCATCTGCAGCCGATCTGTCGTCATCAAGAACGGTTTAGTGCCATTTCCATGCCGATAGGCTTAGGTTTTGGAGCGTCTTCCGCCGATAGGCCCGCCTCCGTTCGGCCGCCCTCAACGCCCGGACTCGGCCAGACGGCCCCCACCGCCCGGCGCATCGCTGCGCCGCCGGTGCGATAATGGCTGTCTTTACGCATCTACGGCACGGAGCATCCCTTGACCCGCATTGACGACCCTCAGCACGACCGCGAGGTCGGCACGGCCGACTCGACCCAGGACAACACGCGCACTGACGACACGCGCATCAGCGCCGTGCGTCCGCTGATTTCGCCTGCGCTGCTCCAGGACGAACTGCCCGTTTCCCCTGCCATCCAGACCCTGGTCGAAGACAGCCGTACCCAGATCGCCGACGTGCTGCATGGCCGCGACGACCGCCTTCTGATCGTGGTCGGCCCCTGCTCCATCCATGACCATGGGCAGGCGATGGAATACGCCCGCCAGTTGCGCGCCGCCGTGGACCAGCACAAGAAAGACCTGCTGATCGTCATGCGCGTCTATTTCGAAAAGCCCCGCACCACCGTCGGCTGGAAGGGTTATATCAACGATCCGCGCCTGGACGGCAGCTTCCGCATCAATGAAGGCCTGCGCCGCGCCCGCGAACTGCTGTTGGACATCAGCGGCTTGGGATTGCCGATCGCCACCGAGTTCCTGGACCTGCTCAGCCCGCAATACATCGCCGACCTGATCGCCTGGGGCGCCATCGGCGCGCGCACCACTGAAAGCCCCAGCCACCGCCAGCTGAGCTCGGGCCTGAGCTGCCCGTTGGGCTTCAAGAACGGCACCGACGGCGGCGTGCAGATCGCCGCGGACGCCATGGTGGCCGCCAGCGCCAAGCACGCTTTCATGGGCATGACCAAGATGGGCATGGCCGCCATCTTCGAAACCCGCGGCAACCAGGACACCCACGTGATCCTGCGCGGCGGCAAGCAAGGCCCCAATTACGACGCCGCCAGCGTGGACGCCTGTTGCGCCGCCCTGCGCGCCGCCGGCCAGCGCGAACAGGTCATGATCGACTGCTCGCACGCCAACTCGAACAAGTCGCATCTGCGCCAGATCGACGTGGCCAACGACATCGCCGCGCAGCTTGCCCAAGGCGATGCGCGCATCACCGGCGTCATGATCGAAAGCCACCTTGAAGAAGGCCGCCAGGACTTGAAGCCCGGCCAGCCGCTGCGCCGCGGCGTGTCGATCACCGACGCCTGCCTGGGCTGGTCCCAGACGGAACCGGTGCTGGACACCCTGGCGCTCGCCGTGCGCAAACGCCGCGAAAAGGCCTCGGCCTGATCCTGCGTCAGCGGCGCAAGCCGTAAGGCGCCGGATCCATATCCGGCGCCTGTCCCGTGATCAGGCTGGCCAGCAGCTTGCCGGTCACCGGGCCAAGCGTAAAGCCGTGATGCGCATGGCCGAATGCCATCCACAGCCCGGGGTGCCGGAGCGCGGGCCCGATCACCGGACGCATGTCCGGCATGCAGGGGCGGCAACCCATCCACGGTTCGCGCTCGACCGCCGCGCCCAAGGGCAGCAACTGCCCGGCCAACACCCGCGTCCGCTGGACCTGGATGGGCGACGGCGGCGCGTCGCGCGCCGCGAACTCCGCCCCCGTCGTCAGCCGCACGCCCAACGTCATCGGCGTTACGACGAATCCGCAGTCGATGTCCGCCACCGGGTGCGATAGGGTCGCGCCGTCCTCCAGCGCGAAGTGCTGGTGATAGCCCCGCTTGACCGCCATTGGAATGCGATAGCCCAATGGACGCAGGACATCGGGCGACCACGGCCCCAGCGCCACGACCACGTCGCGCGCTTCGATCACTCCATCCTCGCCCTGCACCTGCCAGCCTTTGCCCGCGGCTGGCTTCAGGCTGCGTGCATCGCCCCTGGCAAGTTGCCCGCCACGCTGCTGGAACAAGGTGGCGTAGCCCCGCGTCACGGCGCCCGGATCCGACACGTTGACGGGGTCCAGCCAATGGACCGCGCCCACCATCCGCGCAGACAGCGAGGGCTCCAGCGCCGCCAGCGCCTGCCGGTCCAATACGCGGTAGTTCAAGCCGTAGGGCGCCAGCGCGTCGGCCTCGGCGATGGCGCGCGCCAATCCGGCTTCGGTGCGCACACCGTCGATCCAGCCGTTGCGGCGGAACAGGTGCGAGATCTGCGCGTCGTCCTTCAAGGCATCATGCTCGGCCACGCTGCGCTCGATCAGCGGCAGCATCGCGTCGGCCGCACGGGCCAGCCGCGCCGGCGACGAATGCCACCAGTAGCGCAGCAGCCAAGGCGCCACGCGCGGCAAGAAGCGCGGGTGATAGCTGACGTCGGGCGTGTTGTTCCGCGCATAGCGCCACAGGCTGCGCCAATCGCGCGGAAACGCATAGGGTATGACGCTGGCGCGCTCGATCAGGCCGGCATTGCCGTAACTGGTTTCTTCGCCCGGACCGCGCCGGTCCAAAAGCACCACAGAACGGCCGCGCGCCACCAGATGCAGCGCGGTGCTGACCCCGACGATGCCCGCCCCAAGAACCACGACGTCTGTTTTCATGCGCCGGATTCTGCGCCAGGCGCCCGGGTTCGGCAAGCCTGAGGCAAGCGTAGAATCCAACGCTGCACACGACCGCTCCCGGACTTCGACATGCCCCTTCCCTTGCTGCAACCCGTCACGCTTGAAGGCGACGTCGTCCGCCTGGAACCCCTGGTGATCGAACACGCCGACGCGCTGGTCGACGTCGGCCTGTATCCCGAGCTATGGCGCTTGCAGCCCGAACCCATCGCCACCGCCGACGACATGCGGCGTTACGTCGAGCGCGCGCTGGCAGCACAACGCGACGGCGCCTGTCTGCCTTTTGTCATCGTGCAGCAAAGCTCTGGGCAGATCATCGGCACGACGCGCTACATGGACATCGCGCTGGCGCACAAGCGATTGGAAATCGGGGCAACGTGGCTCACGCCGGCCGTCCAGCGTTCTGGCGCCAATACCGAAGCCAAATTCCTGTTGTTGCAGCACGCTTTTGAAACAATTGGTATCATACGCGTCGTCTTCAAGACGGAGCTAAGCAACGCGCAGTCGCGTCAAGCCATTCTCCGGATCGGCGGCGTTGAAGAAGGTGTGTTTCGCAAACACCTGATCGCGCAGTCGGGACGCACCCGCGACATGGTCTATTACGCCATCCTCGACGAGGATTGGCCATCGGTGAAGGCACGCCTGAAGGCGCGCATGCACCGGCCGCAATAGCGCGGCGCGCGTTACGCTCTTTTCACAGCCGGTTTCCGCGTTCGCAAGAACCGGGCCGTTATCGCAGGACCGGCGGGTCGCGGGCGCCCAATACCCACACCGCCATTTTCAAGTCAGGTATGGACTCTTCTCCCCTCCTCCCGGCCGCAGGCTCCCAGGCGCGCCACACCCTATTTCTCTATACGGAAGAACAGCGGGGCAACCAGTTGGTCGAGTCGCCGGTCATCGGCATGCTCTCCGACGTGTCGGGCTCGGACAAGCTCGTGGTGGTGCAGGACCCGCACAGCGGCCTGAAGTTCATCTATCGCATCGACCACGAAAGCAGCAACCTGGACGCCGCTGCCATCACCGAGCAGGAGCCTGCCTCGTTCAATGGCAAGACCTCGGTGCAGATCAATGCCATGTCGTACCGCCTGGGCACCGTCGAGAACGCCATGAAGCTGCTGCGCGGCAAAACGCAATGGATCCAGGACAAAGGGGCCGTGCTGTCGGTGCTGCTGCAAAACGCCGCCGCCCGCAAGACGCGCTTCGCTGCCGTGCGCATTGAGCGCGACCGCATGCGCAAGGTGCCGCAAGGCGTTCCCGTGGAATACCTGCCTACATAAATAGGATGGCGCCAGCCGGGCGTGTCTTATCCACAATTTCTGTGGATAAGACACGCCCGGCTGCACGATGGCCGGCCGTTCACGCGACAGCGCACTGGGCTGCGCATTTTTTGACCAACCCAGATTTCTATTGCAAGCGGATGACATCCCGCACACGTGCCGCACCGCCACAAACGGGGATGATGATATTCTCCGCAAGCGTCGGCGATACAAAACGTATCGCGCCCCTTGGCCCCTGCGCCCGCCCGCAGCGGACTCCCCCAAACAAGAAGCCCTAGCATGACAACAGCGAAAAGCGTGCTTGCCGTTGGAGCGCCTCGCGTGCAAGCGCGGGGGTCTGCCACGCCGTGACGATCATCATCGTCGACGACCACGGAGACTGGCGCGACACCATCGCCGAATACATCCAGGACCTGGGCCTGGACAAAGCCATCCTCACCGCAGGCTCGCTGGCCGAGCTGGATCAGCTATTGCTGACCGTCACGCCCGGCATCCTGGTGCTGGACGCCATGCTTCCCGACGGCGACGCACTGACCCGGGTGTCGCATCTGCGCACGACCTATCCGTCAATGGGCATCATCATGCTGACCGGCCGGCTGCTCAGCGAAGACAAGGTGTCGGGCTTGAGCCTGGGCGCCGACCACTATCTGACCAAGCCCGTCAACCTGGCCGAGCTGGGCGCTACCCTGGTGTCGCTGTCGCGCCGGCTGCGCGTGGTGCCGCCCGCCGATACCCACGACGCGCAGTCCGATGCCTGGCGCTTCGATCCCTCGCGCCGGACGTTGATGTCGCCCAACCAGGTTTGCGTCGACATTACCGATACCGAAAGCCGGTTGATCGGCGCGCTGATCCAGGCCGCGCCGCTGCCCCTGTCGCGCAGCCGCCTGGTCGAAGCGCTAGGCGCCAGCGCCGACGCCTACGACACGCACCGCCTGGACGCGCACATGCATCGCCTGCGCCGCAAGCTGCGTGCACAAGCCGGCGGCGACATGGGCATCCGCACCGTGTATGGCGTAGGCTATGTCTGCACGACGCCCGTACAGATCGTCGCCAACCTCAAGCCCTGACACGCCTCCTATGACGCTACCTATCCGTCCTCGCCGTTCCGTCCTCTACATGCCCGGTGCGAATGCGCGCGCGCTGGATAAAGCGCGCAGCCTGGACGCGGATGCGCTGATCCTGGATCTGGAAGACGCCGTCGCGCCCGACGCCAAGGCCGCTGCCCGCGAACAAGTCGCGCGCGCGTTGCGCGAAGGCGGCTACGGCCGTCGCGAATGCATCGTGCGCATCAATGCGCTGGACACACCATGGGGCCAGGACGACGTCGCCGCCATCGCGCAAGCCGGCGCGCATGCGGTGTTGCTGCCCAAGGTGCAATCCGCCGGCCAACTTGCCGCAGTGGCGCAGGCGTTGGACGCCGCCGGCGCGCCACCCGATCTGCCCTTGTGGGCCATGGCGGAAACCCCGCTGGGCTTCCTGCGCCTGGATGCGATCGCGGGCGGGCATCCGCGGCTGGCTGCCATCGTGGTCGGCACCTCCGATCTGGTCAAGGACCTGCACGCACGCCACACGCCGGCGCGCGAAGAAACGCTGCTGGCGCGTTCCATGGCCGTGATGGCTGCCCGGGCGCACGGCCTGGCCGTGCTGGATGGCGTGCATCTCGATTTGCACGACGACGCGGGCCTGGCCGCCGCCTGCCGCCAAGGACGCGACCAGGGCTTTGACGGCAAGACGCTGATCCACCCCAAACAGATCGCCGCCGCGAACGACGCGTTCGCGCCCACCGAAGCGGAACTCGCCACTGCCCGCAAGCGCCTGGACGCCTGGCGCGCCGCGCAAGCCGCGGGCCAGGGCGTGGCCGTGGTCGATGGCGCGCTGGTGGAAAACCTGCACGCGCACGAGGCCGAACGCCTGTTGGCGCTGGCCGCCGCCATCACGGTACAATAGCTCCCACGACTGGACGGCGGCTTCGATTGGCCGCCCTTCTATTTCGCCTTTCGCGCCCGACTGCACCATCAGTTCGCCAGCCTCGCGCGCGATCCCGCCCCGGTTCCCTTTTTTGCGCCGCGCCTTGTGGCGGGAGCCTTGCCGCGCGCCTGACGCGCCACCCCCAGCCACACGATTCATGATCCGCTTCCAACAAGTTTCACTCATGCGCGGCGTCAAGCCCTTGCTAGACAAGGTCGACCTGCTACTGAACCCCGGCGATAAGATCGGCCTGATCGGCGCCAACGGCGCCGGCAAGTCGAGCCTGTTCGGCCTGCTGCGCGGCACGCTGCACGCAGACCAGGGCGACCTGGACTACCCGTCCAGCTGGCGCATGGCCTATGTGGCGCAGGAAACCCCCGCGCTGGACCGCCCCGCCATCGAATATGCGATCGACGGCGACGTCACGCTGCGTAAACTGGAAGCGGAACTGGCGGCCCTGGAAGCCGAACCGGAAAGCGCGGAGAACGGCCTGCGCATGGGCGACATCTACGCCGCGCTGGCCGACGCGGACGCTTACACGGTGCACTCGCGCGCCGAACAGCTCCTGACCGGCCTGGGCTTCACGCAAGCGCAGATGCATCTGCCGTTGACGAGCTTCTCGGGCGGCTGGCGCATGCGGCTGAACCTGGCGCAAGCGCTGATGTGTCCGTCCGACCTGCTGTTGCTGGACGAGCCCACCAACCACTTGGACCTGGACGCGATCATCTGGCTCGAAGACTGGCTCAAGCGCTATCCGGGCACGCTCATCGTCATCTCTCACGATCGCGATTTCCTGGATGGCGTGGTGAACGTCATCGTCCACATTGACGAACGCAAGCTCAAGCGCTACTCGGGCAACTACTCGTCGTTCGAGCGCCAGCGCGCAGCCCAGCTGGAACTGGCCCAGGGCATGATGGAAAAGCAGATGCGCCAACGCTCGCACCTGCAGTCCTTCATCGACCGCTTCAAGGCCCAGGCCAGCAAGGCGCGGCAGGCGCAGAGCCGCATCAAGGCGCTGGCCCGCATGGAAGAAGTGGCGCCGCTGCGCGCCGCCGCGGAATTCTCGTTCGAATTCCGCGAACCGCTGCGCGCGCCGAACCCGCTCTTGACGATGGACAAGGTCAGCGCGGGCTATCGCGTCGAAGACGAAGACACGCAAGCCGTGTCCGACAAGATCATCGTGTCGGGCATCAATTTCTCGTTGCAGGCAGGCCAGCGCATCGGGCTGCTGGGCATCAACGGCGCGGGCAAGTCCACCTTCATCAAGACCATCGCCGGCGACCTCGAATCGCTGGCGGGCGACACGCAGTTCAACAAGGGCCTGTCCATCGGCTACTTCGCCCAGCATCAGGTCGAAATGCTGCGCCACGACGAATCGCCGCTGTGGCACATGATGAAGATCGCGCCCACCGTGCGCGAACAGGAACTGCGCAACTTTCTGGGTAGCTTCAACTTCAACGGCAACATGGCCACCAGTTCCATCGCCCCGTTCTCCGGCGGCGAAAAGGCCCGGCTGGCGCTGGCGCTGATCGTCTGGCAACGCCCCAACCTGCTGTTGCTGGACGAGCCCACCAACCACCTGGACCTGGAAACGCGCGAAGCGCTGACTACCGCGCTGGCGCAATTCGAAGGCACGCTGATGCTGGTCTCGCACGATCGCCACCTGCTGCGCGCGACCACCGATGAGTTCATCATCGTGGCCGATGGCGCCGTCAGTCCCTTCGACGGGGACCTGGACGACTACAAAGACTGGCTGTACAAGACCAAATTGGCGGCCAAAGCCGCCTGATCGCGTTACAATCCCGCGAATTGCCCGCACCGGTCTTCAATCGGACTTGTGCGGGCAACCTTCAACCACGTCCCGCTGTTCGCGGGACGCGTTTTTTCAGCGCTCGTAGATGACGATCAAAGACCAAGTATTCCTCGCCAGCCAGTATCTTGCGCCCCACCACCTGGTGTCGCGCTTTTTCGGATACGCCTCAGACTGCCGGGAACCCGCGGTCAAGAATTGGATGATCTCGCGCTTTGTCCGCAAGTACGGCGTGGACATGCGAGAAGCCGTGCAAGAAGATCCGCTGGCCTACGAGTGCTTCAACGACTTCTTCACCCGCGCGCTGAAAGACGATGCGCGTCCGCTGGACGACGAGCCCGGCTCGGTGCTGTGCCCCGCCGACGGCGCGATCAGCCAGATGGGCGCGATCGAACAAGGCCGCATCTTCCAGGCAAAGGGCCACAGCTACGGGCTGGTTGATCTGCTGGGCGGCGACACCGAGCGCGCCGCGCCCTTCCAGGGTGGCCAATTCGCCACCGTGTATCTGTCGCCCAAGGACTACCACCGCGTGCACATGCCGGTTGCCGGCACGCTGCGCGAAATGGTGCACGTGCCTGGCCGCCTGTTCTCGGTCAACCCGCTGACGGCCCGCAACGTGCCGCGCCTGTTCGCCCGCAACGAACGCGTCGTCTGTCTGTTCGACACCGAGCACGGCCCGATGGCCCTCATCCTGGTTGGCGCGATGATCGTCGCGTCCATCGAAACCGTGTGGGCGGGTCTTGTGACGCCGTACAAGCGGCGCGTCAAATCCGTGCGCTACGACGACCTGGCGCGCGCGCCGATCCATCTGGCGAAAGGCGCCGAAATGGGCCGCTTCAAGCTCGGCTCGACGGCGATCGTGCTGTTCGGACCGAACAAGGTCCGCTGGGCCGACACGCCGTCGGTACTGGGCCCCGTGCGCATGGGCGAACTGCTGGCATTGCCGGCCCAAGGCTGAACGCCGATCCCAGTGCGGCGAGCCTTCTTGGCCGCCGCACCAGCAATTTCGCTTTTGGCGAATAAGGCTTTCCTTATTTATTCGCTTTCAGCGATGAAGTGGCGTTGTTAGATTATGGGCTTTTACCGGCCCGCCATGACATCCACCGCCCTGCCCGCCACCGCGCCCAATGGCGCTGCCACCCGCCAGCCCCTGCCGCGCGCGCTGGCCCGCATGCTGTCCCTGGACGACTTCGAAGCGGCGGCGCAGCGGCGCCTGCCCCGGCCCATCTTTGGCTATGTGGCCGGTGCCGCCGAAGACAATCAATCCCTGCAAGACAACCGCCACGCATTCGCACAGTACGCGTTCATGCCGCGCGTGCTGGTCGACGTGTCCCGGCGGACGCAGCAGACGGAACTGTTTGGACGCCAGTACGCATCGCCTTTCGGCATTGCCCCGATGGGCATCAGCGCCTTGTCGGCGTACCGCGGCGACGTCGTGCTGGCGCGCGCCGCGCGCGAGCAGAACATCCCCGCCATCCTCAGCGGCACTTCGCTCATTCCCCTGGAAGACGTCATCCGCGAAGCGCCCGGCACCTGGTTCCAGGCCTACCTGCCCGGCGACCCCGCGAAGATCGATGCACTGGTCGAGCGCGCCCGCCGCGCGGGCTACGAAACCCTGGTGCTGACCGTGGACATACCGGTCTCGGCCAATCGCGAAAACAACGTGCGCACGGGATTCTCCACCCCGCTCAAGCCCAGCCTGCGCCTGGCCTGGGATGGGCTGACGCGGCCGCGCTGGCTGGCCGGTACCTTCCTGCGCACGCTCATGGCGCATGGCATGCCGCACTTCGAAAACTCATTTGCAACGCGTGGCGCCCCCATCGTATCGGCGTCGGTGCTGCGCGACTTCACCGCCCGCGACCACCTCAGCTGGGAGCACGTGGCGCGCATCCGTAAGCAATGGCCCGGCACCTTGATCATCAAGGGCATCCTGCATCCGCGGGACGCGGCACTCGCCCGCCAACATGGCGCCGACGGCGTCATCGTGTCCAACCACGGCGGCCGTCAATTGGACGGCGCGATCTCGCCGCTGCGCGCACTGCCCGGCGTGGTCGCGGCCGCCGGCGGCATGACGGTCATGATGGACAGCGGCGTGCGCCGGGGTGGCGACGTCCTCAAGGCGCTGGCCCTGGGTGCTAGCTTCGTCTTCGTCGGGCGGCCGTTCAACTACGCGGCCGCCGTGGGCGGACAGGCGGGCGTCAGCCATGCGATCGACCTGCTGCGCGCCGAGGTCGACCGCAACATGGCGATGCTGGGCATCAACAACGTCCGTGAGATGGACGCCAGCCTGCTATGGCGAGACGGCCCGGTCGGGCCTTAACGCAAACGGGCACGAAGCGCCGCGCACCCGGCATAGAATGGCGTTTCCCTTGCTACCCGTGCGCCGGCCCCGAAACCGGCGCGCCTTGTGCCCGCCGTGTCCCTACGCCAATCCTCGTTTTTCCTGCGCTTCCTGACCCTCGGCGCGCTAGCCCACGTCTACGTGGGCGCGCGGCTGATTCCAGACGCGCTGCTCAGCAACGCGGGCGCGGCCGCCGCCACCATTGCCCTGATCCTGTCGTGCATCCTGATCCCCCTGGGAATGCTGGGTCGTTCGTCCGTGCATCCCCCTTGGGGCGACCGCATCGCATGGGTCGGCCTGATCGCGATGGGGCTGTTCTCGTCGCTGTTCGTGCTGACCGTGATCCGCGATGCCGTGCTGCTGGTGACCTGGCTCATCAGCCTGGCGGCGGGCGCCGACCTGCCCTGGATCCGGCTGCGCAGCATCAGCGCGTGGACCGTGGCGGGGCTGGCGGCCGCCGGCACGTTGCTCGGCTTCTACAACGCGCGCCGCCGGGCGCGCGTCGTCGACGTGGACGTACCGATTCCTGGCTTGCCGCAGGACCTGGACGGCTTCACCATCGTGCAGATCAGTGACATCCATGTCGGCCCGACCATCAAGAAGCATTACGTGCAGGCCATCGTCGACGCCGTGAACGGACTGCTGCCCGACGTGATCGCCGTCACGGGCGACGTGGTCGACGGCAGCGTCGAGCATCTAGCCGCGCAGGCCAGCCCGCTGGGCACACTGCGCGCACCATTCGGCGTGTATCTGGTCACCGGTAACCACGAATATTATTCAGGCGCCGCGCCCTGGGTGGCGGAGTTCCGCCGCATGGGGCTGCGCGTGCTGATGAACGAACACGCCGTGATCCATCCTTCGGGCCTGCCCGTGGTGGTGGCGGGCGTGACGGATTACAGCGCCGGCGCGTTCGACCCGCAGCAACGCAGCAATCCGAAGGCCGCACTGGCGGGTGCGCCCGCGGACGCCTGCGCCAAAATCCTGCTGGCCCACCAGCCTCGCAGCGCCGCCGCGGCCGAACCGCTGGGTTACCACCTGCAGCTGTCCGGCCACACCCATGGCGGGCAGTTCTTTCCGTGGGGCTTTTTCGTGCGCTTCCAACAGCCGTTCACGGCGGGCCTGCACCGTCTGGGCAAGATGTGGGTGTACACCAGCCGCGGCACCGGCTATTGGGGCCCGCCAAAGCGCTTGGGCGCCCCGTCGGAAATCACGCGCTTGCGTCTACGCACGGCGCCTCTGCGCAGCTAGCACCCTCAGACCCCCGCGTCCGGCGTCGTGTCCGGCAGCGGCCCGCGTTCCAGGTAGCTCGTCAGCGCGATATCGCTGGTGGTGTTGGTGATGCCGTCGATCTTGTGGATGCGCGCCAGCAGCAATTCCAGCGCCTGGGTATCGCGCACCCGCACCTTCAGCAGCATGGCGCTTTTGCCGGTGATGGTGTGGATCTCTTCCACTTCGGTCAATTCCGCCAGGCCCAGCACCTGTTGTGTGATGCTCCAGTTGTTGGTGTCCACGTGCACAAAAGCCAGCAAGGGGCGGCCGATGCGCGCGCCGTCCAGCTTGGCGGCGATGCCCTTGATCAAGCCGTCGCGCTTCAGGCGCTTGACCCGTTCGTGCACCGCGGGCGCCGAAAGGTTCAGCATTTTGCCCAATTCGGCATAGCTTGGCGTGGCGTCGTCCGCCAGCAGCGTTAATAGTTTTCGGTCGCGGTCGTCCAGGTCTGGCATCGGAATCAGGTTCTGCCTTACGGCATTCGAACTTTTATGGAATAAGGAAATATCAGCGTTAACCCTTATTTTATTCCAATAAAATTCGCGGCATGCAGAATCGTAGCAATCGCAATACCCGCACGCCTTCTTCCGTCCCCGCATTGATGTTCGCCGTCAGTGTCGTGGGCTCCAACGGCCTGGCTCTCAGCCCCATCTTGAGCGATGTGGCGCGTTCGTTCTCGACGTCCGCGCTGACCATCAGCACCGCCATTTCCGCCTATGGCGCCGCCACAGCGGCCAGCGCCTTCTTCCTGGCCGCGCGCATCGACCGCATCGGTATCCGCCGGGCCTTGCTGGGCGCGATGGTGGCGCTGATTGCCGCCCTGATCCTGTCGGCCGCCGCGCCGCACTGGATCGTGCTGACCCTGGCGCAAGCCCTGGCCGGTGCCGCCGCCGGCGTCATCCTGCCCGCGGCCTACGGTTCGGCATCGCTGGTCGCGCCACCCGGCCAGGAGGCCCGCACGCTCGGCCGCGTCATTGCCGGCTGGTCGGTGTCGTTGGTGGCCGGTGTGCCGCTGTCGGCCCTGATCTCGGACGCCGTGGGCTGGCGCGCCACCTATGGCGTTCTTGCCCTGTGCGCCGCGATTGCCCTGCTGGGGCTGCGCAAGCTGCCTGAGCGCCGCGCCGAAAGCCCCGCGCCGTTGCGCCTGTCGCGGCTGCTGGCGCCCTTGTCCTATCGCGACGTGCCGGTGCTGCTGCTGGCTTGCCTGGCGTTTTCGTCGGCGTTCTACGGCGTGTACGCCTTCCTGGCGGACCACGTCCGCACATTGCTGGCGCTGTCTGCCGGGCAAGTCGGTTTCATCGCCTTTGCCTACGGCGCCGGCTTTCTGCTGGCCGGCATCGCGGGCGCCCCGCTGATCGAACGGCTGGGGCCGCGTCGCGCCTTGCCGCTGGCCCTGGGCGCGATCGCGCTGGTCTATCTGGCGCTGCTGCCCGCCGCGCATGCCCTGGCCGCCGTGCTGGCCATCGCGGCGTTCTGGGGCGCCGCGTCGCAACTGAGCCTGAACCTGCTTGTGCTGCTGCTCTCGCGGGCACGCCCCGATGAGCGGGGCGCAGTGCTGGGCCTGAACACCTGCACCACCTATCTGGGCGCAAGCGTCGGCACGGCGATCGCCGGCACGCTGTATACGCACGCCGGGTTCGAAACCTTGGGGCTATGCGCCTCGGCGGCCGTCGGCATGGCCGCCGTCGGCCTGCATTGGCGCTTGAACGGGCGCCGGGCCGCGCGCGGCGAAGCCGCCGCCTGACCGGCGCGCCGGCTTACCAGGGGAAGCTGATCAGGTCGCCGTACAAGCGCTTCAGGGTGCTTTTGACTTCCGGCGAGTTCTGGTAGATCGCAATGAATTTCAGCAGCCGGGGATCCTGCGCCTTGTCCGGCGTCGTGACCCAACGGATTGCGTAGCGGCGGATGCTGACAGGGTCGGTGTTGTCGAAGGCCAGCCCGTCTTTTTCATTCAGGCCGGCCTGCTTGGCGAACGTCGTATAGGTCACCGAGGCCGTCACATCGTCGAACGTACGCGCGGACTGCGAGCCTTCGATCTGCACGAACTTCAACTTCTTGGGATTGGACACCACGTCTTCCAGCGCGGCCTCATGCGCCACGCCTGACTTCAGCTTGATCAAGCCGATCGACTCCAGCAACAGCAAGGCCCGCCCGGTGTTCACGGGATCGTTGGGCACGGCGATCGTGGCCCCGTCCGGCACCGTGTCGCCCTTTTTCAGCTTCTTGGAAAACAAGCCGATCGTAGTGGAGTAGCCGTAGGCGATGGGCGTCAGGTTCGCGCCGCGCCGCTGGTTGAACAGTTGCAGGAAGGGTTCGTGCTGGAAGAAATTCGCGTCGACCGAGCCGTCCGCCACGGCGATGTTGGGCAGCACCCAGTCGTTGAATTCCACCAGTTTGACGTCCAGGCCTTCTTTCTTTGCCTGCGCAATGGCCAACTCGGTCGCTTCGTTCGCCACACTGGGAATCACGCCAATGCGCAAGGGCTTGTCCTGCGCCATCGCGGTGGCGGACGCCGCCAGGCCCAGGGCCGCAACGGCTGCGCCGCGCGTCAGTTTGAAAAGCAGGTGCTTGAGAAGCATGAAGAGTGTCCAGAAGTCTTGGAAAGCCGGCCCCGCGCCGGCGCTGGCGATATTGTGCAGCAGCTTGCGCGCTGATCCCCGAAAAGCCTTTGTCACGCTATGGCAATGTCTGGACGCCGGGACTAGCGCTAAGATGGTCGCAATCCGTCCCTTCCGGGAGGCCTCATGAATTCCGTGCTGACCACCCTGCCCGGCGCCCGGGCCGCCGCCCGCCGCCGCGACCAGATCGAAGACCAGCTGGGCGCCCACAACTACCATCCCCTGGATGTCGTCATCGCCCGCGGCAGTGGCGTCTGGGTCTATGACGTGGATGGCCGCAAATACCTGGATTGCCTGTCGGCATATTCCGCCGTCAACCAGGGGCACTGCCATCCGCGCATCCTGGCCGCCATGGTCGAACAGGCGCAAACCCTTACGCTGACCTCCCGCGCCTTCCGCCACGACCAGATGGCGCCGTTCTACGAAGACCTGGCCCGGCTTACCGGCGCGCACAAGATCCTGCCCATGAACAGCGGCGCGGAAGCTGTCGAAACCGCCATCAAGGCGGTACGCAAATGGGGTTATGAGGTGCGTGGGGTGCCGCAGGACCAGGCCGAGATCATCGTCTGCGCCAACAACTTCCATGGCCGCACATTGGGCATCGTGGGCTTTTCCACCGACCCCGACGCCTACGGCAGCTACGGCCCCTTCGCGCCCGGCTTCAAGGTTGTGCCCTTTGGCGACTTCGACGCCTTCGATGCCGCCATCACCCCCAACACCGTCGCCTTCCTGGTCGAGCCCATACAAGGCGAGGCCGGCGTGGTGATGCCCCCAGCCGGCTACTTCACGCGGGTACGCCAGCGCTGCACCGAGCACGGCATCACGCTGATTCTTGACGAGATCCAGACCGGGCTGGGCCGCACGGGCAAACTGCTGGCCGAAGAGCACGAAGGCATCGAAGCCGATGTCACGCTGATCGGCAAGGCGCTGTCGGGCGGCTTCTATCCGGTGTCCGCCGTGCTGTCCAACGCCGACGTACTGGGTGTGTTCCAGCCGGGCCAGCATGGCAGCACCTTCGGCGGCAATCCGCTGGCCTGCGCCGTGGCCCGCGCCGCGCTGCAAGTGCTGACCGACGAAGGCATGATCGAGAACGCGGCGGCAGTCGGCGCCTATTTTCTGGAACGGCTGCGCACCCTGCCCGGCCCCGTGCGCGAGGTCCGCGGACGCGGCCTGATGCTGGCAGTGGAGCTCGAGCCCGATGCGGGCGGCGCGCGCCGCTTCAGCGAACGCTTGCAGACACGCGGCATGCTGGTCAAGGATACCCACGGCCACACGCTGCGCCTGTCGCCACCGCTCATCGTCACGCGGGAACAGGTCGACTGGGCATGCGACCAATTGGCCGCGGTACTATCCGCCTCTTGAAGAACCTACCGGAGCCCGCCCACGTGCAGAACACCGCCACCTTGCCTACCCAAATCACCCTCATCGGCGCACCGACGGACATCGGCGCCGGTGCGCGCGGCGCATCCATGGGCCCGGAAGCCTTGCGCGTGGCCGACCTGGGTCCCACGATCGAGGCCCAAGGTTTCCAGGTGACCGACCGCGGCAACCTGTACGGCCCCGCCAACCCCTGGCTGCCGCCTGTGGACGGCTACCGCCATCTGGAAGAAGTCGCGGCATGGAACCGGGCGGTGCACGATGCCGTGTACGCCGAGTTGGCCGAAGGCCGTCTGCCCGTGCTGCTGGGCGGTGACCACTGCCTGGGGATCGGCTCGATCAGCGCCGTGGCGCGCCACTGCCGCGAAGCGGGCAAGAAGCTGCGCGTGCTGTGGTTGGATGCCCATGCCGATTTCAATACCAACGCGTTGACGCCCACCGGCAATGTCCACGGCATGCCCGTGGCCTGCCTGTGCGGCTACGGTCCCGAGCAGATCACGGGCATGTCCGGCCAGACGCCAGACATCGAACCGGGCTGGGTCCGCCAGATCGGCATCCGCAGCGTGGACCAGGGCGAAAAGCGGTTGGTGCATGAAGCCGGGCTGGAAGTGTTCGACATGCGCTATCTGGATGAAATGGGCATGCGCGCCACGATGGAAGCCGCGTTGGCCGGGCTGGATGCCGACACCCACTTGCACGTGAGCTTCGACGTGGATTTCCTGGACCCCGAGATCGCCCCCGGCGTGGGCACGACGGTGCCCGGCGGCCCGACCTATCGCGAAGCGCAGCTGTGCATGGAAATGATCGCCGACACCGGGCTGATGCGCTCGCTGGACGTAGTGGAACTGAACCCTGCCTTCGACGTGCGCAACAAGACGGCGGAGCTGGCGGTGGATCTGATCGAAAGCCTGTTCGGCAAATCGACGCTGATGCGTCGCGGCCCTTGAATCTGGGCTGGATGGCCCCCCGGGGCTAAACTGCGCGCGCCCGGCGGATCGCTTCCGCCGCCGCGTGCAGATGACGCAGATTCTGGTCGCGCTGTTCCCACACCCGCGGCGTGGGCCCGGCCATGCAAAGCGCGTACCATTCCCCGCCCAGATCCAACGCGACCGCCAGTCCGGTCAGGTCGGCCACGCTTTCGCCCACGTTGGCCGCCCACCCTTGCGCCTGAACCTGTTCCACCTCGGCCCGCAAGGCGTCGCGGGTAACCAGCGTGCGTTCGGTGTAGCGCGTGTAGTCCGGCGCCGCCAGCAGACCATCCCGATCCGCCGGCGCGAGCCGCGCCAGGATGGCTTTGGCGACCGAACTGGTGTGCATCGGACGGCGCTCCCCCGGGCGTGCCGCGTAATGCACCGGGTGGGTCGATTCCACCACGTCCAGGAACACCACGGCGCCATCCTGGATCTTGCCCAGCATCACGGTTTCATTGGCCGCGTCGCGCAAGGCAACCAGATGCGGCCGCACGGCCTCCAGCCAGGGATCGCCTGCCTGGATCTGCCCGCTCAAGGCATGCAGCTTGGCGGTCGGGTAATACCCGCCGCGTCGGCGCACTTCATACAGATAGCCGCGCGCGACCAGCGTGCGCACCAGCGCCAGGCAACTCGACATCGGGGCGCCCAAACCCTGCGCCAATTCCGTTAACGGCATCGGCCGCCGCGTCTGTGCGAACAGCTCGATCAGTTCCAGCGTCCGCACGACTAGTTTCACTTCCATGTGTCGACCCCTGTTCGGATTTGCCTTCAGAAAATTCGTAAATCTGCTAGGTCATCCACTAAGTTGACTTTTCATATGGGCGAACCTAAATTCTTGCACAGGAATTTATATTCACCAATAAGAAATGAATTTCAGCCGGCTGGAGAACTGGCGCCTCGGATAGCGGTACCGCGTCATCACCACAATTCCAATAATCGGCCCCGACCCGGGCCGGGGAGACAGACAGATGCGTATCAAACCCCTGTTGGCGGCCCTTGCCGCCGTGATGGCCGCGTCCGCGGCCCAAGCCCAATCGGATGTTGTTCGCCTGGGCGTGTCCAATGACCGTTCAGGCATCTATTCCGACCTGGGCGGCCTGGGCTCCGAAATGTCCGTGCGCATGGCGGTCGAGGATTTCGGCGGCAAAGTGGCCGGCAAGACCGTGGAAGTGATCGGGGCCGATAACCAGAACAAGGCAGACGTGGCCTCGGCGCTGGTCCGCCGCTGGTTCGATACGCAAGGCCTGGTCGCCGTGGTGGACGGCGGCGCCAGCTCCGCAGGCCTCGCCGCCCAAGGCGTCGCCAAGGAGAAAGGCGGCACCGCGCTGATCAGCGGCGGCTTTGCCGGCGACTTCAGCGGCAAGCAGTGCAGCAACCTCAGCACGCAATGGGCGCCCGACACCTATGCGCTGGCCAACGCGGTCGTCAAGAGCGTGGTGGAAAGCGGCGGCAAGTCCTGGTACTTCATCACCACCGACTACGTCTTCGGCAAATCGCTGGAAAGCAATGCCACGCGTTTCGTGCAGAACGCGGGCGGCAAGGTGGTGGGCAGCACGCGCCACCCCTTGGGCGCCATGGACTTCGCCTCCTTCCTGGTGCAGGCGCAGTCCTCCAAGGCCGATGTGGTGGGCCTGGCCAGCGCAGGCGGCGACCTCGTCAACCTGATCAAGCAGGCGCAGGAATTCGGTCTGACCGGCGGCAAGCAACGCATGCTGACCTTCCTGACCTTCATCAACGACGTGCAGGCGATGGGCCTGCCCGTCGCCCAAGGGCTGACCTTCCCCACCGGCTTCTACTGGGACGCCGACGAAGACACCCGCGCGTGGACGCAACGCTGGCAGAAGAAGATGGGTGTCACGCGCCCGCCTTCCATCGTGCAGGCACTCAGCTACGTCGCCACCACGCATTACCTGCAAGCGGCCCAGGCCGCCGGCACGTTCGAGGGCGCCGCGGTCAATCAGAAGATGCGCGAGTTGCCCATCACAACCAAACTGATCAAGAATGCCCGGATCCGTCCTGAAGACGGCCGCGTCATCATGGACCTGTATCTGGTCGAAGTGAAGAAGCCCGCCGAGTCCAAATATCCCGGCGACTTCTACCGTATCCTGTCTACCGTGCCTGGCGAAAAAGTGTTCGTGTCGCTGGCCGACAGCGAATGCCCGCTGGTAAAGAAGTAGCGCCCCTCGCAGTGCCCCGGCCATAAGAATCACTAAAGGAGACATCCCATGAAGTGCTATTGCGTCGTCAACTTCCGCGAACCCTTGCAGGAAATGAATCCGCCCACGCCCACCCCGCAAGGGACGCAGGTGCTGCTGAAGGTCCGTGCGGCGGGGGTTTGCCACAGCGATATCCACTTATGGGAAGGCGGTTATGACCTGGGCCAGGGCCGCACGCTGTCCTTGAAGGACCGCGGCGTGTCGCTGCCGCTGACGATGGGCCATGAAACCGTGGGCGCCGTCGTCGCGGCAGGCCCCGAAGCCTCGGGCCTGTCCGGCGACCGCAATTACCTCGTCTATCCGTGGATCGGCTGCGGCAAGTGCCCGTCCTGCGTATCAGGCATGGAAAACCACTGCTCCGCGCCGGCCTGCCTGGGCGTGCACCGCGCCGGCGGCTACGCCGACCACATCGTGGTGCCGCATCCCAAATACCTGATCGATATCGGCGACCTGGACCCGGCGCAGATCGCGCCTTACGCGTGCTCGGGCCTGACCACCTACTCGGCGCTCAAGAAGATCGGCGCCAATATCTACCGCGAACATCCAGTCGTGATCTTCGGCGCTGGGGGCTTGGGCCTGATGAGCCTGACCCTGATCAAGGCGCTGGGCGGCGCGGGCGCCATCGTGGTCGACATCGATCCCGCCAAGCGTCAGGCCGCGCTGGACGCGGGCGCACTGGCTGCCATCGACGGCGCCGCGCCCGACGCCGCGCAGCAGATCATCAAGGCAGCTGGCGGCAAGCCCGTCCAGGCGGCGATCGACCTGGTGGGCGCACCCGCCACCACGTCCCTGGCATTCGACTTCCTGACCAAGGGCGGCAAGCTGATCATCGTGGGCCTGTTCGGCGGCGCCTCGTCGTGGCCGATCGCGCTGATCCCCATGAAGGCCATGTCCATCATCGGCAGCTACGTGGGCAACCTGACCGAACTGCAAGAATTGATGGAACTGGTGCGCGCGGGCAAGGTGCCGCCGATGCCGGTGCACCGCCACGCGCTGGCCGAAGCCGACAGCGTGCTGTCCGCGCTGCGGGCCGGCAAGGTGGTGGGCCGCGCCGTGCTGACGGTGGATTGACGCGCCAAGGCCTTTGGTAAGCCGCGCAGCTAAACCGCGCTGCGCGGCCGGGCTGGATCAGCCGGGCCGCAAGCGCGGGTCGTAGATGAACCGTTCGCGCCGCACCACCACGATGTGTTCCGCATCCGGATGCGCGGGGTTGATCAACAGATTGCAGTCGGGCACGCCGCGATACGGCACGATGGCGCTGGGCAGTTCCAGCAGCGCTGACACGCCGGAGGCCACCCAGTTGTCGCCCACGGCCTGCGAGGCTTCGGCGAACGGCACCGCCTCCCAGAAGGGATAGTCCTCTTGCAGTTGGCCTAACGTCAGGACCTGCCGGGCCTCATGAATGGCGCGTGGCACCGCCAGTTCGATCAGATACCGGTTGGCCTGTTCGGACGCGCGGGCCGCGAAATGCACCACCGTTTCCAGCACGGCCAACGCCACGCTGGACGAGGCATACACCACCGCCGTGCCCGGGCTGTTGTAGCGCCCCCCCACAGCGGCCGCGCCGGCTCCGCTCAAATCGTCGGCGCGGTACTTGCCGGCCGTCGTGCCGATGCGCCACAGCGAGACGAACTCCGTCATGCGTAGACGCCGGCCGCGGCGCGCGCCAAGGTGTCTTCCACGATTCGGCTGCTGGCGTCAGACGTCAGCAGCGACAAGGGCTTGACGTTGCCCAGGGCCGGCACCGGCGTGTTCAACCACAGCACCGCCTCTTCGTCGCTGCCCAGCACCTGACGGGCCACACGGGCCACCCGGGCCACCCGGGCCAAACGGTCCGATTCACCCAGCGGCAGCATCTGGCCTTCGCGAGTCCAGCGCGACAACGACGCCGCCTTGACCTCGGTGATGGCCATGATTTCCGATTTGGGCACTTGCAGGAAGTCGGCAGCGTCGTCCACCATCTGCGCGGGCAGGCCCCGGCGCACGTCGCGCGCGATGTCGCTCAGCGGGCTGTCCACCAGTTCAAGGAACAACTGCTTGGCCCGGGCCGCCGCGTGCCGCGGAGGACGCTTGGCAGAAGCGCCGCGCTTGTCGGCCGCCTTTCCAACGATAGCGATAGTCATGATGCCCCCAGATAGTTCCAAACAGAATTTATAATATCCCATTTGGAACATCGATTTCAAGGCGACTTCTGGTCGATGCGCGCGCGCCTCCGGGATGCACCGAATTTGGGCATATCATAGGCGGCGTTACACACGATCACAGACAAGGACAGGCAATGACGGACCGGCAGCTCACGATACTCGCGGCGTTGAACCTCATGGTAGCGGTGGGTGCCGGCGCCTTCGGCGCGCATGGACTCAAGCGCATGCTGACCCCGGAGCTGCTGTCCGTCTGGCAGACGGGCGTGATGTACCACCTGATCCACGCCCTGGGGCTGTTCATCATTGCGCTGCTGGGCGCCCGGTTCGGCTCGCCGCTGCTGTCGGCGGCCGGCCTCGTCATGTTCGCGGGCATCGTGCTGTTTTCGGGCAGCCTGTACATCCTGTCCCTGACCGGCACCCATTGGCTTGGCGCCGTCACGCCCATCGGCGGCGCCGCCTTCCTGGCGGCTTGGGCCATGGTGGCGCTGGCCGCCTACCGCGCGCAGGGCTGATACCCCCCGCCCGCACGTCCCCTTTTCCCCATGGCGGCAGGAACCGCCGCCCTTGCAGGTTTCAGATGTCTTCCTCAACCGTATTACCCGCCGCCCGGGACCATTCCGCCGCCGCAGGCATCGCCTGCGTGGTGGGCGGCATCTTTTTCCTGACGCTCAGCGACGCCAACGCCAAATGGCTGGGCGCCCACTACAACCCGCTGCAGATCCTGTTCCTGCGCGCCTTGATCGCACTGCCCTTCGTGACCGCGCTGGCCTTGTGGCTGGGCGGCCGCCGCGTGCTGCGAACCACCCATCCCGGCTTGCACCTGACCCGCGGCGCGATCAACGTGGTGTCCGCCTGTTGCTTCTATCTGGGCTTGCGCGCGCTGCCGCTGGCTGAGGCGACCGCCATCGCGTTTGCCGCGCCGCTGTTCGTCACCGCGCTGTCGGTGCTGATCCTGAAGGAACGCGTGGACGGCAAGCGCTGGCTGGCGGTGTTGGCCGGCTTTGCGGGCGTGCTGATCGTGGTGCGCCCCGGCTCGGCCACGTTCCAGGCGGCAACGCTGTACCCGCTGACGACCGCCCTGTTGTATGCCGTGATGATGATCACCGCGCGCGGCATCAACCGCGGCGAAGGCATGCTGACGACCACGTTCTACATCGTGCTGGGCCAATTGGTGTGCAGCGCGGTCGCGCTGCCGTGGGTCTGGCAGACGCCCGCCACGGAGCATCTGCCCTACTTCTTCGGCATTGCGCTCTTTAGCACCTTGGGCTTGGCGTTGATCACGCAGGGTTTTCGGATTGGCCCGGCGTCCGTCGTCGCTCCCTTCGACTACACCGGCCTGATCTGGGCCACGATCCTGGGCTGGATCTTCTGGCGCGAAGCGCCGGATGCCTTTGCGTATCTGGGCGCGCTGTTCATCGCGGGCAGCGGTGTCTACATCGCCGTGCGCGAAGCGCGCGCCAAGGGCAAGCGGCGCGGCAAGACATAGCGCCGCGCCGCCGAACCCGTCGCCGCGCTATTCAGTGGGCGGCGGGAAATTCCGTCGCAGCACCCGCGCCACGTTCGGCTCCAGCGCCGCTTCGCGCGCCACGGCCGTCAACGCCGGGCAGACGGAGGCGAACCAGGCTTGCCCTGGCCGCCAATGCGTCATGACCGTCACATACAGATCCAGCGCGGAAAACCGGCGGCCCAGCATGTGGGGCGCGCCCGCCTGACGCTCCAGTTCCTGCCACAATTCCGCCCGCCGCGTATGCACGCGCTCGCGCAACAGGTCCGCGGCCGCGCCTTCGCTGGTCCATTGGGGCGGATTATCACCGTAGGTGAAGGTCGGGTAGATGGCCGCGACCAGCCGCAGCAGCAGATTCAGGAAACGTGCACGCTCGGGCTTGTCGGGCCCCGGCGCCAGGCCCGCTTGCGGCGCCACGTCGTGCAGGTGCAGGATCATCGCCGCGCTTTCCGTCATGACCTCGCCGTCCGGCGTGACCAGCGTCGGCACCTGCCCCAACGGGTTCAGATGCAGCAGCCGGTCGCGCTCGGGGCCGGGTTTCAGATACGGCACATCGGTCAACGTGTGCGGCACGTTGGCCAGCACCAGCGCCATCTCCACAACGGCCGAACCGCAGCCCGCGGATCCGATCAGTTCATAGGTTTTCATCGCTCACCCTCCCGATTCGGCCGGCGCGATCCGGAGCAATTGGCCGGGCGATGCGTCGGTCAGCACATACACATACCCGTCCGGCCCTTGCCGCACGTCGCGTATCCGGCTCTTGCGGTCAACCAGCAACCACTCCTGCCCCACCACCCGATTGCCTTCGAGCGTCAGTCGAATCAGGTTCTGATTGGCCAGCGCGCCGATGAACACGGATTTCTGCCATGCCGGAAACCGGTCTGCGTTGTAGAACGCCATGCCGCTGATCGCGGGGGATTTGGCCCACCAGAAAAGCGGCTGTTCGGTGCCCGGTGCGGTTTCGCCCTTGGCTTCGGGAATGGGTTGGCCCGAATAGTTGATGCCGTAGGTCGCCAGCGGCCAGCCATAGTTCTTGCCCGGCTGCACCAGGTTGATCTCGTCGCCCCCGCGCGGCCCGTGCTCGTTTTCCCACAAGTCGCCCGACCACGGGTTCAGCGCCATGCCTTGCGGGTTGCGATGCCCGGACGACCAGATCTCGGGCCGCGCGCCGGCCTTGCCGACAAAGGGATTGTCGGGAGGCACGCTGCCGTCGACCTTCAATCGCACGACCTTGCCCTGCAGCTTGTCCAGGTCCTGCGCGGTGGGGCGCTGGTTGTTCTCGCCCAGCGAGATGAACAGATACCCCTTGCCGTCAAACACCAGGCGCGACCCGAAGTGCAGGCCGGAAGACAGCTTGGGCGCCTGGCGAAACAGCACTTTGAAATCCTGCAAGCTCGTCGCGTCGTCCGACAGACGGCCGCGGCCGACAGCCGTGCCGCTCTTGTCCCCATCGGATTCCGCATAAGACAAATACACGTAACGGTCGGTCGTGAAGTCCGGCGACAGCGCCACGTCCAGCAAACCGCCCTGGCCGGACGCGGCCACCTTGGGCACGCCCGCGAGCGGCTTGGACAGACCACCCGGCGTGCGCAGCAAGCGCAGGTTACCGGGCCGTTCGGTGATCAGCACTCCGCCGTCAGGCAGAAAGGCCATCGCCCAGGGGTGGTCCAATCCGCCCACGACAGGCGTGACGCGAGCGGCGACCGATGGCGGTTCCTGGGCGGCGCGCGCAGGCGTAGCCGCGTACAGGGCGCCCGCGACCACCAGCAACGAGGAAACAAACAGGGGAATCGCGCGCGTGCTCGCGGCGGTGCGTGACTGCATGGACATCTCCGGCGGCAACTGGGTTGAATGCGGGCACGGATGGCATGACAAGATGGCGCGGACTGCACCGCGTGTGGCGTACCATAGCGCCCAGGGACGGGTGTCTCCCGTCCTTCCTCTCAGGAGACTCCATCAGATGAAACTGTACTACATGCCCGGCGCGTGCTCGCTCGCTTCCCACATTGTCCTGGAGTGGGTCGGCAAGCCTTACGAGACGCACAAGCTCAGCCGCGAAGAGCTCAAGGGCCCCGACTTTCTGAAAGTGAATCCGCTGGGCGCCGTGCCCGCGCTCGTCGACGGCGATTGGGCCGTGACGCAGAACGCATCGATCCTGGAATACATCGCCGAACAGGCTCCGCAGAGCAAGCTGCTGGGCGACGGCAGCGCCCGCTCGCGCGCGGACGTGCGCCGCTGGCTCGGCTTCATCAATTCCGACATCCACAAGACCTTCTCGATGATCTTCGGCGCGTCCCGCTTCCTGGGCGACGAAGGGGCGCAGAAGGAATTGGCGGGCTCGGCCTCCAAGCTGTTGACGAAGCTGTTCTCGCAACTGGATGCGCAACTGGCCGGCAAGGCGTACCTGACGGGCGACGCGCCCTCCATCGCCGACGCCTACCTGTACGTCGTGCTGCGTTGGGCGCATGCCAAGGAAGTCGACCTGTCCGGCCAGGACAATCTGGCGGCTTTCTTCAAGCGGATGGAAGCCGACAAGGGCGTCCAGGCCGCACTGAAGGCCGAAGGACTGTAAGACCGAAGGACTGTAAGCTCGCAGCGGGCGGCGGCAGCCAGCCGCTACCGCCCGCGCTCGCCGGGCGGCCTGACCGACTCAGTCCTCATCCGGCGCACCGCCCAGCCCGGGCTGCGCCACCCCTTCCAGCGTTTTCTTCACCGCCGCCAAAAAGCGCCGTGCCAGCAAGGGCGGCGCGCTCAGGTTCGAGTGCGTGGCCCAGATCTCCACACAGGCCTCGGGCTCGATCGGCCGCAGCACCATGTGCGCCGCCTGGTCTGGCGTAACGCACCACGCGTCCACCAGCGCCGGCCCCAGGCCTTGCTGCACGAACGAACATGCCGTGACGGGCGAATGCACCTCGACCGCCGCCGCGCATCGGGGTCCATCGCCGAAGAACGGTTGCAACGCCCGGCCCAGCGGCGTATCCCGCGGATAACCGATCCATGCCGCCGACGCGAAGTCCTCGGGCCGCACCACCTCATGGGTGGCCAGGGGATGGGACTTGGGCATCACGCAGACCACCGGCACCTGGGCCAGGCGGATGGAGGTCAGGTTCGGATGGTCAGGCGGCTGCATGGAAATGCCGATGTCCGCTTGCCCCGACAGGAAGTACGCCGCCAGTTCATCAAACGTGACACTGCGGTAGTCGACCCGCGCATCCGCGTTGCGCCCGCGAAAGCGCTCCAACGCCATGGGAATCAGGCGCTGGCCGAAACTGGCGCTGGCCACGATCTTCAGCATGCCCGCGCCGGACTGCCCCAGGCTGGCCGCCAGGTCGTTCACCCGCTGGATGCCGCCGTAGACCTGTTCGACCTCGGCATAAAGCCGACGCGCCTCGGCCGTGGGCGACAGCCGGCTTTTGACGCGTTCGAACAGGCGGTAGCCCAACCGGCTTTCCGTCAACGCCAGCACCCGGCTGACGGCGGGTTGCGACACGTGCAGCATGCGCCCCGCCCCGCTGATCGAGCCGGACATCATGATCGCCCGGAACACCTCGATCTGGCGCAGGTTCAACGGCCGTCCGGCACTGGGCCCGACCTCGTCAGCATAGGCATCCGCATCCACTTTCTTCCCCTTGATCGATAACGGCGGATTATAGGAGTGCCACATTTTTCGATGATGCAGCGCCGCAACGCGGGTGTAATCTGCGCCCCTCAACACAACAAAACAAGGGGAATACCACCATGCACCGCAACTTTTTCCGCAGCTTGTCCGCGTTGGCCGTCAGCGCCGCATTGATCGGCACCGCCGTCGCCGGCCCTTATCCCGACAAGCCCATCACCTTCGTCGTGCCGTCGGCCGCCGGCGGCTCGCCCGACGTGCTGTCGCGCCTGATCACGACGCAGCTGGCCCGCGACACGGGCGCCACGATGGTCGTCGAAAACCGTCCGGGCGCCGCCGGCAACATCGGCATCGCGCTGGTCAAGCGCGCCGCCGCCGACGGCTACACCGTGGGCTACGGCAACATCAACACGCTAGCCGTGAACCGTTCGCTGTTCAAGCGCCTGCCCTACGACGTGGACCAGGATCTGACGCCTGTGGCCCACATGTTCGACCTGTACAACGCGTTGATCGTGCCGGCCGACTCCCCCGTCAAAAGCGTGCAGGACCTGATCGATCTGGCCCGCAAGCAGCCCGGCCGCCTGTCTTACGGCGCCTCGGGCGTCGGCACCACGGGCCACATGGGCGGCGAACTCTTCAAGAGCATGGCCAAGCTGGATGTGATGTTCATCCCTTACAACGGCGGCCCCGCTGCCATCCAGGACCTGCTGGGCGGCCGCCTGGACTATCTCTTCGTCAACACCTCCGAAGCCACGCCCCTGGTCAAGAGCGGCAAAGTGCGCGCCATCGGCGTCAGCAGCCTGAAGCGCCTGTCGCTGATGCCCGATGTGCCCACGCTGGACGAATCCGGCTTGAAGGGCTATGAAACGGTCGCCTGGGGCGGCGTCGTCGCCCCCAAAGGCACGCCCGCCGACGTGGTGGCCACGCTGAACGCCGCCATCCAGAAAGCCCTGCAGGCGCCCGAAGTGCGCACCGGCCTGGCCACGCTGGGTGCCGAGCCCGCCACGGGCTCGCCCGAGGAGTTCAAGCAGCTGATCGATCGTGAAACCGCCAAATGGCAGAAGATCATCGAAACCGCTGGCATCGAAAAACTGGACTAAGTACCCCATGACGGATCGCATCTTGCAGGCAGACTTCATCGTGGCGGGCGCCACGCTTATCGACGGCTCGGGCGGGCCCGCCCGTCAGGGCGACCTGGCCGTGCTGGGCGAACGCATCGTGGCCGTGGGTAGCTTCGCCCACCCCGAGGGCGTGCCTGTGATCGACGGCCGGGGCCAGGTCCTGGCCCCCGGCTTCATCGATTCGCACACCCACGATGACGGCTACCTGCTGGCGCATCCGGACATGCTGCCCAAGGTGTCGCAAGGCATCACCACGGTCGTCACCGGCAATTGCGGGATCAGCCTCGCGCCACTTCGGCGCGACGCCATCCCGCAGCCGCTAGACCTGCTGGGTCCGCCCGAGCTGTTCCGCTTCGGCACCTTCCGCGCCTGGATGGACGCCCTGCGCGCCACGCCCGCCGCCGTGAACGTCATCCCGCTGGTGGGCCATACGACGCTGCGCGTCGCCGTCATGGACGACACATCACGCGCCGCCGACGAGGGCGAACGCGCCGCCATGCGCGATCTGATGCAGGAAGCGCTGGACGCCGGCGCGTTCGGCGTTTCCACCGGCACGTTCTACCCGCCGGCCAGCGCCGCGCCCACCGATGAAATCATCGATGTCTGCCGCCCGCTCAAGGACTTGCGGGATTCGGGCCGGCACGGCCTGTACGCCACCCACCTGCGCGACGAAGCCGACCACATCGTGCCGGCCATGGAAGAAGCGCTGCTGATCGGCCGCGAGCTGGACTGCCGCGTGGTGTTCTCGCACCACAAGCTGGCGGGCGAACGCAACCATGGCCGCACGCGCGAAACCCTGGACCTGATCAGCCGCGCGGCCGCCAGCCAGCCGGTCTGCCTGGACTGCCACCCCTACCCCGCCACCTCCACCATGCTGCGCCTGGACCGCGCGCGGCTGGCCAGCCGCACGATGATCACCTGGTCCAAGGGCTACCCCGAGGCCACAGGCCGCGACTTCAGTGAGGTCATGCAGGAACTCGGCCTGGACGATGAAGCCGCGATCGCGCGGCTGGCACCGGCCGGCGCGATCTACTTCCTGATGGACCCGGCAGACGTCAACCGGATCTTCGCGCACCCTTTGACCATGGTCGGGTCAGATGGCCTGCCCTTCGACCCGCATCCGCACCCCCGCCAATGGGGCACGTTCACCAATGTGCTGCGCACGATGGTGCGTGAACAGCAACTGCTGTCGCTGGAGGCCGCCATCCACAAGATGACGGGATTGGCGGCTGGACAGTACGGTGTCGCCGAGCGCGGGTTGCTGCGCGAGGGGTATCATGCTGACCTGGTGCTGTTCGATCCCGCCACGGTGACAGATGTGGCCACTTTTTCAGCTCCCATTCAGGCAAGCCAGGGCATCCACACGGTGTGGGTCAACGGCAAACCGGTGTGGGACGGGGAACGGACCAGCGCTGAACGCCCGGGCCAGGTCCTGACGCCCGGCGACGCATTACCTCGGAGTTTATAAAGTGAAGACCTTTTCCCAGGGCTGCTACCTGGGTGTATTGGGCGGCATGGGCCCCATGGCCGGTGCGGCTTTCGCCCTTCGCCTGGCGGCGCTGACGCCCGCCGCGATCGACCAGCAACACATCCCCACGCTGCTGCGCAACGACCCCCGAATCCCCGACCGATCCAGCGCCTATATGGCGGGCGGCGAAAGCCCCCTTCCCCATATGGTCGACGGCGTGCGCTTCCTGGAGCAGGCCGGCGCGCAATTGATCGCCATCCCGTGCAACACGGCCCACCTCTGGTACGACGAGATCGCCGCGTCCACCGGCCTGCCCGTGCTGCACATCATCCAGGCCGTCATCGACGACCTGCGCCGGCTGGGCCTGCCGCACGGCCGCATCGGCCTGATGGGCACCGCGGCCACCTTGAAGCTGGGCCTGTATCAGAAGCATCTTGAGGCCCAGGGCTACGAATGCATCGTGCCCGATGACGACGAAGTCGAGCGCTATTGCATGGGTTCGATTCGCGCCGTCAAAGGCAACCAGCTGGAAGCCGCCTTCGCGCCGGCCGCCGAGTGCATCGCTCGCCTGAAAGCACGCGGCGCCGACGCCGTGGTGCTGGGCTGCACCGAACTGCCGCTGGCCGTACCGCACGCGCTGCGCCCGAGCCTGGGCGTGACGCTGACGGATTCGATCGACGCGCTGGCCCGCGCCGCCATCGCGCACTATGAAGCCGACCAGGCCAAGCAACTGATCGCGGCGTGAAGGGTGACGCGCGCTGACGGTAAAGCCCTTTGGCTGCCCCGCCTTGCGCGCCACCCGAAAAAAAAGCGCATCTTTCGATGCGCCCCAATTTCCCTTCGCGGGGAATAACGCGCGAAACGTCAGCCGCCCAGGTAAGCCTTGCGGACCTGATCGTTGACCAGCAGATTGGCGCCCGTGTCCTGCAGCACGACACGGCCGTTCTCCAGCACATAACCGCGGTCGGCCACGCCCAGCGCCTTGTTCGCGTTCTGCTCCACCAGGAACACCGTCACGCCTTGTTCGCGGATCTCGCGGATGATGTCGAAGATCTGCGCGATCACCAGCGGGGCCAGGCCCAACGTGGGTTCGTCCAGCAACAGCAGGCGCGGACGCGTCATCAATGCGCGGCCGATGGCCAGCATCTGCTGTTCGCCGCCCGACATCAGGCCGGCACGCTGGCTGGAACGCTCTTTCAAGCGCGGGAACAAACCGTAGACGTGTTCGATGCCCGCCTCGATTTCCGACCGCTTCGAAAAGAAGCCGCCCATCATCAGGTTTTCGGCAACGGTCAGGTCCTTGAAAACCCGGCGACCTTCCGGCGAAATGGCGATGCCATTGCGCATGATGTGGTGCGTGTCCTTGTTGGTGATGTCCTCGCCTTCGAACGTGATCTTGCCTTCACGCGCCCGGGGGTTGCCGCAGACCGTCATCAACAGCGTCGTCTTGCCGGCGCCGTTGGCCCCGATCAAGGTCACGATTTCGCCTTTGTTGACGTCCACGGACACGCCGTTCAACGCCTGGATGGCGCCGTAATAGGTGTGTATGTTTTCCAGCTTAAGCATCATTCCTCCCCCAGGTACGCTTTGATGACGCGCTCGTCGTTGCGCACCTGCTCGGGGGTGCCGGTAGTGATGGGCTTGCCGTGCTCCATGACGAGGATACGGTCGGAAATGCCCATGATCAGGCTCATGTCGTGCTCGATCAGCAGCACCGCGACGCCGAACTCGCGCCGCAACTGGTCGATCAGCGATTGCAGATCGCGCTTTTCCTGAGGGTTCAGGCCAGCCGCCGGTTCGTCCAGCATCAAGAGGCGCGGCTTGGTGATCATGCAGCGCGCGATCTCCAGCCGGCGCTGATGGCCGTACGCCAGGTTGCCCGCTTCGCGGTTGGCGAACTCGCGCAAGCCCATGAAGTCCAGCCATTGCGCCGCGCGCGACAGCGCGTCGGTTTCGGACTGGCGATAGCCCTTGAGCTTCAACAGGCCCGGCAACAGCCGCGATTCCACCTGCGTGTGCTGGGCGACCAGCAGGTTTTCCAGCACGGTCAGCTGCTTGAACAGGCGCACGTTCTGGAACGTGCGCACCAGCCCGTGGCGCGCGACCTTATGGCTGGGCAGGCCGGTGATCGGCTTGCCGTCCATGATGATGTCGCCCGCCGTCGGCGCATAGAAGCCGCCCACGCAGTTGAACACGGTGGTCTTGCCGGCCCCGTTGGGGCCGATGATGGCGAAAACCTCGTCGGATTTGACTTCGAACGCCACGCTGTCGACGGCCAGCAGGCCGCCGAACCGCATGGTCAGTCCGGATACTTTAAGCAATGCCTCGCTCATTTAGACAGCTCCACGTGGGGACGCTTCATGGGCAACAACCCCTGCGGACGCCACATCATCATCAACACCATCACCAGACCGAACATCAGCATCCGGTACTCGGCGAATTCGCGCGCCAGTTCAGGCAGGACGGTCAGCAGCACGGCCGCCAGGATCACGCCCACCTGCGAGCCCATGCCGCCCAGCACCACAATGGCCAGGATGAGCGCGGATTCGATGAAGGTGAAGGATTCCGGGTTCACCATGCCTTGGCGCGCCGCGAAGAACGCGCCGCCGAAGCCGGCAAACGTGGCGCCCAGCGTGAACGCGGACAGCTTGATGCGCGTGGGGTTCAGGCCCAGCGAACGGCAAGCGATCTCGTCTTCGCGCAGCGCTTCCCACGCACGGCCGACCGGCATGCGGATCAGTCGCGTCGACACAAACAGCGTGACCAGCGCCAGCAACAGCGCCATCATGTACAGATAGATCACCATGTCCTGGTTCTGGAACGTCAGGCCGAAGAACTCGTGGAACGTCGTGCCCCCTTCCGTGCTGGCGCGGCGCGTCATCTCCAGGCCGAAGACGGTGGGTTTCGGAATCCCCGAAATGCCGTCCGGACCACCGGTCAGCGTATTCAGGTTGATCAGCAGCAGGCGGATCATTTCACCGAACCCCAGCGTCACGATGGCCAGGTAGTCGCCCCGCAGGCGCAGCACCGGGAAACCCAGCACAAAGCCGAACAAGGCCGCCATGGCGCCCGAGAACGGCAGCGCTTCCCAGAAACTCCAGCCGCCCCAGTGGTACAGCAAGGCATAGGTGTAGGCGCCCACGGCATAGAAGCCGACAAAGCCCAGGTCAAGCAGGCCCGCAAACCCCACCACGATGTTCAGGCCCAGGCCCAGCATCACGTAGATCAGCACCAGCGTGGCGATGTCGACCGAGCTGCGTCCCGCGAAGAACGGCCAGACAACGGCAATCGCCAGCAGCAATAGCGCAAGCCCCTTGTGGCTCTTGGCGGGCGCCGACGGCAACGTCGGAAGCGACGTCTTCAGCTTCTTGAAGGGGATGGCGATCCAGGGGCGCAGCATCTGGAACACAAACACCACGGCCGCGGCAAGCGCCACCAGGCCCCAGTGGGATTCCATCGAGGTGCGAGCCCCCTGACGGATCAGTTGCAGGCCAAAGACCGGCGTAACGATGACTGCCGTCAGCACGGCCGCCATCGTGGCGTTTTTGATATTGTTTTTCGACATCAGACTTTTTCCACCTCAGGTTTGCCCAGCAGCCCGGTGGGACGGAACAGCAGAATCAGGACCAGCAGCGAGAACGCCACGATGTCCTTGTACTGTGACGAGATATAGGCGGCCGCGAAGGTTTCGGCCAGGCCCAGCAGCACACCGCCCAGCATGGCGCCGGGGATGCTGCCGATACCGCCCAGCACCGCTGCCGTGAAGGCCTTGATGCCGGCCAAAAAGCCGATGAATGGATTCAGTTTGCCGATGGTGATGGCGATCAGCACGCCGCCCACCGCCGCCAGGATCGCGCCCATCACGAACGTGAAGGAAATCACGCGGTTGGTGTCGATGCCCAGCAGGTTGGCCATGTGCATATCCTGCGAGCAGGCGCGCGAGGCGCGGCCCATGCGGGAATACTTGATGAAGAGCGTCAGCCCGACCATCAGCACCACCGTCACCACGATGATCATGATGCGCGAATACGGCACCGTCACGTCAAAGTCCGATCCCATGTGGAACTGCACGGCGCCCGACACCAGCGAGGGCACGGCCATGTCGCGCGCGCCTTGGCCGAGCGCAACCCAGTTCTGCAGGAAGATCGACATGCCGATCGCCGAGATCAGCGCCACCAGGCGGGGGCTGCCTCGTACGGGCCGGTAGGCCACGCGTTCGACGGAAAAGCCGTAGATACCGGTCACGGTGATCGCGACAAGCAGCATGGCGGCGATGATGAATGGCACCGGCAAGCCGCTATTGGTGCCGATGGACGTCAAGGTGACCAGGCCGACATAGGCGCCGATCATATAGATTTCGCCGTGGGCGAAGTTGATCATACCGATGATGCCGTAGACCATTGTGTAGCCGATGGCAATCAACGCATAGATCGCGCCCAGAGACAATCCATTGAAGAATTGCTGGGTAAGTTGGGGTATGAGGTCAGACATTATTTCTCTTGCTCCAAATGGTTCCGGCCCCGGTAGAGAGACCCGGAGCCGGAAACCTGGGCGTATTTTATAAGGGCCTGCCGTCAACCGATGCCGGCCGCACAGCGCTTTTGGCGCATCGCTACGCGGATTACGGCACAACGAGGACGACAGGCCCTACACGCCGGCACCGTGCCGGCGGGATCGCGAGTTTACAGCTGGGTCTTCTTTCCGTTCTTGTCCCATTTGTAAACGGCAAATTCGAAGTTCTTCAAATCGCCCTTGGCATCGTATTCGACCTTGCCGATGCCGGTGTTGAAGGTGGTCTTGTGCATGTAGTCCGCGACCTTGGCGGGATCTTCGCCCACGGCGTTGATGCTGTCGGCCAGGATCTGCACGGCGGCGTACGCCGGCATCTGGAAGGCGCCGTCCGGATCGCGCTTGGCGTCCTTGAAGGCCTTCACGATGCTTTCGTTGCCGGGCAGCTTGGTGAAGTCAGCCGGCAGCGTGACGAGCAGGCCGTCGATGGCCGGGCCGGCGATGGCAACCAGATCCTGGTTGGCCGTGCCTTCCGGACCCATGAACTGGACCTTCAAGCCCTGCTCACGCGCCTGGCGCAGCAACAGGCCGAGTTCGGGGTGGTAGCCGCCGAAATAGACCAGGTCCACGCCCGCGGACTTCAGCTTGGTGATGATGGCCGAGTAATCGCTGTCGCCGACGTTGATGCCTTCGAACATCGCGACGTTAACGCCTTCCTTGCCCAGCGAATCCTTGACCTGGGTGGCCACGCCCGAACCGTAGGTCTGCTTGTCGTGCAGCACGGCGACCTTTTGCGGCTTCAGCGTCTTGGCGATGTAGCTGGCGGCGTACGGGCCTTGCTGGTCATCGCGGCCGATGGTGCGGAAGAAGTAATGCGGCTTGATGGTGTCCGTCACCAGCGGCGACGTGGCGCCCGGGGTGATGCCGACAATGCCCTCTTCCTCATAGACCTTCACGGCGGCAACGGTCACGCCCGAGCACGCATGGGCCACGGCGAACTTGGCGCCGGAGTTGACCACGCGGTTGGCGGCCGGCACGGCCTGCTTGGGTTCGCAGCCGTCGTCGATCAGGATCGGTTCGAGCTTCTTGCCCTTCACGCCGCCCTTGGCGTTGATGGTCTCGATGGCGGTCAAGGCGCCGGCCTGGATCTGGTCGCCATATTGGGTGTTGGGACCGGTCATGGGCTGGGGAATGCCGATCTTGATCGTGTCGGCGGCGTGCGCGGCGCCAGCCAAGGCAAGTGCCCCAAGCGCCATGGCTACCGGGGTAAGGCGATTCAGAAACTTCATGCGGAGTTCTCCAGCGAGGTTTTGAGCGGCTCTGATCGAAACGGGTTATCGGGTGGGTGCCCCGCAATCCGTATCGCGCGTCGCCGGCTTCTTGGGCAAAAACACGGTGTGGGCGGTATTCTGGAAGCAAGCCGCCATACTGTCACTGCGTGTAATCCCCAATATTTCCAGGCCAACCTTTAATCGTGACGGATCAGCGTGACAAGCCCATGAATTCACTGGATAAATCGCAAATTTGCCTTATTAATGCATTGGCAAACGACAATGAATTGTGCTTGGCGCGGTATATGAAAAATCATTAATACGCCGTTCGAAAACGCATTTAAATACAGTACTTACGCGGGCCTTACGAATAATAATTATCGCGTTAATAAAAAAGCGTGCAGTCGGCGAGTATTGAACCGCCGCGATGCACGCTTTTCTTTGGGCGCCTTGCCTGCCCGATGATTGCGATCAGGCGTTGGCGGGTTTGGCCAGGTTCCACATCAGCGCACGGAACGGCGCCAGCATGCTGATATTGACCACCAGCTTGATCGCCAGGTCGCCCATCATCCACGTCGTCCAGGGCGCGCCGGTGGCGGCGAACGCCACGCTGAAGAACACCGCGGTGTCCAGGATCGCGCCCAGCACGCCCGATACCAACGGCGCGCGCCACCAGCGCTGGTCACGTAAGCGGTCAAAGACCTGGATGTCGACCAGTTGGGCGCAGATGTAGGCCAGGCCCGAAGCCAGCGCGATGCGCGGCGACGCTACCCAGAACGACACCACCAGCGCGGCGGCAAAGCCGAACCAGACCACGCGGCGCGCGGCGCCCGGGCCAAAGCGGCGGTTCAATACGTCGGTCACCAGGAAGGCCACCGGATAAGACAGCCCGCCCCAGGTCAGCCAGTCGTTCAGCGGCACCTGGACCAGGATGTTCGAGCCCACCACCACCAGCAGCATGCACAGCACGGCAATGCCGAACTGCAAGCGGCTCATGGGCGGAAAGCCCCGGCTTGCCACGCTCATTTCCCGAACTCCTCGGCCAGCTCGCGCGAGCGACGGGCCGCGGCGGCCATCGCGTCCTCCACAATGCCGCCGAAGCCGGCATCCCCGAACGCGGCCAGGGCCGCAGCCGTGGTGCCGCCCTTGGAGGTGACGCGCTCGCGCAGCACTGCCAGGGGCTCGGTGGACTCGGCGGCCAGCTTGGTCGCGCCCGCCAACGTGCCCAGCGCCAACTGCTTGGCTTGCGCTTCGGTCAGCCCGACCTTCAGGCCGCCCGCCACCAACGCTTCCAGGAACAAGAACACATACGCCGGACCACTGCCCGACAACGCCGTCACGCCATCCAGCGCGGCATCGTCGGCCACCCAGACCACTTGCCCGACGCTTGCCAGCAAGGTGGCGGCCAGTTCGCGGTCGGCTTCGCTCACGCCGTCCAGCGCGGCAAGACCCGTGATGCCCGCGCCCACCAGGGCCGGCGTGTTCGGCATGCAGCGCACCAGGCGCTTGAACGGCGCGTCAGGCGAGCCCAGCCAGCCGGCCAGGGTGTCGGCCCGGATTCCGGCCGCAACGCTTACCACCAAGGTGTCGTCCTGCAACCACTGACGTGTGGAAGCCACAACATCTTTCATGTTCTGTGGCTTGACTGCGAACACCCATACGCGGCACCGCGCCAGGGCCTCGCCGGGGGCCGTGGCGGTGGTCATGCCGCGGGCCTGCCAGGCAGCATGCCCATCCTGGTTTATGTCAATGACATGGATGTTCCCGGCGGGGCATACTTTGCCAGCCAGCCCGGATGCCAAAGCGGCCGCCATATTGCCGCCGCCAATGAACGCAATCGAAAGTTCGTTTTTCATAGCCAAGCATTGTAAACGGTCAGCTTCGTTGGGGAAAAAAAAGAAAATGTTCGTTCGCGCCTAAAACGCGCAATTTGACAGGCGTTTAGAGTGATGTGAAAGTCACGGTTTTGTCACAAACAATTCATAAGGTGTCGTGTTTTCTGTGCCCGGACAACCCGGTCGCAACACGCCCAACTGGAGGAAACCTCACCATGCGATCCCATCGTATTGCTTTAACCTTCGCCGCCATCATGACGGCTTTCGCAGGCGCCTCCGCGCATGCCGCCACCGAGATCCAGTTCTGGCACTCGATGGAAGGCGCCCTGGGCGACCGCGTGAACGGTCTGGTGGACGAATTCAACAAGAAGAACCCTGACTACCAGGTCAAGGCAATCTACAAGGGCAACTACGGTGAGTCCATGAACGCCGGCATCGCCGCGTTCCGCGCCGGCAACGCCCCGGACATCCTCCAGGTGTTCGAAGTCGGCACCGCCACCATGATGTACGCCAAGGGCGCCATCAAGCCGGTGCAGCAGATGTCCGAAGAAGTCGGCAACCCGATCGACCCGAAGGAATTCATCGGCGCGGTCGCGGGCTACTACTCGTCGGCCGACGGCAAGCTGGTGTCGATGCCCTTCAACAGCTCGACCGTGGTGTTCTACTACAACAAGGACGCCTTCAAGAAGGCTGGCCTGGACGCGGAAAATCCCCCCAAGACCTGGGAAGAGCTGGCAGCCGCCGGCCAGAAGCTGAAGGCAGCCGGCCAGGAATGCGGCTACACGACCTCCTGGCCGTCGTGGGTCCAGCTGGAAACGTTCTCGGCCTGGCATAACGTGCCGTACGCCACCAAGGACAACGGTTTCGGCGGCCTGGACGCTCGCATCGCCATCAACACTCCGCTGCACGTGCGCCATCTGGAAAACCTGGCCAAGCTGGGCAAGGAAGGCATCTTCATGTACGGCGGCCGCGGCGACGAGCCGAACTCGCTGTTCATCAGCGGCAAGTGCGCCATGATCACCGGTTCGTCCGGCCTGCGCGCCAACATCGCCAAGAACGCCAAGTTCGAATTCGGCACCTCGACCGTGCCCTACTACGCCGACGTGCAAGGCGCCCCGCAGAACACCATCATCGGCGGCGCTTCGCTGTGGGTCTTCGCCAACAAGAAGCCGGAAACCTACAAGGGCGTGACCGCGTTCTTCAAGTTCCTGGCCAGCCCGGAAATCGCCGCTCGCTGGCACCAGCAGACTGGCTATGTGCCGGTCACCAAGGCTGCCTACGAACTGACGAAGAAAGACGGTTTCTATGACAAGAACCCGGGCACCGAAGTCGGCGTGAAGCAGCTGAACGTGGAAACGACCGCGCAGTCGCGTGGCCTGCGCCTGGGCTTCCTGCCGCAGATCCGTGAAATCGAAGACGCTGAAATCGAACGCATCGTGTCCGGCAAGGTTGCAGCCAAGGACGGCGCCGAGAACATCGTCAAGCGCGGCAATGAGTTGCTGGAGAAGTTCGAGAAGAGTGTAAAGTAACGCCCTTTCCGGGCCGCCGCCCGGTGTTTGTCAACTAGCATTTTCCATGCAATGACAAGCACTTAGCGGCCAGACCGGATGCAAGCGCAAGGCTTAAAGCCCTGGTTTTTTTGGGGCTTTAAGCCTATCGTATTTTTATGAAAGCGGTTTCAAGCGGCGGTTAATCCAACCGCCGCTTTTCTGTACCTTGGGTTCCCCCTATGGAAAAACGCGTTGTATTCGGGCATAAGACCTTGCCCTATCTGCTGCTTCTGCCGCAGCTGATCATTACCGTGGTCTTCTTTTTCCTGCCTGCCGGACAAGCCATGTGGCAGTCCATGCGGCTGGAAGATGCCTTCGGTCTGTCGTCCGAGTTCGTCGGGCTCGACAACTTCATGGAACTGTTCTCGCAACAGGCCTACCTCGATTCCTTCCGCGTCACCGCCGTGTTCTCGGTGCTGGTGGCGGTGGTGGGTCTTGGCGTGTCCTTGCTGCTGGCCGTCATGGCCGACCGCGTGATTCGCGGCGCAGGACTCTACAAGACGCTGCTGATCTGGCCCTACGCCGTGGCGCCCGCCGTCGTCGGCGTGCTGTGGCTGTTCATGTTCTCCCCTTCCGTCGGCATCCTGGCGGTTGCGCTGCGCAAGTCCGGCGTGGACTGGAACCCCCGGCTGGACGGTAACCAGGCAATGATGCTGGTGCTAGTGGCTGCCGTGTGGAAGCAGATCTCGTACAACTTCCTGTTCTTCCTGGCAGGCCTGCAATCGATCCCGCGTTCGCTCTTCGAAGCCGCCGCGATCGACGGCGCAAGCCCGACCCGCCGCTTCTGGAGCATCGTGTTCCCGCTGCTGTCGCCCACCACGTTCTTCCTGCTGGTGGTCAACATCATCTATGCCTTCTTCGACACCTTCGCGGTCGTGGATACCACCACGCAAGGCGGTCCCGGCACGTCGACCTCGATCCTGGTCTACAAGGTGTATAGCGACGGCTTCCGCGGCCTGGACCTGGGTTCGTCCGCAGCCCAGTCGGTTGTGCTGATGTTCATTGTGGTTGCCTTGACGGTCGTACAGTTCCGGTACGTCGACCGCAAAGTGCAGTATTGATTTTGTTCGAGGCTAATAACAATGGTTGAACGCCGTCCCTGGCTGGATATTCTGGCCCACGTCATTCTGCTCTGCGGGGTGGCGATGGTGGCATTTCCGCTTTACATCACTTTCGTCGCGTCTACCCAGACCGCTCAGGAAGTGGCACAAGCGCCGATGTCGCTGATTCCCGGTCCGCACTTTGTCGATAACTACATGCAGGCGCTGTTCGGCGGCTCGTCCGGCGGTTCGTCGGGCGCGCCCGTGGGCCGCATGATGTATGTCAGCCTGATCATGGCCCTGTCGATTTCCATCGGCAAGATAGCGATCTCGCTGCTGTCGGCTTTCGCGGTCGTGTACTTCCGCTTTCCCGGCCGCATGTTCTTCTTCTGGATGATCTTCGTCACCCTGATGCTGCCCGTCGAAGTCCGGATCGCGCCCACCTACAAGGTGGTGGCTGACCTGGGCCTGCTCAACAGCTATGCCGGCCTGACGCTTCCGCTGATTGCGTCGGCCACGGCCACCTTCCTGTTCCGCCAGTTCTTCCTGACGGTGCCGGACGAGCTGATCGAAGCCGCGCGCATCGACGGCGCAGGCCCGGTACGTTTCTTCTTCGACGTGCTGCTGCCGCTGTCCAAGACCAGCATCGCCGCCCTGTTCGTGATCCAGTTCATCTATGGCTGGAACCAATACCTGTGGCCGCTGCTCATCACCACCCAGGAAGACATGTACCCCGTCGTCATCGGCATCAAGCGGATGATCAGCGGCGGCGACAGCGTCACCGAATGGAACATCACCATGGCCACCGCCATGCTGGCCATGATTCCGCCGGCGCTCGTCGTCATCCTGATGCAGAAATGGTTCGTCAAGGGTCTGGTCGACACTGAAAAGTGACGCTTGCCCACCCGCACCCACCCGAACACGACTCCGAACACGAATAAACATGGCTACTCTCAGCTTCCGTAACGTCAAGAAAACCTACGCCGGCAACGTGCCGGTCATCCATGGCATCGACATGGATGTCAAAGACGGTGAATTCATCGTCATCGTCGGCCCGTCGGGCTGCGGCAAATCCACGCTGATGCGCATGGTCGCCGGCCTGGAATCCGTCACCAGCGGCGACATCGTGATCGACGACAAGGTCGTCAACACGCTGGAACCCGCCGAACGCGATATCGCGATGGTGTTCCAGAACTACGCGCTCTACCCGCACATGACCGTGTTCGAGAACATGGCTTACGGCTTGAAGATCCGCAAGTTCTCCAAGGAAGAGATCAAGAAGCGGGTCGACGTCGCCGCGCAGATCCTGGAACTGAGCCACCTGCTGGACCGCCGCCCCCGCGCGCTGTCCGGCGGCCAGCGCCAACGGGTCGCCATGGGCCGCGCCATCGTGCGCGAACCCAAGGTCTTCCTGTTCGACGAGCCGCTGTCCAACCTGGACGCCAAGCTGCGCGTGGCGATGCGTCTGGAAATCATGAAGCTGCATCGCCGCCTGGGCACCACCAGCCTGTACGTGACGCACGATCAAGTCGAAGCCATGACCCTGGCCCACCGCATGATCGTCATGTACCAAGGCGTGCCCGAGCAGATCGGCACCCCGATGGAAGTGTTCGAAAAGCCCGCGTCGACGTTTGTCGCCGGCTTTATCGGCTCGCCCCCGATGAACCTGATGGAAGTGCAAGTGTCCGGCGACGGCACGGTACAGACCACCGACGGCATGGCGCTGGAGATCTCGCCGCTGCAGGTGCCGACGCAGGTTCGTGGCCGCAAGGTCATCATGGGCATGCGTCCGGAACACATGCTGCTGAACACGCAAGGCGTGCCGGCGGAAGTCGAAATGGTGGAAACGCTGGGTTCGGAACAGCTGGTCCACTGCCGCTGCGGCAAGACCACGCTGGTCGTGCGCTGCACTACCCGCCAGTTGTCCGAGTCGTCCGCCAAGGTGACGGACCGCGTCAACGTGGGCCCGGACGGCCGCCATCCGCTGCACTGGTTCGAAGCCGACACCGGCCGCCGCGTCCAGGGCCTGTAAGCCTTTCTGCACATCCGGGAAGGAACCGGCGGCCAAGCGCTTGCCCGGTTCCTTTCCCAAACTCGCCGCCTGCCGGCGGCGAGTCAGCTTCCCGCCTCAATACGTGTACGTCACCATCGTTCCGATGGTGTACTGGTTCCGGTCTTTCACGATCGGGCTGTCTGCCGCGTCGCCAAACAGCCGCCGCGCCTCGGCCGCGACCGTCCAGGACCAGGACTGGCTGACCGGCAGCGTCCAGGTAGCGCCCAAGCCCATGCTCTCCAGGCCGCCTTTGGGGTTGTAGCGGCGATAGCCCGATTTCGCCGATTGCCGGTCGCTGACACCGTACCAGGTGCGCATGTAGTTGCCGTCGCCCAACGTGCCGCTCAGCGCCAGGGACACCGAGCCCGCCGAGCCTTCATACACCGTCGTGCTGGCGCCCAGGTTGAACATCGTATAGGCGCTGCCCACGTCGCGGTCATCGCCCTTCTTGAATGCGTGCGCCACGGTCGCCGACAGCACGATCGGCCCCAGCGCTGTTTCGGCATCCATGCCGATCTGCGCGCGGCTTTTGATGTCACCCATGCCGCGCAGCTTGTCCGAACCCTGGAAGCCCTTCTTATGGTCCTTGCGCGAGGCGCTGGGCGATACATAGAAGCGGAACGTACTGTCCAGCGCCTGCGTCTCCCAACCCAGGCCGTGATCGGTGCCCAGGAAAAACCCGTTGGGGCTGCGCACGCCCAAGCCTACGATCGGCACGACCGAACTCTCGTCGCTGCCGCTATACCGCGGCGCATAGCCCACGCCGGCCGTGCCGTAGAAGGTCCATTGGCCTTCCGGGCGCTCGTCCCCCGTCGCCACCGTCAGGCCCCGGGAACTCGCGCCCCGCTGCCCATAGACTGAACTGGCGTCCGTGACCGACAGATCGGCGGCGACGGCGGACAGGCCTGGAACAGCAGCCAGCACTGCTGCCGCGGCGGCGCGGCGCGGGACGAACGACAAAGGGGAAAATCGCTTCATAAATGCATCCGGGAAACGAGGTTGATGAACGGTGCAGGCTCAGCGCGCCTGCGGGGCGCGAAATATTTGCTGTCGGCCTGGGCGGCTAGTCGACGCCAGCGCCTTGCTTGGCCTGCCGCATCAGATGCATGGCCAGCGTGGATACAGACGCCACCAGGGGCTCGCCCGTATCGGCATTGCTCATGACCAGCACGGCAAGCTTGTCTTGCGGGGCCAACAGGTATCTGGCGTGAAAGGCTTCGGTAGCGCCGCTGTGCTCGTGCAGCGGCGCACTGCCCACGATGTCCTCGCCGCAGGGCGCGGCCAGCCAGGACAGCGCCAGGCGGCAACTCAGGTCCAGACTGGCGCCGGATACCGTTTCCAGGTTCAGGACGGCGGTGGCGGATTCATCCTTCAGCACACGCGCGCCCCGGTACACGCCGCCGGCGAACAACATGCTGGAAAACCGCGCCATTTCGGCGGTACTCATCCACAGGCCGTCGGCCGCCTCGTTGGGTTGCGGGCCTTCGGTCCAGGGAACGCCGCGCCGATACCCCGCCGCACGCAACTCAAGCATGCGGGCGTCCGCCCGGTACCCCGCGCGCGGCATGTTCAGCGGCTGCAGAATCGTGCGCCGTACATAGTCGTCCAGCGGTTCGCGGGCCACATGCGCCAGCATGTCGCCCAGCAAGGCATAGGCCATGTCGGCGCGGGCGCGGCCCATCGTGTCCTCCAGCGAGGACGGATGCAGTGTCAACAGGTTGCGCGCCGTGTAGGGATCCGCCCCCATCCACTGCAAGGCGTTGCGGCGTGGCTCGACATGCCAGTCGGGCAAGGACTGGCCGGCCGGGGCATCCAGCGGCAGGCTGCCGTCATCGGCGGCGCGCAAGACGCCTGCCGCGGTGACGATCTTGCTGATGGCACCTACCCGGTACAGGGTGTCGCTGGTCGCGGTGCGGTGCCGGACGGGATCCGCATAGCCGAAACCCGTGCTCCAGACCACGCGCTGGTCGTCCACGATCGCGATCGACAGGCCAGGCACCTTGTGCTTGCCCATGTCGTAAGGAATGCGTGCTTCCAGATATCCCAGAACCGCTGCGTAGTCGCCCTTTGCGACGGTGGGCGGTGCCGCCGGCGGCAGATGCTGGCAGCCGCCGGCGGCGACCAGCAACGACCCGATGGCGACGAGGCGGCTAAGGGAAAACATGGTCGGCGGCAAACCCTCTTCAAGAAGAATGCCGTCATGCTATCCACGCGCCCGAGCCGGATCTTTCCCGCTTTGTATGGAGTTTGTGAAGATTCGGAGCGCGTTTTGTGAAGTTTCTTTACGCCTGCGCGCAGCCGGCGTCAGTCCGCCTTCCAACTGACCACGAAACGCGCGCCGCCCAAGGGGCTGTCAGTGGCCAGCGCCATGCCGTTATGCCACCGCGCGACCCGGCTCACGATGGCCAGCCCCAAACCCGTGCCGCCCGTGCCGCGGTCGCGGCTTTCGTCCAGGCGGATGAAGGGCTCGAAGATGCGTTCGCGGTCGGCGGGCGGCACGCCCGGCCCATCGTCATCCACCGTCAGCACGTACTCCTGCGGGGCCGGGCTGGTCAGACCGACCTGCACCCGGCCGCCCGCGTGGCGGATGGCGTTCTGCAGCAGGTTCAACAGCGCGCGCGTCATGTAGCGTTGGTGCAGCCGCACTTCGGCCACGTCGCACTGCGACACGGCGCAATGCACGCCCGAGACGCCGGCCTCGTAAGCCGCGTGCTGGACGACGGAATCCAGCCACCCGCGCGCGTCCTGCGCCCGCAGCGCAACGTCGTCGCTCTTATGTTCCAGGCGGGCGTACATCAGCAGCTCGGACGCCATGCTGTCCAGTTCCGCCACGTCGCTCTTCATTTCCTCGACCAGCCGCTTGCGCGCCTCGGGGTCGGCTTCGCGATCGATCATGTCCAGTTCGAAAGACAGGCGGGCGATCGGGGTGCGCAGTTCGTGCGACACGGCGTTGGTGAGGTCGCGCTGATTGCTGATCAGCGCCCCAATGCGGTCGGACATCTGGTTGAATGTCTCGCCCAGGTTGCGGATGCTGGAATGGCGCGACAGCCGCGCCTTCGCCTGCAAATCGCCCTGCCCCATCCGCTGGGCCGCCGTCTTCAACGCTTCCAGGTCACGCCAGATGGGCAGCGCCCACACCAGCATGAAGGCGCACAGCAGCAGCCCCAGCGCGGAATAGATGCCGGCGATCACCCACGGGCCGATCGGCGGCTCCGGAGGCAGCTTCACCTCAATCCACTGGCCCCCTGGCCCCGGAATGGCGGTCACGAACGTCATCAGCTTGTCGCGCAGAAAAAAGCCGCCTTCCGCGATCGTCTTGCGTTCTTCTTCCGTCAGTTGATAGGTGGAGGCCTCGTAATCCGCGGGATCCAGCACCTTCAGCCCCAGGCCGTAATGCGGGGCCAGCGCGTCGCGCACATAACTGGCACGCGCCTCCGGTGCGATCCGCCCCACGTCCTGGGTCAGGCTGTGGAGTTGGCCCCGAACGGCTTCCCGCGCATACGCCGCATTGACCGGCTCGAAGAAGTAGTTCGCGGTTCGGTCCACCACTTCGTTGGAGATAACGAAGCCGATCGCCATCACCACGAAGAGCCGCAGGACGAACTTAAGCATCACCGCCCTCGTGTGCCTTGGGCGAGAACAGATAGCCCTTGCCCCACACGGTCTTGATGCGCGCCGGATCGCGCGGGTCGTCGTCCAGCTTGCGGCGCAGCTTGCTGACGCAGACGTCCACGCTGCGATCCAGCCCATTGAATTCAATGCCTCGCACGGCATTGAGCAAGTCGTCGCGGGTCAACACCTGGCCGGCCTGGCTGGCCAGCGCCCAGAGCATCTCGAATTCCATCGTCGTCAGATCGACTTCGACCCCGGCATGAACGACGGCGCGCGTGCGCCGGTCAATGGTCAGCGGTCCGAACTCCAGATGCTCCGGCGGCTCGTCCAGCTGGTTGTGGCGGCGCATCAGCGCGCGGATCCGGGCCAGCAGCACGCGGGGCTCCACGGGTTTGATGACGTAATCGTCGGCGCCGGACTCCAGCCCCAGAATCTGGTCCAGATCGTCCTCGCGCGCAGTCAGCATCAGGATGGGCGCGGACGAGAACGCGCGCAGATCGCGGCACACCTGCAGGCCATCCCGGCCCGGCAGCATGAGGTCCAGGATGGTGATCGCCGGATCGTGGCGGCGAAACGCTTCCACGGCGTGGTCGCCGCGGTAGGCCTGGGCGACGTTGAACCCGTGTTGCTCCAGGAACTGCGCGATCAGGCGCGACAGCTTGGGATCGTCTTCAACTAGTAGGGCCTTGGTCATAATGTGCGGACAAGAATAGGTCTAGGGGCCGCGGCGCTTTCGCGGGCGGTGGTCCGGCCGTTCGACACCGCAGTGGCGGTCCGGTTCCCGGCAGGTGGCGCTCAAATGCAAAAACCGGGCCGGAAGTCTGTGGCTTCCGGCCCGGTGGTCATGCGGACGCTTGCGAGTCCGCATCCGATGCCGCGGGCCTAGGCCCGCTGTTCATCACTTGTAGACGGTCTTGGAACCATCCTTGTGCCAGGTGAACACGTCGAACGAGAAGTTCGTCAGGTCACCCTGCTTGTTCCACGACACCTTGCCGATCGGCGTGTCGAAGGAATTGGCGTGGAGGTACTTGGCGACCTTGGTCGGGTCGTCCGAACCCGCGCCCTTGATGCCGTCCGCGATGACCTGGGTGGCCGTGTAGGCCGTCATCTGGAACGCGCCGCCGGCATTGCGCTTCTTGGCTTCGAAAGCCTTGACGATGTCGGCGTTGGCGGCGTTCTGGGTGAAGTCGGCCGGCAAGGTCAGCAACATGCCTTCGACGGCGTCGCCGGCGATGGCGTTGATGTCCGGGTTGCCCGCGCCTTCCGGACCCATCCACTTGGCCTTCACGCCTTGCTCGGCCGCCTGGCGCAGCAGCAAGCCCATTTCAGGGTGGTAGCCGCCGTAGTAGACGAAATCGACGCCTTGGCTCTTCAGCTTGGTGATCACAGCCGAGTAGTCGCTGTCGCCGGCATTGATGCCCTCGAACACCGCGACCGGCACGCCGCCCTTTTCCAGGTCGTTCTTGACGGCCGTGGCGATGCCCTGGCCATACGACTGCTTGTCGTGCAGCACGGCAGCCTTCTTCGGCTTGATCTTCTCGAGCACGAACTTGGCGGCGGCGGGGCCTTGCTGGTCGTCGCGGCCGATCGTGCGGAAGATGAACTCGTAGTTCTTGCCGTCCGTCAGCGCCGGGGCCGTGGCCGACGGCGTCACCATGACGACGCCTTCATTGTTATAGATGTCCGCAGCGGCGATGGTGGCGCCGGAGCACACGTGGCCCACGACGAATCCAATCTTGCTGTTGACGACGCGGTTGGCCGCAACCGGACCCTGCTTGGGTTCGCAACCGTCGTCGATGACCACGGTTTCGAGCTTCTTGCCGTTCACGCCGCCAGCGGCGTTGATGCGTTCAACAGCGGTGTCGACGCCTTCACGGACCATGTCGCCATACTGGGTGACCGCGCCGGTGGTGGGGCCGACAACGCCAATCTTGATGGTTTGCGCTTGCGCTCCCGCCGCAAACGTCAGGCCAGCGGCGACTCCCAGCGCCGCGATGACCGGGGTCAGACGAAATACTGGCTTCATGAGTGGACTCCTCTAATCGCTTGTAATCGTTGGTTTTTGAACCGGGCGGACGCTTCAAACCGATGTGGTCACGCCCCGTTACTGTGCATGTGCACGGCAAGCATACACTGAAAAAACCCGGCTTTTCGAGGGGATCCGGCCCGACTTCCCATGCCCCTTGGGCACCTGGGTGCCGCATCGCCGGTGGGCGCCGCTTTATACCCGGCACCATCTATGTAAAGGACGATTTATTCGTTTGAGTTACTAGGGCGTCGCGGCATCATGGCCGCCATGAGACTCCAACCGATCATCGTCCCCGGATGGAAAAACTCCGGACCCGACCACTGGCAATCACGCTGGGCGACCCTGCTGCCCCATGCCGTGCGCATCCAGCAGCGCGACTGGGAAAACCCGGCCCCGCCTGAATGGATTTCCACGTTGGCCGCCGAAGTCGACCAGGCCCGCAGCCCGGTGCTGCTGATCGCCCACAGCCTGGGCTGCCTGATCAGCGCCGCCCTGCCCGTCCCGCTACGCGCCAAGGTCGCGGGGGCACTACTTGTCGCGCCCGCCGACGTGGAACGCCCCGATGCGCCCGATTGCCTGCGAGGATTTGCGCCGATTCCGCGTCAACCCTTGCCGTTCCAAAGCGTGGTCATCGCCAGCGACAACGACCCCTACTGCCGCCTTGAGCGTGCGCGAGCCTTCGCGCAGGACTGGGGCAGCCGGGTAGTCGTGCTGCCCGGCGCCGGGCACATCAACGCCGAAAGCGGCTTGGCCGACTGGCCGCAGGGGCTGAAGATATTCGGCGCTTTGCGCCGTCGCGCCTCGTGGCGCATTCCCACCCCCGCCAAGCGAATTCCGCCGGTTCCGGTCTGCGGGCTGTCGTGACCAACTGATCATTGCGGCACCCGCCCAAGCGCACCCTCCCGGTGCGTTTTTTTTGCCACAAATCTGCGCCCAGTCGACCCGGGATTAGCTAGGTTTAGTCTTATTGTTGTTCGATTCTTGCAAGTTTTGCAGGTCACAACAGGAAAGATCGGGATTTTCGTCACTCCTGAATTGTTTTGATTAATCTTGCCCAATACTAGTTACAAATGGTTGATATCCTACGGCCCCAGAAGCTGAAGACAGCATTTTGAAAGCATGGTTTCCGGGGTTTCACGAGGCGCGTGCTTTTGGGGTCAATCTGGCTGACAGTACGGTTACGGTAAAATCGGCAAGTTTTAAATCAATTTGTTTCTGCAAACGCACCCAAAGACGCCCCTTCATTCGCGGATGAAGCCGAGAACGCGTCGGTGCACCAGAGAACAGAACAATCAAGTAATGGGCATAACAAAAATTTACACGGCGCGCCGGCAGCAGCGCCAATGCAGAGTACAGGTCAGGGGGGCCATCCCAGCGATGGCAGCAATAGGGAGAACCGCCACATCGGGCCGTATCGGCCGCACTTGATCGTCAGGCGCAGTTCGCCCTGATCGGGTTTCAAGGCGTCCGGACACACCGGCACAAGGCCGTTACAGGCCCCATTCCCCCTGCGGTTTGACCGCATTCTCATACACCGCGTCGCGACTCGACGGGGCTAGAAGGACACTGCATGGCTAAGCGCGTTGCCGTCATCGGACTATCGTTCCGATTCCCCAGCACCACTGTAGACAGCTACTGGCCAGCGCTGCTGGAAGGCCGCGATCTTGTCTCCCGCGTCGCCGAAGACCGCTGGTCCGCCGATACGTACCTGCATCCGGCCAAGGACCACCCTGGCACAGCGTATACCTTCGCCGCCGGATCCATCGGCGACATTGCCGGTTTCGACGCCGGCTTCTTCGGCATTTCCCCGCGTGAAGCCGCCCTCATGGACCCGCAGCAGCGCCTGCTACTGGAAATGAGCTGGGAAGCCATGGAGCAAGCGGGCGTGCGCCCCTCTGCCCTGCGCGGCACCAATTGCGGTGTCTATATAGGCATCGCCAGTTCCGACTACGCCTATCGTCTGGCCGAAGACCTGAACGCCGTCGACGCATCGATGGCAACGGGCAATACCGCCAGCATTGCCGCGAACCGCTTGTCGTACTTCTTCGACCTGCGCGGGCCGAGCATCGCCATGGATACCGCGTGCTCGTCATCCCTGGTCGCGTTCCACCAGGCTTGCCGCAGCATCATCTCTGGCGAGTGCAGCCAAGCCCTCGCAGGAGGCGTGAGTCTGCACCTGCACCCTTACGGTTTCATTACATTTTCGAAGGCATCGATGCTGTCGCCCCGCGGCCGATGCAATGTCTTTGACGCAGCGGGTGACGGCTACGTCCGCTCGGAAGGCGGTGGCATCTTCCTGCTGAAGGATTATGACCAGGCCGTCGCGGACGGCGACAACATCCTGGCCGTGGTGGCCGGATCAGCCGTCAATACCGATGGCCGCAAATCCGGCCTGACCGTGCCCAGCGCCGACGCGCAGGCCACGCTGATGCGCCAAGCCTATGAACAGGCAGGCATTTCGCCCGCGGACATCGATTACCTGGAAGCGCACGGCACCGGCACAGCGGTCGGCGACCCCATCGAGACGCGCGCCATCGGAGCCGCTCTGGCGCAGCAGCGTAGCAAAGACGCGCCGCTGCCGATCGGATCGGTCAAGAGCAACCTGGGCCACCTGGAAGCCGCATCCGGCGTTGCTGGCCTGGTCAAGGCGATGTACGTACTGCGCCATCGTGTGGTGCCCGCCACCATCGGCATCAAGACGCTCAATCCCAAGATCGAATTCCAGAACTGGAACCTGGACGTCGTCACCCAGAACCGCAAACTGCGCCAGACGGGCAAGCTTGTCGTCGGCGTGAACTCGTTCGGTTTCGGCGGCGCCAATGCCCACGTGATCCTGGAAAGCGCCCCGCCCCGCGGCCCGGCCGCTGAAGGCAAGATGGCCAAGACCGCACCGATTCCGGTTGTGGTATCGGGCAAGACCCCCCAGGCCCTGAAAGCCGCAGCACGCCAGATGGCGGCGGCCCTGCGTGATCAGCCTGCCAAGTTTCTGTACAACGCGGCCTATCACGCCGCGATGCGGCGCGACTGGCACACGGAACGCGCCGTCGTCTTCGGCACCCATTGCAATACCATTGCCGACCAGCTTCAGCAGTTTGCTGACGAGGCCGAATCCCGCCCGGAAGTGACCGTAGGCACGGCGCTGAACCACGCACGCGGCCCCGTCATGGTCTATTCGGGCAACGGTTCGCAATGGGCCAATATGGGCCGCCGCCTGTTGGCGGATCCGGTGTTCGCCACCGCCATCGACGAAGTCGACGCCCTGTTTTCGCAGTACGCCGATTTCTCGCTGCACAAAGAATTGGCGGGTGAAAACGGCGACGACCGCTACGAACGCACCGAAGTTGGGCAGCCCGCGCTATTCGCGCTGCAAGTCGGCATCACCCGCATGCTGGCGCAACGCGGCGTCGTGCCGTCGGCGGTGATCGGGCATAGCGTCGGGGAAGTGGCGGCCGCCTGGGCCTGCGGCGCCCTGAGCCTGCCGGACGCGGTCTGCGTCATCTTCCAGCGCAGCCGCCTGCAAGGCGAAACCAAGGGCCAAGGGCGGATGACGGCAGTCGGCATCAGCGGGGAAGAAGCGCTGGCGCTGATCGCCCAACACAATCTGAACGACCGTGTTTGCGTTGCCGGCTTCAATAGCAGCCGCGGCGCCACCGTGGCCGGCGCGCCGGAAGCCCTGAGCGTGCTTGAAGCGGCACTGGCCGAGCAGGCGCTATTCTTCCGGCGTCTGGAGCTGGACTACGCCTTCCACAGCCCCGCGATGGATCCCATCGAATCGGGCATCCGTGTCGCCCTGGCTGGCATTCAGCCACGCGCCACCGAGGTTCCTTTCTACTCCACCGTCACGGGTGCCCCGCTGGACGGCGCCGCGCTGACCGCGGACTACTGGTGGCAAAACGTGCGCCAGCCGGTGCGCTTTGAACAAGCCGCCAACGGGTTGGCAGCCAAAGGCAACAACATTTTTGTCGAGGTCGGCCCGCATCCGTTGCTGCGCTCGTACTTGAACGACACCCTCAAGACCGCGGACATGCACGGCCGCGTGCTCAGCACCGCCACGCGCGGCGGCGATGATCCCGAAAAGATCTGGACCGCGGCCGGACAAGTCATTGCCAGCGGCGGCCAACTCGATCTGCAATCGCTCTTCCCGTGGGAAGGAACCGCGGTCGACCTGCCGACGTATCCCTGGCAGCGCGAGCGCCATTGGCATCCCACCACGCCGGAATCGCTTGGCCTGCTGTCGCGCCGCCACGTGCATCCGTTGCTGGGCTATGCCTTGCAGCAACATGAGAACACCTGGCAAAACCAGCTGGACACCCAGTCCCATCCCACCCTGGCCGACCACGTCGTCGGTGACGCGGTGGTCTTCCCCGGCACCGGATTCGCCGAAATCGCCCTGGCGGCCGCGCTGCAATGGCAGGATGGCGACTATGCCGAGCTGGAAGAACTGGAAATCCACGCCCCGTTGCTACTGAACGCCGCGCCCAGCAAGCTGACGCGCCTACTGCTGGACGACGCCGACGGCCGGTTCCGCATCAACGCCAAGGACAGCAACAGTACGGAACCGTGGGTCAAGCACGCCAGCGGCCGCCTGCTGCGCGAAGCCAGCTCGGCCCGCCTCACGCAGGCCAAGCTGCTCCTGCCGACCCGCGCGGCCGACTTTACCGGCGACACCCATGAGGCCCTGACGCGCGCCGTCGGCCTGGATTACGGCACCGCCTTCCGCGCTGTGTCGCACGGCTGGATGGAATCGGACACTAGCGTCCTTGCCGTCCTGCAAGCAGACCCCGTCATTGAAAGCGAACTTGGCGCCACTCACCTGCATCCCGCCCTGCTGGATTGCGCCTTCCAGCTGATCATCCAACTGCTGCGCAATGACCCGGCCATGGGCCAGGGTATCGCTTTCGTGCCTGCCAAGATCGGGCGCTTGAGCCTGCGGGCCCATGCGGGCCAGCCCGCCGCCGCGCGTGTGCGCCTGGAACGCCGCGCCCCGCATTCGCTGACCGCCAGTTTCGAACTCTATAACGCGGCCGGCGAGCAGATCGCCGCCGTCGAACAGGCGCGGTTCCGCAGTATCCGGCTGCGCAAACCGGCCGCCGACCATCTCAGCTTCCTGGATGTCGCCGCAACGCCGCGTCCGCACTCCCCCTTTGGCGCCTCTGCGCTGGACCTCGCCGCATTGCGTGCCGCCCTGGCCGAAGCCGTCGCGGATTGCGTCGAAGATGGCGCGCATGCGCGTTATGCCGAAGAGGTCGACCCGCTGCTGGAAAGCCTGTGCTACGGCTTTTCGCTTGAGGCACTGCGCCAGCTCGCGCCGGACGGCCAACTGGTGCCGCAAGCGCTGGTGACCGAACTGTGCCGCTACGCTCCGGACTCCGCGCTGCTGCTTCAACATACTATCTCGCGCCTGACTGCGGCGGGTTTCGTCGAAACCAGCATCGCCGGTGTCCACCTGCCCAGCCCGGACACCAGCGAAAGCGGCACGACCGACATCTGGAACACACTGCTGCGCGAGTATCCGGACTACGCCCAGATCGTCCACGCGGTGGGCCGCGTCGGCCTGCACCTGCCCGCTTTGCTGCGCGGCGAAGCCACGCTGGACGCCGTCTGCCCGCGTGCCAGCACGCCAGCCGCGATCGGCCGCAGCGCCCTGGGCGCCGCCAGCGGCCAGCGCCTGGGCACCGCCTTGCGGGCGGTACTGGCGCAAGCACAAGCCAATCGCCTTCCCGGCCAACGCCTGGCGATCATCGAAGTCGGCCAAGCCGCGCCGCTGTTCGCATTCAGCTGCTGCGACGCGTTGGACTTCAACGTGGCCGACTACTGCTACGCGTCCAACGACCCGGATGTGCTGGATCACGTCATTCATCAACAGGCCGAACGTTACCCGAACGCCCGCACCGAGCTCATCGGCGAAGGGGGTGGCGCGCCTACTCCCCTGTGCGACCTGGCGATCTTCCATTGCGAATTCGACACTCTGGAGGCAGCCCGTGCAGCCTTGCGCCATGCGCGCGCCAGCCTGAGAGCGGATGGCGTATTGCTGGTCTGCGGCGCGCACCCCGCTGCCTGGGGCGACTTCGTTTTTGGTGGTCGCCAGAATTGGTGGCAAACCAGCGAGGGCGGAGAACAACTGTCCACGCAGCAACCCATCGGCTTCTGGCAGGATGAGCTCCAATCGCTTGGATTCCTATGCGACAGTCCGCTTGAATTCTCCGCATCGTTTGCCAGCGGCGCCTATCTGCTCACCGCGCGGCTGGACGGCGTGCAAGCCTTGGACGCCCTGCCCAGCTCGGATGGCTCGAATGCACCCACGAACTGGCTGATTCTGGCCGATCGCAACCCCGAGCACGGCGCGGGATTGGCGCAATCGCTGGAAGCCAAGCTGAAAGCCGCCGGCCATCACGTCCGCCTGGCGGTCCAGACGGATCCGGAAGCGCTGGACGGCTTGCTGCGCAATGGCGCCACCGGCCCGGTCAACCACGTCATCCATCTGGACGGCCTGGCGTGGGCTGATGCGCACCAGACGCCTGAAGAACTGCTCGCCCTGCAGACCCGCCGCTGCGCCACCGCCGCTGCAGTCATCCAGGCTTGCGAACGCACGCAGACTGGCGCCACCGTCTGGCTGGTCACCGCCGACGCCGTACAGTATCTGCGCCAAGGACCCCAAGCCCCCGCCGCCATGCACGCGTTGAACGACGCTGCGCTGTGGGGCTACGGTCGTACGCTGGCCAACGAAGCGTCAAATTTCCGCATCCGCATGGTCGACCTGCCGCTGGCTCACGCCAGCAATCTGGCCGACGCGCTGATCCGCGAATTGAGCTGCGCGGACAACGAAGACGAAATCATTCTCGACGAAAGCGGCGCACGCTATGCGCCGCGCCTGCGCCACGCTCCGCGCCCTGCGCCGACTGCCGCTGACGCCAACACGTCGCAAGCCGTGCGCCTGGGCTTTGAGTTCCCCGGCCAGTTGCGCAACCTGCGTTGGGAGTCGTGCCCGGCGCCGACACCGGCCGACGACGAACTGGAAGTCCGCATCGAGGCCACCGGCCTGAACTTCCGCGACGTCATGTACGCATTGGGCCTGCTGTCCGACGAGGCCATCGAAAACGGCTTTGCCGGCCCAACACTCGGCCTGGAGTTTTCGGGCACGGTGGCCCGGGTCGGGTCGGACGTCGACGGCTACGCCGTAGGCGATGCCGTCGTGGGTTTTGGACCCGCCAGCTTTGGCGACCGCGTGCTGACCAAGCCCAGCGCCATCTCGCACATCCCCGAAGGCTTCTCGTTCGAAGCCGCCGCAACCATTCCCAGCACATTCTTCACGGTCTACTACGCGCTGCACCACCTGGCGCGCCTGGAAGAAGGCGAGAAGATCCTGATCCACGGCGCGGCCGGCGGCGTCGGCATCGCCGCCATCCAGTTTGCGCAATGGCTGGGCGCTGAAATCTACGCGACCGCAGGTTCCGACGAAAAGCGCGACCTGCTGCGCCTGCTAGGCGTGCGCCATATCTATGATTCGCGCTCGCTGTCATACGCCGACGAAATCCTGGCAGACACGGGCGGCCGGGGTGTCGACGTCGTACTGAACTCGCTGGCCGGCGAAGCGATCAACCGCAACCTGCGCGTGTTGAAACCGTTCGGCCGCTTCCTGGAACTGGGCAAGCGCGACTTCTACGAAAACACCCGCATCGGCCTGCGCCCGTTCCGCAACAACATCAGCTACTTCGGCATCGACGCCGATCAGCTGATGAACGAGCGCCCGGACCTGACCCAACGGCTGTTCGGCCAGATGATGGCGCTATTCCGCCAAGGCGCGCTTCATCCGCTGCCCTATTCCGTCTTCGACGCGAACGACATCGTCGACGCCTTCCGCTACATGCAGCAGGCCCGCCAGATCGGCAAGATCGTCGTCACGTACCGCAACGGCATCAGCGGCGTGCATACGCCGGCTGCCCATACGGCACCCGGCCTGACGTTGTCCGCCGACGCGACCTATCTGGTCACCGGCGGATTGGGCGGATTCGGTCTGCGCACTGCCCAGTGGCTGGCCGACAAGGGTGCCCGCAACCTGATCCTGATCAGCCGAAGCGGCCCTGTAAGCGAAGCCGCGCAAGCAGCACTCTCAGCATTCGACGCGCAAGGCGTACGCGTCCACGCGGCTGCCTGCGACGTCACGGACCGCGCGGCGTTGGCCCGCCTGCTGGACGAAACCGCGGGCACCATGCCGCCCCTCAAGGGCGTCGTCCATGCGGCAGTCGTCATTGACGACGGCCTTGCGCGCAGCGCCACCTCCGTGCAGATTGAACGGACGCTCGCGGCCAAGGTGCTGGGCGCCCAGCACCTGCACGAACTGACGCTCGCGCTGCCGCTGGACCTCTTCATCTTCTATTCGTCGGCCACGACCTTGTTCGGCAACCCCGGCCAAAGCAACTACGTGGCCGCCAATGCCTGGCTGGAGCGTCTGGCCGCGCAGCGCCGCGCGGAAGGCCTGCCCGCCACGTGCGTGCGCTGGGGTGCCATCGACGACGTCGGTTTCCTGGCCCGCAACCAGAAAATCAAGGACGCGCTGCAAGGCCGTATGGGCGGCGGCGCCCTGGCCTCGCAAGTCGCCCTGGACGCCTTGGAAGACATGCTGGTTGCCGATGTTTCAGGACTGGGTGTCCTGGAACTGGATTGGCGTGCGCTCAGCCGCTTCCTGCCGTCCGCGAATCTGCCCAAGTTCTCGGAGATCGCCCGCCAGGCCGGTGACACCGGCGACGACGACAGCGGCGCCAACGACATTGCGCATCTGATCGCCACGCTGGACGATGCCGCCCTGCACGAACGCTTCACCGAGATGCTCAAGGCCGAGATCGGCGAAATCCTGCGCGTGGCTCCCGACAAGATTGAAGCGACCCGCTCGGTCTACGACATGGGCCTGGACTCGTTGATGGGGGTGGAACTGGTCGTGGCGCTGGAGAACCGCTTCGGCATCCGCCTGCCGGTGATGGCGCTCAATGAAAGCCCCACCCCTGCCAAGCTGGCCGAAAGGCTGGTGCTGCTGCTGCGCGACGAACACGACGAGCAAACCGATGCCGTGACCGCCAGCGTTCAGCAGGTGGTCGCCAGCCACGCAGCGGAAGTCGGATCCAGCTCCGTGTCCGATTTCGTCGACGAAATCAAGATGAACGGCAGCCTTCCCATGCAACGCATGATCCAGTAGGTCAGAATTAATTGAGCACCATGAAGAAGTTGCCGGGCCTTGCGGCCGGCATCAAAGACAAGCTGATCCAGCAAGCCCTGGAGCGCAAACTGCGCCAAGCTGCCGCGCCCGGCGGCCAGGCACCTGCGCGCCCCGCGGAGAAAAAAGCCGAGATCCCCGAGGAACACTACCTGTTCCATCTGCATCCCGGCTATCAGCAACTGCGCATCATCAACGATGGCGCAAAGCGCCTGGGCGTAAAAAACCCTTTCTTCAAGCTGCACGAAGGCACCGCCGGCGCGGACACGCAGATTGGCGGCCGCGAATTCATCAATTACGCGAGCTACAACTACCTGAACATGTCGGCCGACCCGGCGGTCACCGCGGCGGCCAAGGCGGCTATCGACCGCTACGGCACGTCGGTCTCCGCCAGCCGCCTGGTCTCGGGCGAACGTCCCGTGCACCGTGCCCTGGAAGAGGAAATCGCCGCGCTATATGGTGTGGATGACGCCATTACCTTCGTCAGCGGCCACGCCACCAACGTATCGACCATCGGCTATCTGTTCGGCCCGCGCGACCTGGTCCTGCATGACGAACTGATCCATAACAGCGTCCTGCAAGGCATCCAATTGTCAGGCGCCCGCCGCCTGCCCTTCCCCCACAATGACTGGGAAGCGCTGGACACCATCCTGAACGAACAACGCCACCAGTTCGAACGCGTGCTGATCGTGCTGGAAGGCATCTACAGCATGGACGGCGACTATCCCGACCTGCCCCGCTTCATCGAGATCAAACAGCGCCATCGCGCTTTCCTGATGGTCGACGAAGCGCACTCGCTAGGCGTCATGGGCGCCCGAGGATATGGCATCCGCGAACACTTTGGCGTGGATGGCAAGGACGTCGACATCTGGATGGGCACGCTGAGCAAGACGCTGGCAGGCTGCGGGGGGTATATCGCGGGAGAGACGGCGCTAGTGGAACATCTGAAGTTCCTGGCGCCGGGGTTTCTTTACAGCGTCGGCATGCCGCCGAGCGTCGCTGCCGCGTCGCTGGCGGCGCTGCGACGAATGAAGGAACTGCCGGATCGCGTGGCGACCTTGCAGGCTCGCGGGAAATACTTCCTGGAGCAGGCGAAGGCAGCGGGGATTGATACCGGGACGAGCACTGGATTTGCAGTCGTGCCGGCAATTACCGGAAGTTCGTTGAAGGCGACGCGCCTATCAGCAGCATTGTTCAAACAAGGGATCAACGTGCAGCCGATTCTTTATCCGGCAGTGCCGGAGAAGTCGGCCCGGCTGAGGTTCTTCATGTCCTGTATGCACACGGAAGCGCAGATTCAGGCCACCATATCGGCGTTTACCCGCGCCATCTAATTCCAGGCGTAGGCTAGCGCCGCGGGTCGATCAGCTTAGGCACCGAGTTGCGGATGGCCAGATCAATACCCGCCCCAGAGTAGAAGCCCCCGTTCAGCTGCGTCTGGTGGATCACTACATTTCGGAATGCCGAGAACAGCTTCTTGTCGGGCTTGTGCTCAGCTCCCCAGAAATCCACCATTCCGCCTTGAAACGTCAAACCTGAAAGCGCATAGATCGCCTTGCCCAAGGCGATCGTCTTGCATCCGTGCAGCAATGCTGAGGCCCCTGCAGTGCTGTTGACTGTCACAACGCCGCAGGTGGCATCCAGCAAGATAGGCAGGTTGCCGCTTTCGATGAAGAACACCCTGCCCAACAAGTCGAACTCGCGGACCCAGTGCGCGATCAGCTTTCCATAGTTGATTAGGCCCGGGTCCAGCGGATGCGCCTTGATCAACAGCCGGGCGCCTTGCGGCGCGTTCTCGGAGAAGGAACGGAGCACCGACTCCACCGCTTCGATCATGCTGGAAAATGAAGAGTGGAATCGGATTTGAGCGTCCGTGTTGATCTGTAGGGGGAACAAGTAAAATGGATGTTGCGCAGCCTCCACCAACAGCTTCTTGATCGTCTCCTCGTCGCCCGCCGCGCGCCGCTTGACTGATACTGCACGGCGCACGTAAGACAAATACTCCGCGGCAGGGCTGTAGGGGACGTGGCTCTTTACGCCGCGATGCATTATCGGATTCAAACCTGCCCAAAAGTTATATCCAACGTCGTAGGCAGCGCGCCGCCAAAACGGCGCGACGAACGGCTCCCCGTTGCCATACGCAGGAGTGCAGCGCGCTTGTTCGCGATACCACAGCGGGTCGTTGGGCAATAACGAATTGCCATTGACGCCATCGCGCTCCAGTGTGATCCAATACGGCCTGAAATAGCCCTCTTCGAATACATGGACTCGTATCTGCCGCTGTTTAGCCAGTAAGACGGCAGGACGATGCACGGGCCGACAGTCGCCGAACAAGACGATGTCCGTGATCCCATGTCGAATATAGTGGTCTTCGTAGAAGCCTAAAAGGTTCGTCATGTCGCCGCGATACGCCGTGGCATGGCCTTGGTTCCAATATGCACGGTCACCAACCGTGAAATTGACTTTGCGCACGGCGTGACCTGCCACGCGCACTGCCTTGGCAAGCCGAGGAAAGAACGGCGAACAAACGCCCTGCAAGAAGAGAAAATGCTGTGTCATATACCCGTGTTACCCATGGCGCATGCTCCGCGCGAATCGAGGCTTAGCGTAATGGGTTTATCGTTATTGATGGATCCGGGCACCCCGACGCCATCACTATTTCAGAATGAATCCCGCTTGCGCCCAGAGTTTCACTTTTCGCCAAGTCCGGCGAACAGCCCTCATCCTGGCTGCTTCTTGTCCGTGCCGGGCGATTAGCGCGTCTCGTTGGCGCACCAGCTGTCCAATGACCGCTTCGCACGTCGTAAACCCTTTTAGTGTCCAATCCCAGTAGATCGGGTAGTGCAGCAACGCGCCCGCCACCAATTCGTCCAGATGCAGTGCGCGGTCCCGACGGGGGATCGGCAAGCGATCAATGGTCAAGCCCCAACCTGCATAGAACGGACGTCCGTACACGGTGACGGGCTTTTCGCGTAACAAAGCGTCGAAACCCGCCAGCGAGGTCATGGTGTGAACTTCGTCGCAGGCATCTAAACAACTGACTATGGAGCAATCCGCCTCGATCGCATCGGCAAATCGAGCGGCTGATTCCAGGTGTACCCTTCCTGACCGGTTCCGAGCAAACACATCAGGATGAGGTTTGTAGACTATGTATGCGTCCGGACATGCCTGTCTTACCGCTTCCAGCAAGCCTAGGTTCGTGCGGATGTCCTCACAGCCATAACGGATCGACGCATCGTCCTCCACCTGCCCGGGCACGAGCACCACCAAGCGACCGCCTGAGTCCCAACATGGAGCCCGGCGCGGCTCGATGTTATATTTTGTAATTCCATGCTCGACGATATCGTGGCGCACACTTGCCGCGCGCATGAGGTCTTCGGCGCTGAACGCCTTTCCATTCAGCATATTTTCCAAGTCACTGGGTCGCCTTGGATCGAAATAGATCCCGGTGCCGTCCAACACCAGGGATGAGGGGGGCACAAAATCGGATCCAAGCCCCACTGACCGCGCGAAACCATCCTCCATTCTCACGAAGGCCGCTCCGGACCTTCTCGCAAGTGCGGCCACGGACTCGGCAGGATCCCCTCCCCACACCACCAGCCGATCGTCACGCCCCGGATTCAAGCGCGCGGCGGCAGCCGCATTGCGTACAAAATGCACTCGGTTCTCATCCAAGCCCAGGAACGGACGGATATTATTTGCCTTCCAGCGTCGGAAAGTAACGGCGATCGTGCGGCCCGGACAGGCAAAAGCCATTTCGCGCTGACGACTCAGCCACTCGATCACATCGAATATCTTGCCCCGCTGATGAGTCACCGGATCCAGGTAATGTGTGTAGTGCCAATAAGCCCCTGCGAACAGTTCTTCAACACTGCGCTGCCGCGACCGCCTGGAGCAATATTGCCTGTCGTCCGTGACGCCCCAGCCGGCATACCACGGCATACCAAAACAGGTAACAGGTTTCCCCGCCAGTAAGGCCTCAAAACCAAAATGCGACGTCGCCACGTATACACGGTCCATTCGCGAGATCAGCATAAGCGGGTTCACCGTATCCCGCACCAGCACCGTTTGCGAATCCGCCTTCAGATCAGCAAAATAGCCACGCTTCGCACCTGAACTCACCTCAGGATGTGTTTTGACATATAGCGTCGCCCCTGGATTCTCGGCCCTTGCGGCTGCCAGCATCCGAGCGAACGTATCAGCATTGGCACCACCGTACGTCACACCGGCGTCGCCGACAGTCTGATCCACAACCAATATCCGTCTGCCAACTTCCTGCGTAGAAAGTGCCTCGGACGCCAGATTGGGCGCCAAGTTGTACTTGCTCAGGCCAGCCTCAAGGATTTGCGCGATTGCCCGTCGGCACGGCTCCCGTATGCCTTCCAGTAAGTCTTGATCCGACGAAAGCAGTGTTTCAAGGTCGGACGAGCGATCCGAAGCGTAGTAGATCCCCTGGCGATCGCACACCAGCGACAAGGTAGGAAACTGCTGCCCCGTGCCGAAAGAACGGAGAAAGCCGTCTTCCAATGCAATGTACGGTAGACCGCGATGGGCTGCATACGCACGAGCCCATCGGGTTGTTTTACGCAACCCCCACCCCGCCACTGCCGTCAATCCTCCCGCGCGGCCTAGCCAATGCCAGCCGTGCAGCCTGCGTACATCAGCCGCCGCCAGAACCTTGACAGCAGGCTGGCGGAAAATGCGTCGGGAAAAGATCCCGATCATGATACAAAAAAAATTTCAACAGCAAGCATAGACCGTCGTATCGGACTCTCAAGGCGGTATTGATCGCAACACGTCATCCGTGGGCATTGTGTTAACGGAAAACTCTCAGTCGGCCAGGATCGATAAATCCACCGGCGTATTCAGTTCGACACTTTGCGTAACGCGCTTGCCGATCACCTGATCGTAATACTTTGGCGCAGCGCCAAAGCCCGGGCGAACACTGCGCACATCTTCCGCCGTCACGACTTGTCCCTTTTGAAGGGGGCGCACGAAATACAGGGACCGTCGGAACTTGACATTCCCTTTCTCGCTCGGTTTTCTTTCGTAATCCACTTTGCCTAGCGCCGACCACGCCGTGCGGCATCCATCGCAAAGCTGCTTCAGCTCATGGGGTTCCAACGAGAAACTGTCGTCCGCGCCGCCACCATTTCGATCAAGCGTGACATGCTTTTCAATCACCCTTGCGCCTAGGGCAATACTCGCAATAGCCGTCGCGATGTCCAGCGTGTGGTCCGACAAGCCCACCACCACACCGAACCTATCCGCCATATCAGTAATAGTGCGAAGGTTATAGTCAGCCGCAGGTGCGGGGTAGCCGCTCACGCAATGCAATAAGGCAATCTCCTTTGCGCCTGCGCTCCTCGCAGCAGACAATGCCTCCTCAATTTCAACCGCGTCCGCCATTCCCGTTGAAATGATAAGGGGCTTGCCTTGACTGGCGGCATATCGGATCAACGGCAGGTCAACCGCCTCGAACGAAGCGATCTTATATGCCGGTGCGTTGAGGCTAGCCAGCAGATCTACTGCGGTATTATCAAACGGTGAACTGAAAATCGTGATGCCACGTTTGCGCGCATGGGCAAACAGAACGTCGTGCCACTCCCACGGCATTTGCGCTTCTTGATAGAGCTGATACAAGGACTTGCCGTCCCAAAGCCCACCTTTGATGCGAAAATCGTCGCTATCGCTATCAAGTGTTATCGTGTCCGCCCGGTATGTCTGAAGTTTCACAGCATCTGCACCTGCCTCCTTCGCGACGTCAATGATTCGCAGTGCAGTCTCAATGCTACCATTATGATTCGCGGACAGCTCTGCGATAATGTAAGGCGGAAAGTCAGGACCAATTTCCCGACCGTCGATGCTAATTGAATTTTTCATGTCAATTCCTGATCATGGAAGAGAGTTTTTCGAACATTTCTGGTGCTCGCTTTCTCCATTCGTCGGCGAACAACGCCAAACGGTGGACGTCGGCCCACTCATCGGCCGCTTTATAGTGCTTACGGAAACGCCCCTCTTCTTCAAACCCGAACTTATGGTGCATTTTCACGACGGCCGTGTTAAACGAAAGCACCTCACAGCTCAGTTTTCGAAGTCCTAACACTTCAAAGGCGTGCTGTAAGGCTAAATACTCCATCCGACCACCGGTGCCCTTGCGGGCTCCAGGCGCCGCATAGAACGCCCAAAATGCGGTTCCATTATTACGATCTATTTGCGTGAAACTCACGACGCCTTCTGGCCCGTCGCCGAGTTGATACATAAAATATTGGCAATCCGACCGGGCTTTTGTCTTTCCCCACCATAGCGCATGCTCTTCGCTGGAAATCTCGTGCGTGGTGTACATATTCTGGCGAACCCCAGGCTGGTTGCGCCACTGCCTCATCAATTCCACTTCGGAATCGCAAATTTCCCTCAACTTTCCAAGCATGCCATCTCCGAAAAAATCTATACCTAGTGCCTCGGATACTCTCCCACATCCCAGGCCATCGATGATCGCAGCAGAAGCCACACCCAATTGCCGAATCGATTCTGGCGAATCCCGGCAGTCGTCCATGAACTCCCGCAGTTTCACCGTCAACTCGATTGCATCATTCGCACATCGAACCGCATTCTGCTTGCTAAGAGCAGCACCAGCTTCAATCTGATTCTCAGCCGCTATCACCATCAGTGTGGGGATGCCGAGGCAGCAGCGCTCCCAACTAGAAGAGCCCGCAGCTCCTATGGCCGCATCGCACTCGGATATCAGCGTGGCCATATCTGATACATCCACCAATACTCTCACCGTCATCGGCAGCTTATGGGCAATTTCTCTGATCTGCTCCGCCCAGGGTGCTCCACGCCCAAGCACGACAACAATCTCCAGAAAATTGCAGGATTTCTCTGACTTGAAAAAATTCAGTACCTTGCCGGTCATGTTGCCCGCATCGGTCCCCCCCATGGAGACCAGCAGGCGTCGCAGTGTGAAGGGGTCGCGCCGGGCAAGAGTGCGCGATCGAAGTTCCGCAAATTGCGGACGCAACAACGCGAATTCCGGCCCCACAAGGACTTCGCATCCAGGCGGCACGAGGTCGCGATAGTCGGACACACGGCGACCCAGATTCTGATCTATCAATAACTCGCAAGCATGGGCCCGATTAGCAAGGTCATCGATGACGACCAGCCGGCCGCAATCGGTCCGAACTCGGGACTCCCAACGCGTGTCGATGGCGTAGTGATCCACGACCAAGCAATCAACCGGTCCGACTTCCGCAAGGATCGTACGCGTCGCCTCAGCATCGGACTCCCAGGATGCGCCGAGCCACTTGAAATCTTCGGCGTCCATCCCATCAGGCACTGCACTGGAGACTCCGTCTTCGGTCTCCGGCAACATCCAGAGCCGGAAACCGCGCTCTGTAATCAGCGTCCCTCCGTGTCCGGCATGACCTCTCACTATGAAGTGGCAGTCCGCACCGCGTTTCTGAAGATGGGCAGATAAAGTCAGGCATCTCATCAAATGCCCGAGCCCCATGAACACGGCCGAATCAACTCTAAAGACGACCCGTGGTTTGTTGTTAGTCCTCAACTTTCAGCCTTCGCGTCCTGAATTGCGGCAAATAACAATTCCGCCTGCTTCCAATCATCCATCGTATCAATGTCCTGTACGCGATAACGAGGCAATTGCATTGCCAGCGTATCGGCTCGGAACACAGACACCGCATCCATCCACGCCGTCGACGTTCCGCAGTAGAACTGACCTGCATCATGAAACGCTTCCGACAAATCCTGAGACCTGGCAGTCGCCCGTTCCGGACTGATCATCGCGACACGCCCGTGGGCATCTACTCTAAGCGCCCGCTCGATCGGGTATGGAAATGAAGTAACTGGAACGACGAAGTCCGCGTCCGACTCCTCCAGCATACGCATACCCAAACGAAGGTCATTCGCCATGACAAAAGGCGCAGTGGCATACAGGCAGCACACCGACGTCGGCGCACTACCTTGGTTGGCGAACCATGCGATCGTGTGTTGAACTACGCCTTGCGTTCCGGCCATATCACCGGACAGCTCAGCTGGGCGGATAAAGGGCACTTCCGCACCTAACGATTTGGCGATTTCCCCAATCTCATGATCGTCTGTAGACACAACCACACGATCGAAGACACCGCATTCCAAAGCTGCCGATATCGACCAACCAATAATCGGCCTGCCGTGGAATGGACGGATGTTCTTCCGAGGGATACGCTTGCTGCCACCTCGCGCCGGAATAACCAGGAGCTTCATTGGGTAAGGATGTCCGACAAAGCCTGAACTACCGCGCGCTGGTCTTCGTTCGACAAAGACGGGTGCAAAGGCAAGCTGATCGCCCGCGAGTAATAGTCTTCAGAGACAGGAAACTGTCCCGCTTCAAAACCAAGTTTTCGATAGTACGGCTGCAAGTGCACAGGGATGTAATGGACGTTCACCCCAATTCCCCTGCCGCGCAGTTCATCGAAAACCTGTCGGCGACTCTTCGTTATCTTTTCAAGCTCGAGCGTAATGACATATAGATGGCTTCCGGAATAATTCTTCGCGTCGCGCAACGGTGTACGCAATGGCAAGCCGGCAAATGCCTGATCGTAGAAGTCGGCGATCTCGTGACGTCGAGCCACGTATTCATCCAGGCGATCAAACTGGCTAATCCCTAGAGCCGCCTGCAGCTCGGTCATCCGGTAGTTGAAACCGAGTACGGACTGTTCGTAGTACCAGGGGCCTTCGTCCGGCTTTTCGAGATCATTCAGATCTCGGGAGATTCCATGGCTGCGGAACAGGTTCAACTTGCGCGCAACTGCTGGATCATTCGTCACGGCCACGCCTCCTTCGGCGGTGGTAATGATCTTGACCGGATGGAAGCTGAAAATAGTAACGTCGCTATAGCATCCGCTACCGATCACCTGTCCCCCTGCCTTGCCTCCAATCGCGTGAGATGCGTCTTCAATAACTTTGAAACCGTATTTCTCACGCAACGCGCCAATGGCCTGCATATCGCAAGGCTCGCCAGAGAAATGCACTGGAATGATGACCTTCGGCAACGCTCCTTGGCTAGCGGCCACAGCCAGCTTCGCCTCCAGCGCTTCGACGCTCATGTTGTAAGTGACGCTATCAATTTCCACAAATTCGACGTTCGCGCCACAATACAGAGCGCAATTCGCCGAAGCGACGAATGTTATTGGCGATGTCCAGACCGTGTCGCCAGGACCAACGCCCAAGGCCAAGCAAGCGCCATGCAACGCCGATGTCGCACTATTGAAGGCAAGCGCATAGCCAGCACCGCAATAAGACGCGATCTGCTCTTCGAACTTTGGAACTCGCGGTCCCTGAGTCAAGAAGTCGGATGTCAATGCGGACACAACAGCATCGATGTCCCTCTGCTCAATAACCTGTCGACCGTATGGAATCATCAGATAGCTCCAATCTTTCCTTCGTTCTTGGCAATCCAAGCGCCCAAGCTCTCGGAGCTCATCCATTCCGTGTTGTTATCGCTGGAATAAACGAATCCTTCGGGCACTTTGCGGCCTTCCTTAATGCGGGCGGGAGACGAGCTCCATTCATGAATTGCGGGAAGGATCTTGAAATGCTCGTCGTACTCGTAAGTGTAATAAGCATCTTCAACGCCGATCATCTGCTCGTGTAGCTTCTCGCCCGGGCGAATACCGACAACTCGCAATTCCGCTTCTGGCGCAATAGATTTTGCCAACTCAGTCACCTTCATGGAAGGGATCTTCTTTACGTAGATCTCACCGCCTTCCATATCTTCAAAGGCGTGCCAAACCAGCTCAACGCCCTCCTCCAGGCTGATCATAAACCGGGTCATACGCTCATCCGTAATCGGCAAGACGCCCGAATCTTTAACGGACATGAAGAAAGGAATCACGGAGCCCCGGGACCCCATCACGTTCCCGTAACGCACCACAGCGAAGCGCGTGTCATGGCTACCGCTATAGGAATTTCCCGCAACGAAAAGCTTGTCTGAGGCAAGCTTTGTCGCACCGTACAAATTGATGGGGCTGCTGGCTTTATCGGTGGAGAGTGCAACGACTCGCTTAACACCCTTATCGATACACGCATCGATAAGGTTCATAGCGCCGTTAACGTTAGTTTTGACGCATTCGAACGGATTGTATTCAGCGGTAGGAACGATCTTAGTCGCTGCTGCATGCACAACCAGGTCAACACCGTCCAATGCGCGATACAGGCGCTCACGGTCCCGCACGTCGCCGATAAAAAAGCGAACTCGGTTGTCGCCCTGGAACTTCTTTGCCATCTCCCATTGCTTCATCTCGTCACGAGAGTAAACAATGATTTTCTTCGGATTATATCTTTCGAGCGTCATCGGCACGAACATGTTTCCAAAGGATCCAGTCCCACCGGTCACAAGAATAGTTTTACCTGCAAGCATCGCAACTCCTAGAAAAATTTATCTGCCAAACGGCTAATATGTGGATCGCCCTTCTCCACAAGCTGATCGATCGCGGCTTCGTGCCAATACGGCACTCCAACCGGGTCATTCGTGACAGGGCGATAAGAATAGGTGAACGGTACGCAAACTTCATCTGTTCCCATGTAATGGAGCAACAGGGCGCTTCGCTTCATTTTGTCTTCATCCGGCCTCTCCCAATCGGATCCGCACACGATCTCCTCGTAATTACGACGATCCGCAGGGTAAATCATTTCGACGGGGTAATCGTGCTGGCCAAAGTAGCTTGCCATTACTACGGGCACGCCTTGGGCCAGCAACTCGAGCGAAGATGTACCATTCCACAACACAGCTAGATCAAGGTACTTAATCAGGTCCTGATTATTCATACCTTGGTGAGGTAGAACGATCACGTTATTCGGAAGCGCCGCAACATCGACGAGATCAAGCCAGTATTCATTCAGATCGCGCGCAATTTCCGGACGCAACTCGTGTGGATGAGGCTTCAGGACAATTACGTTGTCTGTGTTATTCGCAATCTCAACCGTGTGCCGGAGCCAATCCACAATGCTCGCGTGACCGGGCCCGCCATCATACGGAACCGCCATATCACACAGAATCTTCCCATAGACGCCGATGATTCGTCGACCTGCGGCTTTAAACGCAGCTATACGCTCTTCCATCACAGAAATTTCATGCGTATCTTGCTTGCCGACCCGATTCATGTTCAACACGCGATCAATTGCATCTTTATTTAAAGAATACTGATCCTTCTTGCCTAACCATGATTCGAACAAATCTGGGCGCGCCAAAAATGGAAGCCGATAGTTCGGATACTTCGTCAGATTGTCGGCACACACAGTGGATGCGAACTTATTCTTCAGATTGGAGTAATAGTTCTCATATGCGGGCCCCATGTGTATAAACCCCACATTATACTTCTCAGATTCGTGAAGACTGAACGAACGATACACAGAAAATGGAGCGGAGTGCGATCCACAATTGATAAAGCGGACGGGCATCCCTCGCGCCATGACTGTGCGCTTGATATCCAGGCATACAGATAGCGCCCTATCCGATCGAACAAGGTAATGCCTGAACCAGCGAAACACGCCAGGATCATTAATATCGAAATTATAGGAACGAAGACGCTGGGTCATTATTTCGAAAATTCCCTGGTAGAAATTAACGCCGTTCGAAATAACCTTGCGCTCGTTCCAAGAAATCTCCCATGCATTTTCCAGCCCATGCTCCAAATCGACGTCAGTGTGCAGGACCCTGTTAATACGGGAACCGTGCCGATCGATCCATTCAATACCCGTTGGATCATTAACCAACATGCCCTCGTCAACTTGGATCACCGCGTAACCGCGGCTCCTGAGTTCTCGAAGCACCGGGATCATCATGGAAATAGAGTTCAAGCAACCAAACGAGGTGACAAAAACCACGCCCTTGGGTAGCCGGGGCTGGGGTACAGACCGGAGGATTTGAGTCGACCTAAGAAGAAATTGCACACGAGCAAGTTCGCCTTGAATGAGTTCAAGCTCTTTTAGCACTCCGAGACCCGCAGAATTGCTCGCAATCGCTTCTGCGGCAAGGAGAACCTCACGAGATCGTGGAAGCTCACCTGCACGCTCCAGGATATTCGCGAGCTTCCGGCGATATTGCAGCTTCTTATACTTCTTCAGTAGCACCAACGTCAGTTTCTCGGCAGACCCGTAGTTCCTATTGAATGCATGAGCACTTGCCGCCAAGTTGTAATAAAACTCCTCGGGAACGAGCTTTTTGGCTCGTGCCAGCATCTTCAACGCATCGCTGTACCGCGTTGCTTTCGCAAGCGACACAAAGTGGCTGCTGATCAAGGACTTAACCTTGTTGATTTCAGGCTGACTTAGTTTACGCTTCTCAAGCAGGAGCAGAATCTTATCGAAGAGGACCGCCTGTTCCGCAACGGGTTTCACCAACGTTGCCAGATACGCCATATCAATTTGATAGCGCACCGGGACCGCGGAAGTGGCGTAATAATTAAACAGCTTTGCTTCGACCTCTTCATACAGCTCGTTGGCGTACGCGAGCTGAGCGTGAATTCCAAGCTCGGGCCGTTTGGACAAAGCCGTGAATGCTTTCACGACACCAGTAACCGCAAGCAGCCATTTGTCTATGTCCTTGCCGCCTTGCAGTGACTGCAATAAGGAAGCTGAAACGCCTTCAGCCTTTCTCCACAGCCGGTGATGCCCAAGGTAGGATATGGAATGGAAAACCAATTCGCCAATTCTCGGATGCCGATTGAAGCTTGGCATTACCTCGAGGATCTTGGAGACAGCTTCTTCGTCTGCAATAGGCTTCCTACCAAACTTCCCTTGCTCAGCATGCACCAAGCCAAAAATCTGGAAAATAGCAAGCAACTGTTCGGCAGACAGTTCGTCCATCGAAATCAGACTTTTGTGCAAGTAAGCCTCAGCAGACGGAAGGTCGCCCGCCAGGATCAGGCATCTCACATACGGCGCAGCACCGCCAAGCGGAATGCTCGTGTGAGAAAGCGAATTGAGTCGAAGCAGAAGATCGGGACGCTCCTCTTTCTTGGCGAACAACAGCGCCAATTCAAACAGACTCTCGTTCTCCACCTCGAGCTCAATCTTATTGACCACGAGTTCGGTAAGGGGCTCCTTGCGCAGCAACAAACTCACCAGCGTCTTAGCATCCTCGAGGCCGGTCAGAACGGGCACCAGGGTACGAAGGATCGCCTCTTTATCCCTGATCAGCTGCACTAGATTACGAGCAAGCGCAATATCGATGTCTTCGGGGGTGCAGCCGGATGCAATCAGGCCTGCCAAGGCCGTAGGAATGCCTTCGCTCTCAAGGAACAATGCCAGAATCGCGTGCTCGATCTGCGCTTCTGCTTGGAGCAGCCCGACATGATAGACGGGGTATCGAATATAGGCCGCCCCGAACACCTGCGCAGCAGTTCTCTTCACAGTACGGCGACCGCACGTTTCACGCGACTCGACTTCACCCCAGCCTGCGTAAAACGGTAAGCCCAAGGTCGTAACTTTCAAGCCGCGAATGTACGCCTCCATTCCCACCAAAGAAGTAATGGTGTAGACGTGGTCTGCGCATTCGAGCATTTCCGAGAGACTCATTTCCTCTGTGGAAACGGTGCAAAGCGCTTCCACGGCCGATAGGTCCGAAATTTGCTCTCGATGACCACTTGTCACGTCCGGGTGTGGTCGATAAATGATGTTTGCTTCTGGATAGTCATTCCGCGCAGCACGAATCAAATCCAGGTTAGATGCCTTGGCCGCGCACCCGTAGGCGATCGACGCATCATCCTCGACTTGGCCAATGACCAGGATCGTGTACTCGCTCGGCGGTGAATGGCGATCTCGCACAACGCGTTGGACGAAGTTGTATTTGCTGATGCCGAGTTCAGTTATGAGCCTAATATTTTTTTCGGCTCGCGACATGAAGGTCGGATCGTCAAGGGCTTCATCGCGGGAAATTAGCTCTTCCAGGTCGGACGGATGAGTTGAGTCGAAATACAGCCCGCGCTTATCGAGCACTAAGGACAATGGCTTGATGTGCTGCGAACCCAATCCAACCGACCGCAGGAATCCGTCCTCCATGCGCCAAATCGCCGTCCCTTTCGACGCAGCCCAGTCCAGCAGCTCAGCGCGACCATACATGCCCCATAGCACTAGGGCGTGCACCTCCTTGTTGGCCAAAGAGGAACGCAATTTAGGCCAACCTGTCTTCCCTCGAGCGAAGGCCGTACGGTATTGGGAAAAATATTCCGAAATGAATGCCCGTTTCCAAGGACTGAAGCCAAAGAAAACCAGAATCTCCTTATCGTCTTTCTCCCAGTTCTCACCCACCAATTCAAATGCATCCCATCCGGGCTGGGAGTTTGCCTCGACGGGCGTCTCCACCCGTTGAATCTGTTTGGGCGGAATTATCTTTGCAACCTTCCTTTTCACCCCGAGCTTTGCCCATACCGGTGACAGAGCTTTCATATCAAGGACGAAAAGAACAGGGTGCTTAAGAAACTTTCGGAGTTTACGATTCACTGAACAATCCCGTTTTACAAATACACTATTTTAATTAGACTGATAATAAGAAATGCCTTCCTCGATATCGTCGAAAGGAAGCACCCGACCATCTTTTATATAAAGCAGATAATCACAGAACGTCCTGATCTGGCTCATTCCATGACTAACTAGAATAATATTCGCTCGGCCTACTTTCTCTTTGAATGCCTGGGCCGCTTTACGTTTGAACTGCGCATCTCCGACCGACATTGCCTCATCGACCAAGTAATAACCAAAATCAAAAGCCAAACTCAGTCCGAATGCGAGCCGCCCCTTCATCCCTGAAGAGTATGTATTGACTGGCTGATCAAAATGCAGCCCGAGCTCCGCAAAGTCCTCAACATAGGCGGCGATACCTCGTAACTGGTCTCCTTCAGCCCCATGGACCCGCGCGACAAATTTCACATTCTGACGGCCTGTCAATGAACCCTGGAAGCCCCCCGACAAGCCCACCGGCCAGGAAATAGTCCTGTCGCATATTATTCGTCCACTATCGGGAACATCGATTCCCCCCAGCAGGCGCATCAGGGTCGATTTTCCAGCGCCGTTGCGGCCAACCAACGCGATGTTCTTTCCGGCAGGGATCGTGACAGATAAATCGCGGAAGACGTAATATCGGCCGCGGACGGTTCGATATGACTTTGTAACGTTGCGCAATTCGATCATAAGGCTACCAACCGGAAGCGGCGGGCACGGTATAAGGCGAGTCCGATGAAAACAATCACGAGGGAAACACTGATCACATAAGAAAGACTGGAATCAAAGGTCTTGGGATAGTTCTCAAAAACATTTTGCCTCAGCAGATCGACAAGATGCAAATACGGATTCCATGAAATATATGGATAGAGTTGCTCAGGAATTACCCAGATCGGCACTATCACCCCGGAAATTAAATATATAGGTAGATATGCGAGTCGAATTATCGCCTTTATTTCGGGAAACATTTCACCCAATATGCAATACACGAGCGCCAGCCCGAAGGAAAAGACAATCCCTACGGATAGAACTCCAAGCCATTCTATAGGGTGATGAATCGACACATCGATGCCGAGCCACATGGCTAGACCAAAGATCACTGCCGCATACACGCAGATCATTAACGCCGATTCGACGATCGCCCGAGCCAGTACCGCATCCATAGGCTTTATTTGGCGATATGAAAAAAGCGCTTTGTTGGCCGCAACGGCCTCCATCCCCTTTAAGGAGATGTTTTTGAACAAAATAAATGGAATCACCCCAGTTACCAAAAACATCGGCAAACTGATGCCTTGGTTTCCATGGCCTCGAAGAAAGGAATAGATCACCATAAGCAGGACAACGTGCGAAAGCGGTTCGAAGATGAGCCAGAAGGCTCCGAACCGGCGCGTACTAAGGCGCGACCTGACTTCCCTCAGCACCAAGGCGAACAGTACCGCTTTCAGTACAGCTGCCCCGCTACGTTTCTCGATTGCCATCACGTCACCAGGGTATTCACAAGCCTTCGACCGTGCGGCCGAGCACCAGCACCTGTACGATCGGCGAAATAATCTTCTGCCATTCGTATACAGCCGCGTTCGTCACATAAATCGCATCTTCAGGTTGCACCAAAAACTGCCGCGCAAGGAACATCGCAGCGGGTTCTTTGAGATTCAAACGGAACACTTCGGCAGAGGACGAAACGGCGCCAGTGGCGGGATCAACGTTATCGACAAGCCGAAATACAAATACGCCTGCCGCGTCCGCCTTCACCTCGCTTAGACCTTTCACGACTCCCAACACTTCCAGCAGGCTGGGATTATTCGAAGGCAGATCGTGCAGCCCCGGATCCCCTACCGCTCCCATGGCCACGAATCGCTTACGCGCCCGCTCCAACACTACCTCGGCTCCGGGTGGCAACACCTGATTCTTCCCGGATAGCAGATCCTGATAGTCGAAATCGTAAGATTTTTGTCCAGTCCGAACCACCACCCGGATCAAATGGGGTTCGAGCAACGGCCCACCAGCTCGGTTAATCGCGTCCAGAAGAGTAAGCGGCCCTTCCAGCGCCGAGAATCGCCCAGGCGTCTTTACTGCACCCGCGACGAGAACCGAACCCGAAAGGTCGCCCGTGAGGGAGACTTGAACCTGCGGGTCGCCGGTGATGCCCTTCAACTTTTTGCGAATCAGCGTTTCGACATCGCCAGGTGTCATACCAGACACCTTTTGGCGCCCAACATAGGGAAGCGAGATAACGCCCTTGCTGTCGATGCGCACGTTGTCGAAAGTCGTGCCTCCCGCAGCCAGCGACGCGAACACGGCGCCCTCCGCCGCACTATCCGCAATCATTACCCTTAGCACATCTCCCGGGACCAAGCGAACCTCCGGGACAGATGGCAAGGCCACTGAAACATCAACGGCGGGATCTCTTGGGCGCATGTAGGGCAAAATTGTCTCGGCGCTCAGATCGACAAGCTTGTACCCTTGCTGCTCGTCGCTGTTCATCACTGCATAGCGTGAAGGACCCGCAGAAGACAACAGGCTTCCGCACCCGGCCAAGAGCAGCGGCGCGCACAACACCGACATGCGAAAAATGGAGCGAATATTCATGACATTGATTGAATCGGCCACTTGAATTTAGTCTCGATGGTCTTCGATAGTTGCGATTACAAACCGGGAAATTCCGTACAACAAGAAAAGGCCGATCAATAGGGTAAAGAGATTGTAAATACGGTCAGGGTAGATTGCCTTATCGGGCGTATTGGGCGACACGACCGTAACCAAGCTCCGCAATTTCTTGCTCGCCTCGATACGCGCAGTTTCAACTGCACTCACCGCGAATTTGTAAGCTTCTTCGGCAATAGCCGCATCGATGGTAAGGTTTCGATACTGAGAAGCCACCACATTAAGTTTATCGCCACCCTGCTGAGATACCAGACGCTGCGTTTCAGAAACCAGTTGCTGCTCCAGGGCCCGAATGCGATTCCGCTGTTGGCGAACTTGTGGCGTATTTGAATCCAGAGTAGCCAAAAGGCCCTTGAGTGTCGTCCTCTCTTTAGTCAGGTTTGATTCAAGCTCCGCAATCATTCCCGCCCTGGATTTCGCTGCAGCTTCAGCATCCAACAAATTACTATTACTTTGGAATGCGAGCATGTCAGCGCGGCGCTCTTCATACGCCTTGCGCGCTTTGGTCAATTCTGTCTGCGCAAATGTCATTTGCTCGCGAGCCATCCGATGCGACAGCTCATTCACGAACCGTTCGCTCTCCGCCAAGATGACTCTCAAGATTTGCTCGGCATACTTCGGATCAAACGCCTGAACGCCAACGCTCAGCAGGCCAGTTTGCTCATCAAAATGAGCCGTAACGAGCCGGCGATAATATTCAAGCTGATCTTCCTGCGCTGCTTGAGGAGAGAGCCAGAAAAACGGATCACGCCAATGCTCCGCATAGTGCTCAGACCATTTCAGTTTCTGCTGCAGAACATTGAGCATGTCCTGCGACGTTAGAAACTCCCGCAGGTATAGAGTTTCCTCTCGTGACGTCGGATTCAGGCCGCCCAGCATGACTGCCAGGCCGGGCATTTGGGGAGCCTCATTGCTCCCGACTTGCCGGACTGCTACCTGCGCAACACTGACATAGCGGTCTAGCGCAAAAAATGAGTAATAGATCAACGCCAACAGCATTGGCACACCGACCAGATATACGATCAAGCGTTTTGACTTGAATTTATCAAAATTTATCATTTATTATAAAAATAATTCTTAATGTAACATTTATTGCATAGTGCTGGTGGCTGCTTTTCCCGAAGACCGCTATAAGGCGTGCGCATTGTACTGGGGATCAAATTGCCAACAGTAACTTAGTGAGGCTTAAACTTTCAAAAATATAAAAAGTATTTCAAAATGAGTAAACTTATCAAATGATACGTATATTCCTGTCGAAATACACGCAATCTTCAAGCGTACGCAACCCAGTCCTGCTCAGACTGTCGCTATCAGTGTCGTTCTAGACGAATGATTGGCTAATGTCCGGGCAATGCTGAATTACGGTTGGACGTCTTTCAAGAAAGCAAATGCGAGTTCCGCTACCCCCAGATCAACCGGAGAGCGGTGCGCACCCTTGCGATTCCTTTGTGAGTTCCATAGGACGTAATTCGTTAGACCATCCGGTTCGCCTAGCATTGCGTAGACTTTCGGCATAATCGGGACATGATCGCCAAACATGCACACCCCAGATGGCCTTGTTCGCCGAGCCAAATTCTCCGTGAGCATGCTTAGCATTGCATCTGCATTTCGCAAGTGACGGCCATAAGCGACCAAATCTTGGCACCCTGGTGGCATCTCGCCGTTCAACGTTGAAGCAACGTCCGATTCTGAAATCGATTCCCAGTGTAAAGGTCCATGATTCTCCATCGTGATCACATGCAAATAGACGGGCTGTGATCCGCCCTCTTTTTCCAAGATCTGCAACGCTTTTTCTCCGACAGCGAGATCAGCTACATAAGCGCCTGCGCGCGGCGCATCGGCGAACTCTTCTATGGCGATGAACTTGTCGAATCCAAGCAATGGCAGTATTTTGTCTCGATTATAGAAGCTCCGATGATATGGATGGAGGCAAATTGTCCGATATCCTAGTGTTTTCAAATATGATGCGATGGTTGGAAACCCTTTCGAGACGAGCTTTCTGTACGGGTTATATTGATGTACGCCCAAGAACTGCGCATCCAGGCCCGTCAAAAATCCGAACTCTGTGCGTACCGTATTCGCACCTCGGGCATTTACACCGAGACGCCCATGGCAACTCGCTTCCATTCTTATCCGATCATAGTTATTAAGGACTTCCGATCGCAGCACGGGGTACATTAAACGCGCATCAAAAAACGATTCACTTTGAATTACGACCATGTCGGGCATCAGGGTCGAAGCCGTGAAGACTCCCGCCACACCTGCAAATGGAGCATTGGCGCGCACATCATCAATTGGCAAGCGCTCGCTGTGGCGGTAGGCGAAAAGCAGAGTAATAAACCCCACAGTAGACACATCAGTCCCGGCCTCAAAAGTAACTTTGACCCGAGGTATTGCGATTGCAGCGGCCGCTGCAGCCAAAAGCGCCATACTTGCCGTGTGCGCGAGGAATAGGGACGTTGGAGCCGTGGGATCAAACATGTGCTCCTGCGGCAACTCTGCGAACGACACTAGCCATATACCTGCGCCAGCCGTCACCGAGTCTTCAAGGGCGAGTCCGGCCCATAAAGCCAGGCCATACCCTCCCCCCGCCACCAGCGCCCGCCAAGCACCAAAAAAAGGCAGGTACAACCTCGGGTGCTTCAAGGCGTCCAAAAAATACTCAAAATCCGGATAAACAAACGGTTCCCGCAGCGCCTGATACTTCGCATTGCTGACCAACACGATCACCAACTCGATCGCCAGCACATTCGCCACTGCAAAATACGGTCGCCTGAACAGCATCAACTCCAACGCAAACGCCAACGTCCATACGCCGACATGCACGCCGACCGCCGCCAACGGGCGCCGCCACGGCGCAACCGGTCTCGGCGTCAACATCGCCTCCACCAAGAACGACAACACCAGCCCGATCAAATACGGCGGCAGCAACGGAATCCAGAACGCCTCAATCACCGTAGCCCAACCTCTTCAGGATCCAGCCGGACACTGCCGGATGGATCAACGACAGCAGGAAGCAACCCAGATTCAGCGGAAACGGGAAGCTGATCCGCGCCCGGTTCGCCTGCAACCCACGCCGGATTACACGCGCGGCCTTGTCCGCCTTCCATAGGAATGGCTTGGGCCCGGGCATGTCGAAGCACATCTGCGATTCCACGTAGCCCGGCATGATGACGTTGAATTTGATGCCTTCATCGGCCAGCGCGTCGCGCATGGCTTCGCCATAGACTTTGACGGCCGCCTTGCTGGCGCTATAGCTGGGGGTCTCAGGCAGGCCGCGCCAGGCAGCCAGCGAGCTGATCAGGGCGATCTGGCCGTGGCCACGCTGGCGCATTGCCGGCAGTACGCCATGGACCGTGGCGAAAACGGCCCGGACGTTGACGTCCAGCAGGCGGATCACGTCTTGCCAGTCTTCGCCCTGCCCCTGCGGGCCTGTATTGATATTGACACCGGCATTGGCAACAACCAGCGCGGGCATTTCAGTTTCGCAGACGTCGACCAGCCACGCCATCAAAGCGTCGTGGTCGCGCACATCCAGCGCCTTCGTGACGACGCGGGTCCCCAGAGCGCCGCAGCTGTCGGCCAGCTCTTGCAGGCGTGCGGCGTTACGGCCTTGCAGGATCAAGGTCTTTGCGCCGGCGGCGGCATATTCCAAGGCAAGCGCACCACCGATGCCACCCGTGGCACCGGTAATGAGCACGCAGCTCGGAAAGCCGGGTTCGCGGCTATCAGTGTTGTTCATGCTTGCTGGGATGAGATGGCGTAATCGCCAGAGAACGCGCGACAGAGCGGCGCGACGCGCGGAGCCGGCACAGCGTAGGCGCGGCGAGAAGAAGAGAAGCAGAAGGTCGGAATGTAGACGTTATCTGTGGCACGGTCGCATAGACATGGCCGCCTTTCGGCGGCCATGTTGGGTGTTCACAAGGATCCGGTCACCTCCCCCGACAGGGAAGATGGCCGGCCATTGTAAGCGAACGCGCGATTTAGATCATTGCAGCAGGCTGCGCAGCATCCAGGCGTTCTTTTCATGCACGTCCAGGCGCTGCGTCAGCAAGTCGGCCGTGGGCTGGTCGTTGGCGGCGTCGGCCTTTTCGAAGGCGGCGCGGGCGGTCTTGGCAACGGATTCGTTGGCGCTGACCAGAAGGCGGACCATTTCCAGCGCTTCCGGCACCGACTCGGGTTCGGCAATCGACGACAGCTTGGAGTATTCGCGGTAGGTGCCCGGCGCGTAATGGCCCAGCGCGCGGATGCGTTCGGCGATGCTGTCCAGCGCGTTCCACTCTTCCGTGTACTGCGTCATGAACATCAGGTGCAGCGTATTGAACATCGGCCCCGTGACGTTCCAGTGGAAGTTGTGCGTCATCAGGTACAGCGTGTACGAGTCGGCCAGCAGCTTGGACAATTCACCGGCGACGGCGGCGCGGTCCTTGTCCGAAATGCCGATGTTGATGCGCGGAACGCTCGGGGTCTTCTTGGTGGACTTGGCCATTGCTAGCTCCTATGGGATAAGTACGAATTAAGGATACCACTGCAAACACTACGGATTGACTCAAGACAAGCACGAAGCAAGGGGTTGCGCGACGCCGGTTTGACGCGGCTCAAAAGACCTTTCCGTCGCGTCGCGCCAGCCCTTGCGATATCAGTCCTGAATCGCGGCCGCCTCGTCGGTCAGCATCTTCACACCAGGCAGCTCGCATTCATAGACGGCCTGCGCCAAGGCTTCGATCGCGGCCAGGCGCGGGAAGCTGCGACGCCAGGCCAACACCACGCGGCGCTCGGGCACGTGGCCGTCGAATGGCAGGTAGCGCAGCAGGCTGTTGCTGGGCGGATGTTCGGGCACGGCCGTGATCGGCAGGACGGTGACGCCGATGCCGGCCGCGACCATATGGCGGATGGTTTCCAGCGATGAACCTTCGAAGGTGCGCTGGATGCCGTCGCTGGCGGCCGAGAACCGGGAAAGTTCGGGGCAGACTTCCAGTACCTGATCGCGGAAACAGTGCCCGCTGCCCAGGAGCAGCATGGTCTGCTGCTTCAGGTCCTGGGCATCGATGGATTTGCGCTGGGCCAGTTCGTGGTCGTTGGGCACCGCGACGATGAAGGGCTCGTCATAGAGGGGCTGCATGACGAGGCCGGCTTCGGGCAGCGGCAACGCCATGATGGCGCAATCGATCTCGCCCTGGCGCAGCAGTTCCACCAGGCGCACGGTGAAGTTTTCCTGCAGCAGCAGCGGCATCTGGGGCGTGCGGCCGATCTGCACCGGCACCAGCTTGGGCAGCAGATACGGCCCGATGGTGTGGATGACGCCGACGCGCAAGGGGCCGGCCAGGGGATCGTGCCCCTGCCGCGCGATTTCCTTGATGCTGGCGCTTTCTTCAAGCACTTTCTGCGCCTGCGCGACGATGCGCTGGCCGATCGGCGTCACGCCCACCTCGGCGCCGCCGCGTTCGAACAGCGTCACACCCAGTTCGTCTTCCAGCTTGCGTATCGCGACGGACAGCGTCGGCTGGCTGACGAAACAGGCCTCGGCCGCCCGGCCGAAATGCCGTTCGCGCGCGACGGCGACGATGTACTTGAGTTCGGTGAGAGTCATGGTGGACTACGCCCCCGGGGGTTGCGCGCGGGCCTTGCGGCCAGCGCTTGAAAGATTCAGGTTAAGAATGGGCCGCATGGCGTCACGTCCGCAGGAAGTCTTCGCGGCCGCGCATCCAGCGCGCCAGGTGCGCTTCGACGGCATCGGGATGCTCGGCGCGCAGCCATACCGCGGCATCGCGCGCGTCTTCGGCGATGGCGGCATCGGTTTCCAGGTCGGCAAAGCGCAGCAGCGCCATGCCCGACTGGCGCGTGCCCAGGAATTCGCCCGGGCCGCGTTGTTCCAGGTCGCGACGGGCAATTTCAAAGCCGTCCGACGTCTCGAACATGGCGCGCAGGCGTTCGCGGGCGATCTGGGACAGGGGCGTTTGATAGAGCAGCACGCAAACGGATTCGGCAGTGCCCCGCCCTACCCGGCCGCGCAACTGATGCAGCTGAGCCAGGCCGAAGCGTTCGGCGTGTTCGATGACCATCAACGATGCGTTGGGCACGTCGACGCCGACTTCGATGACGGTGGTGGCCACCAGCAGATCTACCTCGCCCTCGCGGAATGCCTGCATGACGGCGGCTTTTTCGGCTTGCGGCAAGCGGCCATGAACCATGCCGATTCGCAAGTCGGGCAGATCAACCCGCATGGCTTCGTAGGTGTCCACCGCCGTCTGCAACTCCAGCGCTTCGCTTTCTTCGACCAGCGGACAGACCCAATAAACCTGCTGACCACCTCGCGCGGCCTGGGCCACGTGGGCGATGACTTCTTCGCGCCGTGCGTCCGACACCAGTTTGGTCAGCACCGGCGTGCGGCCAGGCGGCAGTTCGTCGATGACGGACACGTCGAGGTCGGCGAAGAACGTCATGGCAAGCGTGCGCGGGATGGGCGTGGCGCTCATGTTCAGCTGATGCGGCACGATGCTGCCACGGACGGTTTCGCCCTTTTTGGTCAGCGCCAGGCGTTGGCCGACGCCAAAACGGTGTTGTTCGTCAACGATCGAGAGGCCCAGGCGATGGAATTCGACGTGATCCTGGATCAGCGCCTGCGTACCGACGACTAGTTGGACGCTGCCGTCGGCGGCGGCCGCGGCGGCCTCGCGGCGGGCTTTGGCGGTGAGGCTGCCGCTTAACCAGGCGACGTTCACGCCTAGCGGCTGCAACCAAGACACCAGCTTCTGGAAGTGCTGTTCCGCCAGGATTTCAGTGGGCGCCATCAACGCCACCTGCGCGCCGCTGGCGATCGCTTGCGCTGCCGCGATGGCGGCGACGACGGTCTTGCCGCTGCCCACATCCCCTTGCAGCAGGCGGTGCATGGGATAGGGCTTGGCCAGATCCGCCGAGATTTCCTGCACCACGCGTTCCTGCGCGGCGGTCAGTTTGAATGGCAGCTTGGCGTAGAGCTTGGCCACCAGGCCACCCGGCTCGTTACGCGCCGGCAGCGATTCAGCTTCTTTCACACGGCGCGCCGCACGGGCGGCCGCCAGCGACAACTGCTGGGCCAGCAACTCATCGAACTTGATCCGACGCCAGGCCGGATGCACGCGGTCCAGCAGCGCCTGCTCGGACTCACCTTGGGCGGGCGTGTGCAACGCGCGAATGGCGGGTTCGAAGGGCGGTAGGTCATAGCGCTGACGCGCTTCGTCCGGCAAGGTATCGGACAGGTCGGCGCGGTCCAGCGCTTGCGCGATGGCGCGACGCAGGGTCAGCTGGGGCAGCCCTTCTGTCGTTGGATAGACAGGGGTCAGCGCCGTGGGCAATGGGGCATCCGCATTGGTCATGCGGGGGTGCACCATCTGGCGGCCAAACATGTTGGTACGGACTTCGCCGCGGGCGCGCAAGCGCTTGCCCACGGTGATCTGCTTCTGCTGGCTGGGATAGAAATTCAGCCAACGCAATTGGAGTTCGCCGGTTTCATCCACCAGGGTGGCGGTGAGTTGGCGCCGAGGCCGGTACAGCACCTCGGATTTGGTGATCTCGCCTTCGACCTGGCCGGAAAAGCCGGGGCGCAAGGAACTGATTGGAATGACGCGGGTTTCGTCCTCGTAGCGCAACGGCAGGTGCAGCACGAAGTCCTCGGGCAGCACCAAACCCAGGTTACGGAGCTTGCGCTCTGTATCCGTCAACGGTTTCCCGGCGCCTTTGTTATCGGCGCCGGGTCGCTTGGAAGCCACGGCCGCGGCCGGCATGAAGGAACGAACCCCTGGTATCGAAAAGTCCGGGTGTGCCTTACAGGACGAGGATGGCTTCGACTTCGAACTGCGCGCCCTTGGGCAGGCTGGCCACGCCGATGGTCGACCGCGCCGGGAACGGCTGCGGAATGAGTTCGGCCATGATGGAGTTGGCGGCGGTGAACTTGCCCAGGTCGGTCAGGAACAAGGTGAGTTTGACGACGTTGTCCAGCGTGCCGCCGGCGGCGGTGATCACGGCTTGCATGTTGGCGAACGCCTGGCGCACCTGGGCGTCGAAGTTTTCGGAGACCAGATCGCCGGTGCCGGGCTCCAGGCCGATCTGGCCCGAGAGGTAGACAGTCTTGGTGCCGCTAACGGCAACCGCTTGCGAGTAAGGGCCAACGGCGGCGGGCGCGGCGTCGGTATGGATGATTTGCTTGCTCATGGGCGGAATCCTTCAGGTGACGGATAGAAGCTACAACTATCGGAGTTTAAACAGCAATAGACTTTTGCGAAAGTGCCCGGATGACGCAGGGTTGTCACTTCCCGGGTGCTATGAGTCTGCCTGATGCCCTGCGCCGCCGATATCGCCCCGATGCGCGATCAGCAGTTCGTATAGCGCCTGGGCCGCCACCGAGAGGCTGCGGCCTTTGCGTTGCACCAGGTACAGCGGCCGCGTCAGGGCGCGTCCGGCAAGCGGCACCACACGCAGGTCATCGCTGCGGAAATGAAAAAGCGTCATGGCGGGCACGACCGACACGCCCAGGCCGGCCCGGACCAGGCCGGTCACGGTGGCCAGGTGCTCGACTTCGAACACGGGCAGCGGCGCGTCGGCGCCAAGCGCCTCGTCCAGATGTTTGCGCACACTGCTGCCCCGCGCAAGTTGAATGACGGGATAACGCACGATGTCGCGCAGGCGGACTTGGCTTTGCGCTGCCAAAGGATGATCCGCCCGGCACACCAGGAAATAGCGGTCGGCGTGCAGGAATTCGCTGTCCAGGTCCGTCATGTCCGGGCGGCGGGACGCCACGGCAAAGTCAACCTGACCGCTTTGCACCATGTCCAGGCAGGGGTCCAGCAGTGCATCGCGCAAGTCCAGCACGATGCCCGGGTGCGCCTGGCTGAAGCGCGCCAGCAAGCCCGGCAGCCAGCCGGCGGCCAATGAGGGCAGCGCAGCCAGCGCCACGCGGCCGCGGCGGCGGGCGGCGTGATCGCGCAGGTCGTCCATGACCAGATCCATGTCCGCCAGCAGGCGGCGCGCCGAGGCATCCAGCACCTTGCCCTCGGCCGTCAACTCCACGTGCCGTGTGTTGCGGTCGAAGAGCCGGAGGCCGGCGGCGTCTTCCAGTGAACGGATCAATGCGCTGAAAGCCGGCTGCGTCAGGTGGCAGCGCTGGGCGGCGCGGGTGAAGTGCCGTTCGTCGGCCAGGGCCACAAAGGCGCGCAATTGCCGGGCAGATAGATTCATGGGTTTCTTCTATCAATTCATCCGATCTTTCTATTTTACTGATGAACCTCGTATGCCTATAGTGGCCCGGACAGCCCTCAAGGCCGACTGGACCCTTTATGCCTCAATCTCCCCTGCTTATCGGCTGCGCCTCCGGCTTCTCCGGCGACCGCAGCGACGGCGCCGCCGCGGTGGTGCGCACGCTGGCCGCCCAGGGCGGCGGCACGCTGATTTTCGAAACCCTGGCCGAGCGCACGCTGGCGTTGGCCCAATTGGCCCGCAATGACGACCCCAGCCGCGGCTACGAGCCGCTGCTGGACGAACTGGTATCGCCGGTGCTGGCGGATTGCCTGCGCCACGGCATCAACATCGTCAGCAATTTCGGCGCCGCCAACCCGGCCGCAGCAGCCCGGCGCATTGCCGCAATCGCGCGCGAGCAGGGGCTGCCCGTGCCGAGGATCGCGGTGGTGCATGGCGACGCCTTGAATACGGCGGCGCAACGCGCCTTGCTGCAGGAACGTCTGGGCGCGGCGCTGGAAGGACACGAGGTGGTTAGCGCCACGGCCTATCTGGGCGCGACGGAAATCGCGCAGGCCCTGGCCGCCGGCGCGCAGATCGTCGTGGCAGGCCGCGTGGCGGACCCCTCGCTGACACTGGGACCGGCAATGGCGCACTTTGGCTGGGATGCGGCTGACTGGCCCCGCCTGGGCCGCGCCACCATGGCGGGCCACATGCTGGAATGCGGGTTGCAGGTCACGGGCGGCTATTTCTGCGTGCCTGGCCTGAAAGAGGTGCCCGACGTGCACGCGGCGGGATTCCCCATCGCCGAAATCCATGCGGACGGCGAATTCATTATCGGCAAGGCCGCAGATACCGGCGGCGCAGTGGACGCCCGCACCGTCAAAGAGCAATTGCTGTACGAAGTGCATGACCCCGCCCGCTACCTGACGCCCGACGTCGTGGCCGACCTGAGCCAGGCTCGGGTCGTCGAGTTGGGCGGCGACCGCGTCGCCGTGCACGGCATCACCGGCCACGCCCGTCCGTCCGAACTGAAGGTCAACGTGTGCTATCGCGGCGGCTGGCTGGCCGAAGCCGAGATCTCGTACGCGGGCGTGCAGGCCGAAGCCCGCGCGCGCCTTGCTGCGGACATCGTCCAGAAACGGCTGGGCGCTACCTTCAGGCTGCGCGCCGATCTCATCGGCGCGATCAGCATCCTGGGCGATGACGCCGGTGAAATGCGCCGCTCGCGGCCCGACGGCCAGGCGCGCGACGTGCGCCTGCGGATTGCCGGCGAACATGCCGACCGCGCCCAGGCTGAACGCATCCTGCGCGAAGTGACCGCGCTGTATACCTGCGGGCCTGCCGGCGGCGGCGGCGTCCGCACCGCGTTGCGCCCGCGCCTGAACATGGTGTCCTGCACCATTGCCCGCCAAGCCGTGCACAGCGGCTGGAATTTCCTGGAGGACATCGCCCCATGACCCGCAACCCCGACACGCAAGCCGTGCCGTTGTATCGGCTGGGCCACAGCCGCTCCGGCGACAAAGGCGATATTTCCAACCTGAGCCTGATCGCATGGGACCCGGAATGCTATGCGGTACTGGCGGCGCAGGTCACCGAGGCACGCGTTGCCGCGTGGTTTGCGTACCGGCACCCTGCCCGTGTCACCCGCTACCTGCTGCCCACCCTGCATGCCATGAACTTCGTGCTGGAAGGCGTACTGGACGGCGGCGTGAACGACGCGCTGAACCTGGACACGCACGGCAAGAGCCTGTCTTTCCGATTGCTGGACTTGACGGTGGAGGTCAGCCCCGACCTGGCCCGCCGGCTGCCAGACATACCCGGCGACCGTCCCGCGGCCGCCTGATCACTGCCATCACCACCCTATAAAAAAACACCACAGGAGACACACACATGCGCATTTCATCCAAGGGCCGGCTGGCCCTGCTGCTGGCGGCCGCCCTCCCCCTGACCGCGCTGGCCCAAAGCTTTCCGGCCAAACCCATCACGTTCATCGTGCCCTTCGCAGCCGGTAGCGCCACGGACCAGATCGGCCGCGCCATCGGCCAGGGCGTCACGGAACAGACCGGCCAGGCCGTCGTGATCGAGAACAAGCCCGGCGCCAGCGCCATGATCGGCGCCGCCGCAGGCGCGCGCGCCGCGCCCGACGGCTACACGGTCCTGATCACCACCAACACCACCCACGCCGCCAATGAACACCTGTACAAGTCACTGACGTACCAACCGGTCAAAGACTTCGCACCGATCTCGCTGTTGGGCAAAGGCGGCCAGATCATGGTGGTTAATCCCAATTCGTCCGCCAAGACCGTGGGCGACTTCCTGGCCCAGGCCAAGCAGTCACCGGGCAAGCTGAGTTTTGGCAGCGGCAGCTCCAGCAGCCGCATCGCGGGCGAATTGCTGCAGCAAATGGCAGGCGTGCAGCTGCTGCACGTGCCCTACAAGAGCAATCCGCTGGCCGTGACCGACCTGCTCGGTGGCCAGATCGACATGATGATCACCGACACAGCGACCGGCCTGCCCCAGGTCAAGTCCGGCAAGCTGCGCGCGTTGGGAGTGACCGGGCTGGCGCGTTCGCCGCTGGCGCCTGACGTGCCGACGATCGCCGAAGCCGGCGTGCCGAATTACGAGATGGGCTATTGGTTCGCGGCCTATGCGCCGGCCGGCACGCCGCCCGACGTGATCAAGCGCTTGAATGAGTTGCTGGTGAACGCCACCAAGAGCAAGCCCGCCCAGCAGTTCTATGCCCAGACCGGCACTGACCCGGCCACTTCCACGCCCGACGAATTGGCCGCGTTCCAGCAGGCCGAATCCAGGAAGTGGGGCGACATCATCAAGAAGGCCGGAATCCAGCCTGAATAAGCGGGCCTGCCCTGGAATGCAAAAACCCATCGCCTAGGCGATGGGTTTTTTTATCGGCACAAAGCGCGGAGGCTTATTTGTCGACGAAAGCGCGTTCCACCACGTAATCGCCCGGCTGGCCCACGCCCGGAGACACGACGAAACCGCGCTTGTCCAGCATGGCGCTGATGTCGGCCAGCATATGCGGGCTGCCGCAGATCATGGCGCGATCGGTTTCGGGGTTGATCTGGGGAATGCCGATGTCTTCGCAGAGCTTACCGTTTTCCATCAGTTCCGTGATGCGGCCCTGGTTGCGGAACGGCTCACGCGTGACGGTCGGGTAGTAGACGAGCTTGTCGCGAACGACGTCGCCGAAGAACTCGTTGTTCGGCAGTTCCTTTTCGATGAAGTCCGCATAAGCCAGTTCGCTGACCCAGCGCACGCCATGAACCAGGATGACCTTGTCGAAGCGTTCGTAGATGTCCGGGTCTTTGATGATGCTCATGAAAGGCGCCAGGCCCGTGCCGGTGCCGAACAGGAACAGGTGCTTGCCCGGCTTCAGGTCGTCCACGACCAGCGTGCCCACAGGCTTGCGGCTGACCAGAATGGTGTCGCCTTCTTTCAGATGCTGCAGTCGCGACGTAAGCGGACCGTTCTGCACCTTGATGCTAAGGAATTCGAGGTTTTCTTCGTAGTTCGCACTGGCGATGCTGTAGGCCCGCAGTAGCGGCTTGCCTTCAACTTCCAACCCGATCATGACGAAGTGGCCGTTGTGGAACCGCAGGGCCGCATCACGCGTCGTGGTAAAGGAAAACAGGGTGTCGTTCCAGTGGTGCACGCTCAGTACGCGCTCAGTGTTGAAAGCAGCCATGTCGTAGTAGGTAATATTAGGGTTGACCCTATTCTACAGGGTCTTGATAGGAATTGCTCTCATTATTCCGTAATACCCTTATGCCGTATTGATGGGGATCAAGGGTTGGAACCCATGCCTTACGAATAGTTGAATGCTGTTTCGCTTCCTGTTATCGTCCGGGTCTCAGTTGATAATCGTTTTCGTTAGCAGACCGTTTTAAGCAACGGAAAGCCCTTCACGGCTTCCTCGTTGCTGCCCTAGCCGGAGTTCCCGACATGACCAAGCGTCCCCAATTGAATTCGCTGCTTCGCGCCCTGGCGCTGGCCGGCGCCGCCGCCTTCACCGTCTCGGCCAACGCCGCGGAAGAAGTCAGCCTGTACACCACCCGGGAACCCAAGCTGATCCAGCCGCTGCTGGATGCCTTCACGAAGGAAAGCGGCATCAAGGTCAACACCGTCTTCGTCAAGGACGGCCTGCTGGAACGCGTGAAGGCGGAAGGCGCCAAGTCGCCCGCCGACGTGCTGATGACCGTGGACATCGGCAACCTGCTGGACCTGGTGGACGGCGGCGTGACGCAATCGATCAAGTCCCAGACCCTGGAATCGGTGATTCCCGCCAACCTGCGCGGCGCCGACGGCAAGTGGTACGCCCTGTCGCTGCGCGACCGCGTGCTGTACGTGGAAAAGGACCTGAAGCTGGAATCCTTCCGCTACGAAGACCTGGCCGACCCGAAGTGGAAGGGCAAGGTCTGCATCCGTTCGGGCCAGCACCCCTACAACACCGCCATGGTCGCCTCGATGATTGCGCATGACGGCGCGGAAGCCACCGAGAAGTGGCTGCGCGGCGTCAAGGCCAACCTGGCCCGCAAGGCGGCCGGCGGCGACCGTGACGTGGCGCGCGACATCCTGGGCGGCATCTGCGACATCGGCCTGGCCAATGCGTACTACGTCGGCCACATGAAGAATTCCGAACCCGGCACCGACGGCCGCAAGTGGGGCGACGCCATCAAGGTCATCCGCCCGACGTTCGCCAACGAGAAGAGCGGCGGCACGCACGTGAACGTCAGCGGCGCCGCCGTTGCCGCCCACGCGCCGAACAAGACCAATGCGATCAAGCTGCTGGACTTCCTGGTATCCGAACCGGCCCAGGCGCTGTATGCCCAGGCCAACTATGAATACCCCGTCCGCAAGGGCGTGAAGCTGGATCCCGTGATCGCCAGCTTTGGCGAACTGAAGGTGGATCCGCTGCCCCTGACCGAAATCGCCAAGCACCGCAAGCAAGCCAGCGAACTGGTGGACAAGGTCGGCTTCGACAACTGATAAGCCCCAGGTCGCCACGCCCCCGGCGTGGCGCAGCCCTGCGGCAGTATTGGGCCTGTTCCCTTCTTTCCGGAGGGAACAGGCCTTGCCTTTGATGCAATCGACTTTGAAGCATGCACACAGAATCTTTGCCCCGGCCGTTGCGTTTGCGCTGGACTGAACGCGGCGCCGGCTGGCTTGCGGGCGCGGGCCTGATCGCCCTGGCCGTGCTTGCGCCCGTGCTGACGCTGCTGTGGTGGGCGTTGGGCGGCGAACTTTCACACTGGCAGCACCTGGCAAGCTATGTGCTGCCGCAAGCCCTGGCCAACACGGCCATGCTGCTGGCGGGCGTGGGCGTGATGGTGACGCTGCTGGGCACGGGCGCCGCCTGGCTGGTGACCGCCTACGACTTCCCCACGCGCCGCATCCTGACCTGGGCGCTGCTGCTGCCGCTGGCCGTACCCACCTACATCATTGCGTTCTCTTACCTGGACTTGCTGCACCCGATCGGGCCGGTCCAGACGGCGATCCGCGCGCTGCTGGGCTATGACAGTCCGCGGCAATTCCGCCTGCCCGACCTGCGCTCCATCTACGGCGCGATCTTCGTGCTGGGCTTCGTCCTATACCCGTATGTCTATCTGAGCACCCGCGTCATGTTCATGACGCAGGCGGCCAGCCTGCTGGAAGCCGCGCGCACACTGGGCGCCGGACGCGTTGCAGTGTTCTTTCGCGTCGCCCTGCCCCTGGCGCGGCCGGCCATCGTCGTAGGCGTCAGCCTGGCGCTGCTGGAAACGCTGAACGATATCGGCGCCTCCGAGTTCCTGGGCGTGCAGACGCTGACGGTGTCGGTCTATACGACCTGGGTAACGCGGTCTGACCTGGCCGGCGCTGCGCAGATCGCGCTGACGATGCTGGCCATCGTGATCGGGTTGATCATGCTGGAGCGCCACGGCCGCAAGCGCCAGCGCTACGCCAATACGCAGCGTATGCGCCCGATGCAACCGCGCCGCCTGCGCGGCCTGCCCGCCGCCGTCGCCGCCCTGCTGGGCTGGATCCCCGTCGTGATGGGGTTCATTGCGCCGGCCGCCTATCTGATTTATGAAACCTACAAGCGCCTGCATTTAGTAGGCGGCGTATCAAACCAGTTGATCAACGGCTTGGGCAACACGCTGATCGTCGCGTTCAGCGCCACCATTGTGACCCTGCTGTGCGGGCTGATCGTGGCCTGGGCCGGCCGCACCATGCGCGAAAGCGCCAATTTCAATCCGGGCCGCGCCTGCGCGCGCATCGCCAGCCTGGGCTACGCGGTGCCGGGCACGGTGCTGGCCATCGGCCTGTTGACGCCTTTCGTCTGGATCGACCATGCGGTTGCCACGGTATTCGGCGGCTCGGGCCTGTTCCTGATGGGCTCCATGGGCGCGCTGGTCATCGCCTACGTGATCCGCTTCCTGGCGATTTCCACGGGCGCGCTGGAAGCCGGCCTTGCCCGCATCCCGCCTTCGCTGGAACAGGCATCTCGCCTGCTGGGCGAAAGCTCGGCGGGCACCTTGCGCCGGGTCCATCTGCCGCTGCTGCGCCCCGCGCTGGCCGCAAGCGCCCTGCTGGTCTTCGTGGACGCCATGAAGGAACTGCCGGCGACCTTGCTGCTGCGGCCGATGAATTTCGATACGCTCGCCACCTGGCTCTACGCCGAAGCCGCGCGCGGCACGTACGAGGAAGGCGCCGTCGCGGCGCTGGCGATCGTCCTGGCCGGCCTTTTGCCCGTCATTCTGCTGGCGCGCACCAATCTGAAAATGGGACATTGATCATCGTGCCCGATCTGTTAGAAATCGATCACCTTTCGCTCGCTTACGACACGCCCGCCGGATTGAAGCCGGTGGTGCAAGACTTGACCCTGGGCCTGCCGACCGGACACATTGGCTGCCTGTTGGGTGAGTCCGGCTGCGGCAAGACCACGGTGCTGCGCGCCATCGCCGGCTTCGAACCGGTGCGTGACGGCCGCATTCTGCTGGACGGCACCGTCATTTCCTCGGCCACCGAGCAAGTGGCGCCGGAACTGCGCCGCGTCGGCATGATGTTCCAGGACTACGCCCTGTTCCCACATCTGACCGTGGCCTTGAATGTGGCGTTCGGCCTGCGCAAGCTGGCGCGCGCGGATCGCGCGCGCCGCGTTGAAGAAATGCTGGAACTGGTGGGTTTGGCGCATGCCGCCAACAGCTACCCGCACGAGATCTCGGGTGGCCAGCAACAGCGCGTGGCGCTGGCCCGGGCCCTTGCGCCCTCACCCGATCTGCTGTTGCTGGACGAACCGTTTTCGAACCTGGATGTGGACACGCGCGAACGCCTGGCGTTCGAAGTGCGGGACATTCTCAAAACCACCGGCCACACGGCCATCCTGGTCACGCACAACCAGGCCGAAGCCTTCGCCATCGCCGACCGCATCGGCGTGATGAGCAAGGGATCCATTGCGCAGTGGGATACGCCCTATAACCTGCATCACCATCCGCGCAACGATTTCGTGCGGGACTTCATCCGGCGCGAAGCGCTGGAGGCGCAGCGCGAGCAGGCTTTCGCCCGCGGGCGCTGAGCCGCCCATCAATCCGCCGACAACTTGACCTTTTGCGACAGGGCCTTGAAGGCCTCGTGCTGGCTTTGGGTCAGGCGCTCGACCTCTTGCGGGGTCGATCCGTACGGCATGAAACCGGCTTGCTCCAGCTTGTCCTTCACTTCCGGCAGGGCCAACGCCCACTGGAACGCCTCGCTCAGCGCCTGGGTGACTTCCGGCGACATCTTGGCCGGGCCGTACACCGCGAACCACGGGTCAACCACCGCCCCCGCATAGCCCAGTTCGGCCAGCGTGGGCACGTCCGGCAGTGCTGGCGCCCGCTTGCTTCCCGTGACGGCCAGCGCATGCACCTTGCCTGCCTTGATGTGCGGCAGCGAGGCGGGCAGGTTGTCGAACATCACAGGCAGGTGTCCGCCCAGCAAATCGTTCAGCCCTTGCGCGCTGCCCTTGTACGGAATGTGCTGCATGCCGACGCCCGTCAATTGGTCGAACATCACGCCGGCCAGATGCATGGACGTCCCGGTGCCCGGCGTGCCGAAGGCGGTGCCCGGGTGCTGCTTGCCGTACGCGACCAGATCCTTGACGCTCGCCACCTTCAACGCGGGGCCGACCTCAAGCACCACGGTGGATGCGCCCAGCATGCTGACGCCGGTGAAATCCTTGGTGGGATCGAACGGCATCGACGGGTAGACGAAGGGATTCAGCGCGTTCGTGGAGATGGCGCCGAAACCGATCGTGTAGCCGTCCGGTGCGGCCTTGGCCACAGCATCCATCCCGATGTTGCCGCCGGCACCGGGCCGGTTTTCAACAATGACGGGCTGGCCGAGTTTTTCGGCCACCTTTTGTCCAGCGGTGCGGGCCACCAGATCGGTGGTGCCGCCCGCCGTGTAGGGAACGATGAAGGTGATGGGCTTGGCCGGATAGCCGGCAGCGAACGCCGCGGACGCGCCGTGGAGCAGCGCCAACGCGGCCAGGCCGCGCGCAAGGTTGAGGGTGTAGCGATGCATGAGTCTCCATCCTGTTGTTATGAAGGTTTGGAGGCGCATCATACTGCCGCGCAAGCCTTGCGCGGCAGGGGAAACCGCGTCGGCCGCAATCAGGCGCGTGGTTCGGGCAGCGGGATGTATTCGGTCTCGTCGCCGGGCACGATCTGGTCGAAGCGCGTGCGCTGCCAGTCCTGCTTGGCCTGCTCGATGCGGTCCTTGCTGCTGGAGACGAAGTTCCACCAGACAAAGCGCGGACCGTCCAGGGGTTCGCCACCCAGCACCGCAAACCGCGCGGCGGTGACAGCGCGGATCTGCACCGGCCGGCCCGGGGCGAACACCACCAGCCGGCCGCTTTCGAACACTTGCCCATCCACCTCGACCGAGCCTTCGGCCAGATAGGCGGCGCGCTCTTCATACTCCGCCGGCAGCACCGTCGTGGCGCCCGCCTTCAGTTGCAGGTCGCCGTAGAACAGGGGCGACAGCGTCTTGACCGACGAGGTCTTGCCGAACAGTGAACCCGCCACAACCTGGGCGCGCACGCCTTCGCCTTCGACTACCGGCTGCGCATCCAGGCCATAGTGCGTAAAGCCCGGGTCCGTTTCCTCGTGCTGCTTCGGCAAGCCTACCCAGATCTGCAGGCCACAGAGGCGCTGCGGCGCCTGGCGGCTTTCCGGCGACGAACGTTCGGAATGGACGATGCCGCGGCCGGCCGTCATCCAGTTCACTTCGCCAGGCAGAATCGTCTGGGTGTTGCCCGCGCCGTCACGGTGCACCATCGACCCTTCGTACAGGTAGGTGACGGTGGACAGGCCGATGTGCGGGTGCGGGCGCACGTCGATGCCCGAGCCCGCATCGAATTCCACCGGACCCATGTGGTCAAGGAACACGAACGGCCCGACGGTTCGGCGCTGCGCCGACGGGATCGCCCGACGGACGGAAAAGCCGCCCAGGTCGCTGGTGCGCGGCACTACGACGGTTTCAATCTGGTTTTCGCCTGCATCGGACAACGTAGACATGGTGTAGCGCTCCGCTTCAATAGGCCAATGGCCATGTTAAGGCCCAACGGCCCGTTCAAAAACAAGGCCGGGCGGAAACCCTTCCGCCCGGCCTCTGGCATTACGCCAGGTCGAACACCAGTACTTCGGCGTTCTTGCCGCCCGACAATTCGACACGGGTGTCGTCCGTGATGGCGACCGCATCACCGGCCGAGAGCTCGGCGCCGTTGACCGTGACGCTGCCCCGCGCCACGTGCACCCAGCTGCGGCGGCCGGCGGCCAAGGCCAGGGTGGCGGACTCGGCGCCGTCGAACAGGCCGCCATACAGGCGCGCATCCTGATGGATCTTCATCGAGCCGTCTTCGCCATCCGGCGACACCAGGGCTTGCAGCCGGCCACGCTTTTGGGCGTCGCTGAAGGTGCGCTCTTCGTATTCCGGGGCGATGCCGGTCACGTCGGGCTCGATCCAGATCTGCAGCATGTGCGTTTCGGTGTCCGGCAGCGGGTTGAACTCGGAGTGCATCACACCGCGGCCGGCGCTCATCCGCTGCACGTTGCCGGGCTGGATGGTCGAACCGCTGCCCATGCTGTCCTTGTGCGCAATAGCGCCGTCCAGCACATAGGTGATGATCTCCATGTCCCGATGGCCGTGCGTGCCGAAGCCGCGGCCGGCAGCAATGCGGTCGTCATTGATCACGCGCAGTGCGCCGAAGCCCATGTGAGCCGGGTCGTAGTAATTGGCGAAGGAAAAGGTGTGAAACGAATCGAGCCACCCATGGTTGGCGTGACCCCGTTCGGCAGCGCGGCGAATCGTAAGCATTGTGGACTCCTGTTTCAATAATATGAATGGTCTGGAGGGTGCGGTGCCGGCTTTCTGCTTCGCCCTTACCGCTTAACCCCTGGCATGAGTGATATTCTGCGCGTGCAGTAGGGTCGCTTTGGCGCTATATTTTGATGACTTCATTCAAATTATTTGAATGCATCTGATCGAGCCCCACCATGCAGCCCATTACGCCCGAATTGTTGATCCTGGTTGACGCCATCGCCCGCCACGGCAGCTTTGCCAAGGCCGCGCGCGAACTGGGCAAAGTGCCGTCCGCCGTGACCTATTCGATCCGCAAGCTGGAAGACGGCCTGGACGTGCTGCTGTTCGACCGCTCAGGACACCGGGCGCTGCTGACGCCCGCGGGCGAAGCCCTGCTGAAGGATGGGCGCCACGTGCTGCAATCGCTGGACGATCTGGCCTGCCGCGTGAAGCGCATCGCCACCGGCTGGGAAGTGGAGCTGCGCATCGCCGTCAGCGCCGTATTGCCGTGGCGGCCCTTGTACGACCTGATCGACGAATTCCAGACGCTGGAAAGCGCGACCACGCTGCGCTTTTCCAGCGAAGTGCTGAGCGGCAACTGGGATGCATTGACGAGCGGGCGTGCCGACTTGGTGATCGGCGCCGGCGCAAATGCCGAGCCGACGGGGCCCTACCGGTCACAGGCGATCGGCGCCACGCAGTTTGGATTCTGCGTCGCGGCGCATCACCCCCTGGCGTCGTTGCCGCAACCGCTCAGCCGCGCCGACATCACGAAGTACTGCGCGGTCGTCGTGGCGGATACGTCGCGCAACCTGCCGCCGCAATCGCGCGGCATCCTGGCAGACCAGCCGACCTTGGTGATGCCGTCCATGCAGGCCAAGATCGACGCGCAGGTACGCGGCCTGGGCTGCGGCTATCTGCCGCTGACCATGGCGGCTCCCTACCTGGCGCAGGGTCTGTTGGTGGTGTGCGAGACGGATGAAGGCATGTCCCTGACGGAACACGTGGCGTACGCCTGGCGGGCCGAGCCGCCGGGTGAAGCGCTGAAGTGGTGGCTGCAAAAGCTGAAATCGCCGCGGCTGTGCGAAAGCCTGCTGGGAATGGGCTGACGGGTTGCCGGGCGTACAACGCGCGGCAACCCATCAACGATCACTCGTCTTCGATCCCCAGCTCGCGCAGCTTGCGCGTGATGGTGTTGCGGCCGATGCCCAGGCGGGATGCGGCCTCCACGCGGCGGCCGCGGCTGGCGTCCAGCGCGCTTTGCAGCAGGATCTTCTCGAACTGGCGCGTCAAGGTCGCCATCACGGCAGGTTCGCCGCGCTCCAGACGGTACTGCGCATCGCGCAGCAGGGAGTCCTGCCAGTTGCGCGGCGCGCCGTCGTCCAGGCCTTGGGACGCTTGCACCACCGTGCCGATACCCGGCATCGGCGTTGCAGGACGCAACGGGGCCAACCCGGGTTGCTGCTGATGCTCCAGCGCGCGGATTTCCGGCGGCAGGTCCTGGCGGTCCACCGTCTGGCCCGGCGCCATTACCGTCAACCAGTGGCAGAAGTTCTCCAGCTGGCGGACGTTGCCGGGAAAGTCGAACTTGGTCAGCACGGCCAGGGCGTCGGGCGTCAGGCGTTTGACCGGCACGCCCAGCGTGCGGGCGCTAGCCGTCAGGAAATGTTGCGCCAACGCAGGAATGTCTTCCACGCGTTCGCGCAGCGGCGGCAGGCGCAACCGGATCACGTTCAGGCGATGGAACAAGTCCTCGCGGAACAAACCCTGTTCGACACGCTGCTCCAGCGGCTGGTGGGTCGCGGCCACGATGCGCACGTCCACGCGCACGGGCTGAGCCCCGCCCACGCGATAGAAGCTGCCTTCGGCCAGCACGCGCAACAGGCGCGTCTGCAACTCGATCGGCATGTCGCCGATTTCGTCCAGGAACAAGGTGCCGCCGTGCGCTTCTTCGAAGCGGCCACGGCGCAAATTGTTGGCGCCCGTGAATGCGCCGCGCTCGTGGCCGAAGAGTTCGGCTTCAAGCAGGTCGCGCGGGATGGCCGCCGCGTTCAGCGCCACGAACGGGCCGCTGGCCCGCACGCCGTGGCCGTGCAAGGCACGGGCGACGAGTTCCTTACCAGTACCCGATTCGCCGGTGATCAACACCGTCACCTTGGACTGGGCCAGCCTGCCGATGGCGCGGAACACTTCCTGCATGGCGGTGGAAGACGACTGCGTCATCATCCAGCGCTCGTTGTTCTGCGCCGCCTCGCCCTGCCCTTCAGGCGTTTCCGGCTGTGTGGATTCCTGCATGGCGCGCTGGATCAGCGCAACCGCCTCGTTCACGTCGAACGGCTTGGCCAGGTAATCAAACGCGCCGCCCTGGAACGCGGACACGGTGCTGTCCAGATCGGCGAACGCGGTCATCACGATGACCGGCAAGCCGGGATGGCGCTCTTTGAGTTGACGCAACAGCTCCAGGCCGTTGCCGCCGGGCATGCGGATATCGGACACCAAGGCGACGGGCGTTTCGCGCGACAGCGCTTCCAGCACGTCAGCCGATTGGGAGAAACTGCGGGTGGGGACACCAGCGCGGGCCAGGGCCTTTTCGAGGACCCAGCGGATGGCCTGGTCGTCGTCGACGATCCATACGGGTTTCATCAGTGTGCAGGCTCCATCGGTAGGACCAGGCGAAACTCGGTGCGCCCCGGTCGGGATTCAAATTCGATGATGCCGCCGTGCTGCTGCACGAAATCCTGGGCCAGGCTCAAGCCCAGGCCCGTTCCGCCCGCCCTGGCCGTGACCAGGGGGTGGAAAATGCGGTCGCGGATGTGGTCCGGCACGCCGGGACCGTTATCGATAATGGACAGCACCAGCGCCAGCCGGTGCTGGCGGTGGGCCAGCATGACCTGCCGCGCCACACGGGTACGCAGCGTGACAACACCAGGTTCCGTCTTGGGCCCCTCGGGCCGTGCGACCAGTTCCTGCGCGGCGTTACGCGCCACGTTCAGGACGGCCTGCATCAGACGGGCGGCGTCGCCCTTCAGATCGGGAACCGACGCGTCATAGTCGCGCAGGATGGTGACGTCGTTGCGGAATTCGGCCTGGATCAGCGCGCAGACGCGCTCGCAGATCTCGTGGATGTTCACCGGCCGCGCATTCAGCGGCACACGTTGCGGGCCGCTCAGGCGGTCCACCAGCGCCTGCAGGCGGTCGGCTTCGGAAATAATGACCTGGGTGTATTCGGCCAGGGCCGCGCTGGGCAGTTCGGCCTCCAGCAATTGCGCGGCGCCGCGCAAACCGCCCAGGGGATTCTTCACTTCATGCGCAAGATTGCGCAGCAATTCACGGTGGGCTTCGATTTCATCAACCAGCCGATGGTTGCGGTCGGCCAGCACGCGCTGCTCGATCTCACGGGTCTCTATCAGCACGGGCCAGCGCTGGCCCGTCAGCCCCACCGTCGTGACGGCGACTTCCACGGATTCGGCGGCGCGGCGCAACGAGGCCAATTGCCTGACGTCGGCGTACCTGCCGGCCGCGGCGCGGTCGATCGAGGACTGGATATTTTCTGGGGTGTCGAACAACGTGGCGGCGGAGTGCCCGCCCAGTTGCTTGCGCGAGCGGCCGAACAGATCTTCGGCGGCAGCGTTGGCGTATTCAATGTGACCGCGCTCGTTGACCAGGAAAACGGACGTGGCAAGCAGATCGAGAGCTTCTACATTCATTTTTCAACGTACCCGAATGACAGGGGGAAAGCGGAACGCGCCCGCGACGGCGGCGCCGGAACCCGGCGCCCTGCCCGCCAGGCGTGATGCCTGGCGGACAAACCGTCGAGCCGCGACCTGGTGGTGCGCGTGGTGTGGCCCTGGTTTCTGCCTACATCATCGCGCTCCCCCCCGCCACAGCCTCTAAACGATCAGAGGCTGTAGTACATGTCGAATTCGACCGGGTGCGTCGTCATGCGCAGACGATTCACATCGGCCATCTTCAGGTCGATGTAGGCGCTGAGCATGTCGTTGCTGAACACGCCACCACGGGTCAGGAATTCGCGGTCGGCGTCCAGGGCTTCCAGCGCTTGTTCCAGCGAGGAGCACACGGTCGGGATCTTCGCGTCTTCTTCCGGCGGCAGGTCGTACAGGTTCTTGTCGGCCGGATCGCCCGGGTGGATCTTGTTCTGGACGCCGTCCAGGCCGGCCATCATCAGGGCCGAGAAAGCCAGGTACGGGTTGGCCAGGGGGTCCGGGAAACGCGCTTCGACGCGGCGGCCCTTCGGGTTGCCGACGTACGGGATGCGGATCGAGGCCGAACGGTTGCGGGCCGAGTAAGCCAGCTTGACCGGGGCTTCGTAGTGCGGAACCAGACGCTTGTACGAGTTCGTGCCCGGGTTGGTGATGGCGTTCAGGGCGCGGGCGTGCTTGATGATGCCGCCGATGTAGTACAGCGCGAATTCCGACAGGCCGGCGTAGCCGTTGCCTGCGAACAGGTTCTGGCCATCCTTCCAGATGGATTGGTGCACGTGCATGCCGGAACCGTTGTCGCCAACGATGGGCTTGGGCATGAACGTCGCGGTCTTGCCGTAGGCGTGGGCCACGTTGTGCACGACGTACTTGACGATCTGCGTCCAGTCGGCGCGCTGGACCAGCGTGCTGAACTTGGTGCCGATTTCCAGCTGGCCGGCGCCGGCCACTTCATGGTGGTGCACTTCGACCGGCACGCCCATTTGTTCCATCAGCAGGCACATTTCCGAGCGCATGTCCTGGAACGAATCAACCGGCGGAACGGGGAAGTAGCCGCCCTTGACCAGGGGACGATGGCCGGTGTTGCCGCCTTCGAATTCCTGGCCGCTGGACCACGAGGCTTCTTCGGACTTGATCTTGACGAACGTGCCCGACATGTCCGTGTTCCAGGTCACGCCGTCGAACACGAAGAATTCGGGTTCCGGACCAAAGTAGGCGGTGTCGCCCAGGCCGGAGGACTTCAGGTAGGCTTCGGCGCGCTTGGCCAGCGAACGCGGGTCGCGGTCATAGCCCTTCAGGTCCGACGGTTCCACGACGTCGCACGACAGGATCAGGGTCGGCTCTTCGCGGAACGGATCCAGGTTGCCGGTCGAGCAATCGGGGATGAGCAGCATGTCGGAGGCTTCAATGCCCTTCCAACCCGGGATCGACGAACCGTCGAAAGCCTGGCCGCTTTCCAGCTTGTCTTCGTCGATCTGGCTGGTGGGCACGGACACGTGGTGCTCACGGCCAACCGTATCGGTGAAGCGGAAATCCACGAATTTGACTTCGTTATCGGCGATCTGTTTCAGGACGTCTTTCGGGCTTGCCATGTCATCTCCATTAGATAAAAGGGTCGAGGGCTTTGCCTCTCGACTGGCATAAAAGAGGGAAGCAATAAGCGTGCCAGGTTTTACCCCCAGGAATCCCTGGGGAAGACCGCACGGTCATGAAAAAATGTAGCACCACTTTGGTGCAAATGGTGGGGCACGATTGCCCCGTTATGGTGCATTCCTGCTAAAGGAACATTTCCTGAAGGTCATTCAGGAAGCGCCACCCCAAGGGCGTCGCCTTCAGACGGGTCGGATCGCCGTCCAGCAGGCCCCGTTTGGAGGCTGCCTCCAATTGGTGCGCAATGGCGGCAAGCGACAAGCCGGTGCGTTCGTTGAACGCCGTGCTGGGCACCCCGTCTTTCAGGCGCAGAGCGTTCAGCATGAATTCGAAAGGCAGTTCGTCGGGGCCGACCTGGCGGCTTTCAGCCAAGTGGCTGCCATCGCGGGCCATCGCGGCCTGCATCCAGGAATCGGGGCTGCGCAGCCGCGCTTCGCGCACGATACGGTCATGGAATGACAGTTTGCCGTGCGCCCCGGGGCCGATGCCCAGGTAATCGCCGAATTCCCAGTAATTCACGTTGTGGCGGCAGCGGGCGCCGGGCTTGGCATAGGCAGACACCTCGTAGCGGGCCAGGCCGGCCGCCGCCAGTTCGGCTTCCACGGCGTCCTGCATGGCGGCGCTGGTGTCGTCGTCGGGCAGGTCTTCGGGCGGGAACTTGGCGAAGACCGTATTGGGCTCCATCGTCAGGTGATACAGCGACAGGTGTTCGGTGCCGAACGAGATGGCCTCGCGCAGATCGGCCACACAGGCGTCCAGCGTCTGGCCCGGCAAGGCGAACATCATGTCCAGGTTCACCCGCGAGACGGCGCGTTGCGCCATGCCGATGGCGGCGCGGGCCTGATCGGCATCATGGATGCGCCCCAGCTTCTTCAATTGGGCATTGTCGAAACTCTGGATGCCCAGCGAGAAGCGCGTGACGCCACTGGCCGCGTAGTCGCGAAAGCGGCTGGCCTCGGCGGTGCCGGGGTTCGCCTCCATGGTGATCTCGGCATCCGGCCATACATTCAGACAGGCGCGCAGCATGGCCAGCAATTCGTCCAGCCCTGCCGACGACAGCAGGCTGGGCGTGCCGCCACCGATGAAGACAGACACGACCTGGCGGCCCCAGATGGAAGGCAGCGCCTGTTCCAGGTCGCTGCGCAACGCATCCAGATAGGCGCGTTCGGGGATTTCGCCCGGCGCGGCGTGGGAATTGAAGTCGCAATACGGGCATTTGCGCACGCACCAGGGCACGTGCACATAGACGGACAACGGCGGCAGGCTTGTCAGCGTGGCGCCCGCCGGCACGAGCCGGCGCGAGGGCGATGCGCCCAGGTCGTTGCGGATAGGGATAGTGATCGACATGCGGTTTCCTGGAGCGGGCGCGGCGCGCGCGCGCTCAAGCCTGGCTCAGCTTGCTCAGCAGTTCGCGCAGCGCGCGGGCGCGGTGGCTGACGCGGTTCTTTTCCTCGGGGTCCAGCGTGGCCGCGGTCAGCCCCATGTCGGGCAGGTAGAAATGGGGATCGTAGCCAAAGCCGTTCGCCCCTTCGGGCTGGTCGATGATTTCGCCATGCCACAGCCCTTCGCCGATGATCGGGCACGGGTCGTTTTCCGAGCGCACCAGCGCAAGCACGGCGACATACCAGGCACGGCGATCAGCGTGGCCCGCCAGGTTCTGCGTCAGCAGCGCGTTATTGGCCAGATCGGATTTCTCTCCGCCCTGCATCTTGGCGTAGCGGGCCGAATAGACCCCGGGCGCGCCATCCAAGGCCGCCACGCACAGGCCGGAATCGTCAGCCAGGGCGGGCAGCCCGGTCAGGCGGCTGGCATGGCGCGCCTTGGTCAGGGCGTTTTCGACAAAGGTGACGTGCGGCTCTTCGGCCTCGGGCACGCCCAGCTCGCCTTGGGGCACCAGTTCGATGCCCAGGGGAGCGAACAAGGCGGAAAACTCGCGCAACTTGCCGGCATTATTGGACGCCAGCACGATGCGGCGCAGGGAATCGGGAATCTTGGGGGAAGTCATAAGGCAAATTGTATAGGGCGCGGCCTGCCCGCGCCGGGGCATGACCGCCTATCCGCGTGCGCTCCCGCAACACCGCCGACACATTTTGTCGTCAACATCAGCGATCTTGTCACTGATCGTATCTGACCCCCGGCGATGACCCCTACTCACGCTATGCCCCGGACGGCTTCGGTCCGCGCGCCCCACACCTCCCTGGGCGATGCGCCCACGTCAGCCGGCTTGGCCGGCATTCTGCGCGAACGGCTGCTCCGCCCACGCTACCAGCCCGTCGTCGACCTGTCGCACAGCCGCATCTACGGCCATGAAAGCCTGATCCGCGGCCCGGCCGATACCGCCCTGCACTATCCCGACGCCCTCTTCGCCGAAGCGCGGCGCCAGGGGCTGCACCCGCAAGTGGAGCTGGCCAGCTTCCGGGCAGGCGCCCAGGGCTTCCAGGACAACGAAGCGGCCGGCAAGCTGTTCCTGAACCTGTCGGGTTCTGCGTTGATCCATTATTGGACGCTGTGGGGGGACGACATGCCGCTGCGCCTCTTGAAGGATTGCACCCTGCCCCCGTCGAGCATCATCGTCGAACTGACCGAACAGGACCCGCTGTCGGATCACATGGGCGAACTGGGCAGCGCCTTCGCGTGCCTGCGGGAGCGCGGCATGCGCATCGCCCTGGACGATTACGGCGTGGGCAATTCCAACCTGCAACTGTGGTCCGAGATGCAGCCCGATCTGGTCAAGATCGACCGTTATTTCTTCAACGGCATCGGCCAGAGCGACCGCAAGCAGAACATGGTGCGGGCCATCCTGAAGGTGGCACAGCACCTGGGCACGGCCATCGTCGCCGAAGGCATAGAAACGGCGGAAGACCTGGCCGTGGTGCGCGAACTGGACATCCGGTACGCCCAAGGCTGGTTTCTGGGGCGCCCCGAGGAAACGCTGCTGACTGAGCTGAACGCGCCGCTGCGCGATTCGCTGCGGGTACGCAGCCCTGCCCCCTTGTCGCAGCGTTCCGCAGGCGGCACCGCCGCCAGCCTGCGAGTGGAAGCGCCCGCCGCGCTGCTGAACAAGCACACCAACGACGACGTGCACCGGCTCTTCATCGAACACAAGAACATGCACGCGGTGGCGGTCATCGACGGCGACAACCGGCCGGTAGGCATCATCAACCGGCGCGATTTCTCGGAACACTATGCGCAGCGCTACACGCGCGAACTGTTCGGCCGCGACGCGTGCTCCACCTTCATGAACGGCGAACCGGTGCTGGTGGACCTGAACGTATCCATCGACCAGCTCAGCCACGTGCTGATTTCAGAAGACCAGCGCTATCTGATGGACGGGCTGATCATTACGCGGGATGGCCGCTACGACGGCCTGGCCACGGGCGAAACGCTGGTGCGCTCGGTGACCGAAATGCGGATCGAAGCGGCGCGCTACGCCAACCCGCTGACGTCCCTGCCCGGCAACATCCCCATCAGCCGGCACATCGCCACCCTGCTGGAGGACGCCGCCGACTTCACGATCTGCTACGGCGACCTCAATAACTTCAAGCCTTTCAACGACGTATATGGCTATTGGCGCGGCGACGACATGATCATGCTCACCGCCGAAGTCGTCAAACAGCATTGCGATCCGTTGCGCGACTTTGTCGGCCATGTGGGTGGGGATGATTTCGTGGTGCTGTTCCGCAGCCCGGACTGGGCGCAGCGCGTGCAACGGATCATCGCCGAGTTCAATGAGCAGGCCATCGACCTCTATGACGACCAGGGCCGCCATAACGGGGGCATCGAAGCCGAAGACCGTTATGGCGTGCCGCGCTTCTTTCCGTTCGTGACGCTGGGCGTGGGGGCGCTGACCGTCACGCCTTCCCTATGCGAGCGCATCCGCCCGGAGGACATCGCGTCGGCCGCCGCGCATGTCAAGCACAAGGTCAAGCATGGGAACCTGTCGCTGGTGATCGAGCGCTACACCGGCGGCGCCCTGCCCCAGCTGGCCGATTGATTGCCCAGCTGCCGCCTGCACGGCGGCAGCATTCTGGGCCGCCTGGGCAATCTGAAACACAGCCACCGCGCGGCGCAGGCCTTGCGCCTGGATCTCCAGCGCGGCGGCGGCCGCCGCGGTCTGTTCGACCATCGCCGCATTCTCTTGCGTGGACCGCTCGATGTCGGCCACCGCGTCGTTCACCGACGCGATGCCGGCGGCCTGTTCGGCGGTCGCGCTCGAGATCTCGGCCACGATCTGCGTCACCCGATCGACCGACGCCAGCATGTCGCGCATCGTGTCGCCGGCCAGGTTCACCTGGCGCACGCCCGCCTCGACCCGCGACGCCGAGTCCTCGATCAAGCCCTTGATTTCGCGGGCGGCCTGCGCGCTGCGCTGCGCCAGCGAACGCACTTCGCCGGCGACCACGGCAAAACCCTTGCCCTGTTCGCCGGCACGCGCCGCTTCCACCGCGGCGTTCAGCGCCAGAATGTTGGTCTGAAAGGCGATGCTGTCCACCACCCCGACGATTTCGCCGATGCGCCGCGCGCTGTCGGCGATGCCCTGCATGCTCTGCACGACTTCGTCCACCGCCTGGCCGCCGCGTTGCGCCAGACGGGTGGCGCTTTCGGCCTGCCGGCTGGCCTGGTCCGCGTTGCCGGCCGTCATCTGGACGGTGTGCGCCAGCTGGGTCATGTTGGCCGCGGCCTCTTGCAACGAACCGGCCTGGCGCGCCGTGCGATCGGACATGTCAGCCCCGCCGGCCGCGATCTCGCCCGAGCCCGTATGGATTTCCTCGACGCCCTGGCGCACGGAGGCCACGGCGGCAGACAGCCCGGTCTGCATGCGGCGCATGGCTGAATACAGCACGCCGATCTCGTTGTCGCCGCGCATGGCGATGGCGCCCGTCAGGTCGCCGTCGGCGATGCGGTCAAAGTGCGCGCCGGCTTCGTTCAGCGGCCGCAGGATGCTGCGGCGGAACGCCAGCCGGATCAGCACAGCCAGCAGCAGCACCACGCCCAGCACGCCGGCCGCCACCAGGATCACCCGCTCCAGCGTCTGGCTGGCGCCCGCGACTGCGGCCTGGCCCTGCTCGCGCGAATAGGTCTGGTAGGCGTCTGCCTGCTTGACGTAGGCCGCGCCGCTGGCGGGCAGCACCTTGTCCACCAGCCGGTTGACCTCGATGCCGTTCCACCCCTGGATCGCCTTCTGCATGGGCACGAGCGTCTGCTCCGCGAACGCCGTATAGGCCTTGAGCACCTGCTCGAACAGCGGGCCGCCCTGGGCGCTGGCATCGGGATTGCTGCGCAGGCGCGCCAGGCTGGCGCCGGCCTGCTTGAGCAGCGCGTCTGCCTGGGCCAGGGACTCGTCGCGGGCGGCTTCCAGCCCGCCCTCCATGCCGGTCTTGGCGTCGGTCAGCGCGGCGCGCGCCTGGAACAAGCGGCTGGTCATGTCGGCCAGGTCGCTGGCGCGTTCGATGCTGCCGCGGCCCAAGGCTTCGATATCGGCCCGGTTGTCGCGCAACACCGCGATGCCGGCTGCCGCCGCGACGGCGAACAGCACCACAAACAACGCCAGAATGGCCGATACCGCCGTGGTGACCCTGAGATTTTTCCGCATATCCATCCGTATATAGCCTGGCGCCAAAGGCGCAGTGCATCGGATTATGGGCATCCAGTTTGGCAATTTCTTGACACAACCTGGGCCCGAGCATGACGAACGCCCGTCATGAAACTGCGCTTTTGCGAACAGGAACCCCGTATTAAGGAATTGTGAATTGGCAGCGACACGCCCTTGCGGCACATTCGATGCTGTACCGAACCATTCCCATCATCCATACAGCAGCCCTATGCCACACGCCTCTGACGCTTATCAGGACATCCGCGAAGCCGTGCGCGACCTTTGCGCCCAATTCCCTGGCGAATATTTCCGCAAGATCGACGAAGAACGCGGCTATCCCGAGGACTTTGTCCGCGCGTTGACCGAGGCCGGCTGGCTGGCGGCTCTGATCCCGCAGGAATACGGCGGCTCGGGCCTGGGCCTGACCGAAGCGTCGATCATCATGGAAGAGATCAACCGCAGCGGCGGCAACTCGGGCGCCTGCCACGGCCAGATGTACAACATGGGCACGCTGCTGCGCCACGGTTCCGACGCCCAGAAGCGCGAATACCTGCCCCGCATCGCCGCCGGTGAACTGCGCCTGCAATCCATGGGCGTGACCGAGCCCACCACCGGCACCGACACCACCAAAATCAAGACCACCGCCGTGCGCCGCGGCGACCGCTACGTGATCAACGGCCAGAAGGTCTGGATCTCGCGCGTGCAGCATTCCGATCTGATGATCCTGCTGGCCCGCACCACGCCACTGGACCAGGTCGCGCGCAAGTCCGAAGGCATGTCGATCTTCCTGGTGGACCTGCATCACGCCGTCAAGCACGGCATGACGATCCGCCCGATCCCCAACATGGTCAACCACGAGACCAACGAGCTGTTCTTCGACAATCTGGAAATCCCCGTCGAAAACCTGATTGGCGAAGAAGGCAAAGGCTTCAAGTACATCCTGGACGGGCTGAACGCCGAACGCACGCTGATCGCCGCCGAGTGCATCGGTGACGGTTACTGGTTCGTGGACAAGGTCACCGCCTACGCCAAGGAACGCATGGTGTTCGGCCGCCCCATCGGCCAGAACCAGGGCGTGCAATTCCCCATCGCCCGCGCCCACATCAACGTGGAAGCCGCCAGCCTGATGCGTTACGAGGCCTGCCGCCTGTTCGACGCCCACCAACCGTGCGGCGCCCAGGCCAACATGGCCAAGCTGCTGGCTGCCGACGCCTCGTGGGAAGCCGCCAACGCCTGCCTGCAATTCCACGGTGGTTTCGGCTTTGCGACCGAGTACGACGTCGAGCGCAAGTTCCGCGAAACGCGGCTGTATCAGGTGGCGCCCATCTCCACCAACCTGATCCTGTCCTACGTCGCCGAACACATCCTGGGCCTGCCCCGTTCCTTCTGACCCGACTACGCACATGAACGCCGCCAAAGACACTCCCCACCTCAGCGCTGAACTCGCCGCCTTTGCCGCCAACCTGCGCTACGAGGACATCCCCGCGCCGGTATTGCGCCGCGCCGAAGACCTGCTGCTGGACTGCCTGGCCTCAATCCTGGCGGGCGCCTCCGCCCGCGCCGTGCAGGCCATCGACCGCTATGCCGCCGCCATGGGACCCGCCGACGGCCCAAGCGAAGTGCTGATCACGCGCCGCCGCACGTCGCCGCTGTTCGCCGCGATGGTCAACGCCGCGGCCGCCCATGTGGTTGAACAGGACGACGTCCACAACGGCTCGGTGTTCCACCCCGCCGCCGTGGTCTTCCCGCCCGCACTCGCCGTGGCGCAAGCGCTGGGCAGCTCGGGCCGCGACCTGATCACCGCCGCCGTCGCCGGCTATGAAGTCGGCATCCGCGTCGGCGAATTCCTGGGCCGTTCGCACTACAAGATTTTCCACACCACCGGCACGGCGGGCACCCTGGCCGCCGCAGTCACCACCGGCCACCTGCTCAAGCTATCACCTGAACAGATGCTGCACGCGCTGGGCTCGGCCGGCACCCAGGCCGCAGGCCTTTGGGAGTTCCTGCGCGACGCCGCCGATTCCAAGCAATTGCACACCGCCAAGGCCGCAGCCGACGGCATCACCGCCGCGTATCTGGCGCGCGAGGGCTTCACCGGGGCCCGCCACATCCTGGAAGGTCCGCAAGGCATGGCGGCGGGCATGTCCACCGATGCCGACCCGTCCAAGCTCTGCGACCGCCTGGGTCAACGCTGGGCGCTGGCTGAAACCTCGTTCAAGTTCCATGCATCGTGTCGCCACACCCACCCGGCCGCCGATGCGCTGCAGCAGGCGCTGCGCGACAACAACCTGACCGAAGCCGATGTGGCGCGCGTGGTGGCCCACGTGCACCAGGGCGCCATCGACGTACTCGGCCCGGTCGTCAATCCGCAGACCGTGCACCAGTCCAAGTTCTCGATGGGAACCGTGCTTGCGCTGATCGCCCGCAAGGGCCGTGCCGGGCTGGCCGAGTTCGACGCGGGGTTGGAAGACCCGGCAGTCGCCGACTTCCGCGGCAAGGTCGAGATGGTGCTGGACGAAGAAGTCGACCGCGCCTACCCGCAACGCTGGATCGGCAAGGTCACCGTCACGACCCGCGACGGCCGCACCGTGCACGGCCGCGTGGACGAACCCAAGGGCGACCCCGGCAACACGCTCAGCCGCCCCGAGATCGAAGACAAGACGCTCAGCCTGGGCCGCTACGCGGACGCCGCCACGGACGCGGAACTGCGCGCGCTGATCGACACCATCTGGGGATTGGAAAAGGTCACCAAGGTCGACGCCTTGTTATCACGCAAGGCGGCCTAATCCTCGCCTTGTTGCCCTCGCCCCATGCAAAACAGCCGCTTTCGCGGCTGTTTTTTCGTGCCTGAAAGCTGTCCCTATCAGGCCAGCGCAGCGCGCTGCGCGCGCACCAGGCTGGCGATACCGCTTTCGGCCAGCACCAGCATCGTGTCCAGTTCGGCGCGGGTGAAGGTCGCGCCTTCGCCCGTGCCCTGCACTTCCACAAAGGCGCCACTGCCCGTCATGATGACGTTCACGTCGGCATCGCAGGCCGAGTCTTCCTGGTAGTCCAGGTCCAGCACCGAGCGGCCTTGCACCAGCCCGACGGACACGGCTGCAACCGCATCGCGGATCGGGTTGACGGCCAGGTCGCCGCGCTTCATCAGCAAGGCGACGGCATCGGCCGCTGCCACCCAGGCGCCGGTGATGCTGGCGCAGCGCGTGCCGCCGTCGGCCTGCAGCACGTCGCAGTCCAGGTGCAGGGTGCGTTCGCCCAGCGCCTTCATGTCGAACACGGCGCGCAGGCTGCGACCGATCAGTCGCTGGATTTCCTGTGTGCGGCCGCTTTGCTTGCCGCGTGCCGCTTCACGGTCGCCACGCGTATGCGTCGCCCGCGGCAGCATGCCGTATTCCGCCGTGACCCAGCCTTCGCCCTTGCCTTTCAGGAACGGCGGCACCTTCTCCAGCACGCTGGCGGTGCACAGCACGTGGGTGTTGCCGGCCTTGACCAGCACCGACCCTTCGGCGTAGCGCGTAAAGCCGCGCTCCAGGGCAAACGGCCGCAGTTCGTCGACGGCGCGGCCCGACGGGCGGGCAATGGTGGGCGTAGTGGTCACAGGCAGACTCCAGACAGGAACATTGATTCGCGGCATTGTACGGGCTGGCGCCGCAGGAAATCCCCGCTTGGAGTATCCTGCCGCGATATATCACCAGGAAACGCCCATCATGATTCGCAGCATGACCGCCTTCGGCAACGCCCGAGCAGACCTAGAGCAAGGCACGCTTGCCATCGAACTGCGCAGCGTCAACAGCCGCTTCCTCGACTTGTATTTCCGGCTGCCCGACGAATTGCGGCACGTCGAGACGCCGCTGCGCGAACTGCTGACCGCCAACCTGGCGCGCGGCAAGGTCGAGATCCGCGTTTCGTTCACGCGCAACGCCAGCACCGACCTGTCCAAACTCGACCCGACATGGCTTGAAAGCCTGGCCGAGCAGCTTCAGGCCGCCCGTCGCATCGTCCCCGATATCGCCCCGCCCCGACTGGTGGAGCTGTTCAACTGGCCTGGCCAGCGCGGCAACGATGCGCTCGACCCGCAAATCTGGGGCGCCGCCTGCCTGCAGGCAGGCCAGCAAGCGCTGACGCAGTTGCAGGAAGGCCGCGCCCGCGAGGGCGAACGCCTGGCCGGCATGATGCGCGAATGCGCCGATGGCGTGGCGCGCGTCGTCGACATCGTGCAGGCTCATCTGCCCCAATTGCTGTCCGACCACCGCGACAAGCTGGCGGCCAAGCTGCGCGAAAGCGTGGAATCGGCCTTCCCGGGCGGCTTCACGCATATCTCCGGCACCGAGCTGTCCGAACGCCTGTCGCAGGAAGCCAATCTGTTCGCACTGCGCATCGACGTGGCGGAAGAGCTGTCTCGTCTGCGTTCACACCTGGAAGAGCTGCGCCACCTTTTGACCGACGGCGGCGGCAAGTCCGCGTCGGGCAAGAAGAATGCGGGCAGCGCCGGCAAGCGCCTGGACTTCCTGTTTCAGGAAATGAACCGGGAAGCCAATACGCTGGGGTCCAAGGCGGGCAGCATGGAAGTCACGCGCGCCGCGATGGACCTGAAACTGCTGATCGAGCAGATGCGCGAGCAGGCGCAAAACATCGAGTAACCGCCCCGCGCGCACCCACGCCCGCCTCCCGCAAGCGGAGGGTCAACGGGCGTCGCCCGCCGCCGGTTCGCCGCGCAGGGCCGAATCCAGGTACTGGCTGCGAGCGCGAGCGTCCGGGAAACGCATGTCCCGGTAGCTGATGAATCGCGACCCGCGCGCCAGCCGGTAGCCCAGCCAGATCAACAGGAACAGCGGAATGCCGACATAGGTGGCCACGACGCCGCCCCAATCGATCCGATCCTGCAGGAAGGCCTGGTAGTTCTGGCCCAGGGTGATGACCAGGCACAGCACGAACGCGAAGATCGGGCCGAACGGGAAGAACGGCGACACATACGGCAGGTCGGCCAGGTTATGGCCCTGCTTCACATAGCCGCGGCGGAAGCGGTAGTGGCTGATGGCGATGCCCAGCCAGGCGATGAAGCCCGTCATGCCCGACGTGTTCAGCAGCCAGATGTACACCGCGTTCGGGCTGAAAATGAAGGTGAAGAAGCACAACGCCGCCACGACTGTCGTGGCCAGCAGCGCCCACAAGGGCACGCCGTTGCGCGAAATGCGGCCGAAGATGCGCGGCGCCTTGCCCTCGCGCGCCAGGCTGTAGAGCATGCGGGTCGCCGCATACATGCCCGAATTGCCCGCCGACAGCACCGACGTCAACACCACGGCGTTCATGATCGACGCCGCCCCCAGCAGGCCGGCGCGCTCGAAGATCAGCGCGAACGGGCTGACGCTGATGTCCTCGACTTCGTTGCGCAGCAGGTGCGGGTCGGTATAGGGGATGAGCAGGCCGATCACCAGGATGGCCGCCACGTAGAACAGCAGGATGCGCCAGAACACCTGGCGCACCGCGCGCGGCAGGTTGCGTGCCGGGTCTTTGGATTCACCCGCGGCGATGCCGATCAATTCCGTGCCCTGGAACGAAAAGCCCACCACCATGGCCACGCCGATCAGCGCCGCGAAGCCGCCTGCGAACGGCGCATCGCCGACGGTCCAGTTGGCCACGCCGCCCGTCTCGCCGCCGCGGATGATGCCCAGCAGCATCATCACGCCCATGGCCACGAAGCCCAGCACCGCCACCACCTTGATCAGCGCGAACCAGAATTCGGCTTCGCCGAATCCGCGCGCCGACATGGCGTTCAGGCCGAAGGTGATCGCCAGGAACAAGGCGCTCCAGTAGAAGCCCGGCACGTCCGGGAACCAATACGCCATGACGAGCTGCGCCGCCACCAGGTCGACTGCGACGGTGACCGCCCAGTTGTACCAATAGTTCCAGCCCAGCGCGAAGCCGAAGCCGTCTTCGACGTAGCGGGCGCCGTAGGTGGAAAACGAGCCCGACACCGGCATGGCCGCGGCCAATTCCCCCAGGCTGGTCATCAGGAAATAGACCATCACCCCGATCAGCACATACCCCAGCAACGCGCCGCCGGGTCCTGCCTTTGCGATGGTCGCCCCCGAGGCGACGAACAGGCCGGTCCCGATGGACCCGCCTACCGCGATCATGGTCAGGTGGCGCGCGGACAGGGTGCGGCGCAGTTCGGACGGCTGATCCGCCTTTGCTGCGCGCGTGCCGCCTGCGCGGCCTTCATCGTGTTCCGATGGTGCCAAAATGCTTTTCCTTCACGTCGTGAAGGCACCCGTGCGATGCGCTGCGGATGCCTTGGGATTACCGGGCAACGCGCGAGAATAGCGCAAACCGCCCCGCCGCGAAAAATGGCGGGGCGTTGGGGACGGATCCTGCTATTGGAAAGCGGTTTCCATGAAGGTACGCAGTTTGCGCGAATGCAACCGCTCCGGCGGCATGTCGCGCAGCCGCTCCAGCGCCCGGATGCCGATCTCCAGATGCTGGTTGACCTGCCGGCGATAGAACACGCTGGCCATGCCGGGCAGCTTCAGTTCGCCATGCAAAGGCTTGTCGGATACGCACAGCAGCGTGCCGTAGGGCACGCGGAAGCGGAACCCGTTGGCGGCGATGGTGGCCGATTCCATATCCAGCGCGATCGCCCGCGACTGCGCGAACCGCTCGACCAGTTCCACATGGTCGCGCAATTCCCAGTTGCGGTTGTCGATGGTGGCGACCGTGCCGGTGCGCATGATGCGCTTCAAGTCCCAGCCGGACAGCCCCGCCACTTCTTCCACCGCCTGCTCCAGCGCCACCTGCACTTCGGCCAGCGCCGGGACCGGCACCCAGGTGGGCAGATCGGCGTCCAGGACGTGGTCTTCGCGCACGTAGCCGTGGGCCAGCACGTAGTCGCCCAAGCGTTGGGAATCGCGCAGGCCCGCGCAGTGGCCCAGCATCAGCCAGGCATGCGGGCGCAGCACGGCGATGTGGTCGGTGATGGTCTTGGCGTTGGACGGGCCCACGCCGATGTTCACCAGAGTGATGCCGGAATGGTCGCCGCGCACCAGGTGGTACGCGGGCATTTGCGGCAAGCGGGCGGCCTGCCCCTCATCGCCCGGGCCGCTTTCGCCGCGGCGCGTGATGCGGTTGCCGGGCTCGACCAGCATGTCGTAGTCCTCGTTGCCGCTGGCCATCAGCGCGCGGGCACGGGCGCAGAACTCGTCCACATAGAACTGGTAGTTGGTGAACAGCACGAAATTCTGGAAGTGCGCCGGCGCGGTCGAGGTGTAGTGCTGCAGGCGGTGCAGCGAATAATCCACGCGCTGGGCGGTAAACGGCGCCAGCGGCTTGGGTTCGCCCTCCTTGCCGCGCCATGAACCGTTGACGATGGCGTCGTCGGTCACGGCCAGGTCCGGCACGTCGAACAGGTCACGCAACGGGCGCTTGAGCGCCTCCAGATGCTCGCCTTCGACATAGGCTCCTTCCGGAAACGCGAAATGCAGCGGGATGGGGGAATCGGATTCGCCGACCTCGACCGCCACGCGGTGGTTCTGCAGCAGTTGGCCGACTTGCTCGATCAGGTAGTCGCGGAACAGTTCGGGCTGCGTGACGGTGGTCTGGTAAATGCCGGGTTCGGCCACATGGCCATAGGACAGGCGCGTGTCGATCGGATCGTAGGTTTCAACCACGATGCGGATCGCCGGGTAGTACGCACGGGCGCGCTCGCGGCCGTTGCCGGTGCCGTTCAGGACCTCGCGGAACGCGGCACGCAGGAAAGCCGTGTTGCGCGCATAGATCTCGGCCAACCGGTCCACCGCGGACTGGGCATCCTGAAATGGTTCAAAAGGCATGGCATCGGGCCGGTTCATCGACGACAAAGGGTGGACTGCATTCATCATTGAGCTTTACTCCGCTTTCTTGTCTGCCGATTATGCCCGACCGCGTGGCAGATGAAGCGTCATATTCCGGCGTGCGGGGCCAGCGGTGACGTCGCCAATGATATAGAAACAATATATCATTCCGATTGTTCGAATTTCCTGTCCCCTTCGTCCATGCCGCCCCTGCCAGGCCACCGTCACGCCGCCCCGCCGCCCTACGCGCGCTGGGCCGTGCTTGCCTGGCTGTCCGTTTGCCTGCTGCTGGCGCCGATGGGCAGCCTGCGCCATGCGCTGTCGCATCTGGGCGAGGCGCCCGCCGCCAGCCAGGACGATGCCCACCCGCATGAAAAGCTGGGCCATTGCGACCTGTGCCAACTGTGGGATGTGCTGGACGCGACGCTGCCGTCGTCGTTCGCGTGGGTCGGCGGGCACGCCGCCCCTGCGGCGCCGGTTGCCCACCTGCCCGCCGGCACCACCGCCGTCGGCGGAACCTGGTTCCAATCCCGCGCCCCGCCCGTCCAGGCCTGAAATCCGCCTTGTCAGCCGCCTTATAGCGGCGCCGATTTCCTCCGCCGGCCGTCTCGCCGGCACCCTGGATTGCCACCATGAATTTTCCGACCGTCCCCGCCGGGGAACGCGCGCCCCTGCGCGCCTTCGCCTTGCGTCCGCTGGCCCTTGCTTGCCTGTCTGTCCTGCCCCTGGGCTTGCCCGCCGCAGTCCGCGCGCAGGCCGCCCCCGACACCGCCACGCTGTCGCCTGTCGTCATCACCGCCAACCCACTGGGCAGCGACGCGCTGGCCTCGCCTTCTACGGTGCTTCAAGGGCAGGAGCTGGATCTGCGGCGCGGCTCCAACCTGGGTGAAACACTGAACGGGCTGCCCGGCGTGTCCACCACCAGCTATGGCCCCATGGTGGGCCGACCCATCATCCGCGGGCTGGATGGAGACCGCATCCGTTTGCTGAACAACGGCGTCGGCACGCTGGACGCGTCCTCGCTGTCGTTTGATCACGCCGTGCCGCAAGACCCGTTATCGACCAACCGCGTCGAGATCCTGCGCGGGCCCGCCGCCCTGCTATATGGCGGCAACGCCATCGGCGGCGTCGTCAACACGCTGGACAACCGCATCCCCACCGAACCCATCGATGGCATCCATGGCGACGTCGGCGGCAGTTATGGCGGCGCCAACAATGACCGTAACGGCGCCGTCCAACTGGAAGGCGGCGACGGCACCTTCGCCATCCATGCGGACGTCTTCGGCCGCAAGACCGGTACGCTGCGCATTCCCGGATACGCCCGCACCGCCACGCAGCGCGCCGCCGACGGCCCCGACGCCGACCAGCCCCGCGATCGCCTGCCCAACAGCGATGGCGAGGCCAGCGGCGGCGCGCTGGGCATGTCCTGGACCGGCGAACACGGCTACGCCGGCCTGTCCTACAGCGGTTACGACTCCAATTATGGTTCGGTCGCCGAAGCCGACGTGCGCCTCAAGATGCACCAGGAACGCTTCGGCCTGGCCGGTGAACTGCGCGACCTGACCGGTCCGTTCCAGAGCATCAAGCTGAACTTCGCCTATACCGACTACCAGCACAAGGAAATCGAAGATGGCGAAACCGGCACGGTTTTCAAGAACCGCGGTTATGAGGCGCGCCTTGAAGCCCGGCACGCCGACATTGGCCCGCTGCACGGCGTGGTCGGGCTGCAACTGGGCCAGACGCGCTTTTCGGCATTGGGAGACGAAGCGCTGGTGCCGACCACCGACACCGATTCCGCCGCCCTTTTCGCGCTTGAGGAATGGAACCTGACCGAGCGCCTGACGCTGTCGGCCGGCGCCCGCATGGATCACACGCGGCTAAGCCCCGCAGCGGGCGGCAACGACCGGTTCGACGATTCGGCCCGCCGCAGCTTCACGGCAGGCAGTTTTTCGCTGGGCGGCATCTACAAGCTGACCCCGGTCTGGTCGCTGGCGGCCAACGGCGCCTATACCGAACGCGCACCGACGTTCTATGAGCTGTACGCCAACGGCCCGCACGCTGCCACCGGCCAATATCTGGTCGGGGACCAGAACCTGGGCAAGGAGCGCGCCTGGTCCGGCGATTTGTCGTTGCGATACAAGGACGGCACGGATCACGGCAGCGTGGGCGTGTTCTACAGCAGCTTCGCCAACTATCTGGCAGAGACGAACACCGGCCGCTATCGGAACGACGATGGCGACGTGGTGGCAGCCGGCGACGACGGCGCCCTGCCCGAGGCGCGCTACCAGGGCGTCTCCGCACGCCTGTACGGCCTGGAGGCGGAAAACGTCACCCGCATCCTGCAGCGCGACGGCCACGCGCTGGATTTGGGCCTGTCGGGCGACTACACGGTATCGCGTAACCGAGATACCGGGCGCTCGCTGCCCCGCATCCCTCCGTTGCGCCTGCGCGTGGCGCTGGATTACGGCTACGGCCCGTATAGCGCGGGCGTGAGCGTGTCCAAAGCGTTCGCCCAGCACGACCACCCCGCCAACGACACGTCCACGCCCGGTTATTACAGCCTGGACGCCAACGCCGGTTATCGGTTCAAGGCCACCGGGGTGCAATGGCAGGCCTACGTACGCGCCATCAACCTGACCAACCAGGACATCCGTTACGCGACCTCGGTGCTGCGCGACGTGGCCCCCGAAGGTGGCCGCGCCGTGATGGTCGGCCTGCGCGGCAGCTTCTGACAGGCCTATTTGCTGTGGCCGTTACGTTTCGCCCGGGGCGCGGCGTAACGGCAGCGTCCAAATAATGCTGCATTGCACTACAAATGTAATGAAACTTTATTCCATTATAATTTGCGAGCATCCGGGGCGTGCGCCCGCCGGATGCACCCCTTTCCGCCGGCTTGCCCCCTCTGGGCAAAGCCATGCCGCCCACTCCGATTTTTGAAGTGACGTAATGACTCCGCCCACGCGAAAAGTCCGAATTGCCAATTTCAGCATTCCCGTTTTCCTGTCAGCCCCCCTTCTGGCCCTGACCCTTTCCTGGATGCCTGGCGCCGCCCAGGCGTCCATCCCCGCCGAGCAAGCCCGCCCGACGCTCAGCGGCCTGCGCCTGGCGCAAGAGCCCACCGTTCCCACCCTGCGTGAACGCGTCGTGCAAGCCGGCCTGGACGCCATCGGCACCCCATACAGCTGGGGCGGCGACGACGCCGAAGGCTTCGATTGCAGCGGCCTCGTCCTGTATGTGTTCCGCGAAATCGCCGGACTCGAACTCCCCCGCACGGCACGCGCGCAGCGCACCGAAGGGGAATCCGTGTCCAACAAGAAAGAACTGCGTCCCGGTGACCTGGTGTTCTTCGCCACGCGCGGGCGCGGCGTGACGTCGCACGTCGGCATCTATATCGGCCAGAACAAGTTCGTCCACGCGCCGCGGCGCGGCACGAAGGTGCGTGTCGACGAAATGAAGAATCCTTACTGGACCAAGCGCTATGTCGGCGCGCGGCGCTACCTGGATTCGACGCAGGGCCAGATGCTGGCCCAGGCATCGCGCTAAGCGCGACTGCTGCAAGTCCAGGCGGAAAAAAGGCGCCTGCCGGGCGCCTTTCCTGGGAACATCGACGAGCCTGCCGCGGGCATTACCCGCCGCGGGCCGTTTGCGCGTTCAGCCGCGGCCCACGAAAGGCATGTTCGTCGCCATGATCGTCATGAACTGCACGTTGGCCTCCAGCGGCAGGCGCGCCATGGCGGCAACCGCCTGCGCCACATGCGCCACGTCCATCCGGGGCTCGACCTTCGTGCTGCCGTCCGCCTGCAGGATGCCGGCCGCCATGCGTTCGGTCATGTCGGTAGCGGCATTGCCGATGTCGATCTGGCCGCAGGCAATGCTGTAGGGCCGGCAATCCAGCGAAATCGATTTGGTCAGCCCGGTCACCGCGTGCTTGGTCGCCGTATAGGCGATGGAGAACGGGCGCGGCGCGTGCGATGAGATCGAACCGTTATTGATGATGCGGCCGCCTTGGGGCGTTTGCGCCTTCATGATGCGGATGGCGGCCTGCGCGCACAGGAACATGCCGGTCAGGTTGGTGTCGACGACGTCGCGCCAAACCGCTACCGGCAACTCTTCAATGGGCATCGCCGGCGCACCGCGGCCGGCATTGTTGAACAGCACATCCAGCCGGCCATATTCGCGCTGCGCCGTGTCGAACAGATCGCGCACGGCGTTCTCGTCTGTCACGTCGGTAGGCACGACCAGCGCTCTAACGCCGTCTTCGCCCGCGGCCGTGCGGGTGGCTTCCAGCGGCTCGCGGCGGCGGCCGGCCAACACCACGCGGTAGCCCTGGGCCAGGAATTCCAGCGCCACGGCGCGTCCAATTCCTGTGCCGGCGCCGGTCACCAGGGCAACGCGGGGCGGTTCGATCTCGTTCGTATGCATCGGATTCTCCTTGTTCTCAACCGCCGTGATCCTACCGCAATCATTGTCGCGATGCTGCAAGCAAAGTTAGCAGCCGCGACACACTTTCGCCCCCTGCCACGCAAGCAAAAGAAACGCGGATGCGCGCATTCAAGCCGACGATTTCGCGTTGATCTGTCACAAGTCTTTATATAATTTATGGAAATTAGCTTATTACCCAAAGTCCAATAACATTCCTCGGAGCAGGCAACCATGACCCCACGGTCCCTTCCGCGTGCGTTAGCGCTTGGCGCGCTGATCGCCGCAGCCACCAGCGCCCAAGCCGCGCCTGACGGCAAACAGATCAGCACCCAGGGGGCCAATGGCGCACCCGCCTGTATCACCTGTCATGGCGCCCGGGGCGAGGGCAACCCCGCCGCGGGCTTTCCGCAACTGGCCGGCATCGGCGCCAAGTACCTGGCAGAGCAATTGGAAGCCATGGCCAACGGCTCGCGCGTCAGCCCCGTCATGGCGGCAACGGCCAAGGCCCTGGACCCGGCGCAGCAACAAGCGGTGGCAAGCTACTACGCCAGCCTGCCCTCCCCGGTGAACATCGACCGCCTGGCCGCCACCGCCATGCACCCCGTCAAGCCTGCCGATACCGGCGCCTGGCTGGCCACGCGCGGCGCCTGGGACAAGAACGTACCCGCCTGTAATCAATGCCACGGTCCTGGCGGCATCGGCGTGGGCGACAACTTCCCGGGTCTGGCGGGCCAACCCGCGGCCTACATCGCCGGCCAATTGCGTGCGTGGCGGCAAGGCCAGCGCCCGCCCGGCCCGCTGGCCCTGATGCCTGCCGTCGCCACCCGCCTGACCGACGCCGAAATCGACGCCGTGTCGGCCTACTACGCCGGCCTGCCCAAAGCCGCCGACCTGCTTGCCGCGCAAGGCGGCGCTGCCGAGGGGACCAAGCAATGATCCGCTTCCCGCTTTTCCGCCTGGGGTCCGTTGCCGCCTGCGTGGCGCTCTCGGCCACGGCGCTTGCCGCCGATCCCCGCCCCGCCTTCACGCCGCCTTCGGCGGCATCGCTCCCAGACACCGAGTTCGGCAAGATCGTGCGCCAGGGTGAACAGATCTTCCTGCATACGCCGCAGATGGCCGGCAAGTTCGTCGGCAACGACCTGAACTGCGCCAGTTGCCACCTGGATGCCGGACGCCGCCCCGATTCCGCGCCCATGTGGGCGGCCTACGTGCTGTATCCCGCGTATCGGGCGAAGAACGAACACGTCAATACGCTGGCCGAACGCCTGCAAGGCTGTTTCCGCTTCAGCATGAACGGCAAGGCGCCCGCCGCCGACGATCCCACGCTGACGGCGCTGCAAAGCTACATGTTCTGGCTGGCCAGCAAGGCGCCCACCGGCGTGGTACTCGAAGGCCAGGGTTATCGCAAGCTGCCGGCGCCGGCCCAAAAGGCCGATTACGTGCGCGGCAGCGAGGTGTACGGCCAATATTGCGCCGTCTGCCACGGCGCGGACGGCCAGGGCCAGAAGAACGGCAAGCACTGGGTGTTTCCGGCACTGTGGGGCGCCGACTCGTTCAACTGGGGCGCGGGCATGCATCAGATCGGCAACGCCGCCGGCTTCATCAAGGCCAACATGCCGCTGGGCCAGGCCGGCATGCTGAGCGACCAGGAAGCCTGGGACGTGGCCTATTTCATGAACGCGCATGAACGCCCGCAGGATCCGCGCTACGCAGGGTCCGTCGCAGCCACGCGGGCGAAGTATCACGATTCGGACGATTCGCTCTACGGCATCGAAATCAACGGGCATTTGCTGGGCAGCGATTCCCCGGCGCCGGGCGGCAAGCTGATCCAGGCCGCCGCCAAACCCGCAGGCTGACAGGCAGACGGTCGCCGCGCATCCGCCTGGCGCGCATAAATCGCTTGGCCCGACAGCGGGTTTTCCCCCTGCCGGGCCGCGCGATTTGCTAGACTTCCGGTCTTAGCATCACACGCCGGTCATATTCATGCACGCCAACCCCGGAAACGTCTTCATGGTCGTCGCGCCCAGCGGCGCCGGCAAGTCCAGCTTGGTCAAGGCCTTGCTCCAGCAAGACCCTTCCATCGAACTTTCCATTTCCTGCACCACGCGCGCGCCCCGTCCGGGCGAAGAAGACGGTCGTGAATACCGCTTCGTGACGCCTGACGACTTCAAGCGCATGCGCGACGATCAGAACCTGCTGGAATGGGCGGAAGTTCACGGCAATTTCTACGGCACGCCGCGCGACCGCATCGACGCCGCCACCCGCGAAGGCCGTGACGTCCTGCTCGAGATCGATTGGCAAGGCGCCCGCCAGGTCAAGCAACGTTTCCCCAGTGCAATCGGTATTTTCGTGCTGCCGCCGTCCATCGATGAACTCGAAAGCCGGCTCAAGGCGCGGGGCCAGGATGCGCCCCAGGTAATCGCGCGCCGACTCATGGCCGCGGGCGGCGAAATCGCCCACGCGCCTGAATGCGAATATGTTATTATTAATCAAGAATTTAGCGTAGCCTTGTCGGAACTGATACAAATCGTCAGTGCCGCGCGGCTACGCTTTTCGTCTCAGGCCGCCCGCCACGCCGAGTTGTTCTCGCAACTTGGCATCCCGGCCGAGCACTGAGCCGAACGCATTCTCCCTATCATCCATCAGCACCAGGTGTCCTAATGGCTCGCATTACCGTCGAAGACTGTCTGAATCAAATCCCCAACCGTTTCAAGCTCACGCTGGCTGCGACGTATCGCGCTCGCGAGTTGGCCCAGGGCCATGCCCCGCGCCTGGACAGCAAAGACAAGCCCACGGTCACTGCACTGCGCGAAATCGCGGGCGGCCTAACCGGCGTGGAAATGCTGCGTAAAGTTCCCACCTGATAGTCTCCGGGGGGCGGCAAGCATGGCTTTTCCCGGGCTGAAGTACGCTTCATCTGGTCTGCTTGCCGCACTACGTGCCGGCTCCCGTCTTGGGCGCCGCACGGGCAAGAAAGACAAAAAACTCGCTACGCCACCGTCCGTCGCCGCGCAAGAAGCGGCGGACGCAACCGCCTCGCCGGTTGCTTCGCTGGCACCGCTGACCGAAATCATCGGCAGCTATCTCGACAAGAAAGATGTAGAGCGCGTGCGCGAAGCCTATCGCTTCGCGGACCAGGCGCATCTGGGCCAGTTCCGCGCCAGCGGTTCGCCCTATATCTCGCATCCCATCGCCGTCACTGAAATCTGCGCAGGCTGGAAGCTCGACGTCAACGCGTTGTCGGCCGCCCTGCTGCACGACGTGATGGAAGATCAAGGCATCGCCAAGCACGAACTGGCCGAGAAATTCGGCCCGGAAGTCGCTGAACTGGTCGATGGCCTGTCCAAGCTGGACCGCCTGGACTTCGCCACCAAGGCCGAACAACAGGCCGAGAGCTTCCGCAAGATGCTGCTGGCGATGGCGCGCGACGTGCGCGTCATCCTCATCAAGCTGGCCGACCGCCTGCACAATATGCGCACGCTGGACGCGGTCAATCCGGAGAAACGCCGGCGCATCGCCCGCGAAACCCTGGACATCTACGCGCCCATCGCCCATCGCCTGGGCTTGAACCTGCTGTTTCGCGAACTGCAGGACTTGTGCTTCGCGGCCATGTACCCGAACCGCTACCAGGTGCTGTACAAGGCCGTGCTGGCGGCGCGCGGCAACCGTCGCGAAGTCATCACGAAGATCGCCGATTCGGTCCGGGCCTCGCTGCCCGCCGCCGGTATCGAAGCCGAAGTCACCGGCCGCGAGAAAACGCTCTATGGCATCTATCGCAAGATGGTCGACCAGAAGAAGTCGTTTTCCGACGTCCTGGACATCTACGGCTTTCGCGTCATCGTCCATACCCTGCCCGAGTGCTATCTGGCCCTGGGCACTCTGCACCAGCTGTATCGCCCGGTGCCCGGCAAGTTCAAGGACTACATCGCCATTCCCAAGGTGAACGGCTACCAGTCCTTGCACACGACGCTGGTGGGCCCTTACGGCACGCCGGTGGAATTCCAGTTCCGCACGCGCGACATGCATCATGTGGCCGAGGAAGGCGTGGCGTCGCACTGGCTCTACAAGGGCGCCGACCTGACCCTGAACGACCTGCAAAAGCGCACCCACCAATGGCTGCAGTCGCTGCTGGACATCCAGAGCCAGACGGGCGATTCCGGCGAATTCCTGGAACACGTCAAAGTCGACCTCTTCCCGGACGCCGTGTACGTGTTCACGCCGCGCGGCAAGATCATTTCCCTGCCCCGTGGCGCCACGCCGGTGGACTTCGCCTACGCGATCCACACCGACATCGGCAACCAGGCGGTGGCCGCCAAGGTCAACGGCGAGTTCGTGCCGTTGCGCACCGAGTTGAACAGCGGCGACACGGTGGAAATCGTGACCTCGCCGGCATCGCGCCCCAATGCGCAATGGCTCAACTACGTGCGCACGGGCCGTGCCCGCTCTGAAATCCGCCACTACCTTCGCACCGTCAAGTACGAAGAATCGGTGGCCTTCGGCGAACGCCTGCTTAGCCAGGCGATGCAAGAACTGCATATGCCGATGCCCGCCACCGACGATCCGGCCTGGCAGAAACTGGCGCGCAGCACCGGCGCCAGTTCGCGCGAGGAAATCCTGGCCGATATTGGATTGGGCAAGCGCCTGGCAGCCGTGGTTGCACGCCGCTTTGCGCCGGAGCACCAACTGGTCGCCACGACCGCTGCCGCGGTGGACGAACTGACGTCGGCGCGCAGCGCCCCCATCCTGATCCAGGGCAACGAAGGCCAGGCCGTGCAGTTGGCGCCTTGCTGCGGTCCGCTACCCGGCGACCCGATCGTGGCGGGCATGCGCATGGGACATGGGCTGGTGGTGCACACCGCCGACTGCCCCGTCGCCATGCGCCAGCGCCTGCGCGAACCGGAACGCTGGATCAACGTGGGCTGGGACGCGCACACGGCCAAGCACCTGGCGACCCGCCTGGACATCGTCACGCGCAACGAACGCGGCGTGCTGGGCCGCCTGGCGGCCGAGGTCACGGCCGCCGACGCGAACATCATGCATGTCACGATGCACGACGACGCGGTGTCCACGGTGTCTTTGCATCTGACGATCCAGGTCGACAGCCGCAAGCATCTGGCCCAGGTCATCCGCGCCATCCGCCACGTGCCCCAGGTGCAGAAGATCGTCCGGGTGAAGGGCTAAGTCCATTCGTCTTGGCGTAAAAAAGCCGGCGCTTGCGCCGGCTTTTTTTTCGTTCAACACCTCTTCATGCCACGTGCTGCAGGAAATCCTTCAGGCGTTGGCTGGGCGGGTTGCTCAGCAATTCCGCGGGTGGCCCATCATGCGCGATCTTGCCGGCGTCGATGAAGATCAGTCGGCTGCCGACCTTGCGCGCGAATTCCATTTCGTGCGTGACGACCACCATCGTCATGCCCTCTTCCGCCAGGTCGCGCATGACCTTCAGCACTTCATGGCGCAGTTCCGGATCCAGCGCGGAGGTGGGCTCGTCGAACAGCATCAGCTTGGGCTTGATGGCCAGCGCCCGGGCAATGGCCACGCGCTGCTGCTGGCCACCGGATAGCTCTGCCGGATAGTGGTGCATGCGTTCGCCCAGCCCCACCTTGTCCAGCAGCCCCTCGGCCAGCTTGCGCGCTTCGCCCCGGTCTTGCCCGCGCGTATGCACTGGGCCGAACATGACGTTCTCCAGCGCGGTCATCTGCGGGAACAGGTTGAACTGCTGGAACACCATGCCGGCCTCGCGGCGGATCTCGCGCACCTGGGCGGAATCGCCCTTCACGCTTAGCCCGTCGACGAGCAGGTCGCCGCCATTGATCGTTTCCAGCACGTTAATGCAGCGCAGGAACGTGGACTTGCCCGAGCCCGACGGCCCGACCACCACCACAACCTCGCCCGCATCGATGTTCAGCGAGATGCCGTTGAGCACCATGGATTCGCCGAAGTTCTTGGTGACATTATGAAATTCAACCATGCTCATAGTATGCGCATCCTCTTTTCCACCAGGTGCAGGCCCAGTGCCATCAGGCCGGTCAGGATCAGGTAGACGATCGCGACGGCCGACCAGATTTCAACGGCGCGGAAGTTGCTGGCCATGATTTCCTGGCCCTGGCGCGTCAGTTCCGCCACGCCGATCACGATGAACAGCGAGGAATCCTTCAGGCTGATGATGCACTGGTTGCCCAGCGGCGGGATCATGCGGCGAAACGCCACCGGCCCGATGATGTGGAACAGGATCTTGTGGAACGGCAGGCCCATTGCCTGGCCCGCTTCCTTCAGGCCCTTGTGCACCGACAGCAGCGCACCGCGCACGATCTCGGAAATGTAGGCGCCCGAGTTGATGATGAGCGTGACGATGGCGGCCCACTCCGCATCCACGCGGATGTTGGCGAGCAGCGGCAACGCGAAGTAGATGAACATCACCTGCACCACGATCGGCGTGCCGCGGATGACCGCGACATAGACCTGCGCGATGGCCGACAGGACCGGATGCCCATAAGCCCGCGTCACGCCCGACAACGCGCCCAGCAGGAAACCGCCGAACAAGCCCCAGAACGTGATCTTGATGGTCATCAGCGTACCCTCAAGCAGATTGGGTAACGCGTCTTGAATTACACCCCAGTCAAACTCCACGATATTCCCCCTATGGCGCCATCTTGCGCCGCATCATGGCGGGACCTGCCCGCCGGCGGAAACGGCGCGGGGCCGTCCGCCGGCGTCCGGCGCTCCGGTCAGGAACGTCCGGAGCCCGTTACCGGCGGGCGGCCCCGAATGCAAAGCGACTTCGCATCAATTACGGCTTCTTGCCGAACCACTTTTCGTAGATGGCGTCGTACTGGCCGTTGGCCTTCAGGGTGGCCAGCGCCTTGTTCACCTGCGGGACCAGTTCGCTGCCCTTGGGGAAGGCGATGCCGTAGAAGTCGCCGCTCTTGACCGAGCCGACCACCTTCACACGGCCCTTGCCGGCCGTATTGGCGTAGTACTGGACGTTGGGTGTGTCGTGCACGGCGGCGTCCACCCGGCCCGTGGCCAGTTCAAGGTAGGCGTTGTCGATGTTCGGGAACAGCTTGAGCTTGGCGTCCGGCACCTGGGCCTTCAGGAAGTCCACCGTGGCGGTGCCGGTCTTGACGGCGACGGTCTTGCCGGCCAGGGACTTGGCGTCCTTGATGTCGGTGTTCTTCTCGCCCACCAGGATGGCCAGGCCGCTTTCATAGTAGGGATCAGAGAAGTCGATGACCTTCTTGCGGTCGTCGCGGATCGTGATGCCCGCCAGCGCGGCGTCGATGTTCTTCGTCTGCAGGCCCGGGATGATGCCGTTGAAGTCCATCGGCTGCAGCTTGTACTTCAGGTTGAGTTCCTTGGCGACCGCTGCCCAAAGATCCACGTCGAATCCCACGTAGGTATTACCCTGCTTGAATTCGAACGGCACGAAAGCGGTATCGGTGGCCACCACCAATTCCTTGCCTTGGGCCTGCGCGCCGGAGACGGCGCCGAACATGGCCACGGACAGGCCGACCAAGGCGGCGGCGACTTTACGTTTGATCATGAAACTCTCCTCTTGGGGACCGTCGGCACCCCGGGGTTGTTGTAGGGGCATGATTCCTGGGCTACGCCGGGGTCTCCGGTGCAACTTATTGGGGATCTTAACGCATCCGTCCCCACCGGAGAGAGCTTAGAAAAATTACAATCCCCATGACACCCGGAGAATCCCCATGCCCTACAAATATGTACGCATTGCCGGAAATCGGCGCCAGGTCGGTCAGGCGCTGGGCAAGCTGGCCCGTCCCCTCATGTCGGCGTATTTGAACCAAAGCGGCACCTGGGAAGCCCTGCGCCCGTGGCGCGGCCATGCCTATGTCGCCGAGCTTGGGCAGCAGGCCCGGGCGGCGCTGCCGCAGGTCTGGGAAGAGCTTGAGGGCTTGGCCGACGGGCTGCGCATGCCGGTCGACGACGTGCTGCTGTGGAACTGCCGCGGCGACCTGCTGCACAGCACGGGGGACGGCTGCACCTCGGTCGCGCTAAGGGCGGCGGACGGTTCACGCTGGATCGGCCACAACGAAGACGGCGACCCCTATCTATACGGGCGCTGCCACCTGGTGGACGTGGCCCTGGACGACGCGCCGGGCTATCTCAGCTTCTATTACCCCGGCTCGCTGCCAGGCCATACCTTCGGGGCCAACCGGGCCGGCCTGGTGCAAACGATCAACAACCTGCGCACCCGCCAGCGCCATGCCGGCGTGCCGCGCATGCTGCTGGCGCGTGCCGTGCTGGATTGCACGACACTGGACGAAGCCACCGACCTGTTGCGCGACACGCCGCGTTCCGGCGGCTTTCACCATACGCTGGGCAGCGCATCGGACCCGCGCCTGATCAGCGCCGAGGTCACGCCCGGCGCGGTCTCTTTTTTGGAGATCGGCACGCGCTACGGCCATGCCAACCACATGGTGCACCGGGAAACTCGCGGCCAGCCGCAAGTGATCACTGAATCGTCGCGCGAACGGCAGAACCGGATCGACGGGATCGTCGACGGCTGGTCGCCCGAGACCGGCAGCACGGACCTGCTGGCCGCGCTGCACGACACGTTGGGCGCCCTGCCCATCCTGCGCACGGACGCCAAAGACCCCGACGGCGAAAATACGCTGGCGACCGCGGTATTTGAAATCCGGGACGAGGAAGTGGCCTTGCGGGTGTACGACCGCAAGACCAAGGCCGATATCGCGTTGGACGTGATGTCCGACCCCGATTGATCGGAGCCGGACATCGGCGGCGGCCTTACAGCGCGCCGTAACCGCCCCCTCCCGGGGTTTCCACGACGAACACATCGCCTGGATGCAGCTGGGCGCTGTCTTGCGGGCCAAGCTCCTGGATGGAACCGTCGACGCGTTCGACAGAATTGCGCCCCATAGACCCCGGTTGCCCGCCCGCCAGGCCGAACGGCGCAAACCGGCGGTTGTTGGACAGGATGGCCGCCGTCATGTCTTCCAGGAAGCGGATGCGACGCACGCCGCCTTCGCCGCCCGGATAGCGGCCCGCGCCGCCCGAGCCCTTGCGGATCTCGTAGGACTCCAGCCGCACGGGGAACCGGAACTCCAGCACTTCGGGATCGGTCAGGCGCGAATTGGTCATGTGCGCCTGGACGACGGACGTGCCCGCGAAGCCCTCGTCATGCGGACCCGCGGCGTCGATGCGCACCGGACCCGCGCCCGTGCCGCCCGAGATGGTCTCGTAGTACTGGTGGCGGGCGTTGCCGAACGTGAAGTTGTTCATCGTGCCCTGGCTGGCCGCCAGCACGCCCAGCGCGCCGTACAGCGCGTTGACGATGCACATGGACGTCTCGACGTTGCCCGCCACGACTGACGCCGGAGGATTCGGGCGCAGCATCGAGCCTTCCGGCACGATGATGGACAGCGGCACGAGGCAGCCGTCGTTCAGCGGGATGTCGTCGTTGACCATGGTCCGGAATACATACAGCACCGCCGCCACGGCGATCGCCCCGGGCGCGTTGAAGTTGTTGTCCAACTGCGCCGAGGTGCCGGTGAAATCCACCACCGCGCTGCGCGCCTCGGTATCCACCTTGACCGCCACGCGGATGACCGCGCCGTTGTCCAGCGGGTATTCGTAGCTGCCATCCTTCAGAACCGAAATCACGCGGCGGACCGCCTCTTCGGCGTTGTCCTGCACGTGGCCCATGTAGGCGCGCACGACGTCCAGCCCGAAGTGGTCGCACATGCGCAGCAGCTCTTGCACGCCCTTTTCGTTGGCGGCGATCTGCGCGTGCATGTCAGCGATGTTCTGGTCCGGATTGCGCGCCGGCCAGCGGCCCGAGCCCAGGATGTCCCGGGCGGCCTGTTCGCGGAATTCGCCGTTCTTCACCAACTGGAAGTTGGTGAACAGCACGCCTTCGTCTTCCACCGTCTTGGAGTCCGGCGGCATCGAACCGGGGGTCGTGCCGCCGATATCGGCATGGTGCCCGCGCGAACCCACATAGAACAGTATTTGGCGCCCGTCGTGATCGAACACCGGCGTGATGACGGTGACGTCCGGCAAGTGCGTGCCGCCGTGGTAGGGATCGTTCACGACGTAGGCGTCGCCGGGCATCATGCGCCCGGCGTTCGCGTTCATGACCGTGCGCACGGACTCGCCCATCGATCCCAGGTGCACCGGCATGTGGGGCGCATTGGCGATCAGGCGGGCCTGCGCGTCGAAAATGGCGCAGGAAAAATCCAGGCGTTCCTTGATGTTGACCGAATAAGCGGTGTTCTGCAGCCGGTACCCCATCTGCTCGGCGATCGACATGAACAGGTTGTTGAACACCTCCAGCATGACCGGGTCGGCCTGCGTGCCGACCACGCGGCGTTCCTTGCGGACTTCGACGCGCCGGATCACGAAATGATCCTGCAGCGTCAACTCGGCCTGCCAGCCCGGTTCGACCACGGTGGTCTGGTTGGGCTCGGAAATGATGGCGGGGCCCGCCACCACGTCACCGCCCGCCATGTCTTCGCGCACGAACAAGGGCGTGTCGCGCCAGGCTCCGGCGCTGTACATGCTGACCACCCGACGCGGCGTCAGCGCGCCTTCGCGGGTGCGCGACACCGAGGCTTCGCCGACGCGCTCACCGCCGCCCGTGGCTTCCACCGAAATGGTTTCAACCACCAGTTCGCGATTGGGCATCAGGAAGGAATAGCGTTGGCGATACGCCGCTTCGAAGTCGCTGCGCGCCTGCTCCAGGTCCGAGAACGCGACTTCCAGCGCGGTGTCGGTGCCGCGGTACTTCAGGTGCAGCCGGCGTTGGACGCTGATGTCACCGTCAGGCACGTGCTGACGTCGCAGTTCACCCACCGCTTGCCCAGCCAATTCATCCAGTTCGTCTTTCAACTGGCCCATCAGGCCCGCGTCCAGCACCTTTTCCACGGTCTTCTGGCGCATGTCCGTCTGGTCGGCCAGCCCCATGCCGTAGGCCGATAGCACGCCACCCAGCGGGTGCGCGAAAACCGTCGTCATGCCCAGGGCATCGGCCACCAGGCAGGCATGCTGGCCACCGGCGCCGCCGAACACGGTCAGCGCGTATTCCGTGACGTCGTGGCCGCGCTGCACCGAAATGCGCTTGATGGCTTCGGCCATATTGCCCACGGCGATCTCGAGAAAGCCCTCGGCCAATTGCTCCGGCGACATCTCGCGGCCGGTCGCGGCGCGCACCTCGTCGGACATGGCGGTAAAGCGCGCGACCACGGCATCGCGGTCCAGCGCTTCGTTGGCCTCGGGACCGAACACCTTGGGGAAGAAATCCGGCTGGATCTTGCCCAGCAGCACGTTGCAGTCCGTCACGGCCAGCGGGCCGCCCCGGCGATAGCAGGCGGGTCCGGGATTGGCCCCGGCGGAATCGGGCCCCACGCGCAAACGCGCGCCGTCAAAATGCAGGATCGACCCGCCGCCCGCAGCCACCGTATGGATGCTCATCATGGGCGCGCGCATGCGCACGCCTGCCACTTGAGTTTCGAACTCGCGCTCGAACTCGCCCGCGTAATGGGACACGTCGGTCGAGGTGCCGCCCATGTCGAAACCGATCACCTTCGGGAAGCCGGCGATTTCGCTGGTGCGCACCATGCCCACGATGCCGCCGGCCGGCCCGGACAAGATCGCGTCCTTGCCGCGGAAGCGGTGCGCGTCGGTCAGGCCGCCGCTGGATTGCATGAACATGAGACGGATGCCCGGCAGTTCGCCGGCCACCTGGTCCACATAGCGCTTCAGGATGGGGGACAGGTAAGCGTCCACCACCGTGGTGTCGCCACGCGAGACGAATTTGATCAGCGGGCTGACCTCGTGCGAAGCCGAAACCTGCGTGAAGCCGATGTCGCGGGCGATGCGGGCGGCGCGCTGTTCGTGCGCGGTGGCGTGCCAGGCGTGCATGAAGACGATCGCGACCGCGCGAATGCCGCTGTCATACGCCGCCTGCATGCTCAGGCGCAGGCCGGCCTCGTCCAGGGCGCGGATGACTTCGCCATCGGCCGCCACGCGTTCGTCGGCCTCGACGACGGATTCGTACAGCATTTCCGGCAGCATGACGTTGCGGTCGAACAGCCGTGGCCGGTTCTGATAGGCGATGCGCAGGCCATCGCGAAAGCCTCGGGTGGTGACGAGCAAGGTGCGTTCGCCCTTGCGTTCCAGCAAGGCGTTGGTCGCGACGGTAGTCCCCATCTTCACGCATTCGACCTGCTCGACCGGCACCGGCTGGCCGGGCGCCACGCCCAGCAGCTTGCGGATGCCGGCCACCGCCGCGTCGCGGTACTGCTCGGGGTTCTCCGACAGCATCTTCGCCGTGGTGGTGGTGCCATCGGGGCGGCGCGCCACGATGTCGGTAAAGGTGCCCCCACGATCAATCCAGAATTGCCACTTCTTCATACATGTCCTTGAAAACGAACGGCCGCGGCGCGTTTCGCCGCGGTCGGATTACAGGAGACGGGGACGTGCCCGAACGGGTATCAGAGAGAGGTTGCCGCGCGGGCCGCCTGGTCGTACAGGCCCGATAACGCGCGCAAGGTGTGGGCCAATTGGCGGCTGAATTCCAGCCCGCCACCGCCCGGCCCGTCCAGGCCGGCAGTCAGGCATTGTTCGCGGATTTCGCCGTAGCGTTTGAGGATGGCCGCGCCCTGGGGCGTGACGCTATAGAAGACTTCCTTGCTGCTGCGTTCGCCCTGCACCACGCCCAGGCGATCCAGCTTCTTCAGCGCGTAGCTGACGATGTGCGTGTCTTCGACGTTGAGGGTGAAGCAGATGTCGGCCAGCTTCTTGGGACGCTGCCGGTGGTAGACGTGATGAAAGACCATGACATCGGTCGGCGTCAACTCGGGCAGGCCGGCCGCGGCCATGCAACGCACCGTCCAGCGGTCGAAGGCATGGCTGGCGATCATCAGGCCGAATTCGACTTCGGACAGGTCAGGCGCGCTGCCGCCGGCCAAATGGGCCGACGACGCGATCAGAGAAGAGCTCATGGAAGGCGCAAGCCAAGTTAACTTGAGCGAAATACTAATAATTTATGGATAGTTCATCCATAAAAAATGATCATCTGACCGCAGGAAACCCCCGTTTCGAGGGAAATCCCCTAGCGCTTGCCCGGCGAATTCAAAGGATCAGGGCGCGGACCAGCCCATGGGCAGATTGGCGCGGATCAACCAGCCGGCGATTGAAATACGGGGCGCAATGTCGGGCATGGGGTCGCCTGGGCCGAACCAACGGGCGTCCGCGATCTCGTCTTCCTGCACGCGGATGTCACCCGACACGTAGTCGGCCGTGAAGGCGACCATCAGCGAATGCGGAAACGGCCAGGGCTGGCTGCCGAAGTACTGCAGGTTGCCGACCTTCAGGCCGACTTCTTCGAAGACTTCGCGGTGCACGGTCTGTTCGATGCTTTCGCCCGGCTCGACGAAACCCGCCAGCGCCGTGTAGCGCGACGTAGCGGTGGTGGTGTGGCGGGCCAGCAGAATGCTGTCGCCCTTGCGGATCAGCACCATCATGGCGGGCGAAATGCGCGGATAGGCCGAGAAGCCACAGGACGGGCAACGCAGGCAGAACTCGTGCGCGACGCGTTCGGCCGGCGTCCTGCAAACGCCGCAGAACCGGTGCGTGCGCGCCCATTCGGCGATCTGGTAGGCGCGGCCCGCCAGCGCCATGCGCTCATCGTCCAGCACACCAAACAACGAACGCAGCTTCTTGAAGGCGTAGCCTTCGGGCGCTTCCAGGCCGGGATCGACATGGACGGTGCGGTACGGCGAATCGGGCGCGATCCACACCGGCTGCAGCGCCGTGGGCGGCACGCCGATCCGTTCGCATAACGCCGTGTCCGGCAACACGCTGGACGTCTCTTCGACCAGCAACTCATCACGGCGAAAAACGAAATTCACACAAGCCTCGGCACACGTTTTCAATAGCGCCATCTTAGAAGAAAAACGTGGCGAGAATGCGTCGCCCGATGCGCTTTCGCAACGATTGAAACTTCAACAATCAACAACAGTCACGCCTAGGATTAACCCGTAAAACGCGATTTTTTCCGCACGGTGTGACCAAGCAGCAACATAGAATGGCACGGCTTTTCAGCAGTGCGTCAACTTCGCCCCGCTCTCTTTTTTCGCAATGCCTATCGGGCACAACCCGTCTTCACCATTCGCAAAGAAGGACCACCCCATGCATAAGACAATCTCGCTTCTTGCCGGCAGCATCATCCTGGCGTTCAGCGCGGGCGCCCAGGCGCAAACCAAGTGGGATTTGCCGAGCGCCTACCCCGCCAGCAACTTTCACGTCGAGAACCTCACGACGTTCGTCAAGGACGTGGATACGTTGTCGGAAGGCAAGCTGAAGATTCAACTGCATAACAACGCGTCGTTGTACAAGGCGCCGGAAATCAAGCGCGCGGTGCAAGGCAACCAGGCGCAAATTGGCGAAATCCTGCTGACCAACTTCGCCAACGAAGACCCGATCTACGAACTGGACGGCCTGCCCTTCCTGGCCACCGGCTACGACGCATCCTACAAGCTCTACCAGGCGCAAAAGCCCTTCCTGGAAAAGAAGCTCGCCTCGCATGGCATGACCCTGCTGTACGCCGTGGCATGGCCGCCCCAAGGCATCTTCGCCAACCGCGACATCAAGCAGATCAACGACATGAAGGGCCTGAAGTGGCGCGCTTACAGCCCGGTGACGGCCAAGATCGCCGAACTGGTCGGCGCGCAACCGGTCACGGTGCAGCAGGCTGAACTTGCCCAGGCGCTGGCCACCGGCGTGATCGATTCCTACATGTCGTCGGCTTCCACTGGCTACGACACCAAGACGTACGAATACATCAAGAAGTTCTACGACACCCAGGCCTGGCTGCCCAAGAACGCCATCATCGTGAACAAGAAGGCGTTTGAAGCACTGGACCCGGCCACGCAGGAAGCCTTGAAGAAGGCCGGGGCCCAGGCCGAGGAGCGCGGCTGGAAGCTGTCGCAGGAAAAGAACAAGTGGTACCAGGAAGAGCTGGCCAAGAACGGCATGGAAACCATCAAGCCCACGGTGGAGTTGAAGGAAGGCCTGTCGGTGATCGGCAAGCGCATGCTGGAGGACTGGCTGAAGAAGGCGGGTGCCGATGGCCAAGCCATGATCGACGCCTACAAGAAGCAGTGATATCGCCATGCGCCGCTTTCTAGATGGTCTTTACGGCGCGGCCGGCCTGTTGGCCGGCTTGTGCACGATCGGCGTGCTGGTGTCGGTGCTGGCGGCGATCATCGCCCGCCAGCTCAGCTTCAACATCCCCGGCACCGACGCCTACGCCGGCTACTTCATGGCCGCCGCCGGCTTCCTGGCCCTGGCCAGCACGTTCAAGCACGGCGAACACATCCGCGTCACGCTGCTCCTGAACGCCCTGAGCCCCGCCGGCAGCCGCCGGCTGGACATCTTCGCGTTGGGCGTGGGCTGCCTGCTGGCCGCCAACTTCGCGTTCTTCAGCATCAAGCTGACCTACGACTCCTGGCAATTCAACGACATCTCCACGTCCAACGACGCCACGCCCCTGTGGATTCCGCAGGTCAGCATGGCCGTCGGCACGGTGCTGTTCCTGATCGCGCTTCTGGACGAACTGTTCCGACGCTCACGCGGCCTGGCCGCCGCCACTTCGCAGCAAACCCATGAATGAACTTCTCGTCATTACCTTACTGGTCGTCTCGATCTTCGTCCTGCTGGGTTGCGGGGTCTGGGTCGGCCTGACGCTGGCGGGCACGGCCTGGATCGGCATGGAGATCTTCTCCAGCCGGCCGGCCGGCGACGCCATGGCCGTCACCATCTGGGGCGCCTCGTCCAGCTGGACCCTGACCGCCCTGCCCCTGTTCTTGTGGATGGGGGAAATCCTGTTCCGTACCCGGCTGTCCGAAGACCTGTTCAAGGGCCTGGCGCCTTGGCTGAACCGCTTGCCCGGCCGCCTGCTGCACACGAACGTGATCGGCTGCGCCATTTTCGCCGCCGTGTCGGGCTCGTCGGCCGCCACCTGCGCCACCGTCGGCAAAATGACCATCCCCGAACTGACCCGTCGCGGCTATCCCGAGGAAAAGATCCTGGGCACGCTGTCCGGCGCGGGCACGCTGGGGCTGCTGATCCCGCCGTCGATCATCATGATCGTGTACGGGGTGGCGGCCGACGTCTCCATCGCCAAGCTGTTCATCGCGGGCATCGTGCCGGGCATCCTGCTGGCGCTGCTATTCAGCGGCTACATCGCCTGGTGGGCGATCCGCAATCCCGGCCAGGTGCCGGCGGCGGATCCGGGCATGTCGTTCATGCGCAAGCTGTCGCAGTCGCGCCACCTGATTCCGGTGATGCTGCTGATCGGTGCCGTTCTGGGTTCGATCTACACCGGCATCGCCACGGCCACCGAAGCGGCCGCGGTAGGCGTCGTCGGCGCGCTGATCCTGTCGGCGCTGCAAGGGTCGCTGAATCGGTCCACCTTCAAACAATCGCTGCTGGGCGCCACGCGCCTGTACTGCATGATTGCGCTGATTCTGGCGGGCGCGCAGTTCCTGACGCTGGCCATGGGCTATATCGGCCTGCCGCGGGCGCTGGCGGAATGGATCGGGGGCCTGGGCTTGTCGCAGTTCTGGCTGATCATGGCGCTGATGGTGTTCTTCATCATCCTGGGCTGCTTCCTGGACGGCATTTCGATCGTGGTGCTGACCATGGGCGTGCTGCTGCCGACCGTACAGGCGGCCGGCATCGACCTTATCTGGTTCGGCATCTTCATCGTATTCGTGGTGGAAATGGCACAGATCACGCCGCCGGTGGGCTTCAACCTGTTCGTGCTTTCTGGCATGAGCGGACGCGAACTGCCCTACATCGCCCGAGCGTCGCTGCCGATGTTCTTCCTGATGATCCTGGCGGTGCTGCTGCTCTATGCCGTGCCCGGCATCGCCACGTGGCTGCCGCTGCACATGACGCTTTAGCCAGCCCCGGCTCCCTGAAACCCCGTTCTCTGAACGGGGTTTTTTTTGGGACAATCCGGCGATTGTTCCAATAACCGCTTATTTTCGAAATCTGTAAACCAGGGAAAACGCCGAAAAAAAATTGGCCCTACACACCCGGTAACTTTTTTAGAATCCCCAGGCGCTTACACGTTGCACCAAAGTGGCGCAGTCGTACCTTTTGGGCCAATGCTCCGGACCCGCGCTTACCCACAGCGACGGTGCGGCGGCCCAGCGTCAGACGATCCGCCTGGCGCAACAGACCCGGCCACAAGCCCGGTGCAATCAAAAAACAGCTACACAGGAGGAGTCATCAGTGAAACGCATCACCCTATCCCTCGCCCTCGCAGGCCTTGGCCTGGCCGCCGGCACGGCTTCGGCTGAAACCAGCGTCACCCTGTACGGCATCGCCGACGTCAGCATCCGTTACCTGAACACCAGCGCCGGCAGCGTCGGCCAGGACGGCAGCCGCGTCTCGATGGAAAACGGCGCCATCTCCAACAGCCGCTGGGGCCTGCGCGGCTCGGAAGACCTGGGCAACGGTAACCGTGCCTTCTTCCGCCTGGAGAACGGCTTCAACATGCAGAACGGCAACTCGTCGGCCACCGGCAAGACGTTCAGCCGCCTGGCCTATGTGGGCCTTGATGGCGGCAACATCGGCCAGTTGACCCTGGGTCTGCAAAACACGCCGATGCACGATCTGCTGGCGGACTACTTCGACCCGCTGACCATCGGCAACTACGACCAGAACGCCTGGATGCCCGCCGCCATGGGCCGCGTGCGCACCAACAACATGACCAAGTACGCCAACACCATTGGCGACCTGTCCCTGGCGTTGTCGTGGGCCAACGGCGAAAGCTGGGAAGACCACAAGGCCGGCCAGCAATACGGCGCCAGCCTGCGCTACATGATCGGCAAGCTGGGCCTGGGCGCTGCTTATCAGCAGACCTATGACGGCGTCGACTCCGATCTGCGCCAGCGTGTCTGGAACTTGAACGCGTCCTACCAATTCGACAGCGCCAAGATCTTCGCCGGCTACTACAACGGCCGCGACGAAACGGGCTGGGTCAACGCTGTCATGGGCGGCACCACCACCGCTTCGGGCCTGGACCGCAAGGACAACGGCTACTTCGCCGGTGTGACCTGGCAGGCCACCCCGCGCTGGGCCATCACCGGCGCCGGCTACTACGACCAGAGCAAGAACGTGGTCACGGACGGCGACAAGGGCAAGCGCTACGCGCTGGTCGCGGTGGCAGAATACTCGCTGTCCAAGCGCTCGCAAGTCTACGGTACCGTCGACTGGAACAAGGTCAGCGATGCCGCCAGCGGCGAAATCGCCGGCAAGAGCAACCAGGTCGGCGCAGCCGTGGGCTTCCGCCACATCTTCTAAGACCTGTCCGCCTCAAGGCCTACCCCCGGCCGCATTGAAAAGCCCATCGCTTGCGATGGGCTTTTCTTTGCTTGCGACGTGCGCGGGAGCGCTGCCTGATGGGTTACGCGCGCCGCATGTCAGTGTTCTTCGTCCAGGCTGCTCGCGCTACACCCCTCCTACATGCCCAGGTAGGCCTTGCGGACCTCGTCGGAGGCCGCCAGTTCTGCGGCATTTCCCGACAACGCCACGCGCCCGCTTTGCATCACATAGGCGCGTGCGGCGACTTCCAGCGCCTGCGCCATGTTCTGCTCGACCAGCAGCACGGACAAGCCGTCATCGCGGTTCAAGGCGACAAGCGCGTCGAACACCTGTTCGACCAGCAAGGGCGACAAGCCCAGGCTGGGCTCATCGATCAGCAGCAGGCGCGGGCCGCTCATCAGCGCGCGTCCAATGGCCAGCATCTGGCGTTCCCCGCCGGACATGGTGCCCGCCAGTTGCTCGCGGCGTTCCTTCAAGCGGGGAAACAGGGTGTAGACCCGCTCCAGGCGTTCGCGGTAGACGCGCTCCTCGCGCACCGTATAGGCGCCCAGGCGCAGATTCTGCTCCACCGGCTGGCGCGCGAACACGCGCGCGCCTTCCGGGATCATCGCGATACCCTGCTTCACCAGCTTGTCGGGCGGCGTACCCGTGATCTCGCGCCCTTCGAAGATGACGCGCCCTTCCTTCGGTTTGACCGATCCGATGGTGGCCAACAAGGTGCTGGACTTGCCCGCGCCGTTGGCCCCCAGCAAGGCCGCGATCTCGCCTTTGCGCACTTCCAGGGACACGCCCCGCACCGCCTGTACGCCGCCATAGGCCACGCTCAGGTTCTCGACTTGCAGCATCACGTCAGGCACGGTGCTTTCTCCCCAGATAGGCTTCGATCACGGCCGGGTCGCGGACGATGTCCTGCGGCGCGCCCTCGGCGATCATCTGCCCGAAATTCAACACCAGCACCCGCTGCGCCAGGCGCATGACCACTTCCAGCACGTGCTCGACGATGATCAGCGTGACCCCGGCGGCGTGGATGCCGCGCAGGATTTCCGCTAAAGCGATGGCTTCAGCCGGGTTCAGGCCGCCCGCCACTTCATCCAGCAGCAGCATGCGCGGTTCCGTCGCCAACGCACGCGCCAGCTCCACCCGCTTCTGCCCGGCCACGTTCAGATCCGCCGCCTTCACGTCGGCGCGGTCGGCCAGCCCCACCAGTTCCAGCACCCGCGCCGACTCGCGGCGCGCGTCCGGCAGGCGCGGATGGCGCAACAGCGCGCCGACCATGGCGTTCTCCAGCACGGTCATCTGCCCGAAGCTTCGCGGGATCTGATAGGTGCGCACCAGGCCCAGCGCGGCGACCTGCTCCGGCCGCAGGCCGATCATGGACCGGCCGTTGAAGCTGACCGTGCCGGAGGTGGGTTCGTGGTGGCCGACCAGGCCGTTGAACAGCGTGCTCTTGCCGGCGCCGTTAGGGCCGATGATGGCAACGATCTCGCCCGCCGACACCGACAGCGAAATGTCCTTGTTCGCGACCAGGCCGCCAAAGCGCTTGGTCAGATTGTTAACGTCCAGCAGAGCCACGGCGCCTCCTCAATGTCACCAGACCACCCGGCAGGAACATCGTGACGAGCAGGATGGCCAGACCGAAGATCAGCAGGTCCAGGCCCAGGCCTGAACTGCCCCACAGCACCCGCGTGCCTTCCGACAGCGGCAGCAGCACCGCCGCGCCCAGCCAGGGGCCGATCAAGGTGCCCACGCCGCCCAGGATCGTCACCAGCACGACCTGCACCGACATGGTCAGGCTGAACATGGATTCCGGATCGATGAAGCCCACATACATCGCGAAGAAGCCGCCCCACACGCCGGTCATCCCGGCAGACAGCACGAAGGCCAGCATCTTGTAGCGGTCGGCGGGCACGCCCAGGCTGCGCGAAGCCGCCTCGTCGCCGTTGATGGCCCGCCAATAGAAGCCCGCCTTGGAATGCACCAGGAAATACGTGGCGCAGAACGTCAGGAAGGCCAGGCCCACGGCGATCCAGTAATACGGCACCTTGCTGCGGAACAGCAGCATCCACGCGGCGTCGCCGATCGGCGCCTCCAGCCCGACCGCGCCCCCCGCCCATTCCCAATTGATCAGCAGCAACAGGCCGATCTGCAGCAGCGCGATCGTGGCCATCGCGAAGTAATGGCCCGACAGCCGCAACGTGGGTCCGCCCACCAGCCAGGCCAGCGCCGCGCTGATCACGCCGCCCAGCGGGATGCCAAGCAAGGGCGTCAGCTTCAGATGGTGCAGCAGCAGCAAGGTGGTGTAGCCGCCCACGCCCACGAAGACGCTGTGCCCGAACGAAATGCGGCCCAGGAAGCCGCCGACCAGGTTCCAGCAGGCGCCCAACGCCCCGAACATGATCGCCAGCAACAGCACCTGCAAGGTGAAGGAGTCCGTCACCACCAGCGGCACCGCCGCCATCACGGCGGTAGCCCCCAGCGCTACGGCGATCGGCCATTTCGGCACGCCCGAGGACGTGGAATCGATTTTCTGTGTCGTCATGTCACCACCGCCCGAACAGGCCGCGCGGCCGATACCAGAGAACCAGGATGAACAGGATGAAGACGCTGACGGTCTTCAAGGCCGGCGCGACGAAGTAGCCCGTCATGGCCTCGATGATGCCGATCAGGATCCCCGCGATGAAGGCGCCCGGCAGAGAGCCGAAGCCGCCCATGCACACCGCCACGAACGCCAGCAGTCCGAAGACCGTTCCGACGGACGGAAAGACATAGAAGAACGTAGTCAGCAAGGCGCCGGCCAGGCCCACGGCCGCGCTGCCCAGCATCCAGACCTGCGCGTTGACCCGGTCCGGCGAAATGCCGACCAGGGCCGCCACCTGGCGGTCTTCCGCCACCGCCTGCAGGGCATGTCCCCACCGCGTGCGGTACACCAGCACGAACAGTGCCACCACGACGACCAGCGCGATCAGGCCCGTGACCACCTGCGGGCGGCCCAGTGAAATGCCCGCCACCGTCACGCTGCCGGACACCAGCGTGTCGGGCAGGCTGCGATAGTCCGGGGAAAAGGCGATGAAAGCGAGCTGGCGCAACACCAGCCCAAGGCCGAAGGTGGCCAGGATGACCGCCATGGGCGGCCCTTTCTGCAAGCGCCGGATGATCAGCGCATAGGTCAGGAAACCGACGAAAGCGAGCACGATCGCCACCAGCGGCGCGGACATCGTGGGGTCGATGTGACCCAGGGTATAGAGCCAATAGGCGGCATACATGCCCAACATCAGGAATTCGCCGTGCGCGAAATTGATGACGTCGGTAATACCCCAGATCAGCGCCAGCCCCACCGCCACCGCGGCATAGATCAGGCCGTTGAACAGGCCTGCCGAGAGAGCTTCAAACATGGAGGGCTCCTGTGGCGGACCCCCGCGGCCCGCCACGCAAGACAGCGGTTTACTTCCAGGAGAACGGCAGCGTGGGCAGCGTCTTGTCGGTGCGATATTTTTCCGGCCATACCGTCTGGTAGGACGAGCCCTTGAGCTCCAGGATCAAGCCCGAACCCTTGGTGTTCTGGCCCTTGGCGTCGAACTGCACGCCGGCCCAGGGCATCGCCACCTGCGCTTCACCCAGGTCCGTGGCGGCCAGGGCCTTGCGGATGGCCTCGGGGTCCGTCGAACCGGCGCGGTTGATGGCGTCGGCCAGCACCAGCACGCCCTGCATCGAACGCGCGTTGTTGCCGTTCAGGTCCTTGCCCGTCTTGGCCTTGTACATGTCGTTGATCTTCTTCAACCCCGCCTTGGCCGCAGCGACGTCGTTGCCCCACACGTCGCGTGTCAGCACGCCCTGCACCTGCGGGCCCACTTCCTGCACGAAGCGCGAATCGATGAAGCCGGCGTCGTTGGCCAGCAGCACCGGCGGCGCATACTTGCTTTCGCGCATCGTGCGCACGAACAGCATGGCGTCGGAGGTGTAGCTGGCGAAGATCGCCACGTCGGCGCGGGCAGCTGCCAGCTTCTGGACTTCGGCCGTCACTGACGCCGAACCCGCGCTGTACGCGATGTTGGCCACCAATTCCCGCTTGTACTGCTTGGCGAACTTCTCCACGGCCTTGTACGTGTTCACGCCGAAGTCGGTGTTTTCATACACCACGGCGATCTTGGCGGTCGGCACCGCCTTGATGCCGTCCAGGAACTGCATCATGTTTTCAACGAACGTATCGTCGTTGGGCGAAGTCCGGAAGAACCACTTGTAGCCGCGTTCGGTCAGGTCCGGGCTGCTGGATTCGCCGTTGACGTAGGGAATGCCGCGTTGCTCGGCGATGCGGCTGGCCGTCTTGGTGACGGCGGACTGGTAGGCGCCCGTCAAGGCCACGACCTTTTCCTGGTCGATCAGGCGCTGCGCGTCGGCCAGGCCGACTTCGGGCTTGCCTTGGGAGTCCCCGAACACCACTTCGATCTTGGCGCCGCCCAGCGCGGGCAGGCCGCTGCCGGCGGCAAGCGGAATCCCTTCCAGCTCGGGGTGCGGGTTATTGACGATATCGACGGCCAGTTCGACCGCAGCCTTGATTTCGGCACCGGTCGACGCCAAGGCCCCCGACAAGGGGTAGATTGCCCCGATACGCACCGTTTTCTGCTGCGCCTGGGCAGGCACGGCGCTCAGCAACGCCAGACTTGCGGCGACACCCGCAATGAGCTTCATCTTCATTACTAGACTCCTGGAATAAACCAACTTGGAAAGCAATGCGCCGGGTGCCAGCCCCGGCCTGGAACGAACGGACTCGCGGCAGCCCGCCGTCCTGCGGCAAGCCGCAAGACACCGGGTGCTGAACTGTTGTCGCCTTTTCCCCTTGTCCTTTAATGGATCGTTTTGGTGGCACAACTGCTACGGCTGACAATCACCGTCTGGGTGGTTCTAACTGCTTCGTGCTGACAAATGGCTGATTAGTAGGGTCAGACCCGGCGTCGCGCGGCCTGCGCAACCGTCAAAGAATCGCCATCCGGCTGTTGATCAGGTCCGTGACCAGCATGTGGCCCGGCGCGTGGGTGATGCAGAATTCCGGGCGCACGGCAGCCACGACCGACTGCGGCGTCACCCCGCAGGCCCAGAATACGGGCAACTCGCCCTCGCGTATCTCGACTGCATCACCGTAATCCGGCTGGTTGATGTCGGCAATCCCGATTAATGCGGGGTCGCCGATATGGACGGGTGCGCCGTGCACGGAAGGAAAGCGTGACGTGACCTGAATGGCGCGGATCGCGTCGGCCGCCTTCAGAGGCCGCATCGACACCACCAAGGGGCCGCCGAACACGCCAGCGGCATGCGTCGGCACACTGGTGCGGTACATGGGCACATTGCAGCCCTGTTCGATATGGCGCACCGGCAGGCCGTTATCCAGCATGGCTTCTTCGAAGGAAAATGAACAGCCGATCAGGAACGACACGAGGTCGTCACGCCAGATATCGCGGACATCCGTGGGCTCGGCGACCAGTTCCCCGTCTTTCCAGACCCGGTAGCGCGGAATGTCGCTACGGATGTCGATGTCGTGGCCCAATTCCGGCAATGCGGGGTCGCCTGGTTCGGACATGGCCAGCAACGGGCACGGTTTGGGGTTGCGTTGGCAAAAATGCAGGAAGTCGGCTGCCAGCGCGCGCGGCAGGATGGCCAGATTGGCCTGCACATGCCCAGGCGCGAGATTCGCCGTGGGCCCTGTCAGCTTGCCGCTGCGGGCGTCCAGGCGCGCCTGCCGCGCCAACGCAACACTGTCCCGACCCGCCATGCCCTGTGCCATGCCTATCCCCTGGGTGTGTGATTGATAGGGGGCATTGCACCGGAAGTACAAGCGGTCGTCTAATCACATGTTGCGATAGACCCCGATCAACATTCCTTATCAGGGTTTTGCCGGATGGCGCAGTGCGTCTTCACGCGCGATCTGCTGCGCGGCTTCGGCCACCACGCGGGGAATCTGGCTGTCGGGGCCCTGCATCCAGCAGGCCGTGTAATGCAAGGGCGGCAAGGCCGGCGCCTTCACTTCCAGGATGCGCAATTCGCCCTGGGCAAGTTCTTTGCGCAGGATGACCGGCGCGATCACCGCCGTGCCGATGCCGTCCTGCGCCATGCGCACGATGACGCTGAGCGCGGAGCTTCCGTACATGCGCGGCGATTCCACGCCGGCCTGCAGCATCAGTTGCCGAACCGAGCGGTGCGGATCCGTGGTGGACGAATAGGTAATGACCGGCCACTCCGCCAGCCGTTTCAGGCTGATGGGCTGCCGCCCGACCTTCAGCTTCGGGCTGGCTACCCAGCTTAGCGGGTAGTTGCACAGGTACAGGTTTTCCACGCGGGGCTCTTCCATCGGCCCCAGCAGAAACGCCAGGTCGATCTGGCGCGCGGCCAGTTGCGACTTCAGCATGGTGGTCGTATCGACCTGGATCTCGACCATCAAGGCCGGATAGCTGTCGTGCAGATACTCCATCAGCGTGGGCAGCCAGGTGTGGACAATCGTCTCGGAGACGCCCAACCTGAGCGTGCCGCTCATGATGCTCTTGGCGGCCGCGGCCTCTTGCATGTCGCGCCGCAGCTGCAGCATGCGCTCGGCGTGGGACAGCAATTCACGGCCCTTGCCCGTGAGCTTGATGCCGCGGGCATCGCGGTCGAACAGGCGGATGCCCAGGTCCGATTCCAGCGACGCGATGCGCTGCGAAATCGCCGGTTGCGTCGCGTTCAGCTTTTCAGCGGCCGCGCGGAACCCGCCCAGGGTGGCAACCCAAAAGAATGTTTCGATATTGCGCAGATCGATCATGGAGCCGGCGTCCCGCGTATGCCCACAGCGTGTGCAATCCCAATCCTCATCTTAGCCGCAGACGGGCTGCGGCACGGCCTGCCCGCGCCCTGCCCCGCCCGTCCTTGGCATGGCCTGCGATCAGCGCGCGGCCAGGCGCTCTTCGACCGACAGGCCGATCGCCAGGATACGGCGGTCGGCGCCGTTGCTGCCCGCGATCATCAGCCCGACCGGCGCCGTGCCCTGCGCGTGGCATGGCAGCGACAGGGCGCAGCCATCCAGGAAATTGATCAGCGTGGGGTTGCGCAGGATCAGGCCGTTGGCCGCGTAGTAGGCCTCGTCGGAAGCCGCCAGGTCCGCCACCGCGGGGGCCACGATGGGCGTGGTCGGCATGATCAGGGCGTCATAGCCGGCGATACGGCGGTCCACGGCCGCCACCCAGGCTTCGCGGGCGTCCAGCAAATCCAGGTAGTCGGCGGCCGACATGTCCTGCCCACGCATGATGCGCGACACGACGCGCGGGTCGTAGCGCTTGCCGGCGCGGGCGATCAGGTCGCGGTGCCAGGCCCAGGCTTCCGCAGCGGTGAAACCGCCCTTGCTGTTGATGTTGCCCAACTCCGCGAATTCGGGGATGGCGATTTCGTCGACGAGGGCGCCCGCTTCCTTCAGGCGCGCCACGGCGGCGGCGAAGCTGTCGGCCACGTGCTTTTCCATGGCGTCCAGCGCCAGGGTCGTCGGTACGGCCAGGCGCAGGCCGCGCAGCGGCAGCGCCTCCGGCACGGGGCCGCCGTCACCCGACAGGATGGCGTCCAGCTCCGCGCAGCAGCGCACGCTGGCGGCGATGGGGCCGATGGAATCCAGGTTGGCCGACAGCGGCAGCACGCCGGTCATGGACACCCGCCAGGCGCTGGGTTTGAAACCCGTCAGGCCGCACAGCGCGGCCGGAATGCGCACCGAACCACCGGTGTCCGAGCCGATGCCGGCAACGGCCATGCCGTCGGCCACCGACACCGCGGCGCCCGAGGACGAGCCGCCCGGAATGCGGCCGGTCGTGCGGTCGTAGGGGTTCAGCGGCGTGCCGTAATGCGGGTTGATGCCCAGGCCCGAATACGCGAATTCGGTCATGTTGGTGCGGCCGATGATGACGGCGCCGGCCGCGATCAGGCGCTGCACGACTTCGGCATTCTCGTCGGCCGCCGGTTCGCCTTCGCGCGCCACCGAGCCGGCCATCGTGGTTTCGCCTTCGATGTCGAACAGGTCCTTGATGCTGATGGGCAGGCCTTCCACCGCAGACCGCACAATGCCGGCCGCGCGCAAGGTGTCGGAGGCGCGCGCCTGGGCCAGCGCCGATTCGGCGTACAGCTTGGTAAACACACGAGCGCCCTCGCCCGCCTCGTCCCGGGCGCGCGCCAGCGCGGCTTCGGTCAGTTGCACAGCGGTGGTGCGGCCCTCGCTCAGGGCCAAGGTCAGTTCATTCAAGGTCGAAACCATCATTGTCCTAGTGCCGTCTTGCGGCGTAAAAGTGCAGACAGGCGCAGCCTCAAGAGGCGCGCCTGGCGATCAATACCGTGCGAAACCGGAATCAGGCCACCACAGGCAGCGATTCGACATGATAGCGGTGACTCAGCGTGCGTTGGCGGCGCGGATCGAACAGTTCCATGGTGAAGTCCGCCGCGGCGCGGATGCCGCCGATGGCGCCCACCGTGCCGCAGGTCATGCCGGCGCCTTGCGGCAGGACGGCCGCGCCGCCGGTGTAGCCGGCGATCAGGTCCTGCGGCGTACGCAGCGTGGACAGCGGGCCTTCCTGGTACAGCACCTTTTCGCCGTTCTCGACGATGTAGGAGCGGATGACCAGTTCATCCCAGTAATCGGCCACGTCGGCCAGGCGCCAGGCGTCGGTGGCAACCGGCTTGACGCAGACCTGCTTGGACATGGCCACGCTGACCGTCTCCAGTTTGCGGTCAGTATGATCAGACGCGATGCTGACGTACATCTCGCCGTCCACGGCGAAGACGAAGGTCTCGACCTCGCCCGAGGATTCTTCGCCCACGGCCTGCACGCTTTCGGCCTGGGTCAGCTGGTTGTCGGCGATGCGGTAGTACAGCGGCACGCTGGTCGGACGCGGCACGCCGATGGCGGCCAGCTCTTCGATGTGGTGCTCGATGGCGGCGATGTCGCGCCCGGCCCAGCCGGCCACGATCAGCGTGTTGAAGTCCACTTCCACCTGGCGGGGGTTGGCGTCGTCGATGTTGAATACGGCTTTCATATCTGTCCTGCGGGATTAACGGGTGGGGAACGGTGCGGCCCCGAACGGGCCGCCACCGGTTCAGAGAGGGGAATCAACCAAAGGCGCGCGGCATCCACAACGCGATATCGGGCCAGAACGCCAGCAGGGCCAGCATCACGAACATGGCGAGGACGAACGGCAAGCTGCCGACGATGACCGCGCTCATGGAACCGCTCTTGCGCAGGCTCTGCACCACGAACAGGTTCAGTCCGACGGGCGGCGTGATCAGCGCAGCCTCGACCAGCACGATGATCACGATGCCCAACCAGATCGGGTCGTAGCCCAGGCCGATCATGATGGGCGCGACGATGGGGATCGTCGTGATCATCATGGACAGGGTTTCCATGAAGCAGCCCAGCACCAGGTAGAAGACCACCACGATCAGCAGCATCCAGCCTGGCGACAGGCCAAGGCCGGTAATCGATTGCGTCAACGCGTCGGTCAGCCCCGTGGCGGACATGACGAAGTTCAGGAAGCTGGCCGCGATGACGATCAGCATGATCATCGCCGTGGACCGCATCGTGCCTTCCAGCACTTCGCGCAGCATCGACCAGTTCAGCCGGCGGAACCATGCCGCCAGGATGAAGGCGCCCAGCACGCCCAGCGCCGCGGCCTCGGTGGGTGTCGCAAGCCCCGCGTAAATGGAGCCCACCACCAGGAAAAAGATGCCCATGGGCGGCGCCAGATGCACCAGGCTGGCAAATCGTTGACCCCAGGTCGCATGGATCTTCTTGCCGCCCCACGAAGGCTTGGCCACGCAGGCGATCACGACCGTCAGCATGAACAAAGCCGCCATCGCAAAGCCGGGGATGATGCCGGCCAGGTACAGCTTGGGCACCGACGAATTCGTCAACACGCCATAGATGACCAGGTTGATCGAGGGCGGAATCAGGATGCCCAGCGTGCCGCCGGCGGCCAGGCTGCCCAGGAACAGGGGCTCGTTGTAGCCATACTTGCGGATCTGCGGAATGGCGACCGTGCCCACCGTGGCCGCAGTGGCCACGCTGGAGCCCGAGGTGGCCGAAAACAGCGTGGACGCGCCGATGTTGGCATGCATCAGCCCGCCCGGCAGCCACGACAGCCACAGGCTCATCGCGCCGTACATGCGTTCGGCAAAGCCTGCGCGCAGCAGCACCTCACCCAGCATGATGAACAGGGGAATCGCCACCAGCAGGAACTCGTTGTTCGAGCTCCAGGAAATCTCGCCGATGGCGCGCGACAGCGGCAGCATCGAGAACAGCGGGTCCAGGATCAGGCCCAGCACGCCAAGCGCCGCGCCCACCGGAATGGACAGGCCGATCAGCACCAGCAATAAGGTCAATGCGGTGGAAATCATGCGGCCTCTCCCTTCACCATGCGCTCGCCCGCGGCGGCTTCTTCGTCGGCTTCTTCCTGCGCCGAACGCACGCCGCAGATCTGCTTGACCAGTTCGATGTCGCCCGTGACCAGCGCGGCGGAAGCGCGCGCCAGCATCAGGGCGACCGTGATGCACATCCAGGCCAGCCCCAGCAGCCACAGTCCCTGCGGAATCCACAGCGGCGTGGCCAGCGGCGTATTGGCGGCGGATTTCTGCGCCCATGAGGTCTGGACCACCTCGTAGGCGTAGTACGTCAGGAACACCATGAAGACGGCCATCGCCACCATGGAGATCCAGTCCAGCACGGCGGACAGGCGCACCGGCAGGTATTGATAAAGCACGTCGACACGCACGTTGGCGCGCTGCAGCGTGGCGAACGCCAGCGCCCACGAGGTGCTGATGGCAAAGGCATAGCTGGACAACTCGTCGGCGCCGCCCGTGGTGAAGCCCAGGAATTTGCGGGCAAGGACGTCAAAGGAGATCAGCAGCACGCTGGCCACCGTCAAGGCGCCGCCGGCCCATACGGCCGCGCGAGAAAAACTCTCGGCGCGCCGCAACAGGCCGCCAAGCAGGCGGAAATGTTCGGTTCGGGTCATGGATGAAACCTCTTCGGGCGATGCCCGGTATCACAAGCCGGAGATCGCGCCGCCGCGCTCGGCGGCGGCGCGCGACGGCGCTTACTTGCTGGCGGTCAGGCCCAGCGTCTTGCCGATGGTGGCGTTGAAGTCCTTGACGCACTGCGCCGAGCAACGCGCGGCCCACTTCGGCAGGACGGCTTCCTGGGCGACCTTCTTCAGCAGGGCCTGGTCGGCCTCGGTCGGCTGCACCAGGACCATCTTGCCCTTGACCGGGAACGGGCACGCGGCGGCACCGGTATTGCAGTCATAGCCTTCCTGCGTCTGGCGCGCGGCGGCTTCCCAGATGTTGTCAACCAGCGTCTTCACGTTGGCCTGCAGGAAGGTGCGAACGGCGGGATCCAGTTTGTCCCAGGCCTTCTGGTTGACGGCGTGGATCTGCTGGTTCCAGTTGATGGGCAGCGCGACCAGGTGCGTGGACACCTCGTACCACTTGGCCGAATAGCCAGACAGCGAACCCGTGATGGCGCAGTCGACCACCTTGTTCTGCAGGGCCGGGACCACTTCGCCGAAGGCCATCGTGACGCTGGAACCGCCCAGCGCCTCAACGAACTCGGCCGTGGTGCGGCTGCTGGTGCGCACTTTCTTGCCCTTGATGTCGGCCAGGCTCTTGATCTCGGCGTTGCAGAACAGCACCTGCGCCGGATAGGTCGAGATGCCCAGCAGCTTGACGTTGTTGCCTTCTCCATACAGCTTGGCGTAGACGGGTTCGAACGCTTCGGTGACGGCGCGCGCCGTCTTGACGTCCGGCGCCAGGCCGGCCAGGTCGATGGCTTCGTTGATGGGGTTGTCGCTGGCGAAGTACGACAGGGTCGCGGTGCCGAATTCAATCACGCCCTGCGACATCAGGCGCAGCAGCTCGGGGCCCTTCAAGCCCATTTCATTGAAGCCCTTGATGTCCGCCGTGACCTGCCCTTTGGACAGCTCGGGGATGGTCTTGGTCCAGAACGGCTTTTCGTAGTCGTTGTAGGCGGTCAGGTTGGACAGGCCTCCCACGACCTTCAACTGGGTTTTGGGCAGGTCTTGCGCGTGGACGGCGCCAGCCAGCAAGCTGGCAGCGACGGCGGCGAAAACAAGAGACTTCTTCATGGACAAAACTCCTGGCTGGCGGGATGGTCTGTCGCGCGCGGGATCCCGTTACCCTGATCGCACGCGGTTAGGAATCGGGGATTCAGGGTCGGGAGTCGAGCGCGCGGCGCGGCAAATCCGCCACCGCCTGCGTCCAGTGCTGGAACAGATACGTATTCATGCTTTCCCCCCGCGCTGTGTATCCAGGCGTTGCTTGCTTATTGATGTGTCGCCATTGCATCGTCAGGGGCGCAGAGCGTCCAATCGTATGTTGCGATGTGGGGGTATAAATATTTCTTGGGTCTCGTGCGGGCGGCCCGCCAAGAATCCCGCAAACCGCCTATCGACGGGGCTTAGCGGGCGATCGGGCACACCGCGACGCGGGCGCTCTCGGGGCGCGCCGGCGCGCAGCAGTGCGCGGCATCTGGGGAAAACACCTAGGCGGGAACGCCGTCGCCGGCCTGCGCGGCGACCTTCTGCGCCATCTGCGCAATGACCTTGACCGCATGGCTGTCCGGGCCTTGCACCCAGGTCGCCGTGAAACTCAGTTCCGGCAGCGGATCGGCCTCGACGCGCAGGATGCGCAATTCCCCGCGCGCGAGCTCCTTGCCCAGGAACACCGGGGCGATCACGCTCGTGCCGATGGCATCCTGCGTCATGCGCACCACCATCGACATCGACGCGCTGCCATACATGCGCGGCGCCGACACGCCCGCACGTGTCAGCATGTCGCGCACGAAGCGGTACGGCGCGCTGTTGGACGGGTAGGTAATGATGGGCAGCTTGCCGATGCGTTCCAAGGTCAGCGGTTCAGGCCCCAGATCCAGCGTGGGGCTGGCTACCCAGGCCAAGGGATACGTGCACAGCGGCAGGTTCTCCACCCGCGCCTCCAGTACCGGCCCCATCAGGAAGGCAAGATCGATCTGGCGCGACATCAGGTGCGACCGCAGCACGTGGGTGGTGTCGACTTCGATCTCCAGCACCAGCGCCGGATACGTCGTGTGGATCAGTTCGATCAACGTGGGCAGCCAGGTCTGCACGATGGTCTCGGCCACGCCGATACGCACCGTGCCGGTCATTACGTTCTGTTCGCGCGCGGCTTCGAACATATCACGCCGTACCTGCAGCATGCGCTCGGCATGCGAAAGCAGTTCATGGCCTTTGGCGGTGAGCTTGACACCGCGCGCGTCGCGCTCGAACAGCAGCACGCCCAGGTCGGCCTCAAGCGAGGCAATGCGCTGCGATACCGCAGGCTGCGTGGTGTTGAGCTTTTCCGACGCGGCGCGAAAGCTGCCCAGCGTAGCGACCCAAAAAAAAGTTTCGACGTTGCGTAGTTCTATCATTGGCCTTTTCCCCCGGCGCGATGAGCGTATCATGGCAGCCGCCCGTTCCCCATTAGGAGCCTGTCCATGCCCCCGGCCGATCACGGTCGCCCGCCAGCCGCCGCGCCCGCCTCCCGCGGCCCGCTCGTCGGGATCCTGTTGCTGGTGCTATCGATGTGGACGCTCTCCTGTCTGGACGCCAGCGGCAAATGGGTGATGAACGCTGGCGTGCCGTTGCTGGTGCTGTCCTGGTTCCGGTATGTGGTGCATCTGGTCCTGGTGCTGGCATTGGTGCTGCCCACCAAGGGAGTCGGCGTGCTGCGCAGCAAACGCCCACGTGAACAGCTGATCCGCGGCGGTTCGATGTTCCTGGCCACGCTGATGTTCTTCACCACACTCAGCTACATCCCGCAGGCCGAGGCCACAGCCATCAACTTCCTGGCGCCCCTGCTGGTGCTGTCGCTGGCGCCCTGGATCCTGAAAGAACCCGCGCGGCTCTCGCGCTTCGTGGCGGCAGGCATCGCCTTCATCGGCGTCATCATCGTCATTCGCCCGGGCGGCGGCCTGCATCCAGTGGGCACCATTTTCGGGCTGCTGACGGCCTGTTGCTTTGCGGCCCAGTTCATCGCCACGCGGCGCGTCGCCGGGGACGATCCGTTCACGTCGCTGATCTGGAGCGGCGCGGTGGGCACGGCCTGCCTGACGCTGTCCCTGCCCTTCGTGCTGCCGGCCGCCCTGCCCGTGCTGCAATCGCTGTCGGCCTTCGACTGGTTCCTGCTGATCTCGACCGGCGTGACCGGCGGCGTGGGCCACCTGTTCCAGATCGCCGCCTACCGGCGCGCGCCCGCCTCGACGCTGGCGCCGTTCATCTATCTGCAGATCATCAGCGCCACCTCCGTAGGGTGGCTGGTCTGGGACCATTTCCCGGATCCGCTGACCTGGCTGGGCATCGCCATCATCTGCGCCAGCGGCATTGGCATCGGCCTGGTCGAATGGCGCCGCGGGCCCCCCGCTGCCAGCACCCCGGCCAAGGCCGGCGCTCGCTGACCGGGGACTGCACAGCGAAAGCCGGCCCGCCAGCGGGCCCGGGCCGGCTCCCGTACAATGCTGGTCGCTTTTTGCGCTTTCGCGCACCGGTCGCGCCGGCATCCGGCATTCCCCCAGCATTTCGCACTTCCCCGAACGAGGTCTTCATGATCATCAAGCCCCGCGTGCGCGGTTTCATCTGCGTCACCACCCATCCCGTCGGCTGCGAGGCCAACGTGAAGAACCAGATCGACTACGTCAAGGCGCAAGGCCCGATCGCCGGCGGACCGAAGCGTGTGCTGGTGCTGGGCGCGTCGACCGGCTATGGCCTGGCCGCACGCATCAGCGCGGCGTTCGGCTGTGGCGCGCAGACGCTGGGCGTGTTCTTCGAACGCCCCGCCGAGGCCGCCAAGGCCGGCACGCCGGGTTGGTACAACTCGGCCGCCTTCCACAAGGCGGCCGAAGCGGAAGGCCTGTACGCCAAGAGCATCAATGGCGACGCGTTTTCGGACGAGATCAAGCAAAAAACCATCGCCGCGATCAAGGCGGACCTCGGCCAGGTCGACCAGGTGATCTATAGCCTGGCCGCCCCGCGCCGCACCCACCCCAAGACGGGCCAAGTCTTCAATTCGACGCTGAAGCCGATCGGCCATGCCGTCAAGCTGCGCGGCCTGGACACGGACCGCGAGGTCGTCAAGGAATCCGTGCTGGAACCGGCCACGCAGGCCGAAATCGACGCCACCGTCGCCGTCATGGGCGGTGAAGACTGGCAGATGTGGATCGACGCGCTGCTGGAAGCCGGCGTCTTGGCCAAAGGCGCCACGACCACCGCCTTCACGTACCTGGGCGAGAAGATCACGCACGACATCTATTGGAACGGCTCGATTGGCGCCGCCAAGAAAGACCTGGACCAGAAGGTGCTGGACATCCGCGCCAAACTGGCCGCACGCGGCGGCGACGCCCGGGTCTCGGTGCTGAAGGCTGTGGTCACGCAGGCCAGCTCGGCCATCCCGATGATGCCGCTGTACCTGTCGCTGCTGTTCAAGATCATGAAGGCCGAAGGCACGCACGAAGGCTGCATCGAACAGGTCTACGGCCTGTACAAGGACAGCCTGTGCAGCGCCACGCCGATCCTGGATGCCGACGGCCGCCTGCGCGCGGACTACAAGGAACTGGATCCGCAGGTGCAGGCGCAGGTGCAGGCGCTGTGGACCCAGGTCACCAGCGACAACATCTACCAACTGACCGATTTCGCCGGCTACAAGCAGGACTTCCTGCGCCTGTTCGGTTTCGAGATTGAAGGCGTGGACTATGACGCGGACGTGGATCCGGCCGTGGAAATCCGCGGCCTGATCTGACCGGGCTTCCTACAGGTAGTCGAGCGTCACGATGCTGTAGCGCTGATCCGGGCCGCCGTTGCGGCCCGGCACCGGCGGCAAGGCCTTGATGCTGACCGTGACGATGTTCGCTGCGGGAAGCGGCAAACGGCCGGCTGGTTGGTCGCACTGCGCTGAGGGGGGAACCCCCCCGGCCTTGCGGCCTTGCATGTCGACCCGACACCCCGCGGGCTCGACGATGGCCCCCGTAAACCGGATCGCGCCATCACTGGCTCCGGCCACCGCGGGGGCCAGCAACGAGACAAACGACAACGCAAACACCGAATTGCGAATAGTCATGACGCCTCCCAAGGCGTAAGCAGGATCCGGAAGGCGGGTTTGCCCTCCCTTTCCCCATTACGGCGCCGTTTCGCTGAACCTTAAGCGCCCTGCCTATGGACCGGCTACTGGTGCACGCCCTTCTTGAAGCGACGCCGCAAACTGCTTTATCTCGGTTGTCAATCAGACTACTAGTGATTTTTCATCGGATCAATCTGGATTTTGTCTGAAACTCGGGCTCAGGCGGCGTCTTCGATCTTGAACAGCGTCAGCAGGCGGTCCAGCCCGCCTTCGTCGATCGCTACATTCACTTCACGCCGTACCGCCGGCTTGGCGTGATAGCCCACGGACAGGCCCGCCGCACGCATCATCGGCAGATCATTGGCCCCGTCGCCCACCGCAATCGCGCGCTCGGTGCCCACCCCCAGGGATGCGCACACCTCCGCCAGCTTGCGGCGCTTTTCTTCGCCATCGCAGATATCGCCCCAGGCCTGCGGCAGCAGCCGGCCCGTCATACGGCCATCCACCACTTCCAGCACGTTGGCGCGCACGTCGTCCAACCCCAGCCGCACACGCAAGCGGTCGGTAAAGCACGTGAACCCGCCCGTGACCAGCAGGCAGGTCAGGCCGGCGGCCTTGCAGGCGGCGATCAGCGTTTCGGCGCCCGGATTGATCTGCACGCGTTCGTTGTAGACCTCGTCCAGCAACGCCTCGGGCATGCCGGCCAGCAAGGCCACGCGGTCGCGCAGGCTCTGCTTGTAGTCCACGATCTCGCCGCGCATGGCGGCTTCGGTCAACGCCGCCACTTCCGCCTTCTTGCCCATCAAGTCGGCCATCTCATCCAGCGTCTCGATCGAGATAAGCGTGGAATCCATGTCGAACGCGATGACGCGGTAATCGGAAAGCGCCAACGGCGGCGTAATGCCACGCCATTGCAGGCCGGCGGGCGGAGTGGAATGCAGCATGGGAGTCCTTGTCTATCCGGGATGGGGCAAGCCGTGCTGTTGCGCGCACAGCCAGGCGATGAAAACTTGCGCTGACGCCGCGGCCGGGCCGTCGTGCCGATACAGCGCATGGATGCCGGCGTTGGGCAATTGCGGCTGCGCGAACAAGGGTCGCAGGCGGTCGGCGCGGATATCGTCTTCCAGCAGGCTCCACGGCGCCAGGGCGATGCCCAGGTCGTTCATGGCGGCCTGCATGCACAGGAACTGATGGTCGAACACCGGGCCGGGCAACTGCGCGGGCACGTCCACCTTGGCCAGCGCAAACCAGCGCGGCCAATGGTCCATGCCGCCCGAGATCTTCAACAGCGGATGCCCCAGGCAGTCTGCCGGGGCCGCCAGCCGGTTGCGCTCGATGAAGCGCGGGGATGCCACCGGCAGATGGAAATCGTCCAGGCAATGCACACAGGCCAGGTCCGACTGCGCCATGAAGCCGTGGCGGATCAGCACGTCACTGCCGGTATCGCCGCCCCGATCCAGGAACGGGCGCGCCTGCGTGCTCAGCTGCACGTCGATCCCTGGATGCTGCGCCTGGAAGGTCGACAGGCGCGGGATCAGCCACTTCATCGTCAGCGACGGGGTCGCACACACGCGCAGCACGCCACCGTAGGCTGGCGCCTTCAGTTTGGCGGTTGCGATCGCGATGCGTTCGAGGCTGGCCTGCACTTCCGGAAAATACGCCTGCGCGCAAGGCAGCAACGCCACGCCGCGCGCTTCGCGGGCGAACAACGGCTGTCCCACATACTCTTCAAGAATGCGGATCTGCTGGCTGACCGCGCTGTGCGTGATGCTGAGCTCGTCGGCGGCGGCCGTGAAGCTGCGCAGCCGCGCTGCGGCTTCGAAGACGCGCAAGGCCTTCAATGGCGGCAGGCTCTGCCCCGCCATGTCAGCGGACGCCCGCCCGCGCGCCGGCCAGGCGCATGACTGTGCTGCTCTTTCCCACGTTTTCCCTTGTTGTGGTCTTATCGGCGGCGCGGCCTTGACCGGGCGCCTGCCTTGTTCAGCCGCATTCTAGGGGATAGTCGCGGCGCCGACCTCTTAGAAAATCTAACGCCACGCCTTAAAAAACACTGCTGGTCGCCGCGGGGACGCATTCCTATGATGCCGGGAACCCAAGCAGGAACCCAAAAATGGCATCGATCACGGTAGACGGCATCGTCAAGACTTTCGGCGGGCAGCAAGTGCTGCGCAATCTGTCGCTGCATATTCCCGACGGCGCGTTCTACACGCTGCTGGGGCCCAGCGGCTGCGGCAAGACCACCTTGTTGCGCTGCATTGCGGGCTTTTACGCGCCCGACGGCGGACGCCTGTTGTTCGACCAGGACGACGTGACCCATGTGTCCGCGCACCGCCGCGACATTGGCATGGTGTTCCAGGACTACGCCCTGTTCCCCGACAAGACCGCGTTCGACAACGTGGCCTATGGCCTGCGCGCCCGCGGCGTGGCTCGCGCCGAGACCACGCGGCGGGCCAATGAAGCGCTGGATAAAGTGGGATTGCTGGCCTTGGCCGACCGCTACCCCGCCCAGATGAGCGGCGGACAACGCCAGCGCGTCGCCCTGGCGCGCGCGCTGGTGATCCGCCCGCGCGTGCTGCTGATGGACGAGCCGCTGTCCAACCTGGATGCCAAGATGCGGCTGCAGATGCGCGACGTCATCCTCGACTTGGTGCGCGAAGCCGGCATCACGACCGTGTTCGTCACGCACGACCAGGAAGAGGCGTTGGCGATGTCGGACCGCATCGCCATCATGGACCACGGCAACATCGCCCAATTAGGCACGCCGGAAGAGCTCTACGGCACGCCGGTCAACGCCTATGTGGCCGACTTTATCGGCTCGGCCAACGTGATCCCCGTGCCGGCGCAGACCGGGCTGCCGGGCGCGCCCGACGGCCATGTCCGCTACGAACTGTGCGGCCTGGGCTTTGATGGCATGCAAGGCAGCACGCGGCTGGACGCCAACGGCGTGCTGATCGCACGTCCCGAAGAACTCGCCCTGATGGCGCCCGCGCCCTACGTGCCGAACACGCTGCCGGGCAAAGTGCTGCGCCGCCAGTACCTGGGCTTCAAGACCGCCTATCGCATCGCGTTGGACAACGGATCCGAGATCCGGGTCGAATTGCATGCGGGCAATATGGTCGCGCAGTTCCAGCCCGGGGAAGCCGTGCAGGTGCTGATCCCCGCCGACAGCCGCGTAGTCAACGCCTGAGGACGCGCACGCCATGAAAATCAAATGGTGGCCCTGGGGCATCCTGACCGCGATCAGCCTGGTCTTGCTGCTGTTCTTCGTGCTGTACCCGCTGGGCGTGCTGTTCGGCAACAGCGTCACCGGACAGGATGGCGGCTTTTCGCTCGAAGGCTTCAAGGCCCTGCTGGCGGATTCACAATACCTGGAGGCCTTCGGCAACACGCTGATCCTGGGCCTGGCGGTCACCACCTGCACCGTGCTGGTGGGCGTGCCGTTTGCCTACATGGTGGCGCGCTACGACTTTCCGTTGAAGAACCTGGTGGCGATCCTGCCTGTCCTGACCATCGTGATCCCCGAGATCATCGTGGGCCAGTCCTGGCTGCTGATCCTGGGCAACAACGGCCTGTTGACGAACCTGCTGGGCGACGCGGGCATCTCGCTGCCGTCTTTCTACGGCTGGACGGGCATGGTGTTTTCCATGACGCTCGTCTATTACACGTATATCTACCTGGGCGTGCTGGCTGCGCTACGCGGCTTTGACGGGCAACTGGAAGAAGCCGGGCTGAGCCTGGGCACGCCGCCGTTCCTGACCAAGCTGCGCGTGCTGGTGCCCGTGCTGCTGCCCGCGGTGCTGGTCAATGCGCTGGTGGTGTTCACGCTGGTGGTCGGCAACTTCGCGCTGGCGATGCTGCTGGGCAGCCGCGTGCCGCTGCTGTCGGTGATGACCTACAACACGTTCGTCAGCGAAATGGGCGGCAGCCCCACGCTCCAGAGCGCCATGTCGGTGGTGTCGATCGCCATCGTCGCCATCGTGCTGTTCTTCCAGAAGCGCGTGGTGGAACGCAAGGTCTACACCATGACGCAGGGCCGCGCGCCGGCCGCCGTGCGCGTGCGTTCGTGGACCGCCGCGCTCTATACCGGCGGCGTCGGCTTCGTGATCCTGTTGTCCATGCTGCCGCTCATCATCGTGTTCGTGGCCGCCTTCACCAAGACCAGCGGGCCGGTCATGCAGTGGGGCCAATGGTCGCTGGCCAGCATGCAGCGCGCGGTGCATGGGGCGCCGGAACCGATCCTGAATTCGTTGAAATTCGCCTCGCTGGCGACGGTGCTGGGCGTGGCCTTCGCCGTGCTGGTCAGCTACCTGACGATCAAGAAGCGCAGCGCCTTCACGCAGGTGCTGGACTACATCGTGGTGCTGCCGCTGACGATTTCCGGCACGGTGCTGGGCATTGCGCTGGTGCAGACCTTCAACACCGGCTGGCTGGTGCTGGCCGGCACCTCCGGCATCATGGTGCTGTGCTACACGGTGCGCCGCCTGCCGTTCGCCGTGCGCAACGCCTCCTCGGTGCTGTTCAACATCCCCGACTCGATCGAAGAGGCTTCGATCAGCCTGGGCGTGTCGCCGCTGATGACCTTCTTCAAAGTGATCCTGCCCGCCATGAAGGCATCGATCATTTCGGCTGCCATCCTGATGTGGCTGACGACGATCTCCGAGCTGTCGGCTTCGATCGTGGCCTACAGCGGCGGCCTGGAAACCATGCCGATCGCCATCTTCCGTCAGGTCGACGGCGGCAGGCTGGGCATGGCGTCCGCCTATGGCGCCGCGCTGGTCACGGTGATCGTGCTGCCCATCATCGTGTCGGTCAAGGCATTCCGCATCAAGCTGTTCTCCGGCAAATAACCCCCTCGATCCAAAGGCTACCCATGCAACTCAAGCACCTGATACTCACCAGTGTCCTGACCGCCGCCCTGGCGACGAGCGCCGCGCACGCCCAGAACGTCGTGCTGTATTCGTCGAACAATACGGAAACCATCGAGACCGCGCTGGACGCCGTGAAGAAGACGAGCCCCAAGCTGAATGTGCAGCCCGTCACGGGCGGCACCGGCACGATGATGAAGCGCATCGAAGCCGAATCGCAGAACCCGCGCGGCGACCTGTTCTGGAGCGGCGGCTTCGGCACCCTGGGCGCCTACCGCCAACATCTGCAGGCCTATCGCCCGGCAGACCTGGACAAGATCCCGGCCGAATTCCGCGGCCCGGACGACCTGTGGGTGGGCACGAACGTGCACGTCATGGTGATGATGGTCAACGAGCGCCAGTTGAAGGGTCTGGCGGCGCCGGCCACGTGGTCGGACCTGATGCAGCCGCAGTGGAAGAACAAGTTCGCCATCACCGATCCGTCCAAGAGCGGCACGGCCTACATGCTGGTGTACGGCCTGTACAAGCAATTCGGCCAGGCCGGGCTGGACAAGATCGCCGCCAACGCGGTCGTGACGGCCTCGTCGGGCACCACCTACAAGGGCGTCGCCGCCGGCGAATACGCCGTGGGCATGACGCTGGAGTACGCCGCGCAGGAATACGTGGCCGGCGGCCAGAAAGAGATCAAGCTCGTCTACCCGAGCGAAGGCAGCTACCTGGCGCCGGAAGGCATGTTCATCATCAAGGGCGCGAAGAACCTGGATGCGGCCAAGGCGCTGTACGACGGCCTGCTGAGCAAGGCTTCGCAGGAAGCGCAACTGGTGAAGAACTTCCGCCGCCCGACGCGCACCGACGTGGCGGTGGCCAGCCTGACCACCCTGCCCGACCTGTCGACGATCAAGATCTTCCCGGTCAGCCAGGAAGCCGCCGCCACCGAGTATGAAGCCGTGGTCGCAGCCTGGAATCAGGCCGTCGCCAAGGCAAAGTGATTGATCCGGCGAACGCCGTGATCAGATAAGGCCGGCCGGGGCGCCTCAGGCGCCCTGGACCATCCGGCCTGCTGCCAGCACCAGCTGGCGCCCGCAACGGGCGGCCAACTGCGGATCGTGCGTCACCAGCACCAGCGTGGTGCCGTGCTCGCGGTGCAGGTCGAACATCAGGTCGATGACGGTCACGCCCGTGGCGGCATCCAGGCTGCCCGTGGGCTCGTCCGCAAACAGCAGGTCGGGCTGCACCACGAAGGCGCGCGCCAGCGACACGCGCTGCTGCTCGCCCCCGGACAGCGTGCGCGGATAGTGATGCAGGCGGGCGCCCAGCCCCACGCGTTCCAGCATGGCCTGCGCCGCCTCGCGGGCGGATTGCCCGGCCAGCTCCAGCGGCAACATGACGTTTTCCAGCGCCGTCAGGTTCGGCAGCAGCTGGAACGACTGGAACACGAACCCCACATGATTGGCCCGCAGCCGCGCGCGGCCGTCCTCGTCCAGCGCGAACAGGTCCTGCCCCGCCAGGTGTACGCTGCCCATGCTGGGAACATCCAGCCCGGCCAGCAGTCCCAGTAACGTGGACTTGCCCGATCCGGAGCTTCCGGTGATGGCCACGGCGCTGCCGGCGGCCACCGTAAAATCAATACCTTCCAGGATAGACAGCGTCCCGCCGGCATCGGCCACCCGCTTGCCCAGCCCTTTCACCTCGATCGAATTCTTGCTATCCATGCGCCTATTTTCCCGTCTGCGTCTTACTTCCGCCCTGGCGACCACCGCCCTGGCAGCCGCCGTCATGGCGTTCCCCGCCCACGCTCAGACCGCCGCGGCGGCCCAGGGTTCCGCCTCGCGTACCGTATTGGTGGTGGGCGACAGCCTGTCCGCCGAATACGGCCTGAAGCGCGGCACCGGCTGGGTGCCCCTGCTGTCGGCCCGCGTTTCGGAACAATACCCGAAGTACCAGGTGGTCAATGCCAGCATCAGCGGCGACACGACCAGCGGCGGCGTGGCGCGCCTGCCGGCGCTGCTGCGCCAGCACGCGCCGGCGGTGGTCGTGCTGGAACTGGGTTCGAACGACGCGCTGCGCGGCCTGTCGCTGGCCATGACCGAACAGAACCTGCGCGCCATGGCTCAGGCATCGCGCAAAGCGGATGCCCAGGTGCTGATCGTGGGCATGCAGATTCCGCCCAATTATGGCCGCGACTACACGCAGCGCTTCGCCCAGCTGTTTCCTACGGTCGCCAAAGACGAAAACGCCCGGCTCGTGCCCTTCCTGATGGAAGGTATCGCAACGAACCGGGCGATGTTCCAGGCTGACGGCATCCATCCGAACGAGGATGCCCAGCCGCAATTGCTGGACAACGTGTGGCCGACGCTGCGGCCACTGTTGAACTAGGGGCCGCGGGGCCCCTGGTGGGCTGATCAGCCCGCCGCCTGCGGCTGGTCGCCGCGGATGACTTCGGCGGCGCTGGGCAGCACCTGCACCTTGTACTGTTCACGCAGCATCTTCAACAGCGCTTCGATCTCGGCCTGGCCCAGGCCACCCGACAGCTGTTGCGCCAGGCGGTCCTTGGCGGACGCGTCCACCGTGCCGGCCTCGACTTTTTCCAGGCGAACCAAGGTGTAGTCCACGCCCGATTGCACGCCGGCATAACCGGGCAATTGGGTGGCGGGCAAACGCATCGCGGCGTCGACCACCGCTTGCGGCACGTCCTTCGGATCCTGGCGCGACACGGTCACGGCGGGTGAGAAGCCCTCCGGCGCGGCCGACGGGTTGGCCTTGTCGGCGGCCAGCGCGGCTTCGCCTGCCTTCTTGGCGGCTTCGGCCGAACGCTCGTCCAGCAGCTTGGCGCGGATGGAATCGCTGACCTTGTCCAGCGTCGGCACGTGTGCCGGTTCCACGGCAGCGACGCGCACTGCCAGCATCGTGGCAGGCGACAGTTCGATCACGCCGGAGTTCTGCTTTTCACGCAGGACGTCGGGCGAGAACAGCACCTGGCGCACGCGCGGGTTGTCCAGCAGTTCGGCGTCGGGGCTGTCGATCGCCGAGCCCGGGCCGGCCTTGTCGGCGGGCAGCAGGCCTTCGCGGGTCACGCCCGAGGCGGTGCGCAGCTTCAGGCCGACGGCGTCGGCGGCCGGTTGCAGGCTGTCGCGCTGGTCATAGACCTGCTTGTTCAGCTGGCTGGCCATTTCCGAGAAATGCACGGCGGCAAGCTGCTTGCGCACTTCGCCCGTGATCTGGTCCTTGACCTCGGCCAGCGGCTTGACGGCCGCGGGCTGGATCTCGGTGACCTTGACGATGTGCAAGCCGGACGGGCTTTCCACCACGCCGGACACCTGGTCCTTGGCCTGGCCGAAAATCGCCTTTTCCAGCGGGCCGGTCAACATGCCCGGCGCCAGCCAGCCCAGATCGCCACCGTTGGCGGCCGAACCGGCATCCTGCGAATTCTTGCGGGCCAGTTCAGCGAACTGCGCCGGATCGGCAGCCGCCTGACGAGCCAGGTCTTCCGCCTTGACGCGCGCGGCCTTGCGGGCATCTTCCGAGGCGCCCGGTGCCACTTCGATCATGATGTGGCTGGCGCGGCGGCGTTCGGGCTGGCCGAAGCGGTTCTTGTTCTGCTCGTAATACGAAGCCAGGTCTTCGTCCTTGACCTGGATGCCTTGGGTGGCGGCAGCCTCGTCCAGCACCAGGTATTGCACCTGGACCTGTTCGGGGATCTGCAGTTGCTGCTTGTTGGCGTCGTACCAGGCCTGGATATCGGCCGGGGTGACGGTAACTTGCGAGCGGTAGTCGGCGGCGGCAAAGCGGCGCAGTTGCACCGTGCGCTGCTGCGTCAACGCCGTTTCCAGCGATGCCACGACTTCAGCGGGCGCGCGCGACGATTGGCCGACGGGCTCCAGCACGCGGGCAACCGCCAGGTCGCGGCGCAGGCCGGCTTCGAAGGAGGTCGGCGACATGCCCTGGGCCGCCAGTACCTGGCGATAGCGCTCGGGCGAGAAGCGGCCGTTGTCCTGCACTTCCGGAATGGCGGCGATGGTGTTGCGCAGCGTTTCGTCGGACACCGTGAAACGGTTGTCGACGGCGACGTTGGCCAGCAGGCGCTGATTGATCAGCTGGTTCAGCAGGCTTTCGCGCATGGCCGGCGTGTCGATCACGGCCGGGTCGAACTGCGCGCCCAGGCGTTGACGGAACTGCTCGAGCTGGTTGCGGTGCGCCTGATCAAACTCGGCACGCGAAATAGGCTGGCCGGCGACTGTCGCCAACTCAGGCTCTTTGCGCATGAAGCTGTCATAGCCTTGAATCCCGACCAGGAAAAAGGACGGCACAATCAGAAGCAGCAGGATGAACTGCATCCAGCGCCGATGGCTGCGAATAAATTCGAACATGGAATCCCTGTTGCCGCACTCCAGGGGTATCCACCCAGAGCCGCACGAAAACGCATAAAAAAAGGCGAACTCGATTCGCCCTATTCCCATACCGGTCATTACCGGATCAGCGGGCGGATTTTAGCATTACCCGCCCGTATGGGAGCTTCGGATTCACTTCAAGTTCCCGTGGGGCCGTCCAACCTGTCCCCGGCACATGGAAGCCGGATGCCGTCAACCCGGGAAATCACCATTTTCGCGCCTCTTGCGCACTCGTATCGTGACCTGCAGGGCCGAGCCGCCACCCGGCCGCGCGCCCCCGACGCCGGCCCTGACCGCCGGCGCCCCTTTCCCAGCCACATAAAGGGTTCCCTCAATGCCGATTACCTCTCCCCGCCTGCATGTCCTGCGTGCCTGTATCGCCCTGGCGTTCCTGGGCGGCGCGCACGCGGCGCTGGCCGCGCCCGTGGCCGCCGTGCACGAAGCCGCGCAAGGCCAGCAGCAGGCCATGCTTGACACCATGCGGGACCTGGTCAACATCGAATCCGGCAGCAAGGACGTCGAAGGCGTCGAACGCATCGCCGAATTGATCCGCGACCGCCTGAAGGCGCTGGGCGGCACGGTCGAGATCCTGCCGGCCACCGACGTCTTCCGGCTGGACGACACCCCGGAGAAGGTCGGTCCGATGGTCCACGCCGAATTCAAGGGCACCGGCACCAAGAAGATCATGCTGATCGCCCACATGGACACGGTCTACCGCAATGGCATGCTGAAAGACCAGCCGTTCCGCGTGGACGGCGACAAGGCGTACGGCCTGGGCATCGCGGACGACAAGCACGGGGTTGCGACCATCATCCACACCCTGACCCTGCTGCAAAAGCTGGGCTTCCGCGATTTCGGCACCATCACCGTGCTGATCAACGGCGACGAAGAGATCAGTTCGCCGGGCGCGCGCAGCACCATCACCCGCCTGGGCGCCGACCAGGATGCCGTCTTCTCGTTCGAAGGCGGCGGCGCTGAAGCGCGCCTGACGCTGGCCACCAGCGGCATCGGCGCGGCCTACCTGACCGTGCAGGGCAAGACTTCGCACGCCGGCGCCCGCCCCGAAGGCGGCGTCAATGCCCTTTATGAATTGGCGCATCAGCTGCTGCAGCTGGACAAGCTGTCCAAGCCCGAGGAAGGCCTGAAGCTGAACTGGACCGTGGCCCAGGCAGGCACCAACCGCAACGTCATTCCCGGCCAGGCAACCGCCCAGGCCGACGCCCGAGCCCTGCGCGTGTCCGACTTCGACGCCCTGGCGCGCACGCTGGAAGAGCGCGTCCAGAAGAAGCTGCTGCCCGAATCCAAGGTCACGGTGAAGTTCGAAGTGCGCCGGCCGCCGCTGGAGGCCACCGCGGCATCCCGCGCCCTGGCCCAGCACGGGGTGCAGATCTACAAGGAATTGGACCTGCCGATGAAAGTCGTCGACCGCGCCAGCGGCGGCGGCACCGACGCCGCCTTCGCCGCCCTCAAGGCCCGCGGCCCGGTCATCGAAGGGATGGGGCTGAGCGGCTTTGGCGCCCACTCCAACGACGCCGAATACATCCAGATCAACAGCATCGTGCCGCGCTTGTATCTGGCCACCCGCATGATCATGGATGTGTCGCAAGACAAAGCGCCGCTGAAGTAGAGCCCGGGTGGAAGCCGGCCCCCAGAAGGATAGCCGCCCCGCCGCCGGGCCGCCCCAAGGCGGGGCAGCCCCCTCGGGGGGCAGCAAGCGAGCGCAGCGAGTGCGGCGTGGGGGCCTTCCGGGCGTCATGGGGGCAAGAAGGAGTATCCTTGCAACCCTGTCCATAAGAAGCACACGCAACACCAAAAATGACCGCAAAACTCCCGTCCTGGCCCTATTCCCGTTACATCGCGCACCGCGGCGGTGGTCGATTGGCGCCGGAGAACACGCTGGCCGCCATGCGCGTGGGCGCCGAGCATGGTTTCACGATGTTCGAATACGACGTGAAGCTGAGCAGCGACAACGTCCTCGTGCTGATGCACGACGATGACGTCGACCGCACCTCCAACGGACAAGGCCCGGCCGCCGCCAAGACCTACGCGGAACTCGCGCAGCTGGACTTCGGCAGCTGGCACTCGGCCGCCTACGCCGGCGAGCCGTTGCCGACCTTTGCCGCCGTGGCCCGCTACACGGTCGCCAACCACATCGCCAGCAACGTCGAGATCAAGCCCTGCCCCGGCCGCGAAGCCGAGACCGGCGCGGCCGTCGCGCTTGCCTGCAAGCAGTTGTGGCAAGGCGCCAGCACGCCCCCGCTGCTGTCTTCCTTCGCCGAAGAAGCGCTGCAAGCCGCGCTGGAAGTGGCGCCCGAGCTGCCGCGCGCGCTGCTGGTGGAGAAAGTCCCCGCCGATTGGCGCGAACGCCTGGTCAAATACGACTGCGTCGCGCTGAACATCAACCAGAAAGACGCAACCCGCGAACTGATCGACGCCGTGCATGCCGCCGGCTACCGGATCGCGGCCTGGACCGTCAATGACCCCGAACGCGCCCGCTTGCTGCTGGACTGGGGCATCGACGGCATTTTCACCGACGAGCTGGCCGCGATCCGGCCGGCCGCCTGAGGCAGAACGCCCCGTGTTCAGTTACCGCCACGCCTTCCACGCCGGCAACCACGCCGACGTGCTCAAGCACGCCATCCTGGTTCACACCCTGGATTACTTCAACAAAAAGGACGCGCCCTATTGGGTCGTGGACACCCACGCCGGCGCAGGCCTCTACAACCTGGAAGGCGACTGGGCGAACAAGACCTCGGAATTCGTGGACGGCATCGGCCGCCTGTGGGAAGCCAAGGACTTGCCGCCGCTGCTGGCCGACTATGTTGCCCGCATCCGCGACTACAACACCAACGGCCGCCTCAAGCGCTACCCCGGTTCGCCGTGGCTGGCGCTTGACGTGATGCGCCCCTCGGACCGCCTGCGGCTGTTCGAGATGCACCCGACCGAAATCGATACGCTCGTCGTCAACCTGGAACACCAGGGCCGCGCCGCGCAGCGCCAGACTACGATCTACGGCGATGACGGCTTCGAAGGCGTCAAGGCCCTGCTGCCGCCGCCCACGCGCCGCGGCATGGTGCTGATCGACCCGTCGTACGAAGACAAGCACGACTACCGCCGCACGCTGATCACCGTGAAGGAATGCGTCAAGCGCTTTGCCACCGGCACCATCGCCGTCTGGTATCCGCTGGTGCAACGCCGCGAAGCCAGTGAAATGGCGCGCCACTTCGAGAACCTGAAGGTCAAGAGCTGGCTGCACGCCACCCTGACCGTCAAGAAGGCGACCATCGACGGCTACGGCCTGCACGGCAGCGGCATGTTCCTCATCAACCCGCCCTGGACGCTGCACGAAGGCTTGAAGCAAGCCATGCCGTACCTGGCCCGCGAACTGGGCCAGGACGAACGCGCCGGCTTCACGCTGCAGTACCGCGAAAACCCCTTCCCGGTTCCGAAGAAGCAGTCGGACGAATAAGTCGGATAGACGATGAAAATGGGCCGCAACATTGCGGCCCATTTCCGTTACGACCCATATCGTTGGTTTAGGACGCCGATCAGGCCGTCGCGTTCTCCGATTCCTCGCTGCGCAGCGCCTCCTGGGCGCGGGCCAGTTTGGCCGCCGCATCACGCAACGCCGTACGCAGGCCCTCTTCGATCACGGGATGGTAGAACGGCATTTCCAGCATGCGCGCCACGGTCAGCTCCTGCTGCACCGCCCAGGCCAGCAAGTGGCCAATGTGCTCGGCGCTGGGTCCGACCATTTCGGCACCCAGGAAACGGCCCGTCGCGATGTCGGCGTATACGTGCAGCATGCCCTTGTTCTTCAGCATCACGCGTGACCGGCCCTGATCGCTGAAATCCACTTCGCCGATCACGAAGGTGCCCGGGACCAGCCGTCCGTAGCCCTGCCCCGCCAGCGCGATCTGCGGATCCGAGAACACCACTGCCAGCGGCGCGCGCCGCAAGCCCTGGCGCACCTCGGGAAAGCGCGCGGCGTTTTCGCCTGCGATGCGGCCTTCATCGGCGGCTTCGTGCAGCAGCGGCGCATCGGCATTGGCGTCGCCAGCGATGAAGATGGGCGAATCGCCCGCCTGCATCGTTTCCCGGTCGAACATCGGCACCCCGTGCGCATTCAACTCGAGCGAGGTGTTCTCCAGGCCCAGGCCGTCCACATTGGCGCGGCGCCCCGTGGCGACCAGTGCGTAGTCGAAGCGTTCGGTGCGTTCACTGTTGTCCAGCGTCACGTAGCGCACTTCCACTTCGTCGCCGACGCGGGTGGTCTCCAGCACGCGGGCATCCGGGTCCAGATAGAACTCGCGCTGGAAGATCTTGCGTGCATTCAGGCGCACCTGCGGATCGCTGATGCCGCCCAGGCTGCCGCTTACGCCGAAGACGCGCACGTCCACGCCCAGCCGCGCCAGCGCCTGGCCCAATTCCAGACCGATCACGCCGGGGCCGAAAACGGCGACGCGACGCGGCAAGTCATCCCAGGCGAAGACGTCGTCATTCACTACCAGGCGATCGCCCAGGGCCCGGAACGGCGGCGGCACCGACGGGTGCGAACCCGTGGCGATGACCACGCGGGTGGCATGCACTTCGGTGTGGTCGTCGACCCGCAGCACCGTGTCGGACACGAAACGCGCATAGCCGCGCAGCTTGTCCTCGGCCGGAATGTTCTCCACGCCTTCCAGCACGAAGCCGACGAAGCGGTCCCGTTCGCGCTTGACGCGGTCCATCACTTCCACGCCGTCCACCGAGATTTCGCCGCTGACGTGCACGCCGAAGGCTTCCGTATGGGCCGCGTTGTGGGCGGCTTCCGCCGCGGCGATCAGCAGCTTGGACGGCATGCAGCCCACGCGGGCGCAGGTCGTGCCGTATGGGCCGCCTTCGATCAGCAGCGCGCGCTTGCCCGCCGCTTTCGCGGCGCGATAAGCCGCCAGGCCGGCGGTGCCGGCGCCAATGACGGCGACATCAGTGTGCAGAGTTTTCATGACTGGGTATCCCCCATGTTGCGGGTAGCAAGGATTCAAAGGCGAGTTCCGCCTTGTTGCGCATCCTCGGGACGAACAGCGTCCGGCGACGCCAGCGAAGGGCCGCGCAAGGAATGCGGTAAGGGTGCGTAAAAAGGGAAGCTCGTGCCGGCGGCAACGGCGCGGTCAACCTGCAACCGCGCCGTTGCGCCGGCCGGGCGCGGGGATTGCCCCCGCCCGGCTGACAGACTTAGGCGAAATGCGCTTTCAGGTCTTCCAGGCCGCCAACCAGCGAGCCGTTGATGAACACCTGGGGAGCGGTGCCCTTGCCGGACACGGCGCCGATCACACGGCCGCGGACCTTGTTTTCCAGCGGGATTTCGATCGGGGCGTAGCCCTTTTCTTCCAGCAGCGCCTTGGCTTCCACGCAGAACGGGCAGCCCGGCTTGGAGAACACAACCACCTGGTCGGGCTTCTTGGCCGTCGGGGCGATGTGCGCCAGCATGGTGTCGGCGTCCGACACTTCAAACGGGTCGCCTTCCTTTTCGGGTTCGATGAACATCTTCTGGACGACGCCGTCCTTCACCAGCATCGAATAGCGCCAGCTGCGCTTGCCGAAGCCCAGGTCGCTCTTGTCGACCAGCATGCCCATGCCTTCGGTGAAGGCGCCGTTGCCGTCGGGCAGCAGCGTGATATTGGCCGATTCCTGGTCCTTGGCCCATTCGTTCATGACGAAGGTGTCGTTGACCGACACGCAGACGATGCTGTCCACGCCGGCGTTGAAGAACGCGGGGGCCAGTTCGTTGTAGCGCGGCAGGTGGGTCGACGAGCAGGTCGGCGTGAAAGCGCCGGGAAGCGAGAAGACGACAACCGTCTTGTTCTTGAACAAATCGTCGGTCGTGACCTTCTTCCACGTGTTGTCCTCACGGACGGGGAACGTTACGTTCGGAACACGTTGGCCTTCGCGGTTTTGCAGCATTCAATCTCTCCTTGGGTAGCGGGGTTTGTTTAACCACCATGGAAAGAATGATAAATCTTGGCTATCAATTAATCAAATTTAATAAACTAAATTGATCGATAGCTTTTGGCAATTAAGAAATAACCACCGAAAAGCCAGGCCTATCATAACCTGGCTGTCCGGCGGGCGGCGTTACAGGCGCGTCGGCTCGTAGCCCGCGTCGCGGATGGCGGCTTCGAGCTTGTCGGCCTGGTCCGTGCCCGTAATGGTGACGCGGTGAGTCGGCAGATCCACCGCCACGGTCGCGCCCGGCGCCGCCTGGCTCACCGCACCGGTGATGGTCTTCACGCAATGGCCGCAGGTCATGTCGGGTACTTGGAATTCGATGCTCATGGTTTTTCTCCGGAAATTTCAAGGCGGTGGGCACCCTTTGCACACCATGGATCACAGCTTAAACATTCCCACAATGGCAAGGTCAAGCGTAGAATGGGCCTTGACCTTCCCATTATGGGAAGGTCAACACTGGGCATTCCACTTCGGAACCAGCCTGGCCTGCCTTGCGCGCGCCGGGCAAGCCTGACCCAAGGAGCCTGACATGAATATCGGAGAAGCTGCAAAGAGCTCGGGCATTTCCGCCAAGATGATCCGCTATTACGAGAGCATCGGCCTGATCGGCCCGGCAGTGCGCACGGACTCCGGCTACCGCGTCTATGGCGACCACGACCTGCACACGCTGCGCTTCGTGCGCCGCGCGCGTGACCTGGGATTTTCAGTGGAGCAGATGAACGAGTTGCTGGCCCTGTGGAAAGACCGCAGCCGCGCCAGCGCCGACGTCAAACGCATTGCGCTGGGGCATGTCGAGGAACTGGAGCGCAAGGCCGAGGCGCTGCGTGACATGGCTGCCACCTTGAAGCACCTGGCGCATAACTGCCATGGAGACGACCGGCCCGACTGCCCGATCCTGGAAAACCTGGGGCGCTCGCACTAAGGCCGGCCGCGCAAAAACGACGGGCCGGGACTGTCCCGACCCGTTGCGCAGCATCAGCCCTGAGGCTGGCTGGCGTCTTCGGAAGCCTGTTCGGCCTCGGCGGCAACGCGGGCGTGGTACGCATCCGTCGCCGCCTGCTTGGCAGCCGCCTTCTCTGCGGCGGCGGCTGCCTTGGCCTCTTCCGCTGCCACCGCATCCGCCGCCGCCTGGATGGCGCGCTGGCGCGCGCGTTCCTTCACTTCCAGCACGCCTGCGGCGTCCAGCGATTCAAACACCGCAATCGATTCCACATGGCCCGTGTGCGGGAACATGTTGATGACGCCGGCGCTCTTCAACACGTAGCCGCCTTCATGCACCAGGATGGCGGCGTCGCGCGCCAGCGTGGCCGGATTACAGGACACGTAGACGATGCGGCGCGGACGCTCTTCGGCAGACAGATCCGACAAGGCTTGCGACACCGCATGCGCACCTTCGCGCGGCGGATCGATCAGCATGCGGTCGAAGTAGCCCAGGCTGCGCAGCCAGTGCGCATCCACCTCGAACAGGTTCAGCGTGGCGAAGCTGGTGCGGTCGCCCAAGCCGTGGCGCGACGCGGCGTCGAACGCGCGGTCGGTCAGCGTCTTGCTGCCTTCCACGCCCACCGCTTCGCGGCCTTGCGTGGCCAACGGCAAGGTGAAGTTGCCCAGGCCGCAGAACAGGTCGGCCACGCGGTCGGTGGGCTGCACGTCCAGCAGTTTCAGCGCGCGCGACACCATCGCGCGGTTGATGGCGTGGTTGACCTGCGTGAAATCGGTCGGCCGGTACGGCATGCGCAGGCCGAATTCCGGCATCGTGTAGGCCAGCGTGTCACCATGCTCGCGTTCCATGGGGTGCACGGTCTCGGGGCCCTTGGACTGCAGCCACCATTGCACGTTGTGCTCGGCGGCGAAAGCACGCAGGATGGCGATGTCGCCATCGGTCAGCGGCAGCAGATGGCGCAGCACCAGCGCCGTCACGCCTTCGCCCAGCGACACTTCGATCTGGGGCATGCGGTCCGGCGCGGACATCGATGCGATCATCGCGCGCAGCGGCATCAGCAGGTCGCTGACGTGACGCGGCAGCACGTGGCATTCGCGCATGTCGGCCACGTAGCTGCTCTTGCGTTCATGAAAACCGACCAGCACGCCGCCCTTTTTCGGCACGACGCGCACCGACAGGCGCGCGCGGTAGCGGTAGCCCCAGGTCGGGCCTTGCAGCGGCGGCAGGATCAGCGCGGGGCGCAGCTTGCCTACGTGCCAGAAGGTGTCTTCCAGCGACCGCTGCTTGATGGCCACTTGCGTGCTGGGCTCCAGGTGCTGCATGGCACAGCCGCCACAGACCCCGAAGTGCGGGCAGCGCGGCACGACCCGTTGCGACGAGGGGCGCATCACCTGATCCACGCGGGCGATTTCGTAAGACGGCTTGCGGCGCAGCGTCACGGTGGTGACCCGTTCACCCGGCAGGGCCCCTTCCACGAACACCACTTTCCCGTCGCGACGGGCGATCCCCCTGGCTTCCAGGTCCAGGGACTCGATACTCAAAACGTCTGACATCTCACGCAGTCCAGAATTACACGCAACCCAATATTGTAGAAGGACTCTGGCCATTCGCGAAAACGGTCTTTCACGGGGCCGGACCGCCCCGCCGGACGGACGTGTTTCAGGCGGGCTGGCGCCCTGGCGACCACGCCGACTGCAGCCACAACGCCCCCATGGCCGCGACCGCCGCCGCTGCGCCGGCCAACGGCAGCGCCGGCAAGCCAGCCCAAGCGATCGTCAGGCTGCCCAGCCCGCCCCCCACCGCGGTTCCCAGATTGAACGACGCGATGTTCAGCCCCGCCGCCACGGCCGTGGACTCAGGCACATGGCGTTGGGCCAGCTTCAGCAGCCGCAGCGTCAGCACGGTCACGATGCAGAAGAACACCAGCCCCAGCGCGCCGGCCAAAGCCACGACCGCCCAACCGGACTGCCGGAATCCGTACAGGCCGAGCAACGTCGCGGTCAGCCCGGCCAGCGCCAGCAACGCCGCGCGGTCCGCATCCATCTTGTCGACCAGATAGCCGCCCAGCAGGTTGCCGGCAATGGAGAACACGCCGAACAGCAGCATGGCCGCGCTCAACCGCTGCACGTCCGCCCCCGTCACCTGCAGCAGATACGGCGAAACAAAGGTGAAAAAGCAGAACGTTGCCACGCTGACCAACGCGCCCACGCCGGCGGTCATCAGCATCCTGGGGTGCGTGATGGCCCGCAAGCCCGCGCCCACACTGGGCCGGTTCGCCGCGGGTGCAGAAGACACGCCCTTGCCGGGCATGCACCACAGCAGTCCGCCCAAGCCGATCAGCGCCAGCACGCCGATCGCCGCGAAAACGGCCCGCCACGACCAGATGCTGCCCAGAAAGGTGCCCAGCGGCACCCCGAGCGCCAGCGCCAGCGTCAGGCCGATCCACACCACGGCGACAGCGCGCCCGGCGCGCGCCTCATCCACGAGCCGGGTCGCGGCGTCCGACGCCACCGCCATGAAGACCCCATGGGCCAGTCCCACCACGAAGCGCACGCCCAGCAGGATCGGCAAGGTGCCCGACAGGCTCATCAAGCCACTGCCCACGGCCAGGACGGCCATGGACCACGCCAGGGTGCGGCGGTCGCGCCAATGGGCCACCAGCGCAGGGATCAACGGCGCGCCGATCGCGGCACCGAAGGCGTAGGCGGCAATGGAGGTCCCGACCGCCTCGATCTTGGCATGCAGGCCATCGGCCATCGCCGACACCAGGCCGGCCACCACGAATTCAGACAGGCCGAATGCAAAGGTGCAGACGGAAAAAACATAGACAGCAACAGGCATGGCACGCTCAAACTCGACAAAGACGTGCCGAGCTTAGAGGGCTGCCTACGCGCCGTAAAATATATTATTTATTGCTGAACAAGACGCTGTACGTCTTAATGGCCACGCCCGAGTGATTGCAGCAACGCGTCGACCAAGCGGTCGCGCACCGGGGATGCCCGTTCGAAATTCCACCCGATCAAGAGATCCAGATGCCGCAAAGGCGCCGGCGCGTCGGCTGCGATCGGCCGGAAGACGACATCCACACCCGCGGTCTGGGCCAGCGATGCAGGCAGCAGCGCCACGCCAAAGCCTGCAGCCACCAGCGCCACCACCGTCTGCAACTGCCGCGCTTCCTGCGCCACCCGGGGCACGAAGCCGGCCGACTGGCACAGCTGGATCAACTGGTCGTGAAAACCTTGCCCCAAGCGCCGCGGCGATGCGACGAAGGGCTCGTCTTTCAGGGCGGACAGCGCCACCACGGCATTGCCCGCCAAGGGGTGCGCCGCCGGCAAGGCCACATGAATCGGTTCGCGCAGCAAGGTCTCGAACCGCAGACTCGGCGTCGTAGCGCCCGGCGTGCGCATGAATCCGATGTCCGCGCGGCCCGCTTCCAGGGCCTGCACCTGCTCATGCGTCGTGGCCTCCTGGAGCGTGAACGCGACAGCCGGATGCGTGCTGCGGAAATCCCGCAACGCGCGCAGCAGCGAGGCATACGGCGCGATGTTGATGAAGGTGAGCGTCAGGTGCCCGTCCATCCCCTGAGCCACGCGGCGCGTATGCGCCACGCCTTCTTCCAGCGCATCCAGGATGCGCCGGGCAGACTCCAGGAATGCGGCGCCCGCCGGCGTCAATGCCACACTGCGGTTGGTACGTTCAAACAGCGTCGCGCCGATCTCGCCTTCCAGCCGGCGGATCGCCTGGCTGAGCGGCGGCTGCGCCATATGCAGGCGCTCTGCCGCTCGATTGAAGTGCAGCGTTTCCGCGACGGCGACAAACTGCCGCAACAAGCGGGTTTCGATCATTGAGACGCCCACCGTCGGTCAGGGGTCAGTCCAACTCGGCCCGGGAGAACAGGTCCTGGATCTGCCTCCAGTCTTCACATGCGGCCTTGAAGCCGACGATGAAGGCCTTCAGCGCTTCGCTGTCGGAAGAATAGGCGCAGAACGTGTCCGCTTCGGGATCAAAATCAATCTGTTCAGAGAGCTCGGGCATTTTTTCATTCAGAAAGACCAGCGCCAATGACGCCCAGTCGTAGCCCGAACCCACAAAACCCTCTTGCCTGCGGCGGCGGAAGACCTCTTCCTTGTACTCCCCAACGGTGAGGATGACTGAAAAGCTGCCTTCGTATTCCATCCAGGAAAAAGGCTTGATTGATTCTTCGAAATCGATGGTCACTGCGCTCAAAGCTCCTTGAATAGCCTGCCGCCCCGGTGGCGGCATGGGTCAACACCGCGCAAATATACCTTTGCGCGATGCCGATGGCGCGACCATTAAAGGCAATTATCGAGTTTCCCGCAACGTGAGCGCGGAATCGGGCAACACGCGGGCCTTCCATGGCGAGAACGCCAGCAGGCTGATTACGGCAAAAACGAACGCGCTGCCGGCGCCATATGCCATCACCCATCCGAAGCCGGACAAGAGCGCGGTCTGCAACGCGCCAGCCCCTTGGCTCAGGTGCGAGAACAGCGCCTCGTGCTCCAGCACGGCCAGGTCGCCGGCGGCAATCTTCTCTGCAAAGAGGCGCAGCCCCGGCCCGTCGGACACCGCCAACGCTTGCGTCAAGTACGCCATGACACCCTCGACCAGGACCAAGCCCATCAAGGCAATGCTGAAGGCCAGGGACGTCATCCGTGCGCTCATGTCGGCGCCCGACGCCATCCCGGCCCGCTCGCGCGAGACCGCGGCCGTGATCGTGTTGGCCACCGGCGTGTTCGTCAGCCCCAGGCCCATGCCGGCGACGACGCAGCCCGGCAGGATCCACCAGCCCGGTTGCGCAGAATGGCTGCCGAACGCCATCAGAAGGAAACCTGAACCGATGAGGCTCAAGCCAGCGGGAATCACGAATCCCGGGTGATACCGCAAGGACAGTTTTTCCCCGACCGGCGGCATGAAGAGCGTGGGCAAGGTGTAGGCCAGTAGCGCCAAGCCGGTCTGCACGCTGTCGTAGCCCAGCCCGCCGTGGAAATAGATCGGCAGGTAGATGATGAATGGCCAGAAGCTGAGGTTCATCCCTACCGAACCCGCGAGCGCGCCGGAGAAGTTGCGGTTGCGGAACACGGCGAAATCGATCATCGGATGGAGGCTGCGTTTCTCGGCGGCGATGAATCCGATGAAGCTGGCGACCGACAGGCCGATGATGCCCCATGCCACCGGGCTTCCGAAGCCCAGCACCGGGCCTTGCGTGACGAACAGCACCAGACAGAATACCGCGACGGAAAGCGTCAGGATGCCCGCGATATCCAGGGGCCGCACTTGCGGATCGCGCGATTCCTCCACCGCGGCGTAGGCCAGGGCCAAGGTGATCACCGCCAAACCGCCATGCACCAGGAAAACCCATTCCCAGCTCGCCAGCGCTAGGATGGCGCCGCCCACGATCGGCCCGAAGCCCAGGCCCACGCCGAAGACGATGCCCCACCATGAGAACGCGGCACCCCGTTCACGGCCGTCGCGGAACTGGCTGGACAGGATCGCCACCTGGCAGATCAGCATCATCGCGGCGCTCAGCCCCTGAAGAAAGCGAGCCACGATCAGGACCTGGATATCTTCCGTCAGCCCGCACACCAGCGAGGTCACGCCGAAGGCAATGATGCCGACCATGAATAGCCGCTTGCGCCCGTAGCGATCGGCCAGCGTGCCCGTGGCCATCAGGATGGTCGTCATCGCGATGGTGTAGGCGGCCATCACCCACTGGAGCTGCCTGAAGCTGGCCCCCATGGCGTGTTCGATCGTCGACAGGACTGGCGGCACGCTGGATATTTCCAGGCCCAGCATCAGTGCGGAAAGGCAGATGGAGGCCAGGGCGAGCTTGCCCCGGCGCGAAGAGACGGCGGTCATGAGTGAGCATCCAGACTAAGGTGCACGCATGGTAGGCGTCCGCCATCCATTCCACAATGCTATGCTTGGATATATCAGAAACAACAATTTCGGATAGATGATGACCAAGCCTACGCTGGATGTGGACGCCGTCCAGGCCTTCGTGAGCATCGCGGAATTTCGAAGCTTCACGAAAGCGGCGGACGCCCTGGGCACAACCCAAGGCGCGATCAGCGTCAGGCTCAAACGCCTGGAAGACCGCTTGGGCCAGAAGCTGATCGAACGGACGCCGCGGCACGTGCGGCTTTCCGCGCAGGGCGCAACCTTCGTGAACGGGGCGCGCGAATTCCTGGCCGCGCACGACCGCGCGCTGGCGTTGCTGGACGCCGAGCGGCGGCATTTCAGGCTGGGCATCGCCTCCCACATCGCGGGGCCGGAAACCCCGACCTTGCTGGCCCGTCTGCACGAACGCGATCCGGCGCTGAGCATCGAGGTCCGGCTGGACAATTCACACACGCTCCTGGACGCGTTCGACAATGGCGACCTGGAAGCCGTGATCGTCGGCCAGGAGGATGACCGCCGCGACGGCGAAGACCTCGGGCCCGAACATTTCGGCTGGTTCGCCGCCCCGAGCTTTGAATGGCGCACCGGCGAACCGCTCAGGCTGGCTGCCTTGATGCCCTGCTGCCAGGTCCGCAACACCGCAATCCAGGCCCTGGACCGGAGCGAGATCGCGTGGAACGAGGTCTTCGTAGGCGGCGGCTATGCCGTCATGGCAGCGGTCTCGGCCGGCTTGGCGATCGGCGCCCTGGCTTGCCGCCTGGCGCCGGCCGACACCATCGAAGTCGGCGCACGCTTTTCGTTGCCCGCCCTGCCCGCCTCCCGCATCACGCTGCACTCGACGCTGACGGACTCGCGGTCGCGCGACGCGTTGCGCACGATCGCAGCTGCCTACCGCGAACACGGCAGCGTCAGGCCTAGCGGCATTCGGTGAGCACCCCAACTGTCTCAGTTCGGGCCATCCTTGCCCCTCGCCAGCCCGCGGCTACGATAAGCTCACCCAGGGGAACCTTTTCACCCCCTCTCCATTTTAGAAACCTATGAACGAGCAGACCGCCATTCCCGTTTCAGTTGATACCGAGTCCTGCAAGGGCAGGTTCTTTCTCATTGGTCCAAGCCTCGGAGGTAATGGTCAGGTTTCGGGGCTGGAATTTGCGAACGAAGACGCACTGATCCACCCCAGCATGAATATTGTCGAGCGACCGACTGGCGAACCCGATCAATATCCCGAGCGGCCACATCTGGTGCTCGTGCCGGAGAAAGGGGGGCTACCGCGCGACTTTGAAGTGCTGGCAGGCATCTGGGTTGTCTCCGAGGCACTCAGGCAGGTATTCCTGCGTGTAGACCCCGAAGCATTCGCATTCGTCCCATGCGACTTCACCCTTGCCGACGGCTCTCCCGGTCCGCAGTACTACCTCTGCAATGTGCTGCGCACACTGAATGCACTGGACGAAGCCCGATCGCGGATGAAGATCAAGCTTGAGCACGACCCCCAGACTGGCCAGGACGTAAAGCTGTACAGCGTGGTGGGTGGAGCGAGTCTGATCTTCAAAGCAGACGCCGTGGCAGATGCCCACATTTTTCGCCAAGAGCGTTTGGGTGCTTCTCCTATCTGCGACCGGGTGATGTCTGATGCCCTGGTTGCGGCGAAGTTGAACGGTGTCCGGCTACGAGACGTAGCGGAGCTCTAAAAAAAGGGGAATTGATGGGGACTGCCCATCAGGCAGTCTCCATCAATCCCCCAAAAGGCCGGCGCGTTTTCAAGGCGCCGCCACGGATTGCAATTCAGAACGCGCGCGATACCGAGAAGACCGCGCCCAGACGGCCCGACGGGTGGCCGTATTTGGTGGGCAGCCAGTTGTCCTTGGTGGCCCCGACCGCGGCCAGACCCAGCACCCAGCCCTTCAAGTCCTTCGTCACGCCGACCTTGTAATCGACGTAGTGGCCAATCGAATCGCCGTCCATGTTCGATTGGTTCTTCAGCTTCTGATAGCCCAAGTGGCCAAGCAGGCCCCAGCCATCGCCCAGATCGAACGTAGCCGTGCCGTCCAGGTACCAGGTGCCTTTGCTGTCCGGCGTGCTGAAGAAGTCGCTGGGCGTGTACGAATACTTCAGCGAGTAGTTGCCGTAGGACGCGCCCACGTACAAGTCGGTATTGTTGTAGTTGCCGCCCTTGGGCGAACTGGAGCCCGGGTAGTAGTAGTGCAGCACGCCGGCGTCAAGCGTGAAACCGCCGCCCACGTCGCCCTTCCAGCCACCGTAGAAATCCATTTCCAGGTTGCCGTCGGTGAACACGAAGTTCGAGACGTTGGAGTTCCAGTTGCCCAGGTAGAAGCCGGAGCTGTGGGTCAGGTCGATACCCAGTTGCACTGCGGGGCGGAAGTCGGTCTGCGAGTAACCGCGGAACCGGTAGTCGCTGGCAATGGTGGCGTTGCCGCTAAGAGAAAAACCGCCCCCAAGATCGGTGGGTTCAGCCTGGGCCGTCGAGGCGAAACAAGCGGCAAGCGCAAAGGGCAAGGCTAGCAACGTCTTCTTCATGGTGCGGAGTCCTGATCGGATTTAACGAGGAGGAGGACGGCCTTGCGGCGCATCCCTCTGACCGGCTTTGCAGCGGTGAGTTACCGGCTCACTTTCCAATAAGCAATGTCCGTGCCAGGTTTCAAGCGGGTGACAATCGGCTGTCGGGACGTTGAAACCCGCTTGCCATGCACCAGAAGCGTGCGGGTGCTCCGCCTCCATTTGCGGCCCGTGCGTCAAAACGGGGAATCTGCGCCAAAGTGGAGCGCCGTACCCTCGCCCACAGCAAAAAAACCCCGGTCCGCGCGATGCGCGTCCGGGGTTTTGCGTCAGGCCGCGGCGCCTACCGGCGCCACGTAGGGCAGGCTTAGCTGGCCGACTGCGGGGGCGGCGGCGGGGGAACGTCGCCGGCAGCCGGCGGAGCAGGCGGCGCGCCGCGGCCCTTGCCGCCATGGCGCCCTTCCATCTTGGCGTGGCGCTCCTGCATCTTGGCTTCGCGGTCCTTCACCAGCTTTGTCACCTGGCCGCGCTGCGTGTCATTGAGGCTGTCCCAGACGGCGAGCCACTGGTCACGCACCTGTTGACCCTGCGCACGGAACTGGTCACGCGTCTGGTCCGATTGCGCCATCAGGGCGCGCGGATCCAGCTTGCCGCTGTCCAGCTGCGACTTCAAGAGGTCGTGGCGCTTGCCGCCGGAAGCGCGCATGGCTTCGTGCAGGCTGCGCTGGCCGTCCTGCGCGGTCTTGAACAGCGCTTGCTGCTTGTCATCCAGCTTCAGTTGATCGACCTGCGCCTTGGAGACGGGGCCGATGCCGGGGATGAACAGGCCGTCGCGCATGCCCTTGTGGAATTCGCCACGTGGGCCGTGGTGCATGGCGGCCGGGCCACCATCAGCGGGAGGAGGCGGCGCAGCCATGACGGAACCGGCCACCAGACCGCCCGTCGCGGCGACAAATGCAAGAGCGGCCAAATTGGAGCGAATAGCGAATCGGGACATGTTGTGTCTCCTGAAAGTGAAGAAAGCGAGACCATTGTGCGATCCGCCCGGTTTCAACCGGGTTTCGTCTCCGCCATCCATGTTTCAGTCGATTGCGCATCCGCCAGACGTGAAGACGGGGCCTTGCCGGCCCCGTGCTTCGTCCCCGCGAGCCCTGCGCAACGCGTCAGGGCGCGTCCCAGGCCGCCATGTATTCCTTCCAGTGCGGCGCATCGCTGGCGGACAGCGTGTCGCGCACCAACGCGATTTCCGCATCGTAGGCAGTGCGGTCCAGTTCGCCGCGCAAGAAGCGGAAGCGGCAGTACACCAGCCACGTGTTGACGACGTCGGTCTCGCAATAGGCGCGGACTTCGTCGGCACGGCCCGTACTCCAGGCCTCCCAGACCTTGCTGCCGTCCATCCCGAGCTTGCCGGGAAAGCCGCACAGCTTGGCCAGGTCATCCAGCGGCGCGTTGGCGCGGCCGTTGTACTTGGCCAGCACGTCCATCAAGTCCAGATGGCGCGTGTGGTAGCGGGCGATGTAGTTGTTGAACTTGAAGTCGCGGTCTTCTTCGCCCATGTCCCAGTAGCGCGGCGCGGGCACGCCCAGGATCAGGCTGCGGTAATGCAGGACGGGCAGGTCGAAACCCGATCCGTTCCAGCTCACCAGCTTGGGCGTGTAGCGCTCGATGGTCTTGAAGAAGCCGGCCAGCAAGGCGGCTTCGGGATCATCGGGCTGGCCCAGCGTCTTGACGCGAAACCCCTGGTCGTCGCGGAACACGCAGCCCACCACCGCCACCTTGTGCAGGTGCAGCGGCAGGAAATCGTGGCCGACGGCTTCGCGGCGGGCGGTCAGCGCGCGTTCGACCACTTCCTGGTCAGGTACCTCGGCGCCCCAGCCGTTGAGCTTGCGCAGCCCATCGGCGTCGGGGATCGTTTCAAGGTCAAATACCAGGGTTGGCGTCATTTGGCGGGAAGGTACTGCATCGGGTCGACCGGCGTGCCTTGGCGACGGATTTCGAAATGCAGGCGCGGCGACGTGGTGTCGCTTTGGCCAAGTTCGGCGATCTTGGCGCCGCGCTTGACGTTCTGGCCCGTCTTCACCAGCAAGGCGCGGTTATGCGCGTAAGCGGTGATGAAACCGTTCTGGTGTTCGACGATGATCAGGTTGCCCAGACCACGCACGCCGTTGCCGCTGTACTTGACCAGGCCATCCGCCGCGGCGGTGATCGGGTCGCCCAGCGCGCCGGAAATGTCGATGCCCTTGCTGCTGGCATTGAAGGTCTGCACGATCGCGCCGTTGGCGGGCCATGCCCAGTTGATGACGCTGGCATCCGCTGCGCGCGGCGAGGGCTTGACCTCGACCGGGGCAGGCGCCGGCGTGGCCGACGAATCAGGCGGAGGCAGAGATGCGACCGGTGCTTCGGGTTGATCCAGCGGCCGCGGTTGCGGCTTGGTGCTGGCGATGGGCGCGGATTGCGCGCCGCCGCCCGACCCGCCGGACATCTTCAGGACCTGGCCGACCGAGATCTGGTTGGGGTCGCTGAGGTTGTTCCAGCGCTTGACGCTTTCGATGTCCACATTGTTGGCACGGGCGATCTTGTAGAGCGTGTCGCCCGGCTTGACCACATAGCTGCCGCCCGGCTGAGCCGCCGGTGCGGGTTGCCCGCCGGTCATGTCGACCACCGGTGCACGAGTTCCTTTCGATGCGCAGCCGGCCAAAATGGCCAGGCTGAGCGCCCCCGCGATAAAGAGCGGGCGGCGCAGGCGCGTCATGGACGCGCCCATAGTCATATCGGTCAGTTGCAACTGCCCGTTGAGCATACGTTTCTCCTGTTTGCTCAAGATTGTATTCCGGCGCGTAGCGGCACAAAGCGCACGGCCTCTAATTCAGTTCGTTTCCAGCTGGCCGCGCCAGTGCGTTCGATCAGCACCAGGCGCTGGTTCGAGCCCCCTTCGGGGGCGATGAGGCGTCCACCCGGCGCAAGCTGCGTGAGCAGCGCTTGCGGAATGGCCAGGCCAGCGGCAGCCACAACGATAGCATCGAACGGGGCCACGCCGGGCAGGCCCAAGGTGCCGTCGCCATAGATCAGTCGAATCCGAGTGGTCAGCCGCAAGGCGCGCAGATGCTCGCGCGCGAGCTCGTAGAGTCCGCGGATGCGTTCAATCGAATGGACCTCGCGCACGAACTGCGCAAGCACCGCCGCCTGATAGCCGCAACCCGCGCCCACTTCGAGCACACGGGTTGGCGTGCGGTCTTCACACACGGCGGCGATCATGCGCGCGACGACCCAGGGCTGCGAGATGGTCTGCGAATGGCCGATGGGCAAGGCGGCGTCTTCATACGCGCGGCTGGCCAGCGCTTCATCGACGAACAGATGGCGCGGCACGGCGGACATGGCGTTCAGCACGCGCTCGTCGGTGACGCCCTGGCTGCGCAGACGCTGCACCATCGCCTGGCGCAGGCGGTCGGAGTTCAGGCCCAGGTTGCCGCCGGCAGCCGCCACGGGCGCCTGGGGCTGGCGCGGCAAGGTCGCCGCGGAAATGCGGGTATTGCTATTGGCGGGCGTGACGCCGGGGCTGAGCCGGCCGGAGTCATAGCGGACCGGGCTGGGCCGGCCCGGCACCACCTGGGAGACATCGGGTTGGCTTATGCGTTTGCGCATAGCGGCTCTGCCCAAGTGCGGATTTCATCCAGTTGGCTGTGCTGGGTCAGGTCCAGGCGCAGGGGCGTGACCGACACCGTGCCCTGCTCCACCGCGTGGAAATCCGTGCCCGGGGTGGCATCGGCGGCCAGGCCGACCGGGCCGATCCAGTAGACCGTGTCGCCGTAGGGCGTCGTGGTGCGCACCACAGGCTGCGACGGGTGCCGCTTGCCCAGGCGCGTGACCGCGAAACCGTGCATGTCCTCGAAACGCCGGTTGGGGATGTTGACGTTGAGCAGCACCGGCGCCGCCAGGGGCTTTGCCAGGTGCCGTTCGACGACCAGCCGGGCGGCGCGCGCCGCGGAATCGATGTGCTCCCAGCCTTTTTCTGCCAGCGAGAACGCGATGGCGGGAATGCCGAACAGATAGCCTTCGCTGGCCGCGGCGACCGTGCCGGAATACAGCGTGTCGTCGCCCATGTTGGCGCCGTTGTTGATGCCGGACACGACCAGGTCCGGACGCGTGTCCATCAGCCCCGTCAGCGCCACGTGGACGCAATCCGACGGCGTGCCGTTCACGGCGATGAAGCCGTTGGACGCGGTGCGCACCGACAGGGGCCGGTTCAGCGTCAAGGAGTTGGAGGCGCCGCTGTGGTTGGTCTCGGGCGCGACGACGGTTAAATCGCCCAAGCCTTGCAGCGCCGCTACCAGCGCTTCGAGCCCAGGGGCCGAGTAACCATCATCGTTCGAAACCAGAATTCGCATTGTGCATCCGAAAGAAAATAAAACGCGGGTGGACGTGTCGGATTGTACCGTCCGCAGCCCTACCCTGTATGTCCGTCTTGCCGCCGCCTGTCGGCCGAGGCGCCGGCGCCACGCTCGATAACCCGTAGCCAGGGGTGGCGCCCGGCGCGGTAGAATCCGCGCCATTACGACAACAACGGACTCCCTTTCCATGGCGATTACCGAACCCTCCCTGGTGTTCACCGCTGCGCTCATCGTGCTGGCCTACCTGATCGGCTCCGTGCCGTTCGCAGTGGTCGTCAGCAAGCTGATGGGGCTGCAAGACCCCCGTAGCTACGGGTCCAAGAACCCCGGCGCCACCAATGTGCTGCGTACCGGCAACAAGACGGCCGCCGCGCTGACCTTGCTGGGCGACGCCGCAAAGGGATGGTTCGCGATCTGGCTGGCCGAAAGGCTGGCCCCGGGCATCGCACCCACCGGCCTGGCCCTCGTGGCCCTGGCCGCTTTCGTCGGCCACCTGTACCCCATTTTCCTGGGATTCAAGGGCGGCAAGGGCGTGGCGACGGCGCTGGGCGTGCTGGTGGCCATCCAACCGTGGCTGGCCGTGGCGACCGCAGCCACCTGGCTGATCATCGCGGTGTTCTTCCGCTACTCGTCCCTGGCCTCGCTGGTGGCGGCGTTCTTCGCCCCGGTGTATTACGTCTTCGGTTCGGGGCTGGCCTGGTACGCGCAACCGGCGATGGGTGTGGCGCTGGCCGTGATCGGCGTGCTGCTGTTCTACCGCCACCGCGCGAACATCACCCGCCTGATCCAGGGCACCGAAAGCAAGATCGGCGGCAAGAAGAAGTAAGCCTTGCCCCCAACGGAAATGGGCGGCCTGACCGCCCATTTTCATGTCTGCAAACCCGTTCAAGCGATATCGGCCAGGTCCCAGCGCGGCTTGACGGTAAAGCTGTGCGCATCCGGATCCAGCGTCACGAGCCCCGCTTTCACCCGCTCGGCCGCCGCGAAAGCGATCATCGCGCCATTGTCGGTACACAGCTCCAGCGGCGGGAAATAGGCTTGTGCGCGCAGCGGTTTCAACGCCGCGGCCAGCTTGGCGCGCAGCAGCTGGTTCGCCCCCACGCCGCCAGCCACCACCAGCCGGCGCAGGCCGGTCTGCTTCAAGGCCTTGATGGCTTTGGCCGCCAGCACATCGACGATCGCACCCTGGGTGGCCGCCGCCAGGTCGGCGCGGGTCTGGTCGTCCAGCCCGCCGTCCTTTTCCGCGGCCTTGACCCGGGTCAGCACGGCGGTCTTCAAGCCACTGAAGCTGAAATCCAGGTCGCCGCTGTGCAGCATCGGGCGCGGCAGTTCAAAGCGCGACGCATCGCCCTGCCCGGCCAGCTTGGCCAGGGCCGGGCCGCCGGGATAGCCCAGCCCCATCAGCTTGGCCGATTTGTCGAAGGCTTCGCCGGCGGCATCGTCCAGCGTTTCGCCCAGCAATTCGTAGCGCCCCACGCCATCCACGCGCATCAGCTGGGTATGGCCGCCGGACACGAGCAGCGCCACGAAGGGGAAATCGGGCCGCGGGTCGGCCAACATGGGCGACAGCAGGTGGCCTTCCAGGTGATGGATGCCGATGGCCGGCAAGTGCCGAGACCAGGCGAACGACTGCGCCACGCTGGCGCCGACGAGCAAGGCGCCCGCCAGGCCCGGGCCGGCCGTATAGGCCACGGCGCCGATGTCGGACATCTGCAGGCCAGCCTCTTCCAGCACTTGGCGGGTGAGCGGCACGACGCGGCGGATGTGGTCGCGCGAGGCGAGTTCCGGCACCACGCCACCGTATTCCTGGTGCATGGCGATCTGGGTATGCAGCGCGTGCGCGAGCAGTCCCCGTTCCGTACAGACGGCTGCGACACCGGTTTCGTCGCAGGAGCTTTCAAAGCCGAGAATAATCATGGCGGCAGAGTTTACAACTGATGCGAAAATACGCCTGTTTTTGAAATCGCGGGGGCCATCCGGCACCCGCCCACAACGACCAACAAGCCTGCAAACACACTGGGGACTCGAATGCTGGAGAAGCTATTCAAGCTGCGTGAACACGGGACCACCGCGCGCACCGAGATCGTGGCCGGTCTGACGACCTTCCTGACGATGTCATACATCATCTTCGTCAATCCGGACATCCTGTCGTCCACCGGCATGGACCGCGACGCCGTTTTCGTGGCCACCTGCCTGGCCGCCGCGCTGGGTTCGCTGGTGATGGCCCTGATCGCCAACTGGCCGATCGGCATGGCCCCCGGCATGGGCCTGAACGCGTTCTTCGCCTTCACCGTCGTCAAGACGATGGGCTACACCTGGGAGCAGGCGCTGGGCGCCGTGTTCATCTCGGGCGTGATCTTCCTGATCCTGACGATCTCGGGCATCCGGGTCTGGCTGGTGAAGGGCATCCCGCATTCGCTGCGCAGCGCCATCGCCGCAGGCATCGGGCTGTTCCTTGCCATTATCGCGCTATCGAGCGCCGGCATCGTCGTCGCCCATCCGGCCACCAAGGTCTCTTTGGGCAACCTGACGACGCACGGTCCGCTGTTCGCGATCCTGGGCTTCTTCATCATCGCGTCGCTGGATGCGCTGCGCGTGCGCGGCGCGATCCTGATCGGCATCATCGTCGTCACCGTGCTGTCAATGGCGCTGGGCTACAACGAGTTCAAGGGCATCTTCTCGGCCCCGCCCAGCCTGGCCCCCACCTTCCTGAAGCTGGACATCCTGGGCGCGCTGCATAGCGGCTTCGTGCACGTGATCCTGGTGTTCGTGCTGGTCGAAGTGTTCGACGCCACCGGCACGCTGGTGGGCGTGGCCAAACGCGCCGGCCTGGTGCCGGAAGGCCGCCCCAACCGCCTGGGCCGCGCGCTGTTCGCCGACAGCACCGCTATCGTCGCCGGCTCGGCGCTGGGCACCAGCAGCACCACCGCCTTCGTGGAAAGCGCGTCGGGCGTGCAGGCCGGCGGCCGCACGGGCATGACCGCACTGGTCGTGGCCCTGCTGTTCCTGGCCGCGCTGTTCATTTCGCCCCTGGCCGGCGCCGTGCCCGCCTACGCCACCGCGCCCGCCCTGCTCTACGTGGCCGGCCTGATGATGCGCGAACTGATCGACATCGACTGGAACGAAGTCACGGAAGCCACACCCGCCGCCCTGACCGCGCTGGTGATGCCCTTCACGTACTCCATCGCCAACGGCATCGCCTTCGGCTTTATCAGCTACGTGGTGCTGAAGACGGCCACCGGCAAGGTCCGCGACGTGCACCCGGCCACGTGGCTGGTGGCAGTGCTGTTCGTGATCCGCTACGCGTTCTTCCCCGAATAAGCCGTTCCGGGGCCACCCGCCCCAAAAGCCGCCCGGCGCCCTGCCGCGGCGGCTTTTTTGTGGGTAACGCCTGCGCAGCGTGGGGGCGACCTTCCACCAATGGCGGCGATAGCCCCTGGCAATACAACCCGCCCGGCCATAAGGTTGCTGCGGCCCCAGGTTGAATTCGCCGATACACTCCCCATGTATCACGGTATATGGAGTTCACCTTGCGCCTTGCCCGCTTTGCCACCGCGTTGCCCCCCTGTTCCGCCCGTCTTCCGGAGATGTCCGCATGAGCACCCTTGCGCGCATCCCCTTTTCCGTGCTGGACCTGGCCCCTATTGTGCATGGCCGTGACGCGGCCGACGCCTTCCGCAACACCGTGGCCGTGGCTCAGCATGTGGAGCGCCTGGGCTATAAGCGCTTCTGGCTGGCTGAACACCACAACATCAACGGCGTGGCGTCCAGCGCGACGGCGGTGCTGATCGGCCACGTGGCCGGCCACACCAGCACGCTGCGGGTCGGTTCGGGCGGCATCATGCTGCCCAACCATGCCCCGCTGATCATTGCGGAACAGTTCGGCACCCTGGAAACGCTCTATCCGGGCCGTATCGACCTGGGCCTGGGCCGCGCGCCCGGCAGCGATGGCGCAACGCAGCATGCCCTGCGCCGTGGTCCGCGCAGCGGCCTGGAGTTTCCGGCGCTGGTCGAGGAATTGCGCGGCTTCCTGGCCGCCTCGCGTCCCAATCAACCGGTGCGCGCCATCCCCGGCGAAGGCCTGGACATTCCGATCTGGCTGCTGGGCTCCAGCGATTTCAGCGCCCGCCTGGCTGCCGAACTGGGCCTGCCGTTCTCGTTCGCGGGCCATTTTTCGCCTGAAGGCATGGCGGCGATGCGCCTGTACAGGCATCTGTTCAAGCCCTCGGCCACGTTGTCGCGCCCCTACGCCATGATCGGCGTGCCGGTGATTGCGGCTGAATCCGACGAAGCGGCGCAGCGCCAGTCCACCACCCAGCAACTGAAATTCCTGTCGCTGGTGCGCGGCAACCGCCTGCAACTGCAGCCGCCCGTGGACAGCATGGACGGTTTGTGGAACGAATGGGAGCGTGAAGCGGTCAATCAAAGACTGGGTGCTGCCATCGTGGGCGGGCCCGAGACCGTCAAGCGCAGGCTCGAGGCGCTGGTGGCCGAAACCGAGGCCGACGAAGTCATGATCGTGTCCGACTTCTTCGACATCGCGGACCGCCTGCGCTCCTTCGAAATCGTCGCGTCGTTGAAGAACGGCGTCTGAGTCTTCATAAAAACCGCGGCCTGAGGGCCGCTGACCGCGCTCTCCATAGCGCCAACCATTGCGACGCCGCCACCGGCGGCTCTACTATTGCCTTTAGAGCGCGTGGCACCTGAAGCGTCGCCGAATCAGGTCCGGGACAGGCACATCCCGGATCTCTGACACCGCCTTTTTTGCGCCGCGCTCCGCGGCAAGGATCCAAAATGAGTATTGTTGAACTCACCAAAGACAGCTTCCAGGACGCCATCACCCCCGACGGCACCCTGATCGTCGACTTCTGGGCTCCCTGGTGTGGCCCCTGCCGTGGTTTTGCGCCCGTTTTCGAGCAAGCCGCGACCGAGCACACCGACGTCACGTTCGCCAAGGTGAACACCGACGTAGAGCAGGAATTGGCCGGCGCCCTGGGTATTCGTTCGATTCCCACGCTGATGGTCTTCCGTGAGAAGGTCCTGCTGTTTTCGCAACCCGGCGCCTTGTCGGGCGGCCAGCTGAACGAGCTGCTCGCCAAGATCAAGGAAGTGGACATGGAAAAGGTCCACCAGGAAATCGCCGCGGCGCAAGACAGCCAAAACGCGTAAACATGCAAAGGGGCCCGATCAAGGGCCCCTTTCTCTGGCTCGCGCGCTGTTACGCCGCGGTCACGACACCAGTTCCCAGGCCGAGCGCCCCCGCGTGATGTTGGCGACGGTGACCTCCAGGTCACCCACTACGCTGCGGGGCACCACGAAGCACAGCGCCACGCCCTCTTCATTGAAGTCTTCTTGTTGGATGACCGCGCCGGCTTGCGCCAGGCGCGACTTCAGCAAGGCCAGCTCGGCAAAGCCGCAGGTGCAGGTGACGGTGACCAGGTCCACGATTTCGGTCCGTTCTCCCAGGCGCAGGCAATTCGCCGCGCATCCGCCGTATGCCCGCACCAGTCCGCCCGCCCCCAGCTTGATGCCGCCGTACCAGCGCACCACCAGCACGGCCACCCGGTCCATGTCCTGCCCTTCGATCGCTTGCAGGATGGGACGGCCCGCCGTCCCGCCGGGTTCGCCATCGTCATTGAAGCGGTATTCCTGCCCGATGCGGTAGGCCCAGCAGTTGTGGGTGGCCTCGGGGTCGCTGCGCTCGGCGAAGAATCGCATCGCTTCGTCCACCGTCGAAACCGGCGCGGCGTAAGCGGCAAAGCGGCTTTTCTTGATGTCTTCCTGATACGAGCAAGGAACGGTCAACGTGTGCGTCATGCCCGGCATTGTAAGTGCTGGCGCGAAGCCGTTCTAACCGTGGCAGTCGGCCACTTCCTGGTCCAGATAGACGTCGAACGCGACGTCGCGCGCCCATTTGGCCGTCATTGCCTTCCAGGCGCCCGCGCGGTCCCAGGCCCGCATCTCTTCCGCCAGCAAGGCGCGGCCGGCCGTGTCACCGGCCGGTAGCAGCCACACGCGTTCGCGCCGGGCGCCGTCCGCGGACAGCGTGGACGAGAATTTCTTCCACTCGGGAAACCGCACCAGGGGTTCCCAGACGGCGTCATCCACCAGCCCGATATCGCAACTGCCTTCACGCACGGCAACCAGGGCATCGGACGGCACGCGATACGTGCGCACCACCGCCCCCCAGCTTTCGGCCAGGGCGCGGGCTTGCGTCGCCGCCTCGGCCATGCAGACGCTGCGGCCGCGTACGTCGGCTGGCTTGCGCATCGTGGTGTCACTGCGGATCAGCGCCTTGGGACGAGCGCCGTAGCCCGTGGTTTGCACGGCAACGGTTTGCGGCTGGGCGCCAGCACTATCCGCCAACACCAAGTCCACCTGGCCCGCCGCCAGCGCGGCGGCGGCCTGATCGGCCGGCACCTGCTGCAGCCGCACGGGCAAACCCAGCCGCTGGCCGAGCTTGTCGGCCATCTGCGCATCCAGGCCGTCAGGGGTGCGGATCTTGGCCCCCGCCGCCGGCGGCGGCGCCAGATACGGCACGCCCACCACCAGCTCGCCCCGCGCCTGAGCGGCGGCGAAGCCGGTGGTCTGCGCCTGCGCGATGCCGGCAAGCAGCGTGCAGGCAGTCAGGGCAACAAGGCGAATCCGGCGAATCATGCAAGGCTCCGGCACTTAAACGTATTGATAGCGCAGCAGGCGATGCTTGAGGTTTTCAAGCACGAACTGGTCGATCAGCGCGGCCAGCACGGCGATAACCAGGATGTTGGTCATGACGCCCGTCATGTCGGCGATTTCACCCGAATAGGCCAGCGACCGGCCCAATCCCTTGCCGAAGCCGATCAGCATTTCGGCCGAGATCAGCGCCCGCCACGCATTGCCGAACGCCAGTTGCGCGCCCGTGATCAATTCGGGCATCACGGCCGGCAGATAGACCCGTTTGACCAGGCCCCAGCGCGTGGCGCCCATGACGCGCGCCGCCGACACATGCACGCGCTGCACGGATTCGGTGGCGTTCATCACGCTGAGCGCGGCCGGAAAGAACGCCGACAACGCAACCACGACAATGATGGGCGTATTGCCGAAGCCCATCACGATCAGGAACAGCGGCACCCAGGCGATCGACGGAATCGACTGCAGGATGACGATGGCGCTGCGCAGGACTTCACGAAAGAAGAACAGCACCGCGGCGACCAGGCCGAAGCCGATCCCCGCCGCCAACGCCAGGCCGTAGCCTGCGCCCAAGCGGCCCAGGGTGCCCAGCAGGCTTTGATGGAACGATTGCTTGCCCAGGTCTTCGAAGAGGCGCTGCACGACGGCCGGCACGCCCGGCATCAGGAAATCCGGCAGCGCGAACGCTGCCAGCTGCCACAGGGCAAGTATGAACAGGACGCCCAAAACGCCCGCAAGATGCTTGCGGGCGCCGGTCACTCGGGTAGACGAGCTCAAAGTTTGCGCGCCTCTTGCCAGGACAGGTCGACGATGCTGGACACGTCGTAGGGCTTGCCGTCGCGCGTCTTCAGCGAACCCTGGGCCTGCAGAATGTCGGCGATTTCCTGCATGCGCGCCGTATCTTTCTCGGTCAGCTTGGGCGTGAACACCTGCGTGCTGATCGCCTCGGTAATGACGGTTTCACGCGGCAGTTCGCCACGATGCAAGGTCTTGAGCGTGGGCTCGGCGATGAAGTAGGAAGCGATCAGCTTGGACGCCTGCGCGGGTTCTTTCTGCAGCAGCGTGATGGCCTGGTTCTGCGCGTCCAGCGCCTTCCAGACATCGTCCTTGCGCTTGGCCAGCGTTTCGCCCGAGGTGATCACCACCATGCACGGGAACGGCCAGGCTTGGCCCACTTCGTAGATCTGCTTGACCGGGGCCACCAGTTGCGCGATGCGGTCATAGGGTTCGAACAGGAAGGCCGCGTCCACGCGCTTGCCGACCAGCGACTGCACGGCCACGGCGGGGCTCACGCCCATGACGTTGACGTCGTCGGCACCCAGGTTGCCTTGCTTGAGCACGACGCCCTTCAACACGACGTCCGCGGTGCTGCCTTCGGCTTGGGACGCCAGCGTCTTGCCCTTCAAGCCCGCGATGTCCTTGATGCCGGAATCATCGCGCACGATCAGCGAGTGATAGCCCTGCTGCGCGCCGCCCACGACTTTCAAGTCCGCGCCCTTGGAGGCCCAGGCCACAGCGTTGGTAAAGCCCAGCACGCCAATATCCAATTGGCCGCCCACGATCGCCTTGATCAGGTCGGTGCCCGACTTGAATTCGATCAGTTCGGAGTCCAGGCCCGCCTTCTTGTAGTAGCCGCCCTCTTGCGCCACGATCGCCTGCGCGTCGTCCATCACGCGCAGATAACCCACGCGGAATTTCTCGGCGGCCATTGCGGGGGCCGCCGCCAGCAGCGCCGCAGCCAGCGGCAGGGTCAGCCATTGCTTCAATTTCATGAGAGGAGCTCCAGGGAATTCAAGATCGGCAGCGCCACGGCGCCACCGGAACGGAAATGGATGTAGGTCAGGCGGCCAGCGCCAGATCGGAGTGGGCTTGCGAGCCATCCACACCGATGCCCAGCAGGCGCAGGATCTCGCGCTTTTCGGCGGCCAGGTCCGACAGGTCGTGGGTCTTCTCGCGATGCGCCAGATTGAATTCGCGCAGCACGCGCGCCGGGCGCGGGCTGAAGACGACGATGCGGTCGGCCAGGAACAGGGCCTCGTCCACATCGTGCGTGACCAGCAGTACGGTCGGCTTTTCTTGCGCGATCAGCTGGCGCAGCACGTCCTGCAGGCTCAGGCGGGTCAGCGCGTCCAGCGCACCGAAGGGCTCGTCCATCAGCATCGTCTTGGGCTGCGCGATAAAGGCGCGCGCCAATGCGGCGCGTTGGCGCATGCCGCCCGACACCTGATGGGGGTAATAGTGTTCAAAGCCGCCCAGGCTGACCCGGGCCAGCCAATGGCGCGCGGCCTCGCGGGCGCGCTTCTTGGGCGTGCTCTGGAATTCCAGGGCCAGCGCCACGTTGTCTTCAAGCGTCAGCCACGGATACAGCGCGTGTTCCTGGAACACCAGCGTGCGGCTGGGGTGCGGGCCGCTGATCGCCTGGCCATCGGCCAGCACGCTGCCTTGCGTGGGTTTTTCCAGGCCCGCCGCCAAATGCAGCAGCGTGGATTTGCCGCAGCCCGACGGGCCGACCAGGGCGACCAGTTCACCGGTCTTGATTTCGCTGGTAAAGCCGTCCACGACGGGCAGGTCGCCGAAGTGCTTGTGGACGTGGTCGAAGGTCAGGTTCATGGAACGAATCGTGGGCGCGCGTGGGAACGAGGCCTAAATCTAACAATTCGTTATATGAATTCAAACGATCAATATTGAATGTCTTAACTTCTTTTGGTTATTAAACGAGACCGTAGGCCCTCTGCTACGCCATTGCCCGCTGGCGGACCGCATGGCGTTGCAAGCCGAAGGCAATCAGAAAGCCCACCAGCACGGCGACGGCGGCCGACAGGAAGATGGACGGGTAGCCGTAGCCGCTGGAAATGTAGCCCGCCACCGGCCCCGTCACGCCCAGGGCCAGGTCCAGGAATGCCGAGTACGCGCCCAGCGCCGCGCCGCGGCTGCCGGCGGGCACGCGCGCCACCGCCTCCACGCCGATGGCGGGGAATACCAGCGCAAACCCGCAACCGGTCAGTGCCGCCCCCAGCAACGCGGCCGTGGGGTTGGGCGCCAACCACAGCAGCAGCAGCCCTGCGGCCTCGACCAGGAACGAGACCTGCGCCACGCGGAAGCCGCCGAAGCGCGTGATGGTGCCCGCAAACAGCAGGCGCACGCCGATGAACGCGCAGCCGAAGGCGCTGAGCGCATGCGCCGCCCCCTCCCAGGAGAAGCTGGCGTAGTACAGCGCCACGAAGGCCGCCAGCGTGCCGAAACCCACCGAACCCAGCCCCAGCGCCATGCCGTGCGGGAAGACGCGCATGACCACGCTCTTGAACGCCATGCGGTGGCCGCCCACGATCGCCACGGCGGCGCGCGATACCGCCAGGCCCAGGCCGGCCAGACCCAGCAGCAGCACCATGCCGCCCAACGCACCCATGCTCCATTCGGTTTCCAGCTTGACGCCCAGCGGCGCGCCCAGCGCCAGGCCGCCGTAGGTGCAGATCCCGTTCCAGGAGATGACGCGGGCGGTGTGCAGCGGGCCGACCCGCGCGATCGCCCAGGTGGCCGAACCCGTGCCGACCCAGCTTTCACCGAAACCCAGCGCCAGCCGGCTGATGATGATGGCCGTCAGGCTGAGCCACCCGCTGCGTTCGAAGGCATAGGCCAGCAGCAGGAAAACGCCGCTGGCCGCGCACGCCACCATGCCGATCACGACCGTCTGCTTCGGCCCCACGGTGTCGGCCATGCGGCCTGCGTGTGAGCGGCTGAGCAGCGTCGCCACGTACTGCACGCTGATGGCCAGGCCAGCCAGCACCGAGCCATAACCCAGGTTTCCGTGCACATAGCCCGGCAGCACGGCCAGCGGCAAGCCGATGGCCAGATAACAGATGAAGGTGAAGAACGCGATGGAAACGATGCGCGCGGTCAACGCATACGTCCCGATGGGCGCGCCATCGGGCGTGGGGTGGGGTGTGGGAGACATGAATCGGAAAGGCGGGCGAGGTGCGTTTTGCACCAGGGTTTACCCGGATGATAGCGCACGCCATATTGCAGCGGGCTGAACGCCCGCGGGCCCACACATAACAGGGTTCGCCCCGATCGGAGCGAAGCGGAAGCTAGCCCATTGCCCCGCCGCCGGTGCGGTGGGGCAATGGGCGTCAAGCCGGAATCAGGCCTCGATGCCGCGCGATTCCAGATAGTCTTCGTAGCCGCCGCGGTAGTCGATGATCTCGCCCGAGGGCAGGATTTCGATCACGCGAGTGGCCAGGCCCGACACGAATTCGCGGTCATGGGACACGAAGACCAGCGTGCCTTCGTACTTTTCCAGTGCGAACTGCAGCGATTCGATCGATTCCATGTCCAAGTGGTTGGTCGGCTCGTCCAGCAGCATGACGTTGTGCCGGCCCAGCATCAGGCGGCCGAAGGTCATGCGGTTCTTTTCGCCGCCAGACAGCACCTTGGGCGCCTTGGGCAGATCGTCCGCCGAGAACAGCAGGCGACCCAGCACCGAACGGATCGATTGGTCGTCATCGCCCGGCTGACGATGGTCGCCCATCCAGTCCAGCAGGTTGATGTCGGTTTGCAGGAACTGGTCCGACACGTCCTGAGCCATGTAGCCCAAATCGGCGTTATCGGACCACTTCACCGAACCCGAGTCCGGCTGCAATTCGGTGGCCAAGAGGCGCAGCAAGGTCGTCTTACCCACGCCGTTGGCGCCGATGATGGCGATCTTTTCACCGGCATCGACCATGGCCGAGAACTTGGTGATCACCGGCGCATCGTAGGCCTTGGTCAGGTTCTCGATGGTGACGGCCAGGCGGTGCATGACCTTGTTCTGTTCGAACCGGATGTACGGGTTCTGGCGCGACGACGGCTTGACCACGACCTGGTCGGCCTTGATGCGGTCGATCTGCTTCAGGCGCGAGGTGGCCTGGCGCGACTTGGACTTGTTGGCGGCGAAGCGGCGGACGAAGTCCTGCAGTTCAGCAACGCGTTCCTTGGCCTTGGCGTTGTTGGACACCAGGCGCTCGCGGGCCTGGGTCGAGGCCAGCATGTAGTCGTCGTAGTTGCCGGCGTAGATGCGGATCTCGCCGTAGTCCACGTCAGCCATGTGCGTGCACACCTGGTTCAGGAAGTGGCGATCGTGGCTGATGATGATCATCGTGCTCTGGTAGCTGTTGAGCACGTTTTCCAACCAGCGGATGGTGTTGATATCCAGGTTGTTGGTGGGTTCGTCCAGCAGCAGGACGTCGGGGTTCGAGAACAGCGCCTGCGCCAGCAGCACGCGCAGCTTCCAGCCCGGGGCGACTTCGCGCATGGGCAGGTTGTGCTGGTCCACGGCGATTTCCAGGCCCAGCAGCAGTTCGCCGGCGCGCGCTTCGGCCGTGTAGCCGTCGTACTCGGCGAACTTGGCTTCCAGGTCCGCGGCGCGCATGTAATCGTCTTCGGTCGCTTCCGGGTTCGCGTAGATCGCGTCGCGCTCGGACATGGCGCCCCACATTTCGGTGTGGCCCATCATGACGACGTCCAGCACGCGCAGGTCTTCGAACGCGAACTGGTCCTGGCGCAGCTTGCCCAGGCGCACGCCCGGCTCAAGCGACACGTTGCCGGCGGAGGCTTCGAGGTCGCCGCCGATGATCTTCATGAACGTAGACTTACCGGACCCATTGGCCCCGATCAGCCCGTACCGGTTGCCTTCCCCGAACTTGACGCTGACGTTCTCGAAAAGGGGCTTGGGACCGAACTGGATGGTGAGATTGGCTGTGGATATCACGGTGTATTTGAGTCTGAGGGCGTCCGAAGACGCATGCGAGGAAACCCGATAGTGTAGCAAATGGGGCTACGGCCCCGATTTTCAATCTTCGCCCGGGAACGCCAGGACCGGCGCCACCCTACCCTGATCTTATCCGTCCCCAAATGAAAACACCCCCGAGTCCGGCCACGGCCGGACGTCGAGGGCGTGCCGCCGATGGCGATGATCAGTGGTGGTGTTCGTCCAGCACCAGGTGCGCCAGGCCCTTTTCAGTGGCGATGCCCACCTTCTGGCCGATCGGCAAGGTGGCCTTGGTGGCCACATGTCCATAAGGCAGACCGGTGATGACCGGCACCTTGACCGTCTTGCGCAGCCAGGCCACGACTTCGTGCAGGTCATAGCCCTTGTCGTGGGGCGCCAGCTTGTAGTCCGAGAAACGGCCCAGCACGATCGCCTTCTGCTTGGCCAGCACGCCGGCCTGCCACAGCTGGATCAGCATGCGTTCGACGCGGTACGGATGCTCGGCCACGTCTTCCAGGAACAGGATGCCGCCGCGGATCTTCGGAAAGTACGGCGTGCCCAGCAGCGAGGTCAGCATGGCCAGGTTGCCGCCCCACAGGATGCCGCGGGCATCGACGGGGTCTGCGTCCTGCGTTTCGAAACTGAGGATCTCGAGTTCGCCGCGCATGACTTCGCCAAACAGCGCTTCGGTCAGGTCATCGACCTTCTTGCCGCCGAAGTCCGCCACTGCCGTGGCGCCGGTGTAGCTGACGGCGCCCGTCTGCGCCAGGAGGCCCAGGTTGAAGGCAGTGAAGTCGCTCATGCCGACGAAGCGCTTGCCGCTGTCGGCCATCGCTTTCCAGTCGATCTGGTGCAGCAGCCGGCCCATGCCGTAGCCGCCGCGCGTCACCATGACGATGGGCAGCTTCTGCTTGGCGGCGCGCGCCAGGCTAGCCAGACGCTGCGCGTCGGTGCCCGCAAAGCGCTGGTGTTCGGCATAGGCCGTGCGGTCCAGGGCGGTCTTGAAGCCCTGCTGCTGCAGGCGTTCGCGCGCCAGTTCCACCGTGGCGGGATCGCGCACGGCCGACGACGGCGAGATCAGGTAGATGCCGCGGGCGTCCGGCAGCGTGTGGCTGTGCCCGTGGTCATGGCTGTGGTCGTGGCCGCAGTTATCGTCGCAAGCGGGGCCGTGATCATGGCCGTGATCATGATCGTGGACGGCCGTCTTGGCCGCCGTTCTGGCCGCGGGCTTGGCGGCCGTTCTTGCGGCGGGCTTGGCGGTGCGCTTGGCTGCGGCGTTGCCGGCGGCGGCCTTGGTGCCCGCCTTGGCGGCTTTGGGGGTGCTCATGCTATGGATTCCTTGGCGCGGCGTTCGCGGAAGAACCGGCGCAGCAGGTCGCCGCAAGGTTCCGCCAGCACGCCGCCGGTGACTGAAGTGTGATGATTGAGTTTCGGGACCGACCCGACGTCCAGCACGCTGCCGCAGGCGCCGGTCTTGGGGTCGTAGGCGCCGAACACGACGCGCGCCAGCCGCGCGTGCAGCATGGCGCCGATGCACATGACGCAAGGCTCCAGCGTGACATACACGGTAATGCCCGGCAGCCGGTAGTTCTCCAACTGGCGGGCGGCGCTGCGCAAGGCCACGATTTCGGCGTGGGCGGTGGGATCGTGGTCGATGATGGTGCGGTTGTAGCCGCGCCCCAGGATTTCGCCCTTGGCGGACACGACCAGCGCCCCGACGGGCACCTCGCCAATGTCATAAGCGGCCTGGGCTTCTTCGAGCGCCAGGCGGATGTAGCGGGCGTCTTCTTCGGTCCACGGCGTCACGGGCGTCGCGGCCGTCAGCGAACCGGCCTCAACCACGGTACACCCGGGACTTCAGCGCGATGCGCCCGGCCAGGCTGGTCACAGCCTCTTCCAGCCACTGGTAGAGCTCGGCCTGTTCGTCGTAGCGGGCCTGGTTCAGGTTGGACACCCGCCCTTCTTCGATGAAGCCCCAGGCGCGGCTGCGCTTGTCTCGGTGCTTCGGGTCCCAGACGCCGAAGGCGAAACCGCCGGCGCGGCGGATCAACGAAAAGCAAGGGATGTCGGTGTAGCCGTCGCCGACGAACACCATCTGGTCGAACGGCACGCGCAAGCGGTCTTCGGGCACCTTGCGGTTGACCTCGAAGGGCTTGTTGCGAAAGTCGCGCCCGATGATGCCTTTCTGGATGTGGAACAGATAACGCGTCTTGTCGGTGAAGCTGACGATGCGGCGCGGGAACGTGATGCCGCCGTCGTCGCCGTAGACGAATTCGGACGCCCAGATTTCAGTGAATTCATGCGCGATGGGTGTGGAGCGGACCACGTCGCCGATGCCGCTGGAGATCAGGTAGAACTCCAGCTGCACCTGCGGCTGTTCGGCGCGCACCGCCGCGCGCAGGCGTTGGAACAAGGTCGGCACGCCGTCGTGCAGCTCCAGGCGCGAGCCCCATTCCTGTAGGCGCTGCTGCGTAATGCGCCCATGCGTGCCCGCCTGGGACAGCTGGATCATTTTGTACAGATAGGCGGGGACGGGATCCCAGTCCTGCTTGGACAGCAGCGGATCGACCTCGTCTTTCCAGAACGAGGCCGTGTCTACGCCGATGCTTTCCAGGAAACCGGACGTGCTGTCCGAGGCCAGCGTGTCGTCGAAATCGAAAATCAGGGCGATGACGTCGGACATGGATGCGTGAATAAAGGACGGAATAAGGGCGGGAAAAGCGCAACAGCCGCCATTTTGCCTGAATGCGGCGGCGGCTGTGCGTCGTACCCGGCCCTACGCGGCCATTATTGGCGCATCGGGGCGCTCATGGTGCCGGTGCCGGTGCCCGGGGCGGGCGCCATGCCGGGAGCAGGTGCCATGCCAGGCGCCGGCGCCGTGGTGGCCGGCGGGACCGTGCCAGCCGGAACCTGGATCACCGTCTCACGCAACACCCCACCCCCCTGGACGCTGCCGCGCACATTGGTGGGCGAGCTCATCTGCGTCAGGCAGTCCTGGCGCGATTCCGCGGGCAGCCGGTTGCAACGGTCGACCATGTTCTGCTGGTGCTGGTCGGTGGAGCCTTCCTTCAGATTCTGGCGATTGGCTTCATCGCGCGCGGCGCCGGCTTCGCGCATGCACGTCGCGCGGTCCTGGTTGGTATTACCGCTCTTGCATTTCGCCACGTCCTGCTCGTACTGGGACTGGATGGCGGCGCGGCCGATCGCATCTGCCGCGTGGACCGCGCCCGCGGCCAACATCAAGCCCGCCGCGCAAAGGGTTGCTGCGAGGCGTTTGGTATGCATGGGTCGTACGTTCATGGCCAGCTCCTTGATGAGAATTGAACCGTAAGCGGTCAAGACCACCTGCCCGTCCTGCCGCTTGCTTGCACCTACTATCCCACGATGCGGCGTCGGGGACATGTCCAGCAACTTGCATTCGTAAGGTTACGTATCAAGCACCTTTTTTGCCTTGGGGCGGCCCGGCGGCAAAAAAACAGGGCCGCTTGGCCCTGTTGTTGATGCCTGCGGCGGTGCAGCATGGCATGTCGCGTTCACATGCGGTGGCGCTTGTTACCGGCCGTCAGCGGGCATCCAGGTCCGCGTCGGCCTTGGTCAGCCGGTTGCGGTAGGTGGCCGCGCGCATCAGCAGCATGGCCGTGACGGGCGACGACACGACCAGCAACAGCGTGATGATCACTTCGTGGAACACGGGGCGCGCCGACAAGGCCGAGAACACCAGGATGGACGCCGCCAGCACGCAGCCGCAACCCAGGGTGTTGCCCAGCGTGGGCGCATGGATGCGCGCGTAGAACGTGCGAAAACGCAGCAGGCCTGCCGAGCCGGTCAGCGCCAGCAGGCCGCCCAGCACCAGCAGGATGCAGGCCGGGATGCCGGCCCACAGGGGGATGGCGGTTTCGATCATGGCTCGATCACCTCGCCGCGCAGCAGGAAGCGCGCCATCGCAGTGGATCCCACGAAGCCGAACAGTGCGATCAGCAACGCGATATCGAAGTACAGCGACGCCCCCGATCGGATGCCGAAGACCAGCATGGTGAGCATGCCGTTGATGTACAGCGTGTCCAGCGCCAGGACGCGGTCCTGCGCCGTGGGGCCGCGCAGCAGGCGGATGGCGGCAAACACCATGCCCAGCGCAAAGCACACCAGGGCAAAGGACGCCGCCCAATACAGTGCGGTGTTCATAGTCATTCAAACATCTCCATCAACGGGCGCTCGTAGCGCTCCTGCACCAGCTTGACCCAGTCGTCTTCGTTCTGGAGGTCGAGCACGTGCAGCTTCAAGCTGTGGTCGGGCGTCAGGTCCACCCAGACCGTGCCTGGGGTGTAGGTGACGATGCAGGCCAGCATGGCCAGACCGTGCGGATCGCGCATGGTCAGCGGGATCATGATGAAGCCGGGTGAAAAATCGTTCCGGCGCGGATTCAGGATCAGCTTGCCCACGGCGATGTTGGACTTGATGATGTCCGCCGTGACGTGCAGGAACAGCGGCACGGCCTTCCACAGGCGGCGCGGCCGCGCATGCAAAGGACGCAGGCGCGACGCCGCCCACGTGAACCACAGCGCCAGCGCCGCACCCAGGGCGATCTGGCCCGCGGACAGGCTTTCGTTCAGCACCAGCCACAGGACGAACAGGAAAACGGGCAGGAAAAGGAAGTAAAGGCGGCGCATCAGCTTCCTCCCTTGACGCCGCGCACGGTCTGCGCGGACATGACGGCGTCGATATAGGACTTGGGTTGATCCAGCGAGCGCGCGGCCTCGTCCAGATAGGCCGACACCGGCCCCGCCCCTGCCGCCAGGCCGACGCACAGCAACAGCAGCACGGCCACCGGCCCTGCTTCGATCACGCGCAGGCGCGGCGTGCTGCGGTCGTCGCTGGCCCAGAACACGCGGATGCCGGTGCGGCCCAGGCCGACCAGGCCCGCCAGGCCCGACACCAGCACGGCGGCCACCAGGATCCATGCGTCAAACGGCGGCGCGGATTCGGTGGCGGCCGACACCGCCGCCGACAGCAGCGAAAACTTGGCCACGAAGCCCGACAAGGGCGGCAAGCCCGTCACCAGCAGCGCGCAGCAGATGAACGCCAGGCCCAGGAACGCCATCGCCGCCGGTATCGCCACGCCGACCACGTCGTCGGAACGGTTCACCGACGCAGGGTCGTCCAGGTCGAAGGCGTCCAGCGTCACCGCCAGCACGTTGGCGCCAAAGCTGCGCGTGCGCTCGATCAGTTCAGCCAGCATGAAGAACGCGCCCGTGGTCAGCACCGAGCTGATCAGGTAGAACAGCGCGGGGCCGGTCAGGGTAACGCCGGGCATGCCCAGCGCCGTCAGCAGCGTGCCGGCCGACACGATGACGCAATAGCCCACCATCTTCTCCAGCTGCTGGGTCGCCAGCAGGCCCAGCGCACCGAACAGCAACGTGGCCAGGCCCGCCGCGAACATCCAGTCCAGGCTGAACGCCGCAGGCGCGCCCGACGGCAGCAGCAGCGACCCGATGCGCAACAGCGCGTAGATGCCGACCTTGGTCATGATCGAGAACATGGCCGCGATCGGCGCACCGGCCGAGCCGTAGCCCTTCACCAGCCAGAAGTTCAGCGGCCAGGCGCCCGCCTTCACCAGGAAGGCCACCCCCAGGATGGCGGCGCCGGCTTCGAACAGCATGCGTTCGGCGCCCGTCAGGTTGCCGGCGCGCAGGGCCAGGTCCGCCATGTTCAGCGTGCCGGTCACGCCATAGATCAGCGCGATGCTGATCAGCAGCAGGAACGAAGCCACCAGGTTCACGGCGATGTATTGCAGCCCCGCGCTGACCCGCGCAACGCCCGAGCCGTGCAGCAGCAGGCCATAGGATGCCGCCAGCAGCACTTCGAAGAAAACGAACAGGTTGAAAAGGTCGCCCGTCAGGAAGGCGCCGTTCAAGCCCATCAGCAGGAACTGGAATAGCGAATGGAAATGCACGCCGGCGCGGTCCCAGCGGGCCAGCGCATAGATCAGCGTGGCCAGGCCCAGCACGGCGGTCAGCGTCAGCATGACGGCGGCCAGGCGGTCCACCACCAGCACGATGCCGAACGGCGCGGGCCAATCGCCCACCAGGTAGACGCCTACGCCATCGGGCCAGACGCCGGGCACGCCGCCGCCGGCCACGGCCAGGAGCGCAATCGCCGCGGCCAGCTGGGCCAAGGTGGCGACCACCGAGATCGCGCCCCGCGTATAGCGGCTGGTATCGGCCAACAAGAGCATCGCCGCGCCTGCAAGCAGCGGCGTGATGATGGGCAGTACAGGAAGGTGTTGAAGCCAGAAACTCAAGATTGGGACTCCCGTCCATCAACGTGGTCGGTACCCGTGAGGCCGCGCGAGGCCAGCAACACAACCAGGAACAGCGCAGTCGTGGCGAAGCCGATCACGATGGCCGTCAGCACCAGCGCCTGCGGCAGCGGGTCGGCGTACCAGGAAGGGTCATGCGCCATGGCGGGGTCCACGACCGGCGGACGGCCGGAGGTGAGCCGGCCCATGCCGAAGATGAAAAGGTTCACCGCATACGACACCAGCGACAGCCCCATGATGAACTGGAAGGTGCGCGGCCGCAGCAGCAGCCAGACCCCCGAGCCCGCCAATACGCCGATCGCGACGGCATAGATCAATTCCATCAGGCTTCCCCTGTTTGTGTGGCGGCCGCCTGGATTTCGGCGGCGGCCTTGCGTTGCGCGCGCAGCGATTGGTGGGCCAGCGCCACCAGCACCAGCACGGTGGAGCCCACGACCAGCATGTACACGCCCAGGTCGAACAGCAGCACGCTGGACAGGTGCACGTGGCCGATGAGCGGCAGCGCGACATCCCAGGCCAGCGCGGCCAGGAACGGCTTGTACGCCAGCCACGCGGTCACCGCCGCGATGCCGGCGGCCAGCAGGCCGATCCCGATCCAGTTCTGCGGGTTGAGCCGGCTGCGCGACTCCACCCAGTACACGCCGCCCACCATGTATTGCAGAATGACGGCGGTGGCGAAGATCAGTCCGCCGACAAAGCCGCCGCCTGGCTGGTTGTGGCCACGCAGCAGGAAGTACACCGAAATCAGCGCAGCGGTGGGCAGCAAGAGGCGCACCAGCACCGTCGGCACCATCATCGAGCCTTCGGGCACCAGCGACTTGATGTCGGGCGCGGCCGGCACGCCGCCGTCCTGTTCCTTCTGTTGGCGCGGCAGGTCGGCGCTTTCGGCAGCCGGACGGAAGCGGCGCAGCAACGCGTAGACCGTCAGCGCCACGATGCCCAGCACCGTGATCTCGCCGAAGGTGTCGAAGCCGCGGAAGTCCACCAGGATCACGTTCACCACGTTGGTGCCGCCGCCGTCGGGCAGCGCGCGATCCACGAAATAGGAAGAGATCGTCTCGCCTTGCGGACGCACCAGCACCGCGTAGGCCAGCGCCGCCATGCCGGTGCCGGCGGCCGTGGCCATCAGCAGGTCGCGCAAACGGCGGCCCCGGGCGCGCAACGTGGCCTTGAGCGTTTCCTCGTCGTCCTTCTCGATCCGGCGGGGCAGCCAGCGCAAGCCCAGAAGCAGCAGCACCACGGTGACCACTTCAACGGACAACTGGGTCAGCGCCAGGTCGGGCGCGGAAAACCACACGAAGGTCAGGCAGGTGATCAGGCCGGCGCCGCCGGCCAGCGCCAGCGATGCCAGGCGGTGGTATTTGGCCTGATAGGCAGCACCCAGCGCGCAAGCCCCGCCCACCAGCCACAACAGAGCGAAAGCGGGGTCGACCGGCGTCATGCGGCCCGTGCCTTCCAGCCATCCGCCGCCGCGCAAGGGCAGCCAGGCCACGAACAAGGTGCCCAGCACGATCAGCAGCATCTGCACCTGCAGGCGCGACGACGCCACCCAGCGCAGCAGCCAGGCCGCCGCCACGCTGGAGCCATCAAGCAACGTTTCGAAGGTGCGGCGGCCGTCCAGGCGGTAGATGAACGGCACGCGGCCCGGGTTGGCGCGCTGGTGGGCGCGCAACGCCAGGTACAGGAGTACACCGGACGCCGTGGCGACCAGGCTCATCACCAGCGGCAGGTTCACGCCGTGCCAGACGGCCAGGCTGTATTCGGGCATGTTCTCGCCCAGGATGCTCTGCGCCGCGGTCGCCAGGAACGGGCCGACCGTCAGGGCGGGCAACACGCCCACCAGCAGGCACATGAACACCAGCAGCGCGCTGGGGAACAGCATCCAGCGCGGCGGCTCATGCGGCGCGCGCGGCAGGTCGGTGGCCGGGGGGCCGAAGAACACCTGCAGGATGAAGCGCAGCGAATAGGCCACGCTGAACGCCCCGGCGATGGTGGCCATCAGCGGCAGGCCGATCTGGGTGAAGCTGTCGCCGCTGATGAAAGTGGTCTCGGCGAAGAACATTTCCTTGGACAGGAAACCGTTGAGCAGCGGCACGCCCGCCATGGACGCCGCCGCCACCATCGCCAGGGTGGCGGTGATGGGCATGGCCTTGTACAGGCCGGACAGGCGGCTCAGGTCGCGCGTGCCGGTTTCGTGGTCCACGACCCCGGCGGCCATGAACAGCGACGCCTTGAAGGTGGCGTGGTTGATCATGTGGAAGATGGCGGCCACCAGCGCAAGCTCGCTATTGAGCCCCAGCAAGAGTGTGATCAGGCCCAGGTGGCTGATGGTGGAATACGCCAGCACGCCCTTCATGTCCTGCTGGAAGATGGCGGCATAGGCCCCCAATACCAGCGTGATTAGCCCTGCCCCGCCGATGATCCAGAACCATTCGTCGGTGCCCGACAGCACCGGCCAGAAGCGGGCCAGCAGGAATACCCCGGCCTTCACCATGGTGGCCGAGTGCAGGTAGGCGGACACCGGCGTGGGCGCCGCCATGGCGTTGGGCAGCCAGAAATGGAACGGGAATTGCGCGCTTTTGGTCAATGCGCCAAGCGCCACCAGCACCAGCACGGCCGGATACCAGGGGTCGGCGCGCACCAGGTCGCCCGAGGCCAGCACGCGGTCCATGTCGTAGCTGCCGACGATATGGCCCAGGATCAGCACGCCCGCCAGCAGGCAGAGGCCGCCCCCGCCCGTCACCGTCAGCGCCATGCGGGCACCGCGCCGGGCGTCCAGGCGGTGATGCCAATACGCGATCAGCATGAACGACGCCAGGCTGGTCATTTCCCAGAACATCACCAGCTGGATCAGGTTGCCGGAGAGGACCACGCCCAGCATGGCGGCCATGAAGGCCTGGAAAAACGAGAAAAAGCGCGGGACCGGATCTTCCGGCGACATGTAATAGCGGGCGTACAGGACCACCAGTGCGCCCATACCCGAGACGATCAGGGCGAACAGCCACGCGTAGCCGTCCATGCGCAAGGTGAACTGCAGGCCCAGGGCGGGCGCCCACGGCATGTCGAACCGGATCACGCCGCCGTTGGCGACGTCCGGGTAAAGGCTGGCAATCAGAACCACACAGGCCAGGGCGATCAAGCCGGCCAACCACGCCTCGGCATTACGGGCGTTCGAAGGCAACAGCGCGGCGCACAGGCTGCCGGCAAACGGCAGAGCGAGGATCAGGATCAGCGACATGGCGTTCCGAGAATGTCCGGGCCCCCTCCCGCCGGCACGTGGCAGCGAGAGACGAAACAGACCGGGGATTGAAAAACGGACGGAACCCTGGCCCGGTGCGTCGCTGCACTACACGTTGCCCCGCGGGGACATCAACCAACGCCCCATTGAACGGCGCAGACAGAAACAAACGCAATAGCTTTCTTGCAAGACCGGCCAAGAATCTCATCCGAAAAATATCAGATTCTTGTAAGTTATGCAGAGATTTATGCGTGAACCCGGCTAATGACAGCACGATGACTGCGCAATGATTGCGCAATGACAGGGTTTGAGAAATCGTTCATCTTGTTGTCAGGCTTGGCTTTTTCGGCGATCTGACGCGATTTCCACACAACTATCCGTCACTGAAAAAATATTTTTGCGTAAAGACAGGGAGAATCCTGAGTTGACCGTAGGGGGATTCCTGTGTGGAATTGCGCCCACGAAGCGTCGGCTACGCCAGCATCCCGGCAAAGCGCGCTTCACCGACGCCGGCCCAAGAAGCCGGTCGGCTCGGAACAACAAAATATGGAGAAGACTCTTGACCGTGCTGTCTCATGCCAAGGCCATCCTGGCCGCCGCCATCGCAGGCGTCTGCTTTAGTTCCGGCGCCCACGCCGCAGATCCGTACCCTAATAAGCCCATCCGCCTGATCGTCCCCTTTGCCGCCGGCGGCACGACCGACATCGTCGCCCGTATCGTTGCCGAAGGCCTGGGCCGCGAACTGGGCCAGGCCGTCGTGGTGGAAAACCGCGGCGGTGGCGGCGGCTCGATCGGCGCCGACGCGTTGGTCCGTTCCGCGCCTGACGGCTACACGCTGGGCGTGGCCACCGTCAGCACCATGGCCACGAATCCGGCCACCAACCCAAAGAACCCCTACAACCCGATCAAGGACTTCACGCCGATCACCAACCTGGTGAACGTGCCGAACGTGCTCACGGTCAACCCGGCCGTGCCCGCCAAGTCGCTGGCGGAATTCATCACCCTGCTCAAGGCCAATCCGGGCAAGTACAGCTATGCCTCGTCCGGCGCGGGCGGCATCGGCCACCTGGACGGCGAATTGTTCAAGTCGCTGACCCAGACCGACATGGTCCATGTGCCCTACCGCGGTTCGGGCCCGGCCCTGAACGACGTGATCGCCGGCCAGGTGAACGCCCAGTTCGACAACCTGCCCTCGTCCATGCCCCACATCCAGGCCGGCAAGCTGCGCGCCCTGGCCGTGGCCGCCCCCAAGCGCCTGCCCGCCCTGCCGGACGTTCCCACCTTCAAGGAAGGCGGCCTGCCCGAAATGGACAACATGGCCTGGTACGGGCTGGTCGCACCCGCCGGCACGCCGCAAGCCGTGGTTGACCGCATCCACGACGCCGCCGTCAAGGCGCTGAAAGACCCGAAGATCGTCCAGCGCCTGGCCGACGGCGGTTCGCTGGTGGACGGCAATACGCCCGCCGAGTACGCCGCGCAGATCCAGCGTGAACTGGAACTGCGCCAGCGCATCGCCAAGGAACGCAACATCGTCTCGACGAACTGATCCCGCCTGAGGGAAAGGCTGCTGCTTCATTCGAAGCCGGCCTTTCCCACTTGACTCCGGACGCGCGGGTGTTAGCATCTGCCCCCGTGCGATCCGATTTTTCTCCCATCCCCCCCGCTGCCTGCGTCCTTTGCGCCCTGCGCTCGACTTTGTTGAGCTCGCAGGAAGTCGCCGCGCGTTCCGCTTACGCGCGCTCCAAGCCCGGCTAATCGCCCGGCTCCCTCCGCTTTCCCCCTTCCTATTCCGGCCTGTCGCCGGTGGCCCTGCACATCCGTGCGCGTTGCCGCCTGCCACGCGCCGGCGGACGCCCTGCCGCGTGGCCGGGCGCCCGCGCCTGAATCTTCGCCGCCCGCCCCCACCGCTGGCGGCCGGCCACGCACAGATCTCCCCTTTCAGCGCCATGCAACTTACCAAGAAATTCGTCAAAGCCAAGAATCCCTGCGCGGGCGGCTACAAATGGTTCATCCGCGACCACAACGGACAGGGGGATTACCAGGCCGTGCTTGATGCGCTGGTGGCCGACGGCCGCGTCAGCGACGCCTGCTGGCTGCTGGACCAGTTCGGTCCCACCGACGCCGTGCTGAAGCTGGATGCCGTGGACGCCAACGCGATCGTCTTCGCGGGCACGCTGGAAGTGCGCATGGGCATCAACGTGGACAGCGTGGTGCGCGCCGGCCGCAGCATCATCACCGGCGGCGGCATCCGCGCGGGCGAAACGATCATGGCGGGGGAAAACATCACTGCGGCGGCCAACATCGCCAGCGGCGGCAATCTGCGCGCGGGCGGAGACATTGCGGCGGACTGGGGCATCGAAACCGCCACCGGCCTGGACTGCGGCGGCAACGTGCGCGCCAAATGGGACATCTGCGCCGGCCAGGACCTGGCCGTGACGGGCCATCTGCATGCCGGCCAGGACGTGCAGACGCAAGGCGCCATCAAGTGCGGCCAGGGCATCAAGACCGGCGGCGACGTGCGCGCAGACAAGGAAATCAATGCGGCCTGCGGCATCCAGGCCGGGGGTTCCATCCAGTGCGGCGAGCACCTGGCGTCCGGGTGGGGCCTGATCGCCGGTGGCGACATCCGCGCCGAAGGCTCGATCCGCGCCGGTGAAGGCGTGCAGGCCGAAGGCGTGATCCAGGCCGGCGACGGCCATGGCGTCTATGCCGGGCTGAGCGTCCGGCTGGACGCCTGGTCCGTCTGCGCCCGCGTCTCGGCCCAGACTCGCCCTGCCCAGCTTGTCAGCGGGCATTGGGCGGGGCAGGACGAGGCGGAAGGCGGAGACTCGGCGCCGGCCGCTACGCGGTCGTCTTGGCCGACGGCCGCTTATCCGGCGCTGGCTTGACCGCCGCCGCCGGATTGCGCAGCACCAGCATCAGGCCCAGCAGGATCGCCCCCATGCCGGCCAGGCTCAGCGCAGACAGCCGGTTGCCCAGGATCAGGTAATCCAGCGCCGCCGTGCCGGCCGGCACCAGATAGAACAGACTGGTGACGTTGACGAGGTTGCCGGCCTGGATCATGCGGTAAAAGAGCAGCGTCGCGCCCACGGATATCACGAGCCCCATCCAGATCAGCGGCACGACAAACCCGATGGTCCAGTCCACCCGGACCGGTTGAAACGGCACGAACAGCAGGCACAGCGCCAGACTGACCGTGTATTGCAACGGCATCACGTCCATGGGCGCCTGCTTCACGCGCTTTTGCAGGATGGCGCCCGCGGTCATGCTGGCCAACGCGGCAAAGGCGAACGCCATGCCCGCCACTGAAAAGCGCGCCATGCCAATGCTTTGGTACACCACCATCACGAGACCGCACAGCGCCAGGAACAGCCCCACCAGCCGCGCCGGCGAATAGCGGCGTTCCATCACCGCCAGGGTCAGGATGGGCTGCGCGCCCAGCAACGTGGCCAACACGCCCGGCGTGATGCCATGGTCCAACGCCAGCAAATAGCAGATGGAATAGCTGCCGATCAACAGCAGTCCGGTCAGCGCCACGGTCTTGCGCGTGCCGCGCTCCGGCCAGCAGCGCTTGCGCCACAGGCATATCGCCCCCAGCACCGCCAAGGCAAGGATGAAGCGCCACAACAGGAAGCCGAACGCGGAGGCGTGCGACAGCCCCCATTTGGCGAAGATCGCGCCGCCGCTCCACAGCAGCACGAACAAGGTGGTGGAGCCGTAAGCGGTCCACGTGGATCGATCGAAAGACATGAGGTTTCACCTGTCAGGGTAAGAACAGGCTCCAGCCCTGCGCCGGGTTGCCGCGACTATCGGCAAACCGGCACGGATCAGCGGCGCTTGGGGCGCGCGATACGCGTCAACCCATCATGCGCACTGACAACGGACAAGGACTGGAGTGGAGAGTTTGGCGGTCAGCCGAACACAACCGCCAAGGGCGGATGCACGCCCGAGACCACGCCGGCAGGCGGCGAGGCGGGCGGAGAGACGACCGCAGAAACGATCGCAAATACGACAGGAGAAACGAAGGGAGAAATTGCGGCAGGCGCCGCAGGGATCAGACCGGCATGCGCAGACCACGCGCGCGCGCCGCGGCCGGCTGCAGAAGCAGCGGCGGCGAAATCGGCGTAGAGCGTGAAGTCAGGCATGGGCGTAGCCTATCCGTTCACCCCTTGCGCCGTCAAGCCGCTCAGGAAGCGCCGATGCGGCGCTGTTCGACCCCCATGTCCCGCCACGCCTCGCCGTGGCACGTGAACATCAGGATCTGGTGGCGCGTGGCCGCATCGAACAGCGCACGCTTCATGAAGTCGCGCCGCGCATCGTCGGTGTGGACCAGGGCGTCGTCCAGCACCAGCAAGGTGGGCCGCCCGGCTTCGCGCAGCAGGTCGGCATAGGCGAACCGGGCCAGGATGCCCAGTTGCTCGCGCGTGCCGAAACTCAGCGCCTCCAGCAGGTCTTCACCCTCGCCGCGACGCAACGCAGTCGGCAAGAGCGCATCGTCCAGCCGCAGCGCGGCCTCGGGGAACAGCAAGGCCAGGTAGTGGTTCAACCGCCGCGCCAACGGCGCCTGCAGCCGCTGCGTGGCGGCCGCGCGCTTGTCGGTCAGCAGGGTCAGCAGCAACTCCAGCGCGGCAGCGCGGCGCGCGAATTCATCGCGACGGCGCGTCAGGCGTTCACACGCGGCGGCCGATTCGGACAGGCGTTCGCCCAAGCCCTGCGCGCCCGCCTGGTCCAGCTTGCCCTGCAGTTGCAGGATCTCGCCGTGGCGCTTGTGCTGCGCATCGCGTTCGATGGCGGCGGATTTCTCGTAGCGCTGGACGTCTTGCTCGAGCAGGTCGGGACGATGCTCCGCCAGCGCCGCCTGCGCCTCGCGCACGCGGCGGTCCAGTTCATCGTGGCCGCTGCGCACTTCGGCCAGCCGGCCCGCGCGCGCCTGGCGTTGCGCGGCGCGCTCGGCCGATTGCAGTTCGGCGCCGCGCGCCGCCGCCTGGCCCTCGAGCAATTGCGCGCGGGCGCTATCGGCGTCCAGCGCCCGCTGCGCGGCCGCCAGCGACGCGTCGGCCTGCGCAGCCAGCGCCTCGGCCTCACGCAGCGCCTGAGCCGCGGCAGGCAGGTCATCCTGATCCGACATCTGGCCCGCGGCCGGCGCGGGCAGCTTGGCCAGCCGCTCCTGCAAGGGCACGCGCCGGGCCAACGCGTCATCGCGTTGGCCGCGCAGCACGTCCACGCCCTTGGGCGCGTGGATGGCGAGCGTCTTGCGCATGCCGTCCAGTTCGCGCTGCAAGGCCGTATAGCGCGCGTGGCGCTGTTCAGCGTCAGCCAACGCCGTCACCCCCAACCGTTCCAGCAACGCGCTCCAGGCCGTCTGCAAAGCCGCGCGTTCGCGTTGCAACGCCGGCAGGTCCTGGCCGCCCGGTTCGATGCGCAAGCGCCCCACTCCCGGCAGATCCAGGTCGGCGGCGGACGTCAGCAGCACCTGGCCGTCGCCGGCCAACAGCCTGCCGTCCAGCGTGGCCTGGCGCCCGTCTTCCAGCTGATACGACAGCCGGGTGGCGATGGCTTGCTGGCGCAGTTGCAGATTGGCCAGTTCTCGCTCGCTCTTGCGCAGCGCATCGATATCGCCATCGGCGATTTCGATGCGGACGGCTTCGGCCTTCAGCGCCGAACCTTGTTCGATCAGCGTGGTGACGGCTTTCAGGGCGTCGTCCAGGCGTTCGACTTCGGCATTCAGTTGCGCCAGCTGGTGCTCCAGGTCGCGGCGGTCGGCCACAGCCTGGACCGCGGCCACGCGCAAGCGGGCGGCATCAACCGCCGCAGCGTGCGCTTGACGCTGTTGCTGCGCGCGGGCCAGCGGCGCTTGCGCGGCGTCGACCCGGGCCCGTGCCGCCTGGGATTCCTTGGCAAGCGCCTGGTAGTCGGCCTCGTCCTGCTGGTCGCGCCGCACCTGGTCCTGCAACAAGGTCAACGTCTGGGCGGCCTGGGTCTGCTCGCGGCGCAGGCCATCAAACGCTTCGCGTTCCTTCGCCAATGCGGCCAGCCGGGCCCGGGCCTCGACGGCCTTGGCCTCGAAATCCTTCCATGGCTGGCTCGCCTGGGCGCGCTCGTGGTCGCGGCGCAGCTCCGCCAGGCGGTCAACGTCGGTATTCAGTTGCGCCATCGCCTGCGCGCATTCGTCCCGTTCGGCGATGGCGCGCGCCAAGGCGTCCTCGGCGTCTTTATAGGCGCCTTTGGGACGCCCGTTGCGCGCATCCAGCAAGGCGGCGCGTTCGGCCGACACGCGTTCGAACAGGCGGTCGCCATCACTGGCGGCCAGCTCTCCGGACAACTGCGTCAGCGCGTCGCGCAGGTGGACGCCGGCATGACCGGCCGCCTCTTGCAGATTATGGCCATCGCCCTGCTGGATCCACAGCAGGCCGGGGATGCCCGCCAGGTCCGGCTTGCTTTGGCCGCGCCCCGGTAGTTCGAACCCCAGCAAGGCAGCCAGCGCGTTTTCCGCTTCTTCGCCGTCCAGGCGTTGGGCGCCGTCGTCGATCAATAGCTCGCATCGGGCTCGCGACAGGAACTGCTTTTTCAACACGTAGGAATGATCCGCGTGCGTGAACGCCAGCTCAACACTGGGCCGCGCGCCGGACTCGCCGCGCGGCGCCAGATCGGCGACCTTGCTGGTGCTGTAGCGTTCCAGGAACGCCGCGCGGATGGCGGACGCGACGGTGCTCTTGCCCGCCTCGTTCGCACCGACGAAAAGGTTCAAGCCGTCTTGCAGGCCGTCCAGCACCATCGGCTGGCGGAACTTGCGGAATTCTTCAAGCGCAATCCGGGAGAGTTTCATTTGGCAGCCCCCTGCGCGGCGCTTTCGCGCTGGAACCGCAACAGCAGCCGCAGGGCTTCGCCCGCGACCGCGGCCTGCGCGCCATCCGCCTGCAAGGCCTGCAATTGCGCGGCCACCTCGCCGACGTAACCACTGGCCCCCAGTTCGGCCAGATCGGCCTGATCAGGTTCCAGCAGCAGGCCGGACAAGTCCGGCAGCAAGGCCCGCACCTGGGCGGTGGCCTGGTCTACGGCGCGTTGCAGCGCGTCCCAGGTCTCCATGTTGACGTGGCCCTGCACGTCCAGCCGCAGCACGTCATCCGCGCGCAGCGCCGCCAACCGTTCGGCAAGCGCGTGCGCGTCGGTGGGCAGGCTCACGGTCTCCGTCCAGGCGGACCAGCGGTACTTGCCGGTGGCCACGCGTTCCACCACGGGCTCGACGCCCGGGGCATCGATGCGCACGTCCAGCACGTAGCCGGGTTCATTACCGCGGAAACGGTCTTGCTCCGGCGTGCCGGCATACCAGGTGCGCGCGTCGATGGACAGGCAGCCATGCCAATCGCCCAGCGCCAGATAGTCCAGCCGCGCGCGGGCGCTGCGGTCGGGTGCGATGGGATTGGTGGCGTCGATCGTGTCGGGCAGGCGGCGCGCGACGCTGCCGTGGGCCAGGCCCACCCGCACGCGCCCGGGTTCTGTTTCCAGGGAGTCGAAGGCCTGCGTCACGTCATCGTAGGTGTGGCGTTGCGTCAGCGGCGCGGCCAGCACGGCCAGGTTGATGGCGGGCAAGTCCACGACGCCGGTGCGCAACGGCACGTGCACGTTGCCGGGGATGCAGCCCAGCTGCATCGCGCGGCTCCAGACGCTGTCGGCCAATGCCGCGTCGTGGTTGCCAGCGATCATCACCCACGGGCCGGCGTAAGCGGCCATGGCGGCGAACAGCCGGCGGATCGTGCGGTCCGACACGCCTTGCGTATCGAACACGTCACCGGCCACCAGCACGGCGTCTACGCCGCGTTCCGCGGCAAGCGCGGCAATGCGTGCCACGACGTCAAAACGCGCTTCGGCCAGCATGGCGGCGTCGTCGGTGTCGAACTGGCCGTACTGACGGCCGATCTGCCAGTCGGCAGTGTGCAGGAAATGGGTCATGGGCCGATTTTGGCACAAGCGGCGTCATTCAAAACAGACAACGGCCCTCCCCGCATTTTGCGCGAGGAGGGCCGTCGAGAGCATGGCTTTTGGCCGATGCCCGATAAGCGAAGCGGGGCGAGTCGAAGCGCCGGCTCAGGCGCGCTTGCCGTCCAGCACCAGCGGCGGGTTCGACGAGGCGCGGCGGTCATAGCGCGACAGGCTCAGCCCGTCGGTACGGATGGCCGGGCGCTGGCCCATGACCTGGTCGGCGACCAGCTTGCCGGAGCCGCAAGCCATCGTCCAACCCAGGGTGCCGTGACCGGTGTTCAGGAAAAGGTTGCCGTAGCGCGTCGGGCCGACGACAGGCGTGCTGTCGGGCGTCATGGGGCGCAGGCCCGTCCAGAACTCGGCCTGGGCGACGTGTCCGCTATCCGGGAACAAGTCGTTGACGACCAGTTCAAGCGTCTTCCTGCGGGCGTCTTTCAGGCGCAGATCGAAGCCGGACAATTCTGCCATGCCGCCCACGCGGATGCGCTCGTCGAAGCGCGTGACGGCGATCTTGTACGTTTCGTCCAGGATGGTCGACACAGGCGCGGCGGCCTCGTCTTTAAGCGGTATGGTCAGCGAATAACCCTTGACCGGGTAGACCGGCAGGTCCAGGCCCAGCGGTTCCAGGAAGCCGCGCGTATAGCTGCCGAAGGCGGCCACGTAGCGGTCGGCCGTCAAGACTTCGCTGCCCACGCGCACGCCGGTGATCTGGCCGCCGGCGGTGTTCAGGCCAGAGACGGTCTGGTTGTAGCGGAAGTCCACGCCCAGCGCCGCCGCCATCTCGGCCAGCCGCGTGGTGAACAGGCGGCAGTCGCCGGTTTCGTCATTGGGCAGGCGCAGGCCGCCGGCCAGCTTGTGGATCGAACGCGCCAAGGCGGGCTCGGCCGTTACCAGCCGGTTGCGATCCAGGAGTTCGTAGGGCACGCCCACTTCTTCCAGCACGGCGATGTCGCGGCGGGCGGCTTCCAGCTGGGCCTCGGTGCGGAACAGCTGCAAGGTGCCGCGGGTGCGCTCTTCATAATGGATGCCCGTGGCCGCGCGCAGTTCGCGCAGGCAGTCGCGGCTGTACTCGGACAGCCGCAGCATGCGTTCCTTATTGACGGAATAGCGGTCGGCCGAGCAGTTGGCCAGCATCGCCGCCATCCACTTCAGCTGATACAGGCTGCCGTCCAGGCGGATCGCCAGGGGCGCATGCTTCTGGAACAGCCACTTGATCGCCTTCAACGGAATCCCGGGCGCGGCCCAGGGCGTGGAGTAGCCCGGCGAGACCTGCCCGGCGTTCGCATAGCTCGTTTCCTTGGCGGCGGCGGGCTGGCGGTCCAGGACCGTCACCTTGGCACCCTGACGGGCCAGGTAATAGGCGGTGGTGGTGCCAATAACGCCGCTGCCGAGGACGATCACATGCATGATTCTTTCCGTATTTGGATTTGGTCAGTATTTTCGGTAGTCTATGAGCCTATTCGCAGTGAAAAGCACTGATTATTTTCCTTTGCCAGTGCTTTTCCCGGGCACGCCCCTGTTTTTCGATCGCCAAAAGTGAAATGCGCGACCTAGACCGAATCGACCTGAAAATCCTGGATATCCTGCAGCGCGAAGGCCGCATTTCGGTGACCGAATTGGCCGATCGGGTGAGCCTGTCCGCCACCCCGTGTTCGGACCGCGTCAAGCGCATGGAGCGCGAGGGCGTCATCACGGGTTACCATGCGCGCGTCAACCCGGCCGCATTGGGCAAGAATCTGCTCGTCTTCCTGGAAATCAAGCTGTCGGCCAAGTCCGGCGACGTCTTCGACAAGGTCAAGAAAGAGCTGCTGTATGTTCCCGAAGTCATGGAATGCCATCTGGTGTCCGGTGATTTCGACTATCTGGTGAAGGCCCGCCTGACGGAAATGAACGAATACCGTCGCCTGCTGGGCGAAATCCTCAAACGACTGCCGGCTTCCGCGGAATCGCGCAGCTATGTGGTCATGGAGGAAATCAAGGAAACCCTGTACCTGCCCGTCGACCGCTAGGCCGCGCGCGCAGGGTTCCCTGGCCCCGATATCCCCGGGGCGATGCGGTTTATTACGAAACACGCGGGCGCCGGCTGCTATGCTGGCGGCCCTCTGACCCGCGCCGGCAAGCCGTGGTCCGACCCTAATTCTCTAGTTCCTGCCTATGACTCGTCTCTACAAATACTTCTTCCGCGGCCTGATCACCGTCCTGCCGCTGGCTTTGACCATCTACCTGCTCTATATCTTCCTGGCCTGGACGGAAGCGGTGGCGCTGACTTTCCTGCGCCCCTTCATCGGCGGCTTCTACGTGCCGGGCATGGGGTTGGCGCTGGGCATCCTGGGCATTCTGGCCATCGGGTACCTGGTGTCCAAGGAACGCGTGCAGCGCTTCCTGACCGTGGTGGAAATGCCCTTCACCAACCTGCCGGTGGTCAAGAGCATCTATTCGTCCTTGAAGAGCTTCGCGGACTATTTTTCGCCCAGTTCCAAGAATACGGCGCAGCAGGTCGTGATCCTGCGCGTGCCCGGCCAGCAACTGGAGCTGGTGGGCCTGGTCACCCGCCGCAGCATGGACGGCCTGCCTGAAGGCTTCACGCAGGGCGACCGCGTGGCCGTCTACCTGCCGATGGGCTACATGATCGGCGGCTACACCGTCTTCGTACCGCAGGACTGGGTGACGCCCATCCAGATGTCGGTCGAAGAGGCGATGCGTTCGTCGCTTATCGCCTGGATGGCGCGCGCGGAAAGCGCACCCCGCCCCGCCGCGCCCAGCGTGCCCGAGGCGCCTGCCGCCGCCCCCGAGAACACCAACCGCAGCGGCCCGGCCTGACGCCGCCTGACGTACGTGGCCGATCCGGCCGCTTTCACACCTGAATTTGCGCAATTCCTCCATGCCCATCATTGAATTCACGCTTGCCGACGGCAGCCCCTATATCGAAGTGAACCAGCTGCTTAAGGCCACCGGCGTCTGCGACAGCGGCGGCGCGGGCAAGATGATGGTGGCCGACGGCCTGGTCAGCGTGGGCGGCGTCGTCGAGACCCGCAAGACCGCCAAGATCCGCGGCGGGCAGATCGTCACCTGCGGCGACGTCCGCATCGTGGTGCGCGCCGCCGACGCGCCCGCCGACAACGCCTGAGCCCGTCCCCCCCGTCACCGCAACGCCGCGAGCCGCCATGAAACTCAAGATGTCCCAGAACTCCATCTTCGCCGTCCTGCTGCGCTCGCCGTGGTGGATGAGCGCTGGCGTGGCGGTGCTGCTGTGCGTGGGCGGATTCGCCGCGCTACCGCTGGACTACGCGGCGATGGGCGTGTTTGCGGCGGTGCCGTTCGCGGTCATTTCCATCATGGCCGCCTACAAGCAATTGCGGGCGCCCTCGGGCGCCCGCGTGCAGGCCGTGGCCGAAACCGCCGCCGCCATGTCGTGGGCCGACTTCGCCGACACGGTCGAGGCTGGCTTCAAGCGCGACGGCTGTGAGGTGCAGCGCCTGCAGACGCCCGGTGCGGACTTCGCCCTGAGCAAGGACGGCCACGTGGCCATAGTCAGCGCCAAGCGCTGGAAGGCCGCCCGCGTGGGGGTGGAGCCCCTGCGCGAACTGCAGGCGGCACGCGAAAAACGCGGCGCCCGCGAAGCCATCTACATCGCCCTGGGCGACGTGTCCGACAACGCCTGGGCCTACGCGAAGGCGCAAGGCGTATCGCTGATGACGGCGCCCGAACTGGCCAAGCTGCTGCGCGACCTGAAGGTCTGAGGGCGCCTGGCGGGCGTCACACCACCATGACGGAACTGGCCGCGATCACGCGCCATTGACCGGAGACCGCGTCCAGCGCCCAGGTCCGCATGAACCGGAATGTGCCGTTGGCCGGCACCCCGTTGTAGCTGCCCGAGATCCGCGCTTGCACCGACACGACCGCGCATTCCGCGCGCGGCAGGATGTTCAGTTCGGACAGGTCCAGCCCATGGATCTTCAGCATGCCCGAACGGTGCGCGTCCAGGTCGTCTTCGCGGGTGAAGCTCCAACCCATGTGGTTCGTGAACAGCAGTTGCGGATCCAGCAGGCGCTCAAGCGCCGCGATGTCGGATGCCAGCATCGCCTGGCGCAGTTGCTCTTCGGCGGCTTGAATCCGCCCTTCTATCGTCTGGCCCATTGTCCTTGCCTCACGCAGTGTAATGACGCCGGCATTCTATTCCGACACCAAGCGTCTTGCTTTGTTGCCAATATGCCGCCCGGCCCGCGCAGCCTTAAGATTAAATGCGGGTCCGGCGAAGTACGCCGGCCATTTCCTGAACCTGCAGAGAACTTCCGATGACTTACCGCATCCTTGCCGACCTGGTCCTGGTCGCGCATGGCCTCTTCGTCGCCTTCGTCATGTTCGGCGGCTTGCTTGCGCTGTGGAAGGCCCGCATCGCCTACTGGCATCTGCCCGCGCTGGCGTGGGGCGCGATGGTGATCGGCATGGGCTGGATCTGCCCCCTGACGCCGCTGGAGGTGTCGCTGCGGCAGCAGGCGGGCCAGCAGGGATACGCCGGCGGCTTCATCGAGCATTATGTGCTGGGCCTGATCTACCCCGAGGGCATCACGCGGACCACGCAGATCGTGCTGGCTACGTTGCTGATCGTAGGCAATATCATTGTCTACACGCTGTGGGCGCGGCGGCGCCGGCGCAACTTTTCCGAAGGATCCAACGCATGAATTCCCAACACGACAGTGACCAGATGATCCGCGCCTACGACGCCCAGGGCCGCGAAGTGCTCGTCACCCGCGAGCAATGGCGCCAGAACGTGCTGCCCGGCGCCATCGAACAGGACTGGAACGATGCCGACCGGCTGGCCGGCCTGATCATCCAGTCGCTGAACGACGGTTTCATCGACGAGATGGTCGGCCCCGCCGAACGGCTGGTGGAACTGGACCCGAACCCCGAACGCGCCGTGGTGCTGCAAGCAATCGTCTACATGAAGCAGGACCGGCTGGACGACAGCGAACGCGTGTTGCAGGCGTTCTGCGCGCAACATGGCGAGACGGGCATCGTGCTGACCAATTTGGCCAAGATCCATGCCGAACGCGATGACGAAGCCCGCGCGCTCGACACCTTGTGGCGCGCCTTGCAACGAGACCCCAACCAGGACAACGGGCTGGGCTGGTTCGAGGCCATCCACCGCGATTTTGGCGGTGACGCGGCGGGCATCACGGCGATGCGAAAAGTCGCCGCCCTGCCCGGCAGCTGGCGTGCGCAGCTATGGTTGGCGCGCGGTGAGCTCGGGTCGCACAACTACGCCGGCGCGATCGCCCTGTACAACGAGGCGCTGTCGCGCGCGGGCGACCCTGCCCCCGCCGACTTGCTGATGCAGATGAGCGGCGACCTGGGCAATGCCGGCCGTATCGCCGACATCCTGGAATTGGCCGGCCCCCGCTTCCAGGTCCACGCGCATGGCCTGCAGGTGGGCAGCAACCTGATCAAGGCCAACCTGCTCCTGGGCCGGCCGGACGATGCCCAACGCATCCTGGATCAGTTGCGTGTGCTTGACCGCCCCGACTGGCAGGAACACCTGGCGTACTGGGACGCGCAACTGGCGCAAGGCCGCCCGGGCTGAAGCCGGACCGGCCGCGACGGCGCAGTCTGGGAGACAACGCCGTCGCGCTGGCTACAGGCCGCGTGCGATCACCAGCCGCTGGATGTCGCTGGTGCCTTCGTAGATCTGGCACACGCGCACATCGCGGTAGATACGCTCCACCGGAAAATCCTTCAGGTAGCCGTAGCCGCCCAGCGTCTGGATCGCGGCCGAGCACACCTTTTCGGCCATTTCGGAGGCGAACAGCTTGGCCATCGAGGCCTCCATCAGCGCCGGCCTGCCCGCTTCACGCAACGCCGCGGCGTGCAGCACCATTTGGCGCGCCGCATGGATCTGCGTGGCCATGTCGGCCAGCCGGAACGACACCGCCTGGTGCTCCATGATGGGCTTGCCGAACGCCTGCCGGTCGCGGGCGTAGTCGCGCGCGCATTCGAACGCCGCGCGCGCCATACCGACGGATTGCGAGGCGATGCCGATGCGCCCGCCTTCCAGGTTGGCCAGCGCGATCTTGTAGCCCTCGCCTTCTGCGCCCAAACGGTAAGCCGCCGGAATGCGCATGTCTTCAAACGCAATCTGGCAGGTGTCCGAGGCGTGCTGGCCCAGCTTGTCTTCGACGCGCAGCACTTGATACCCCGGCGTGTCGGTCGGCACGATGAAGGCGGAAATGCCGCGCTTGCCGGCGTCCGGATCGGTCACGGCGAAGACGATCACCGTCTGGCCGCTTTTGCCCGAGGTGATGAATTGCTTGGCACCGTTCAGGATGTAGTCGTCACCGTCCCGGCGGGCCCGGGTGCGCAGGCTGCTGGCATCGGACCCCGCTTGCGGCTCGGTCAGCGCAAAGCCCCCGATGTGTTCGCCCGTGGCCAGAGGCCGCAGGAACTGGTCCTTCTGCGCATCGGTACCGAACTTCAGGATCGGCATGCAGGCAACCGAGTTGTGCACGCTCATGATCGTGGAACACGCGCCGTTACCTGCGGCAATTTCCTCCAGCGCCACCGCATACGAGATATAGCCGCTGGCGTTGCCGTCCCATTCTTCCGGCACCAGCATGCCGAAAAACCCCAGTTGCGCCATCTCCTGGATGGCGTCTGCGGGATATTCGTGGTCGCGGTCCCAGCGTTCGGCGTTGGGCGCCAGGCGTTCGGCCGCAAAGCGGCGCGCCATTTCCTGAATGCTCTGCTGTTCTTCCGTCAACAACATGGTCCTGTCTCCTGGATATTCGGGTGCGGACAGGCGCCGGATGGGCGCTGCCCGCTTTGTTCTGCTTCGCGCGCACCGGGTTGGCAAGCGCGCCACGCAATCGAGAATACACCGTCAGACGCGCGGGCTCTATGCGCCGGGTTTGCGCGGACGCGTCAGCTCGGCACGCGTCAGAAAGAAGTCCTGGTTGTCCGCCAGGCGCTCCACCATGAAATCGATGAACGCCTTGACGCGCAGGGGCTGTTCCGTTCGCCGCCGATAGTAGATATAGAACGATTCCCGCTGCGTCAGATGCTGCGTCAACAGCGGCACCAGCAAGCCGGCGCGGATGGGTCCAGCGGCTGAAAAACTGCCGAGTTGCCCGATGCCCAGTCCCGCCACCACGGCATCGGTTTCCGCTTCGGCATCGTTCGTACACAACACGGCCGGCACGTCGCGATACTGGATTTCGTCGCCGACCATGAACTCCCAGGGTGCGAGCTTGCCGGTGTTGACGCGCCGGTAGCCCGTGCAGCGGTGTGCGTCCAGCGCCTCGATGGTCCGGGGCGTGCCGTGGCGGGCCAGATAGGCGGGCGAGGCGCACACGATCAGCTGGATGGGCACGAGCCGGCGCGCGATGGCCCCTTCGGCCGGCGGCGAACCGCCCCGGAACCCGACATCGGCGCGGTCTGCGACCAGATCGGTGAACTGGTCATCGAACTGCACGTCAAGCTGCACGCTGGGATGTTCAGCGGCGAACGCCATCAGGGCGGGCCAGATTACGTGGCGCGCCATCGTCCTGGGCGCGCTGACGCGCAAGGGGCCGGCGATGTCCTGCCGCGACCGGCGCGCATCATCCAGCGCGGTCGCGAACATTGCCAGGGCCGGCGCCACGCTTTCGAGCAGTTGCTGGCCTTCTTCGGTCAGGCTGAGCTTGCGTGTGGTGCGGTGGAACAAGCGCACGCCCAATTCCTTTTCCAGCTGCATCACCGCGTGGCTGGCGGCCTGAGGCGAAATGCCCTGGTCCACCGCCGCGCGGCGCAGGCTGCCCAGCACAGCGGCGCGCGCAAAGATGGTGACGGCACGGATTTCGTTCATGGCAGGCCCATTCACAAATTTTTGTTGATTATATTTCCGCTATTTCCTATCTATTCCGGGATTATCGATCCCCCTACGATCTAGGCTCATTCCCCCCCTTTCGGAGCCTCTCCATGCAAACCCCCGTCACCTCCTTCAAACGCGTCTGGCTCATCACCGGCGCCTCGCGCGGCATCGGTGCGCTGATCGCCGAGGCGGCACTTGCCGATGGCAATGCCGTCATCGCCGCCGGCCGCAATGTCGACGCCATCGCAAAACGCCTGGGCGAGTCGCCCGCCCTGCTTCCCGTTGCGCTGGACGTCACCGACGAAGCCCAGGCCAAGGCGGCCGTCGCCGCCGGCCTGGCGCGATTCGGCCGTATCGACGTGCTGGTGAACAATGCGGGGTTCGGTTTGCTGGGCGCCGTTGAAGAGTCCAGCGACGCCGACGTGCGCCGCATGTACGACACCAACGTGTTCGGCCTGCTGAACGTGACGCGCGCCGTGCTGCCCACGCTGCGGGCGCAACGTGCCGGCCACGTGATCAACCTGTCTTCGCTGGGCGGCTACCGGTCCGGCGCGGGGTTCGGCGCGTACTGCTCGACCAAGTTCGCGGTCGAAGGGCTGACCGAAGCGCTGCACGCGGAACTCAAGCCGCTGGGCATCCACGCGACCGTCGTCGAACCCGGCTATTTCCGCACCGATTTCCTGGACGCGACGTCGCTGACCGTGGCAGGCGCCATCATCGACGACTACGACGCCACGTCGGGCAATGTGCGACGGATTGCGGCCGGCCTGAATCATCAGCAACCGGGCGATCCGGCAAAGCTGGCTGCGGCCATGATCACCCTGGCCGATGCCGCACCGCCCCCGCTGCGCCTGCCCTTGGGCACGGACGCCCTGCGCGTGATCGCGGAAAAGAACGCGTACGTGGCCGAGGAAACCGAAGCCTGGAAGGCGCTGGCGCAGTCGACGGATTTCCCGGTGTAGGCGGCACGCCGCCTTCCACGGCAAGATATGACACATCGAAAGTTGCGTGAAACCTGGATTCCGCCCTATCATGCAACTTACGAAGTATCTTGATAGTCACTGAATAGGAATCCAGCCGATGACTTACGACGCCATCATCGTGGGCGGCAGCTTTGCCGGCCTGTCCGCCGCCCTGCAATTAGCCCGCGCCCGCCGGCGCGTCCTGCTGATCGACGGCGGCCAGCCGCGCAACCGCTTTGCCGCGCATGCGCACGGCTTCCTGGGCCAGGATGGCAAGCCGCCCCGGGAAATCTTGCGGCAGGCGCGCGAGCAGTTGGCCCAGTACCCTTGCGTCAAGTTCCTGGATGGCGAGGCGGTCAGTGCGAGCGCGCACGCCGGACTGCTGCGCGTGACGATGGCGGCGGGAGAGGAAGTCCAGGGCAAGCACCTGATCCTGGCAACGGGGCTGCGTGACCAATTGCCTGCGCTGGCGGGCCTGCAGGAACGCTGGGGGCAGACCGTGCTGCATTGCCCCTATTGCCATGGCTATGAAGTGGCCGGCCGCCCGCTGGGCGTGCTGGCCGCGCATCCGCTATCCGCGCACCAAGCCGTGCTGCTGCCGGACTGGGGGCCCACCACCTATTTCACGCAGGGCGAATTCGAACCGGATGCGGAACAGGCAGCGCTGCTGGACAGGCGCGGCGTGCGTATCGAACGCACGCCCATCGTGGAACTCATGGGCACGGCGCCGGCGCTGGATGCCGTCAAGCTCGCCGATGGGCGACGCATGGCGGTGCACGCGCTGTTCGTGGCCAGCAAGACCCATATGGCCAGTCCGCTCGCGATGCAGCTGGGTTGCGCGTTCGACGACGGTCCGCTCGGCCCCGTGATCCGCACCGACGAGTTCAGGCAGACCACGGTGCCTGGCGTCTTTGCCGCGGGGGATGCGGCCATTCCGATGAGCAACGCGACGCTTGCCAGCGCCTCAGGCGTGATGGCGGGCGTGTGCGCGCATCGCGCGCTGGTCATGGCGTAGGCGAGGCCAGGCCGCTCCGGGCCTGATCTGAAGGGGCCGGGAGCGGCCTACAGGTGGTCCTTGAAGAACTCCACGACCTTCGCATTCAGGTCCTGGTGGAACTGCTGGCGGTCGAAGCCCGCCGCCTCCATGCAATATACGGACAGGGTCTCGGCCTGCTCCGCCGGGCAACGCGCCAGGAAATCGAAGTGCCCTGCCCCCCTCGCCACCTGAAAGTCCGGCGCGGCGGGCAGCCCCTGGCGCACCGCCTCCACGCTGGCAGGGCTGACGCCATCGCCGCCCCGTTCCGATGCCCACAATTGCACCGGAATCTTCACCGCCTTCAAGGCATCGCCGGGAAACGCGTTCAACGGGTCCGCGATGACCGCCGCCTTGATGCGATCGTCGTGCACATAAGACTGCTGTGGGATCTTCCCGGCGGCAATGTCGCGGCACATCGGCAGCGACGGAGTGGTCTGGCAAATGGCGAGGCCGGCCCGGAAATCCGGCACGCCCCCCGCCAGCACCAGCGCGGTATAGCCGCCGCGTGAAAAGCCGTAGATGCCAATCTTGCCAGCATCCACCTTCGCCCTCTGCGGCCAGGCGGTCGTCATGTAGTCGATCAACCGCCGTACTTCCCGAGGGCGGGTCGAGAAAATCGACAGATACCCCTGCCGCGACCGGTCCGCCCAGTTGTCGCCTACATGGTTGACCGCCGCGACCACGAAACCCGCATTGGCCAACGCGGCAGCGGTGTCGTGATGACCCAGGAACGAGCCGCTGGATCCATGCGACATGACGATAAGCGGATGCCGGCCTTCAGGCACCGGGCAGTTCAGGACGCCGGAGATCGGGGTCCGGCCGACTTTGATCTCGGCGGCAGGCGCCGCGCACGGATACCAGATGGCGCCGGATAGCCCGGGGCCGTTCTGGTCCATGGGGAGGGTCAGGCGCTGGAAACCGGCGGCTTGAGACAGGCTGGCCGAAAGCGCGGACACGAGGATGAATGAGGAGCAGACGACAGAACGAAAGACCATATTTAAACGAAAGCAAAATAGTAGGGACTATTGCCCGGTGATGGTTGCCGCGCCGATTTGTGTGCCTGGCTCTAATTTGCTGATTTTGGCTTGCAGCTGCCCAGTAAGCGAAAAATGCACCTCGATGTCGGTCGGCTCAAAGTTCTCTACTGTGTATTCGCCTCCGAGGCTCGGCAAAAGCTTGAATCCGAACAATTGTCCGCCAGACAAGCTCAACCCCGAGGCCCGCAATGCCCCGACGAGCCCAGCGTCGAAAAACTGCACGACGAAGTCTTGTTGTTGAATCAGTTCCTGAAATTCAGCCGACGAGCCCGCTACCGGGACCAAATCGGCAGACCCGACATCCAACAATTGGATTTCACCGGAATTCATGTTCTGCACGAACACATTTCCGATAGCGGTAATCAGCACGGGGGAGTGATTCTCACCCAGCAACCAGGACCAGTCCTCCAACAGCGTACCGGAATCAAGATGCTGCGCTCTTGCAATCAGATCATCAAAAGTCATATGCCTACGCCCCAGGTCCTGTGGTGGGACCGCCCGCCACAAAGGGAAGGTGGTCCGCTTATCGTCGAGATCAACCTCGAAACATGCGCTGAATTTCGCGCAAGCATACAAGAGATGCCCTGGACTGCTTTGCCGGGTTACCCCTTCCCAAAAAAAACGCCACGTTTCCGTGGCGTTCAGCTTGACCGTAGACATGCTACCGGACCTTGCCCTCCTTCCAGGCCGCCAGCAGCTTTTCATACGGGATGGTTTCGCCCTTGGGCTTCTCGTTCGCCAGCTTCTTCCAGGGCGCGTGCTGATCCGACAGCCACTTGCTGGGATCGCTCTTGGCGTTCAGCTTCGGCGCGCATTGCGCCATGCCTGCCCGTTCCAGGCGCGCCATCACCTGGTCCATTTCATTGGCCAGGTTGTCCATGGCGGCCTGCGGGGTCTTTTCGCCCGTGACGGCCGTGGCGACGTTCTTCCACCACAGTTGCGCCAGCTTCGGATAGTCCGGCACGTTGTTGCCCGTGGGCGTCCATGCCACGCGGGCGGGGCTACGGTAGAACTCGATCAGGCCGCCGTAGTTCGCGGCGTTCTTCGTGAAGAAGTCGCTGTGGATGTCGCTGTCGCGGATGAAGGTCAGGCCGGTGATGGATTTCTTCAACGACACCGACTTTGACGTGACGAATTGCGCGTACAGCCAGGCGGCGGCCATCTTGTCTGGGTTGGTGGACTTGAAGAACGTCCATGAACCTACGTCCTGGTAGCCGTTCTGCATGCCGTCCTTCCAGTACGGGCCATAGGGCGACGGGGCCATGCGCCATTTCGGGGTGCCGTCGTCGTTGACGACCGGCAGGCCCTTCTTGGTCATGTCGGCCGTGAACGCCGTGTACCAGAAGATCTGCTGGGCGATCTGGCCTTGCGCCGGGACGGGGCCGGATTCCGAGAAGGTCATGCCCATGGCTTGCTGCGGGGCGTACTTCTTCATCCAGTCGATGTATTTGGTCAGCGCATAGACGGCGGCGGGGCTGTTGGTGGCGCCGCCGCGCGATACCGAGGCGCCCACCGGGGTGCATTTGTCGTCGGCGACGCGGATGCCCCATTCGTCCACTGGCATGCCGTTGGGCAAACCCTTATCGGCGGCGCCGGCCATGGACAGCCACGCGTCGGTGAAGCGCCAGCCCAGCGACGGGTCCTTCTTGCCGTAGTCCATGTGGCCGTAGACCTTTTTGCCATCGATCTCCTTGACGTCGTTGGAGAAGAAGTCGGCGATGTCTTCGTAGGCGGACCAGTTGGTGGGCACGCCCAGGTCGTACCCGTACTTGGCCTTGAACTTGTCCTTCAGGTCCTGCCGGGCGAACCAGTCGGCGCGGAACCAGTAGACGTTGGCGAACTGCTGGTCGGGCAACTGGTACAGCTTGCCGTCGGGCGCGGTGGTGAACTTGGTGCCGATGAAATCCTTGATGTCCAGGTTGGGGTTGGTCCATTCGCGGCCCGCGCCGGCCATGTAGTCGGACAGTGGCAGGATGGCGCCGTAGCGATAGTGCGTGCCGATCAGGTCGGAGTCCGAGATCCAGCCGTCGTAGATGGACTTGCCGGACTGCATGGACGTCTGCAGCTTTTCGACGACGTCGCCTTCCTGGATCAGGTCATGGTTGACCTTGATGCCGGTGATTTCACTGAATGCCTTCGCCAGCGTCTTGGATTCGTACTCGTGCGTGGTGATGGTTTCGGATACGACGCTGATTTCGTTGACGCCCTTGGCACGGAGTTTGGCGGCGGCGTCCATGAACCACTTCATTTCCGCCATCTGCTGGTCTTTGGACAACGTCGATGGCTGGAACTCGGAATCCACCCACTTCTTCGCTTCCGGCTCGCCGGCCCATGCCCCTGACGTTCCGATCAGGGCGATAGCCGCTGCCATGGCATGCATGCGCAATTTCATGACCTGTCTCCTCGAATGGCCTTCCCCATCTTTTGCTGCGGACCTCTGGCCGGGGAAGATGCGGGCCCGTAGTCCTTGAACCAAGTGAGGGATCGAAACGCCCCTTCAGCCTTTTCTCATGATGAAGGCCAACAACAGCATGGACAGCACGAAGCTGATCCACACCGATGGCGGCTCATCCAGCGAAAACCACTCCACCGCCTTCTGCCCGAACCCCAGGAACGCCAGGTTGAGCCAGGCGGCGGCCATCAAACCGATGAACAGCCTGTCGCCACGCGTGGTGCGCAGCGGCAGGAAGCCCTTGCGCTCGACCGTGGGCGCCTTCAATTCCCAGACCGTCATGCCGATCAGCATCAGGACGATGCAGGTGAAGAACACGGCGACGGGAGTGGTCCATACCATCCAGCTGAACATGTCGCGCCCCTCCCCCTAGACCCGGCCCATCGCGAAGCCCTTCGCGATGTAGTGGCGCACGAACCAGATGACGATGCCGCCGGGCACGATGGTCAGCACGCCCGCGGCCGCCAGCACGCCCCAGTCCATGCCGGAGGCCGACACGGTGCGGGTCATGGTGGCCACGATGGGCTTGGCGTTGACGGACGTGAGCGTGCGCGCCAGCAGCAGTTCCACCCAGCTGAACATGAAGCAGAAGAACGCCGCCACGCCCACACCCGACTTGATCAGCGGCAGGAAGATCGTCAGGAAGAACCGCGGGAACGAATAGCCATCGACATAGGCAGTTTCATCGATTTCGCGCGGCACGCCGGACATGAAGCCTTCCAGGATCCACACGGCCAGCGGCACGTTGAAGACCAGGTGCGCCAGCGCCACGGCCAGATGCGTGTCCATCAGCCCGAACGAGCTGTACAGCTGGAAGAACGGCAGCAGGAACACAGCCGGCGGCGTCATGCGATTGGTCAGCAGCCAGAAGAACACGTGCTTGTCGCCGATGAAGCGGTAGCGCGAAAACGCATAGGCCGCCGGCAGCGCCACCGCCAGCGAGATCACGGTGTTGATGACCACATAGATCAGCGAATTGATGTAGCCCGAATACCAGGCCGGGTCCGTGAAGATGGTGCGGTAATGCTCGAAGGTGAAGTCGCGCGGCCACAGCGTCAGGGTGCTGACGATCTCGGTGTTCGTCTTGAACGACATGTTCAGCATCCAATACAGCGGCAGGATGGCAAACACCAGGTACAGGATCAGGAAGGCGGAGCGCCACCAGGTGGAGTTGTCACGCATTGGCACGCTCCTCGTCGACGCCACCCGTGGTGCCCGCGCGCTGCATCCAGTTGTAGAGGATGAAGCACAGCAGCAGGATGATCAGGAAGTAGATGATCGAAAACGCCGCGGCCGGACCCAGGTCGAACTGGCCCACGGCCTTCTGCGTGAGGTATTGCGACAGGAAGGTGGTGGCGTTGCCCGGCCCGCCGCCCGTCAGCACGAAGGGCTCGGTATAGATCATGAAGCTGTCCATGAAGCGCAGCAGCACCGCGATCATCAACACGCCGCGCATCTTGGGCAGCTGGATGTAGCGGAACACCGCCAGGCGCGACGCGCCGTCGATGCGGGCGGCCTGATAGTAGGCGTCGGGGATGGCGCGCAGGCCCGCATAGCACAGCAGCGCGACCAGCGGCGTCCAGTGCCAGACGTCCATCACCAGCACGGTCACCCACGCATCGACGTCGTTGCCGGTGTAGTTATAGTCCACGCCCAGCCATGACAAGGTGGCGCCAAGCAAGCCGATGTCGGTACGGCCGAACACCTGCCAGATGGTGCCCACGACGTTCCACGGGATCAGCAGCGACAGCGCGATGATGACCAGCACGGCGGACGCGCGCCAGCCGCTGGCGGGCATCGACAGCGCCAGCAGGATGCCCAGCGGGATCTCGATGGCCAGCACCGCCAGCGAAAAGCCGATCTGCCGGAACAAGGCCCCGTGCAGTTCTTCGTCCTGCAGCACGGCGGCAAACCATTCCGTGCCGACGAAGACGCGGCGTTCGGGCGAGATGATGTCCTGCACCGAATAGTTGACGATGGTCATCAGCGGCAGGATGGCCGAAAACGCCACGCACAGCACCACGGGCAGGACCAGGAACCAGGCCCGGTGATCGATGGGTTTCATGGGATCAGCACCTCGTCGCGGTAGAAGCAGGTGTGCGGGTTCAACACCGACAGCCAGACCGTGCCGCCGGCGGCGGCGGGCACGACGTTGCTGCCCAGCCGCGCGCGCACGGGCGTGCCTTCAAAGTCGGCCACCAGCAAGGTATAGGTGCCGACGTCCTGCACGCGGTCCACACGCACGGGCACGGCGCCTGCCGCGCCGGCTTCGGTCACGCGCAGGTATTCGGGGCGCACACCCAGCTTGACGGGGCCGGCGCCGGCCAGTCTGGCCCCCAGGGCCTCGGGCGCGCCGCCGACCTGGCTTTGCCCGACCCACAGCGCGCCGTCGCGCCATTGCGCGGGCAGGAAGTTCATGCCCGGCGAACCGATGAAGTGGCCCACGAAGGTGTGGGCGGGTCTTTCGAAGAGGTCGTCCGCGGTGCCCACCTGCACCGCGCGGCCCCGCGCCATCACCATGACCTGGTCCGCGAAGGTCAGCGCCTCGGTCTGGTCGTGGGTCACGTAGATCAGCGTCAGTTTGAATTCGTGGTGGATTTCCTTGAGTTTGCGCCGCAGCTCCCATTTCAGTTGCGGGTCGATGACGGTCAGCGGTTCGTCGAACAGGATGGCCGACACGTCGCTGCGCACGAGGCCGCGCCCCAGCGAGATCTTCTGCTTGGCGTCGGCGGTCAGGCCGCTGGCGCGGCGGTCCAGCACTGCGGACATCTCCAGCATTTCGGCGATGCGGCCCACCCGCTCGCGAATGCGGTCCGGCGCAATCCCGCGGTTGCGCAACGGGAATGCCAGGTTATCGGCCACCGTCATGGTGTCGTACACGACCGGAAACTGGAACACCTGGGCAATATTGCGCGCCTGCGGGGTCTTGGCGGTGACGTCCTGCCCATCGAACAGGATGCGGCCATGCGACGGGCGCAGCAGGCCCGACACGCAATTGAGCAGCGTGGTCTTGCCGCAACCTGACGGGCCCAGCAAGGCATAGGCGCCGCCATCGCGGAAGGTGAACTTCAGCGGCAGCAGCGCGTAGTCCTCGTCGGTCTTGGGATCGGCCACGTAGGAATGCGAGAGGTCCAGCTCGATCTGGGCCATCAGGCAACCTCCCCTGCGCCGGCAGGCTGGCGCGGCGCGGCAAGCAACGCCCCGTCGGCGCCGAAGGCATAGGTCTGGGCCGGATCGAAATAGAGCTCGACGCGCTGGTCCAGCGTGTACCGGTGCACGCCCGGCAACTGCGCGACGACGTTGCCCGCGGCCGTTTCGGCATGGACGAAGGTGTCCGAACCGGATATCTCGGCAAGCTTCACCACGCCCGGCAGGCCGATGTGGCCCGGACGCGGCTCGACATCCAGGGCGCCGGCACGCAGGCCCGCGGTCAGGTCGGCGCCCGCCTCGGGCGGCAGGCGGCGCTCGACCGCCATTTGGCCTTGCAAGACGAAACCCGTGTCCGTGCGGCGCGCGGCAAACAGGTTCATGGGCGGGTCGCTGAAAGCGCGCGCCACGCGGATGGAATTGGGCCGGTGAAACACCTCGGCGGTGGGCCCGTATTGCAGCAATTCGCCCGCATCCAGCACCGCGGTGTGGCCGCCAAGCAACAGGGCTTCCCCGGGTTCGGTCGTGGCGTAGACCACCGTGGACCGCCCTTCGGCGAACAATTCCGACAGTTCGTCGCGCAATTCCTCGCGCAGCTTGTAGTCCAGGTTGACCAGCGGTTCGTCCAGCAGGATCAGCGGCGCGTCCTTGACCAGGGCGCGGGCCAGCGCCACGCGCTGTTGCTGCCCGCCGGACAGTTCCGAAGGGTAGCGATCAAGCAGATGATCGATATGCAGGCGCGCCGCCATGGCGCGGACCTTTTCGCGAATGTCCCGTTCGCCGCGCAGCTTCAGCGGCGACGCGATGTTGTCGTAGACCGACATCGACGGGTAATTGATGAACTGCTGATAGACCATGGCCACGTTGCGCTGGCGCACGGGCACGCCGGTCACGTCCACGCCGTCAACCAGCACGCGGCCTTCGGTGGGCCGGTCCAGCCCGGCCATGATGCGCATCAGGGAGGTCTTGCCGGCCAGGGTCACCCCCAGCAGCACCGTCATGGCGCCCGGAACCGGGGCCAGGCTCATGGGAGTCAGGTGCGTCTGCGAGCCGGCTCGCAAACCAATCCTGTCCAGGGTCAGCTGCATCTAGTCTCCTCAACCTACTTATACGTCCCTATTTTTTACACGGACTTCGGTATTCGGTACAGCGAGCCAGCCTGCGCGCGAACGCACGCAACACGATGAGCATACTCTTTCAGATGGCTTTCGTTTTTTGTGCGTTTTACTCAAGAAGCGAACAAAAAACAATCTTGCAGTGCGGCATTATTTTTCGCTTTTGTTGTTTTATCATTCGTCTATGACACTGAATCCACGACAGAGCGCTTTGATCGAAATGGTGCGGGCCCAGGGCTCGGCATCCATCGAAGAGCTTGCCAAACGCTTTGACGTCACGCTGCAGACCGTGCGGCGCGACGTGAACATCCTTTCCGAAGCCGGCCTGCTGTCGCGCTTTCACGGCGGCGTGCGCATCGAAGCCTCGACCATCGAGAACATCGCCTACCGCAAGCGCCAGGGCCTGCACGCGGCCGGCAAGCAGCGCATCGCCGAGGCCGTGGCCCGTGCCGTGCCCGACGGCTGTTCGCTGATCCTGAACATCGGTACCACCACCGAGGCCATCGCGCGAGCGCTGCTGCGCCACCGCGGCCTGCGCGTCATCACGAACAACCTGCATGTGGCCGACATCCTGTCCGACAACCCGGACTGCGAAGTCATCGTGGCCGGCGGCGTGGTGCGTTCGCGCGACCGCGGCATCGTCGGTGAAGCCACGATGGACTTCATCCGCCAGTTCAAGGTGGATATCGGACTGATCGGCATTTCGGGCATCGAAGCCGACGGCACGCTGCGCGACTACGACTTCCGCGAAGTGCGCGTGGCCCGGACCATCATCGAACAATCGCGCGAGGTCTGGCTGGCCGCCGACAGCAGCAAGTTCAAACGCCAGGCCATGGTGGAACTGGCGCACATTTCGCAGATCGACCGCTTCTTCACCGACGCGCATCCGCAAGAACCGCTGGCGCAAGTGCTGCTGGATTCCGGCGTGCGCTGCGATGTGGCGGCGGTCCCAAGCACGGCCGGCGCGCCCTCCACGAATACCTCAGCACCCAACGCTTGAACCGGCGCGCCGGATCCGGGCCCCCTGCCCGCCCCCGGCTGCCCGCACACGATAACCACGCTTTTACCTGGCGGCCCCGCCGCAACGACTTATGAACCAACCGCTCGCCAACGTCACCCCGCCCGACCGCAACCGCCTGTTGTCCACCTTGGACAACACGCCTTCCTGGGACGTCATCGTCATCGGCGGCGGCGCGACGGGCCTGGGCACCGCGGTCGATGCCGCTTCACGCGGCTACCGCACGCTGCTGATCGAAGGCGCCGACTTTGCCAAGGGCACGTCCAGCAAGGCCACCAAGCTGGTGCACGGCGGCGTGCGCTACCTGGCCCAGGGCAACGTCAGCCTGGTGCGCGAAGCGCTGCATGAACGCGGCCTGCTCAATCGCAACGCGCCGCATCTGGTGTGGCCGCTGGGCTTCGTAGTGCCCGCCTACAACTGGATGGACCAGCCCTTCTACGGCATCGGCCTGAAGATGTACGACATGCTGGCCGGCAAGCTGAACCTGGCGCCCAGCCGCTGGCTGTCGCGCCGCGACACGCTGGCCAACGCCCCCACCCTGGCCGAAAACGTCAACGGCCGCGGCCTGAAAGGCGGCGTGCTGTATTACGACGGTCAGTTCGACGACGCGCGCCTGGCCATGAGCCTGATGCGCACGCTGTTCGACCTGGGCGGCACGGCCGTGAACTACGTGCGCGCCACGGGTTTGACCACCACCAACGGCAAGGTGGATGGCGTAACGGCGCAAGACGTCATTGGCGGCGCCAGCTTCTCGCTGCGCGCCCGCTGCGTGATCAACGCCACCGGCGTCTGGGTGGATGCCGTGCGCCGCATGGAAGACAAGAACGCGCCGACGATGGTCGCGCCCAGCCAGGGCGTGCATCTGACCTTGCCGCGCGACTTCCTGCCGGGCAACCGCGCCATCCTGATCCCCAAGACCGACGACGGCCGCGTGCTGTTCGTGGTGCCGTGGAACGGCCACACCATCGTTGGCACGACCGACACGCCGCGTGACGACTTGCCGCTGGACCCCGAAGCCGGCGCCCAAGACGTGGACTTCATCCTGGGCACGGCCGCGCGCTACCTGAGCCGCAAGCCCACGCGCGACGACGTTACCAGCGTCTGGGCCGGCCTGCGTCCGCTCGTCAAGGCCACGGGTGAGGCGTCGACCAAGCAGCTGTCGCGCGAGCACACCATCCTGGTGTCCAACGCCGGGCTGGTGACGGTGACGGGCGGCAAGTGGACGACGTACCGCCGCATGGCGCAGGACGTGGTGGACACCGCGATCCAGCACCAGTTGCTGACGCAAGCCAGCTGCCGCACCGAATCGCTGCCGCTGCATGGCGCTTCGGGCCTGGCGCCGTCGCAGGAACACGCCGGCACGCCGGACAGCTACTACGGCAGCGACCTGACCACCTTGAAGGCCCTGCCGGGCGCGGACCGCATGCTGGTCAACGCCAGCGGCCTGTCCGAAGCGCATGTGCGTTTTGCCGCGCGTTTCGAATTGGCGCGCAGCGCCGAAGACGTGCTGGCCCGCCGCAACCGCGCACTGTTCCTGGATAGCGAAGCGGCGATGCTGGCCGCCCCCGAAGTGGCGCGCATCCTGGCTGAAGAACTGGGCCACGACCCCGCCTGGCAGCAACGCACGCTGCAGAACCTGGCCGTGGTCGCGGCCAACTATCGCCTGAAATAAGGCCGGCGCGTGCCGTTAAGGCACGCGCAACGGGCTTTTCAATATCATCGCTTCGAAGAGCCGCAGCAGGTCCGGATCGCACTTGGATCCGGACTCGCGGTTCAGGATGCGCATGATCTCGGCGTGCGAACGCGCCGGATGGTAGGGCCGCGTGTCGCCCAGCGCATCGTAGGAATCCGCCAGCGAAATGATGCGTGAATGCAGCGGGATATCGTGCCCTGACAGCCCTGCCGGGTAGCCGGAACCGTCGAAGTGTTCGTGGTGGTGGCGCACCGCGTGCGCGATCAGGTCGCGCTGCGGCATCGCGCTTTTCATGATGATGTCGGCGCCGGTGGCCGCATGCGACTTCATGATTTCCCAATCTTCCGCTTCCAGGCGCTTGGGTGAAAACAGCACGCGGTCGGGCGTGCCGATCTTGCCCACATCATGCAGCCTTGCAGCGACGGCCACCGCGGCTTGCTCGGGCTCTGGCAGGCCGCAGGCCTGGGCCAGCGCCACGCTCAGCGCGACCACCCGGTCGCAATGGCGGCCAGTGGCCGGGTCACGCGCCTGCATGGCGGCAAACAGCGCGGCCTCACAGGAACCATCGGGGTATTCGGGTACGTCTGGGGGCATCAGGAAGATGCGCGGCGTTGCAACGGAACGCGCGCAGTGTGTCAGAAAGTAGCAATTCTGACACACTGCGCAGCAATCCTGACCAAACAGATTTCAGTTCTTCAACCGTTCCAGCAAGGCTTGCGCCACACCGACTGACGATGCCGGGTTCTGCCCGGTGACCAGCAAGCCGTCGCTGACCACATGCGGCTGCCAGTCCGGCCCGCTGCTGTACAAGCCGCCCAGCCGGGTCAATTCGTCTTCAACCAGGAACGGCACGACATCGGTCAGTTGCACGGCCGCCTCTTCCGCGTTGGAAAAACCGGTGACCTGGCGCCCCTGCACCAACGGCTTGCCGTCGGCGGTCTTGGCATGGCGCAGCACGCCGGGCGCATGGCACACAGCCGAGACCGGCTTGCCGGCGGCCAGCATGGTTTCGATCAATCCGACGGACTTGGTGTCTTCCGCCAGGTCCCATAGCGGGCCGTGGCCGCCGGGATAGAACACCGCGTCATAGTCGGCCGCCTGCACGTCGGCCAGCCGGCGGGTGGACGCCAGCACCCGCTGCGCCTCGGTATCCTGGCGAAAGCGTCGCGTGGCGTCGGTCTGCGCGTCGGGGTCATCGCTTTTGGGGTCCAGCGGCGGCTGGCCGCCCTTGGGCGACGCCAGCGTCACCGTGGCGCCCGCATCCACGAACGCGTAGTACGGCGCGGCAAACTCTTCCAGCCAGAAGCCTGTCTTGCGGCCGGTATTGCCCAATGTGTCATGGGATGTCAGCACGATCAGGATTTTCATGTTGCGCTCCGTTGTGTGGCGCTATTCGTCCGGGCCGACGCGCACAATGCGCTTGCCGGCGTTTTCGCCCTTCAGCAGCCCCATCAGGCCGCGCGGCGCATTCTCCAGCCCTTCGACCACGTCCTCGCGGTACTTGATGCGGCCTTGCGCGATCAAACCTTCCATCGCCTCGCGGAATTCGCCGTAGCGGTGCGCGTATTCATTGAAGATGATGAAGCCCTGGAACTTCAGCCGCTTGGTCAGGATGGTGCGCATCAACAGCGCCAGGCGGTCCGGGCCGTCAGGCTGGCTGGTGGCGTTGTAGGCCGAGATCAGCCCGCAGACCGGCACGCGGGCGCGCGGGTTCAACAGCGGCAGGACGGCGTCAAACACCGCGCCACCGACGTTTTCGAAATAGACGTCGATGCCCTGGGGCACGGCGCGCGCCAGCCGGCCGGGCAGATCCGGCAATTTGTGGTCCACGCAGTCGTCAAAGCCCAATTCGTCAATCACATAGCGGCACTTGTCGGCGCCGCCCGCGATGCCCACGACCTTGCAGCCGTGGATCTTGGCGATCTGCCCCACCACCGCGCCCACCGCGCCGCTGGCCGCGGCCACCACCACGGTTTCGCCGGCCTTGGGCTGGCCGATGTCCAGCAGGCCCATGTAGCCCGTGAAACCGGGCATGCCCAGCACGCCCAGCGAATACGAGGGATGCTGCGGGTTGGCGCCCAGGCGCAGCAGGCCCGTGCCGTCGGACACCGCAAAATCCTGCCAGCCGGATTGGGCCAACACCCATTCGCCAGGCTTGAAATCAGGATGGTTGGACGCCTGCACGCGTGTCACGGTGCCACCCACCATGGGCTGGCCGACCTGGACAGGTTCGGCATAGGACGGCGCATCGCTCATGCGGCCGCGCATATAGGGATCCAGCGAGAGATACACGGTGCGCAGCAGCACCTGACCTGGGCCGGGCTGCGGGACGTCCCCGGTTTCCAGACGGAAATCGCTGTCTGTGGGTTCGCCGTGCGGGCGCGCGGCAAGCACGATACGGCGGTTGATCGACGATGATTGCGGCATGAAGTCCAGCCTCCTACAGGAAGCCGCCCGGGCCTTGCGGGCAACACCCGGGTGGCAAGTTGGGGAACCGGTCCATTACACCATCGTTGTCCATCGACTCGCGCGGTAACCCTGCCATCGTTCCCCCTTTTAATTAATTAAATACTTAATTAAACTCTGCGCCATGTGCCCCGTACCGCCTCCCGCCCCCCGCCGCCCCGGACGTCCCGCGCGCCCCGACAACGCTGCCATGCGCGCCAGGCTGCTGGATATCGCCACCGGCCTGTTCGCTCTGCAAGGAGTCGCCGCGACCACCATCGCCCATATCGCCCAACGCGCCGCCGTGACGCCGGCGATGGTGCATTACTACTTCAAAAGCCGCGACCAATTGATCGACGCGGTCGTGCAAGAGCGCGTGTTGCCCGTCATCGGATATGTCTGGGCGCCGGTGCCGGTGGCCCTGGATGCCAGCCAGGATCCGGCCGCTGCGGCGCGCGGCTTCCTGGCGGAAATCGTGAAGCGCATCGTGCAGAGCGCCACGCAACAGCCGTGGTTGCCATCGCTCTGGATGCATGAAGTCGTCAATGAAGGCGGCCAACTGCGCGAACGCGTGCTGCCGCATCTGCCCTCTGACCGCTTGCAGGCGTTCGCCGGCATGATCGGGCAAGCCCAGCGCCAGGGCGCCATTACGCCGGGCGTGGAGCCCCGTTTGGTGTTCCTGTCCATCCTGGGCCTGACCCTGCTGCCACTGGCCACGTCCAACCTGTGGCGCCGCATCTGGCAGGGTGACGCGCAAGCGCAGGCCATCGATACCGACGCGATCGCGGCGCACGCCATCGCCATGCTGACGGGCGGGCTGTTCTCGCCGCCCTCCCCGCCCCCTGCTCCCTGAGGATGCCGACCATGCGCACCCGTCCCGCCCTGCTTCGTTCCCTGCCGGCCTTACCGGTGCTGGCCTTGCTGTTGGCCGGTTGCGGCAATGATCACGCCCCCTTCTACCAAGGCTATGTCGAGGGCGACTATGTCTATGTGGCCTCGTCCGAAGCGGGGCGTCTGGATGCGTTGCCGGTCAAGCGCGGGCAGCAGGTGACGGCCGATGCGCCGTTGTTCACCCTTGAGGCCACGCGCGAGCGCGCCGCCCGCGACCAGGCCAGCGCGCAATTGGCCGCGGCGACGGCGCAGATGGAAGATATCGCCACCGGCAAGCGCCCGCCTGAAGTCGACGTCAGCCGCGCCCAACTGGCCCAGGCCGAGGCCGCCAGCCGCCGGTCTGCCGCGCAACTGCAGCGCGATACCGCGCAGTTCCGCATCGGCGGCATTGCGCGGGCGCAGTTGGACGACAGCCGCGAACAGGCGCAGTCGGACGCCGCCCGCGTGCGCGAGCTGCGCGCGCAGTTGGAAGTCGCCGTCCTGCCCGGGCGCGACGACCAGCGGCGTGCGCAAGCCGCCCAGGTGGACGCGGCCCGCGCGACGCTCGCGCAAGCCGAATGGACGCTGGCGCAAAAGCAGCTGGGCGCCCCGGCCGCAGGTCAGGTGTTCGACACGATGTACCGCGTGGGCGAATGGGTGCCCGCGGGCAGCCCCGTCGTCAGCCTGCTGCCGCCCGGCAATATCAAGGTGCGCTTCTTCGTGCCGGAGACGGTGGTGGGGTCGCTGAAGGTCGGCCAGCAGGCCACCCTGCGCTGCGACGGCTGCGGCGATCCGATACCGGTGCATATCGACTACGTGTCGAACCAGGCCGAATACACGCCACCGGTCATCTACAGCCGCGAAAGCCGCAGCAAGCTGGTCTACATGGTTGAAGCCCGGCCCACGCCGGACGCGGCCACGCGCCTGCATCCCGGCCAACCCGTCGAGGCCACCCTGCAATGAGCGCACCGGACGACACCCCGCCGGACGCGGGCACCGCCGTTATCGACGTGCACGGGCTGAACAAGCACTTCGGCGACAAGCACGTGGTCAACGACGTGTCGCTGCGGGTGCGCGAAGGCGAGATCTTCGGTTTCCTCGGCCCCAATGGCAGCGGCAAGACCACCAGCATCCGGCTGATGTGCGGCCTGCTGACGCCGGACTCGGGCAGCGGCACCTGCCTGGGCTACGACATCCTGCGTGAAAGCGCCGAGATCAAGCGGCATGTGGGCTACATGACGCAGAAGTTCTCGTATTGGGACGACCTGACGATCCGCGAGAACCTGGATTTCGTGGCGCGGATGTACGGCATGTCGAACCGCAAGGAGACCGTGGACCGCGCGCTGGAGGACCTGGGACTGCACAGCCGCGCCAGCCAACTGACGGGCTCGCTGTCGGGCGGATGGAAGCAGCGCCTGGCGCTGGCGGCCTGCCTGCTGCACGAGCCCCGCCTGCTGCTGCTGGACGAACCGACCGCCGGCGTGGACCCGACGGCACGCCGCGATTTCTGGGAACAGCTGCACGAACTGGCCGCGCGCGGCATCTCGGTGCTGGTCAGCACGCATTACATGGACGAAGCAGAACGTTGCCACAAGCTGGCCTACATCTCTTACGGCAGGCTGCTGACCCAAGGCACGGCCGAAGAAGTAATCGCCGAACAACACCTGACCACCTGGGCCATCCACGGCCATAACCTGGTGCCGCTGGGGCAACGGCTGCGCGGCGCGCCGGGCGTGGACCAGACGGTGGCCTTCGGGTCGGCACTGCATGTCAGCGGCCAGGACGCGGCGCTGCTGGAACGCACGCTGCGCGGCGCCATCGACGGCCAGGACCTGAGGCTCGAGCGCATCGACACCAGCCTGGAAGACGTCTTCATCTATCTGATGAACCGGTCCACCGACAACTTCGCGGGCCCGCCATGATGCGCCATCTGCAAGGCTTTTCGTGGGCCCGCTGGTGGAGCATGGTGCTGAAGGAATTCCTGCAGCTGCGCCGTGACCGCATCACCTTCGGCATGATCGTGGGCCTGCCCATCATGCAGCTGGCGCTGTTCGGCTACGCCATCAACACCGATCCCAAGCAGATGCCCACGGCCGTCATCACGGCCGACCACAGCCCGTTCACGCGCAGCTTCATCGCGGCAATGAAGTCGTCTGACTACTTCCACATCACCGAAGAACTGGACAACGAGGAAGCCGGGCGCGCCGCGCTGGCCCAGGGGCGGGTGCTATTCGTGGTGACGATACCGCCGGACTTCTCGCGCCGGCTGCTGCGCGGCGAACGCCCCGCCCTGCTGATCGAGGCCGACGCCACGGATCCCATGGCCACCGGCATGGCGATTGGCGCCGCCACCCAACTGACCCAGGCCGTGGCGCAGAAGGACCTGACCGGGCCGCTGGCCGGCCTGGCAGGCGGACAACCGGCGTTCGACGTGCGCGTGCACCAGCTCTACAACGAAGAGCAGATCTCGCAATACAACACGGTGCCGGGGCTGATGGGCGTGATCCTGACGATGACGCTGGTGATGATGACCGGGCTTGCCATGACGCGCGAGCGCGAACGCGGCACGATGGAGAACCTGCTGTCGATGCCCGTGCGGCCGATCGAGGTGATGACGGGCAAGATCGTGCCCTACATCGCCATCGGGCTGATCCAGGCCACCATCATCCTGTTGGCGGCGCACTTCGTCTTCCATGTGCCGATTCTGGGCAGCCTGCTGTCGGTGTACCTGGCAGCGTTGCTGTTCGTCGCCGCCAACCTGACAGTGGGCATCACGCTGTCGTCGTTGGCGCAGAACCAGTTGCAGGCCATGCAGCTGACCATGTTCTATTTCCTGCCCAACATGCTGCTGTCGGGCTTCATGTTTCCGTTCCAGGGCATGCCCATGTGGGCGCAGTACCTGGGCAACCTGCTGCCGCTGACGCACTTCAACCGGCTGATTCGCGGCATCCTGCTCAAAGGCAACGGCTGGTGGGACCTGTGGCCCAGCATCTGGCCGCTGATGCTGTTCACCGTGGTCGTCATGACCGCCGCCGTGAAGTTCTATCGCCGAACCCTGGATTGACGCGCCATGCCTCGCTTAGCCCGCCCGCCCTTCGCTTCCCGTCCGCTGCCGCGCCACCGCGCGGCGCTGGCCGCCATGAGCCTGCTTGCGCTGGTCTCGGGCTGCGCGGTCGGGCCCGACTTCGCCACGCCCGCGGCCCCCGATGTCGCCTCCTATACGGCGCCGCAAGACGCCGCCCCCGCTGCCGGCGGACAACAGTTGCAGGCGGGCGTCGACATTCCCGCACAATGGTGGCAACTGTTCCATTCCGACGCGCTGGACCAATTGGTACGTCAGGCGTTGGACGCCAACCCGACGCTGGAACAGGCGCGGGCCAGCCTGCGCCAGGCCAATGAAAACCTGAACGCCGAAACCGGCGGCCGCCTGCTGCCCGCCGTCGACGGCAACCTGTCGGCCGCGCGCAAGAAGGTGGACCCGTCCGCCTATGGCGTGCCCGTCGCCGAACTACCGCCGCCGTTCACGCTGTACAACGCTTCGATCGACGTGTCCTACACGCTGGACGTGTTCGGCGCCAACCGCCGGGCGCTGGAAGGCATGGCCGCCCAGGTGGATTATCAGGCGCACGAACTGCAGGCGGCGCGCATGTCGCTGGCCGCGAACGTGGTGACGGCCGCCATCCGGCAAGCCGACGTGTCCGAACGGGTGGCAGCGACCCGCGAACTGCTGGCCGCGCAAGTGCGGCAGCAGGACATCATGCGGCAGCGCCTGGCCGCGGGCGGCATCGCGCAGGCTGACCTGAGCAACCAGGAACTGCTGGTGGCCCAGACCCGTTCCACCCTGCCGCCGCTGGACAAGCAACTGGCACAGGTCACGCACCAGCTGGCGGTTTACCTGGGCCAGCCCCCAGCCGCACTGCGTGTGGCACCGCTACGCCTGGCCGACCTGACTTTGCCCTCAAGCATCCCCACCGGCGTGCCGTCCGCGCTGACGCGACAGCGGCCCGACATCCTGGCCGCCGAAGCGCTGTGGCACAAAGCGTCGGCCGATGTGGGCGTGGCCACCGCCAACCAGTATCCGCAGTTCACGCTGACCGCCAGCTTTGGGTCGCAACGTACGCGCGTGGGCGATCTGTCCGATGGCGTGAACGTGTGGAACCTGGGGCTGGGCCTGGTGCAACCGCTGTTCCATGGCGGTGAACTGCGCGCGCGCAAACGGTCGGCGGAAGCTGCCTACGATGCCGCGGCCGCTGCGTACCGGCAAACGGTGCTGGACGGGTTCCGGCAAGTGGCCGACGCCTTGCGCGCCGTGCAGACGGACGGTGAGGCCTACCAGGCCTATGACGACGCCTGGCGCCGCGCCACCGAGGCCGAACGCATCGCGCAAGGCCGCTACCAGGCCGGCGGGATCAGCCATCTGAGCCTGCTGGACAGCCAGCGCCAGCTGTTGCAGACGCGCATTGCGCGCACCGAAGCCGATGCCGCGCGCTACGCGGATACCGCCGCGCTGCTGCAGGCGCTGGGCGGCGGCTGGTGGAACGAACCCGCCGCGCCGGCAGCCGCGCAGCTTCAGGTTCCAGCGTCACCGCAGCCATAGCGCTGCGGGTAACACCGGAAGTACGACTGGAAATGGCACCGGAGGTAGGACCGGCGCTCGGCGGCGCCCACATCGGCCCCTTCGGGCGTCGCGCGTAACAGACGCGCCGAGATCATGTCTGAGAATTCGGGTACGAAACGGGCGTTGTGCGAGGTTTAGGAATTCGATGTATCCGTAGCATCATGCATGCGCTCAAGCTGCACAGATCACTACGATTCATGAATGACCTACTAGACCTGATCGTCTTCTCTCCCGATCCCGACCAACGCGTGCGCCGCAGCGACGCACTGGCGGGCATGGGATTTTCGCCCCGCCGTTGCGAGGACTCCAACGGCCTGTTCCGCCTCTTCCAGGCGCGTCGCACGCCGTTGCTGGTGATGGAAGCCGAATTATCCGATCTCTGCATGGCCGTCGCAGGTCTGCGCGCCATGGACACCACCGCCGGCATCGTTGCCGTCTCCACCTTCGATTCCCCGGAAAACCGCATCCTGGGCCTGCATTGCGGCGCCGACGCCTGCTTCCAGCCCGACGTGGCCACCGCCGAAATCGCCGCCGCATTGCAGGCCCTGGTGCGCCGCGTGCCCGCCATGGCCGGCCGCCGGACGGCCCCCGAGGCGGAACCGCGCGCGCCCAGTGCGGCCGCGTCCGTCGACGCCAGCGGGAAATGGCAATTCCACGATGCGGCCTGGACGCTGGTCAGCCCGCAAGGCATGCGTCTGGCGCTGACGCTGGCCGAGCGCGAGTTCCTGCTGAAATTGACCGCATCGGCGGACAAGCGGCTGCCCCGCAGCGATCCGCCCGGGATCGATCCGCAAGCGGGCCGCGAGTCCATCCGCCGCACCGACGTGGTCGTCAGCCGCTTGCGGCGCAAGGCGCAAGACATGAACATGGAACTGCCGATCCGCACCGTCTGGGGCTGGGGCTACGCCTTCACCGGCGAGATCTGACGGCTTGCCCGCGGGCGTATCATGCGATGTGTGCGGCGCCGACTCCCGGCGTCTGCCCATCCCATTCTGATCCGCCGCCCGACATGGAAGTCTTTGAACGCCTGCAAGCGATGCTTGCCCAGAACCAGGCCCGCCATCGCCTGATCGAACACCCCGCGGCCGGCCGCTCGGTGGAGGTCGCCGCCATCCGCGGCACCGCCGTCAGCCAGGGCGCCAAGGCGCTGGTCTGCCGCGTGAAGATCTCGTCGAACCAGCGCAAGAACGTGCTGGCCGTCTTCCCGGCCGACAAGCAGGCCGACCTGGACGCCATTGCGCGCGCGGCCGGCGGCAAGAAGGCCTCGCTGGCCTCGCAGGACCTGGCGCGCGAATTGACGGGTTGCGAGATCGGCGCGATTCCGCCCTTTTCCTTCAACCCCGACCTGCATCTGCTGGTGGACCCCAGCCTGCGCGACCGCCACGATGAAATCGTGTTCAACGCCGGGCGCCTGGACGCGTCCATCCTGCTGAACACGGAAGACTACTTCCGGCTGGCCACGCCGGAAGTCGCCCCGTTGATCAAAGCCTGATCCCGCCCGCAATGAGGCCGCCGTGTCCCGCCCCCTGAACCGCCGAGGCGCGCGCACGTCCAACATGCGGTGGCTGATGAGCCTGGCGCATATGGAACCGTCGCCCGTCAGCCGCTGGGTGGCATTGCGGGCCGCGCTGGCCATCGGCCTGCCGTCGGCGGTAGGTCTGGCGCTGGACCAAAGCGCGGCCGCCGCGCTGGTGGCCCTGGGCGCGCTGCCCGCCATCACCGGCGACAACGGCGGCCCCTACCGGAACCGGGCGCTGTCCATCGGAGCCACCGTCTTCGGCGGCGCGCTGGGCTACCTGCTGGGCAACCTGGTGGCCGGACATGGCCTGTGGACCTCGGCTGCGATGACCGTGCTGGTGCTGATCGCCAGCCTGGTCGGCACCTTCAACAACATCGCTGCGGTGGCGACGCTGCAGTTCGCGGTGTATGTCATCGTGGGCGCCAGCCTGACGTCCAGCCTGCCGCCCTGGCTGCCGTCGGTGCTGGTGGGCGCGGGCGGGCTGTTCGGCCTGGCTCTTACCTTGTCGGGCTGGGTCGTGAACCCGATCGCGCCGGAACGCGCCGCGGTTGCGCTGGCCTACCGCAAGCTGGCCGCGATGTTCGCCGCCATCGGCACGTCACGCACCATGATCGCGCGCCGCGACATGGAAGCGGCCATGACCACCGCCTACGACACCGTGCTGGCCGCCCGCGGCCGCGCCGCCGGACCGTCACCGCGCCTGGCCCGGCTGGCGGCGCAGTTGCAGGCCTGCACGCCGCTGACCAATGCCGCGCTGGCGCTGGCGCGCGCTGGCCGCGTGCTGCCGCCGGAGTGCGCGCGTGTCATGAACCGGCTGGCGGACCGTGTGGAAAACGACGCGGAGCCCCACCTCGGCGACGACATCGCCGCGCTGAGGCTGGCAAACATGCCGCAATTGGCGGATGCGCTGGCCCAGGCCCTGCCGCTGCTGGACGGCGCCATGCCACCCGGCGCAGATGCGTTGGCCACGCTGGCGCCCGTCCGCCCGCGCACGCCGTGGCGCGTCTTGGCGCGCACCTACCGGCCCGGGCCGGCCACCGTACGCTACCTGGTCCGGCTAGGCCTGTGCCTTATCGCCGCCGAGGCCGTGGCGTGGGCGGTGGCCTTGCCCCGGTCCTACTGGGTGCCGCTGATCGTGGTGGTGATCTTCAAACCCAACTTCGGCTCGGTCTTTGCCCGCGCGCTGCAAAGCTGCGGCGGCAGCGTCGTGGGCGTCGCCATCAGCGCCACCGTGCTGGCCGTGGATCGCAGCGGCATCGCCAGCCTGTTGACGGTGGCGGTGCTGGCTTCCCTGCTGCCCTGGTCCATCCGCCGCAACTACGGGCTGTTCTCCGCCATTCTGGTGCCCATCCTGATGCTCTTGATCGGTGCCTTGCAGCCCGGCACCTGGGCGATTGCCCTGGCGCGGCTGATCGACGTGGGCATCGCCGCCGGCATCGTGCTGCTGGTGGGCTACCTGCCGTGGATCCGTATCGAACGCCACAACCTGGACCATGCCGTATCCGCCGCGATGGATACGTTGGCCGCCTATCTGAATACGGTTTTCCAGGCAGCGCCCGGCAGCCGCCACAGCCTGCGCGCAAGCGCCTATGCCCGCTTGTCCGACCTGCGCATCGCGCTGCAGCGCGGCTTGTCCGAACCCCGCCTTGTCAGCCGCCGCGCGCTGGCGTGGTGGCCGGTGGAGGTCGCCCTCGAACGCGTGGCCAACGCCATTTCGGATACGGCGTGGTCGCTGCCCGCCGGCCAGGCCGCGCCCAGCGCCGCCGAGGTCGCGGCGCTGGCGGAAACCTTGCATGCCATGAGCCTCGCCGTCGACCAGGGCGCAGCCGTATCCGCCACCCCCATCACCGCCCCCTCGCCTGCGCTGGCCGACGTCGCCGCCGAAATCGAAGCGCTGCGCGCCGCGCTGGCCGGCCCGGATTTCGCCGCCGCGCCAGGCGCCGGCGCCCCCAGAACCCCCGTACACCAGGTCTGAACCATGTGTCTTGCCGTATTGGCCCTGCATGCCTTACCGGGCATCCCCGTCCTGATCGCCGCCAACCGCGACGAATTCCACGCCCGCTTGACGCATCCGGCGGCCGAGTGGGCCGATGCGCCCGGTGTCTACGCCGGCCGCGACGGCTTGGCCGGCGGCACCTGGATGGGCGCGACCTCGCGGGGCCGCTACGCGCTGGTCACCAACTTCCGGGAACCGGGCCGGCACCTGGATGCCGCGCCCTCGCGCGGCGCGCTGGTCGAAGACTTCCTGCGCGGCGGGACGTCGCCCGCCGAATACCTGGCGCGCGTCCATGAAAAGGACCAGGCCTACAACGGCTTCAACCTGATCGTGGGCGACGCGCTGCAAGCCTGGTACCTGAGCAACCGCGATGGCGCGCCGCGCGCGCTGCCACCCGGCATCTACGCGCTGTCCAACCATCTGCTGGACACCCCGTGGCCGAAGCTGGCGCGCACCAAGGCCGCCTTTACCGCCGTCCTGGACCGGGCGCCGCAGCCCGATATGCCCGCGCTCTTCGCCGCCCTGGCGGACCGCCAGGGCGCGGAAGACGACGAACTGCCTGCCACGGGCCTGCCGCGAGATCGCGAAAAGCTATTGAGCAGCCCTTTCATTGTCAGTCCGAACTATGGCACCCGCAGCTCCAGCGTGCTGGCGCTGCACGCCGACGGCGCGGGTCAGCTGGAAGAAAGGCGCTTCGCCCCGGACGGAACAATCAGCGGCGAGAGCCGGCTGGCGTTCGCCTGGCAGACGGGGTTTTCCGGCGATATGCTTGCCGAATGCGGTTAAGGCCGGCGCGAGATTTCTTTTCGTGTCAGCCGGCCCCAGACACGCGAACTCGGCGCCCGCTTCCCGGTCGAAACCCTTGTCGCCTACTCCAGGAGAACCTGATGAACAAACGCATTGAACGCTGCACCCTGGCCGCCATGATGGCGGTGGGCAGCATGGCCATCGCCGGCGTCCTGTCGACCGCGCAGGCGGCGTTGCCCCCGGTCAAGCACCAGGGCACGGTGCAGTATGTCAGCGGCGGGATCGGCATCGATGAATCGGAAGCCATGAAGGCGGCCGCCCTCGACTATCCGCTGGCGCTCACTTTTGCCGCCCAACGCGATGGAAAGGCGGATTACGTCGCCAGCGTCGGCGTCGCCATCCATGACGCGCAAGGCAAGGAAGTGCTGAAGGCCACGGCAGAAGGCCCGTACATGCTGGTGAAGTTGCCGGCCGGGGCCTACAAGGTTTCTGCTACCTACGAAGGCAAAGCCCAGGTGCGCGAAGTGACCGTGCAGAACACGGGTACCGCCCGCGCCGTCTTCGAATGGAAGTAAGCGGCGCCCTCGCGCCGCCCGCACGTGACGCGCACCGGAACGTTTTCCGGCCCGCGCCGCGCGCCATTGGCGTGGCATTCGCGCGCCTTAGACGCCCGAGAACAGGATCGCGATCACGAAGCCCACGCTGATCGCCCAGACCAGCGACCGCAACGCGCCCCAGCCGGCCAGGTACATGGCCAGGTAGCCCAGGCGCACGCCCAGCCAGCAGGCCATCAGCGTAGCGACATGCGCGGGCGATGCCTGGGTATACAGCGCGAACAGCACCGCTGCGTAGAAGAACGGCAGGGCCTCGAAGGTATTGATCTGCGCGGCATTGGCCCGCGCGCGCCACCCTTCCTGGCGCGCTAGCCACGCCCGCGGATCATTGTTGTCGAATTGTTTGCCCCCCGCCTTGGCGACTATCGTCGAGACGAACGGCAGAATCGCCGCCGCCAGCATCAACCACGCGATCATTTTCATTTTTGCTCCAGGGTGCGGACGGACGAGGAGTCCGCCGGATAGACAAGGCGGCTTTGCGCCGCCGTGTGCGGCATCGTCGCCTGAAAGGCCCGGTTGGGCAAGCCGGTACGCTTACACTTTGCGCTTTGCTTGCCCGCGCCTGCTTCGATGCCGTTCCTGTCTCCCTGGTCCGCCCTCTTTCTTTCCACCGCCCTGCTCTGGCCGCCAGCCACCCGCCGCTGGGCGCTGGCGCCGCTCGCCGTCGCCTGGGCCTGGGCGTGGTCGGAGGGGTTGATCGATCCGGTGGCGTTCGCTGCGCCTGCACTGCTGTTGCTGGCGGCGGCATGGGTGCGGCCCGCATCCGGCGCGGTGACGCGCGCAGCGGGCCATGCTTTGTTCCTGATATTGGCGGCCGCGCTTTTCCTGCATCTATTGCCCGGATTCCATAATCCGCAGGTCATCGCGCCGGCGCCGTTGAGTCCCGACGCGGTGCCCTTCGGCATGTACCTGAATCTGGACAAGCCGCTCGTGGCGTTCTGGGTGGTGCTGGCCTTGGCGCCGCTCATGGCGGGCGGCAACGCGCGCATCACGGCGGCGTCTGCCTTGCTGGCGGCTGCCGCGGCGATTGCGGTGTGTCTGGGGGTTGCACTGGCGCTGGGCGTGGTGGGCTGGGCGCCCAAATGGCCGGACAGCGGCTGGATCTGGCTGATCAACAACGCGCTGCTGGTCACGCTAGCCGAAGAAGCCTTGTTCCGCGGCTATGTGCAGCAGCAGTTGGCGACGCGTTGGCGCCGCCATCGCTGGGGAGGCTGGGCCGCCGTGGCGGTTGCCGCCGTGCTTTTCGGACTGGCGCATTACGCCGGCGGCTGGCAATGGGTTTTGCTGGCGGGCCTGGCCGGCGTGGCCTATGGCGTCGCGTACCGCTATGGCGGACTGGCGGCAGCGGTGCTGGCGCACCTCGGCCTGAACGCCGCGCACTTCGGCCTATTTACCTATCCGATGCGCGCGGTGCTGTAGGCCCGGCTGCCGCGCTGCTTTACGGCAGCGCGGGGTAGTCCGTGTAGCCGGCGGCGCCCTGCGAATAGAACGTGGACGACTCCGGCGCGTTCAGCGGGGCGTCCAGTTCGAAGCGGCGCGTCAAGTCCGGGTTGGCGATGTACTGCACGCCGAACGCCACGGCATCGACACGGCCTGCCGTGATGGCGGCCTCGGCGGATTCCCGCGTGTAGCCTTCGTTGCCGATATAGACGCCGCCAAACGCAGCCTTCAGCTTCGGCCCCAGGCTGTCTTCGCCTTCATGTTCGCGTGCGCAAATGAATGCGATGCCGCGCTTGCCCAGTTCGGTCGCCACATAGGTGAAGGTCGCCGCCGGATCCGAATCGCCCATCGTGTGCGAATCGCCGCGCGGCGACAGGTGTACGCCCACGCGCCCGGCGCCCCACACTTCGATGCACGCATCCACCACTTCCAGCAGCAGGCGCGCGCGGTTTTCCAGCGAGCCGCCGTATTGGTCGGTGCGCAGGTTCGTGCTGTCTTGCAGGAACTGGTCCAGCAGGTAGCCGTTGGCGGCGTGCACTTCCACACCGTCGAAACCGGATTCCTGGGCCATCTTGGCGCCGTGGCGATAGGCTTCGACCACGCCCGGGATCTCGGCCGTTTCCAGCGCGCGCGGGGTGACATACGGGCGCTTGGGGCGCACAAGGCTTACATGGCCGCCGGCCGCAATGGCGCTGGGCGCGACGGGCAGTTCGCCGTTCAGGAAAACCGGGTCGGAAATGCGGCCCACGTGCCACAACTGAGCCACGATCAGGCCATTCTTGGCGTGCACGGCGGAGGTGACCTTGCGCCAGCCCTTGACCTGCTCGGTGGACCACAGGCCCGGGGTGTCCGCATAGCCCACGCCCTGCGGCGTGACGGACGTGGCTTCGGTCAGGATCATGCCGGCGTCGGCGCGCTGGGAGTAGTACTCGACCATCAGGTCGCTGGGCACGCGGCCTTCGTTGGCGCGCTGGCGCGTCAACGGCGCCATGACGATGCGGTTGCGCAGCGTGAGGTCGCCGGCGCGCAGGGGTTCAAACAGGGAGCTCATGCAAAATCCTTCCGCCCGGGAAACGGGCGCAACGTGTAGGGCTGACTACATATCCTGGTTCAACTGCCGCAGGAACGCGGCAATTACGGGTTCATTGCGACGGAAAAAGACCCACTGCCCCACTTTCGTCGCCGAGATCAGGCCCGCGCGCTGCAAGACTGCCAGGTGCGACGACACGGTCGACTGCGACAAGCCGCAGCGGTGATCGATGTGGCCCGCGCACACCCCATGTTCGAAGGTGTGGCCCGGGCGCTCTTCGAAATGCGCTTGCGGCGTCTTCAGCCAAACAAGAATGTCGCGCCGCACCGGGTTCGCCAGCGCCTTGAGGATGGCGTCGGCGTCGATAGCGGGCTGCACGTCGGTCTGATCGGGGGTTGAAGGGGATGCGGTCATATTTGTATATCGCAATTTATCGAATCATATATCGTTGTTGTCCGATATATAGTCATGCCCCTGTGGCGCATGGGGCTATTGGCCGGCCTCAGTCGCCCTGCACGCGCCCGCGCAGGCGCTTGACCTCGCCGTGCTGGACCTTGCGCTGCACCCGGCGGCGCTGGGACGACCGCGTCGGCTTGGTCGCGCGGCGCGGCTTGTCCACCTCAAGGGCGGACCGCAGTATGCCGAGCAGGCGTTCGATGGCCTCAACCCGGTTCTTTTCCTGGCTGCGGAAGGATTGCGACTTGATGACGATCACGCCCTCTTTCGAGATGCGGTGGTCGCTGACGGCGCAGACGGCGTCCTGGACCTCGGGCGGCAGGCCCGACGCACGGACGTCAAAGCGCAGATGGACGGCGCTGGAGACCTTGTTGACGTTCTGACCGCCCGCGCCTTGGGCGCGGATCATGGTGAACGTCAGGTCGCGCTCGTCCAGATAAAGGGAATCTTGGATGTGGAACATAGGCCGGGAGTCTACAAGATCAGGCAGGCGCCGGCGACGCGGCGCGCGCGGATCCGTTGATTGACGGCCACTCGCGTCGCTACAATGCGCCGGCCCTGCACGCAGGCCCCCCACCCGCCACCACCACCGCCCAGGCCCCTTTCCCCATGATCACCTGCTATTTGCGCTACGTCATCGACGCCAATGCGATCGCCGAGTTCGAAACCTACGCGAAGATGTGGATTCCGCTGGTCGAGCGGTTCGGCGGCACGCACCACGGCTACTTCCTGCCCTCGGAAGGCGCGAACAACATCGCGCTGGCGCTGTTTTCCTTCCCCAGCCTGGCCGCCTACGAAACCTACCGCCAGGACTCGCTGAAAGACGCCGATTGCCAGCAGGCCTACGCCTATGCCGTGCAAACGCGCTGTATCGTCAGCTACGAACGCAGCTTCTTCCGCCCCGTCTTCGAATAAAGGGGGCTCACCCCCAAAGCCGGCGCCGCGCGGGGTCTTTCGGCGCGCCGGCGCCGCTGGAAGTAAAATAGCGCGCTTTTGCTCGACTATTTACGGCGTCCGGCCACCCGCACCCGCCATTACCCCTTATGACCTACTCCGCCAAAGAAATCTTCAAGACCCTGCAAGGCGAAGGCGCCCACGCAGGCCGCGCGGCGGTATTTTGCCGGTTTGCAGGCTGTAATCTCTGGACGGGCCGCGAAAGCGACCGCGCCAGCGCCGCCTGCACCTTCTGCGACACCGACTTCATCGGCACCGACGGCGAAGGCGGCGGCAAGTTCGCCACGGCGGACCTGCTGGCCGACGCCATCGCTGCCTCGTGGGGTGCCGGCACAGAAGACCGCTATGTGGTCTTCACCGGCGGCGAACCCCTGCTGCAGCTGGACGCGGCGCTGCTGACGGCCATCCATGCCCGCGGCTTCACCGTGGCCATCGAGACAAACGGCACCGTCAAGCCGCCGGCCGGCATCGACTGGATCTGCGTCAGCCCCAAGGGCACCGCGCCCATCGTCATCGAACGCGGCGACGAATTGAAACTGGTCTACCCGCAATCCAATGCGCTGCCCGAAACCTTCGCGCATCTGGATTTCGAGCATTTCTTCCTGCAACCCATGGACGGCCCGGCTCGCGTGGCCAACACCGAACAAGCCGTCCAGTACTGTATGCAGCACCCGCAATGGCGGCTTAGTTTGCAGACCCACAAATACATAGGCATTCCATGATTTACCCCGACGCCTTGCGGAGCACGCGATGATTTCCGTGACCCGCAGGCTGGAATTCGACGCCGGCCACCGCATTCCCGATCACCGCAGCCAGTGCCGCAACCTGCATGGCCATCGCTATGTGCTGGAAATCACCCTGACGGGCGACGTGGTGCAGGCCCCCGGCGAATCCGACAACGGCATGCTGATGGATTTCTCCGAAATCAAGCACATCGCCAAGACCCATATCGTGGACGTCTGGGACCATGCCTTCCTGGTCTATGAAGGCGACGCCGCCGTGCGCGGCTTCCTGGACAGCTTGCCCGGCCACAAGACCGTGGTGCTGGACCGCATTCCCACCGCCGAAAACCTGGCCCAGATTGTCTTCGACACCCTGGCGCCGCAATACCACGGCCACTACGGCGCCGACCTGCGCCTGACCCGCGTGCGCCTGTACGAAACGCCCAACTGCTGGGCCGACTGCAACGGTTGAGGGAAGGCCGGCGTTCGGAGGGCCATGCCCTCCATACCTCTCCCCGCTAGCCATCCCCCCTGCTCTCACCGTCCCCGGTTTTGCACTGATGGAAAACCGCGCTCCTATCTAGCCAATTGAAAAAATCAATGGGGATATTCGCCATTTTCAATTATTAGTAAGCTAATAGATAGGATACAATCTATTCCATGAACTCACCTTCCGACTCCCAACTCATGGCTACCACCGCAAATTTGATGGTGCTGTCGCGCGCCTATCGCGGCGCTGCCGACAAGGCGCTGGCCGACTACGGCCTGTCGCAAGCCACGGCCTGGCCCGTCATCCTGGCGGGCCGCCTGGGCGACGGCGTGCGCCAAGGCGCGCTGGCCGAAGCGCTGGGCGTCGAAGGCCCGTCGCTGGTGCGCGTGCTGGATCAACTGGTCGCCGCCGGCCTGATGGAACGCCGCGAAGACGCCCATGACCGCCGCGCCAAGACGCTGCACCTGACGGAGGCCGGCCATGCGCTGCGCGCGCAGGTGGAAGACGTGCTGGTGGAACTGCGCCGCCGCCTGTTCCAAGGCGTCACCGAAGCCGACCTGCAAGCCTGCCTGCGCGTCTTCGACGCCTTGAAGGTGTCGCTGGGCCGGGGCGCCACCGGAACACCCACCCAGGACGATCAATCGTGAAACTGCCGAACGTCCGCGAAACCATCTTTTCGCTCAAGAGCTACCTAAGCGCCATCATGGCGCTTTATCTGGCCTACAGCATTGGTTTGCCGCGTCCGTTCTGGGCAATGACCACCGCCTATGTCGTGGCGCAGCCCTGGTCGGGCGCCGTGCGCTCCAAAGCGCTGTACCGCCTGGTCGGCACCTTCATCGGGTCGGCCGCCACTGTCTACATGGTGCCGCGGCTGTCGAATTCGCCTGTCGTCATGACGGCGGCGATGGTGCTGTGGGTGGGCGCCTGCCTGTACATGTCGGTGCTGGACCGCACCCCGCGGTCGTACCTCTTCATGCTGGCCGGCTACACCGCCGCGATGATCGGCTTTCCCAGCGTGACGGACCCGTCGCTGGTGTTCGACACCGCGCTTGCCCGCGTTGAAGAGATCAGCCTGGGCATCGTCTGCGCCACGCTGATCCACAGCATCGTGCTGCCCCGCGGCCTGGCGCCCGCACTGACGCTGCAATTGGACAAGGCCGTGCGGGACGCCCGCAACTGGATGCACGACACGCTCAGCGGCCAGAATGCCGAACAGCGCGACCGCGACCGCCGCGTGCTGGCCAACGACATCACGCAACTGCGTCTCTTGTCCACGCACGTGCCGTTCGATACCAGCAACCTGCGCTGGACCTCCGGCGCCGTGCGTGCCATGCAGGACCAGATCTCGGCGCTGACGCCGGCCGTGTCCGCCGTGGAGGACCGTCTGCGCGCCTTGCAGGCCAACGACCAGCCGCTGCCCGAACCCGTGTCTGCGCTGCTGCACGACATCTCCGAATGGATCAACGCCGGCGCCCAGGCGTCGCACGAGACCGCCGTGCAACTGCGCGCCGCCGTCACGACGCTGACGCCCGCCATCGACAGCCACTCCACGTGGCGCGACGCCTTGCTGGCCAGCCTGATGACGCGGCTGCGCGAACTGATCGACACCTATGACGAATGCCTGGCCCTGCGCCGCGAAATCCGCGCGGGCCTGCAAGGTGCGCCACTGCGTTCGCCGATGCGCCCCACCCGCGGCGCCCGTGATCCCAACGCGGCGCTGCACCGAGACCACGGCATGGCGCTGCTGTCGGCGCTGGCCGCAGGCGTGGCCATTTCGGTGTGCTGCGCGTTCTGGATCGGCACAGCCTGGAGCAACGGCGCCACCGCCGCACTGATGGCCGCAATCTTCAGCTGCTTCTTTGCCTCGCAAGACAATCCCGTGCCCGGCATCATGCAGTTCCTGACCTATACGGTGTATTCGATCCCCGTATCGGCGCTGTACCTGCTGGGCATCATGCCCGCCATCCATTCGTTTGAAATGCTGGCCCTGGCGATGCTGCCCACGGCCTTCATCCTGGGCATCTTCATCGCGCGCCCCGCCAGCGCGGGCAAGGCCATGGCCATGCTGTTCGGCTTCCTGGGCACGATGGCGCTGCAAGACACCAACACCGCGGACGTCGTGTCCTTCATCGACACACAAGTCGCGCAGTGCATGGGCGTGGCCACCGCCGCGATCATCGCAGCCATCTTCCGTACGGTCAGCGCCGACTGGAGCGCCCGCCGCATCCAGGCCGCCAACTGGAAGGAACTGGCGACGCTGGCGAGTTCGCCCCGCGCCCAGTCGCGCCATACGTACGCCGCCCGCATGCTGGACCGCATCGGCCTCTTGCAGCCGCGACTGGCGCTGGCCAAGCGCCCTGACGACCTGGTCGCCGCGGACGCGTTGAAAGACCTGCGCGTGGGCCGCGACATCACGGAACTGCAGCACGCCCGCCGCCATCTGCCGATGGCCGAGCCCACGATCCAGCCCGTGCTGAACAGCCTGGCCCAATTCTTCCGCGCCCGTTCGTCGTGGCGCATCGGCGAGAAGACGCCGGAATTCCTGGCGCAGATCGACCGCGCTCTCTCCAGCGTGGCCGCCACGCCGCAAGGCCTGGCCGCCCGGGACCGCGCCGTGGTGGCGTTGGTGGGCATCCGCCGCGCCTTCTTCCCGGACGCACCCGACTACCAACCCGCCCATCCCACGCTGGAGGGCCACGCATCATGATCGGCGAATTCAATCTTTACGGCATTTATTTCCCCTGGCTGCTGGTGCTGGGCATGGTCACCCTGGGCGTTGCCTGGGCCGTGCGCCGCGTGCTGGCCCGGGTCGGCCTGTACCGCCTGGTGTGGCACCCCGCGCTATTCGATCTGGCGCTGTTCGTGGTGCTGCTGTATGGCGTCTCCCTGATATCCCCTTATTTTCTCCAGAGATAGGTATGAAACTCCCCAATGCCCTTCGCCCTGCTGCTATCGGCAAGTTCGCGGTGACGGCCGTCGTCGTCGCCGCCGCCGCTTACGCCGGCTGGCAGCTCTGGGTGCACTATGAAGTCGAACCCTGGACGCGGGACGGCCGCGTCAAGGCCTATGTGGTCCAGGTGGCGCCCGACGTCTCCGGCCTGGTGACGAGCGTGCCCGTGCATGACAACCAGGACGTGAAGGCCGGCGACCTGCTGTTTGAAATCGACCGCGCGCGGTTCCAGCTGGCCTTCGACCAGGCCCAGGCCTCGGTGCGTTCGCAGCAGGTCGCCCATGACCAGGCGCTGCGCGACGCCAAGCGCAACCGATCGCTGGGCCAACTGGTGGCGGCCGAAGCCGTCGAGCAAAGCCAGACCAAGGTGCAGCAGACCGAAGCCGCGCTGGCCCAGGCCGAAGTGCAGCTGAACACCGCCCGCCTGAACCTGGAACGCAGCCGCGTGCTGGCCGCCAGCGATGGGCGCGTCACCAATCTGGACCTGCGCGCCGGGTCCTATGCGTCGGCCAGCCGCGGCGTGATGGCGCTGGTGGACGCGGGTTCCTTCTACGTGGAAGGCTATTTCGAAGAAACCAAGCTGCCCGGCATTCATGAAGGCGACCCCGTCACGGTGACGTTGATGGGCGATTCGCGCCGCATCCGCGGCCACGTGGAAAGCATCGCCATGGGCATCGCGGACCGCGACCGCAGCACGGGCGCCAACCTGCTGCCCAACGTGAACCCCACGTTCAACTGGGTTCGCCTGGCGCAACGCATCCCGGTGCGCGTGAAGATCGACGACGTGCCCGACGGCGTGCGCCTGGTAGCTGGCCAGACCGCCACCGTGTCGGTCGACCCCAAGCCCGCGCAAGCGGCTTCGGCCGACACGCGCCAGCCGTCTTGAACCCCATTTCTGCAACCCTGTTTTTCAACCCTCTTATCGACGCCAAGCCGTACCTGCCATGAACACCAAACACTTCCTGCCGCTGATGCTGGCCCTTGCGCTGGCCGGATGCACCACCGTAGGCCCTGACTATCAGGTGCCCGCCGGATCGGTCGTCCAGCGACAGGCCGCCCAGGGCGCTTTCGTTGAAGCGCAGGCCGGCGTGTTCCAGCAGGAAGCGGTGTCCGGCCACTGGTGGCGCCTGTACAACGACCCGGTGCTGGACGGCCTGGTCGAGAAAGCGCTGTCGGCGAATACGGACTTGCGCGTGGCCAGCGCCAACCTTGAACGCGCGCAGGCCGCCGTGCAGGAATCCCAGGCGCAGCAGCAACCCACGATCGGCGTGAACGCGTCGCCCGCCTTCGGCCACGTGTCGGGCTTGCAGGAACTGCAGCCGGGCGTGAATCCGCCCAGCCGCTGGTCGTACTCCACGGGCGCCAGCGTGTCGTATCAACTGGACCTGTTCGGCCAGATCCGCCGCGCCATCGAAGCCGCCAGCGGCGACGCGCAAGCCGCCCAGGCCGCCTACGACGCCACCCGCGTCACGGTCGCGGCCGAGACCGCGCGCGCCTACGCCAACATGTGCGCCGCCGGCATGCAACTGGCGTCGGCCCAGCACTCGGTACAGGTGCAAAAGGAATCGCTGGACGCCGTCAGCCGCTTGCAGCGCGCCGGCCGCGGCACCACACTGGACGTCACCCGCGCGCACAGCCAGCTGGAACAATTGCAGGCCAACCTGCCGCCCTTCCAGTCGCAGCAGCGCACCGCGCTGTACCGCCTGGCGGCACTGACGGGCCAGACGCCGAATGAAATCCCGGCGTCGCTGCTGCAATGCGCCGCCACGCCGCGCCTGACCGACACCATTCCCGTAGGCGATGGCGCCGCGCTGCTGCGCCGCCGCCCCGACATCCGCCAAGCCGAACGCACGCTGGCCGCCAGCACCGCGCGCATCGGCGTCGCCACCGCCGACCTGTATCCGAAGATCACGCTGGGCCTGTCGGGCGCATCGGGCGGCCCCGCTTCGATGTTCGGCGACCGCGGCACCTTCGGCTGGAGCGTGGGTCCGCTGATCTCATGGACCATTCCGAACACGGGCGCCGTGCAGGCCCGCATCGCCGAAGCCGAGGCCAACACCAAGGCCGCCGTGGCGCGCTTTGACGCCACCGTGCTGAACGCGCTGCGCGAAACGGAAAGCGCGCTGGTCGTCTACGCCCGCCAACTGGACCGCGACGCCTCGTTGCGGGCCGCCCGCGACCAAAGCGCCGAAGCCGCGTCGCAGGCACGCCAGCTGTTCCAGTACGGCAAGACCGACTACCTGACGGTGCTTGACGCCGAGCGCACGCTGGCCACCAACGAAAGCGCGCTGGCCGCCTCGCAGGCCGAACTCAGCAGCGACCAGATCGCCGTGTTCCTGGCCCTGGGCGGCGGCTGGGAGAAGTAGCCGTCCCGGCAGCGGCGCCCGCCTGCTGCCGCTTTCCGCTGCCGTTTCCTCTTTCCGGAGCCGCCCCGCCATCGCGAGGCGGCTCCGCGTCTCATGCGCCCTGCGCGCCCTCACCTGACCGACTTGCCTTCGCGCGCAGCGCCTGTCTGCGTGGCGTGTCGCGTCCGCGCTTTCCCTAGTCGCGCCCTAATCGATTTCCATAATATGGATAACACATTGCGCCACGGGAACGGCCGCTCCTAGAATTGCCGCATAAGCATTGATTACAAAAACAAGGGGCACCTTGGCCACGCAATCTGGCGTCGCCAAAACCCTCTGGTACAGAGACAAATCCATAATATGGAATATCAATCCAGCACGACGGATGTGCGCGTGCTCGACAGCATCACCAAACTGGACAGCGCCGATGCGGGCCGTGTCGTGATCGCCGGTTCCCACGGGGGCCGCTACGCCGCCTATTGCGCCGCACGCGGCCAGGTTCGGGCCGTGGTGCTGAACGACGCCGGCGTGGGTTGGCAGCAAGCCGGCATCGCCGGCCTGCAGGACTTGCAGCATTGGGGCGTGCCCGCAGCGGCGGCGGACTATCGCAGCTGCCGTATCGGAGACGGCGCGGATATGGCGCGGCATGGCGTGATCAGCCACGCCAATCCGCTGGCGCTGGCATTAGGCTGCCGGCCGGGGATGACTGTCGCCGAGGCCGCAAGCCGGCTTGCGCAGTCCTCGGCCACCGCCGCGCCGCCCACGCCGCTCGAAGAATCCCGCCTGGTGCTCCACCGCGCCGCCGATGGCTCGCCGCTGGTGATGGGCGCTGATTCCGTATCGCTGCTGGACGCACGCGACGACGGCCTGATCGCGGTCACGGCCTCGCACGGAGAACGCCTGGCCAGCCTGCAGAACGACGGCGTGAAAGCCGCGCCCCGCCTGGTCACGTTCAACGACGCCGGCATCGGCAAGGACAGCGCAGGCATCGGACGCCTGCCGCTGTTGCAACAACGCGGCATCGCGGCGCTGACCGTATCGGCCTACAGCGCGCGCATCGGCGACGCCAGGTCCTGCTATGACGAGGGCATGATTTCCTGCGCGAACGCCCGCGCCCGGGAACTCGGCTGCCGCGTCGGAACCCCTTTGAAAACCTTCATCGATGCCCTATTGAATGGGCGTGGCGTCAACTAGGAGCACTATCCGCATGTCGGAAAAACTGGAAATCACCGGTGGCGAAGCCATCGCACGCATGTTCGCGGCGCATGACGTCGGCTTGATGTTCGGCATGGGCGGCTTTCAGCTGCTGCCGTTCTACGACGCCGTGCGGCGCCTGAAGCTCAATCACAACCTGATCAACGACGAACGCTGCGCCGTGTTCGCGGCGGACGCCTACACCAAAGTCAGCGGACGTCCCGGCGTATGCGACGCCACGTTGGGGCCGGGCGCCACTAACCTGGTGACCGGACTGGCCGAAGCCTATAACGCGGGCACCGCGCTGGTCGCGCTGGTGGGCGATTCCCACCGCATGCACTCGTGGAAGAACATGACCCAGGAGGCCCGCCAGCTGGAGGTGCTGCGTCCTGTGGTCAAGGACGTGTTGCGCGTAGAGAAGATCGAGCGCATCCCTGAACTGGTGCGCCGCGCCTTCGCGGTCGCCACCAGCGGCCGTCCCGGCCCGGTGGTGCTGGACGTTCCCGAAGACATCGCGCACGAGGTCCATGCCTTTGAGACCGACGCGTTTTACGCCAGCGCCAACTACTGCCGCGCGCCTGCCTTGCGGTGCCGGCCCGCGGCCGACGACGTCGCCCAGGCCGCCAGCATGCTGGCAGGCGCCGCCCGCCCCCTGATGCTGTGCGGCGGCGGCGTGCACATCAGCGATGCGGCCTCGACCGTCGAAGCGTTTGCGCGGCGCTTCGGCATCCCCGTGGCGCACACCATGAGCGGCAAAGGCGCCATCGCCTGCAGCGACCCGTTGAACGCCGGCCTGTTCGGCCGCTACAGCCGCATCGCCAACGACCTGATTGCCAAGGCCGACTGCCTGTTCGTCGTCGGCTGCAAGCTGGGCGAAGTTGCCACCCGCCGCTATGACCTGCTGGCGGCAGGCGCGCCCGTCATCCACCTGGACATCGTGGCCGAAGAGTTCGACCGCACCACCACGCCCGCGCTGCGCCTGTGGGGCGACGTGCGCGAGACGCTGGAAGAGCTGGGCGAGCGCATGGCGGCCCAGCCGTCGCCGATCGAGCGCCAGGGATATGTGGACGAGGTCGGTCAGGCCATGCACGCCTGGCGCGAGTCTGTGCAGGGCAAGCTGACGTCGGCAGACAGCCCCATCGGCATGGCCCGCCTGATGCACGAAATCAATGCAACGCTTCCCGAGGACGGCATCCTCGTCGCCGATGGCGGCTTTGCCGCGCACTGGGGCGGCTTGCTGTTCGACACCAAACGCGCGGGCCGGGGTTTCGTGCCCGACCGAGGTTTCGCCTCCATCGGCTATGGCATTCCGGGCGCGATCGGGGCTGCGGCCGCCGCGCCGGGGCGGCAGGTCGTCAGCCTGACCGGCGACGGCGGCTGCAACATGTCACTGGGCGAACTGGAAACGGCGGTCCGCATGGGCCTGGCGTTCACCCTCGTCGTGGTCAACAACGCGGCATCCGGATACATCAAGGCGCTGCAACACCTGATGTACGGCAGCGGCAGCTACCAGTCATCCGACCTGGTCGAGACCAACTACGCCAATGTGGCCCGCGCGCTGGGCTGCAACGGCATCCGCGTCGAAGACCCCGCCGACATCCGTGCCGCCCTGGCCAGCGCCTACGCCTGCAAGGACCGCCCCACGATCCTGGACGTCGTCGTGACGCGTGATCCGGCGCACATGCTGCCGGGCGTGGACAGCCGGGCCGCGAAGATCAAGCCGGGCGACCGCATCGCCTGAACCCGGCCCGGACGACAAGCACACCAAGACGCACAACAATACCGAAGCGAGGAGACAATCATCATGAAGAGAAGAACCTGGATAACGCTGGCCGCCGCCACGCTGGCCGTGTCGCTGTCGGGCGCCGCAACCGCGCAAAGCAGCTATCCCGACCGCCCCATCCGCCTGATCGTGCCCTTCCCGCCTGGGGGCACGTCCGACGTCGTAGGCCGCATCTTCGCCGAAGCGCTGGGCAAGCAGATCGGCCAGACGGTGGTGGTGGAAAACCGCGGCGGCGCCGGCGGCACGGTGGGCAGCCGCGCGGTGGCGTCCGCCGCGCCTGACGGCTATACGCTGCTGCTGGGCACCTCCAGCACCAACGGTACCAACCCGGCCGTCTACAAGAACCTGCCGTATGACGCCGTGAAGGACTTCACGCCCGTCACGCAGATCATCCGGGTGCCGGGCGTGATCGTCGTCAACAAGAACTTTCCGGCCAAGGATTACGCGTCGTTCGTGTCGCTGATCAAGGGTGCGCCCGGCAAGTATTCGTATGCGTCGTCGGGCAATGGCGGCGCCACCCACATGGCGATGGAGTACTACAAGTCCTTGTCCGGACTGGACATGATGCATGTCCCGTACCGCGGCACGGGCCCCGCGCTCAACGACGTGATCGCCGGCCAGGTGCCGATCCTGTGGGACACGGCCGCCTCGTCGATGGCGCACATCCAGTCCGGCAGCGTGCGGGCGATCGTGGTGGCGGCCAAGACGCGCCTGCCGCAATTGCCCGACGTGCCCACGTTCGCGGAAGTGGGCCTGCCCGACTACGACGCCGAAATGTGGAACGGCCTGCTGGCCCCCGCCGGCCTGCCGAAGGACGTGCTGGCCAAGCTGAACGAGGCGTCGCGCAAGGCGCTGGCGGACCCGGACGTGCAGGCCAAGTACGCCGGCGTCGGCGCCTACGTCGTGGCCGACAAGCCCGAGGCGTTTGCCGCCATGATCCGCGACGACGTGGCCAAGTGGAAGAAGGTGGCCGACTTCGCGCACATTTCGGCGGAATGACATGGGCCAGCGCTTGAAGGACAAGGTGGCGCTGGTGTTCGGCGCCGGCTCCTCGGGGCCGGGGTGGGGCAACGGCAAGGCGGCTGCGGCGCTTTACGCGCGCGAAGGCGCATGGGTGTTCGCGGTGGACCTGCGCGCGGAGGCGGCCGAGGAAACCCGGCGCGTCATCGAAGCCGAAGGCGGCCGTTGCGCGGCGCTGACCGCCGACGTGACCGATTCCGCGCAGATCCAGGCAGCCGTCGCGGCGGTGATGGCGGCAGCCGGCCGCATCGACGTGCTGCACAACAACGTGGGCATCACCGAGATGGGCGGGCCCATCGAGGCCACCGAGGAAAGCTGGCATCGCGTCCTGGACACGAACCTGACCGGCGTCTTCCTGACCTGCAAGCACGTGCTGCCGGTCATGCTGGCCCAAGGCGGCGGCAGCATCGTCAACATCTCTTCGCTGGCGTCGATCCAGGTCAACACCTATCCCTACACGTCGTATTACGCGGCCAAGGCCGGGCTGAACCACCTGACCCGCTCGCTGGCCGTGCGCTATGCACCCGACAACATCCGCGTCAACGCCGTGTTGCCCGGCGTGATCGACACCCCGTTGATCTACACGCAGATCGCCGGCCAGTTCGAAGACGTGGAGGCCATGCGCCGCCGGCGCAACGCCGCCAGCCCCATGGGCCGCATGGGCGACGCCTGGGACGTGGCGCACGCCTCGCTGTTCCTGGCCAGCGACGAGGCCAAGTACATCACGGGCGTGTGCCTGCCGGTGGACGGCGGCAAGGCCTGCGCGGGTCGGTAGCGCGCCCGGCGCCTCAAGGCGCGCCTACTGGAACGCGTGGTTCGACACGCCCAGGTCCGCCGTCAATTCCGCAGACGCCCGGCGCAACGACGCCACCACGTCCTGCAGCCGGGCGCCGGACAGGCGCGAACGGATCGCCGCGACGCTCAAGGCGGCCACCACATGCTGTTCGCGGTCGAATACCGGCACCCCTACCCCGAGCATGTCAGGGATGATGCGTCCGGGGTTCAGCGCATAGCCGTTCTTGCGGGCGGCGGCGATGTCCTCGCGCAGCATGTCGGTGGACGGCAGGTCGGGCGCGGCAGATGCGTCGTAGCGGGCCAGCACCCGTTCGACATCGTCGTTGGGCAGGAAGGCCAGCAACGCCAGGCTGCCTGCGCCTACGCCCAGCGGGCGCCGGTGGCCGACTTCCAGCGTCAGGATCTTGATGGGGAAATCGCCCGTCTTGCGGTCGACGCAGACGGCCTCGTGGCCCGAGCGGACCGACAGGAAGCTGGTGTCGCCCGTGGACTGGGCCAGGCGCAGCACGGCGGATTCGGCGATGGCCTTGATGCCGTGGCGGCTTTCGGCCGCCAGGCCAAGAATGTAGGATTCCCGCCCCAGGCTGTAGGTCTTGAGCTTGGGGTTCAGCGACAGGAAACCCTCCTGCAGCAAGGCGGACAGCATGCGGTGCGCGGTGGGCGGCGTCAGGCCAAGGTCTCGCACGACGTCGGTCAGGCCGACGCCGCGCGCGGGGGCTGCGCCTACGTACTTCAATAGCCGCAACACCCGGAAGATGCTCTGCGCGCCGCCGACAGGATCAGCGGCCCGCTGTGGCCCGGACGAGGATTTGGAGGAAGCCATGAGGTGGTCAGGGTAGCGGGCGCGCGCCCTGGCCGCGCAGGAGCGCACTGGCCATCAATGCACCGTGGCGCCGTCCGGCGGCGTCTGGTTCAGGCCCAGGGCCGCTTCCCAGGCGCGCAGCGGCACGCAGGTCTGCAGGCGCACGATGGCGCGCTGGATCAGTGCGGGATGCAATTCATGGCCGACGTGGCTGGCGATGTCGATGGTGGAATCGCCATGCAGTTCTTCCAGCCGGGCCTGCGCGGCCTGGATGTGCGCCGCGCTCATCACGGGATCGTCGGCGCCGTGCAGCAGATGGATGGTGGTGTATTGGGGCGCGGCCTTGGGCAGTTGCGCGTAGCGGCCGGAGAACGCGATCACGCGCCCGGCCATGCCGTCGTGGGCCTGCACCAGTTCCAGCGCCATGATGGCGCCTTGCGAAAAGCCGGCCAGCGCCGTGTCGGATTGCAGTAGGCTGAAGCGGGCCTGCGCTTCGCGCACATAGGCTTCCAGGGGCGGCATGGCCTGCGCCACGCGTTCGGGCCGGTTGTCCTCGGTCACGCCGCGCACCGAAAACCACTGCCGGCCTGCCGCGCCGCCGTCAAAGGGTTCGAACCCTTCGGGCACCAGGACCGCCGCGGTGGGAAACGCCGTGCGAACCGCTTCGGCCATCGGCCGCAGGTTTTCGGGCGAACCGCCCACGCCATGCAGCAGGATGAACAACTGGCGCACATCGACGCCGGGTTCGGGAAGGAATTCAAGAGAACTGGAAGACGCCATGAGACTGCTCCGTGCTGGCATAAGACCGGTGGGCTACGCCCTGATGACAGCATTGTAAAATGCGCGGCTTAAAGCGGACGGCAGGCAGGCTTTAAGCCGGATTACCGCCGCAACGGCCTTCTTTTACCCCTGTAATGCAAACACCGACAACCGACTCGGGCGCCACGCCTGCGAGCCAGAATCAGCTGCACCGCGTGCTCAAGGCACGCCACCTTACGATGATAGCGCTGGGCGGGGCCATCGGCACCGGCCTGTTCGTCGCCTCCGGCGCCGCCATCGCCCAAGCCGGCCCGGGCGGCGCCCTGCTGGTCTACCTGGTGATCGGCCTGATGGTGTATTTCATCATGACCAGCCTGGGCGAACTGGCCACCTTCATGCCGGTATCGGGCTCGTTCTGCACCTATGCGTCGCGCTATGTGGACCCGGGTTTCGGTTTTGCACTGGGCTGGAACTTCTGGATCAGCTGGGCCACGGTGGTTGCCGTGGACGTGGTGGCCGCCCAACTGGTCATGGCGTACTGGCTGCCGGACACGCCAGGCTGGATATGGAGCGTCGCCTTCCTGGCGCTGACCTTCGGCCTGAACGCGTTTTCGGCGCGCAGCTTCGGGGAAGCCGAATACTGGTTCGCCATCATCAAGGTCGTTGCCGTCCTGTGCTTCATCGCGGTGGGGCTGGGCATGCTGGTGGGCATCATCCATAGCGGCGACCCGGTCGGGCTGGTCAACTGGAAGGTCGGCGACGCGCCGTTCGTGGGCAACGCGGCCACCTGGGTCGGCGTGGCGATGGTGGTGGCCTATTCCTTCCAGGGGACCGAACTGGTGGGCGTGGCTGCGGGCGAATCGGAAAATCCGCGCCGCAACGTGCCGCGCGCCATCAACAACGTGTTCTGGCGCATCCTGCTGTTCTATGTGCTGGCCATCCTGATCATCGGCCTGCTGGTCCCCTACACCGACCCGCAACTGCTGCGCAACGAAGTCGAGGACATCGCCGTCAGCCCATTCACGCTGGTGTTCCAGCATGCGGGGCTGCTGTCGGCCGCCACGGTGATGAACGCCGTCATCCTCACGTCCGTGCTGTCGGCCGGCAATTCGGGCATGTACGCCGCCACGCGGATGCTGTTCAACATGGCGGCCGAAGGCCAGGCGCCGGCCCTCTTCAAGCGCCTGACCGCCAACGGCGTGCCGCTGTATGCGCTGCTGGCCACCACCGCGCTTGCCTGCCTGTGCCTGTTCAGCGTCGTGTACAGCCCGAAGGCGGTCTACATCTGGCTGCTGAATTTTGCGGGCATGACGGAATTCATCGTGTGGCTGAGCATCGCGGTCAGCCACTACCGCTTCCGCCAAGGCTACGTGAAGCACGGCTATGACACGGCCGACCTGCCCTACAAGGCCGGCCTGTTCCCGTTCGGCCCGCTGCTGGCCTTCGTGCTGTGCCTGGTCGTGACACTGGGCCAGAACTACCAGGCCTTCCTGGAAGAACGCATCGACTGGATCGGGGTGGTGTCGACCTATCTGGCCATCCCGCTGTTCATGGCGCTGTGGATCGGCCATCGCGTGGTGAAGCGGTCGCGCTGGGTCAAGTACGCGGACATGCGCTTCTAGAGGCTGAGCGTCAGTTCCTGGTCGAGGTAGGTGGCGCGCAGGACGTGCCCTGCCCCCACGATATCGAAGGGTTTGCACATGGCGCCGGTGGAGACGATCTCGCCAGCGCGCAGCGTCACGTTCCGGTCGGCCGCGTGCGCGTAAAGCGCCGCCAGCGAACGCAGCGGGTCCGTCACATCGTCGCCGGTCTGCGCGCGGGCCTTGACCTGCCCGTCCAGCGACACCGTCGCCGACGCATCGACCTGACGCAGCAGATCGGCATCCAGGCCGTCGCTGAACGGTGCGCTCACGACCAAGGCCTCGAACCCGACGTTGTCGGCCACGAAACTGGGCCACCCCACCGCGCGGCGGTCGACGAAGCGCGAACGCACCAATTCGAACGTGACGCAGGCGTGGCGGATGTCGGCGGGATCAACCTCGCGCCCCGCTAGCGGGGGAAGGTCGCGCGCCAGGACGAACGCGATCTCGCATTCCACGGTGACGGGCGCGCTCAAAGGCAGACGCACCTGGGCGCCCGAGCGGTGCAGGCGCTGTGCTTCCAGCTGGCCGATCAAGGGCCGCGACAGGTTGCCGGCGCGCAATTGCGCCGGGCTGCCGACCCCCAGTTTCCACCCGCCCCGCACCCCGCCCGCGGCGCGGAACAGCGCGTCCTGCGCGGCGTAGCCTTCCGCCAGGGTTTGGGGCCGCAGCGCCACGGGCAGGGCCTCGAGCTGGGTCTCGCGGTGCCATTGGTCAAGGAGGAGTTCCGCGGTGGCGGCGGGGTCGAAGGGGGAAGTCGGCATGGGCAAGGGAAAAAGGGGGAATGTTACGGGCGCAAGCCCTTGGGGCGGCAACCCGAACCGGGGCCAGATCACATGATAGCGATATCGTCCGGGACGCTCCACGGGGGGCTGGAAGGCCGGTACAATACTGTATATTCATACAGCATAAGCCTTTCCTTTCCCGACCCGGGCCTTACCCGCCATGCAGTCCCCTGAACGTATCCACCCCGCGTTGTGGCGCGCCACCCAGATGGCCAAAGGCGCCGCCCGCAACCTGCCCACCGGGCACGCTTCGCTTTCCGCCGAGCTGCCGGACGGCGGCTGGCCGTTGGGTGCGTTGATCGAACTGCTGACCCCGCACCCCGGCATCGGCGAAATCCGCCTGCTGCGCCCGGCGCTGGCCCAACTGGAAACTCGCCGGCGCATCGCCCTGGTGCAACCGCCGCACGCCCCCCATATCGCCAGCTGGATGAGCTGGCGGCTGGATCCCCGGCAGTTGCTGTGGGTGGCGCCGCAAAAGCCCGTCGATACGCTATGGGCCACCGAACAGATCCTGAAGAACGGCAGCTGCGGCGCCCTGATCTGCTGGCTGCCCCACGTGCGCCCCGAATCCCTGCGCCGCCTGCATCTGGCGGCCCAGGCCAGCGATTTGCTGTTCATCGCCGTGCGCCCGGCCAGCGCGGCGCAGCACGCCACCCCCGCCCCGTTGCGGCTGGCGCTTGCGCCCGCTCCGGGCGGATTGTCCGTCCACATCCTGAAACGCCGGGGACCAGTCTGCGACACGCCGCTGTACGTCGCCCTGGAACCCGGCGCCCTTACGCCTTCTTCCCCCCGCCATGCGCCTTTGGATCGCCGTCTTCCTGCGCTGCCTGCCGCTGGACGCACTACGCCCGCACTGGCCACTTGAGGGGCAGGCGTTCGCCGTCCTGGACCAGGAACGCGTCGCCGCCCTCACCCCCGCCGCCCGCCAGGCCGGCGTCAAGCCCGGCATGCGCCGCGCCGGCGCGGCGGCTATCGCCCCCGACGTCGAACTGTTGCCGCGCCAGCCCCAAACCGAAGCCGACGCCCTGCTGGGCGCGGCGCTGGCCCTGCTGCAGTACACGCCTGAAGTCGCCCTGGCCGGCGACGACACCGTGCTGCTGAACGTGGGCGCCAGCCTGATGTTCTTTCGCGGCCCCCGCGCGCTCAGCCAGCGGGTCCGCGCCACCTTGCAGGCCCTGGACCTGCGCGTGGCGCTGGGCATGGCCCCCACCGCCACGGGCGCGTGGTTGCTGGCGCACCGCCCCGGCCGCCGCGTGCCCCGGCGCACCTTGACGCTGCCCACGCTGACGCGCCGGCTGGACGCGCTGCCGCTGGCGCTGCTGCCCCAGGCGCAACCGCGCCGGGACTGGCTGGACGACATCGGCTGCCATACGCTGGCAGACCTGCGCGCCCTGCCGCGCGCCGGCCTGCAACGGCGCAGCACGCCCGACCTGCTGCACGCCCTGGACGCCGCCTATGGGCAGGCGCCCGAACTCTATCGCTGGATCGAACCGCCCCACCAGTTTTCGCGGCGCCTCGAACTCACGGACTACGTCGAGCACACCGACGCCGTGCTGGCGGTGGCGCGCCGGCTGGCCGAACAACTGGGCGGCTGGCTGACCGCCCGGCAACTGGCGGTGCAGCGCGTGGTGCTCAGCATGGAACACGAACGCGGCCGCCATGCCCGCCCGCCCACCGAACTGGAACTGGCGCTGGCGCAACCCGTCTGGCAGGCGCCGCAGCTCTTGCATCTGCTGCGCGAAAAGCTGAACCACTTCACTCTGGAGGCGCCCGTCATCGCCGTCGCGCTACAGGCGCCCGACACGGTCGAGCAGCCCGCCGCCAGCACCACCCTGTTTCCCGAACCCGGCGGCACGGCCGCCGACCACGCCCGGCTGCTGGACCTGCTGGTGGCGCGGCTGGGCCGCGACCAGGTGCGCCACGCCCAACCCGCCGCCGACCACCGTCCCGAAGCCGCCAATGCCTGGGGCGACGCGCTGGCGCCCCCTCAAGCCCCCGGCCCCTTGCCCTCCTTGCTGGACCGCCCCTTCTGGCTGCTGGAAACGCCGCTGCCCTTGAAACTGTCGGGCCATCGCCCCCAGTACGGCGGCCAGGCGCTGCGGCTGATGCGCGGCCCCGAACGCATCGAAAGCGGCTGGTGGGATCCCGCCCTGACGGTGCGCGACTACTTCGTAGCCGAAGACGCCGCCGCCGCGCGCTACTGGATCTACCGCGAGCGCGACGCGGAACACGCGCGCTGGTTCCTGCACGGGCTGTACGCCTGAGGCCGTCCGCAGCATGCACGACGACTCCTTCGACGCGCTCGATCCATCCGACCTGCCCGCGGCGCTGCCCGGCTATGCCGAGCTGCAATGCCAGTCGAACTTCTCTTTCCTGCAAGGCGCCTCGCACCCGGAAGAACTGGCCGCGCGCGCAGCCGAACTGGGCTACGCCGCGCTGGCGCTGACCGACGAATGCTCGCTGGCGGGCGTGGTGCGCGCCCATATGGAAGCCAAGGCCCAGAAGCTGCCGCTCATCATCGGCGCCACCTTCCAGCTACGCGCCGCCCCCGACGCCGCGCCGCTGGGCCTGACCCTGCTGGCACAGACCCGCGAGGGCTACGGCAACCTGTCCGAACTCATCACACTGGCCCGCACCCGCGCGCCCAAGGGCGAATACCGGCTGGCGCCGGAAGACCTGATCGATCCGCCCGAGGGTTATGCGCATTTGCGCCAGTTGCCCGAATGCCTGGCCATCCTGACCCCCGCCTACGGCATCGACGCCGACCGCCTGGCTGAACAGGCCCGCTGGCTGGCGCGTGTCTTTCCGCACCGCGCCTGGGTCGGCCTGAACCTGCTGTACCAGTCGCGCGACGATCTGCACCGCGCCGCCGTCGAAGGCGCCGCCCGCGCGTCGGAATTGCCTATGGTGGCTGTCGGCCAGGTGCAGATGCACGTGCGGTCGCGCAAGCCCCTGCACGACACGCTGACCGGCATCCGCACCCGGCAGCCCGTTTCCCAATGCGGATACGAACTGTCCGGCAACGCCGAACAGCATCTGCGCACCCGCATGCGGCTGGCCACGCTGTACCCGCCCGAGGCATTGGCGCAAACGCTGGCGGTGGCCCGCCGTTGCGCATTTTCGCTGGACGAACTGCACTACGAATACCCCGACGAAATCGTGCCGCGCGGCCACACGCCGGCCTCCTACCTGCGCCAGGAAACGCTGGCGGGCGCGGCCCGCCGCTTTCCCGCCGGCGTCCCGGACCTGGTGGCCGAACAGATCGAAAAGGAACTCGGCCTGATCGCCGACCTGCACTACGAAGCCTATTTTCTGACCGTCTACGACATCGTCCTGTATGCCCGCAACGAAGGCATCCTGTGCCAGGGCCGCGGGTCGGCCGCCAACTCCGCCGTCTGCTATTGCCTGGGCATCACCGCGGTGGACCCGATGCGCGGCAACAACCTGTTCGAACGCTTCATCAGCAAGGAACGCAACGAGCCCCCCGACATCGACGTGGACTTCGAACACCAGCGCCGCGAAGAGGTCATCCAGTACATCTACCGCAAATACGGCCGGCAGCGCGCCGCGCTGACCGCCGTGGTCATTTCCTACCGGCCGCGCAGCGTGCTGCGCGATACCGGCCGCGCGCTGGGCGTAGACCTGGGCGTCATCGACGCCGTGGCGCGCGCCCATCAATGGTGGGACGGCAAGAAAGAAATGCTGCGCACGCTGGGCGCCTGCGGCCTGGACCCTGAATCCCGGGTGGCGCGGCAATGGGCGTCGCTGGCGCAGACCATGATGGGCTTTCCCCGCCACCTGTCGCAGCATCCCGGCGGCTTTGTGATTTCACGCGGCAAGCTGTCGCGCCTGGTGCCGATCGAAAACGCCGCCATGGAAGACCGCAGCGTCGTGCAGTGGGACAAGGACGACCTGGACGCGCTGAAACTGTTGAAGGTGGACGTGCTGGCGCTTGGCATGCTGTCGGCGCTGCGCCGCACCCTGGAACTGGCCGGCCAGCGCCGCGGCCAACCGCTGACGCTGCAGGACATCCCCGAAGGCGACGACGCCACTTACGACATGATCTGCGACGCCGACACGGTCGGCGTGTTCCAGATCGAATCGCGCGCGCAGATGACGATGCTGCCGCGCCTGCGGCCGCGCAAATACTACGACCTGGTCGTGCAGGTGGCTATCGTGCGGCCCGGGCCGATCCAGGGCGGCATGGTCCACCCCTATCTGCGCCGCCGCCAGGGCAAGGAACCCGAAACCTACCCCAGCGAAAAAGTACGCGGCGTGCTCAGCCGCACCATGGGCGTGCCCATTTTCCAGGAACAGGTGATGCAGATCGCCGTGGTGGCCGCGGGCTTTACGCCGGGCGAAGCCGACCAGTTGCGCCGGTCGATGGCGGCCTGGAAGCGCAAGGGCGGCGTGGACAAATTCCGCGTCAAGCTGGTGGGCGGCCTGCTGGCGCACGGCTACACGCTGGACTTTGCCGAAGCGCTGTTCAGGCAGGTGGAAGGTTTCGGCGAATACGGTTTTCCGGAAAGCCATGCCGCCAGCTTCGCGCTGCTGGCGTATTCCAGTTCGTGGTTGAAGCGGCACGAGCCCGAAGCCTTTCTGGCCGCCCTGCTCAACTCCCAGCCCATGGGCTTTTACGCCCCCGCGCAACTGGTGCAGGACGCCCGCCGCCATGGCGTCTGCGTGCTGCCCGCGGACGTCACCGTCAGCGGCTGGGACTCAGCCTTGGAAGCCCTGCCGGACGACCACCCCGGCGCCCGCCGCAGCGCCCGCCCGCACGCCCCCGGCCCCGACGCCCCGCGCCCCGCCGTCCGGCTGGGCCTGAGCCTGATCCAGGGCATGCGGGAAGACGCGGCCCGGCGCATCGAGGACGCGCGCGCGCAGTCCTCTTTTGTCGACACCGGCGACCTGGCCCGGCGCGCCGCGCTCAACCGCCATGACCTGAACGCGCTGGCCGCCGGCGATGCGCTGCGCACCCTGGCGGGCCACCGGCGCCAAGCCAGCTGGGAAGCGGCGGCCAGCGTGCACAGCCGCGACTTGCTGCGCGACGCCGCCATCGAAGAGACCCACGCGCCGCAGTTGCAGGCGCCATCGGAAAGCCAGACCGTGGCCGCCGACTACCGCAGCGTGGGCCTGACGCTGCACAGCCACCCGGTAGCGCTGCTGCGGGACCAATTGGCGGCTCGCAATTTCCAGCCCGCCGAAGTCCTGAACCGCTACCCAGACAAGCGCGTGGCGCGCGCCTGCGGGATCGTCACCGTGCGTCAGCGGCCGCAAACCTCCAAGGGCGTGATTTTCGTGACGCTGGAAGACGAGACCGGGCCCGTCAACGTGGTCGTGCGGCCGGAACTGATCGAACGCCAGCGTCGCGAACTGCTGGGCGCCAAGCTGTTGGGCGTCTACGGCACCTGGCAAAGCGTGGACGGCGTGCGCCACCTGATCGCGCAACGGCTGGTGGACCTATCCGACCTGCTGGGCGGGCTGGCCACGCAAAGCCGCAACTTCCATTAACGGACGGCCCCGGCGCCGCACAGGCCGGCTACCGGCCGAACAGGATGCCGTCGTCCAGCGCCTGCGCCATCGCCTGATAGCCCGCGTCCCCGGGATGCAGATGATCGCCCGAATCGTAGGCGGGCAACAGGCGCGCGGGATGCGATGGATCCCGCAGCACGGCATCCATATCCACCACGGCGTCGAACACGTCGCTGCTGCGGATCCACCGGTTCACCTCGCGCCGCACCGCGTCCTTGGCCGCGCTGTAATGGCCGGCCAGCGGCGTGCCGTGCAGCGAGCCCTCGTAGGGTGCAATGGTGGCCCCGACGATGCGCACGTTACGGGTGCGCGCGGCCTCGGCTAACTGCCGGTAGCCCTCGGTCAGCCGCGCCGCGGTCATCGGTGCGTCGCCGGGCGCAAACCCGCTGTCCGGCCAACCGATATCGTTGATGCCCATCAGCAAGACCACCGTCCGCACGCCGGGTTGCGACAGCACGTCGGCCTCAAAGCGCGCCATCGCGTTCACGCCCATCTTGTCGCCCCACACCCGGGCCCCCGAAATGCCCGCATTGACCACGCCCACGCCCTGCGGCGCCAGCCGGCGGGCCAGAAAATCCGGCCAGCGGCGGTTGGCGCCGGGTGTCGATCCGTTGCCGTCCGTCAACGAGTCCCCGAACGCCACGACGACCGGGGTGTCGGCCGCGCTTTCCACCCAGACGCCCGCCAGGAACGCCCGGCCCTGCAACGCGGCGGCGCCCGGCAGGTCCGGTGCGCCGCTGGCATCGCCCGGCGCCAGCGCCGCGGTTTGCTGGGCGCCCCAGTGGAACGTCGCCACCGGCGTCGGCTGCGGGAAATAGGTGCTGATGGCCAGTTCGCTCAAGGCGGCAACGGGCAGATCCACCGGATCGCTGATCGCCTGGGCACCCGGCGCAATCGTGACGCCCGGCAGACCGCCAAAGCGCAAGACGCGATCCGACACAGGGTCAATGGCCGCCCCCGCCCGGGCCCGCGCCACCCGGGCGGCGCCGACCGCGAGCGGCTGTGTGCCGTATCGATTGGACAGCACCACCCGCAGGCGCTTGCCGCCCAGGCTGATCTTGACGGTCTCGCGCAGCGTCTGGTCCGCCACCTGCTCCGGCATGCCGGTCGGCAGCACGAACGCCGTGTCCCATAACGGCTGCGGGCTGGCGAACCACGAACTGACCCAGGACGATTGCGGCGCGGGCGCGGTAGCGGGTGCGGTAGCGGCCGCGTACGTGGCGGATGGATGCCAGACCAGGCCCGTGGCGGCCAGGCTGGCGGTGCGGACGAAAGAACGGCGGTTCATGGCGGGGGGCATAGGGACTCCTGGAAACGGATAGCGGTTTCAACCGCGACACCGTCACGATAGGTTCTTCCAAACCATGCCGGTAGGCCCGTAAAATGCATAACACTTCTTCCAAAATGGAATGCTCACCATGGATACCCTGCGCGCCATGCGGGCCTTTGTCCGTGCCGTGGAACTCGGCACGCTGTCGGCCGCCGCCCGGGAACTGGGCTTGAACCAACCGGCGCTGAGCAAGATCGTGGCCGCGCTGGAGAAAGACCTGAACGTGCGGTTACTGGAACGCAGCACGACCCGCGTCGTGCCCACCGACCAAGGCAAACGCTTCTACGAACGCGCCAACCGCGTGCTGGAGGAATATGCCGAAGCCGTGGCCGACGCCCGCGGCCAGACCGAGCAGCCCGCCGGCTTCCTGCGGATCAACGCCCCGGTCGCACTCGGGCAGTTCCGGCTGAATGCGCTGATCCGGGAATTCCTGGACGCCTATCCCGACATCCAGGTCGAATTGATCCTGAATGACCGCTTTGTCGACCTGGTGGAAGAAGGCGTGGACGTGGCACTGCGCCTGGGCGGCGACCTGCCGCCCAATGCCATCGCCCGCAAGGCGGCCCTGTCATCGCGCCATCTGGTGGCGGCGCCTTCCTATCTGGCCCGGCACGGCAAGCCCCGCACGCCTGAGGACCTGACCGCCCACGATTACGTCCGGTTCGCGTGGCTGCCGGGCGGCGACACCCTGGAACTGCACCACGGCGCCTCGCGCGCGACCGTCCAGACCCAGGGGCGCTACCGCGTCAACAACGCCCTGGCCATCCGCGAAACGCTGGCGATGGGAGCCGGCCTGGGACTGTGCCCCGCCTGGCTGGTCGAGGACCTGGTGGCCGACGGGCAATTGCTGCGCGTTCTACCCGAATGGAGCGGCGCGCCGCAAGAGGCTTTCCTGATCTACCCCTCGCGCCGCTACCAGGCGTTGCGGGCCCGGTTGCTGATCCAGTTCCTGGCCGACCGGCTGCCTGCGCTGCCCGGCATGCAGCCGGCCGGCGGCCCCTGATTACAGTCCGCCCCGGCTGGTCTATCATGGCTTTTTTGTCGCGTAGTTGTAAGGAGCTTTACATGATCCGCAAGCTGATCCCTTTCCTTCTGGTTGCCAGTTTGAGCGCATGCGCCAATACGGGAACGTCGTCGTCCAGCAGCGCGCCGGCAGCCTCCAGCTCCTCCAGCGCGTCAAGCTCCTCGGATTCGTCCGGCGGCGCGAGCTATGGCGGATCCTCCTATGGATCGTCGTCAAACATCCCCGGCGCCACCAGCGGCAAGACGTGCGATGCCGGCGCCCTGCAATCGCAGATTGGCCAGAAGGCCACCCAATCGGTCATGGAAGACCTGCGCTCGCGCAGCGGCAGCACGACCGCGCGCATCCTGCGCCCCGGCCAGCTTGTCACCATGGAATACAACGCGACCCGCCTGAATCTGATCGTGGACGACAAGGACGTCATGACGGCGATCCGCTGCGGCTAAGACCGCCTTGGGGGCCGGCGCCCGCCGGCCTGCCGCCTAGGCTTGGCGCCGCAAGGCGGCCGGCGGCACGTGGGGCAGGAATGCCCCCGCCACTTCGAACGCGCATTCCTCGCGCGCAATATCGATCACCCGCGACACGATCGGGTTGACGATGTTCTTCTTGTGCACGGCGTAGTAATTGATGGTGGGCAGGTCCGGCTGCACGTTCAACTGGCAGAGCGCGCCGCGCTCGACCAGCGGCGCGAAATACGCGCCCGGCAGATAGCTGATGCCCAGGCCCAGCATCGTCAGCTGCGCCATCATCCCCAGGCTGTTGCAGGTCAGCACGCGCTTGACCGGCAGGCCCTGCTCGGCGAACCACGCGTCATACAGATGCGACAAGGCCGAATTCGTAGGCTGCGAAATCACGGGATACGGCGCCAGGTCCTGCGGCGTCAGGCGGGCTGCGAAATCGATGTCCAGCGCGGGGCTGGCCATCCAGACATTGGTGACGGCGCCCAGGTGCGTGCAGTCGTACTGGTAGCTCCAGAACGGCCCGGGCATGATGGCCAGGTCGATCTGGTCCTGCTCCAGCCTTTCGTACAGCGTGATGCCGCCATCGATCTCGGGCATCAGCTGCACGCGGGGGTAGCGCTGGCTGATCTGGTTGATCAGCCGCGCCAGCCAGGTCATGCCCACCAGTTCGGTCACGCCCAGCCGCAGCACGCCTTCAAAACTGGCCGGATCCGCCATGTTCTGCACGATGCGGCTGTTCAGATCCAGCATTTCGCGCGCCAGTTCGAAGAGCTTGCGCCCTTGCGGCGTCATCACCAGCTTCTTGGCCCGGCGTTCGAACAGGGGCGACCCGGCAAAGGCTTCCAGTTCGCCCACCCGCTTGGCCACTGCCGACTGCGTGGTGTGAAGTTTGCGGGACGACGCGCTGAAGCTGCCCAATTCGGAGCTCCAGTAAAAAGCCTCTAGCTGTTTAAGGGTGTACATCGCGGCGGTCGATGCGAAACGCATGGAAACCCTCACCTTAACATCGCCGCCGCGCTGCTTGCCGCGACCTTAGCCGCGCGGATGCAGGATGTCGGCCAGGAAGCGCTGCGCGCGCGGATGGGACGGCGCGCTGAAGAAGCGCTCGGGCGTATCCATTTCCAGGATCTCGCCGCCGTCCATGAAGACGACCCGGTCGCAGACGTCGCGCGCGAAGCCCATTTCGTGGGTCACGCACACCATCGTCATGCCGTCCTTGGCCAGTCCCTTCATCACCTGCAGCACCTCGCCCACCATCTCGGGGTCCAGCGCGCTGGTCGGCTCATCGAACAGCATCACCGGCGGTTGCAGGGCCAGCGCCCGGGCGATCGCCACGCGCTGCTGCTGTCCGCCCGACAAGGCCCCCGGATAGGCGTCGATCTTGTGTTCCAGGCCCACGCGTTCCAGCAGGCTTTTCGCCAGCGCCACGGAGTCCTTGCGGGACTGCTTGCGGATGTTCACGGGCGCGAAGATCACGTTTTCCAGCACGCTCATGTGCGGGAACAGATTGAACTGCTGGAACACAAAGCCGATCTTCTGGCGCAGCGCATTCAGGTTTGCGCCCTTGGCGTAGATGTCCGCGCCGTCGATCAGGATGCGGCCCTTTTCGATGGGTTCCAGGCGGTTGATCGTGCGGATCATGGTGGACTTGCCCGACCCCGACGGGCCGCACACCACCAGCACTTCGCCGCGCGCTACCGACAGGTCCACGTCCTTCAGCACGTGATGCGCGCCATACCACTTGTTCACTTTTTCAAGATTGATCATGTTTTGTCCTTGCTTTAAGCCATGGCGCGCGAGCGGCGGATACGCAGGTCCAGCCAGCTCAAGCCGCGGCTCAGGCTGAAGCACACCAGGAAATAGATGATGGCCAGGATGCCGAACACCTGCAGCGGCTGGGTCAGCACCAGGTTGTTGACCTGGTTGGCCGCGAAGGTCAGTTCGTTGACGCTGATGACATAGCCCAGCGACGTCTCCTTGATGGTCGACACGAACTGGCTGGTCATGCTGGGCAACACGTTAAAGAGCGCCTGCGGCAGCACCACCTTGCGCATCGTCGTCCAGTAGCCCACGCCCAGCGAACGGGACGCCTCGATCTGGCCGCGCGGCACCGCCTCGATGCCCGAACGGATCACTTCCGACAGGTACGCGCTTTCATAGACCACCAGCGCGAAGATCAGCGTCCAGAAGCCGCTGACGACCTGGCCGGTCAGTTTCGGCACCACGAAGTAGGCCCAGAAAATCAACATCAGGAGCGGCATGCCGCGCACCACGTTGACCAACGCCTTGCTGGCCACGCGCAGCCAGCCGAACGGGCTGACCCGGGCCAGCGCAATCAGCAGCGCCAGCGGCATCGACATCGCCAGGCCCAGTGCCGCCAGGATCAGCGTGAGGACCAGTCCGCCCAGCGGGCCGTTGGGGTATTGGCCGACCAGCAGCGTGGGCCAGTATTGCAGTAGCAGATCAAGCACCGTGGCCTCCGCGGTTCAGACGATAACGGGCGTAGATGCGCGATCCGATTGCCATGATCAGGAACGATCCCAGCAGGTACATGATCGTCGCCGCGCCGAAGGTGGCGAAGGTGCGGTAGGTCTCGTTTTCGATCTCGCGGGCCTGGTAGGTCAGTTCCATCACGCCGATCGCCATGGCCACGCTGGTGTTCTTGAACAGCAGCAGCGCGCGGCCCACCAGCGGCGGGATGGAAATGCGCACGGCCTGCGGCACGATCACGAAGCGCATGCACTGCAGATAGCTGGCACCCAGCGCCCGGGCCGCTTCGAACTGCGTGCCCGGGATGGCGCGCAGCCCGCTGCGAATGTCTTCGGCGATGTAGGCGGCCGAGCCCAGCGCCAGCGCGATCGCCGCCAGCGACATCTCGGCGTTGTGCTCGTACAGCCACATGCGAAAGCCCTCGGGCAGCAGTTCAGGCATGCCGAAGTACCAGAACAGCACCTGCACCAGCAGCGGCACGTTGCGGTGGTATTCCACGTAGGCATCGACCACCCAGCGGCACGGCGCCAGGTTGGTGGCGCGCACCACGACCAGCGTCACCGCGATCGTGAAGGCCATCACCCAGGCAACCAGGAACAGCTGCACGGTGACCAGCATGCCGCTGGCCAGCAGCTGGTATTGGGAAGCGTCAAGTAGGCTCATAAAGCAATCAATCTCCTGCAATCGCGCGGCCCACGCCAAACGTCACGGGCTCCGGCCGCCCACCTGCGCGGACGCCGGAAACCGTGACGGGGACATGCGGGCCGCGCTGGGGTCAGCGGTCTTTCAGCCGGCGATGGGGCCGATCTTGAAGCCGCGTTCCAGCTTGTACGGCGTTTCGGGGCCGAACCACTTGTCAAACAGCTTGGCGGCCGCGCCCGAGCTTTCCGCTTCATCCAGCGCCTGGTTCACCGTCTGCAGGAAACGCGGTTCCGACTTGCGCACGCCCAGGCCCCAGGGTTCGTCGAACACCGACTTGGCGATCACGCTGACGGGCGCAGTCGGCGGGCTTTGCAGCACCAGGCGCGCAAGCACCAGTTCAGAGGCGAATTGCGCATCCACCTTCTTCTGCTGCAAGGCCAGATAGGTGGCCGAGCTGTCGCCGTAGCCGATCACCTGGGACTTGTTCAGGATGCGCTTGATCTCGCGCTCCGAGCTGGAGCCCTTGGTGGCGCCGACGCGGCGGCCGTTCAGGGCTTCCACGGTGTCCAGCCCAGAGTCCTTGCGCACCAGCAGCTTCTGCGGGCTGACGTAGTAGGCGTGGCTGAAGGCGATCTGTTCGGCGCGGTCAGGCGAATAACCCAGGTTGGCCGCCAGGATGTCCACGCGGCCTTCGTTCAGTTCCGGCACGCGCGCCGCCACCGACAGCAACTTGTAGTTGACCTTCACGCCCAGCTTGTCGGCGACGAGCTTGCACACATCGACGTCGTAGCCCACCAGTTGGCGCGTGGCGCCGTCCTGGAAGCTGAACGGCTGCGAGGTGCCCAGCGTGCCGCAGACGAGTTCGCCGCGCGCCTTGATGTCGTCGACCTGATCGGCCTGGGCGGCGGCGCCCAGCGCCAGGGTGGCCAGGCCCAGGCAGGCGGCGAAGAGAGTGTGGCGTTTCATGGTTGATTCCCCTTGTCTGTTTGTGTGGTGGTCGTACTGGAATGAAATGCGTGGCGCCGGCTCAGGCCAGCTTGGCGCAGGCCTCGCGGATGGCGGCGCATCCCTGCTTGATATCGTCCAGGGACGCGGCGAACGACAGCCGGAACGTGCCCGGCGCGCCGTAGGCGTGGCCGTCGATGACAGCCACGCCGGCTTCGCGCAGCAGATAGTGCGTCAGGTCGGTGTCGGTGGCGATCACGTCGCCGGCAGGCGTCTTCTTGCCCAACAGACCCGAGCAGTCCGGAAAGACGTAGAACGCGCCTTGCGGCACGACGATTGCCAGGCCCGGCGCGCCGGACAATTCGGCGATCGCCAGGTCGCGGCGTTCGCGGAAGACTTGGGCGAACTGGGTCACGCAATCCTGCGGACCCGACAACGCTTCCAGCGCCGCAGCCTGGCTGACGGACGATGCGCCCGACGTGCTCTGGGACTGCAGGATCGCCATCGCCTTGATGAGTTCATCGGGGCCGGCGCCGTAGCCGATGCGCCAACCCGTCATGGCGTAAGCCTTGGACACCCCGTTGACCACCAGCGTGCGGGCGGCCAGTTCCGGCGCGACCTGCAACGGATGCACGGTCGGTTCGCCGGTGAAGTTCAGGCGGGCATAGATGTCGTCGGTCATCAGCCACACGTGCGGATGGCGCTTGAGCACGTCGGTCAGGCCGCGCAGTTCGTCGGCCGTGTAGACCGAGCCCGTCGGGTTGCTGGGCGCGTTCATCATCAGCCACTTGGTGCGCGGCGTGATGGCGCGCTCCAGCGCTTCTGGGGTGACCTTGTAGTCCGTGGCGGGTGAGGTCTGCACCGCGACCGGCGTGCCGCCGTTGACCAGCACCATGTCCGGGTACGACACCCAGAACGGCGCGGGAATCAGCACCTCGTCGCCCTCGTTCAGCGTGGCGGCCAGACCGTTGAAGATCACCTGCTTGGCGCCGGTAGAGACGATGATTTGCGCCACGGGGTAATCCACCCCGGTCGCTTCCAGCAGATGGCCGCGCGCGGCGCGGCGCAAGGCAACCGTGCCCTGCGCGGGCGGGTATTTGGTTTCGCCGCGGTTCATGGCGGCGGTGGCGGCCTGGCGGATGTGTTCCGGCGTCGAAAAGTCGGGCTCGCCGATCGTCAGGTCGATGATGCGGCGGCCCTGCTCGCGCAGTTCGGCGATGATGGCGCGCGCGGCGACGCTGGGCGACAGCTTGATGCGCTTGATGCGGTCAGCGACGATGCTCATTTGGCGGCTCCCATCTTCTCGGCCAGGGTCTTTTCCAGCCAGGGCTTGGTGTAGGTGCCGGCGCGCAGCTTTTCCTTGGCCACGGCTTCGTCCGCTTCCTTCTTCTGCGCCAGGGCCAGCACGGCCGCGGCGAATTCGGCGGGGATCACCACCACGCCGTCGGCGTCGCCCACGACCACGTCGCCTGGGTTGACCACCTGGCCGCCCACGGACACCGGCACATTGATTTCGCCCGGGCCATCCTTGTACGGGCCCTTGTGCGACGCGGCGCGCGCGAAGCAGCCGAATTCGCCCTGGGCGAAGACGTCCAGGTCGCGTACGGCGCCGTCGATCACAAAGCCCTCGATGCCGCGCGATTGCGCATCCATCATCATCAGTTCGCCGACCAGCGCGTTGCTGGTGTCGCCGGCGCCGTCGACGACGATCACGTCGCCCGCGCCACCCAGCGAAATCGCCTTGTGGATCATCAGGTTATCGCCCGGGCGGGTCTTGACGGTCAGCGCCAGGCCGACGGTGCGACGCGTGCAGGCATGCATCGGGCGCAGGCCCGACACGCCGTACAGGCGGTTCATGCAGTCGCTGATCTGGGCCGAGCCGATGGCGGCAAAGCCCGCCAGCACGTCAGCGGCGACGGCCGGGGCGGGCCGGGAAAGAATGCGGTAACCGATGGGATTCATGAGGGAGTCTGGGGTAGATGCGTGGACAGCGTTAAGCGAACACGCATTACAAGGCCCCAGGGGGTGTTCCTCAAAACGATATAAATTCCCAGTCATTCAGGAATTTTATTCGTGAATTTTGCACTTAAGGGTTATCCCTTATTCGTGATTCGGCGGTTGGTCGCCGCCGTTCGACACCTTTTATTCGCACCCCGGCCCAGCATCGTTCGCTGAACCGGTCGACGAGCAGCCGGCAAACAAGGCGACAAGGCACAGGGCTGCGACACGGGGGGGTCAACAGCCACAGTGCGCTGCGATATCAGCCATAATCAATTCAACCTGACCCCGCGTGACAGCAGGAGTTCAGTTTTCGCTCCCACATCAACCGGTAGCGGGTAGGCCGTAGCGTACTCAGTGCGGAGTATCTCAATGATGACACCGGAAACGCCAGACGACGACTTGGTACGGACCCGCAGCCACGGGCCACGCGCACTGCCCCAGGGCTATCGGGCCGGATTGATTACGGCCATCACGGTATTGCTGGGCTTTTCGCTGGGTTTCCTGCGCTACTGGGGCTTGGACGCGCCGGGCGATTGGAGCGCGCTGTCCGTGCTGCCAGGCGTGTCCTTGTTGCTCGCCAGCCTGCTGCAGATAATTGCGCTTTACCGCGCCTTGCGTTTGGAGGATGAAGCCGAGAACGAATACCGGAAAACCGTGCGATGGTTCATCGCGTCGGCGATGCTGCTGTTGCTGGGCCTGACAGCGGCGTTGTGGGAGGCGGCGTGAATTGCTCGTACCCGGCTCGTCAAGGTAGTAGCGAAAGAAATGACTAGCTGAGGAGGCTGATCATGAATGAAAAAGATCTGCTACTGGGGCCTGTGTTGTCGTTCCGTGGTATCGGAAAAGGTGACGTCTGGAAAGTAAGCGCGCTGGTGGGCCTCAAGGCGGGCGCCGTCACGCCTGCACTGGAGGTCGACGGCAAGGCTTGCGCTGCGCCAAAGGAGCTATTGGCCATCAACGGCGAACGCTATCTGCGCTACGACCTGTCCTGCAAGATCTTGAAGAACGAGCGCACCGTAAGTTACGGTATTTCAGGTGGATTGACGTGGCGGATGACGGTACCCGGCAAGGATTTCTTGCCGCGCATGGCCTATGTGTCGTGCAATGGGTTTTCGGACCCGGCCGTGATGCGAAAGCTCATCCGGACGTCGGACGCGGTGTGGGAAGACCTGCTCTACAGCCACGACCGCGAACTGCGAAAAGAACAGGGTGCAGGCGAAACCAAGCTGCTGGACAAAGAGCAGTTGTGGCATGAGAAGCGCATCCATGACAAGGGCCTGCAGCGCTTTCATCTCATGCTCATGGGAGGCGACCAGATCTACTTCGACTCGATCTGGGAAGACGTTAAGGCGCTGCGCCGGTGGGTGGCCTTGCCTCGGCAGGCGCAATTGGAGTTCAAGGTCACCAAGGCGCTGGACCGCGAGATCGAGGCCTACTACTTCGGACTGTACAAGCAACGCTGGCTGCCCAGCGAGCGCAAGCCCTGGTCATCGCCAACGGCCACGCTAGACGCGAGCGCGGCGATGGCGTCGATGCCGACCGTCATGATGTGGGACGACCACGACATCTTCGACGGCTGGGGTTCGTACAGCTGCGAGATGCAGAACAGCCCACTCTTTCAGACGCTGTTCCGCCACGCCCGACGCGCCTTCTGGGTGTTTCAGATGCAACATGCGCTGGACGACCTGCCCCAACAGGAAGACACGACGCCAGCGGGTTTTTCCCGACAAGACCCGCTGCTCAAGCCCATCGTGTGGAGTCAGGTACTCGCCAAGGATGCGTTGGCGCTGCCCCTGCTGGACGGCCAGCCGGGATTCACTTCTGCGTACGCCATCGGGCCGGTGACCATCCTGGCGGCCGATCTGCGCACCGAACGCTCGCGGACTCAGGTGATGGGCTCGGACACCTGGGGCCAAATCAAGAATTGGACCGACAACCTGAAATCCGGCAACGCGGGCGCCCAACCCAAGAGTGCTTGCCAGCATCTTCTGTTCATGTCCTCGGTGCCCGTCGTGCACCCCAAACTGCCCCTGGCCGAGCTGCTGATGGACAAGTTCGGACAAGACCACGTCACGGACAGCAATGCCGACGACTTGAAGGATCACTGGTCCCACGACGACCACGAAGGTGAGCGCAAACGCCTCCTGGAAGTGTTTTCCCAATTGGCGCGCGACAAGAAGGTCCGCGTGTCCCTGGTGTCGGGCGACGTGCACGTTGCAGCCTGGGGCACGGCCTACCGCAAGGACCTGCCTGCAACAGAGACTTGGTCCCAGATCCACCAGTTCACCTCGTCCGCCGTGGTTCATCCTTCGCTCATGGGCGTGATGGAGCGGCTGTTTCTCTCCTGGTTGAACAGCAATGCCAAGCAACCTCAAAACATCGACGTGCAGTACGTTGCGGAAGTGATGCCTTTCCCTGGGCACGACAAACATGTCATGGCAGCGCGCAACTGGCTGGCCTTGGAGTTGGACATGGGCTCGGCCGAGGGGTGCAAGTTATGGGCAACTTGGCGATGCGAAACCGAAATCAGCTTTTCGAATCACTTGCTCGCAGTCGCAGCCGTTGCATGAATAAAGGTTATCCCTTATTCATGCTCCCATCCGGTATTCCGCCTTAATCGTCGCCCGCGCTGCCCCCATTGCGCGCTTCCGATAGCGCGATCGTCAGGTGCATCACCTTCTTTTTCAGCTGGTCGCGTTCGTCCGTCAGGCGCGCCAGGACGCCGCGCAGACGCGCCACCTCGGCAGGCAGGTCTGCGATGCTTTCGATCGGCACCTCGGGCGGGGCTTCGCGGGGCGGCGGCGCCTTGGCCAGGCGCACTTCGCGCGCCGCCTGCTGCAGCTCTTTCCTGCCACCGGCCACGGCTGCCGCCTGGCGTTCGGCGGGCAATGACGCCACCGCTGCGGCGGCATTGATCGAAATCGCGCCCTCTTTCACCGCACGCACCAATTCCGGCGCGGCGTCTTTCTGGATCTTTTCGATCTGGCCCAGCGTATTGCTGCTGATGCGCGCCGCGCGCGCCAGCGCCTGCCGGCTAGGCACGGGTGGCGTCCAGGAGATGTTCGGCGGCAGGCGTGGCGCGCCGTCGGCGCCAGGAGCATCCTCGTCCCAAGGCGGTGAACCCTCAGACGATGCGGTATCAGCCGACCCGGCGTCGGGTGGCGCACTGCCTTCTGGAGGCGTGCGCGCCAACAGGATCTCTTTCTTGCGCAGCGCCAACACGCCCCGCTGGAAGTCCGACACGCTGCGCCGGCCCAGGTGGTTTTCGATCATCCACAGGTGCACGTCTTCCATCGACTTGAACGTGGTGTTCTGCCGGGTCTGGAATTCGATGCCGTGCTTCTGGCAGATGGCGTAGCGGTTGTGCCCGTCCACCAGCAGATCGCCCCACAGCACCAGCGCATCGCGGCAGCCCTCGGCCAGCAGACTGCGCTCCAGCGCTTCGTGCTCGTCTTCGGTCAAGGGGTCAATATAGGCGCGCAGGCCCTCGTCAATCCTGATATCCATGATGTCCAAAAAGGTTACTCGCCCGGCGTTTGCACCGGCGACCCGCTACGCCAGCCCTTGGCCGCGCAACAAGTCCTGAATGGCCGCCAACCGGGCCTCGGGGTCGGTCAGGCCCAGCAGCCGGGCCTTGTCGTCCGGCGGCAGCGGCAGCAGTTCGCACCAGCGGTCCGCCACCCAGCCGCAGTCGTCCAGCCGGTACGGCGGCGCCAGCGGCATCCGGTCGGCCGGCACGCCGTCCTGCTGCCATTGCGCCACCAGCCGGCCCAGGGCATCGGCGCTGGCCTGCATGGACGCCGGCACCGGCGTGGGCGGATCGTCGGCGATGGGCTCGGTCTGGCCCATCCAAAGACCGTATTTTGCCACCTCGCTGGAAAGCAGCCGGAATCGGCTGGTGCCGATGCAGCGCACCTGCAGCAACGCGGGCATCGGCGCGTCCCAGGACGCGATGCGGGCCATCGTGCCCACGGGGGCCAGGGTCTCGACGCCTTCGGGCGAACGGACTTCGCTGCCCGCCAAGAGGCCCACCACGCCGAACTCGCTGCCGTCCGCGATACAGCGGCGGATCATATCCAGGTAGCGCACCTCGAAAATGCGCAGATGCAGCACGCCGGCGGGAAACAGCGCATTGGATAAGGGAAACAGCGGGATCAGCGCCATGGTGGCCTCCTCCTACTTGACGTCGAACGCGGCGTCCACCGGCACCTGCATGGCCGTCACCATCGCGTTGGTCTGCGCCGCCATGCCGATGACCGACAACAGTTCGGCGTGCTGGCCGTCGGTCATGCCCTTGGCCTTGGCGGCCGCCGTGTGCGAATGCACGCAATACGAACACCCGTTGGCCGTGGACACGGCGATGTAGATCATTTCGCGCACCAGCGGGGACAGCTCGCCTTCCGCCATCATCACCTGCTTGAGTTGCGCCCAGACGCGCTGCAACTGCGGCGGGTCATTGGCCAGCGCGCGCCAGAAGTTGTTGACGAAATCCGATTTGCGCGTGGCACGGATATCCTCGAACACCGCCCACGCCTCGGGGCTTTTGCAGACATCCTCGTCCGACAGCAATTTGACCGTGCTCATGCGCGGGTTCCTTTACGTTGTTGAGGGTTCATACGCCCGATTTCACACATTGCGGCCATCGTACGGGATACGCGTCAGGGCATTGAGGTCCACGTTTTCCAGGCATCGCGCATTGACCGCCGCGGTCTCTTCGCCCTTGGGGCTGGCCCCGAAACCAAACGGCGCGCAACCGCAATTGGCGCAAAAATGGTGCGCAATCACATGCTTGTTGAATTTGTAGGTGGACAGACTTTGCGTGGGCGACGTGATGCGCAGCTGCGCACGCGGCACGAACCACAGCAAATAGCCTTTGCGGCTACAGTGGGAACAGTTGCACTCCAGAACCTGCGACACGTCGCCATCGACTTCAAATCTGATCTGTCCGCAGTGGCAGCTACCTTGTTGCATGGCCGGGCTCCTTCAAGTCTCACGGGTCGGGCCTTCCATCATAGATCGGCCACGGCTGCCCCGGCACCTGCCCGCCCAACCAGGAAGACACCATGCCCCAACTCTCCGCCTACCTCAGCTTCGACGGCAACTGCGCCGAGGCCCTGCACTTCTACGAGCGCGTGCTGGGCGGCCGGATCGAAGCCATGATCCGCTACGCCGACGCCCCGCCCGACGCCGCCATGCCCGCCCTGTCCGCCGACGATGCCGAACGCATCATGTACGCACGGCTGGCCCTGGACGAGCAGACCCTGATGGGCAGCGACGCGACCGCCGGGCACCCTTATCCCGGCAAGAAGGGCATGGCGCTGTCGCTGGCCTACCCCACGGTGTCGGATGCGCAACGCGTGTTCGAGCAATTGTCCGACGGCGGCACGGTGACCATGCCGTTGCAGAAGACGTTCTGGGCCGAGGCGTATGGCGCGCTGGTGGACCGGTTCGGAACGCGCTGGATGGTCAGCGGCGGCCGGCAGACCCACTAAGGCCGGTATCGCCTGATCGGCTCGCGCCCCCGCCGTCGCGTCCGCGCGACGTCCGGCGCCGCTTTTGAATCATTGACATTTCCCCGCCCGCGCCTTGCAGTAATCTGGCAGCGCCCCTACCTACCGGACGCGCCCGCCATGAACTTTCTTGCCAGCGCCACGCTGCTTCGCCGCCGGGACGGCCACGAAGCCCGCGTCACTTATGTGGAATTGTTCTTCGACCTGGTGTACGTCTTTGCCGTGACGCAGCTGTCGCACAGCCTGCTGCACGACCTGACGCTGATGGGCGCCGTGCATACGCTGGTGTTGTGGTTCGCGGTCTGGCTGGGATGGCAGTACACGTGCTGGGTCACCAACTGGTTCGATCCCGACGCCATCCCCATGCGGATCATGCTGTTCGCGGTGATGCTCGTGGGCCTGATCGCCGCCGCGGTCCTGCCCGGCGCATTTGGCGACAACGGCCTGATTTTCGCCGTCTGCTACGCGCTGCTACAGGTCGGACGTACGGCGTTTATCGTGCTGCACCTGGGGCCGAACCACCCGCTGGCCGACAATTTCCGGCGCATGCTGGGATGGCTGGGCATCTCCGCCGTGCTCTGGATCGCGGGCGGCCTGGCCTCGGGCGAAGCGCGGCTGGCGCTGTGGATCCTGGCCGTGGCGTGCGAGTACATTTCGCCGATGTTCGGCTTCCGCCTGCCCGGCATGGGGCGGTCTTACACCAGCGACTGGACGATCGAAGGCGGGCATCTGGCGGAGCGGTGCCAGTCGTTCGTGATCGTGGCGCTGGGCGAAACCCTGCTGATCACGGGCGCCACGCTGGGCGAACACCCGCATTGGGACGCCCCCACGCTGATCGCACTGCTGGTGGCCTTCCTGGGCACGGCGGCGATGTGGTGGGTGTATTTCGACACCAGCAGCAAGGATGGCAGCAAAGCCATCGTGCATTCCTCGGACCCGGGCCGCATCGGCGCCTACTTCCACTACGTGCACGTGATCCTGATCGCAGGCGTTATCGTGTCGGCCGTGGCCAATGAACTCGTCATCCTGCATCCCGACGGCCGCATCGCCACCCCGGCCGCGGCTGCACTGATCGGCGGCCCCGCGCTCTACCTGCTGGGCAACGGCATCTATAAGACGGTGGTGTACGCGCGCTTTCCGCTATCGCACATGGTCGGGCTGGTGTTGCTGGCGGCGCTGGCGCCCGTGTCGTATGTGACCGACAACCTGATGGTGGGCGGCCTGACCACGCTGATCCTGGTGCTGGTGGCCGTCTGGGAAAGCGTGTCGCGGCGCCGCGCGGCGCGCGCCATGCAGTAAGCCTGGCCCGCCGTCAGCTGCGCCGCTTGCCGAACACGGATTTCGGCGCGCGGCCATGAAAGCGCGTGAACGCGGCGCTGAAATTGGCGGGATGCCGGTAGCCCACGCGATACGCGGCCTGCGCCACCTGGCAACCGGTTTCCAACAGTTCCCACGCCCGGCGCATCCGCAATTCCGTCAGCAGCCGGTGCGGACTGGTTCCGTAGAGCTTGCGGAACCCCTCCTTCAACTTGAATTCGTTCAACCCGGTGGCCAGGCACAGATACTGCACGGTCAGGTCGCGGTCCATCTGTTCCTGCATCAACGCCCGCGCGGCTTCCAAGCGGCCGATATCGGCCTGGCTAAGCCGCCCCGCTTCTGGCGCGGGCGCCAGGCCGCGCAATTGACGGGACAGCAACGTCAGCGCGCGGATGTGCGCGTCCAAGGGGTCCACGCCTGACGCCAGTTCCATAGCCGCGGCAGCCAGCTCGGGCGTAGTCCTGCCCTGCGACAGGCAGCGCAAGCCCCCGGCGCCCAGCAGGCTTTCCGCGCGATCCTCGCCGGCATAGCGGCGCAGCACCGGCTCGCCCACCAGCAAGCGCAATTGCGACACGGTGGCGCCGCCCGAATAGCGGCGCTCGCCCTGGCTGCGCTGAAACGCGGTGACGGTCGTGTGGCCGCCGCGGAAATCCAGGCCGGCGCCATCCGCGCCCCGGTAGGCCGACACGCCCTGCATCGCCAGCGTGATCACCAGCGTGCGCGCGCCATAGCCGGCTGCGTTCTCTTCGATCAGGTCGCGCTGCGGGGTGTACTGCGAATGCACCAGGGTCAAGCCGTCGTCCAGCTCCAGCCGGTCCGCGCGGCAATCGCCCAGTTCCTGGGGCAAGGCAACGCGCCGCCAGCCTGGGCGGGGACTCTTGCCCGGTTGGGCAAGCAAGGACGAAACACGCATGACCATGAAGGCTTTCCTGTGCCGGCGCCGTTTTGCATACGGATGGATCCGGAACGCATATGAATGTGAATGATAGTTGTTCTCATAAAGAAATACCATCTTCGGGACGGCCGCACAAGGATAGCGGCCGCTTGAGTCCGCACAGGAAGCCCGATGATCCAGCCCCGCCCTCTTACGCCCATCGCCTGGGCCCTGCTTTGCATGGCCGCCGCGCCTGCCGCACGCGCCCAGCCCCCCGCCGAACTGCCCGCCATCACCGTCACCGCCGACAAGCAGGAACGCGCGCTGGAAGACGTGCCGTCCAGCCTGTCCGTCTTCGACGGCGACATGCTCGAGGCGCAAGGCATCCAGAATGTGGAGTCCCTGCAAGCGATCACACCGGGACTCAGCTTCCAGCCTTTCGGCCAGGCCGGCGTGAACTCGCCCGTCATGCGCGGGCTGTCCGCCAACTTCTTCTCGTTCTCCACGTCGACCTTGCTGGTCGTGGACGGCGTGCCCACGCTGACGGCGCAAGGGTATGACGACCCATTGCTGGCGATCGACCGCGTGGAAGTGCTGCGCGGCCCGCAGTCCACCCTGTACGGGCGCAACGCCGAGGCCGGCGTGATCAACATTCACACCCGCCAGCCCGACAACACCTTGCGCGGCCAAATCTCGGCCGAAATCGGCAGCCGCGACCTGCGCGTGATGCGCTTCGACCTGAGCGGCCCCTTGGTTGAAGACCGGCTGTACGCGAGCGTCGCTGGCGCCTGGCGCAGCCAGAACGGCTTCATCGACAACACCTATACCAGCCAGCGCGAAGACGACCGTGAAGTGCGCAACGGCAAGATCGCGTTGCGCTGGACGCCGTCCGCGCGCACCGACGCCACGCTGCGGTACGCGCAAGTGGACTACCGCGACGGCGCGGCCCTGTGGGGAGCGCCGACCGCGCCGCGCGACACGGTGGCCTCGGGCACGCCCAGCTGGAATCGGTCCATCGGACGCAGCGCATCGCTATCCGTGCGGCATGACTTCGATGCCGGCTTGCGCCTGTCTTCCGTGACCGCGTGGAACGATTTCCGCGACCGGGTCCAGCAAGACACCGATTTCCAGCCCGCCGACCTGTTGCATATCCAGCGCGACCACCAGTTCAGCAACCTGTCGCAAGAGCTGCGGCTCGAAGGCGACTGGAACCGCGCGCATTGGCTCGTCGGCCTGTACGCGGACGGCGACGACCACGACCTGCGCAATACGCAGAAGATGCCGCGCGGCTTGACGGAAAGCGTGGTCAAGTTGCGCGGCAATTCCACCGCCGCGTTCACGCATTGGACCGTCCCGCTGGCAGAACGCTGGACGATCGAGGCCGGCGCGCGCCTCGAACGCGACGAGATCCGCTTCCGTCCCGAAGGAGATACGCAGCGCCGTGCCGACTGGACCCGCGTGACCCCGCGCGTCGCGCTGCAGTACGCGTTCGCGCCACGCCAGCAGGCCTACGTATCCGTGTCGGACGGATTCCGTGCAGGCGGCTTCAACGTCTTTTCGCCCGCCGCCAATTACGCCCCCTATCAACCCGAAACGCTGCGCGCCTACGAGATCGGCGCCAAGGGCTGGCTGCCCGGCAACCGCCTGCGCTATTCCAGCGCCGTCTACGTGATGACGGTCAAGAACATGCAGGTGCAGCAGATGCCCTTGCCCGGGCTGGTCTACGTGACCAACGCCGCATCGGCTCGCTCCGTCGGCGCGGAATTCGAATTGGAATACCTGTTGGGCGACGGCTGGTCGGCGCAGGCCGGGCTGGGCCTGAACCGCACACGGTTCTCGCGCTTCATGGACGGCGCCGCGGACTACAGCGGCAACCAGAATCCCTTTGCGCCGCGCATCAACGGCTACGTCAGCGCGCGCTATGACGCGCCCGCCGGCTGGTATGCGCAGGCGTCGCTGACCGGCACCGGCCGCGTCTATCTGGACGCCGCCAACCGCTATTCCCGCAACGGATACGGCTTGGTCAACCTGGCCGCCGGCGTCACCGTGCGCCAGGTCGAGATCACCGCCTACGTCAACAACCTGGCCAACCGGCGCTATGACGCCGTTGGCTATCAGAACGGCATCGTCACCGTCTACAGCCCGCCGCGCGAAGCCGGCTTGCGCTTCACCTGGCGCATCTAACAAGGACCACCCCTCATGCATACCGACCTTACCCACCCCATGCAGCGCTATTGGAACCTGGCCGCCGCGTCTGTCCAGGCGGCGGCGCTGGACGCCGCGCTGGAACGCGGCGTGCTGGATCACCTGACCGAACCGGCCAGCGCGGCGGAAGTGGCGCAGGCCCTGACCCTGCGCCCCGACCAGACCACGCATCTGCTGGACATGCTGTGGAGCCTGGACTTGCTGCACCGCATTGACGGCGACCCGGTGCGCTACCGGTGCCAACCCCAGGCGCGACAGTATTTCTGCCAAGGCCAGCCCGGCTATTGCGCCGACGCGTGGCGCTATCGGCGCCGCTCGCTTTGGCACTTCAGCGAACAACTGGACGCACTCCTGGACCTGGACAGCCCGCCGCCCGAGCCCTACGTGCAAACCAACGCCACCGGCTGGGCCCAGGCGGCACGCGTGCAGATCGGGCAGGAGCAACGCGCCATTGCCGTGGCGGCGGCGCGCGAGGCTGTCGCCTGCGTGCCCGGCGCCGCCGACGCCCGGCGCATCCTGGACCTGGGAGGCGGCCCGGGGCTGATCGGCATCGCGCTGGTTCAAGCCCGCCCCGACAGCACGGGCGTGGTGTTCGACTGGCCCGAGACCGCCGCGGTGGCAAAGGAGAACATCGCGCAGGCCGGCTTAGGCAGCCGCATGACGGTGATCGGCGGCGACCTGGCGGCGGACCCGATCGGGCAGGCATACGACCTGATCTGGTGCTCGTCGGTCCTGCATTTCCTGCCGGACCCGGCCGCCACGCTGCGCAAGATGCATGATGCGCTGGCGCCGGGCGGGCAGCTGATCATGGCGCACGCGGAGATCCCCGCCGACGCCCGCGCCGCCGCACGCATGCTGCCCTACTACCTGCCGATGCTGCTGCTGGGCCGCCGCGTGACCCACGCAGGCGAACTGGGCCGGATGCTGCAAGACAGCGGCTACCAGGACGTGCGCGGCTTTGACTCGGACCGCTTTCCGATGGCGCCCTTGCACGTGTTGTCGGCCCGCAAGGCCGCCGCATGAGCCCCACCGTGCGCAACGGCTTGCGGCAAGCGCTGTTCGGCTGGTTGAACCTGGCGCTGACGGCGCCGGGCGTGTACCTGTGGCTGGGCTTGCCGCTGGTGCTGCGGCAGCACGGCTGGTCCGGCACGGCCATCGGCTTGTTCCAGCTGGCCAGCCTGCCCACCGTCTTCAAGTTCCTCTTCGCCCTGCCCCTGGACCGGCCCGCACGGCGGCGTGGCAACTATCGCATCTGGGCGGTCGGCCTGTTGTCCGCCTATGCGGCGGTGCTGTGCGCGTTGGGGTGGCGCGACTTGCTGGATGATGGGCGCGTGTTGTTCGCCTTGGCCGCGGCCGCGGCGCTGGCCGGCACCTGGGCCGACGTGCCGGTCAACGCGCTGGCGATCCGCGTCCTGCCCGCGACCAGCCGCGCCTGGGCAGGCGGCATCCGATCGATGGCCCTGTGCCTGGGCGCCATCGCCGGCGGCGGCCTCATGCTGGTCGCCCAAGCCCGCTGGGGCTGGCAGGCGCCCTTTGCCATCATGGCCGGCGCGCTGGCGCTGGGCGCGGCGCTGACGGCGTTCGTGAAAGAGGACGGCGAGCCTGAGGTGTCTACCGTTGCCGGCAATGACCGCCTTGCCCTCGCATCCATCACTGCCTACTTCCGGCTGGATAGCACCCGATGCTGGCTGCCCATGCTGGCGTTGCTGTTTCCCTTCATCGGGTCAGGCTGGTTCTATCTGAAGCCCCTGCTGCTGGATCAGGGGCTGGCACCCGAAAGCGTGGCCTGGCTGGTGGGCGTGGCAGGCGGCGCCGTCGGCGCGGTAGCCAGCGCCTTGTCCGCGCGAGGCAGCAAGCGCTTGCGCCCCGCCGTGACGGTGCCGTGGCATGCGGCAGCCGGCTGCGCCGCCCTGCTGGCGCTCGCCATCGCGGTCTGGCTGCAGGCCCCGCCGCCGGTGCTGATTGCCTGCGCCATGGGCATCGCTGCCGCGATGGGCGCCACCGCGGCGCTGGCGTTCAGCCTGATGATGTCGCATACCCGTCCCGGCTTGGAGGCGCTGGATTACGGTATCCAGTCCAGTGTGTTCTCGCTTACCCGTATCCTGGCGCCGCTGGCGGCCGGCGTGCTGATGGATGCGGCGGGCCAGGCATGGATGCTGACTGCGCTGGGGGTTGCGGCGGCGGGGGTGTGGATGCTGGCGTTGCGCAAATTCGCGCAATGCTGACCCAAACTCTATTTCGGGGACATTGTGGCGACTGACACTGAGCAACGTAAAATGTCAGGCCTCCAGCCTCTACATGCTTTCCTTATGAACCTTGAACGACTGCGCCGCGAATTTCCCGACTTCGATATCACAACCCTGCCGACCATACCCGAAGGGTATTTCGACACGTCGAGCTACATCGATGCCGCTCCTTCATTCGAGAACAAGGAGCGCGGTTTGAAAGTCTATATCGACTACGCCAACTATGCCGACCGCGAATCCGGCAGAAGCCAGCGCTTCTGCGTTTCACGCTACGACGAGGAAGAAGGCGACTACGAGGACGTCGCCCTGTCGACCAACGATTGGGCCGAAGTCATTCGCTTCCTGAGCGCCTGACGCTGCTGCTCAATCCAACAAACCGCAATCGGGATAGGCCCCTTGCGATAAGCCCGAGATGCGCGTCGCCTCGTACGCGCTACGCGGCGAGGTCTTCCTGAGGTGCTTTCACCTCTTTTTCCTTCTTCTCCTTTTTTTCTCCATCGTAATGAGACTTGATGGCGAAAAACATGCCCGTTCCCAACACGAGGATCTTGAACGTACCGAAGACGACAGGGACCCAAAAATTCATCATTTCCTCAAAACGCTGCTTCAGCAGCTTTAATTACGGGTCAAATTTTAGCGTCAAGCTCCATACATATTGTTGAAGCGCGCAAATTCAACGCACCGTTTTCGGTAAGCGATTGATTTCTATAGATTAGTATTTTCGCTTCGAATAGATTTCTACCGCTGGCTCAGCCTCCGGGCCGATGCTGAGCCAGCACCTCGTGCAGCGACTGCGCCGCGCGCTGCAACACTGGCACCGCCCGCAGCAGGTCATCCAGCATGACGCGCGCGGTGGGCGCGTGGCAGGCCACGGCCGCCACTACCCGGTCTTCCGCATCCTTGACCGGCACCGCCACGGCACTCATGCCTCGTACGAATTCCTCGTTGTCGATGCCAATGCCACGCGCCGCCAACCGTTCCAATTCTTCTTCCAGTTTCACGGGATCGGTCAAGGTTCGCGGCGTGTTGCGCGTGAGCGGCAAACGGGCCAGCACGCGGCCTCGCTCCAGCCGGTTCATGGATGCCAGGAATAGTTTGCCGCTTGCCGTGCAGTGCATCGGCACGTGGCTGCCCACCGCGAAGAACAGGCGCAGCGGTTCGGTGGTTTCCACCCGTTCCATATAGATCACACGGTCGCCGTCCGGGGCCGTCAGGTTGCAGGTTTCTCCCAGTGTGCCGGCCAGTTGCGCCAGCACAGCGCGGCATGCCCGCGTGAACGCCGAGGCGCGCAAGGTGGACAAGGCCAGTGACGTGGCCTGCGGCCCCGGCACGAAGCCGTGTTCGGTCGGCGTGGCGGCCACGAAGCCGGCACGCTGCATGGCCGCCAACAGGCGCATCAACGTGGTCTTCGGCATGTCCAGGCGCTGCGCCAATTGCGCCAGCGTGGGCGGATGTTGGGCCCGCGCCAGGTGCTCCAGCACCACCAGGGCGCGCAGCGAACGCGCGGCCTCCTGCTGCACGGCGGGCGTGTCGACCGAAGCGCCGGCAGGCGCCTCTACCGATGCTGCACTGCGATTTTGAAACCGAAGTTGCATGTTCCGTTCCATTTTGCCGCCCCCACGCGTGTTGTGCTTTGCGCGACACGCCCGCTTCCTAGAATCGCCACAGATCCCCAGCCGAATGCAGCGTCTCTGGGCGCTGCCGGGATCGACCCAGTATATAAGTGCGCCCCGCCGCGGCAAGCAGGGTAAACGCGCCGTCCCGCCGACGTGGCGCAGGCGGACGACAACAGGGAGACAAGGCAATATGTCCGACACCGTGGATGTCATCGTGGTTGGCGCCGGCTCGGCCGGATGCGTGATGGCCAACCGGCTGAGCGCCGACGGCGCACTGTCCGTGTGCCTGCTGGAAGCCGGCCCCAGGGACCGCTCCCCGTGGATACATATCCCCATCGGCTACGGCAAGACGATGTTCCACAAGGTGGTGAACTGGGGCTATTACACCGACCCCGATCCCAACATGCTGGGCCGGCGCATCTACTGGCCGCGCGGCCGCACGCTGGGCGGATCCAGCGCCATCAACGGGCTGATCTACATTCGCGGCCAGCGGCAGGATTACGACGCTTGGCGCGACGCCGGCAACCCGGGATGGGGCTGGGACGATTGCCTGCCGGCCTTCCGCAAGCTGGAAAACAACGACCTGGGCGCGGGGCCCACCCGCGGCGTGGACGGCCCCTTGAACGCCACCTCCATCAAAACGCCGCATCCGCTGGTAGAAGCCATGATCGCGGCGGCCGGCACGCAGGGCGTGCCGCACGTGCAGGACTTCAACACGGGCGACCAGGAAGGCGTGGGCTATTACCAGCTGACCACGCGCAATGGCTGGCGCTGCTCGACGGCAGTGGCCTATCTGCGCCCGGCCGAAGGGCGTCCCAATCTGCGCGTGGAAACCGGCGCCCATACGATGGCCGTGCTGTTCGAAGGTGGCCGCGCCTGCGGCGTGCGCTACCGGCAGGACGGTCAGGTGCGCACGCTGCGCGCACGGCGCGAGGTGGTGCTGTGCGCGGGCGCGTTGCAATCGCCGCAACTGCTGCAACTGTCCGGCGTCGGGCCGGCCGCGCTGCTGCGGCAGTTCGGCATCGGCATGGTGCGGGATCTGCCGGGCGTCGGCGAAAACCTGCAGGACCACCTGCAGATCCGGCTGATCTACGAAACCACGCGGCCCATCACCACCAACGACCAGTTGCGCACGCTGAGTGGCCGCGCCCGCATGGGGCTGCAGTGGCTGCTGTTTCGCGGTGGGCCGCTGGCCGTCGGGATCAACCAGGGCGGCCTGTTCTGCCGGGTGGATCCCGCCAGCCGCACGCCCGACACCCAGTTCCATTTCGCGACCCTGTCGGCCGACTTGGCCGGCGGCAAGGTGCATCCGTTTTCGGGTTGCACGTATTCGGTCTGCCAGTTGCGCCCGTCTTCGCGCGGCCAGGTCCGGCTGCGCAGCGCGGACCCGTTCGAGGCGCCTTCCATGCAGCCCAATTACCTGTCCACCGAATTGGACCGGCGCATGACGATCGCCGCGGTCAAGTATGCGCGCGCGCTGGCCGCGACGGAACCGCTGGCCGGATTGATGAAGCGGGAATTCCGCCCCGGGCCGGACGTGCGCACGGATGACGAGATCCTGCACTTCTGCCGGGAGTACGGCGCCACCATCTTCCATCCTTCCGGCACCGCCAAGATGGGACCGCGCAGCGATCCAATGGCCGTGGTGGACGAGCGCCTGCGCGTGCACGGCGTGGCCGGCCTGCGGGTGGTGGATTGTTCCATCATGCCCACGCTGGTTTCCGGCAACACCAATGTACCTGTCGTGATGCTGGCCGAACGCGCAGCCGGATTCATGCTGGAGGATCTGAAGGCAACGCGGCGGCAGGCCGAGCTGGTCGCCGCGTAAGGCACGAGCAACCCCCGCAGGAAAGCATGGCGAGCGGCAACGCAGAGTGCCCCGCCCCCCATCAAAGGAGACTGGAATGGCCAAGCAGAACGAAGCCGCAGTACGCCGTGTCGTCACCGCGTCGCTGATCGGCGCCACGATCGAGTGGTACGACTTTTTCCTCTACGGTGTCGTGGCGGGCATCGTATTCAACAAGCTGTACTTTCCCACCGGCGACCCGCTGGTCTCGACCATGCTGGCCTACACCACGTTCGCCGTGGGCTTCGTGACGCGGCCGCTGGGCGGCCTGATCTTCGGCCATTTCGGCGACCGCATCGGCAGGAAAAGCATGCTGGTGATGACGCTGATGATCATGGGCGTGTCCACATTCCTGATCGGTCTGGTGCCCACCTACGACAGCATCGGCGTCTGGGCGCCCATCCTGTTGCTGCTGCTGCGCGTGTTCCAGGGCATCGGCCTGGGCGGCGAATGGGGCGGCGCGGTGCTGATGGCGTATGAATACGCACCGCCGGGCAAGAAAGGCTTCTACGCGTCGCTGCCGCAGATCGGGCTGGCGATCGGCCTGTGCCTGGCCTCCGGCACCGTGGCGCTGCTGTCCACCTTGCTGACCGACGAGCAGTTCATGGCCTGGGGCTGGCGCATCGCCTTCCTGGCGTCGGCCGCCATGGTGCTGGTGGGCATGTACATCCGCCTGAACATCAAGGAAACGCCCGAGTTCACCGCGGTCAAGGAAAGCAACGCCGAAAGCCGCATTCCCTTCTTCGACATGCTCAAGCGCTACCCGGGCAACGTCTTCAAGGGCATGGGCGCCCGCTACATCGACGGCGTATTCTTCAACGTGTTCGGCGTGTTCTCGATCTCGTACCTGACGCAAACCGTGCAGATCACGCGAACCGAAGCGCTGACGGGCGTGATGGCCGCGGCCCTGGTGATGTGCTTCTTCATCCCCTTCTTCGGCAGATTGTCCGACCGCATCGGCCGCACCCGCGTCTATTTCTGGGGATCGCTGATCACCGCCGCAGCATCCTTCCCGGGCTTCTGGCTGATGCTGCACAGCGAAGGCAGCGTGATGCTGATCTGGCTGGCGATCATCATCCCGTTCGGCATCTTCTACGCCGCCATCTATGGCCCCGAGGCCGCCCTGTTCTGCGAGCTTTTCGACGCCAAGGTGCGATACACCGGCATCTCGTTCGTCTACCAGTTCTCGGGCATTTTCGCGTCCGGCATCACGCCCATCATTGCCACCGCCCTGCTCAAGACCGGCGGCGGCCAGCCGTGGCTGATCTGCCTGTATGTGCTGTTTGCCGGGGTGGTGTCGGCGCTGTGCGCATGGCTGATCGGGCGCGGCCGGCCGGCGGACGAGCCCGCCAGCCACCCGGCGGCGCCCCTGCCCCGGGCGGGGTTGCGCAAGGCCTGAGCGAGGGGTGAGGCGCCGTACTCAGGCGCGCGGCGGCCTCGCGAACCAGGCTTCGGCCAGCTTCACGAACGCGCTGGCGCCAATCGGCAGCAGCGCGTCGTTAAAGTCGTAGCTGGTGTTGTGGACCAGGCACGGCCCCTCGCCGTGGCCCAGCTCGCGGTGTCCGCCATCGCCATTGCCGATGAAGCAATAGCTGCCGGGCACCGCTTCCAGCATGAAGGAGAAGTCTTCCGCCGCCATGATGGGCGTCTGCGCCAGCAAGCGCTCCTGGCCGACCACCTGGGCCAGCGCTTCGCGCATGAAGGCCGTCTCGGCCTCGTGGTTGATCGTGGACGGATAGTGGCGCGTGAAGACGAAATCGCATTCGGCGCCGAACATCGCGGCCACGTGCTGCGCCACCTCGCCCATGCGCCGCTCGATCAGGTCCAGCGTCTCGGCGGTGTAGGCGCGCACCGTGCCGCCCAGTTCGCAGGTGTCGGGGATGACGTTGACGGCCTCGCCCGCCCGCAGCGTGGTCACGGAAATGACGGCCGTCTCAAGCGGCTTCTTGTTGCGGCTGATGATGGTCTGGAAGGCTTCGATCATCTGGCCCGCCGCCGGGATCGGATCGATGGCCAGGTGAGGCATGGCGGCATGCCCCCCCTTGCCGCGTATGGTCACGTGGAACTCGCTGTTGGATGCCAGCACCGGGCCCGGCGACGACGCGAAACAGCCCTCCGGGATGCCCGGCATGTTGTGCATGCCGAACACGGCCTCCATCGGGAATTTCTCGAACAGGCCGTCGCGCATCATCTCGCGCGCGCCGCCGCCGCGTTCTTCGGCGGGCTGGAAGATCAGGTAGACGGTGCCGTCGAAATTGCGGTGGCGCGCCAGGTACTGAGCTGCGCCCAGCAGCATGGCGGTGTGGCCATCATGGCCGCAGGCGTGCATTACGCCCGCGTGCTTGCTGGCGTGCGCGAACTGGTTCGCTTCCTGCATGGGCAGCGCGTCCATGTCGGCGCGCAGCCCCAGTGTGCGCGACGAGGTGCCGTTGCGGATCACGCCCACCAGGCCCGTCTTGCCGAAGCCCCGGTGCAGCTCGATGCCCCAGCTCTCCAGCAGCTCGGCCACCCGTTGCGCAGTGCGGTTCTCCTCGAACGCCAGTTCGGGATGGGCGTGGATGTCGCGCCGGACGTCTCGAATGGCGGGGGCGTTTTCAACAATCTCTTCAATCAGGTTCATGGCTACCGGTGCCGGCTCCCCGCAGGGAGCCGTTGATTCCAGGGTTGGAGGGAAAGGATGAGGATCAATCGGGCTTGATGCCCAGCTTGCGCAGCACGGGGCCCGTGGCCTCGCGCTCGTCGGCGACGCGCTGCGCGAAGGCGCTGGCCTCCAGATGGTACGGCAGCGAGCCGTGGCTGGCGTACATCTGACGCATGGCGCCGTCCTGCTGCGCGCGGCCGATCTCGGCGTTCAGGCGCTTGACGATGGCTTCCGGCGTGCCCGCACGCGCGGCCAGCCCAAGCCACACCGCGCCTTCGAAGCCGCGGAAGTCCTGCTGCGCCAACGTCGGCGCGCGGCCAAAGGCGGCATCGGGCACCGCGTCGCTGATGGCCAGCACGCGCAGGCGCCCTTCCTTGACCATCGGTTCGACCAGCGCGGTGCCAGCGAAATACATCTGCGTATCGCCGGCAAGCACCGAATTGAGCGCGCCCGTACCCGTCTTGAACGGCACGTGCATGATGTCCACGCCGGCCTGTTCGCGCAGCATTTCGAACAGCACATGTGGCGGGCTGCCGTTGCCCGAAGACGCATAGTTCAGCCGGCCCGGCTGCTGGCGAGCCAGCGCGAACAACTGCGCCAGCGACTGCGCCGGCACCTTGTCGTTGACCGTCAGCGCCATGGGGATGACGGCCAGCGGACTGACGGGCACTACATCGCGCACCGGGTCATACGTCAGCGCGGGAAAGATGTAGGGGTTCCACACCAGATGGGCGTTGGTGACGAGCGCCAGCGTGTATCCGTCGGCGGGCGCCGACTTCAGTTGCTGCATGGCCAGCAGACCGCCCGCGCCGGGCTTGTTTTCAACGACGACAGGCTGGCCGAATGCGTTATGCAACCGCTCGGCCAGCGGCCGCGCGAACAGGTCAGGCAGGCTGCCCGGCCCGCCGTTGACCACAATGGTCATCGGCCGGGCGGGCCAATCGGCCGCACTGGCGGGCACCGCGGCCGCCAGCGCCGCGCAAGCGGCCAGACCGCCCCAGGCACGCCGTAACCACGAACGCCAGAACCCGGCGCCGCGTGCCGACTGCGCACGCCCGGCACGCGGGGACGCCGCGCGGGATAGCTGCCGGCACGGCCGGCTGTCGCTTGGACGTATCACTGCTTGTCTCCTCGTGCGCCCGCCGCCGGCGAAAAGCCAGGGAATGGCAGCCGGCTCTCTGGCGGCGCTTTTTTTCTACGATAAGCAGCATAAATCTCGACGTCAATATCTTTTATCGAGATTTTGGAAAATAGGGCTAAATCATCTCTCCCCGGCTCCCGCAGCCGCGACCGGCGGCCGTTCGCCCGGCCAGCCACCGCCCAAGGCCTTGAACAGGCTTGCCAGGGCCATCTGGCGCTGGGTGCTGACCTCGATATAGCTCAGCTGGTCGGTAAACGCGCTGCGCTGGGCGTCCAGGTAACGCAGATGGCTATCCACGCCGCCGCGGTAGCGGGCTTCCGACAGGCGCATGGCTTCCAGGCTGGACTCGGCCAAGGCCCGGCGCGACGCCTCCTCGCGCCGCAGGGTGTCGGTGGCCGCCAATGCGTCGGCCACTTCCTTGAACGCCGTCTGGATGGTCTTTTCGTAGGCCGCGACCGCAATGTCCTTACGCACGTGCGACAGATCCAGGTTGGCGGTATTGCGGCCGCCCGCGAAGATCGGCAGCGTGATCTGCGGCGTGAACGACCAGGCGCGCTGGCCGCCGTCGAACAGGTTGGACAGGTCGGCGCTGGACGATCCGAACAGGCCGGTCAGCGAAATACTCGGGAAGAACGCCGCCCGCGCGGCACCGATGCTGGCGTTGCGCGACTGCAGCTGATGCTCGGCCGCCAGGATGTCGGGCCGGCGCTCCAGCAGTTCAGAGGGCGCGCCCGCCGCGATTTCTTGCAGCAGCACGGGGGAAGCCGCCAGTTGCTGCGGCAGGTAGGGTCCCAAGTCGTTCACGCCCACCAGCAGCGCCAGCGCGTTGCCGGCCTGCCGCACTTCGCGGTCCATGCGCTCGAGTTCCGCCCGCGCCTGCTCGGTCAAGCCCAGCGCCTCCTGGTAATCCAGCGCCGTGGCCGCGCCGGCCTGGCGCCGCTTGACGATCAGTTCCAGCGACGATTCGCGGCTGGCCAGCGTCTGGCGCGTGACCAGCAGGCGGCGCTGCGCACTGTCGCGCGTCAGATAGGCCTGGATCACTTCGGCCACCAGGCTGATCCGCGTGCTGTGCGCGGTTTCCTCGGTTGCCAGGTATTCCTGCAACGCGGCGTCCGACAGGCTGCGCACGCGACCGAACAGATCGATCTCGAACGAGGTCAGCCCGATTCCCGCCTGGTAGGTGCTTTGCACCCCGGCGCCGCCGGTACTGCTCAAGTCGCCCGGCACCCGTTGGCGCGTGCCCGTGCCTTGGGCGTTGATGCCCGGCAGGCGGTCCGCGCGTTCGATCCGGTACTGCGCCCGCGCCGCTTCGATGTTCAGCACGGCCTGGCGCAGGTCGCGGTTGTTCTCAAGCGCCAGCGCCACCAGTTGCCGCAGCGGCGCATCGGTCACGAACGACTGCCAGTCCAGCGTTGCCGCCGCCGACGGCGCGGCCGGCTGATTGAACTGCGCCGGATACTGCGCGGGGATCGGCGCATCGGGCCGCTGGTGGACCGGCGCCAGCGAGCATCCCGCCAGCACCGCGCTCAGCGCCAGGGCGCCCAGGCGCAAGGGGAAAAAGGTTTGCATCATGAGTCTTACTCCTCGGCCGTGCGCGGGGCCGGCAAGGGTTCGGATGCCGGCCGGCCGCGTTGCTTCGACACCAGCGACAGCACCCACACAAAGAAGATGGGCACGAAGATCACGCCCAGCAGCGTGGCGGTCAGCATGCCGCCGATCACGCCCACGCCCAGGGCACGCTGGCTGGCGGCGCCCGCGCCGCTGGCCAACGCCAGCGGCACCACGCCCAGGATGAACGCCAGCGACGTCATCACAATGGGGCGGAAGCGCAGCTTGGCGGCCTGGATGGCGGCGTCCATCAGCGAATGGCCCTGCTCGCGCAGGCTCTTGGCGAACTCCACGATCAGGATCGCGTTCTTGGCCGCCAGCCCGATGATGGTGATGAGGCCGACCTTGAAGTACACGTCGTTCGACATGCCCAGCACCGTTACCGCCAGCACCGACCCAAGCGCGCCAATCGGCACGATCAACATGACGGACGCGGGGATGGCCCAGCTTTCATACAGGGCGACCATCAGCAGGAACACCACGAGGAACGCCAGCGCGAACAGCATCGGCGCCTGCGCCCCGGCGAACTTCTCCTGGTAGGACAGGCCCGTCCATTCATAGCCGATGCCGCTGGGCAGTTCCGACACGATGCGCTCGATCTCGGCCATCGCCTCGCCGGTGCTGCGCCCGGGCATCGCGTCGCCCGCGATCTTGAACGCCGGATAACCGTTGTAGCGCGAGATCTGCACCGGACCGTTCTCCCAACTGGTCTGGACGAACGCGCTCAGCGGGACCATGCCGCCCGACTTGTTGCGCACGTTCAGCATCAGGATGCTCTCGGGCGTCATGCGGTCGCGCACGTCCGCCTGCACCACCACGCGCTGCAAGCGCCCGGCGTTGGCGAAGTCGTTGATGGTGGCGGACCCGTAGGCCGACGAGATCGCCGTGCTGATCGTGTCGAACCCGATGCCCAGCGCTTCCGCCTTCTGGCGGTCGATGTCCAGGCGCAACTGCGGCGCGTCGGCCAGGCCTTCCATCATGGCGTAGGCGATTACCGGCGAACTGTTGGCCTTGGCCAGCAGCTGGTTGCGCGCATCCGTCAGGGCCGCGCGGCCCAGGCCGCCGCGGTCTTGCAGGCGCAGCGCGAAGCCGCCCGAGTTGCCCAGGCCGTCGATGGGCGGCGGGTTCACCGCCATGATCGAACCATCGTCGATGGCCGCAAAGCGCGCGTTCACGCTGTTGGCCACGTCGCTGGCGGCCTGGCCCTTGCCGCGCTCGGACCAGTCCTTCAGCGTCGGGAACGCGATGCCGGCGTTCTGGCCCGTGCCCGAAAAGCTGAAGCCCATCACCGTGAAGGCGTCGCCCATCGCGTCCAGCGACATCAGGTGCTGCTCGACGTCCGCCACGACCTTGTCGGTGCGGGTGTGGGTGGCCCCGGGCGGCAACTGGACGTCGACGATCACATAACCCTGGTCTTCCGGCGGCACGAACGATTCCGGCACGCGCACGTACAGCACGCCCAGCACCGCCACGATCGCCACGTAGATCACCATGTAGCGGCCGGTGCGCTTGACCAGCCGCGTGTTCAGCGCCTCGAACCGGCCGGTCAGGCGGTTGAAGCTGCGGTTGAACCAGCCGAAAAATCCTTTCTTTTCATCGTGATGGCCCTTGGGGATGGGCTTGAGGAACGTCGCGCACAGGGCGGGCGTGAACGTCAGCGCCAGGAAGCCCGAGAACAGGATCGACACTGCCAGCGACAGCGAGAACTGCTGGTAGATCACGCCGACCGAACCGCTCATGAACGCCAGCGGCAGGAACACGGCGGACAGCACCAGCGTGATGCCGACGATGGCGCCCGACACCTGCTCCATCGCCTTGATCGTGGCCTCGCGCGGCGGCAAGCCTTCTTCGGCCATGATGCGTTCCACGTTCTCGACCACCACGATGGCGTCGTCCACCAGGATGCCGATGGCCAGCACCATGCCGAACATCGTCATCATGTTCACCGAGAAGCCCAGCACGGACATCACCGCGAACGTGCCCAACAGGCACACGGGCACCACGATCGTGGGGATCAGCGTGTAGCGGATGTTTTGCAGGAACAGGAACATCACCAGGAAGACCAGCACCATCGCCTCAAGCAGCGTGTGCACGACCTTTTCAATTGCCACGCTGACAAAACGCGACGTGTCGAACGGCACCGAGAATTCCACGTCTTCCGGGAACGAGGCGGACAGCTCCTGCAGACGCGCCTTCACGGCCTTGACCGTATCGATCGCATTGGCGCCGGGCGCCAGCTGCACCGCCGCGCCGACCGACTTCTTGCCATTCAGGCGCGTTTCAAAGTCGTAGCTCTGGCGGCCCACTTCCAGGCGCGCCACGTCGGCCAGGTGCACGGACGAGCCGTCGTCGTTGGCGCGCAGCACGATCCTGCCGAATTCTTCCGGCGAATCCAGCATGCCTTTCACGGCCAGGGTGGCCGTCAGTTCCTGCTCGGCCGAACCGGGACGGCTGCCGAAGCTGCCTGCCGGCACCTGCACGTTCTGGGCGGCGATGGCGGCATTGACGTCGGCCACCGACAGGCCCAGGCCCAGCAACTTCTGCGGGTCGATCCACACCCGCATGGCGGCTTCGGCGCCGAAGAACTGCACCTTGCCCACGCCGTCGACGCGACGGATTTCGTTGTTGATATGGCGTGCCGCGTAGTCCGACAGGCCCACCACGTCCTTGTGTGCGTCGTCGCCCTTGTAGGTCAGGGCGTAGATCATCAGGAAGTTCGAGCTGGCCTGTTCGACCTGCAGGCCCTGCTGCGTCACGGCGGACGGCAGGCGGGCCTCCGCCTTCTTGATGCGGTTTTGCACGTCGACCTGGGCCAGGTCGGGGTCCGTGCCCGGCTCGAACGTGACGGTGATTTCGGCGCTGCCGCTGGAGCTGCTGGACGACTCGTAGTACAGCATGTGCTTGGCGCCGTTCAGCTCTTCTTCGATGACGCTCGTCACCGAATCGACCAGCACCGAGGCGGAGGCGCCCGGGTACACGGCGGCGATGGTCACCTGGGGCGGCGCCACCACCGGGAACTGCGAGACCGGCAGCGACGGAATCGCCAACAGGCCCGCCAGCGAAATGAAGATGGCCACCACCCACGCGAAATTGGGGCGGCCAATGAAAAACTTGGACATGATCTATCCTTGCGAAGGCATGGGGTGCGCGGGCGGACGGTCAGTTCGCGGCAGGGGCGGACGCCTTGCCAGCGGCCGCGACCTTGGGCTCGGCCGCCAGCGTCACGCTGACTTTCTGGCCGGGCACGGCGGCGTTGACGCCGCCCACAATGACGCGGTCGCCCGCGTTCAGGCCCTCGACGATGTGCCAGTCGCCGCCGCGCATCGTGCCGGTCTGCACCAGGCGGGACTCCACGACCTCGTCCTTGCCCACCACCATCACCTGCGGCTTGCCGTCGGTGCTGCGTAGCACGGCGCGCTGCGGCAACAGGATGGCTTCGGGGTCCACCCCTTGCCGCGTCTGCACGCGCACGTACATGCCCGGCAGCAGCAGCACGTCGGGGTTGGCGAATTCGCCGCGCACGGACACCTGCCCCGTGGTCCGGTCCACCGCGATGTCCGAAAACAGCAGGCGCCCGTTGCGCTTCTGGTCGGTGCCGTCGATGGTGAGGGAAATGGCGGCGCCCTCGCCCTGCCCCAGGCTGCCGTCCTGCAGCGCGGCCCGCATGCGCAGCATGTCCGCCACCGGCTGGGTGAAGTCCACGTAGATCGGGTCCAGTTGCTGGATCTTCGCCATGACCGTGGCCTCGTTCTGGCCCACCAGCGCGCCTTCGGTGACCTGGGCGCGGCCGATGCGCCCCGATATCGGCGCCTTGACCGTGGCGTAGTCGAGGTTCAATTGCGCGGTTTCCACGTCGGCCTGCGCCGAGCGGCGCGCGGCCTGGGCGCTCTTGAGCGTGGTGGTGGCGGTGTCGAAGTCCTGCTGGCTCACGGCTTCGATCTTGACCAGCGGCGTATAGCGCTTGACGATGGCCTGGGCGTCCGACACGGCGGCATCCGCCTTGGCCAGTTCGCCCTGGGCGCGCGACAACGCCGCCTTGAACGGCGCTGGATCAATGCGGAACAGCACGTCACCCGCCTTCACGTCGGCGCCTTCCTCGAAATTGCGGCTAAGCACGATGCCCGCCACGCGGGCGCGCACTTCCGCCACCCGCATGGGTTCCACCCGGCCCGGCAACGCGCTGGTCAGCGCATAGCGTTCGGGTTGCACCGCCAGCACCTGCACGGCGCGGGGTTCGGACGCCTGCGAATGCGCGTCCTCTCCAGCCCCGCAACCTGCCAAAACGATCGACATCACCAACGCCGTCAGGGGCCACTGCCACCTGGTCTGATTCTTCAACATAGCAACCCCCGCCCGCGGCGTCCTGAATTTAACAAGTCGCTGATGCTACCCGATTGCTTAATTTGAATCAATAACGATTCATTTGGTTCTGTGAAGTTGATTGAAGCGCGCTTCACAAGTTTTTACTTGCCAACTTCGCCAAAGTTTGTACAAAGTGAATCACGCATGATTCAATAGCGCCTGATCAAGTTCCATGACAGAACGGGGGCAGAAAATGTCTGACGAGGCGGGGCACGAAAAACTTCTGGTGGCGTTGGCGATGGCAATGGTCGACCAGCCCAGGGGCACCCTGCAGGAACTGGCGAAAGCCGTGGGCGTGAGCAAAGCGACGCTATACCGCTTCTGTCAGACGCGGGACCAGCTGGTCCTGCGACTCACGACCCATTGCGCCCACGTCATGAAGAAGGCGCTGGCGGACTCGCATCTGGATACGGCGCCGCCGCAAGAGGCGCTGCGCAACCTGATCCATCAGAATCTGGCGCACAAGGAATTGACGGCTTTCCTGATGTACAACTGGAAGCCCGACAACGAGCAGCAGCCCGACATCATGAACAGCTGGTCGGGGTATCAGGAATCGCTGGACGCGTTCTTCCTGCGGGGGCAGCGCGAAGGCGCCTTCCGCGTGGACATGACGGCGGCGGCGCTGACGGAGATGTTGTTCGGCGTGCTGACCAGCATGGTGGACGCCGAACGCCGCGGACGCGTCGCCCGCCTGGGCATTGCGTCCGTGGTCGAGCAGATGATGCTGCACGGCATTGCTGCCGAACCGGTGCGCGCCCCGGCCTGAGGCGCGTTCTCGGAATACCTTTATGCAGCGGCTACCGGCCGCCCGTAGAACGGGTAGTTCGGGTCGTTGTAGCCGTGCGTCGACGCATGGCCGGGCGTCACCCAGCCGTCCACGACGGCTTCGTCTTCCGCCGTGATCTTCACGTCCAGCGCCGCATAGTAGTCGTCCATCTGCGCCAGCGTGCGCGGGCCGGCGATCACGCTGGTGATGACCGGGTTGGCCAGCACCCAGGCCGTGGCGAAGTGGCCCGGCTGCACGCCGCGCGCCGCGCTGTGCTGAACCAGCTGCTGCGCGATCTGCAGGGACTCTTCACGGAATTCGGTAGCCAGGATGCGGCGGTCGCCACGCCCGGCACGGGTATCGGCCGCCGGCGCCTGGCCAGGCAGGTACTTGCCCGTGAGCACGCCGCGCGCGATGGGGCTGTACGGCACCACGCCCAGTCCGTAATGTTTGCAGGCGGGCAGGATTTCCACTTCCGGACCGCGATTGAGCATGTTGTAGTACGGCTGGCACACCACCGGTTGCGGCACGCCCAGCTTTTCGGCGAGGCGCATGACCTCGGCAATGCGCCACCCGCGGAAGTTCGACAGGCCGAAGCTGCGCAGCTTGCCCGCGCGGATCAGGTCGCCCAGCGCCCACAGCGCTTCTTCCAGGTTTTCCTCGTGGTAGTCGCGATGCAGGTACAGGATGTCCATGAAATCCGTACCCAGGCGCGAGAGGCTTTGCTCCACGCCGCGCATCAGCCACTGGCGCGAATAATGGGCCTGGTTCGGGCCCTTGCCCACCGGATTGCCGATCTTGCTGGCCAGCACCCAGTCGTGGCGCTGCCCTTGCAGCAGCTTGCCCACCACCTCTTCCGAACGGCCTTCGTTGTAGACGTCGGCCGTATCGATGAAATTCAAGCCATGGTCGCGCGCCGACGCGACAATGCGCGCCGCCTCGTCATCAGGCGTCTGTTCTCCGAACATCATGGTGCCCAGGCATAGCGGCGAAACGCGCAGATTGCTGGTTCCCAGTCGGCGGTAGTTCATGGCTTCATTCCTTGGTCGGTAAGAGGTCAGAATGTTACGCCTGTGGCGCGTCCACCGCTGCAAGGATCTTGCCGAACAGTGCATCCGCATGGGCGGAATTCAGCCAGCGCACGATCACCACCATCTTGCGCTCGGGCTCCACCCAGGTAAACGAACTGCCCGCGCCCACGCCGAAGAAGCTGCTGGCCGGCACGCTGGGGAACACGCGGCCTTCGTGGTTCAGCCAGATCAGGTAGCCGTAATACGGCGCGATGGCGCAGGGCGTGCGCATCGCTTGAATCCATTCCCGCGACAGGATCTGCTTGCCGTTGGCCTGGCCGTCGTTCAGCAGCATCTGGCCGATCAGCGCCTGGTCGCGCGCGCTGATGGACATGCCGCCGCCCCAGTGGGATCCGCCCGGCACCGACGGCATGCGCTGGCCGTCGATCTCGACCCAGGCGGTGTCGTAGCCCACCCATTGCCAGTCTTCGCTCGCGCCGATGGGGCGTGTGACGGCTTCGCGGAACACGTCCGGCAGCGGCTTGCGGAACAAGTGCAGCAGCGCGTAGGACAGCTGGTTGATGCGCACGTCGTTGTATTCCCAGTAGGTACCGGGGCGCTGCAAGGGACGCGCGTCGCCCTTCTTGCCATCGGGCGGCACGCCGAACGTGACGGCGCGATAGCGGTCCGCCTGGTCCGACACGCCGAAGCGCTCGCCTTCCCATTCGCTGGTCTGCTGCAACAGGTGACGCCACGTGATGTCGGCGTTCTGGCCTTCGTCGAAACCGATGCCGGGCACCCGCTTGCCGACGGGCTCGTCCACATCGGGCAGCAGGCCGCGGTCGTGCGCCACGCCCGCCAGGATGGCCAGATACAGCTTGGCCACGCTGAAGGTCAGGTCGGCGCGCTCGGGCTCGCCCCAGGACGCGACGGTCTTGCCGTCGACCACGACCACACCCGATACCGGGCCGCGGTCATGGATCGGCCCCAGCAGGCGGTTCCAGGGCGGCGGATCGTTCAGGTGCACGCCGAAATTGCCCTTGACGCTGCGGTCCCAGGTGGATTCGTGTTCATTGGCGAACTGGATCGCCTGCTGCATAAGCGTGTTCATTGCTTCCCTCGTTATTGTGGTGTGTCAGGCCGTGGCGCCTTCGGGCGTGCGGGCCAGGAATTCCATTGCGGCCTGCATGCCGCCTGCGCGGTGCGGCACGCCGGCGGCGGCCAGACCCATCTCGACACCGGCCAGGGTGCCGCACAGGGTCAGGTCATTGAAGTGACCAAGGTGACCGATGCGGAAGACCCGGTCGGTCAGCTTGCCCAGGCCCTGCCCCAACGACATGTCGAAGCGGTCCAGGATGATCTTGCGCAGCGCGTCCGCGCCGTGGCCCTCGGGCATCAGCACAGCGGTCAACGCAGGGCTGTGTGCGGCCGGATCCAGGCTTAGCAATTCCAGCCCCCATCCGGCCACGGCCAGGCGCGTGGCACGCGCATGGCGTTCGTGCCGCGCGAACACACGCGGCAGGCCTTCGGCTTGCAGCATGGCCAAGGCCTCGTGCAGGCCGTACAGCAGGTTGGTCGACGGCGTATACGGGAAATAGCCTTTGGCATTGGCGGTCAGCATGTCGCGCCAATCCCAGTAGGCGCGCGGCAGGCGCGCGGTGTCGGCGGCGGCAAGCGCCCGCGCGCTGACGGCATTGAACGCCAGGCCGGGCGGCAGCATCAGGCCCTTTTGCGAGCCGGCCACCGTCACGTCCACGCCCCATTCGTCATGGCGGTAGTCGATCGAGCCCAGCGACGAAATCGTGTCCACCATCAGCAGCGCGGGATGCGCGGCGCGGTCGATCGCGGCGCGCACGGCGGCGATATCGCTGGTGACGCCCGTCGAGGTTTCGTTATGCACCACGCACACGGCCTTGATGCGGTGCTGCGTATCTTCGGCAAGGCGCGCGCCGATCACGGCGGCGTCCACGGGGTGGCGCCAGTCGCCTTCGATGTAGTCGACCTCAAGCCCCAGGCGGCCCGCCAGCTTCTTCCACAGGCTGGCGAAGTGGCCGGTTTCCACCATCAGCACCCGGTCGCCCGGCGACAGCGTATTGACCAGCGCCGCTTCCCACGCGCCGGTGCCCGACGACGGAAAAATGACCACGGGGGATTGCGTCTGGAAGACCTGCTTGACTCCCGCCAGCACGGCCAGCCCCAGCGCGCCGAATTCCGGCCCTCGATGGTCGATGGTGGGCTGATCGATGGCCCGCAGCACGCGGTCAGGCACATTCGTCGGCCCCGGAATCTGCAGGAAATGCCGGCCGGACGGATGGGAGTTCAGGGTAAGCATGCGTAGCCCCAGAGTGGAATTTTTTGTATACCAACGAAAGATGCGCGACGTGTAAACGACGTTTGTCTCGCATGCGGACTTGCGGCATGCGCCACTCTATCCCATTGTTTTTACATCGATAACCTAGGGTATACACCCATGATTGAACCGCAGGTCGCAGGTTTATAGTCTAGAAAAATACGGGGAAATGTTGGTATACCAATGAGCAGCAATCCTAGCCTGATGCCGGATCTGGCAGGGTCGGCACATGCCGGCCGCGCCGATTCCAATGCGACGCCAACCGCCGGGGTTCCGCCCTCGGCGCCGCGCGCCGCCGGCAACGGCCGCACGCTGCCTGGCGCGGTCGCCAGCCAGTTGCGCGAACGCATAATCCAAGGCGAATTCCCGCCCGGCTCCCGCCTGAACGAACGTGCGCTGTGCGACCTGCTGGGCGTCTCACGCACCCCGATGCGCGAAGCGTTCCGCGTGCTGGCAGCCGAAGGGCTGGTGCAGATCGAACCGAACCGCGGCGCGCAGGTGGTGGCGCTGTCTGAGGCGAACATCCGCGAAGCCTTCGAAGTGATCGGCGGACTGGAAGCCATGTCGTGCCGGCTGGCGTGCGAACGGGCGACAGATGTCGAGATCGCGGAAATCCGTGCGCTGACCTACGAAATGATGGCCAGCCACGCCCGCCACGACCTGCCTACCTATTTCCGCACCAACCGCGAAATCCACGAACGCATCAGCCTGGCCTCGCACAACAGCCTGCTCAAGCAGCTGTACGACGCCCAGAACGCACGCATCCAGAACCTGCGCTTCGTGTCGAACGAAGACCGCCAGAAATGGGATCTGGCAATGCGGGAACACATCGAAATGGCCGACGCCCTGGACGCGCGCGACGCGGACCGGCTGGCGGGCATCATGCGGCAGCACTTGCAGCGCAAGTGCGAGGCCGCGTTAAAGACGTTGAACGCAGGGCAGGCCCCCGCGACCGCGCAGTCGTCCGGATCGGGTTGAAGCCCTTCCCAGCCCACGGACGACAACGATAAGAACAAGGGTGGCGCGGCCCGGAGCGAGATGATGGATACGCAGTACATGTAGTGCCTTCCAGAGGAGCCTTCACCATGGCTGATTGTCGCTTCACACCCGTCTCACCCGCCTTGCCCTCCCGCCGCACCCCTGCCCTGCACGCGCTTGCCGCCGCCTTGCTGGCCTGCGCCACGCTTGCCTCCCAGCCCGCGCTGGCCGGCAAGAAGGACGACACCTTGCGCATGGCCTACGACCAGGCGCCGGAAAGCGTGGACCCGTATTTCAACAACGTGCGGATCGGCGTCATCATCGCCGCCAACGTCTGGGACACGCTGCTGTACCGCGACCCCGTCACCAACGAGTACAAGGGCCAGCTGGCCAAGAGCTGGAAGCAGGTCGACGACAAGACGATGGAATTCGAGTTGCGCGAAGGCGTGAAATTCCATAACGGCGAGGAGTTCGACGCGGACTCGGTCGTGTACACGCTGAACTACGTGGCCGACCCCAAGAACAAGGCCGTCACCCAGCAGAACGTGGCCTGGATCGACAAGGTCGAGAAGATCGACAAGTACAAGGTGCGCCTCACCACCAAGGAACCCTTCCCCGGCGCCAAGGAATACCTGTCCACCACCGCCGCCATCCACCCGGCCAAGTACTACCAGGAAGTCGGTCCCAAGGGCATGAACGCCAAACCCGTGGGGTCGGGCCCCTACAAGGTCACCGACTACCAGCCCGGCAAGTCCATCACGCTGGAGCGCAACGCCGACTACTTCAAGGACTCGCCCAAGGCGCAGCCCAAGATCGGCCGCGTCGTCATCCGCTTCATCCCCGACCGCCAGACCCAGATGGCCGAAGTGATCTCGGGCGGCGAAGACCTGATCATGAGCGTGCCCAAGGACCAGGCCGAACAGCTGGGCCAGATGCCCAACCTGCAGATGGTCACGGGCAACACGATGCGCATCGTCTTCATGCAGATGAACATCCAGGACGGCACCCCGGCGCCCCAGCTGAAAGACGAGCGCGTGCGCCGCGCCATCATCCACGCGATCGACCGCAACGCCATGCTGAAGAACATCGTGGGCGAAGGCGGCGGCCTCATCAACACCATCTGCACCCCGTCGCAAGTGGGCTGCACGCAGGATGGCGCGCCCACCTACAAGTACGACCCGGCGCTGGCCAAGAAACTGCTGGCGGACGCCGGCTACGCCAACGGCTTCGACATCGACATCGTGGCGTACCGCGAACGCAACCAGACCGAAGCCATCATCAACTACCTGCAGGCCGTGGGCATCCGCGCCAAGCTGAACTACCTGCAGTACGCCGCCATGCGCGACATGATCCGCGCCAACAAGGCGTCGCTGACCCACCAGACCTGGGGTTCGAACCTGGTCAACGACGTCTCGGCGTCCACGCCGGTGTACTTCGCCTTCGGCAACGACGACGTCACGCGCGACGCCCAGGTGCGGGACCTGCTCAACAAGGGCGACCACACGATCGATCCCGCCCCCCGCAATGCGGCCTACAAGGAAGCGCTGGACTTGATCGCGCAAAAGGCCTATGCGGTGCCGCTGTGGACGCTGCCCGCCTACTACGTCGCCACCAAGGACGTGAACTTCAAGCCCTACTCGGATGAGCTGGTGCGCTTCTGGGACATGAGCTGGAAGTAAGGCGCAGGGTTGCGCCGGGCAGGCATCGCGCCGCCCGGCGCCGCGAAACGATAGAGGAAGTCCTATGCTTTATTTCACGATCAGGCGCCTGGGCCTGGCGGCGCTGGTGGCGCTGACCGTTTCGATCCTGGCGTTCCTGCTGCTGCACCTGTCCGGCGACCCGGCCCTGGCCCTGGCGGGCGAAGGCGCGCGCCAGGCGGACATCGACATGATCCGCAAGACCTACGGGCTCGACCGGCCACTGGCGGTGCAGTACGCCGACTGGCTCTGGCACATCCTGCAAGGCGATTTCGGCACGTCGGTGTATTTCAAGACCGAGGCCGGCCCGCTGATCCTGTCCAAGCTCAAGACCACGCTGCTGCTGGGCATGGGCGCACTTGGGTTCGCGTTGCTGATCTCCATTCCGCTGGGCGTGCTGGCCGCGCTATATAAAGGCAGCCTGATCGACCGCATCTGCCTGGCGATCGCGGTGCTGGGCCAGGCGCTGCCCAACTTCTTCTTTGCGCTGATTCTGATCATGCTGTTCTCGATCTCGCTGCGCATCCTGCCCGTGTCGGGCAGCGGGACGTGGCAGCATTTCGTGATGCCGGCCATCGCCCTGGGCTATTACGTGGCGCCCGCCTTCATGCGGCTGATCCGCGCCGGCATGATTGAAGTGCTGGGCGCGGACTACATCCGCACCGCGCGGGCCAAGGGCCTGCCCGCGCGCAAGATCATCTTCAAGCATGCGCTGCGCAACGCCATCGTGCCGGTGGTGGCCCTGGCCGCCGTGCAGCTGGGCTACCTGCTGGGCGGCTCCGTCGTCATCGAAACCATCTACGCGCTCGACGGCCTGGGCTACCTGGCCTACCAGAGCATCACGTACAAGGACTACCCCGTCATGCAGCTGATCGTGCTGCTGCTGTCCGTGCTGTACGTGCTGCTGACGCTGGCCGCCGATATCGCCAACGCGTGGCTGGATCCGCGCATCCGGGTGTCCTGACATGAATACGCCTACCCTCACCCCTGCCGCGCCCGGCGCCCCCGCACCGGCTCCGCTGGAACTGTCCGCCTCCACGCTGCGCTGGCGCCGCCTGCGCCGCAACAAGGCCCTCCTGGCCGGCGGCGGCATTCTGCTTGCCATCGTGCTGATTGCGCTGCTGGCGCCGTGGATCTCTCCGCACGACCCCTACTTCCAGGACCTGGCCTACCGTACCGCGCCGCCGGTCTGGTACGAAAAAGGCACCTGGCTGCATCCGCTGGGCACCGACCAATTGGGCCGCGACTATATGTCCCGCCTGTTCTACGGCGCGCGCATTTCGCTATTGATCGGCATCAGCGTGGCGCTGATCTCCGGGCTGATCGGCACGGCCATGGGCATGGCCGCCGGCTACTTCGGCGGCAAGGTCGACATGGCGGTGTCGTTCCTGATCACGACCCGCTTGTCGATGCCCGTCATCCTGGTGGCGCTGGCCACGGTGGCCATCGTGGGCGGGTCACTGTGGGTGGTGATCCTGGTGCTGGGCCTGTTGAAATGGGACCGCTACGCAGTCGTCATGCGCAGCGCCACGCAGCAGGTGCGGTCGCTGGAATACGTGGCTGCGGCGCAAGCCGCGGGCGCGTCCACCTGGCGCATCGTGTGGGGCGAAGTCCTGCCCAACGTCGTGCCGCAGCTGATCGTCATCGCCACGCTGGAAGCCGCCAGCGCCATCCTGCTGGAAGCCTCGCTGTCGTTCCTGGGCCTGGGCGTGCAGCCGCCGCTGCCGTCCTGGGGCCTGATGATTTCCGAGGCCAAGGCCTACATGTTCTTCTCGTTCTGGCTGATCGCCATCCCGGGCTCGGCGCTGGCGCTGCTGATCTTCGCAATAAACCTGGCTGGCGACGGGCTGCATCAACTGCTGACGCCTGAAGAGAGGGCCTGACCATGAACGACAAAGAAATCGTCCTGGACGTACAAGGGCTGACCGTCGACATCGCCACGCCCCGCGGCCCGCTGCACGCGGTGCGCGACGTGTCCTTCCAGGTCCGGCGGGGTGAAACGCTGTGCCTGGTGGGCGAATCGGGCTGCGGCAAGTCGATGACCTCGCTGGCCATCATGGGGCTGCTGCCCAAGGCCGCGCAGCGCAGCACCCGCCGGCTGTCGGTGTTGGGCGAAGACCTGTCGGCCGCGCGCGGCCGCCGCATCAACGCCTTGCGCGGCAGCAAGATGGCAATGATCTTCCAGGAACCGATGACGGCGCTGAACCCGGCCTACCCCATCGGCGAGCAGCTCACCGAGCACTACATCCATCACCGCCATGCCACGAAGCAGCAGGCGCGCGACCGCGCCATCGAGCTGCTGGAGAAAGTCGGCATCGCGTCCGCCGGACAGCGGCTGACGCAGTACCCGCACCAGTTGTCCGGCGGCCTGCGCCAGCGCGTGATGATCGCGATGGCGCTGATGTGCGGCCCTGAACTGCTTATCGCCGACGAGCCCAGCACCGCGCTGGACGTCACCATCCAGGCGCAAATCCTGCGCCTGCTGGCCGACTTGCAGGCCGAGCTGGGCATCGCCATGGTGCTGATCACGCATGACCTGGGCGTGGTCGCGCGCATCGCGCGGCAAGTCGCCGTGATGTATGCGGGCCAGATCGTCGAGGAAGGCCCCGTCGAGAGCATCTTCGCCACCCCGCGCCATCCCTACACGCAGGGGCTGCTGGGCTGTATCCCCGTTCCCGGCCGCACGCCGCCCGGCGAATCGCTGGGCACCATCCCCGGCGTCGTGCCCTCGCTGGTGGGCGACCTGCGCGGCTGCGCCTTTGCCGACCGCTGCCGCTACGCGCAGCCCCAATGCCGCGACACGATCCCCATCTACGGCCACCCGCCCGAACAGCAATGGCGCTGCATCCGCCAAGAGGAAGGAGTTCCGGCATGAGCGCGCTCTTGCAAGCCGAAGCCGTCAGCCGGCAATTCTCGATCCGCGCGGGGCTATTCCGCCCGCGCAGCACGCTGCATGCCGTCAACGGCGTGGACCTCGCCGTGGAACGCGGCGCGGTGCTGGGCATCGTGGGCGAATCCGGTTGCGGCAAGTCCACCCTGGCCCGCATGCTGCTGGGCCTTACGCCCCCCACCGAAGGGGCCATCAAGCTGGACGGCCAGGACATCCGGCAGATGGACCGCCGCGCGCTCGCCCGCCGGGTGCAGCCGATCTTCCAGGACCCGTATTCGTCCTTGAATCCGCGCCGCTCCATCGCGTCCATCGTGTCGCTGCCGCTGGAAGTGCACGGCATCGCCAACCCCAAGCTGCATAAAGCGATCGAGATGCTGGAGCGGGTCGGCCTGCCGCCGCGCCTGGCGCACAACACGCCGGGGCAATTGTCCGGCGGACAGCGGCAGCGCGTGGCCATCGCCCGGGCGCTGGTCATGCACCCCGAGATCGTCATCTGCGATGAGCCCACCTCGGCGCTGGACGTGTCGGTGCAGGCGCAGATCATGAACCTGCTGATGGACCTGCGGCGCGAATTCAACCTGACCTATGTCTTCATCAGCCACAACCTGGCGGTGGTGGAGCACATCGCCACCCACGTTGCGGTGATGTACCTGGGCCGCGTCGTGGAGTCCTCTCCCACGGCGCAACTGTTCCACGACCCGCGCCATCCGTACACGCAGGCGCTGCTGGCATCGGTGCTGACGCCGGAGCCCGGCCTTGGCATCCCCGACATGGGGCTGGGGCTGTCGTTTCCCGACCCGCTGAATCCGCCGCCGGGCTGCCCCTTCCATCCGCGCTGCCAATACGCCATGGCGCAATGCAGGACCGAACGCCCGGCGCTGGCGCTGCGCGACGAATCCGTGGTGGCCTGCCACCTGTACCCGACCTCTTCCTCTCATCCCGACGGAGCCCGACCATCATGACCCGTGAGCAAGCCATCGCCCAAGCGGAACACTGTTTTGATTCGGGCGCCTTCCGCGCGCTATTGGCGCGCCGGCTGGCGCTGCCGACGGAAAGCCAGAATCCGGAGCGCGCCGCCGTGCTGGCCGACTACCTGGAATCCGAGATCCGCCCGGCATTCGAAGCCTTGGGGTTCACCTGCCGCACGCTGACCCACCCCAAGGCGCTGGCGCCTTTCCTGTATGCCGAGCGCATCGAAGACCCCGCCCTGCCCACCGTGCTGGGCTACGGGCACGGCGACGTCATCCGCGGCCTGGAGAAGGAATGGAAGGACGGCCTGTCGCCGTGGGCGCTGACCGAGGCCGAGGGCCGCTGGTACGGCCGCGGCATCGCCGACAACAAGGGCCAGCACACGATCAACATGGAGGCGCTGCGGCTGGTCCTGGAAACGCGCGGCAAGCTGGGCTTCAACGCCAAGTACCTGATTGAAATGGGCGAAGAGACGGGGTCGATGGGCCTGCGCGAGCTATGCGCCGAGCACCGCGACCTGCTGGCCGCCGACCTGCTGATCGCCTCAGACGGCCCGCGCCTGGCCGCCAAGCGCCCCACCATTTTCCTGGGCGCGCGCGGCAGCCTGAACTTCGACCTGAGCATCGAGGCGCGCGCCGGCGGCCATCACTCCGGCAACTGGGGCGGGCTGATTTCCAACCCCGGCATCCAACTGGCGCACGCCATCGCCACCATCGTCTCGCCCACCGGACAGATCCGCATCCCGGAATGGGTGCCGGCCGAACTGCCGGCCGCCGTACGCCGCGCACTGGCCGATTGCCAGGTGGACGGCGGCGCGGACGGCCCTGAAATCGAACCGGAATGGGGCGAGCCCGGCCTGTCGCCCGCTGAACGGGTGTTCGGCTGGTGTTCCTTCGAAGTCCTGGCCTACAAGACGGGCAACCCCGAAACACCCGTCAACGCCATCCCGCCGCGCGCCTGGGCCCGCTGCCAACTGCGCTTCGTGGTGGGCGTGGACCCGGAAGACCTGATCCCCGCGCTGCGCCGGCACCTGGATCGCCAGGGCTTTCCGATGGTCAAGATCGCACTCACGCGCGAATCCATGTTCTGCGCCACCCGCATCGATCCCGACGACGCCTGGGTGCAATGGGCGGTGGATTCGCTGGAACGCACCTCCGGCGAAAAGACCGCGCTCTTGCCCAACCTGGGCGGATCGCTGCCCAACGACATCTTCACCGACGTCTTGGGCCTGCGGACGATCTGGGTGCCGCACTCGTATCCGGGTTGCTCGCAACATGCGCCCAACGAACATCTGCCGCCGGAATTGCTGCGCCAGGCGCTGGGGCTGATGACCGGGCTGTACTGGGACCTGGGCGCAGGCGATACGCCCGCGGTCGGGCGCTAAGGCTTATCCGGCGCTCGCAGGAAATCGATGAAGCGCCGGACCTTCGCGCTGACGTGGCGGGTGTCAGGGTAGACGGCATACACCGGTTGTGGCGGCAGTGAAATCGTCGGCAGCACCCGCTGCAACACGCCCCGCGCCAGCGGTTCTTCCAGTAGCCAGTCCGGCAACGCGGCCACCCCGCAGCCGGCTTCGGCAAACGCCAGCAACGCCGACGCCGTGTCGGCATGGGCCACGGGCGCGACCCGCAGCGCGTGCTCTCGCCCTTTGCCATCGGTCACGCGCCAGTGGTCGCTGCGTCCCGGCCGGTTGGCCAGCCAGGGCATCGCAGCCAGGGCCTCCAGCGTGCGCGGCGCGCCATGCTCCGCCAGCAACGCCGGGCTGGCCACCAGCAGAAGTTTGAATTGGCCGATCGGCGTGGCGCGATAGCTGGAATCCGCCAGCGTCCCCACGCGGATCGCCAGATCCAACCGGTCGCCGATCAGGTCGGCGTGCGCGGAACTGGCCTGGTAGCTGACCCGCAACGCAGGATGGCGCCGCGCGAAAGCCGCCAAGGCGGGCGCCACGATACGGTTGCCGTAATCCACCGTGGCGGTCACGCGCAAGCTGCCCGACAAGGTGGCCTGCCCCGACCGCGCCTGATCCACGGCCGCGTCGGCCTCGCGCAGCAGTCGCGCGCATTCCGCATAAAAGCCTTCGCCGGCCTCGGTCAGCGCCAAGCGCCGGGTGCTGCGGGTCAATAGCGCCACTCCCAACTCTTGTTCCAGCTGCTTGAGGTTGAAGCTGGCGACCGCTTTGGTCGTGCCCAGCGTGTCGGCAGCCGCCGTGAACGAGCCGGCTTCAACGACCGCGACGAACATCCCCAGGCGATTCAGGTTGATCATGGGCGCATCCCATTGTCAAAAAAACACGAACAGTATATCCAGTCATTTGAGCTTCTTTCAGAACACCGGCCTACCTAGAATGGCGCTCCTTATTGTCTTTGAAGCCCGCCATGACGGACCTGTCTACCCCGTGCCTGCGCCTGACGCTGGACGCTCACGCCCTGATCGAACAATGGATTGGCCAGCCGGACGCGCCGGACCACGTCCTGGCCGACCTGCTGTCGCGCTTTGCGCCCGGCTTCACCATGATCGCTACCGACGGCCAGCGTCTGGACGGGAACGCGCTACCGGCTTTGTTCGCCGGCCTGCGCGGCGCGCGTCCGGGCCTGAAGATCGACATCGACGACATGACGGTGCACCACGTGGACACGGCTTCGGTGCTGCTCACCTACCGCGAACGGCACGTCTGGAGGACGGACGCTACGCAGCGACGCGCGACCGCCCTGTTCACCCGCGGGGCGGGTGAGCTGCCGCAATGGGCGCATCTGCACGAAACCTGGGCCTGACCCGACGGCGGCGGGCACGGCCATATCCCCTGTAGCTATATGCAAGCGGGGAATAAATCGTTGGCGCGGGCGGCGTGAATCATTAGAGTCCAACGCCGTCCCGTCGCGCCGGCAATCCGCCAGCGCGCGCCCCCGATACGAGCCGCTTTCATGCCCTTCCGATTCCAAGCTGTACGCCGCACCACCCTGCTTGCCCTGACGCTGGCCCTTGCCGGCGTCGGCACCGCCCATGCCGAACAACGCGTCATCCGCATCGTCGTCCCTTACGGCACCGGCGCCGTCCAGGACACCATCGCCCGAGCCATCAGTGACGAACTGGGCCAGGCCTTGAACGCCTCCATCGTGGTGGAAAACCGCGCCGGCGCGGGCGGCACCGTAGGCACGTCGCAAGTGGCCCGCGCCACGCCGGACGGCAACACCCTGGTGCTGGCCGCGGCCAGCCACAACATCGCCGGCTATCTGTACAAGAACCTCAGCTACGACCCCTACAAGGACTTCACGGGGGTCGCCTACCTGGGCAACACCGGCTACATCATCCTGGCGTCCGCCGGCTTGCAGGTGAAGAACACGGCTGAATTCATCCAGGCCGTCAAAGCGAAACCGGGCGCCTACGATTACGCGTCGGCCGGCAACGGCAGCGCCTCCCACCTGGGCATGGCCTCGTTCCTGACCGCCGCCGGCGTCCAGATGCAGCACATCCCGATGAAGTCCACGGGCGACGCCGTCACGGAACTGCTGGCCGGACGCGTGCAGGCCGTCACCGCCGCCACCATCGGCGTCACGGCGTACCGCAACGACCCGCGCGTGACGTTCCTGGCCTACACCGGCAAGACGCGATCGCGCTTTGCGCCCGACCTGCCCACCGTCGCCGAAAGCGGCTTGCCGGGCTACGCCTTCGATTCCTGGCTGGGCCTGCTGGCGCCCGCCGGCTTGCCCTCGGCCGAACGCGCCAAGATCAATGCCGCAGTCAACAAGGTGCTGGCCGACCCCAAGGTGCAGGCTCGCCTGGCATCGCTAGGCGTCGAAGCCGAAGCCAAGTCCCCCGAACAGTTCCAGGATCTGCTGAAGGCGGACTGGGAAGCCGCCGGCAAGCTGGTGGCCGCTTCGGGCGCGCGAGTCGAGTAGCCAGGCGGCGCGTGCTTGCTGCCCCCCGAGGGGGCGCTTTTTGTCTTGGGGCGGCCCTACGACGGAAAATGCCCCCACGCTACGCACGCGGCGCGTGCTTGCTGCCCCCCGAGGGGGCGCTTTTTGTCTTGGGGCGGCCCGGCGACAAAAAAAAGCCTCCGGCTAGGAGGCTTGGCGTGGCGGTTGCCGGTCGCGTTGACGATCCGGGTCGGGGTCCCGTATGCCGTCCAGCAGCAGGTCGGTGATGAATTCCGCCAACGCCTGCTGCTGCGCGGCGTCCGGCAGTTGGCGCGTGAAGCGTTCGATGATGCCCATCAGCGACTGCGCGAACCAGTCGGCCGGAATCGCCGCCCGGAACAGCCCGGCCTGCTGCTCGGCGCGGACGTTGTCGGCGATCATCGCCACCAGTTCGTCCTTCAGCGCTTCAGCCGCGGCCACCTGGAAGAAGCCGATGCGGGTCAGGTTGGGATCTTCCTGCAAGATGGCAAGCAGGCCGCGGACGCCACGGCGGATTCGGTCCGACATTTGCGTGCCGTCCAGGTCGGCAGGCAAACGCGCCAGGCTGATGGCCTGCCGCAAGCGCTGCGCGAACATGCCGACCAGTTCGTCGTAGGCCGCTTGCTTGCTTGAGAAGTATTGATAAAAGACAGGCTGGGTCACACCGGCGCGGGCGACAATGTCGCTGATCCGCGTTTGCTGGAATCCGCGCTCGGCGAACTCCGCCGCGGCGACCTGCAGAAGCTGTAACCGAGTGCGTTCACCCTTCGTGAGCCGCTTGTCTTGCAATAAAGAAGAGGGTCGTGCCGTAATCATCGCGAGAAAGTACTACCGTTCATGGCTTTCCGCCACTACTTCCCAGAATGGTCAGGCTGCCCGATGTCACGATCGTTACGCATGTTGCGACATGTCGAAAAGCGCCCCGTACGGCTATTGAATCATCCTGCAAGCCGCATCGCCGTGTGCGGCGCCAGCCAAGGTTGCCAATCCGGCGACGCGATTGATGGAATGCTGAAACATTGCATCGTCGCAAATTGGCGACAAAGGGCCGGAAATGCCTCGGCCCAGCTAGCGGTATTCCTCCATCGTCGCCCTGAAGTCACTTGAAATGCCCGTAGCGTTTGCAACATATTTTGGTGCTCCCGCAGCAGTAAAGTAGCGTTATCGCCGCGAGTCTCTTATATAGAGGCTGTTGCGCGGCGACTCAGGAGCAAGATCATGAAACGGTTTACAGGCCGGATGGTTGTCGTGGCGTTGGCGCTTGCCGTTGCGAGCGCGCCCGTGATGGCCGGCGGACGCGGCGGTGGTTGGGGTGGCGGCGGCTACCACGGCGGCTACCACGGCGGTAATAACTATCACCACCACGGGGGTGGCGGCAGCAGCTCGGCGGGCTGGTGGGTGGGCGGCGCCTTCGCGTTGGCGGCAGTCGGCCTGTTGCTGGCGGCTGACTCCGGCCCTAATTATGTGCAGACTGGGGTGTATGCCTCGCCGGGCGTGGCCTATACGAGCCCGCCGATGTATGCCGCACCCGTCTACGAAGCGCCCCCCGTCTACAGCGCCCCGCCCATTGCCTACGCGCAACCGCAGCCGCAATACGCACCCGTGCAATATGAATCTGCGCCCAAGGTCAATTCGGCCCAGGCCAATGCCACCAGCGATTGCCAGCGCTGGGCCATGAACCAAAGCGGCTACGACCCGGCAACCATTTCGCAATGGACCACGCAAGTCATGGTGGATTCCTACAACCACGCGCTGGATTCCTGCATGAACAGCCGCGGCTACCGCGCCAACTGACGCCGCAACCCCGGATATTCCCCATTGTCCTCACGCGCCGGCCTGCACACACTGCATGCCGGCGCGCCGCATTGGACGGCCCGCTAAAACGCGCGGCCGTCACGCCGGGCAACAAGGGAAAGCCATGCTCAACTTCAAGCGGTTCGCCGGCCTTTGCGCATTCAGCGCAGTTTGCGCCGCCTCGTTCTCCGTCCACGCCCAGACCGACGCCAAATCCCAGGCCCTGACCATCGTGGTGCCTTACGGCGCCGGGGGCATCGTCGACAACACCGCGCGCGCGTTTGCGCAGAAGCTGGCCGCAGAGCTCGGCCGGCCCGTCGTCGTTGAAAACCGCGGCGGCGCGGGGGGCATGATCGGCATGAACACCGTGGCCCGCGCCCACGATGAAAACACCTTGGGATTTACCGCCGTCAGCCCGGTCACGTTGTCGCCGCACGTCATGAAAACCCTGTACGACCCGCTGAAGGACCTGGCGCCGGTGGCTGCCGTGATGTATTCGCCGGTGTACCTGGTGGGCGGCCCGAAATTCACGGGCAAGGACTTCAAGGACATGCTGGACCAAGCCAAGGCGGACCCCGATGGCTTGTCGCTGGCGACGGCGGGCGTCGGGTCGCTGGGGCACCTGATGCTGGAACAAATCAACGGCCAGGCCAAGGTGCGCATCACGCACGTGCCGTACAAGGGCATGGCGCAGATGGTGCCGGACGCCCTGGGAGGCCAGTTCACGCTGATGCTGGTCAACGCGTCCGCCCCCGTCAACACGCTGATCGACGAAGGCAAGCTCAAGCTGCTGGCGGTGGGCTCACCGGCCCGCCTGCCCGGCCGGCCGGACGCCCCGACCTTTGCCGAACTGGGCTATCCCATGGCGAACATGACGTCGACGTTCGGCTTTTTCGCCCCGGGTACGTCCAGCGCCGATTTCCGACGACGCATGAACGCCGTCATCAACCAGGTCGCCGCCATGCCCGACATCAGCAAGCCGCTGACCGATGCCTTGAACATCATGTCGCCCGGCAGCGTCGAGCAATTCGCGCAGCAAGTGCAGCGGGAATATGCCGACAACGGCAAGATCGTAAAGGCCGCGAATATCCGCAGCGAGTGATTTGCCCCCAGCGCGCAGGGTTCAGCGGCGCCAGCCGCGCCAGGCGCAAAGCAGCCCGGCGGCCAGCAACAGGGTCGCCGGCACCACCCAGACAAATCCCGACGACGTGTAGACCACCTGGTCGTCGGGATCGTAGTAGCGGCCCAGTTCGTTGAAATCCCACTTCAGGTAGAACGCGTACCAGGCGTAGTAGAAGAACGCGGAAAGTGGCAGGCACAGCGCGGCGGCGACACGCGCCGGCCACCGCCGGCCGCTGGCCACCACGCCGGAGCGCCCCGCGGACGACCCAAGCCGCCCGGTCAGCACCAGGACTGCCAGCAGCGCCAGGACCACGGCGCCTGCGCTAATCCACATGCTGCGCCTCCCATTGCGCAAGACAGGCCTGGGCCTCGCTCCATTGCTTTTCACTGAAGACCTGCACGCCCGCCCGCGTCAGCAATTCCGCCGTCACGCCCACGCCCGGTTGGCGGCGGCCCGCGAAATGGCCGTCATACACATAACCGCTGCCACAGGACGGGCTACCTTCTTTCAGTACCGCCACACGGATGCCGCGCTCCCGCGCCGCCGCCAATGCCGCGTGCGCGCCCTGCACGAACGGCAGCGTGACGTCTTCACCCGTCACCGCCACGACCCGGGCGCCGGCGTCCAACACCGCAGCGGCCACCTTGCCGGGTTCGATCTCGGCGGGCGGCCGGGGAATGGGCATGCCGCCTGCCACCTCCGGACAGACCGGCACAACGCGGCCTTCGGCCAGCCATTGCGCCAGCACGGCGTCGCCATTGGGCACGACGCGCCCGTCGTAGCGGACGGGATTGCCCAGCAGGCAGGAACTGATCAATACGTATTGCATGGAAAATCCGGCAGGCAGGAGGCCAAGGGGCGGCCCGCAAGCTGCGGCGCTGGCCCAAAACGTGGAATCATAGTCCACCAGGGCCGTGCACTTCTGCCTGCCTACGCGCCCTGGTCTGCGCCGCCCTCCACCGCATGCATCCATGCGCGCAACCCCACATCCTTGACCTGCAGGATTTCGAACAGGCCCAATGCGCGCAGCGCGGGCAGCGCGTCCTGGATATCGCGCCGGGCCGCGTCCACCGCCTGCGGCGCCGCCAAGGGGTCCAGACATACGCGCGCATTCGCCAGGAAGGCGCCCACCGTCCCTTTGCGTACGGCAACGCCGTTGAAGTTTCCTTGGTCTACGCCGTCCGGCAAAACGTCCTGTGCTTGCATTGATTGCTCCTGAGGGTTGGACATAAGCGCTACGATAGGCGTTGCCGGCTGGCAATTCTGCGGTGTTTCAGACATTCAATACGGTAATTCGGCCACATGGAACCCTTGGCTCTCCCTCCGCCCTTGCTGGCGCCCGAACGCGCCCGCTCGCGGCAAGGCCCCCGGCTGATCGCCGTGCGCCGCGCAGACGGCGCATTGCGCGACACCGCCATGCATCGGCATGCGCGCGGGCAATTGCTGGGTGCCTATCAAGGATTGTTGACCGTCTATGCGGGCGAGCAGCAATGGGTGGTGCCGTCCATGCACGCCGTCTGGATTCCGCCCGATCATCCCCACGGCCTGCGATCGCATGGCCCCTATGCCGGCTACAGCGCCTACCTGAGCCCGGCCGCCTGCGCCGGCCTACCGGCCTCGCCCTGCCTGCTGCGCGCTTCCGCATTGCTGGTGGCCGCCGTGGACCGAGCCGCGGCGTGGGAAGACGGCGCACCCGATACGGCGCGCCGCCACATCGAAGCCTTGATCCGGGAAGAAATCCGCACGCTGCCGCGAGCGGGCGCGTCGCTGGTGCTGCCGCGCGACCCGCGGCTTCGACGCCTGGCGTTGGCGCTATCGGACGCGCCGTCCGACACCCGGCAACTGGACACATGGGCCAAGACCATCGGCATGGCGCCGCGGACGCTGGCGCGCCGCTTCCAGGCGGAAACCGGCATGACGGTCGGTGCATGGCGCCAGCACGCCCGCTTGATGCGGGCGCAGGAAATGCTGGCCGCCGGCGCGCCGGTCACCACCGTCGCCTTGGACCTGGGCTACGACAACGTCAGCGCGTTCATCGCCATGTTCAAACGCGAGTTGGGTGTGACGCCGGGCCGCTACCGCAGCCCGGCAATCTGAACCGGCGGCGCCTCAGGATTCCGAGGCCGCCGTCTTACGCGGCTGACGCGTACGGCTGGCGGTCTTGCTGGCCGTCTTGCTGGCCGTCTTGCGGGCGGGCTTGGCGGCCACCTCATCGGTGGTTTCAGCCTGCGGCGCAGAGGCCGTCACGGCCTTGGTCGTGGCCGTGGCCGTCTTGGTGGCGCTGCGGCCGCGGGTAACGGCGCGCTTGACCGCCGGCGTGGCCGGCGCCTCTTCAACCGGTCTGGCCTGGCCGCCGGCGAACGGGTCCGACGCCTTGGCGGGCGCCTTGGCGGGTTCGCGACGCGTTTCCGCAGCAGGTTCGACAAACGTCCATTCGGCGATGTCCACCGCAGGCAGCGGTTGGCGAGCCTGCGGCAACGGCGTGGGCATGGGCGGCAGCCGCGACGGCTGGACCGGCTTGGGGGCCTGGGCGCGGGCCAGCGCATCTGCGCGCATGGCCTCAAGCGTGGCGGCTTCCTCGGCAAGCTTCTTGGCGGTTTCCTTGTCGACTTCCGCCTGCTTGGCGGCTGCGACCTGCTTGTCGGCCTCTGCCTGTTGGTTGGCTTCTGCCTGCTTGTTCGCCTCTACCCGTTGGCTGGCTTCTGCTTGTCCGTCGGCCTGAACCAAGGCCTCGGACGGCGCGGCCGGTTCCTCAGATGCCGCATCCGACGGCACGGCCACGGCCGCTTCCGCATGCTGGCTGGCGCCCCTGCCCGACTTGCGCCCACCGCGCGATTTGCGGGAAGGACGGGGGTTGGCTTCCTCTTGCACCGCGCCGGCTTGCACCGCGCCGGCCTGCGCTTCGTCGGCCTCGACGTCGGCCGGCGCCGCCTGGCGACCTTGCGCGGAACGGGATCCGCTGTGGCCACCCGAGCGGTTCACGGCCGGCGCGCTGTCGGCGCTGTCGCGATAGACATAGGTGCCGGACTTCTCTTCACGGCCCACTTCCAGAAAGCCGCGCGACTGCGCTTCGTCCAGCAGATTGCCGAAGGCGCGAAAGCCGTAGTACGACTCGTTGAAATCCGGTTTGCGGCGCTTGAGCGCATCCTTCAGCGCCGACGCCCAGATCTTGCCGCTGTCGCCGCGCTCGGCCATCAGCGCCTCGAAGGTCTCGACGACCATTTCCACCGCTTGGGTCTTGCGGGCCTCAAGCTCTTCCTTGCGGCGGCGCTCTTCGTCCGGCGTCCGGCGCTGGCCGGCGTTGGCGCCGCCCCGGTTGTCGCGGCGCGCGTCGGCGGTGCGCTGGCCTTCGCGGGCCAGGTCGTCATAGAAGATGAATTCGTCGCAGTTAGCGATCAGCAGATCGGACGTGGATTGCTTGACGCCCACGCCAATGACCTTCTTGTTGTTTTCGCGCAGCTTGGACACCAGCGGCGAAAAATCGGAATCGCCGCTGATGATCACGAACGTGTTGACGTGCGACTTGGTGTAGCAAAAGTCCAACGCGTCGACGACCAGGCGGATGTCGGCCGAATTCTTGCCCGACTGGCGCACGTGCGGAATCTCGATCAGCTCGAAATTGGCTTCGTGCATCGGGGCCTTGAATTCCTTGTACCGCTCCCAGTCGCAATAGGCTTTCTTGACGACGATGCTGCCCTTGAGCAGCAAGCGCTCCAGCACGGGCCGGATGTCGAATTTCTGGTATTTCGTGTCGCGCACACCCAGCGCTACGTTCTCGAAGTCGCAGAAAAGCGCCATGCTGACGTTTTCGTTGGGGGTATTCATGTGGTTCTCCAATGCTGCGGCGGCTGTAGCGGCTGACCGCCAGATACCGCTCATGATATACATATCCGGCTCCACCACCCTCTGGCCGCCCTCGCGACCGCCCTTCCGGCCCCTCTGCGCCCGCCCCGCCGCCACCATGCCCTACCCCGCCCTGACCACCGCCCGCCTTACCCTGCAGCCGCTAGGCATGGAGGACGCCGACGCCATCCAGCGCGTCTTTCCGCAATGGGAGATCGTGCGCTTCCTGGCGGATCAGGTGCCCTGGCCGTACCCGGACAACGGCGCAAGTGACTACATCGAGCGCGTGGCGCTGCCCGCCATCCGCCGGGGCGAACAATGGCATTGGACCGTACGCACGCTGGACGCCCCCGGCCGCCTGATCGGCGTGATCAGCCTGATGGACGACGAATCCCATAACAACCGCGGCTTCTGGCTGGCCCCGGACTTCCATGGCCGCGGCTACATGACCGAAGCCAGCGACGCCGTCACCGCCTATTGGTTCGAGGTGCTGGGCAAGCCACTCCTGCGCGCGCCCAAGGCCGTCGCCAACACCGGATCGCGCAAGATCTCCGAACGCAGCGGGATGCGGGTGGTGGGCACCGAAGAGCGCGGCTTCGTCAGCGGCCGCCAGCCCGCGGAAATCTGGGAAATCACCCGCGAAGAATGGCTGGCCCGGCGCCAGCGCCATGCTTGAGCAGCGGAATACGACCCCATTTTTGGCGCCAGACCGCCGGCTGACTAAGCGGTTAAGCCGGCGCTTACCGGCCCTTTCGCCCTCTTTTCCGGCGGATTGACTCGCTCGGGTCCTGGCTAGAATTTCCCGAAAATCCGGCATTCCGCGCGCGGCATGCCTACCCTTTCGGCCAAGATCCATGAATCCGTCTTCCGTCATCGGCGCCGTCGTCGGCCTGCTTACCCTGCTGATCGTCGTCGCGCTGTCCGCCACCGACGCCAGCATGTACTTCAACCTGCCTGGCCTGGCCATCGTCCTGGGCGGCACCTGCGCCGCGCTGTTCATCGCCTACCCGCTGCCTGAAGTGCTGCGCATCTTCAAGCTGGTGCGCACCGTGTTCCGCAACGACCAGCACGACCAGCAGCGCGACATCGAAGAACTGGTGTCGATGGCGCAGTTGTGGATGAACACCGACGTCCACAAGGTCGAGCAAGAGCTCAAGAAGGTCTCGAACCCGTTCCTGCGCACGGGCGTGCAGCTCATCATCGACAACACCCCCGAAGACCAGATCATCGAAGTGCTGCAATGGCGCGTCGCCCGGCTGCGGGCCCGCGAACAGGCCGAAGCGCAGATGTTCCGCGTGATGGCCACCTTTGCGCCGGCCTTCGGCATGCTGGGCACGCTGGTCGCCCTGATCAACCTGATGGCGGTGCTGGGCGACGGCAGCATGACGATGATCGGCCAGCATCTGGCCGTGGGTCTGATGACGACGTTCTACGGCATCCTGCTGGCCAACCTGGTCTGCAAGCCGATCGCCTTGAAGCTTGAACGCCGCACCGCCCGCCGCATTGAATCCATGAACATGGTGCTGCAAGGCATCTCGATGATGTGCGAAAAGCGCGGCCCCGCGGTCGTGCGCGAGACCCTGAATTCCTTCGTCATGCACGTTGAAGACGAAATCTACGACGGCGGCCTGGCTGCCACGACGCAGCCCAAACCCAAGACGGAAGGCCAGGTCAAACCCGCCGCCCAACCCGTCTCCATCACCCGTCCGGCCGCCGCGCGTCAATGAGCCTGATTTCCCCTTCCCTGGCGCAGCGGATCGAACAGGCCCGCCAGGCCCAGTTGCGCGCCCAGAAAGCGGCGGACAACAGCGGCTGGCGCCCCAGCCAGACCGACCGCAAGGATCGTTACGCCCGCTGGCACGTCGAAGAGACCGTGGAGCAGGACTCCGAGAACTGGTTGCTGAGCTATCTGGACCTGATCACCCTGCTGCTGGCCATGCTGGTGGTGATGCTGGCGGTGGCGCGCCTGCACGGTCAGGCACCAGCCGCGTCCGACACGCCCGTTGAGCTGGTCGGCACGCTGGCCGCAAGCGGCCTGCCTAAATACGATGGCGAATACGCCGAATTCGACGCCACGCCGATCCCTGCCAGCTGGGCCGAACCGCCCGCTGAAAGCCCAGCCGCCGAAGCGCCCCCCGTCGACGACGGCGTGAAAGTGGCCGACGCCGCCCCGCCGTTGAAGGCGCCTTCCAAGGAATCGCTGGGCCTGGGCGACCTGGGCAAATCGGTGGACGTGATCATCAACGAGCAGTCCGTCAGCTTTCGCATCAGCAACGAACTGCTGTTCCCCTCGGGCCAAGCCACGCTCAGCCCTGCCGGCCTGGAGGTCATCAAGCGCCTGGCCGCCATCCTGACCAAGAACGAATATCAGGTGTCGGTGGAAGGCCACAGCGACCCGGTGCCGATCCAGACCCGGCAGTTCGCCTCCAACTGGGAACTGTCCAGCAGCCGCGCCACCAGCGTGCTGCGCGAACTGGTGCGCGACGGTGTGTCGGCGCAGCGGCTGCGTGCCGTGGGCTACGCCGAAACCCGGCCCATCGAGTCCAACGACACGCAAGCCGGCCGCGCCGCCAACCGCCGCGTCGAACTGATCATGGACATCGCGCCGAAGCAAACTCCGGTCAAGCAAGCCCAGGCCCCCGCCCAAGCTGCCGACCCAGCGCAGTGACCCGCCAGGGCTGACGCCTTTCCGTACACTGGAGGGTGGACAAACTCTGGGCGGGCAAGATGACGCAATCGACGGCACTGGAAAAGCAGCTGGATTTTCTACGGGAAATCGACCGGCTGAAGACGGTCATCCGGCAATCGCCGCTGCTGGATCAAAGCCGGAAGGAAAACACCGCCGAGCACTCCTGGCACCTGGCGATGTACGCGCTGGTCCTGGGCCAGTATGCCGCCGGGTCGGTCAATATCAACCGGGTCATGCAGATGCTCCTGCTGCATGACGTCGTCGAGATCGACGTCGGCGATACGCCGATCCATGGCGGGCATTCCGCAGAACGGCAGGCTGAACGCGAATCCCAGGCGGCGACGCGGCTGTTTGGCCTGCTGCCGCAGGCGCAACGCGACGAATTCCTGGGTCTGTGGCAGGAATTCGAGCAAGCCGAGACCGACGACGCGCAGTTCGCAAAAGCGCTCGACCGATTTCAGCCTCTGCTGATTAACATCCACACCGGCGGCGGCACCTGGACCGAAAGCGGCGTGTCGCTGGAACAGGTCTTTTCGCGCTATGGGCCCGCCATCAAAAAAGGCGCGCCCGAGCTATGGGCAGTGTGCGAACGATGGGTGACCCGGCATTTTTCGGGCCAGGCGCCCACGGCCGGCCAGCCGGCATCAATCGATTTTCCAGGAAGACTGACGTAAGCTTTCCGAACCCGCCACCGCGAGCCAGAATCCGGAAACCCCATGTCCTACCTGCTGCTGATCGTTGAACCCGTGGGCCAGCGCGCCCAACGCACGCCCGAGGAAGGCCGCGAGGCCTATGCGCAGATGGTGCGCTATGCCGAAGGGTTGAAGGCGCGCGGCCTGCTGACGCAAGCCGAGTCCCTGAAATCCGAGTCCGAAGGCGTGCGCCTGCAAATCCGCGACGGCGAACGCTCGCTGGTGGACGGCCCCTACGCCGAGGCCAAGGAAATGATCGGCGGATTCTTCCTGCTGACGTGCGACAGCCGCGAAGAGGCCCTGGCGCTGGCCGCCGAATGCCCGGCAGCGCAATGGGCGACGGTCGAGGTTCGTGAATTGGGACCCTGTTTCATGTAGGGCCTCCCTCTCGACGCCACGCCCCGCACAGCAAGTCCCCGGCAAGAAACCGGAGCGCCGGCCCGAAAAAGCCGGGCCAGGCCTGGCCTGTCGGTTAACAGTTTCCTTTCTTGGCTTGTCCGGGCGGACAGAATCCGCCACGGCCCCCCCCGTCATGGGGATCGACAACGACCGAACCGCTGGGCGTGTAAACGGCACAGCCGGAAAGCAAAATGGCCGCCAAGGCCAGACCGCACAACATTTTCATATCAACCCTCGTTTGGAACAAAACGCTGCGAGTGTAGGAGAGGCGGCTGCAACCAGGTCCGGCGGTTCGTAACAGGCTGCATGGCGGCTTCTTCCTGGCCCGTATCCTGGTATTTACCCTAGGACCGAAAATTCTTTGTCGATCCAGCGTCTTCCCGTTCGTCGTCCCAGTACAAGCCGAAAGTCCCGACGGGAACCCAGGCTGCGATGTCCAACCCCCAGGAGAGACTCAGATGCGATTCATGATCATCGTCCGGGCCACGCCCGACAGCGAAGCCGGCCTGATGCCGGAAGAAAGCCTGCTTGCCTCAATGGCGACCTACCATGAAGCGCTGGCCAAGGCCGGCGTGCTGCTGGACGCCAACGGTTTGAAGCCCTCGTCCAAAGGATGGCGCGTGCACTACGAGGGAGGCCAGCGCACGGTGGTGGATGGGCCTTTTGCCGAGACCAAGGAATTGATCGCCGGCTATACCATGATCCAGGTGCGCTCGCGCGAAGAGGCGATGCAGTGGGCGCTGCGTTTTCCCGAACCCTTCATCGAGCAACCTTGCGACATCGAAGTGCGCCAGCTGTACGAGCTGGAAGACTTCGCGCCCAGCCAGGCCGTTGACCGTTTCCGTGACATTCCAGGCGTCAGCCGCTGATCGCCCTGGCCGCAACGCGCCAGCCCCACACCGGAGCAAACCCATGCACAAGCAGATTTTCGTCAACCTCGCCATCGGCGACATGCAGAAATCCCAAGCCTTCTTCAAGCGCCTGGGCTTCACCTTCAATCCGCAGTTCACCAACGACCAGGGCGCCTGCATGGTCATCAGCGACGACATCTACGCCATGCTGCTGACCAAGGACTTCTTCCAGGGGTTCACCGGCAAGCCGCTGGTCGACGCCACCCAGGCCACCGAAGTGCTGATCTGCCTGTCCTGCGAAAGCCGCGCCGAAGTCGATGATCTGGTCGCCCGGGCGGTGGCCGCCGGCGGCACTGCGCCGCGTGCGCCGCAAGACCATGGTTTCATGTACGGCCATGGCTTCGAAGACCTGGACGGCCATATCTGGGAACTGGTGTACATGGTTCCGGGCGAAGCGGCCGGCGCATGAGCCAGGCGGCAACCCATCGGGCCATCGAGGCGGTCTGGCGGATCGAAGCCGCCAGCGTCATCGCCGGCGTCGCGCGACTGGTGCGCGATGTCGGCCTGGCTGAAGAGCTGGCGCAGGATGCGCTGGTGGCCGCCCTGGAACGCTGGCCCGATACCGGCGTGCCGGATAACCCGGGAGCGTGGCTGATGACCACCGCAAAAAACCGCGCCCGCGACCGCTTGCGCCTGGACGCGCTGCACACCCGCAAGCACGATCAGATCGGCCACGAGCTGGAGGCCTTGCAGGCCGACGTGGAACCCGATTTTGTCGATGCGCTGGACGCCGCCCGCCAGGACGATATTGGTGACGACCTGCTGCGCCTGGTGTTCACCGCCTGCCATCCGGTGCTGTCCACCGAAGCGCGCGTGGCGCTCACGCTGCGCTTGCTGGGCGGTCTGTCTACCGCAGAGATCGCCCGCGCCTTCCTGGCGTCGGAGTCCACGATTGCCCAGCGGATCGTGCGCGCCAAGCGTAGCCTGACCGCGGCCAAGGTGCCCTTTGAAGTGCCGCGCGAGCAGGACCGCGGCCCGCGTCTGGCGTCCGTGCTGGAGGTCATCTACCTGATTTTCAACGAAGGTTATTCGGCCACGTCGGGCGATGACTGGATGCGCCCGGCGCTGTGCGACGAAGCGTTGCGCCTCGGCCGCATCCTGGCTGAACTGACTCCAGGCGAAGGCGAGGTGCATGGGCTGGTGGCGCTGATGGAACTGCAGGCCTCCCGCTTGCCGGCCCGCACCGATGCGCAAGGCCGCCCGGTGCTGCTGATGGAGCAGGACCGCGGCCGCTGGGACCCCTTGCTGATCCGGCGCGGGCTGGCGGCGCTGGCGCGGTCGGCCGCCCAAGGCGGGGCGTTGGGCGCGTATGCCTTGCAGGCCGAATTGGCGGCCTGTCATGCGCGCGCCCGCACGCCGCAGGACACCGATTGGCCGCGCATCGTGGCGCTTTACGACGCGCTCGCGCAAGTGATGCCGTCGCCAGTGGTGGCGCTGAACCGCGCCGTTGCCGTCGGCATGGCGTTCGGCCCGCAAGCGGGACTTGACCTCGTCGACGCGCTGGCGGCGGATGCGGCACTGGCTAACTACCATTGGCTGCCCAGCGTGCGCGGCGACCTGCTCGCCAAGCTCGGCCGCCACGCCGAGGCCTACGCGGAATTCGAGCGCGCCGCCGGCATGACGCGCAATACCCGCGAACGCGAGTTGCTGCTGGCGCGCGCCGGCCAGATGCAGGCGCAGCTTGCGCCCACGGTCAAGGGCTGACGCGCCCGCGTTCCCCGCCACTGTCAAAGATTGTCAATGCGCGCGCCGGGACTTCCGGCCAGGAGTAGGCTCGTCCGAAACGCGAAACTGACAGGGGCGGAGCGTCGCATGAACAAGACTGGCACGGTGCTACTGGCGTCCACAATCGGGGTATTGGCTCTGCTCGTGCCCTTTTCGCTATCGCTGTATCTGGCCCAGACGCAGGGGCGCGAAGATGCCCTGGCGACCCTGCACGACATGGCGGACGATGTGCTGCACCGGGCCGACAATGCCCGTCTACAGATCAGCGACGCCATCGCCGCTCTGAACAGCAATTCCGCCGAGCCCCCCTGTTCGGCGGAACAATTGACGCGCATGGGCATCCTGTCGGCGGCCTTCAGCCACGTAGCGGGCATGGCGCGCCTGGAGAACGACTCGCTGGTCTGCTCCACACTGGGCAGTCAGCGCCTTCCGCTCAATCTGGGCAAACCCGACGGCAACCGGCCATACGGACTGCGCTTCTGGAGCGGGATCGAATTACCCGACCTGCCCGGCCACACCTTCAGCGTACTGGGGCGCGACGGCTACGCGGCCCTGGCCTACCCCGACCTGGCGATCGACTTGCTGAACCGGGACTCGCCGGTCTCCCTGGCGTTTTTCACCGGCGGGCAGCATCGGATCCTGGGACGCCGCGGCGTGATCCGCGACGAGTGGGTCAGCCGCTACCAGGGCGTGCCCCTCCAGTTCGAGGACGAGGGCTACTTCGTGGTGATCCAGCCGTCCGTTGCCACCGACAGCGCCGCACTGGCCGCCATGCCGTCGTCGCTGGTGCAGGCGCATGTGCGACGCTCCGCCTATGTCCTGGGACCTGTCGGCCTTATTCTGGGCGCGCTGCTGACCTGGGCGGTCGCCGTCGTCGCGCACCGCCGCATGTCGTTGACCGGCGAACTGCAAGCCGCCTTCGAGCGCGACGAGTTCTTCGTGGAATACCAGCCCATCATTGATTTGCGTGACGGCCGATGCGTCGGCGCCGAAGCGCTGGCTCGGTGGCGCAATGGAAACGGCGCGCTGATCAGCCCCAACGTCTTCATCCCGCTTGCCGAGGCCAATGGCATGATCCAGCGGATCACGTCCAAGGTCATGGAGATCGTCGTTCGCGACGCCGGCGGGCTGCTCCGAGGCAACCCGCGTTTGCACATCTCCATTAACTTGTCTACCGAGGATCTACACGCCGGTGGCGTCGATACGCGGATGAGCAATCTGGTGCGACAGGCGGGCATGCGGCCCGGCAGTCTGGTGCTGGAGATCACCGAGCGCGGGCTGATCGCTCCCGAGAAAGCACGCGGCGTGCTGCTGGCGGTGCGCGCGGGCGGATTCCGCGTGGCGATCGACGATTTCGGCACCGGGCATTCCAGTCTGTCGTACCTGGCCACCTATGAACTGGACTTCCTGAAGATCGACAAGATGTTCGTGGACACGCTGGGCACCGACGCCCCGACCAGCCTGGTGACCTTCCACATCATTGAACTGGCGCGTTCGCTGGGTTTGCAGATGGTCGCCGAAGGGGTAGAAACCGAGGCGCAGCGCAATATCCTGCAAGCACGGGGCGTGCAGTATGCCCAGGGCTGGCTTTTCGGCCGCCCCATGAGCATCCAGAAGCTGCGCGAATTTGCGGCGCGTGCGGGGCAAGGTCTGCCCCCTCCGGAGGCCACGACCTTCCTGGGGCCCACCCGGCATGCTTAAATCCCCAACATGCATTCCGATTCCGCCGCCTCTGCCGAGCCGGGCGCGCCCGTCCTGACGGGCGTGCCGGCGGCGTTCGACCATCCCAATGACCGGGCCGAATTCCGTCATGCGGCGCACCAGCCGGGCGTGGAACTGTACCGCGCGCACATCGTGCGCCACGCCTTCGAACCCCACACGCACGAGGCCTATGGCCTGGGCGCCATCGAATCCGGGGTGGAACGTTTCCGTTACCGGGGCGCGGAGCATCTGGCGCCCTCCGGTTCGGTCGTGCTGATGAATCCGGACGAACTGCACACCGGCCAGGCGGAAACTGAGACCGGCTGGCGCTACCGCATGGCTTACATCGATCCGGACGTGGTGGCGCGCGTCACCGGGGAATCCGATTGGTGGTTCGATAGGGCCGTCGGCCACGACAGCGCTTGCGCGCAGCGCGTCACCGCCCTGCTCGACACCCTGTGGCAGGCGCGCGAACCGCTGGCCTTCGACAGCGCCTTGTACATGTTGCTGGGCGAATTCCGCCGCCACGCTCAAGTGCCGCGCGCCACGCCGGACGAAGGCGCGCTGCGCTTTGCGCCCGTCATCGATTACCTGCGCGCCCATCTGTCGCGTCGGCTGACGCTGGACGAACTTGCGGCGGTCGCGGGACTGAGCCCGTTCCACTTCCTGCGCCGCTTCCAGGCACAGCACCACGCCACGCCGCAACAGATGCTGATGGCCTTGCGGCTGTTCGAAGCCAAGCGCTTGCTGGCTGCGGGCATCGAGCCCGCCCAGGTGGCGCTGGCCGCCGGCCTGACCGATCAGGCGCACCTGACCCGCGCCTTCTCGCGCCGCTACGGCGTCACCCCCGCCCGCTACCAGAAGCAGGTCCGCGGCTAGCCGGGGCACCGCAATCTGGTACAAGACCGGCCTGCCCGCCGCTGGCTAGACTGCCCGCATTGATTACCTGGAGCAATGTATGTGGGCGGGAACCCTTTATGCCCTGGCCGCCGGCCTGATGTGGGGGCTGGTCTTCGTGGGGCCCCTGCTGTTGCCGGAATACCCGGCCGCACTCCAATCCGTGGCGCGCTACCTGGCCTTCGGCCTGATTGCACTGCCGCTTGCCTGGCTGGACCGCCATCGCCTGCGGCTCTTGACCCGCGCCGACTGGATTGAAGCCCTGAAGCTGGCCGCCATCGGCAACCTGCTGTACTACCTGTGCCTGGCCAGCGCCATCCAGCGCGCGGGCGGCCCCGTCCCCACCATGATCATCGGCACGCTGCCCGTCGTGATCGCCGTGTGCGCCAACCTGCGCAACGCGCGCCGCGACGGCAAGCTGCCGTGGAAGCGCCTGGCGCCGTCGCTGGCGCTGATCGCGCTGGGCATCGGCTGCGTCAATCAGGTGGAGCTTGCCGCACTGCGCCAGGACGCCGACGCGGACCTGGGCCGCTACGCCGTCGGCGCAGTATTGGCGCTGGCCGCCGTCGCTTGCTGGACCTGGTATCCGCTGCGCAACGCCGACTGGCTGCGGGCGCACCCCGACCGCAGTCCCAGCACCTGGGCCACCGCCCAGGGCGTGGCCACCCTGCCTCTGGCGCTGGCAGGCTACGCGGTGCTGTGGGGCGGCATGGCCGTCGCGAGCAGCGGCTTCGCCATGCCGCTGGGGCCCCGTCCGGAAGTGTTCTTGGGCCTGATGATCATCATCGGCCTGTTCGCGTCCTGGCTGGGCACGCTGTGCTGGAACGAGGCCAGCCAACGGCTGCCCACCGCGCTGGCCGGCCAACTGATCGTGTTTGAAACGCTGGCCGCGCTGGTTTATGCCTTCATCCTGCGCGGCACGATGCCCGAACCGCTGACGATGGCGGGCATCGCCCTGCTGGTGGTCGGCGTGCTGCGCGCGGTGCGCGTCAAACCCGAACCCGTTCCCGCGGCCGTCTGACTACAGCAGGCCTGGCAACTGGCTCAGGTCGTCGATCACGTCGGACGCGCCTTCATCCAGCAAGCGCTGGCGCTGGTCCGGCCCGTTGTGCGACGCGCCGACGTAACCCACCGCCCGCATGCGTGCGGCGCGGGCGGCGCGCACGCCGGGCACGCTGTCTTCCACCACCACGCAGTCCAGGATGGCGGTGCGCATCTGGCGCGCCGCGAAGAGGAAGACGTCCGGTGCGGGCTTGCCTTTGGCGACCTGCGCCGTGCTGAACACGTTGGGCGCAAAGGCGTCCCACAGGCCTACCAGCTTTAACGCGGCCTCCAGTTTCGGCGGCGTGCTGCTGGATGCCACGCAGACATCCAGCCCCCGCGCGCGTAGCGCGGCCAGCGTCTCGTGGACGTGGGGCAAGGCCCGCAGCTCCTGGCGGAACGTGCTTTCCAGGCGGTCGGCATACTGCCGCGCGAAGCCGTCGGGCAAGGTGCAGGCGTTCTCGGCTTGCAGCGTCTGCCACATGTCGGCGTCGGGGATGCCGGCGAAGCGGCGGGCGGCGTCTTCTGGAGTGATGGCGATGCCGTGTTCGGCCAGCGCGCGCGACTGGGCGCGCGCCGCAATGATTTCGCTATCGATCAGAACGCCGTCGCAATCGAAGATGACGAGGCGGGTGGCAGGCGTATGCATGGTGGCTCCAAACAGAATCAACCCAGTATCGACCTCCATGATAGGCCGGCTTCATGACTCGCCGCCAACCGCCATGCGACGGACGGCGCGCCTTGACGCTACAGGCGCGCCGCGCACACCCGGCGCAGGCAAGCCGCGATCAGCAACCCGCCCAGGCCGGCCGCCAGCACGACGTAGGACGCCGACGCCCAGCCGTAGCGGTCGATCACGCCGCCCACGGTGACCGGGCCGATGACCTGCCCCAGGTTGCTGCCCTGCATGACCAGGCCTACCGACGCCGCCGTCAGCGCGGGACGCGGCGCCACCAACGGCGCGGTGCCCAGCAAGGTGGCGGGAATCAGGCCGCCCACCGCCGAAAACAGCACGCACAACAGGAAGGTGGGCATCGCCGGCAAGACCGAGCGGAAGATCAGCAGCGCCACCACGCCCATCGTCACGCTGGCGCAGGCAATCAGCGTCGACCGCCGCCAGCCCCGCGCCAGCAGCATGCCCGCGCCCAGGTTGCCGATGATGTTGGCGGCGCTGGCCATCGCGCTGTAGAGGCCGGCCTTCGCCAGCGTCAAACCCAATTGCTCCATCAGCAGCACCGGCAGGAAGGTGAACAGCGCGAAGAACATCAGGCTGTACAGCGTGAACGACAGCGCCAGCAGTACGGGCCCCGCCGCCCCCAGCGTGTCGGCCGTGTCTTGCCGCAAACCGCCCCAAGACAGACTGGCGCTACCGGGCGTGGCCGGCGCCAGCGCCGCCACGCAGGCCAGCGCGACCACGACCGCCGCGCCCGCGCACCACCAGTACGCCTGCCAATGGTCAAACGCCTGCGACGCCAGCATCGCGATGGCCATGCCGGCGGGCATGTAGCAGCTCCAGAGCGCAAAGGCGAAATCCCGGTTGGAGCCCGACACCATGCGCTGCAGGGCCGCGGGCCCCGCCACCGTGATCATCAGGAAACCCAGGCCTTCGATCACGCGCGACGCCAGCAGAATGCCGTAACCGGGCGCCGTGGCGCCTGCGGCCGTGCCCAAGGCCGTCGCCACCAGTCCCAGCAGCAACATGCGGCGCGCACCAAAGCGGGCAATCACGCCGCCTGCCGCAATCCCGCCGACCACGCCCAGTATTGAAAACACGGCCGTCAGCGTACCGATCGAGGCCAGATCCAGCCCCATGTCCTGGCGCAGCAGCGGCGCGGCGATGATGACCTTGCCCACTTGCAGCGACGCCACCACGCCCGCGCCCACGATGGCCAGCACCCCGGCCCAACGCGTTTCAACCTGGTTCATTCCCGCCTCTCTTCCCATGCGATTCCGACAGCATGCCTGCCGGAAACGATCTTGATAAGTGATAATCTTTTGATGAAAGCGATCGATTGAATAGATCAACCGGACGATGATAGACGCTCTTACCCTGGACCAGCTGCGCGTGTTCGCCGCCGTGGCCGACACCGGCAGCTTCCGCTCGGCCGGGCGCCGGCTGTCCCGCGTGCAGTCGGCGGTCAGCCACGCCATCGCCAATATGGAAGGGCAACTGGGCGTGACGCTGTTCGACCGCAGCGGCCGCCGGCCCGTCATGACCCCGCAGGGCCACGCGCTGCTGGCCAACGCCCGAGACATCCTGCTGCGTGTGGACGCCCTGCGCGCCCGGGCGCAAGGCCTGGGCGAAGGCGTCGAGCTTGAGCTGTCGATAGTCGTCGATACGCTTTTTCCTATCGCCGCGGTCGGTACTGCGCTGAACGCCATGCGTGCCGCCTACCCGACCGTCGCCACCCGCGTATCCGTGCTGCCGCTGGGCGGCCCGATCGACGCGCTGCTGACCGGCAGCCACACGCTGGGCATCATCGCCGGCGAACATTTCCGCCACCCGCGCATCGCCGTAGAGGCGCTGTCCTCGGTGCAGATGGTCGCTGTCGTCGGCGCCGGCCACCCCCTGGCGCGGCGCCCTTCGTCCGACGCCGCATTGGGCACGCCCGAACTGGCCGACCACCTGCAGATCGTGCAGTCGGACCCGTCCACTCTGACCGAAGGGCGCGACTTCGCCGTGCTGTCGCCGCAGACGTGCCGCGTCAGCGGCCAGGACACCAAGCATGCGCTGATCCTGGCGGGCGTGGGCTGGGGCCGTCTGCCGCTGTGGCTGGTGGAACGCGACCTGGCCGAAGGCCGCCTGTTGCGCCTGCCCACGGACAGCCTGGGCCGCGCCAGCCAGGTCGCCACCGAGACCTATCTGGCGCACCGCATCGACCTGCCTTTGGGGCCCGCGGCACGCGCGCTGGCGGCCGCCCTGCGCGACGCCGGCTAGGCCTTGGGCGTTTGCGCATAGCTCACGCCCATGCCTGCGCGTACATCGTTCTGGATGCCGTAAGGCGCGATCGGATATCGCAACCCGTTGGCGGCCAACGCCTTCATGCCGGCGATCGCCACCGGCAGGTAACGCGGCGGCAGCGCCATCAGCATCTCTTCGTCAGGCACGCCGCCATAACGGCGTTCGGCGAAACAGGGCAAGGACAAGCTGGGTTCGCCGGTAGCCAGCGCCCGGCCCCATGAGTCCGCACAGGCCGTCTCGCCCACCACGCTCCAATCGAAACGCCGGTAGTTCTTCCACTGCAAGCCATTGATAAGAATGATCATCTGGCCTGGGGTGGCATACACCAGGCAGATGTCGGGCGGGTCCAGCCGGCCCGAGGCCAGCGGCGACACCACCAGCCCACGGTATTTGCCCGCGGGCACACAGGACAACGCCTCCTGGCGTGCCCGCGCGTCGGCCTCGGTCGCATGCCACACACCTACGTAGTCCTTGCCGCTTTTCCAGGCTTCGTCCTGCGGGCCCAGGCCCACCACCGCGCGGCATTGCGAACCGACCAGGTCGTCGCCGGTAATGCCCACCGTCCAACCCAGCCGCGCCGCCATCCCGACGATCTGGTCGGTCGTATGCGTGGCCTGCGGCCGCCGCAAGCCCTTCACGCCCGCCATGGCGGCCTCGTCCTCGAACAGCTTCATGCCGATGACCGTGGTCTTCAAGCGCAGCAGCTTGTTCAGGTCGTCAACCAGCGACGCCCAATCAAGGGGCGTGTCTTGCGTTGTCTCTTCCATTCCCGTCCTTTGGACTGTTGTGCGCGGCGAATGCCGCGTTGGATGTCTTAGGCGGGATTTTACGGATTACGACACCCGCTTCATCAAATACTTCGGTGACTCCTCGTACCCCTGCCGGTAATAGAACCGGTGCGCATCCGTCCTGCGTTCATGGCAATGCACTTCGATGCGGTCGCAGCCGCGTGCGCGCGCTTCGTCCTCGGCCGCCGCTTCCAGCCGCCGTCCCACGCCTGCGCTACGCGCCTGGTCGCTGACGCAGAAATACGTGATGCGGCAGAAATCGCCAGGCAGCGCCAGCTGGATCATGAAATGCAGTCCGATGAAGCCCAGCAACTGGCCCGCCTCGTCTTCGGCGACCAGCAGCCGCACATCGGGGTGAACGGTCAGTTGCGCGATCTTCTGTGGCATGAAGGGCGCGGTACCGGGGTAATCCAATTGCGTCAGCAGTGCCGCGATGGCGGCGCTGTCCTCGGAAGTGGCGGTGCGTATCAGCATGGGATCTTCCCGTCGATGTCTGCTAGAAAGCGCGAAAGCGTATGACAGCACCGTGTCCGCGCCATGACAAGCGCGCCGGGTGCGACTGCCCTGCCTACCCCGCCTTGTCATCCCGCTGCAACATGCTGAACAGCGCCCGCACCGACGGGCTGTCCGCCGCCTGGGGCGAGGCCGCCAGGCCGAACGACCGGTACAGCGGCAACGCCATCCGCAACACGCGCAGGCCACGGCGGTTTTCCGGCAAGGTCAACGCGGGCACCAGCGTCACGCCCAGGCCTTCACGGACCAGCGCGAAGGCGCTGCTCCAATCGCGGACCGAAGCCCGCACGTCTGCGATGGCCAGGCCGGCATCCGCCGCCAGGCTCTGCGCATGCACGCTGCAACCGCCCGTGGCCAGCACGAAGGGCTGAGCCGTCAGCGCTGCCAAGTCGATGGCGCTGCCCGCGCGCGCCAGCGGATGCGCAGCGGGCAGCACGGCCATCCATTCGTCTTGCCCCAGCGGGCATACCTGCCGGCCCGGCGCGGCGTTCAGCACGACGCCCACGTCCACGGTACCGGCAGCCAGCAGGGTTTCGACTTCGTCGTCGGTGGCCTCCAGGGACACCACCTCGATGGCCGGGTGCAATTGCCGGAAGCGCCGCAGCACCGGCGGCAGCACGGTCGAGAACACCATCGGGAAACTGGCCAGCCGCAGCGTGCCACCTGCGGCGCCGCTCGCTTCGCGCGATAGCGCCTGGATGCGATGCAGCGCGCCCAGCATGGCGCGGGCTTCGTCCGCCACGCGCAACCCCAGCGCCGTCGGAACGGTCTGCCGGCGTTCGCGCGTGAAGAGCGGCGCGCCCAAGGTGTCTTCCAACTGCGCGATCGCCTGGCTGGCGCCGGACTGGGTCATGCCCACCTGCGCGGCAGCGTGCGTGATGTTGCCGGCGTCCACCACCGCCAACACCAGCCGCCAATGCATCAGATTCATCATGGAATCAGTTCTACTTATGGCACATTTCTAAAAGAGTAATTTTACGCATGCCTTGCGCGGCCTCAAGCTGGACGTCTCGTTGAATCCAGGACTCACCCATGAAGCTGTATTACGCTCCCGACACCTGTTCCCTGTCGCCGCACATCGTGCTGCGCGAACTGGACCTGCCTTTCACGCTGGTACGCGTGGACAACCGGACAAAGCGCAGCGCCGATGGCAGCGACTTCCTGGCAATCAATCCCAAGGGGTATGTCGCCGCGCTTGAATGCGGCGACGGACAGGTGCTGACCGAAGGCCCGGCCATCGTCCAGTATCTGGCCGACCTGAAGCCCGAAGCCGGCCTGGCGCCGCCCAACGGCACGTGGGCGCGCAGCCGGCTGCAGGAATGGCTGAACTTCATCAGCACCGAAATCCACGGCGGTTTCGGCCCGTTGTTCAACCGCGACCTGCCGGCTGCGGCACGCCTTTGGTGGCAAGCGCGGCTGGAAAAGCGCCTGGACTACACGGCGCGCGAACTGGAGGCGCGCCGGTACCTGGTCGAAGACCGCTTCGGCGTGGCCGACGCCTACCTGTACACGGTAATGCGCTGGGCGGTGTTCTTCGACATCGACCTGGCACGCTGGCCCGCCCTTGCGGCCTATATGGCCCGCGTCGCGCAACGGCCCAGCGTGCTGGCGGCGCTGGCCGCCGAAGGCGCTACCAGCGGTACGTAACGCCGGCCATCATGCTGCGGGCCTTGCCGTAGTAGCAACCGAAGGAATAGTTGCAGCTGGACACGTAGTTCTTGTCGAACAGGTTCTGCACGGTCAGGCTGGCGACCAGGCCGCGTAGCGAGGGCGACACGTGCGCCAGGTCGTAGCGCAAGGACGCATCAACCACCGCGAAGGACGGCGTGCGGAAGGTGTTGGCCGAATCGCCATAGGCGGTGCCGGTCCAGCGCACTCCCGCGCCCAGCTCCATGCCGCCCAGCACATCGCCGGCCAGCCGGTAATTGGTCCAGATGCTGGCGGCCCAGGTCGGCAGCGCGGCCAGGCGCTTGCCGGCATCATACGAGCCCTGCGTCGAACGCGGGTTCAGGTAGGTCAGCCCGGCGATCACGTCCAGCCGTTCGACGGGCTGCGACTTGATCTCCAGTTCGACGCCCTTGGACCGCACGCCGCCGTTCTGGACTTCGTAGCCGGGATGGTCGAAGTCCTCGGAAGACATGTTCTTCTGGCGGATCTCGAACGCCGACAGCGTGATCAGCGTGTCGCTGCCGACGGGCTGATACTTGATGCCCACTTCCACCTGCTTGCCCGTGGTGGGCTTGAAAGATTCGCCTGCGTAATTGGTGCCGACCACCGGCAGGAACGATTCCGAATAGCTGATGTACGGTGCCAGTCCGTTCTCTGCCACATAGGCCAGGCCCACGCGCCCGCTGAAGGCATTGTCGTTGCGGCGCGTGCGGGTGTTGGCCAGCAGGTCCTGGTTGTCGATCTTTGCCCAGTCATAGCGGCCGCCCAGCGTCAGCACGAACTGGTCCAGCTTGACCTGGTCTTGCAGGTACAACCCGACCTGGCTGACGCTGTTGTCCCATTGCGTGGTCAGTTCGGTGTCCGGCTGCGCGACGTTGTAGTCGGGGTCGTACAGGTTCAACGGCGTGGCGGCGTAGTTGTTGTACCCGGTGTACTTGCGCGAGAAATGGCGGTAATCCAGGCCGACCAGCACCGTGTGGTCCAACGCGCCTGTCCGGCCCTTCAATTCCAGGTTGTTGTCGATGCTGATCACATTGTTGTGCTGCCCCCAATCCAGCTTGGTCCGGCTGGCCTGGCTGTAATCAGTGTTGCCGTCAGCGTCCTGCACGAAACGGTTCAGATAGAAGCCCCGGTAGTTGTCGCGCACGTCCACGAAGCGGATCGTCTGGCGCAACGCCGCTTGCTCGGAGAACTTGTGGGACAGGTCCGTGCCGACGACATACTGGCGCCGGTAGAAATCGTTGTACCCGGGCTGGCCGGTGAAGATGTCGCGGTCGATGCGCTTGCCGTCCGGGCCGGCGAACACTGTGCCGATCGCCGGCAACGGCTGATAGTCCGGCACCCCGCCATCGCGCTGCAGCTGCGTGTACAACGTCAGCGAGGTAGCGGCGCTGGGGCGCCACGTCAAGCTGGGCGCAATCAACAGGCGGCGGCTTTCCTTGTAGTCGATCTGTTCGTTGCCGCCGTTAGCCACCGCCGTCACGCGGTACAGCAACGAACCGTCTTCGTTGGCGGGGCCCGTCAGGTCCAGGTTGCTTTCCACACGGCCATAGCTGCCCACGCCCATGCGCACTTCACGCAGCCGTTCTTCGGACGGACGCTTGGACACCAGGTTGATCAGGCCCCCCGGCTGATTCTGTCCGTACAGCACCGACGCGGGTCCCTTCAGCACTTCAACCCGTTCCAACAGGTAGGGGTCGATCTGTAGCGCGCCGCCCAAGCTGCCCGCGTATGGCAGATAGGTGCCGTCCAGGTACAGCGGCGCCGGCGCGAAGCCGCGCGAGTCGACCTCGTCGGCAATCATGTTGGAATCGGTATAGCCATTGACGTTGACCCCCGGCGTGTAGCGCAGCGCCTGGGCGACTGTGGTGGCCCCGCGCGTCGAGATCTCGGCGGCGCTCACCACGTTCACCGTCTGGGGAATTTCCAGGATGGAAGCGTCGGTCTTGGTGCCGGTGGCGCTTCGCTTAGGCGCCACGCCGACCACGGGCCCCCACGCACTTTCGGTTTGCCCCACTACGCGCACGGGTTCCAAGACAGCCGCGGCGCCGGGTGCGGCCGGCGCGCGGCGCAAGCGGTAAGCACCGCTTTCTTCTGCCACGGCTTCCAGGCCGGTGCCGGCAAGCAGGGTCGCCAAGCCGTCACGCACGCCATACGTGCCGCGCAGACCCGGACTGTCCACATTCGCGATCAATGCGGGTTCGGCCCCCACCATCACGCCGGAACGACGCCCGAATTCCAGCAACACCTGGCGCACGGGGCCTGCCGCGATACCGTACTGCTGCCTGGCGTCCACCACCTGCGCGTAGGCGGGCTGGGCCGGCGCCAAGGTGGAAAGCAACGCGCCGGCGGGCAAGCCGAATGCAATATGGCAGAGCCAGCGGCGCGCAGGCGACTGCGTGGCGGGCGTCGCGCGGCGACGGCGGGGATGATGCGGCATGAGGCGATCCTTGTGAGCGTTAGCGGTGGACAGCCCTGCCCGTCAAGGCGGCTGTCCCCATGTCTAATGCTCGAATCGCGAAACGGTGCCGGCCTGTTACAAAATAGCTGCGCACCGCCGTCACGGCCCCACCGTCACCCAGTACGCGGTGCGCGTATGCACGCGCACGGGCAGGATCCGTTCGACCAGCCGCAGGACCTTGTCGGTGTCCTGGATGGGGAAGGCGCCGGTGACGCGCAGATCGGCCACCGCGGGGTCGCAACGCAGAAAGCCGCGCCGGTAGCGCCCCAGCTCGGCCAGGAAATCCTGCAGCCGCCAATCGTCGGCGAACAGCATGCCGCTGGTCCAGGCATCGGCATTGGCGGGGCTGGGTTGCGCCGCGTCCACGACGTAGCGGTCAAACGCCGTGCGCTCTCCCCGATTCAGCCGCAATTCCGTGCCGCCCAACCGCGTCTGGATGCGCACGGCGCCCTCCAGCACGGCCACATGGGTCTGTGTTTCGTCGCCAAGCTGGCGCACGGTGAAGCGCGTGCCGATCGGGCTGACGAAACCACTGCGCGTCTCCACGATCAACGGCCTGCCCAAGGCGTCCTGCCCGGACTCGACCCAGATCTCGCCTTCCACCAGCACGATGCGCCGCGCCTGGGCATCGAAACGCGTATCGACGGCGCTGCGGGTGTTCATCATCAACCGCGTGCCGTCCTCCAGCGTCAGCAGGCGGCGTTCGCCCACGCCCGAGCGGTACGCCGCCGTCCACAGACGCCATGGCGCGGGTTCGCCCGTGGCCATGACAAGCGCCCCGGTGGCGGACACGCCCAGCAAGGCCGCAAGCATGCGCCGCCGGCCGGCCTGCGAACGGCTCACCTGCTCCACGACCTGGCTGGCTGCAGCGCCCGGCAGCGTTGCCGCATGCGCGTCCAGCACCTGCGTCATCGCTGCCACCCGCTGCCACGCCAGTTCGTGGTCCGGATTCGCCGCCCGCCATGCTTGCCAGCGCGCCAGGTCGGCCGGCGTGGGGTCGCATTGCAGGCAGACCAGCCAGTCGGTGGCCGCCGCCACCACGGCGGGTCGGCTAGGCGGCCGCGCGAACCCAAACAAGGAAGTCATGCGCCTGGGCCGCCTACGCGTACATCACGCTGAAGCAGCGCTGCAAGGCTTTGGACATCGTCTTCTTGACGATATCCAGCGAATACCCGGTGCGCTGCGCGACCTCCGGATACGACAGGCCTTCCAGTTGCGCCAGCAGGAAGATGGCGCGGGTGCGTGCATCCATGCCGTCGACCAGGCGGCACAGTTCGACCAGCGTCTCGACCACGATCAGGCGCGATTCCACCGAGGGCTCGCACGGTTCGCCGCGCGCGGCCAGCACGTCCAGATACGCGGCTTCGATGACGCCGCGGCGGTGATGACGGAACAGCAGCCGCTTGGCGACCGTCGTCAGATAGGCACGGGGCTGCGCCAGGATCGGTTGCGGGTCCACCCCCATGATGCGTTCGAAGGTGTCGTGCGCCAGATCGGCCGCGTGGTCCGAACCGCCCAGGCGGCGCCTGAGAAAGCCCAGCAACCAGCGATGGTGTTCCACATACAGCGTCTGGATCGCGTCGTGCGCGGGGGTGGCGGTAACGGGGTCGGACACGACGGAAGCTCGATGCGTGAGTTTTGATAACAAGAATTAATCGCATTCTATGCGAGGTAGCGCCGGCCCGCCACCGGCCATTCCCCCCTTTGCAACACTCCCGGCGCAAGGTTCAACGGAAAGCGTCGATCCCGCGCATCAGGGCTTGCGCCATCTTGGGCTGGCGCAGCGCATCCAGCCACCATTGCAGCGCCCTGCCCTCATGCCCGCCCCGCCATGCCAGATACAGCAGGTTCGGCTCGCGCGGCGTCTCGGTTGCCTTTTCCACGAGTTCGCCGTGTTCCAGCAGAGAGGCCACCCGGTGGCGTGGCACCCAGCCCACGCCCAGTCCGTCGCGCTGCGCCAGGATCTTGGCGCGCATGCTGGGCACCGCCAGCACCGCCTGGCCACCCACCCGTCCATAGGCACGAGCCGACGCGCCACGAGCCGTATCCGCCACGACCACGGCCCGATGCTGCTGGATCTGGTCCTGGCGCAAGGGGACTTTCGCCTTGGCGAGCGGATGGCGGCGCGATACGGCAAACAGCCACTCCATTTCACCCAATGCCGCCCACTGCAGATTCGGCATAGACTGGGGTTCGTTCGTCGCCCCCACGATCAGATCGGCCCGGCCTTCGCGCAGCGCTTCCCACGTGCCGCCCAGGACTTCGTGCGTCAACCGAAGCGTCACGCCCGAGTCCAGACGGTCGAACGCCTGAATCAAGGGCGACATCAGTTCGAATTCCAGGATCTCGTCGCTGACGATGTGCAGCCGGTCCTCCCAGCCGCTGGCCACCTGCTTGACGCGTTGCGTCAGGCGCGAGACGTCCAGCATCAGCCGGGCGGCCTCGTCGGCCAGCAACTGGCCCGCCGGCGTCAATTGCAGCCGGTAGCGGCGGCGGTCGAACAGCAGCGCATCGAACCGTTCTTCCAGTTGCCGGGCCGCGTGCGACACCGAAGACGGCGCGCGCCCCAGCTTCACCGCCGCCCGCGACAGGCTGCCGCTGTCACGGATGGCTTCCAGCAGCGCCAGTTCATTCACTGTCAACATGTGCGATTCCTTCGAACGTGTTCGTCCGGAAGATCGTACGACAAAGCGCCCGGCCCGGCGCACTATGGCTACACCTTATCGAACGACTCCCAAGGAGATCACCATGAACCGTTTTGAACAGAAGACCGTCCTGGTCACCGGCGGCACCAGCGGCATCGGCCTGGCGGCCGCGCAAGCCTTCGCGGCCGAAGGCGCCCGCGTCATCGTCACGGGGCGCGACGCCGCCGCCCTGGAAACCACCCGCGCCACGCTGGGCGCGCGCGCCGTGGCCATCCAGAACACCGCAGGCGCGCCCGGTGCGGCAGCCGCCCTGGCCGACGCGCTGCAAACGGCCGGCATCCGGCTGGACGCGGTCTTCGTCAACGCCGGCATCGCCAAATTCGCCACGCTGGCCGACGCCACCGAAGACCTTTGGGACCAGACCTTCAATACCAACATCAAAGGCGTGTTCTTCCAGCTGCAGGCCCTGGACCCGCTATTGAACCCCGGCGCCTCCATCGTGCTGAACGGGTCGATCAACGCCCACATCGGCATGCCGGCGTCGTCCATCTACGCCGCCAGCAAGGCCGCCCTGATTTCCTTGGCCAAGACGCTATCGGCCGAACTGTTGCCGCGCGGCATCCGCGTGAACGTGGTGAGCCCGGGCCCGATCTCTACCCCCATCTACGGCAAGCTGGGCCTGGACGCCGAAGCCCTGGAAAAGACCGCGGCCGGCATCCAGGCGCAGATTCCGCTGGGCCGCTTCGGCACGCCCCAGGAACTGGCGTCCACCGTGCTGCACCTGGCCGCGCCGGAGTCCGCCTTCATCGTGGGCACCGAGATCATCGTGGACGGCGGGATGAGCCAGCTCTGACACCGATGCCGCTACGCCCCGATCGAACGCAATGCGCGCTTGCAGATGCGCTCGGTCGCGGCGGCGGGCTTGCCGGCCAGCCACCGCGCACACACGGCGCGCACCCATGCAGGCTGGTCCTTGCTGGCATCGTTCAGCCAGTTCGCCACGGAATCCTGCACATAGGCTGCCGGGTCGGCGCGTAGCGGCTCCAACAGCGGCAGCGCGATGGCCGGGTTCGACTTCAGCGCCGCGATGTGGGCGCACCAGACCCCGCGCGGACGCAAGGCTTCGCTGGCGAAACGGCGCACACGCTCGGATGGGTCCTGGGTCCACGGCCGTAGCGCCTGTACTGACGTTTCCACGTCGTCGGCCAGGCGCGGGCGCAGCGCCAGCCACGCCCATTCGCGCACGCCGAAATGGGCGTCGTCCGCCAAGGGGCGGATACGGTCCAGGCGGGCTTGCAAGGGCACGTCCGGCGATGCGCCAACCAGGAAGCAGGCCCAGCCGCGCACGGTGTCGGATTCGTGGGTCCTGAATTGCGCATCGGCCTGCGGACCGAGGTGATCGCCCAGGATACGTGCCGCCACCGCCATGCGCTTGGAAATGCCGGTCGCGGCTTCCGCGCGCATCTGCGCGATGGCTTCGGCGCCGACTTCCGGCGCGACCGCCTGCATCAATGCCGCGAAATCCACCGCCAGGCATTCGGTCAGGGTCGAGGCGGGCGCGCCCGCGTTCAACTGTGCCAGTCGGGCGGCGCTGATGTCCTTGACGCCGCGGCCCGAGGCTTTGGCGGCAGGCGATGCGGTCCGGGTCATTGCGGCTCCTTGCGCAAGGCGGCGCGGCCGGTGTCGGTGCCAACCCAGACGCGCGCCAGCAGGTCGCTTAACCGAGCCTTGTCCGAAGCGGCCAAGCCCCCGAACAGGGATCCGATCCAGTCCGTGTGCTCCTTGAACAGCGTCGCCGCCACCGACTTGCCCTTGGCTGTCAACGTCACCATGACCCTGCGCCGATCCAGCTGGCCGGGTTCGCGCAGCACGAATCCGTCGCGCTCCAGTCCATCGAGCAGGCCGGTGATAGTCGCGCGCGTCACGCCTGCCCCGTCCGCAAGCTGATGCGCAGACAGGCCATCCGCCTGATCGTGCAACAGGAACAACAGCACGAACTTACCTTCCGACAACTGCTGCGGCGCCAGCCGTGCCGCGCAATCGCGGTCGATGGCGTTGGCCAGCGACAGCAACTGAAAGCACAGGCCGATGTCGTCGGCCGAGGCCAACCCGCGGCGCGCTGCCTCGTCCAGCAACGCATGGTGTTTCGGTTCGAGCATGGGCGGCGTGCGTACAGCGAGGGACATGGGTGTCTTCCTGTTCTTCGATTCAGCGGCATATAGTAAGGCACCTAATTATCTGAGCGCAAACCGGCTCCACGCGTGCCGGTATCATCAGGCATGCCCCCGTATTCCGACCCATCACCCATGCCCGCCCCCTGTCCCAGCGTGACCCTGCGTCGCGTGCAGACGGACGACGTGCCCATGATCCTGGCGATGGAGGCCGACCCCGCGGTCATGCGGCACAGCACCGGCGTCAAGCCTGCAACTGAAGCTCGGCGTCAGGAATTGCTGACGTGGCTGCGCCAACCGCTTACCGACATCGGCCATTGGACCGTTCTGATCGACGGCGCCGCCGTCGGCTGGGTCAGCCTGGTCCCCCTTGAAGACGGCGGTCGCCTGCAACTGGCCTACCGCCTGTGCCGCGCCGCCTGGGGCCAGGGGTACGCCACGCAGGCGGCCCGGCTGCTGTGCGACTACGCCTGGCGCGCGCTGGATGTCCCCGAGCTGGTGGCCGTAGTCTGGCCCGACAACCACGCTTCGGTGCGCGTTCTGGAAAAACTGGGCTTCGCCTTCAGCGCCTACGAGCGGCACTACGATCGTCCCACCGCGGTTTACGCCTTGCCGCGTCCGGCCGCCTGATCTGCCCTATCATTCCGACTTCCCATTCACGGAACCGCCCAGCATGTCCCACACCGCCCAGCCCTTCGACGTCCAAGCCTTCATCGCCCAGAGCCTGGAGGGCATGCAGGCCGCCACCAGCGCGCATTGCGCCACGTGGCATCTGGACGAAGCCGAGCAATGGTCGGTGGACATGGACAGCGCCAGCATCGTCTTCCAATTGCCCGGCGGCATCACCGCGACGGCGCCCGTGCAGATCGTCGGCACGTCCAACAGCGCCGACGGCAGCTTCCTGTGGGGATGGGATCACCCCTCCGTGCCCGCCGAACTGTCCGAACACGCGCAACTGGCGCTGGCCTTTGGACGCGCGCACGGCCTTCCCGCCTACACCCACCGCAAGGTCCAGTGCGACGACGTGCTGGCCTGGGAGTTCACGGCCGTGGCCATGCGCCTGGGCGAAGCCACCGGCACCTATCGGGCCCAAGCATCCGAAACCGCGTATGTGTGGATGACGTTCGGGCAAGTGAGCCTGTCGGCCGCATCGGGCCAATCCGAAAACTGATCACCTCATGATCCCCTTCCGCCTGCCCCGTTCAACGCTTGGCGCCGTCGCGCTGGCGCTTCTGGCGCAAGCCGGCAACCTGGCCCAAGCAGCCCCGCGCACCGTGTACACAGGCACGCTGCAAGGCGCGGGCGACGTGGTGATGGAACTGGACAGCCGGCCGGCGGAAAACGGCGTGCTGACCGGCCGCTACTTCTACCCCAAGCATGGCGTGGACATTCCGTTGAAAGGCACGGCGCAGGCGCTGGTCGAACCGAAGACCTTCCAGGCGCTTGTCGACGCCGGCAAGGATCCGGAAACGGACGAGTTGGCGACCATTGCCGCCGCCACCTGGCAAGGCAGGCGCGACGCCGACGGCTACACGGGGCAATGGATCGACGCGCGCACTGGCAAGCCGCGCAGCTTTACCTTGCGCCGCGTAGCCGAATACGATCCCGAGGTATCGGCGCCAGGCAGCGTACAGGCCGTCACCAATGCAATCAGCGGCGGCGTGGGTAGCGGCATCGACGTGAACGTCGGCATCAATGCCGAAACCGCCCCCTATGAAACCCTGAAGCTGGCCGGCCATGCCGTGCCCGTCGGCCAGGACAGCGGGAACGGGCCGGTCGCCTATCGCATGTGGCGCGACCCCCGTACGCAATTCAGCTACCCGCGGCTCAGCCGGCACCCGGACCCGCAAGTCGCCAAACGCGTCAACGCCTTGCTGGAACAGCGGCACTGGCAGATGAACCTGGCGGCGCTGGCCTGCATGGCGTCGATCTACACCGACGGCAACCCAGCCGCCGGCACGCTGGGCAGCTATGACGAGGAAGCCATCACCGTCCAATGGCTGTCCAAGGCGCTGATGACCGTGACGGAATCAGGCAGCCTGTACTGCGGCGGCGCCCACCCCGACAACCATTTCGAGCCCTACACCTTCGATCTGCTGCGGGGCGAATACCTGGACTGGAACCGCGTGCTCGACGCCTACGTCCCCGGCGAGAACGGCTGGCGCAAGGAAAGCCCCGCGCTGCTGGCGCTGATGGAAAAAGCGCGCGCGCCGCTGGCCGCCGCCCAGGCCAACACCAAGGGCGACGCGCAAGACGATTCTTTGGACAACTGCTCGGACCTATGGCCCAGCTATCTGGCCTTGGGCACGGAATCGCCGGGCGTGCTGACCCTGTCGATTTCCGGCATCGGCCATGCGATGGGCGTCTGCCTGGGCACGCACGCGACGGTGCCCTTCAAGGATCTGACACCCTACCTGGCGCCCGGGGGCCAGGCGTATCTGGTCACCGAATAGCCAAGATGGCCGGCACGCTCAACGCTTGCCGAAATCCTTCTGGCTGAAGTCCGTCTCGCCGCGATAGCCGTACATCCGGGAAACGGCCTGGAAATCCTCGGGCGCGAAGCCGGTCCAGGAATAATTCCGGACATTCTTCTTGGTCTTGGCGTTACGCACGTAGAACGACAACGCGGCGCGCTGTTCGGGCAGGTTCACGGCCTTATGCAGCGACGGCACGAACTCGTACTCGGACGTGGCATAGCTTTTCTTGACGCCCAGCAAGGTGTGGACCGACATCTCGTTGTCGTTGAAGGCATAACGGTTCACGAAGACATAGTCGCGGCGGATGATCAGAAAGGCGATCAGCCCCAGCACCACCGTCGACACGTGGAAGACCGTCGAATTGATGTTCCGGTCCACCGTGAACCGATAGGCGTAATTGAAGACCAGCGCCAGCAGGCCCACGCCGATGACCAACTGCCCCAATTGCGAAAACAGCCATTTCGGTTTGTTCTGGATGTTGGCGATCATCGGTCGTCTCTATGACAGGTTGCGGGATAAGCAAGGCCCCGGAACCCGGGGCCGGCTGATTATTCCAGGGAAGGATGACGGTCCGCAAGCCGTTGGCGTCGCTGCCGCAAGGCCTCCAGTTTTTCTTCCAGCTCCGCGATCTCGGTCTCGACGTCCTGCACGCTTTGCTCGATCGTTTCGTACGCTTCCTGCAGCAGCACCTTGGCTTCTCGCTTGCTGGATGCATTCGGCGTGTCGCCCCGCAGCGGCCGGTTCGCGGTTTCGGGCAGGAAGAACGAGGTAATCAACCCGATGGTGGCCGCCACGATCAGGTAGTAGGCGGGCATCATCAGATTGCCGGTTTCCTCGACCAGCCACGCGGCAAGCGTCGGCGTCAGGCCGGCGATGATGATGGCGATGTTGAATGAACTGGCCAGCGCGCTATAGCGGATCCGCGTCGGAAAGAGCGCTGGCAGCGTCGAGGCCATGACGCCCGTCAGGCAATTGAGCAGCACCGCGATGAACAGCAGGCCCAGGAAGATCAGCCCGGTATTGTCGCTGCCCACGAACTTGAAGGCCGGCACCGCCAGCACCAGCAGGCCCAGGCTGCCCGCCAACAGAAAGGGTTTGCGCCCCACCTTGTCGCTGGCGAAACCGACGACCGGCTGCACGAACAGCATGCCGATCATGACCACGATGATGATCAGCACCCCGTGCTCTTCGGAATACCCCAGACTGCTCGTCAGGTAGGTGGGCATGAAGGTCAGCAGCATGTAGTAGGTGATGTTCGTCACCAGGACCATGCCGATGCAGATCAGCAGCGCCTTGCGGTACTTGGAGAAGATCTCGCGGAACGACACCGTGGGCCGCTCCTGCACGGCGTCCTGATCCTCTTTCTCCATCTTTTCAAGCTGTTGCGTGAACGCGGGCGTCTCTTCGGCGGCGTGGCGCAGATACAGGCCCAGCAAGCCCAGCGGCCCCGCCAGGAAGAACGGCAGGCGCCAGCCCCAGTCCAGGAAGGTCTGCTCAAGCAGGATCGTCTGCAACAGCACGACCAGCCCGGCGCCCAGTACGAATCCCGCGATCGACCCGAAATCCAGCCAGCTGCCCAGGAAGCCCCGCTGCCGGTCGGGCGCGTACTCGGCCACGAAGATCGCCGCCCCGGTGTACTCGCCC